>Ga0209915_1000078_pt1 | contig 395180 bp, 385 predicted proteins | sample ThiBiot_750_plan_FD_183952 | JGI IMG/M metagenome (GOLD analysis project Ga0209915, IMG submission 183952) | Wastewater bioreactor microbial communities from Cape Town, South Africa - Thiocy_cont_750_plan (SPAdes) | ecosystem: Engineered > Bioreactor > Thiocyanate-remediating >...
TTTTGCCTGGCGGCAATAGCGCAGTGGAACCACCTGACCCCATGCCGAACTCAGAAGTGAAACGCTGTAGCGCCGATGGTAGTGTGGCATTCGCCATGCGAGAGTAGGACACTGCCAGGCACCCAATACAAGAAACCCCGCTCACTCGAGCGGGGTTTTTTATTGCCTGAAATTCAGCACTTACTGTAGGGAAAACGGGCACTATGGTGATGTTCGTCGTTCACGTTCACTTGTTGCCCGTACCGGAAAAGTTGCGCCTGCTCTGGTCACATTGAACCCACATGTTGGCTCTCTCCGTTTTCATCATTTTTAGCGTAATAACCCAGTCGGAGCCGTTCTGTATAAACCCGCCGCCCGCGCTGCGATTGGGGTTGTATCTGAATCATAACTCGGTAGAGTAAGGGGCATTCCGGGTTTGCCCGTGCCATGGTTTCGGTTTCTTTTTCTGGTATGGGACTCTCCACCTGTTTTCATTCACCTTCACTCAGTGGTACCGATATGGAACAAGTAAACAAGTCAACCTTCAACGATGTGCTGGAATATGTGCGTATGTCCCGTCGTCAGAACAAGCTCAAGCGTGAAATCGCGGACAACGAGAAAAAGATCCGTGACAACCAGAAGCGGGTACTGTTGCTCGACAACCTGAGTGACTATATCAAGCCCGGCATGAGCATTGACGAGGTTCAGGCCATCATCGCCAACATGCGGACCGATTATGAAGAGCGCGTAGATGACCATATCATCAAAAATGCCGAGCTTTCCAAGGAGCGCAAGGAGCTGAGTACCAAGCTGAAGAGTATGAGCACTAGCAAATAATACCGCCCCGCTCTCGTCAACACCGGCCTCTGGCCGGTGTTTCATTTTCATGCCGCAGCTCGGATCTCTTGCCGCGTTGCAACAATCGGCTCCCATTTTCACAATCGCCCTGTTAACATCGCTGCAAAGCGGTCAATAGATTTCAAGCCCTTGACTTGAAACGACTAAGCTTGATTGAAAGACAATAAATTGCGCAACCATGGTGGGGCTGATATGGGCGCATCAAAACAGACGGATTCAAATAAAGTGGCATCTCAGGATTCATCCGTACCTAATACGGACGGGCAACAGCAGCGTAAACGCCGACCCTGGTGGCGCTGGTTGTTCTGTTTTATCTTCTTGCTTTGCCTGGCTGCCGTGGTCGCCCTGGTGGGTTATGAAATGAAGACCTCCCGACTGCAGTCACAGGAGATCTCCCGCTATGCGGCCACCCTGACCTATCAGCTCGAACCCGGCCCCAGCAAGCAGATTGCCTTCCCCGACGACGGCCCGTTCGACAAGCGACTCGGTTATGTGCTGATGCCCATGATCCAGGAACGTCTCGTTCAGCGTGGCTACCAGGTGAGCGAACAGGTCCGTTTTTCCGATGCGCTCTACAACTACGCCAGCCACGGTTTCTTCGTGCCTTATACCGAGAAGGTCCAGGCAGGATTGACACTCTATGACTGCCGTGCCGAGCCTTTCTACCAGTACAAGTATCCGACTCATTACTATCCGGATTTCAATGCCATACCGCCCCTGGTCATCCAGTCTCTGCTGTTTATCGAGAACCGTGAACTCCTGAGCAACAAGGAACCGCTGGCCAACCCGGCCGTAGACTGGCCGCGCTTTGCCAAGGCGGCGCTGTCTCAGGTGGGCAAGGCGCTGGATATGCAGGATCAATCTGCTGGCGGCAGCACCCTGGCGACCCAGGTGGAGAAGTATCGTCATTCTCCCGATGGACTGACCGTTTCGCCGACCGAGAAGATCCGCCAGATGGTCTCGGCCAGCGTTCGTGCCTATCGGCTGGGGCCCGAGACCCTGGAGGCCCGCAAGCTGGTTGCCTGGGCCTACCTCAACTCGGTCCCGCTCTCTGCGGCGCCCGGTTATGGCGAGGTGCACGGTCTCGGTGATGGCCTCTGGGTCTGGTTTGGCGCCAATGTCGATGAGGTGAATCGACTGCTGGATCCCGCTCGCAACCAGGATTCTACCCTGGCCGAGCAGGGCCTTGCCTTGCGCCAGGTTGTCTCCCTGATGATCGCCCACCGCCGTCCTTCCTATTACCTGGCGCAGGGTAGAGAAGCACTGTCTACCCTGACAGACAGCTATCTGCGACTCTTCGTGCAGGAGGGAATGATCACGCCCCCCCTGATGGAGTCGGCTCTCAAGGCCAAGCTGGTCTTCCGCGATTTCCTGCAGGCACCTGCCATCACTCGAGTCAACAACAACAAGGGGCTGCAGGTGGCTCGCACTCGTCTCAGTCGTCAGCTCGGGGTGCAGCTTTATGATCTGGACCGCATGGATCTGACGGCCAACACCACCCTCAATATGCCGCTGCAGAACGAGGTGTCACGGTATCTGCAGCAACTGGCAGACCCTGCATTCGCAGCCCAGGTGGGCCTGTTTGGTGAGCGCCTGCTCTCGCCGGAGAAGACGGGTGATGTGAAGTACAGCTTTACCCTGTTCGAGAAGACGCCGGAAGGGGTCAAGGTGAGGGTGCAGACCGACAACACGGACCAGCCGTTCGACATCAATGAGGGCAGCAAGCTTGAACTGGGATCCACCGCCAAGTTGCGGGTGCTGACGACCTATCTCGAGATTGTCACCGAGTTGCATGACAGCTACGGCAATATGCCGGTGGAGAGCCTGCGAAAGATCGAAGTGTCCGATCAGGACAACATCAGCCGCTGGGCCATCGCCTATCTGATGAGTGCCAAGGACAGAAGCCTGCCGGTGATGCTGGAGGCCGCACTGGACCGCAAGTATTCCGCGAGTCCCTATGAAGGCTTCTTTACCGGCGGTGGCATGCACACCTTCAACAACTTCCGCAAGGAAGACAACGGTCGCATCCCGCCCATTCGCGATGCGCTGCGGGAATCCATCAACCTGCCCTTCGTGCGCTTGATGCGGGACATCGTCCGCTACAGCCTCTACAAGGAGGGAAATCGTGCCCAGTTGTTGAAAGATGACAGGGATCCTCGCCGTACCGAGTATCTCGCCAAGTTTGCCGACAAGGAGGGGCAGACCTATCTGCTGAGGTTCTGGCGCAAATATCGCGGCAAGAGTGCAGAAGAGCAGCTCGATACCTTCCTCGATGGTCTCAAACCCAGCGCGGTGCGTCTCGCCGCGGTGCATCGCTATCTGATGCCGGAAGCCTCCCAGGCCGATTTTGCCGCTTTCCTGGCCAAGCGCCTGCCGCGGGAGAAATTGACCGAGAAGCGCATAGAGCAGCTCTATACCAATTACGGCCCTGGCAAATATTCTCTGCCGGATCAAGGTTATATCGCACGGGTGCATCCACTTGAGCTGTGGTTGCTTGCCTATCTCAAGGAGTTTGACAAGGCCACCTTTACCGATGCGGTAACAGCCAGCCGTGACGAGCGTCAGGAGGTCTACAGCTGGCTGTTCAAGACCCGTCATCGCAGTGCCCGGGATAGCCGGATCCGCACCATGCTGGAGGTTGAGGCCTTCCTCGACATCCATCAGCGCTGGGCTCGCCTGGGCTACCCGTTCGATCACCTGGTTCCGTCCCTGGCGACCGCACTGGGCAGCTCGGGCGATCGTCCTGCTGCGTTGGCCGAGCTGATGGGGATCATCCAGAACGGCGGCATTCGTGCGCCGACCCTGCGCATCGAGCACCTCTCCTTTGCCAAGGGGACCCCCTTCGCCACCGTCTTTGAGCCGGCGAACACCCAGGGGGAACGGGTGATGCCTGCCGAGGTGGCCAACGCCTTGCGCAATGCACTCTCCAAGGTGGTGGAAGGGGGGACTGCGCGGCGCATCGCCGGGGCCTTCGCCTTGCAGGATGGTACTGTCCTGGCCCTGGGGGGCAAGACGGGGACCGGGGACAACCGGATCGAGACGGTCGGTCGCTACGGCAATGTGACCAGTTCACTGGCTCGTAACCGGACTGCGACTTTCGTCTTCTACATCGGGGATGATCACTTCGGCACGCTGACGGCCTATGTACCCGGCAGCCAGTCCGACAAGTTCCGCTTCACGTCGGCGCTGCCTGTACAGGTGCTCAAGGGGATGGCCCCCCTGCTGGTACCCTATCTGCAACCCGCTACTCACACCCAGTGCATGGCGGGCAGCTGACAGTTGCAGCGACACGAAAACGGGGCCATATAGGCCCCATTTTATTTGTACTGTTCATCGCCGGTCTGCGAAGGTGAGTCATCACTTACAGCAGATCTTCGATCTCGCCACGCAGATACTGGTACATCTCGCGATAGGCTACCGGCGGCTTGTTCAGCTCCCGCTCCTTGTTGGCGGTGCGGATCAGCTGACGCAGCTTCTGGCGATCCAGCTCGTGGAACTGGGACATCAGCTCGTTGAGGGCGCTGTCGCCTTCGGTGATCAGCCGCTCGCGCCACTGTTCGAGGCGGTGCAGGCGGGCGTTCACGGTGGAGTGACGCATCTTGATGATGGAGAGGGCCTCTTCGATGGGGGCGACATCGCGGCTACGCATCAGACGGCCGATGAACTGGAGATGGCGGCGGAAGGACTCATCCTTCTTCGGCTTGAGCTTGCGGCCCAGCTCGACCGCTTCGGCAAGCTCTTCATCCAGGGGGATCTTCTCCAGCTCGCTGTGACTCAGGGAGACGATCTCTTCCCCCATCTTCTGCAATGCCTCGGCGTCGCGCTTGAGCTGGCTCTTGCTGGGGCCCCAGTCTTCCCACTCGTTGTCGTCTTGATATTGACTCATTGGTCTCTGTATTCCTGTCATTCACGTTTGGCGGATATGTTACCAGCTTCTCCCGCTGGGCGCAGGGGTCTGATATGCTTAGCCCCTTTCCTTCCCTTCATACAGATGTGAGTTATGGACCAGCAAGATCAAATCCGCCAGGATCAATCCCATCTCGAGGCCGTGGTCGCCGAGGCCCTTGAGATAGCGAAAGGGCTGGGCGCCGGGCTTGCCGAAGTCTCCATCAGCAAACAGACCGGCCTCTCGGTGAACACCCGGGGCTGCGAGCTGGAAAGCATCGAATTCAACAAGGATGGCGCACTCGGCATCGCCGTCTATCGCGACGGTTGCAAGGGGTCCTCCTCCACCACGGATCTGACCAAGCCGGCCATTCGCGCCGCCGTGGAAGCGGCCATGGAGATCGCCCGCCATACCTCTCCCGATGACTGCGCCGGTCTTGCGGATGCGGATCTGCTGGCCTGGGATGCCCCGGACCTGCAACTGTGCCACCAAATCGAGCTGGATCCCCAGCGTGGCATCGCGCTGGCCATCGAGTGCGAGCGGCTGGCCCTGGGGCGGGATGCCCGCATCAAGCACTCTGACGGAGCCAGTTTCTCCAGCCACCTGGGCGTCAAGGTCTATGGCAACAGCCACGGCTTCGTCAAAGGCTATGCTGCATCGCGTAACTCCCTGAGCTGCGTACTGATCGGCGAGCAGGATGGCGACATGCAGCGCGACTACGGCTACTCCTCCAGCCGCTCCCTGAACGGGCTGTGGAGCCCCCAGCGCATCGCTGACGAGGCGGTGGAGCGCACTGTTTCCCGCCTGGGGGCTCGCAAGATCAGCACCCGCCATGCCCCTGTGCTGTTCCACCCCGATACCGCTGCCGGTCTGTGGGGCCATCTGGTGATGGCCATCAGTGGGGGGAACCTCTATCGCAAGTCGAGCTTCCTGCTGGACAAACTGGGCAAGCAGATCCTGCCCGAGTGGCTCACCATCCAGGAGTTCCCCCACTTGCCGGGAGGACTTGCCAGCACCCCGTTCGACGGGGAAGGGGTTCGCACCCGCGACATGGACATCATCCGCAACGGCGAGCTGATGAGCTGGCTGCTCACCTCCTACTCCGCCCGCAAACTGGGCCTGACCACCACGGGCCATGCCGGGGGTATCCATAACTGGCAGGTTTCCAATACCGGCCAGGACTTCCAGGGCATGCTCAAGGAGATGGGTACCGGGCTGCTGGTGACCGAGCTGATGGGGCAGGGGGTCAACATCGTCAATGGTGATTACTCCCGCGGCGCAGCCGGTTTCTGGGTTGAAAATGGCGAGATCCTCTATCCTGTGGAGGAGATCACCATTGCAGGCAATCTGGCCGACATGTTCAGCCATATCGTGGCGGTGGGCAGTGATGAGGATGAGCGTTCCAGCCTCAAGACCGGCTCCGTACTGGTCGAGCAGATGAAACTGGCGGGGCACTGATCCCCTCCGTCCGATCTGGTACACGGCCATGAAAAAGGCCCCCTCGCTTTGCGAGGGGGCCTTTTTATCGTCGGCTCATGGTGAAGCCAGCTTATTCCTTGATGCGCTCGATGCGACCACCCAGGCCTTGCAGCTTGTGCTCGATGTCTTCGTAGCCACGGTCGATGTGATAGATGCGATCGACGATGGTGGCCCCTTCGGCCACGAAGCCGGCCAGCACCAGGCTGGCGGAGGCGCGCAGATCGGTCGCCATCACCTGGGCACCCTTGAGCTGCTGGGTGTCGCGGCAGATGGCCACATTGCCCTGCAGTTCGATGTCGGCACCCATCCGAACCAGCTCGGGCACGTGCATGAAGCGGTTCTCGAAGATGGTCTCGGTGACCATGCCGGTGCCCTGGGCGACCGCGTTCAGCACGGTGAACTGTGCCTGCATGTCGGTCGGGAACGCCGGGTAGGGGGCGGTCTTGATGGTGACAGGTTTCAGGGTGCGACCTGTCATGTCGAGGGTGATCCAGTCGTTACCCTTTTCAATCAGGGCGCCAGCCTCTTCCAGTTTGACCAGTACGGCTTCCAGCAGGCTGGGGTCGGTGTTGCGGCAGGTGATCTTGCCACCGGTCACGGCGGCGCCCACCAAGAAGGTGCCGGTCTCGATGCGATCGGGCTGCACGCTGTAGCTGCCACCGTGCAGACGTTCTACGCCGTCGATGGTCAGGGTATCGGTGCCCGCGCCCTGGATCTTGGCGCCCAGCGCGTTGAGGAAGTTGGCCAGATCGACCACCTCGGGCTCACGGGCGGCGTTTTCGATCACGGTGCGACCGTCAGCCAGGGTGGCGGCCATCATCAGGTTCTCGGTACCGGTCACGGAAACCATGTCCATCAGGATGTGGGCACCTTTCAGGCGGCCGTCGACGCGGGCTTTGATGTAGCCCTCTTCGATGACGATCTTCGCGCCCATCAGCTCCAGGCCGTGGACATGCAGGTTGACCGGGCGGGCACCGATGGCACAGCCGCCGGGCAGGGAGACGTCTGCTGCACCGAAGCGGGCTGCCAGCGGGCCCAGGGCCAGGATGGAGGCACGCATGGTCTTCACCAGCTCGTAGGGGGCGACATGGTTGTTTACCGCGCCGGTCAGCACGGTCACGTTGCCGTTGACCTTGGTGGTGGCGCCCAGCATCTCCAGCAGCTTGAGGGTGGTACCCACGTCTTTCAGGCGCGGTACGTTGGAGAGTTGAACCTCTTCGTCACACAGCAGGGTGGCAAACAGGATGGGCAGGGCGGCATTCTTGGCGCCGGAGATGGTCACTTCACCGGAGAGGGTGCAGGGGCCGGTGATCTTGAATTTGTCCATGGTTTACTTCTTTACCAAATCAGGAGGGCAGCTGGAATTTACGCTCGCGTTTCCACTCGGCGTCGGTATAGGCCTTGATGGAGAGAGCGTGGATCTCGTTGGTGGCGATCTTGTCCATCAGCGGGGCATAGATGGCCTGTTGTTTCTTGACCCGGCTCATGCCGTCAAACATGTCGCCGACGGCGATCACCTGGTAGTGACTGCCGTCCCCTTTGACATGGACTTCGGACAATGGCAAAGCCTCGAGGAGTATCGCTTCAATTTCAGAGACTTGCATTATGAGTCCTCAGTTGTGAGCGGGGTTGAATGAAAGAGGCTGGCCACCCCGTAGAGGTTGGCCAGCGTATGGAAATCGTTGGAGGCACCCACCAGTGTCGGAGTGGCACCCCGTGCCAGTGCCGCCTTGGCCCACTTGACCAGCAGGGCAAGGCCGGCGGAATCCAGGGTAGTGACGGCATCGAGTTCGAGCCGGTCGTCCTGCCACCAGTCGGCGCGGCGTTGCCACAGATCGTTGACCTGCGGGGCCTGCAAGTCACCGCTCAGGATCATGACTTGATCACCAGCGGCTTGGCGTTGTGTTCACGCAGCTGGGCGATCACCGCATCGATGCCGTTCTGGCGGATGAGGCCACCCAGCTCGTTCTGCTTGGCAGAGAGCAGGCTGATCCCTTCGGCAACCATGTCGAAGGCTTTCCACTCGCCGGTCTTGTTGTTCTTGCGCAGCTTGAACTCGAGGAAGATGTCCGGCTTGCCGGCCTCTTTCACGCTGACGTTGACGGCGGTGATGTTGCTCTCGGCGGCTTTGCCAGGCTGGACCTTGACGGTCTGCTTGTCGAAGTGTGCCAGGGCGTCGGCGTAGGAGCTCACCATGTACTCGGTGAAGACGTCGACAAAGGCGTCACGCTGGGCAGGGGTCGTCTGTTTGATCTGGTTGCCGAGCACCTTGTAGGCGGCGAAGCGGTTGTCCACGTAGGGCAGCAGCTCCTCGCGGATGATGACGCGCAGGTGATCGGGGTTGCTCTTCACCTGGGCCTGATCGGCCTTCAGGCGAGCAAAGGTCTGCTGGGCGGCCTGATCCACGAGGGCATAGGGGTCCGAAGTATTGACATCCGCACGGGCGACGAGGGAGAACAGCATGCTGGTCATCAGACCCAGCATCAGGGCGATCTTCTTGAACATGGTTACTCCTTGGTTGCGGGTGTGTTGGCCGGAGAGGACTGGCTGTAGAGGAACTTGCCAATCAGATCTTCCAGCACGATGGCGGACTTGGTGTCTTCGATCATGTCGCCATCCTTGAGCATGCTGGTGCCCATCTCCTCATCGCTGAACCCCGGTGCCAGACCGATGTACTGCTCACCGAGCAGGCCAGAGGTCAGGATGGAGAGGGTGCTGGTCTCGGAGAACTCGCCGGCACTCTTCTGCATCTGCAGGGAAACGATGGGGACCTGGCTCTTGGGATCCAGGGTGATGTCGCTGACACGACCGACGACGACGCCGCCGACCTTGACCGGCGAGCGTACTTTCAGGCCGCCGATATTATCGAAATGGGCGCGCAGGGTATAGGTTTCTCCTTCCGGTTTGAAACTCAATCCCGCCACTTGCAGTGCCAATGCCAGAATGGCCGCGATGCCAGCCAGCATGAAGGCGCCAACCAGAAATTCTACTTTGCTGAACTTCATCTTTCCCTTATCCAAACATGACTGCGGTGAGTATAAAATCCAGACCGAGCACGGCCAGGGATGAGTGAACCACGGTACGGGTCGTCGCCTGACTGATCCCGGCCGAGGTCGGTTTGGCATCATAGCCGTTGAAGAGCGCTATCCAGGTCACCACCAGGGCGAAGATCAGGCTCTTGATAGCGCCCTGCATGATGTCGTCCTGCCAGTCGACGGAGGCCTGCATGGCGGACCAGAAACTGCCTTCGTCCACCCCCAGCCAGTCGACACCAACCAGCTTGCCGCCAAAGATGCCGATCAGGCTGAACATGAAGGCCAGCAGCGGCATGCTGATGACCCCGGCCCAGAAGCGGGGCGCCACGACCCGACGCAGTGGATCGACCGCCATCATCTCCAGGCTGGAGAGCTGCTCGGTGGCCTTCATCAGGCCGATCTCGGCGGTGAGGGCGGAGCCCGCACGACCGGCGAACAGCAGGGCGGTGACCACAGGGCCCAGCTCACGGAGCAGGGAGAGGGAAACCAGAGGCCCCAGGCTCTGCTCTGCGCCGAAATCCTTCAATACGTTGTAACCCTGCAGGGAGAGCACCATGCCGATGAAGAGGCCTGACACCAGTATGATGGCGACGGATTGCACTCCCACCACATACAGTTGCTGCACCAGCAGCGGGAAGTGCTTGCGTGGCTGGGGCCGTCCTGCCAGTGCATGAAACAGCATGATGGTTGCCCGGCCGACGGCGTTGATGAAACGCACACCGCTGCGGCCCAGCTTGCTTATCTGACTTGTCAACATCACAGATCCTGTAGCAGGTCGCCTGCCGGAAAATGAAACGGAACAGGACCGTCGGGCAATCCCTTGAGGAACTGCTCGACTTCGGGATTGTGCTCCTCGCGCAGCTGCTCCGGTGTGCCGTGTGCCACTACCTTGCGGTTGGCGATGATGTAGGCGTAGTCGGCGATGCTCAGCACTTCCTTCACGTCGTGGGTGACGATGACGGAGGTGATGCCGAGTGCATCGTTGAGCTCCTTGATGAGCTTCACCAGCACCGCCATGGTGATGGGGTCCTGCCCCACGAAGGGCTCGTCATACATGATGAGATCCGGATCCAGCGCGATGGATCTCGCCAGGGCCGCGCGACGCGCCATGCCACCGGAGAGCTCGGACGGCATCAGCTTGGCCGCCCCGCGCAGACCGACAGCTTGCAGTTTCATCATGACGATGGTGCGGATCAGCTCTTCCGGCAGGCCGGAGTGCTCCCGCAGCGGGAAGGCCACGTTGTCGAAGACGGTCATGCCGGTGAACAATGCGCCACTCTGGAACAGCATGCTCATCCGTTTACGCACTTCATACAGGCGTGAACGGGAGAGCGTGGGAACGTCTTCCCCGTCAAACAGGATGTGACCGGACTCAGGCTTGAGCTGGCCCCCGATCAGGCGCAGCAAGGTGGTCTTGCCGATCCCGCTCGGACCCATGACGGCGGTGACCTTGCCACGGGGAATGGTCAGGTTGATCCTGTCGTACAGCAGCCGATCCCCGTGACTGAAGGTCAGGTCGGAGATGGTGATCAGGTCATCGTTCAAACAATTGTCCATCCGGTATAAATGAAGAGCGAATTTTATGGGCTAGTCTAGGTCTAAGCAACAGCGAGGAACAACTATTGAGCGGGTTTCCCCCCCAAGTACGCGACAGTTTTATGTAACAACCTGCGTCAATGACCGCCCATTCCGCATCCGATTCGCTTATCTCGGCAGACTTTTTTATAATCCCGCAGCAAATTTCGGCCCGGAGCTGTGCCTTTATGTCTGTAAAGCCTGAAAAAGTGTCTGAATTGTTCGATTTCCGTCGCAGCGCCCGAGCGGTGCTGGACATAGAAAAGCAAGCCATTGATGGACTCTACCAGTACCTTGATGAGGCGTTCGAGCGCGCCTGCGAGATGGTGCTGCGCTGTGGCGGCAAGATAGTGGTGACCGGCATGGGCAAGTCGGGTCATATCGGCAACAAGATTGCCGCGACCCTGGCCAGCACGGGAACGCCCGCCTTCTTCCTGCACCCGGGCGAGGCGAGCCACGGGGATCTCGGCATGATCTCAGCCGGGGATCTCATCATCGCCATTTCCAACTCCGGCGAGAGCGACGAGATCCTGGCCCTGCTGCCGGTGCTCAAGCGCCGCGGCATTCCACTCATCTGCATGACAGGCAATCCGGCTTCCACCATGGCGAAAGAGGCCAACGTGCACCTGTGCATCAAGGTGGAGAAAGAGGCCTGCCCCCTCGGTCTGGCCCCGACATCCAGCACTACCGCCACCCTGGTGATGGGGGACGCGCTGGCCGTGGCCCTGCTGGAGGCCCGTGGCTTCACCGCCGATGACTTTGCGCTGTCGCATCCGGGCGGGTCCCTCGGCAAGCGGTTGCTGTTGCGAGTGGGCGATCTGATGCACAGCGGCGAGCAGTTGCCCAAGGTGGGGATAGATGCCACCATCAGCCAGGCGCTGCTGGAAGTGAGCCGCAAGGGGCTCGGCATGACGGCGGTGGTGGACGATCAAGGGCTGCTTGCCGGTCTGTTCACCGATGGTGACCTGCGCCGCATTTTGGACCTGCAGGTGGACATCCATCACACCCCCATCAGCCGCGTCATGACGGTGAACTGTGTTACCGTAGGACCTGAGATGATGGCTGCCGAGGCCGTCAAGCTGATGGAAACCAGGAAAATCAACGGGTTGTTGGTCGTGGATGGGGAGAGACACCCGCTGGGTGCCTTCAACATGCATGACCTGCTGAAAGCCGGAGTAATTTGATGCAAGACGTACCGACCCTCTATGGTCCGGTGACGCGCAGCCAGTACGAGAAGGCGGCGCAGATCCGCCTGCTGGTGTGCGATGTGGATGGGGTGCTCTCCAACGGCTTCATCTATATGGGCAATAACGGCGAAGAGCTGAAGACTTTCTGCACCCGTGACGGTGCCGGCATGCGTGCCCTGCTCAATGCGGGCATCGAGATTGCCATCATCACGGGGCGAAACTCCCGCATCGTCAGCGATCGCATGAAGAGTCTGGGAGTCCAGCACCTGGTGCAGGGGGCAGACAAAAAGCTGCCCCACTTCGAGGCCTTGCTGACCAAGCTCGGGCTGGATGCATCGCAAGCCGCCTATATGGGAGATGACACCATCGATCTGCCGGTGATGCAGGCTTGCGGCCTGGGTATCGCCGTTGCCGATGCCCATCCGCTTGTGCTGGCGAAGGCGGATCTGGTGACGCGGCTTGGCGGTGGCGTCGGGGCCGTGCGCGAGGTGTGCGACCTGATCTTGCAGGCCCAGGGATTGGCTGACTATCAACCCGAGGCGTCGCGATGAACAAACAGACTGTGCTGTTCGGCCTGCTGTTTCTGGCTGCGCTGGCGGCCTGGCAGCTGGGGGAGATCGAGCTGGTCCCCGAGCCGACCACCAAGACGGAAAATTTTCAACCGGACTTCACCGCCAGAGAGTTGGTGACGACCCGTTTCAACGAGCAGGGCAAGCGCACCGAGCGGCTGGAATCCGAATATGCGGAGTACTACCAGGTGCTCGAGCAGGCCACTTTCACCAAGCCGGTGGTCTACATGTTCGATGACAAGGGCGCGGCCGAATGGAAGCTGACGGCCGAAACCGGGGTGCTCAACACCGATGACAATGTGATCCTCCGTGACAAGGTGCATCTGGACGGTCTGCTGCCCGCCTCCTTCATCTCCACGCTGGATACCTCCTATCTGGAGCTGGATCTGGTGACGCAGGGGATGAGAAGCAACCAGCACATCAGCATTGTGGGCCAGGAGTTCCAGACCGAGGGCGTTGGCCTCAAGGGTCACCTGGAACGTAAATATTTCGAGTTACTGGATAAAGGCCATGCCACTTATTTCAATGAAAAACGTTAATCTGGCCCTCACGGCCCTGTTGCTGTGCGGTTCTCTGAATGCCAAAGAGTCCGACTTCGCCGAGAAGGTCTATGTGGATGCGGTCAAGCAGGTGGCGGAGATGCAGGACAACCGCATCACCTTCAGCGAGGATGTCATCATCACCCAGGGCACCATCAAGATTAAGGCCGACAAGGTGGTGGTGATCCGCTCCGGCGACAAGGGCGCCGAGGTCATGACCGCGTATGGCAACCCAGCCACTTTCTTCCAGGTGCTGGACAACGGCAAACCGGTCAATGCCCATGGCAACAGCATCCGCTACGAGCTTAAGAACCGGCTGGTAACCATCACCGGCAATGGCCAGCTCAAGCAGGAAGACAGCCAGGTGACCGGCGATCTCATTCGCTACGACATCGTCAAGCAGAAGATGATTGCCGAGAGCAAGGGGCCCACCCAGCGCGTCAAGACGGTGTTCCTGCCGGATCAGGTGGAGAACTTTGACAAACCCGCCGATCAGAAGAAGTAGGAAACAACAGCCATGGCAGTGTTAAAAGCAACGGGTCTGCAAAAGAGCTACAAGCGCCGCATGGTGGTCAGCGATGTGAGCCTGGAGGTGGGTACGGGCCAGATCGTGGGCCTGCTCGGCCCGAACGGCGCGGGCAAGACGACCTCCTTCTACATGATCGTGGGCCTGGTGCAGCGGGATGCCGGCCTCATCACCATCGACGAGCAGGACATCAGCCTGCAGCCCATGCATATCCGTGCCCGCAATGGCATCGGCTATCTGCCCCAGGAGGCCTCCATCTTCCGGCGCCTGTCGGTGTTTGACAACTTGATGGGGGTCATGCAGACCCGCAAGGGGTTGAGCCGCGAAGAGCGGGAAGATAAGGTCGAACAGTTGCTGGAAGAGTTCAATATCACCCATATCCGCGACAGCCTGGGCCAGAGCTTATCGGGTGGGGAGAGGCGCCGGGTGGAAATCGCCCGGGCGCTGGCGGCAGAGCCGAGATTCATTCTGCTCGATGAGCCTTTCGCAGGTGTTGATCCTATTTCAGTCATCGATATCAAAAAGATCATCCAGCATCTGAAAGAACGCGGGTTGGGTGTGCTGATAACGGACCACAACGTCAGAGAGACGCTGGATGTGTGCGAGAAGGCCTACATCGTCAGCCACGGCAAGATGATTGCCGAGGGCGCGCCGGCCGATATCCTCGCCGATGAGCAGGTCAAGCGCGTCTATTTGGGCGATCAATTCAGTCTATAGTAAGGGGGCACCCCTCATTTTTGTTAGGTGACTGCCTCGCTGAACATAAGGATATCCCGACGTAGATGAAGCCGACATTACAGTTGCGTCTCGGTCAGTCCCTGACCATGACGCCACAATTACAACAAGCGATTCGTCTGCTCCAGCTCTCCACCCTGGAACTCCAGCAGGAAATTCAGCAAGCGCTCGACAACAACCCCTTGCTGGAGCAAGAGGAGAACGAGGCGCAGGAAACCAGTCAGACAGAGACACAGGACGCCAGTCAACTCGACTCCAGCGATGCCATGGCCCAGGAGAGCATGCCGGATGAACTGCCGGTGGACACCACCTGGGACGAGGTCTACTCGGCCGGTACGGCCCAGAGCGCAGGCCCCATCCATGACGGGGAAGACAGCGTCTATCAGGGGGAGACCACCGAGAATCTGCAGGACTACCTGCTGTGGCAGATGCGGCTCACCCCGTTCAGTGATGTGGATGCTGCCATCGCCCTTGCCATCATCGATGCCATCGACGAATCCGGGTATCTGACTGCCACCCTCGAGGATATTCAGGCTGCAGTCAGCAGCGAGGAGGTAGAAGTCGAACTGGATGAGATCGAAGCCGTGCTCAAGCGGGTGCAGCATTTCGATCCGGTCGGCATCGCCGCCCGTTCGGTGCAAGAGTGTCTGCTGATCCAGCTCGGCCAGTATTCGCCAGACCTGCCCTGGCTCGACGAAGCCAGAGAGGTGATCCGCGAACACATGGACCTGCTCGGCAATCGCGACTACCGCACCCTGGCTCGCAAGACCCGCCTCAAGGAGAGCGATCTCAAGGAGGTGCTGGATCTCATCCAGCAACTGGAGCCCAGACCCGGCAACGGCATCATCCAGAGTGAATCCCAGTACGTGATCCCGGATGTGTCCGTGGTCAAGAAGGGCAGCAAGTGGGTGGTTGAACTCAATCCGGACTCTGCTCCGCGCATCCGTGTCAACGAGGCCTATGCGGCCATGGCGCGCAATGCCCGCAGCAGCACGGATACCCAGTTCATCCGTTCCCATTTGCAGGAGGCCAAGTGGTTCATCAAGAGCCTGGAGAGTCGTAACGACACCCTGCTCAAGGTGGCCAGCTGCATCGTCGAGCAGCAGCAGGGCTTTTTCGAGTACGGCGAAGAGGCCATGAAACCCATGGTACTCAACGACATCGCGGAAGCGGTGGAGATGCATGAGTCGACCATTTCACGGGTCACGACCCAGAAGTACATGCATACGCCCCGCGGCATTTTTGAACTGAAGTTTTTTTTCTCCAGTCACGTCAATACGGAGGGAGGAGGAGAGTGCTCATCGACCGCTATTCGCGCCCTGATCAAGAAGCTGGTGACGGCGGAAAACCCCGCCAAGCCGCTTAGTGATAGCAAGATCGCGGATTTGCTGGCCGAACAGGGTATTATGGTGGCGAGACGCACGATCGCAAAGTACCGTGAATCCTTGTTGATCCCGCCATCCAATCAGCGCAAACGCCTGGTTTAGGCAAACAAAAGGAAGACGTTATGCAAATTAACCTGACCGGACACCATGTCGAGATTACCGAAGCTCTGCGTGATTATGTGAACAACAAATTTGCCAAACTCGAGCGTCACTTTGACCATATCAACAACGTACACGTGGTGTTGAGCGTCGAAAAACTGAACCAGATCGCTGAAGCCAAGCTGCATGTCAGCGGGGGAGAGGTGTTCGCCAATTCGCAGCATGCCGACATGTATGCGGCGATTGATACCCTGCTGGATAAACTGGATCGGCAGATCATCAAGCACAAAGATAAGTTAAATCAAAAATAACTATGCAACTTGAACACATACTGAGTCGGGACTGCACCAAGAGTGCGGTCCCTTGTACCAGCAAGAAACGCGCGCTCGAGATCATCAGTGAACTGGCCGCAGAGCGCCTCGGCGCTTCCCGCCAGGTCCTGTTTGAAAGCCTGCTGGCGCGAGAAAAGATGGGTAGTACCGGGATCGGAGCCGGTATCGCCATCCCCCACGGCCGGATTGACGACGCCTTCGCGCCGACCGCCGTGTTGATGACCTTCTCCGAGCCCATCCCTTTCGATTCTATCGACAATCAACCGGTTGACCTGCTCTTTGCATTGCTGGTGCCGGAAAGCGAGTGCAAGCAGCACCTCAAGACTCTTTCCCTGATGGCATCCAAACTGGGTGACAAGGCCGTCTGCCGCCAGCTGCGCCAGGCGACCAGCGACGAAGAACTCTATCAGATCATGACGTCGGCCTGAGGCCGGGTCTGACACAGCCACGTTGGCGTGAGGGGACAAGATGCAGTTAATAGTAGTAAGCGGTCGTTCGGGCTCCGGCAAGACGGTGGCCCTGAGGGTGCTCGAGGATCTCGGGTACTACTGCGTGGACAACCTGCCGGTCAACCTGCTGCCCCAGTTGATCGTGTCGGTGGAGAGCCAGTATGACAAGCTGGCGGTCAGCATCGACGTGCGCAACCTACCTGCCCAGGCAGACAGGCTGGAGAACCTGCTGAGCCAGGTGCGCAACGAGGGGCGAGTCAAGTTTTCGAGCTTCTTCTTCGATGCGGACAACGCGACCCTGCTCAAACGCTACGGTGAGAGCCGCCGTCTGCATCCTCTGTCCCGCAACAAGCTTTCGCTGGACGAGGCGATCCGGGAAGAGACCCACCTGCTGGCACCGCTCTCCTCGACCGCCGACCTGCGCATCGACACCACCAACCTCAGCATTCACGATCTCAGCGAGCTCATCAAAACCCGGGTGCTCGGCAAGAAAGAGAACGAGCTGGTGCTGGTGTTCGAGTCATTCGGCTTCAAGTACGGCATTCCCAAGGATGCGGACTTCGTGTTCGACGCCCGTTTCCTGCCCAACCCGCACTGGATCCCGGAGCTCAAGCCCTTCACCGGCAAGGATGAGCCCGTGGCCAACTACCTCTCCAGCCAGCCGGATGTCATGCTGTTCATCCAGCAGATCGAGAATATGCTGGGGACCTGGTTGCCCCACCTGGAGCGCAACAATCGCAGCTATGTGACCGTCGGGATCGGCTGTACCGGCGGACAACACCGCTCGGTGTTCATCGCCGAGCGGCTGGCCAGCGCATTCCGGTTGCTTGGCAAGAACGTGCAGATCCGCCATCGCACGTTGGACAAGCGTTCAAACCCCGCCTGACAGATCCACAGGATGCTCAGATGACCGTTTCCGCCTCGGTAGAAGTCAAAAACAAGTTAGGCATTCACGCGCGACCGGCCATGATGCTGTTCGAGCTGGTGCAAGGGTTCGATGCCCACGTGTTGCTGCGCAACGAAGAGGGGGTCGAGGCCGACGCGGACAGCGTGATCGGCCTGCTGATGCTGGACTCCGCCCAGGGCAAACAGGTGGAGGTGCAGGTGGAGGGCCCCGAAGAGGTGGAGGCCCTGGCCGCCGTGGTGGCGCTGTTCACCTCGGGCTTCAATGAGGAGTAATACGCCTCGGCGTGCTCAAGGTGCGCTGCGAGCCAGCGCCTTGAAAGCGGCAAAATCCCGACACGCCAGCAGACTTCTGCTGGCTTTTTCGTTCATCAGTGCCAGAAACAGATCATAAAGTCCCATGGCTTCGTCATAATCCGCCTTGGCGATGGCCAGCACGAAGATGAGGGTAGCGCTCTCGCCGTTGCCCCAATCGATCCCCTGAGGGCCCAGCACGGTATAGACCAGGGTGCGGCGCGCCAGCAGGCCGAGGGAGTGGGGCAGAGCGATGCCGTCCCCCAGCATGGTGGAGACGATCCGCTCCCGCTCCTGCAAGGATCCCCGGAATCCGCTCTCCACCAGATCCTCCGCCTCAAGCTGGCTGCAGATGCGGTCAAACAGCGCCGCTTGGCTGAGCGGTTCGGTGACCACCATGAAGTGGTCGGCATCGAAATACTTGTCGAGCAGGTAGGGGCGGGTGCGATCGACGAGCACCAGCTTGCCGAGCTGCTCCAGCTGGTACTGGGTCGGGAAGGGGGAGACCTGCACCACGGGAGCATTCTTCTCGCTCACCTTGAGGGTGCTGATGACGAAATCCTGCTCGACTCGCACCAGCCCCTCATAGTCCCGCACCGATTCCAGCGTGGTCAGCTGCAGTTGGGGGTATTCCCGCCGGATGCGTGCTTCCAGCACCCGGAAGGTGGCGTTGCCCGCATCGCACAGCAGCAGCGCCTGGGGGCGCCGGGTGTAACCGATGTCGTAGTGGCGCTCCAGGCCGACTCCGATGTGGATCACCAGGTAGCCGATCTCGTGGTGGGTCAATCGGTAGGGGGTCTGCCTGATCCACTCAGAGATGGCCGCCAGGGTGATGTCGTAGGCGAGGGGGTAATACTGCTTGATGTGGTCCGCCAGGGGATTGTGGCTACCAATCTGGTATTTGACCCGCAGCAGCATGGCGCCGATGTGGGTCTGCAGGTCGGCTCGCAATTGCGGGTCGCCGCGCAGGTCATAGGGGTAGTGCTGGTGGATGTAACCCAGCAGGTGCGCCGTCAGCTGCTCGCTCTCGGCCGCCATGGCCGGGCTGAGCAGGGGCGTCTCTGCAGTGAGGCGAGCCTGGATCTGGATGGCGAGACAGGCGATCTCTTCCTGCCCCGGTGAAGTCAGGGTCGGCAGCTCGGCATAGATGTCGCGGGCCACCACTGCCAGGGGCGGGGTGATGTCGTCGCTGGCAAACTGGCGCAACTCGTGGCCAGACGCCTGGCGAAGCAGGGCGACGGCACAGTAGACGGTGACTTGCTGCAGGCTCTCGTCGGCCAGGCGTAGCTGATGGCGACCGAGTTGCTCGTGAATGTGGTTGCCCACTACCTCCAGCGTCTTGCTGGGGCAGAGGGTGGGCAACAGGCTCTGGAGCGGATGCTGGTGCAGCAGCTCCTGGCAGAGCAGTTGGGTGAGGCAGGCGCGGATCGCCATCTCGCTTCCCGCAATGCGCATCCCCACCCTGGGTTTGCTGTCGATGGTGAGCCCGAAGTGGGCGAGCCGCTCCCGCACCTCCGTCATGTCCCCTTGCAAAGCCGCCCGGCTGAGATACCAGGTGTCCGCCAGCTCGTCGAGCTTGATCCCCTGTTCCGCCGTCAGCAGCAAGACCTGGAGGTGCAGCACCCGCTCGCGGCTGGTGCGAGGCAGGGGGCTCTCCTGCCCCTGGGCGGCCAGCAGCGCATCGAACAGTCCCTGATTGTAGATCTTGAGCTGGTAACCGCTGCCCCGCTGATGGATCAGGTGGGCGCCCCGGGTGGCGATGAGCTCGTTCAGGGTCGCCACGTCGGTACGCACCGTGCGGGTGGAAACATTGAGACGGCGGGCCAGCTCCTCCTGTGGCAGGGGCTCCGCGTGAAGCAGGGCGAGCAGTTGCTGGAGTCTGGGGTGGGGCAGCTTGGTCATGAGGGGGTGAGGACTCCTGTCGCGCATGGTGGGTCGATGTTAACAAGGGGGTCATTAACAAGCCAGGCACCGCCCAGTGATCGGGCCGGTGCCTGTGGGGTTGCTATGCCAGCAGTGCCTTCACCATGGCGAGGAGGGTACGCACATCCTCCGGCCGGGTCTGGCCGCTCTCGCTGTCGATGATGGAGCTGTAGACATGGGGGATCACCTTCTCGACTCCTGCCTCCAGCGCGATCCGCACTATCTCCTCGAAGTTCTCAAGATCGATGCCGCCGGTGGGCTCCAGCCAGAAGCCGTGGCGGACACAGGCCTCGGCCACTGCCTGATACTCGGCGCGGCAGGCGAGTCCCCCCATGGGGAAGAACTTGACCGAGCTGCCCCCCATGTCCTTGAGCAGGGCAATGGCGGTATCGATGGGGACGATGCCGTCAGCCTGCTGCGCGCTGAGGGGGCCGGTGGAGATCTTCACCATCCCCGGCGTGCCGGTGGGGGAGACAAGGCCATTGACGAGGGTGTCAGCTTGACCGAGCAGCGCCCGGCTGGCCCCGACCCCGGTGAACACCTGGTTGACATGCTGAGGCTGCAACTGGCGGGCCAGTTCGACCACCATGGCGGACTGGCGCGGATCACCGGCTCCCAGCCCGATGGAGAGGGCGTTGTCGATAAGCTTGGCGTAGGCCTGCATGTCGGCGACGGCAGATGGAATGTCCGGGTAGTTCTTGGAGAGCACGCCGACCAGCACATGACCCTCGGCGGCCTCATAAATGTCGACGGCATTCTCTTTGGAACCTGCCAGCACGTTGAGGCAGACCCGATCGCGGTAGTAATTGGGGGTAAGAGACATCAGTTGTTCTCCTGAACGAGGTGGGCAATGGCGGAGTGGATCTGGTCGAGCTGGGGCAGGGTGACGCTGCGCACGTCTATCTCGATGTGCCCCTCGTTGGCCTTGTAGCCGCGGCAGTAGACGGCAGGCGTGCCCTGTTGCAGACGGGAGACCACTTCCGCCGTGGTCATGCCGATCTGCTGGTGGTCGAAGGCGATGTCGGTGCGGGCGATGTCGCGCCCCGCGCTGTCCCACACCACCTTGGCGGTAACGCCGGGCAGCTGGTTGAGGCGCTCGATGAAGGGGGTCATCCTGGCGACCATGGCGGTGCCGCTCTCCTTCTCTTTGGCCAGGTAGCGCTCGATGGCGTGGGTCAGGCCGAGGATCCCCTCCTTGCCCACCTTCATGGCACGGCCGATGCCGTTGGCCTGCTGCTTGACCCACTCCACATACTGACGTCTGCCGAGTACCAGGCCGCTGGTGGGCCCTTCGATGGCCTTGGCGCCGCTGTAGATGACCAGATCCGCACCCTGGTTGTAGTAGAGACGCAGATCCTCTTCGGCCGCTGCATCGACGATGAGCGGGATCCCGTGGGCCTTGGCCACCTCGGCCGCCTCGGCCACCGACAGAATGCTCTTCTGCACGCAGTGGTGGGACTTGATGTAGAGGATGGCGGCGGTATTGGCATTGATGGCGGCGGCCAGTTGGGCGGGTGAGCACTCGTTGGCGTAGCCTGCCTCCACCACCCTGCCGCCCCCCAGGTTGACCATGGTGCCGACGGGGGCACCAAAGTTCACGTTGTGACCCTTGGGCAGCACGATGTCGCTCGGCACGTCGTGGGCATGAGCATGCAACTGCTCGAGACGATAGGGGTCGCCGCGCACGATGACGGCGGCCACCGACTGGGCGATGCCGGCGCTGGCACAGGAGACCACCACTGCATCTTCAACGCCCAGCAGTTCGGCCAGGTAGGCGCCGGTCTTGTTGACCAGATCCTTCACCTCGAAGTAGTGGCCGAGGCCGAAGTTGACCGCGTCGACCACCTCCTGCTCGGGGGTGGAGACGCCGAGAATGGTCATGCGCCCGGAGGCGTTGATCACCGGTTTGAGCCGGTATTTCTCATACACAGAAGGCATGGTGTGATTTCCCGTAGTGAGTCAGAACCAGTGCGCCGCCCACCAGGGCGGCGAGAGGGAGCAGTTGCCGATCACCGTTGCGGATGCCGGCCTCGGTATCGGTAAAGAGAGTGGGGCCGCAGCTCACCTCGAACAGGGTGATGTCTGCATCGGCGCCCACCTCGAGTCGCCCCTTGCCGGGTAGGCGCAGGGCATCGGCGGCCTGGTGAGTGACGCAGGCGAGTACCTGCTCCAGAGTCATGCCGATGGCGAAGAACTTCGACATCACGTGGGCAAGGCTGTAGACGGGCCCCTTGATGCGGTTCTTGCAGTAGATGTCTGAACTGATGGTGTGGGGCAGGATGCCCTGGGCAATGGCCAGCTCTGCCACCTCGAAGCTGAAGCTGGCACCGCCATGGCCGATGTCGAGCAAGAGTCCCCGCCGCATCGCCTCGCGCACCGCCAGGCGCAGTTCACCCGCAGGGGTCAGGATGCGGTTGGGCTTGCCGTTGAAGCAGTGGGTCAGCAGATCGCCCTCCCCCAGCAGGGCGACGATCTCGTCCAGATCCGGCGGCGTGTTGCCCACGTGCACCATCAGTGGCAGGTTGCCATTGGCCTGCTGGATCTGCTTGGCCATGCGCAGGGGTTGCAGACCGCTTTCACCCACCACGCTGCCGCTCATGCGCGCCTTGATGCCGACGATGAAGCCGGGATGGCGCCGGATGGCCGCCTGGGCGAGGGCGGGATCGATGTCTGCCGGATCCGCCAGCTCGTTCTGGCGCAGCAGACCGATGCGGGAGATGTTGAGCAGGGCGTGCACCCGGGTCTTGCAGGTGGCGGCTATGCGCTGGAAGTCGTCCACATCGTCGGCTCCGGTGCTGCCGGCGTCGATGACGGTGGTGACGCCGGACGCCACCCCCACCTTGTCCGGCTCATCGTGATAGAGGGGGGAGGCGGGGTAGCAGTGGGTGTGGCCGTCGATCCAGCCGGCGCTCACATGGACCTGCCCGCCCAGAGTGAGGGTTTGCTTCGCCTCCGTGCTCTCTGGCAGCGCACCCAGCGCCGCTATCTTGCCATGCTTGATGGCGACGTCGACAAGCTGCCCGTTTCCCAGGCGTCCTGCCCTGATGATCATGTCGTACATGCTGATATCCCTCTTGGAACCTGCTTGCGCTCTTACTGCGAGGGCGCTTCCAAGGCTCATGTGCTGCTCGCGTATTTGTAACCAGGAGTTCTCACGTCTATCCATACGCTCCGGCCCCTGCGCTGCTCTTCACCTTGCTGACGACCTCTCGCGACAGAGCGCAAACAGGTTCTTGAATGCCGCCGAAGAGACGGCCTTGGATTAAGCCAGGGCGATGGGGAAGAAGGTCCCGAACAGCATGGCCCCCAGAATGGCGCCACCCGTGATGGGCTTCTCCCAGATGTAAAACAGCAGGGCACCCAGCAGGGAGCCTATCCCGATGGGAATGGAGGCGCCCATGGCGGAGAGGATGATGAGGGGACCGAGGAAGCGGCCGGAGCTGTTGCCAGCCCCCATCATGACGTCCGCCCCGTAGGTGGAGTTGCTCTGGTTAATGGTGAACTTGCGCGCCAGGATGATCACGTAGCCGATGGCCATCCCAATCCCCATGCCGGTGATCAGGGAAGCGGTGAAGTTTTCCACCGGATAGATGATGCCGGCCCCCAGCAGCAGGGCGGGCACTCCGAGGCCGACTCCGGTCTGGATGGCGCCGCCGATGTCGAGGATCCCCACCAGGGAGCCCTCGATGATGCGGGCGAACAGGAAGCTGGCACCGAAGGCGGCGACTGCACCATAGGCCCCCGTGTCCATGCCGGCCTTGAGCATGGCAACGAAGGCCACCTCGTTGAAAGCGCCGACCCCGTAGAGGTAGAACATGTGGGTACCGGCGAAGACGCCGGAAGAGAGCAGACCGACAAAGATGGGGAAGGACCAGTCGGCATACCAGAAGTTGTTTCTCAGTTTCTCATCCATGGTGTGCTTCCTTATTTTCCGCTCATGAGGTTGTGGACGTTTTCCAGCCACAGGGGAACGCCCAGGTGGAAGGATTCAATGAGTTTCATGTCAAAGCCGCGGAAGAAGCCGCTCAGCACGAACAGCAGGACGATGGCACTCATCATCACCTTGGTGACGTGGTTCCAGCCGCTATCTTCCACCCCCTTGCCGATCAGGATGCCAAGCACCAGGCCTGGTACCGCGTTGCCCATGATGAGCTGGGCCAGACCGCCGAAGATGGTGGCCCAGAAGCCGGACTTCTTGCCTGCCTCGATGGCGGCCAGCCAGAAGATCACCGGCATAACGGTGTTGACCAGCAGGTTGGCGGCGGGCACCAGCACCTTGACCGCGGTCACCTGCAGGGCGGCAGGTACGGCGGCGGCCGTGCTGTTGAGGAAGGCGACTACGATGGCACCAATGATGCCGCAGGCGATGGCCATCTTTTTGGGATCATGGAGGGTGGTGGCGAGATCCCGGTTCTTGATCATCAGGGCCGCTGCACCCCAGTTCGGCAGGATGCGGTGATCCACGTCCTGAGTGAAGGCGCCGGCCGCGACCGTGGAGGCCCAGGCGTTGAAGAAGAAGCCCAGACCGAACGAGAAGTGGGAGGCGGGGTCCCCTTCGCAGGAGTTGAGCTCGCCCAGGGTACGGAACGCGCCCATCCCCTGCACGGTCGGGGCGTGGAACATCCGCGCCGCGCCAGCACCCACCCCGACGCCTACCAGGCCGCCGATGATGAGTGACTTCATCAAAATGATTAGAAACATCCAACTTGTCCTTTTGGTTGTGGGGTCAGGCCCGGGTGAAATCCACCTTGTCGACATCCAGGCTGGTGACCTTGACGGTGATCGCCAGCCGGACCCGGAACTCATGGCGCTGGCGTGGCAGGAAGAAGAACAGGAACTTCTCCACCCGTACCGACTCCTCGGCCTCGAGCACCTCGACTTCGAGGGGTTCGATGCGCAGCATCACCTTGGGGCTCTCCTTGAGCAGGCTGGGTTGCACCTGGCTGAGGGCGGCGGCGAACGCCTGCTGGCGAGTCACCCCCTTGCCGTTGACCGTGATCCGGGTGGTGAAGTGCTCTTTCATCAGGCGCGTCCGTGTTTCTTGGCGAAGGCTTCGATCAGCTTCTGGCCCAGCTCTTCCTTGTCCATGAAGCCGAAGCCCAGTACCACGCACCCCTCGTTGATGGCGGTGACACCCTCTTCGATGGATCGCATGCCGTAGCGGCACTTGTAGCCGTACTTGGTCTGGGCCGTGATGGCGCCCGCGCCACCGCTGCCGCAGAAGGAGATGCCAAGGTCGGCCTGCTCCTTGTTCATCACATCACCGAGCTTCATGTCGGCGGCCATGCCGGGGATGACGGTCACGGTGGCGCCGGCGGCTTCTGCGCCTGCCCCCACTTTCTGACCCTTGCCGAGACGATCTCCAATCACGAGTTTGATGGCAGTCATTTAGCTTTCTCCTTTTACTGAGCCGAGTTCGTTTTCTTTGGCCACTTCAAAATGGACGGACAAGAGGTGCGCCTCCTCGTAGGCGAGGCGGTCGAGCCAGGCGACGGCCTGTTCGGCCAGGCGCAGGGAAAGGGGGGAGATCTCCTCGAACAGGCTGAGGTCGACCTCCGGCAGGGATTCCCCGCTGTAGGAGCGCCACACCATGGCCTTGACGTGGGAGGCCAGCATCTGCTGCTGCACGTCGTTGGGGCGTATGCCCTGATCCGCCAGCAGGTTGTGAATGCGGGCCAGGGTCAGGTCGGTCTTGCGCAGCAGTGCCGGGCTGTCCGGGGTCAGGGGGGCGTCATGGGTGTCGGTGTTCAAGGTCTGCTCTCCAGGCTGGCAGAAAGGATGGGATCACCATAAAGCGGAGGAGAGTGCGGGAGGAGGCAGGTTTTTTCCGATTCGAAGTGGAAATCCGGAGGGAAAGGCATCAAAAGAAGCCCTTTTGGCGATCAAGAAGAGGAAAGGAGCGGACTGGCGGCAAGGGAGTGTGATCGGTGGCGGGTTTTGACGGCGCCTTCGCCCGATCGTTTATTGGCGCAATGTGTGAGCTGTCTCACGCACAGGTGGGAGCCGGAGGAAAGCGGGCACAAAAAAGGGCCCTGTCGGGCCCTGCGAGGATCCGCCCCTCAGGTGGCGGGTGCCGCACTGCTGGTCGGCAGGGTCTGATTCTGGTAGCGCAGGTCCTCTTCGATGATGACATCGACGTCCAGCGGCTTGCCGTTGCGGATCACCGAGATGGTGAGCTTGGTGCCGGGGCGGCTCTCGACGATCTTGTCCATGACGGGACGCACGCCGGTGATGGCCTCTCCGTTGATCTTGAGCAGCACATCCCCACGTTTGAGACCGGCCTTGGTGGCTGGGCCATTGGGATCCAGGCTCTCCACCACCAACCCCTGCAAGTCCCCCAGGTTCAGCATGCGCGCGACGATGGGATTGATCTCGACGCTGGAGATGCCGAGGTAGCCGCGGATGACCCGGCCGTTGGCGATCAGCTCGTCCATGATGCGCTTGGCCAGCTTGTAGGGGATGGCAAAACTGATGCCATAGCTCTCCTGATTGCCGTTGAGGTGGTAGGCGGCGGTATTGATACCCACCAGATCGCCACGGCCATTGACCAGGGCGCCTCCGGAGTTGCCCTCGTTGATGGCGGCATCGGTCTGCAGCAGATCCTGCCGGCCGTTGCTGTCCGGCCCCATGCTGGAGAGGCCGATACGCCCGGTGGCGCTGATGATGCCCTGGGTGATGGTCTGGCCGACGTTGTAGGGGTTGCCGATGGCGAGCACCACGTCTCCCACGTCCGGCAGACGATCCGGGTCCTGCGGGATCACCGGCAGGTTGTCCGATTCGATGTAGAGCACCGCCAGATCGGTCAGTTTGTCGGTGCCGACCAGCTCTGCACTGAATACCCGACCATCTTGCAGGGCGACGATGATCTGGTCCGCATCGGCGATGACGTGATAGTTGGTGAGCACGTGGCCGCGCTGGTTCATGATGACGCCGGACCCCAGCCCCTGGGGTCTGAGTTCGGCTTTTTCACCGCGATTGCCGGCGAAGCTGCGGGTGTAGATGTTGACGACGGCAGGGCCGGCGCGATGGGCCGCGTAGGAGAAGCTCAGCTCGCGGGCGTTGGTGATGAGGCCCGGCAGGGGAGCGCCGCCGCGAAAATCGGGGAACACCAGCAACAAAAGCGCAGCCATGGCGAGGCCAAAGCCGACGGACTTGCCCAAGTAGCTGATCAGAGGTGGGATTTTCATGTCTTTCTCGTCCGTACAGGCTGCGGGCAGAGAATAACATTATCGATGGATAAAAATCACCCGCGGCGGTTGCCGCGGGTGTGAGGGGCTTAACGGATCACCAAATAGAGCGAGGAGTCACCGCGCTGGATGTTCAGCGCCAGGACTTCCGGCTTGTTTTTCAACACCTTGGTCAGTTCACCCATGGAGTTGATGCGCTGGCGGTTGACCCCGATGATGATGTCGCCCTTTTGCAGGCCGGAGGCGGCTGCCGGTGAGCGGGGATCGATGTCGGAGACGGCCACGCCGGTCACGGGGTCCGTGGTGGTGCTCAGCTTGGCCCCTTCCAGTGCCGGATGCAGGGCGCTGGCCAGGATCTCGCTGTCATCCGCTTTCTTCAGGGTGACCTTGACGGTCTGCTCCTTGCCGTCACGGATGAGGCCGAGCGAGACCTGCTTGTCGGCCCCCATGGTGGCGATTTTGGCACGCAGCTCGCCGAAGGAGCGGATGGGCTTGCCATCGATGCTGATGATGATGTCGCCTGCCTTGATGCCTGCCTTGGCGGCAGCGGAGTCAGGCATGACCTGGTTGACGAAGGCACCGTCCTTCTTGTTGTAGCCGAAGGTCTTGGCGATTTCGCTGGTGAGCTCGGTGCCGGTAATCCCCAGCTGGCCACGGCGCACTTCGCCGTATTTCACGATCTGCTCGGAGAGATCGCGCACCATGTTGGACGGGATGGCAAAGCCGATGCCGATGTTGCCGCCGTTGGGGCCCAGGATGGCGGTGTTGATGCCGATCAGCTCCCCGCGCAGGTTGAGCAGGGCGCCGCCCGAGTTGCCGGAGTTGATGGCCGCATCGGTCTGGATGAAGTTCTCCAGATTTTCGATGTTGAGGCCGCTGCGACCCAGGGCGCTGACAATGCCGGAGGTGACGGTCTGGCCCAGGCCGAACGGGTTGCCGATGGCCAGCGCGTAGTCACCGACTCTCAGCTCGTCGGAGTCGGCGAACTTGATCTGCACCAGATCCTCGGCCTTGATTTGCAGCAGGGCGATATCCGACTGTTTGTCTTCCCCTATTTTCTTGGCTGCATACTCACGGCCATCCTTCAGGTTGACCTTGATTTCGTCCGCCTCGTGGACCACGTGGGCGTTGGTGATCACGTAGCCTTTCTTGGCATCGATGATGACGCCGGAACCAAGCGCCTGGAAGGGCTGCTCGCTCACCTGCTCGTCAGGCATGTTGGGGCCGAAGAAGAAGCGGAATTGTTCCGGCAGGCGCTGGCGGGTGATCTTCTTGCCAGAGACGGAGATGTTGACCACGGCAGGGGTCACCTGCTCGAGGACGGGGGCCAGGCTCGGCATCTCCTGGTTGTTCGCCATCAGGGGCAGTGCGGCCTGCGCCGGTGCTGAGGACATGGCGATACCGACACTGAGGGCTAAGACACTGAATACAGAAAGAGATTTACGCATATGAGAAACAGCTCCCAGAAAAAGTTGCAGTGCAATCGTCAAGGTCTGACCACGATAAAGCGTAATTAGTTCAACCGACGATCAGCCCGGCTGCTTGAGCAGGCCGGACGCACCGGCGTAATCGCGGGGAGGAAGGCCCGGCTCCTCGCTGTTGGCGGCATCGCCTGTTTCTTCCACTTCGGGTTCGCGGAACAGTGGTTCCTGTACCTTGGCCAGGAACTTGCTCTGTTCCGCCATATGGCGATAAAGGGTCTGGTACTGTTCGGCCAGTTGCTCCATCAGGGCTGCGCTGTCGGCGAAGTGGGTGGTGATCTGCCCCTGGTAGCTTTCCAGCTCTTTGTGGGCTTTTTTCAGCTCCTGTTCCAGGCGTCCGGCATCCCGGCTACGGACAGAGAAGCGGCCGATCAGCACGCCGATGATCAGGGCGGCGATCGCCAGCAGGATCCCGTTAAACAGAGTCATAGAAGCTCCTTGTTACAGCTAACACGATGAATTTGAAGCGGTCGGATGGACCGCAACGCCTCGTTGGCACTATACCGTGCCCCCCGAGAGCGTGATACCATTTTGTCCCTCATTCAGGGACTTGGAGGCGGTTTACAGGATGACCCCGCAGCAAAAATATCAGCAGGATTTGCAGCGCCCCGGCTTTGTGGCCGATCCGGCCCAGGCCATGGCAGTCGCCCGCCTGGAGCGACTCTATCAGGATCTGTGCGCAAGCCCGACTCCGACCAGATCCCGTGGCCTGCTAGGTTGGCTGCAAAAGCCGAAAACCCGTGACCCCGTCCAGGGGTTATATATGTGGGGCGGTGTGGGCAGAGGCAAGACCTGGCTGATGGATACTTTTTTTGAGAGCCTGCCGGGGGAGCGCAAACTGCGCATCCACTTCCACCGTTTCATGCACCGTGTGCACGACGAGCTCAAAGGGCTGACCGGTCAGTCCGATCCGCTCAAGCTCATCGCCCGCAAGCTGGCCGACGAGACCGACGTCATCTGCTTCGACGAGTTTTTCGTCTCGGATATCACGGATGCCATGCTGCTCGGCACTCTGTTCCAGGAACTCTTTGGCCATGGCGTGGTGCTGGTGGCCACATCCAACATCCCCCCTCAGGATCTCTACCGCAACGGGTTGCAGCGTGCTCGCTTCCTGCCTGCCATCGCGCTTATCGAGCGCCACTGCGAGGTGATCAATGTCGATGGCGGTGTCGATTACCGGCTGCGAACCCTGGAACAGGCAGAGATCTATCACTTCCCGCTGGATGATCAGGCCAGGAGCAACCTGGATCGTTATTTCAGCCAGTTGACCGGGATTGGGCAGGTGACTGCCGCCGCACTGGAAATCAACCATCGCCAACTGAGTGCACTGGGCGTGGGGGAAGGGGTGCTTTATATGGAGTTTGAACAGCTGTGCTGTACTCCACGCTCCCAGGGCGACTACATCGAATTGGCCCGTGAGTTCCACACTGTCCTGCTGGCCAATGTGCAACCCATGGGCAGCGGCACGGATGACGCGGCCCGCCGCTTCATCGCCATGGTGGACGAGTTTTATGAGCGGCATGTAAAGCTCATCATATCGGCGGCGGTCCCCATGACCGGGCTCTATGGCGAAGGCCTGCTGAATTTCGAATTCAAGCGTTGCCTTTCAAGGCTTCAGGAGATGCAATCGCACGAATACCTTGCCAGAGTGCACCTTCCTTAGTCACAATACCGCGCCTGCCAGTCGGATGGGCATCTGCGGCAGGTAGGGCCGGGCGACATTTGCTAGCTTCATGGCAGTGAAATTAGCAGGTGATATTTAAGGCAACTTCACTTATAATCGCCCGGCCCACGTTACAGCTGTCGATAAGACAGCAACACTTTAAGCTTTACTTGTATTCGAAGGGGTACAGGTAGGCCATCGTTTGTTGTTTGTGGGAGAGCCCCCATAAGCAATTGGGTCTGTAACAGGTAATTGGGTTTAACTTAATGAAAACTTTCGTTGCCAAGCCAGAAACCGTAAAACGTGACTGGTACATTGTGGACGCAGAAGGTAAAACTCTGGGTCGTATCGCAACCGAGATCGCTGCTCGTCTGCGTGGTAAGCACAAAGCCGAGTACACTCCGCACGTTGACACCGGTGACTACATCATCGTTGTAAACGCTGAGAAGGTACACGTAACCGGTAAGAAATTTACCGACAAAATGTACCACGCTCACTCCGGTTTCCCGGGTGGTATCAAGTCCATCAGCTTCGACAAGCTGATTCAGCGTAAGCCGGAAATGGTAATCGAAGCTGCCGTCAAGGGCATGCTGCCGAAGGGCCCGCTGGGCCGTGCCATGTTCCGTAAGCTGAAAGTTTACGCAGGCGCAGAGCACGCTCATGCTGCTCAGCAACCTCAAGTACTGGATATCTAACGGGAACTGGCAACATGGCAGAAAATCAATACTACGGTACCGGCCGTCGCAAAAGCTCCACTGCTCGCGTATTCATCAAAGCGGGTAGCGGTAAAATCGTAATCAACCAGCGCTCCCTGGAGCAATACTTCGGCCGTCCGACTGCCCGCATGGTAGTTCGTCAGCCGCTGGAACTGGTCGAGATGACCGAGAAACTGGATCTGTACATTACCGTTAACGGTGGTGGCATCTCCGGTCAAGCTGGTGCGATCCGCCACGGTATCACTCGTGCTCTGATGCAGTACGACGAGACCCTGCGTTCCGAACTGCGTAAAGCTGGCTTTGTTACTCGTGATGCCCGTAAGGTTGAGCGTAAGAAAGTCGGTCTGCACAAAGCGCGTAAGCGTCCGCAGTACTCCAAGCGTTAATTCGCTTTTGGTACGCACTCTCAGGAGTGTCAAAAAAGCCTGGCAATTTGCCAGGCTTTTTTTATTGGTAATGTTACATGTGACAATGCTAAGCATACGTCACAAAAGACAAAAAATTGTGTATTTATTGTTTTTGCCCATCGACTCCCTTTCTTGTCAAATTGTTATCTTTTCTTTAAAATTTCCATGGTCTTTCTGTGTCAATTGCCACTCCGCTTCCATTGCAGTTGTCAGAGGGAGAGGAGAAGTAAACAGGGACACTATAAGAATGAGCGGAGTCCACATGGGAGAGTTTTTGGATGAGCAATGCGCCAGTTGATACCGGTCGCCGCAGATTTCTTACCTGGTCAACGGTTGCCGTTGGCGGTGTAGGAGCTGCTTTTACCGCAGTGCCGTTTATTAAGTCATGGAATCCGAGTGCCAAAGCCAAGGCGGCAGGCGCCCCGGTTGAAGTGGATATCAGCAAGCTGGAGCCGGGTCAGCTAATCCGCGTCGAGTGGCGTGGTAAACCGGTCTGGGTGGTGAAGCGCACCAAGCAGACGCTGGATGCTCTGGCTGCACACGATGACAAGCTGCGGGATCCTGCGTCAGACGAGCCACAGCAACCGGACTATGCCCACAATGGCTACAGATCCATCAAACCGGAAATCTTCGTGGCCGTTGGTATCTGCACTCATCTGGGATGCTCCCCTTCCTATCTGCCCGACAGCTTCGGCGAGCAGGTTCAAGGGGTAACTTCCGGCTTCTTCTGCCCCTGCCATGGCTCCAAATTCGACATGGCTGGTCGAGTGTTCCAGGGCGTCCCCGCACCGCTGAACCTGGTCATTCCGCCATACCAATTTCTTAGCGACACCACCATTCTGGTCGGTGCCGATGGCAAGGAGGCCTGACCATGTTTGCCAAACTCATGGGCTGGATCGATGATCGTTTCCCGCTCACGGCCATGTACAACGACCATATGGCCAAGTATCCGGCGCCCAAGAACCTGAACTTCTGGTACTTCTTCGGCTCGCTTGCCATGTTGGTGCTGGTCAACCAGATCATCACCGGCATCTGGCTGACCATGAACTACAACCCCTCGGCGGAAGGTGCCTTCGCTTCCGTGGAATACATCATGCGGGATGTGGATTACGGCTGGCTGCTGCGTTACATGCACTCAACCGGGGCATCCGCCTTCTTCATCGTGGTCTACCTGCACATGTTCCGCGGCATGATCTACGGCTCTTACCAGAAGCCAAGGGAACTGCTGTGGATCTTCGGCATGCTGATCTTCCTGGTACTGATGGCCGAGGCCTTCATGGGTTACCTGCTGCCCTGGGGGCAGATGTCGTTCTGGGGGGCCCAAGTCATCATCTCGCTGTTCGGTGCCATCCCCGTTATCGGTGACGATCTGACCCTGTGGATCCGGGGGGACTATGTCATCTCGGGTGCAACTCTGAACCGCTTCTTTGCCCTGCACGTCATCGCTCTGCCGCTGGTGCTGGTGATGCTGGTGGCCATGCATATCCTGGCGCTGCACGAGGTGGGCTCCAACAACCCCGATGGTATCGACATCAAGAAGCACAAGGACGAGAACGGCTGGCCACTGGATGCGGTCGCGTTCCACCCCTATTTCACCGTGAAGGACATGATCGGGGTAGCCGGTTTCCTGTTCTTCTTCTGTGCCATCATCTTCTTCAAGCCGGATATGTGGGGCTATTTCCTCGAGAAACCGAACTTTGAGGTGGCCAATGGCCTGAAGACACCGGCGCATATTGCCCCGGTCTGGTACTTCACTCCCTTCTACGCCATCCTGCGTGCGGTGCCTGACAAGCTGCTGGGGGTCATCATGATGGGCCTCTCCATCGTGGTGCTGTTCCTGTTGCCCTGGCTGGATCGTTGCAAGGTGCGCTCGGTGCGTTACCGCAGCACCCTGCACAAGCTGAACATCGCCCAGTTCGTGGTCTGCTTCATTATCCTGGGGGTGCTGGGCGTGCTGCCATCAACCCCGACCCTGACGCTGATTGCACAGCTCTGTACTCTGGGTTATTTCGGATTCTTCGTCCTGTTGTTCTTCTACAGCAAGAATGAAAACACCAAGCCGCTGCCGGAGAGGGTGACATTCAAATGAAAAGAATAATTTTTGCAGTGCTTGCCCTGCTGCCTAGTCTGGTGTTGGCCTCTGGCGGTGGCTTCCCCCTCGACAAGGCGGAGTACGATCTGAGTGACAAGGCATCCCTGCAACGGGGGGCCGCCACCTTCATGAACTACTGTGCCGGCTGTCACTCCACCCAGTACCAGCGTTATAACCGGGTGGCGGCCGACATCGGCATTCCGGACGATCTGATGAAGGAGAACCTGGTCTTCACCGGCGCCAAGATCGGCGATCTGATGAAGAGCGCCATGTCCGAGAAGGATGCTGCGCGCTGGTTCGGCGCGCCGCCCCCCGACCTGACCCTGGTTGCCCGGGTGCGTGGTGCAGACTGGATCTACACCTATCTGCGTTCCTTCTATGTGGACGAAACCCGTCCATTCGGGGTGAACAACGCCGTCTTCCCGTCCGTGGGTATGCCCCATGTGCTGGAGCCGTTGCAGGGGACGCCCCGCGCCGAGTTCAAGACGCACACCCTGGATGGCGTGGAGATGCAGCAAGTCGTCAGCATCAAATCTGACGGCAACGGTGAAATGAACAACGAAGAATATGATCAGACGGTACTGGATCTGGTAAACTTCTTGGTCTACTCGGCTGAGCCGGTGCAGCAGGAGCGCGAACGCATGGGCTTCTGGGTACTCGGATTCATCGCTATCTTCTTCATCTTCACTGTGCTGTTGAAGAAGGAATTCTGGCGCGACGTTCACTAAGCGACCAGATCGGAGTAATATGACGCACGGCAATGAAGACAGACATGCTTCATTGCCGTTTCTGCTTTTTAATGACGGGAGGGTTCAATGGCTGTAGCTGCCAATAAGCGTTCGGTAATGACGCTGTTTTCCGGTGCCAACGATATGTTCAGCCATCAGGTGCGTATTGTCCTGGCGGAGAAGGGTGTTAGCGTGGATATCTGCCAGGTTGATCCTGCCAACCTGCCGGATGAGCTGGCCGAGCTGAACCCGTACAACACTGTACCGACTCTGGTGGATCGCGAGCTGGCGTTGTACACCTCGCGCATCATCATGGAGTATCTGGACGAGCGTTTCCCGCATCCGCCCCTGATGCCGGTTTATCCGGTCGCGCGCGGCAACAGCCGTTTGATGATGCACCGCATCGAGCTGGACTGGTACTCTCTGGCCGACAAGATCATGGCGGGCACAGATACCGAAGCCGCCCGTGCCGAGTTGCGCGACAACCTGCTGGCCATCGCCCCCATCTTCGGCGAGATGCCCTACTTCATGAGCGAAGAGTTCGGTCTGGTCGACTGCTACATGGCGCCGTTGCTGTGGCGTCTGCCGAGCCTGGGCATCGATTTCACCGGCCGTGGCGCCAAAGAGCTGAAGGCTTACATGGTACGCCTGTTCGAGCGTGAATCCTTCCAGGCTTCCCTGACCGAGGCCGAGCGCGAGATCCGTGCCGGCGTATGAGCATGGAACCGACAATGACACCCAGTCGCCCGTATCTGCTGCGGGCGTTTTTTGACTGGTTGCTGGATAACGATCTGACACCCCATCTGGTGGTCAATGCCAACATTCCCCATGTGATGGTACCGATGCAGTTCGTGCAGGATGGCCAGATTGTTCTGAACATCGCCCCCCGGGCCGTGGGCCAGTTCCACATGGACAATGACGCTGTCAGCTTCAGCGCCCGTTTCGGTGGCGTATCGCAGCAGGTCTATATTCCCATGGCGGCCGTACTGGCCATCCATGCCAGGGAGAACGGAGTAGGGACCCTGTTCCCGCCGGAGCCCGGGTATGACCTCTGGCTGGAACAGGCACAGACACCAACGTCGGTTGACCCCGAGCCGGAACCACCGCGCCCGAGCGGTCGCCCGACCCTGAAAGTCATCAAATAAAAAAACGCAGCCTGAAGGCTGCGTTTTTTCATCCTGCCAGATGGTCAATTCTGGGCAAACTCGAAGGCTTTGATCACCTGTTTAACGCCGCTGACGTGGCGGGCGATTTCCACGGCCTGATCCCCTTCCTGGCGGGTGACCAACCCAATGAGAAATACCTCGCCATTCTCGGTGACAACCTTCACCTTGGCGCTGTCGAAGTTCTTGGTGCCCAGCATGTCGGCCCGCACCTTGGAGGTGATCCAGGTGTCATTGCTGCGCACGCCGATACTGACTGGTTTGCCAAGGCGCAGCTCGTTGTAGACATGGCGAACCCCTTCAATCCGGCTCACGATTCTGCCCGCTTCCTGTTTGTAAGCGTCAGAGGGTGTCTGACCCACCAGCAGCACACGGCCGTTGTTGCTGTAGACACTGATCTTGCTGGCGGCGCTCAGGGGCTTGTTGTCGGCCAACAGGTTGGCGGCTTTCAGCTCTATGGTCTGATCGTCCCACTGGGCACCCAGGGTGCGGCGATCGCCGCTCGCCTTGGCGGTGCCAGCCGCGCCACCGACCACCACGGCAGCACAGCCTTGCAGCAGCAGGACGCCGGTCAGCAGGGCAAGAGCGAGAATAGGCTTCTTCATGGTTTCAGTCTTCCTGTTGCGGGAAAAGTGTCTGGTCGATGAGATCACAGAGACAGTGCAGGGTCAACAGGTTCACTTCCAGAATACGAGGACGGCGAGCGGAAGGAACGCGGATCTCCACGTCATTGGGGCCCAGCAGACCGGCGATCTCTCCCCCGTCTCCGCCACCGAGAACAATGATGGTCATGTCGCGGGAGAGGGCGGCCTCCGCAGCCTTGATCAGGCTGCGGCTGTTGCCTGTCGTGGTGATGACCACCAGAATGTCGCCTGGTTGTCCCAGAGCTCGGATCTGCTTGGCATAGACCTCCTCGAAACCGTGATCCGTGGCGATGGCGCTGATGGTCGCCATGTCGGGCGTCAGGGCGAGACCGGGCAGGGAGGGGCGAGGAGTTTCATAGCAGTTCACCAGTTCAGAAATGAACAGCTGTGCCAATGCCGAGGAAGGACCATTGCCACATGCCATCACCTTGTGGCCATTGAGCAGGCAGATGGTCAGCATCTGGGCTGCCGTATGGATGGCATCCGGCAGTGCTTCGGCGGCAGCTATCTTGGTCTGGATGCTCTCGGTGTAATTCTCTTTGATGGGATCAGTCATGGGGTCCTCTTAAAACGCGTTCTGGATCCAATCCGGCTGGTCGCCCTCGAACGCGATCACATCGAATCGACAGGCCTGGTTGGCCTCATTGATGGCATGTTGCTTGAAATAGTGGCGCGCGGCCAGCACGATCTTGTGCTGCTTGCGCCGGGTGACCGAGCTGGCTGCACCGCCATGAGTGGCGTTGGCGCGATATCTCACTTCAACGAACACCAGGGTCTCTCCCTGGCGCATGATGAGATCGATCTCGCCGCCACGGCAGCGGTAGTTGCGAGTCACGGGTTGCAGGCCTCGTGCCTGCAACCAGCGTTCCGCTATTTGCTCAAAGTGTTGTCCCTTGCTCGTCGCTGCCGACGGCAACAGGTTCAACCACTGCTGGTGAAGTTGTGTCAGTAGCCTCTTCATGAGTCGCATCCTCCAGCTGGGGGGCGGCGCTGTCGCTGACCAGCTTGCCATTCTGGTAGGTGGCCCAGTCCAGCATGCGCACTATGTTGCCCTGGGGATCCACGCTCAGCTGGCCGCTCATGCCGGGTTGCTGCATGGCATTGACCTTGCGCATTTGCGGCAGGTTGCCTGCCAGGCTGACGGCATCGTAGCCGAGGGCGAACAGGCGCAGCAGGTCGCCCTGGGTCTGGGGCCAGAGCAGGGCTATCTGTTCACGCTGCGTCTCGAAGCCACCCAGCAGCAGCGGCATGTCGGAGATATGCATGCCGTTGAGCTCGGATGCCACCTCGGTCGTCCCGCCGTCGTAGCCCCGCGAGCTGCTGTAGATGGGCAGGCTGCCCATGGGATTGACCGAGATGTCCACATAGGGCTTGATCATCCGGGTCTCCAGGCTGTTGGCCACCACATAGACGGCGTCGATGCTGCGCGGCGCGGCATCGGACAACTGGACAATCTCCCCGGCTCGAGCGGTGGAACGGCCGCTCAGAGCGTTCTTGACCATGCCCTGCACTTCGTTGCGTGCCCCGAAGGTGGCAACTACGGGCTTCTCCTGGCTGACGCCGGCCCAGGCCTGTTCAAACGCCTTGATACTGCTGTAGCCAATCCGGCCTTGTGCCGCGATCAGCAGCGGCTTGCGGTAGCCCTGACCATAGAGGTACTGGGCCGCCTGGCTCGCATCGGCAGCGGCGGAGAGTGAGAAATAGTAGGTGTTGTCGTTGACGATCGGCTTGTCCAGCTCGTTGAGCGCCAGCACCGGCACGGTCGGATTCGACTTGAGCAGCTCCTCCACCTGATCCTTGAGCAGGGGGCCGATGATCATGTTGGCCCCTTCCTGAATGGCCTGCTTGTAGAGGTCCCCCATCGCCTTGCCCTGGGTATCATAGAAGTTCAGGGTGAACTGGCTCTGATTTTCCTTGTAGGACATCAACATGCCGTTGCGGATGGCGGCGCCCTGGGCTTCCAGGTTGCCGGAGAGCGGCAGGAAGACGGCGATCTGCTGCAGCGAACCGTTGTCCGTGATCGCGAGATCCCCAAGGCCGGCCGGCATGTCGCTCTGGGCAGGGTGGTTAGGGAAGCTCTGCTTCCAGCCGGCAAGCTGGCGGGCCAGCTGGCTCGGCTGTGCCCCGAATTCGTTCACCAGCGCCGCAAGACGCAGCCAGCCGGTGGTCACATCGGGAGCTGGCTCCTCTTCGAGCGCCTGCAGGGTGGAGGGGGTCATGCTTTTGAGCAGTGACCAGATCTGCTGGTGATTGGTGGCCAGCTCATTCTTGGCCAGATAAGGTTCCAGCAGGATCAGCGACTTGGCCGCACCAAACTTGTTGTTGATGTCGAGCTGCAGCACCACGCGCTGGCGGTACCAGTCCTTCTGGGTATCGGCATCCAGCACCACATCCGGCTTGCCTTCCAGCAGGATCAGCGCCTGGTTGGCGTTGCCCTGGGCGAGCAGCAGGTGTGCCTGCAGCAGTTGCAACTGCGCCTGCTGCACCGGGCTCTTCGCCTGCTTCTGCAACTGCTGATACAGAGCGGCAGCCGGTTTGGCCTGGCCGAGCGCCAGATAGCTGCGCGCCGCCATCATCTGCCACACGAAGGCCTCTGCCGGTTTGGCGGGATCCACTTGCTCCAGATACCACTGGGCATTCTTGGTCAGATCCGAGAAGGCTGACGGCATGCCGGGTTGTCCGGAAGATTGATTGGGCTCCGACGCACAGGCGGCGAGCAGGACTGCCGCGAGTAGGATGCCGAAGAGTCGTGATACACTTAGCTGCTTTATAACCCGGTTCAAGTTCATTCCCCGACCAGTGTTGAAATTCTCCATAGTGTAAACGGGCCAATATGGCGACACAATTGTCGGGACACTCGGAGCTCCCATGAGTGACATCCCAACCCTGTATATAGTCCCCACTCCGATCGGCAATCTGGCCGACATCACCCAGCGAGCACTGGACGTGCTGCGCAGCGTCGATCTGGTGGCCGCCGAGGATACCCGGCATACCGGGATCCTGCTCAGCCACTACCAGATCTCGGTACCGACCTTTGCCCTGCACGATCACAACGAGCAGCAAAAGGCGGATGTGCTGATCGCCCGCATCAAGGAGGGCAAGAGCGTGGCCCTGGTCTCCGATGCGGGGACGCCGCTCATCAGCGACCCCGGTTATCACCTGGTCACCCGTTGTCGCGAAGCCGGGGTCAAGGTGGTGCCGCTGCCCGGTCCCTGCGCTGCCATCACGGCGCTGTCCGCCGCCGGGCTGCCCACCGACCGCTTCGCCTTCGAGGGTTTCCTGCCGGCCAAGGCCAAGGGGCGGGATGATCGCCTGCAAGCCGTCATCGAAGACACCCGCTCTCTGGTGTTCTACGAATCGCCGCGCCGGGTGCAGGATACCGTGGAAGCGATTGCTCGCATCCTTGGCGAGCGCCAGGTGGTGGTGTGCCGCGAGCTGACCAAGACCTTCGAGTCCATCCACGGTCTGCCCGCCTCCGAGATGCTGGCCTGGCTCGGAGAGGACGATAACCGTTGCCGCGGGGAGATAGTGCTGGTGGTCGCCGGTGCCAGCAAGGTGGATGACGAGTTGCCTGCGGAGGCGATCCGCACCCTGGGCCTGCTGGTCAGCGAGCTGCCCCTCAAGAAGGCTGCAGCCCTCACCGCCGAGATCCACGGGGTGAAGAAGAACGCCCTCTACAAATACGGTCTCGAGCACTATTAATTGCCGTAAACCGGAATTGACGGTTTACCCCGTCCGTCTCGCGAGGCTATAATCCGCGCCTCGGAGTTGGCTGGGCAATCGCTGCTTCGTCGTTGTGTCCCTCGGGACAGACGGGCGGAGGGGAGGAAAGTCCGGGCTTCACAGGGCAGGGTGCCAGGTAACGCCTGGGGGGCGCGAGCCTACGACCAGTGCAACAGAGAGCAGACCGCCGATGGCCCGCAAGGGATCAGGTAAGGGTGAAAGGGTGCGGTAAGAGCGCACCGCGCGACTGGCAACAGTTCGTGGCACGGTAAACTCCACCCGAAGCAAGACCAAATAGGCCCCTATTGGCGCGGCCCGCGTTGGGGGCGGGTAGGTTGCTTGAGCCAGCGAGCGATTGCTGGCCTAGAGGAATGATTGCTACCCGGGGCAACCCGGTACAGAACCCGGCTTACAGGCCGACTCCGACCTCTTTCTGGTAAGTGATTACCTCAAAATCCCGGCACCTTTGGTGCCGGGATTTTTATTTTCGGCTGGTCACGCGGTCGCGTGGCGCCTTTTGGGGTTTTGTAATAAAGTTCTCGCCCCTTTCGGTCGCTCTGTGTCGTCTGGGCTATCGGTATCGATCATGGAGCCGGCATGTCTCCATGCAGCAGGACGAGATGAAAATGGCAAAGGTGGATTTGTAATGTCATCAAGCGGCGTAATGCACACCCCTTCCCGGTTGATCTGTGCCGAGCGGGGCAGAGCCCTGCCTCAATATGACTTGCTGGGGGTCGAGAGGGCCAACCAGGCCCGTCTCAGGCAACTCAACACCCAACTGAGCGTCTTTTCCCAGCAGGCGTCGGGCTGCATGGCCCAGTTGTTCAATGCGGCGGATTGCGATCTGGGTTACCAGGACTTTTCTTCTGCGTTGCCGCAAGAGGAGGATGATCATCAGGTCTGGGTCGAAGCCCGTACTCCTCTGGATGCCCAGCGTGTCGCCTTTTTCTCCATCTCTCCTGCGGTCATCTATCGGCTTGCCGTACTGTTTTTCGGCGGCACTCTGCAACACAAGGGGGCCACGGCACCCCATGGCAGGGGATTGACCGACACCGAACAGCGACTGCTGCTGCGGCTGTGCCAGTACCAGGTGGAAATCTGGTCGACCTGTCAGGGGCAGGGAGACCTCTCCTGGCAGCTGAATCTGATCTCCCGGGAGGCCTTGCCCGCAGGCCCGCTCTGGAAGGCGCAGGCCAGTATGCTGGCCGGTGGCAGCCAGCACGATTGGCAGTTCTGGCTGGCGCCCCCCGAAGAGGCGCCCGGTATCGCTGAAGGTCAGCGTGTGCAGGTGGCGCAACTGGAAGAGGCGCTGATCCAGGTGCCGGTGCGGCTGCGGGTAGTCATGGGGCAGATGTCCATGACGCTGGCGGATCTCGAATGCCTCAAGGTGGGAGATGTGCTCTCGCTGGATTTACCCGAGGTGGTGCCGGCCCTGATCGGCCAGCGCCCCTGTTTCAATGGACGCATTGTCGAACATAAAGGCAGCCTGGTGTACCAGGTCGCAACAGTGGTAGAGGAGTAGTCGAATCGTGAACGAGCACAACATGAATGACCCGCTGGATCTGGATGGCCTGGATCAGCTGTTTGGGGACGACATCAGCATGCCGAGTGCGGCCGACTACATGGCGCCGACCAGCAGTACCAAGCAGCGGGATCTCTCCTTCTTTCACCACATTCCGGTCAAGGTGACGCTGGAAGTGGCCAGCACCGAGGTGGCGCTGGGCGAGCTGATGAAGGTGGAAGAGGGGGCCGTCATCGAGCTGGACAAGCTGGCGGGCGAGCCGCTGGATGTCCGCGTCAACGGGCGCCTGCTGGCCAGGGGCGAGGTGGTGGTGGTCAACGGCAAATACGGGCTGCGGCTGGTGGACGTCGTGGACACCAAATTGCTGGGCGGCATGAACGACTGATGCGTTATCTGCTGGTTGCCCTGCTCCTGCTGGCGTTGCCGAGCTGGGGCGCGGACATGACGTTGTTCTCGGTATCGCCGAGCGAAGCAGGGGGAGAGGACTACAGCGTCAAGCTGCAGATCCTCTTCTTCATGACCCTGCTGGGTCTGCTGCCGACCCTGCTGCTGATGATGACCAGTTTTACCCGGATCATCATAGTGCTGGCCATCCTGCGTCAGGCCCTGGGATTGCAGCAGAGCCCACCCAACCGGGTGCTGATCGGCATCAGCCTGATCCTGACCCTGGTGATCATGAGGCCGGTCTGGACCGAGATGTACCAGAACGCCTTTGTGCCATACGACCAGAACGAGATCACCCTGACGGAGGGGCTGGCCCGCGCCGAAAAACCGCTGCGCCAATTCATGCTGGCCCAGACCCGGGAGCCGGATCTCGAGCAGATGCTGCGCATCTCCGGAGAGCCGACCACCCTCGCCAAGAGCGAGGTGCCGTTCGGCGTGCTGTTGCCGGCCTTCGTGCTGAGCGAGCTGAACACCGCCTTCCAGATAGGTTTCATGCTGTTCATCCCCTTTCTGGTCATCGATCTGGTGGTCGCCAGCGTGTTGATGGCCATGGGGATGATGATGCTTTCCCCTCTCATCATCTCGCTGCCATTCAAGTTGATGGTCTTCGTGCTGGTGGATGGCTGGTCCATGACGGTCGGTACCCTGGCGGCCAGTTTCGGCGGGGGAGGCTGACGTGACCCCCGAGCAGAGTGTGGCCCTGGTGGGCGGGGCCGTGAACCTGGTGGTCATCATGGTCTCGGTGCTGATCGTGCCCGGTCTCATCGTCGGGTTGGTGGTCAGCATCTTCCAGGCGGCGACCCAGATCCAGGAACAGACACTGAGCTTCCTGCCCCGTTTCATCGTGACCCTGCTGACCCTCATCTTCACGGGAAACTGGCTGCTGTCGCAGATCACCACCCTGTTCGCCGACCTGTTCCAGAAGATCCCCGGGCTTATCGGATGAACTCCCTGCTGTCGTTCAGTGCGGCCGAGCTGACCGCCTGGCTGGGACAGTGGTGGTGGCCCTTCATTCGCATCGCGGCCGCCTTCTGGGTGATGCCGGTATTTGGTGACGGCCGGGTGCCTGCACAGGTTCGCATCCTGCTGGCCTTCGTCATTAGTCTGCTGATCGCCCCCATGATGAAAGGCATGCCAGCGCTGGATCCCCTCAGTGCCGGCATGATGGTGCTGACCCTGGAGCAGTTGCTGTTCGGTCTGCTGTTCGGGCTCTGCATACAGATGCTGTTCATGGTGATGACCATGGCGGGGCAGATCCTCTCCATGCAGATGGGGTTGGGGATGGCGGTGATGAACGATCCTTCCAACGGAGACACGGCGCCCATCGTCAGCCAGATCATGCTGGTCTTCTGCTCCCTGTTGTTCCTCGGTCTGAACGGCCATCTGGTGACTTTGGATGTCCTGGTGCAGAGCCTGCGCACCTGGCCGCCGGGAACCTCGCTCTACGTCCTCGATCTGAAGGGGGTCATCGGCCTGTTTGGCTGGAGCATCGGAGCTGCCCTCATCCTGACCCTGCCTGCCGTGGTGGCCATGCTGATGGTGAACCTCACCTTCGGGGTGCTCAATCGCACGGCCCCTTCCCTGAACATCTTCTCTCTGGGCTTCCCCATGACGTTGCTGCTGGGGCTGCTCACCATGGCCATCTCCATCAGCGGCGTCCCGGCCCGCTATTTAGATCTGGTCGGTTACGTGCTGACCCAGCTCAGGGCATTGACGCCGACATGAGCCAGCACAGCGCCCAGGACAAAACCGAAGAGGCCTCTTCCCAGAAACGGCGCAAGGCGCGGGAAGAGGGCCAGATTGCACGCTCCAGGGAGTTGAGTTCGGCCGGCCTGCTGCTCGTCGGCGGTCTGGTCATGCAGTGGATGGTGCCGAGTTTCGGGCTCTTCTTTGCCGAGCTGATGAAGCAGCCCCAGCGTTTCAACTGGCAGGGGGCACGGGATCCCCAGATGATGATCCAGTGGACCGCGGACGCCCTGATCGGGATGCTGTGGGTGCTGCTGCCTCTGTTCGGCGTGCTGGCCCTGCTGCTGGTGCTGCTCAGTAGTGTGCCTGGCGGCATGGTGCTGGTCTGGAAGAAGCTGATGCCAAGCGGGGAGAAGCTCAACCCGCTCAAGGGGCTCAAGCGGATGTTCTCCACCCACAGTCTGATGGAACTTCTGAAATCCCTGCTCAAGGTGCTGCTGATCGGCGGCACCCTGGCCATGATGCTCCAGCACCAGTGGCCCACCCTGATGATGATGAACCGCATGCCGCCCCAGGCGGCCATGGAACAGGCGCTGCGGATCCTCTCCCAGGCATTCATCTTGCTAGGCAGTGTGCAGATGCTCATCGCGGTGCTGGATGTGCCCTACCAGCGCTGGTCCTTGAACAAGCAGTTGAAGATGACCAAGCAGGAGGTCAAGGACGAGCACAAGAACAGCGAGGGGCGTCCGGAGATCAAGGCGAGGATCCGCCAGGTGCAGGGGATGCTGGCCAGGGCCCGCATCGAACAGCGGGTGCCCCAGGCCGATGTCATCATAGTGAACCCGACCCATTATGCGGTGGCCATCAAGTACGATCCCGAGCGGGCCAACGCCCCCTATGTGATTGCCAAGGGGGTGGACGGCATGGCGGAGCGGATCCGCGAGGTGGCCAAAGCCCATGACAAGCGGGTGATGAGCCTGCCCGAGCTGACCCGGGCCATCTACTACTCCACCCGGGTGGATCAGGAAGTGCCGGCGGGTCTGTACACCGCGGTCGCCTATGTATTGAACCATGTATTGCAGCTACGGGCCTATGAGGCTGGCAAGGGCAGGAAACCCAATCCCCTTGCCCCCCTGCACGTGCCGCCCGAATTACGTCAACCTGAGAGGTAAGTTGTGAACTGGCGTGTCTTTACCCAATCCTATACAGCCATCCCCATGATGCTGCTGGCCATCCTGGCGATGATGATACTGCCTCTGCCAGGCTGGCTGCTGGATGCCCTGTTCACCTTCAACATCGTGCTGGCGGTGCTGGTGCTGCTGGTCTCCGTCTCGGCCCGCCGGCCCCTCGACTTCTCCGTCTTCCCGACCGTGCTGCTGGTGGCCACCCTGATGCGGCTCTCCCTCAACGTCGCCTCCACCCGGGTGGTGCTGCTGCACGGCCATGAAGGCAACGAAGCGGCCGGCAAGGTGATCCAGGCCTTCGGCGAAGTGGTCATCGGTGGCAACTACGTGGTGGGTCTGGTGGTCTTCGTCATTCTGATGATCATCAACTTCGTGGTGATCACCAAGGGGGGCGAGCGGATCTCGGAAGTGTCCGCCCGCTTCACCCTGGACGCCATGCCGGGCAAGCAGATGGCCATCGACGCCGACCTCAATGCGGGGACCCTGGATCAGCACCAGGCCCGGGCAAGACGGGAGGAGATCGCCAGGGAAGCGGACTTCTACGGGGCCATGGACGGGGCCTCCAAGTTCGTACGTGGTGACGCCATCGCCGGTCTGCTGGTGCTCATCATCAACCTCGTCGGGGGCCTGGCCATCGGCATCTTCCAGCACTCGCTGCCGGTTTCCGATGCCTTCCGCATCTATGCCCTGCTCACCATAGGTGACGGTCTGGTCGCCCAGATCCCCTCCCTGCTGATGTCCACGGCGGCAGCCATCATCGTCACCCGCGTGAGTGACGAAGGGGAGATGTCGGATCAGGTTGGCCAGCAGATCCTGGCCTCTCCTCGGGTGATCTACACGGCGGCGACCGTCATGCTGATCCTGGGGCTGGTTCCCGGCATGCCCATGCTGGCCTTCCTCAGCTTTGCGGCCGTGCTGGCCTGGACCGGCTGGAGCGTCAGCAAGCGCCGGGTGCAGGATCCCGCGCTGGATGCGGCCGAGGCGCTGACGCGCCAGATGGTGCAGCCGGAGCCCCAGGGGCTGGAGTGGCAGGACCTGCCCCCGGTGGACGCGGTCGCCATCGAACTGGGTTATCGCCTGGTACCACTGGCGGAGGCGGACAAGGGGGCCGAGCTGCTGGCCCGGGTGCGCGGTATTCGCAAGACACTCTCCGAGCAGTACGGCTTCCTGCTGCCCGAGATCCGGGTGAGGGACAACCTGCAATTGCAGCCGGACCAGTACCGCATCAAGCTCTCCGGCATCCCTTTGGCCTCGGGCAATGTGGATTGCCAGCGGTTGATGGCCATCAGCAGCGGTGAGACCTATGGCGCCCTGGATGGCGAGCTGACACAGGATCCGGCCTATGGCATGAGTGCGGTCTGGATTTCGCCGGACAACAAGGCCAAGGCCCTCAATCTGGGCTACTCGGTGGTGGATTCTGCCACCGTCATCGCGACTCACGCCAGCAAGCTGCTCAGGGAGCAGCTCGACGGCCTGTTTGGTCATGACGAGGTGGGCAAGCTGGGTCAGCATCTGGCGACCCAGTCTCCCCGTCTTGCGGAAGAGCTCAATCTGGCCCTGACCCAGATGCAGCAACTGCGGGTCTTCCGCCAGTTGCTCAAGGAGCAGATCAGCCTCACCGACATCCGCACCATCGCCACCACCTTGCTGGATGCGAGCGAGCTGACCAAGGATCCCGTCCTGCTGGCGTCCGATGTGCGCTGCGCACTGAAGCGCCAGATCGTCAGACAGGCGATAGGGTCCCGCGACGTGCTGGCGGCCTTCACTCTGGATGACCGGCTGGAGCAGACCCTGCTGACGGCCATGAGCCAGTCACAGCAGCAGGGCAAGATCCAGCTGGACAGCTTCCCGGTCGATCCCCAGTTGCTGGCGCAGTTGCAGCAGAACATGCCGCTGGTGAAGGAGCAACTGCAGCAACAGGGATATGCGCCCGTGCTGGTGGTGATGCCCCAGCTCAGACCGCTGATAGCCCGTTATGCCCGTTCCTTCTCGAAAGGCCTCAAGGTGCTCTCCTATAACGAGATACCGGAAGATTTGCGAGTCGAAGTCATCGGGACTCTGGGCTGAAGTGGAATTGCCTTGGCGTCACAGGGACAGGAAGCGCCTATTCCGCATATCTGCTTGAATTGTCATATAAAGCCGCTATCATGTGACGACTTTTGACGCGATACATACTGACAGCAAAGAAAAAATAGAAATAGTCGGATGTATCACATGGCTTCAGGGACAACGTAGCCATGCCATCCAAATACGGGTCGTCGCATGATAAAGGCAAACTGAACTGAAAAGTCAGGACGCAAAGCCTCCGGTCTAACAGCATTGATGCTAATGATAGCGGGGTTACCAAGGCCATGATTTCCCGCCTTGTTTTTATACCGATACAGACCATTCACTCAATAGCGGGTGCGGTCTCTATTTGTGTGTCTTTATTTTTCACGCATCAGTTCTGTTGATTGATTCATGTGCAATCACAGGTTCGGGATATATGTTTTCTGATTTATCTAGCAAGGAAAATTCAATACCGACCGGTATTGAAACGCATGCTCATTTATTATTAGTTTCCGCTTCGTTATCAAATGGAAACGATGTTGATCGTATATTGCTCAGTGCCGGTTATCGTGTTTCCTGTGTCGATTCCGTGTCGCTGGCCAAGCAATTTCTCTCGAACAATGCGGTCGATCTCATTCTGCTCGACATGGCGGTCATGACCGAGGCCGGGCCCGCCATGGTGCAGACGCTGGCAGGGACCGACTGCGTCATTCTGGTCAACGAGCATCAGGCCTACCTGGCGGCGGAAGCCATGCGGGCCGGCGCCATCGACTACATCATCAAGCCCTTCAGCCAGCGCCAGATCCTCGATGTGGTGAGAGGGGCCCTGCGCCTGCGCCAGGCCATTCCCAATCTGATCGCCACGTCTCCCCAGAGCCTGCAGGTGTTGCAGCTTGCCCGGCGGGCAGCCAAGACATCGGCCACCATCCTCATCGGTGGCGAATCCGGGACAGGCAAGGAGCGACTGGCTCGCTACATCCACGAGATGTCCAGCCGGGCCGGCAAGCCTTTCGTGGCCATCAACTGTGCGGCCATCCCGGAAGCCATGCTCGAATCCATCCTGTTCGGACACAGCAAGGGGGCCTTCACCGGGGCAACCGCCAACCAGCAGGGAAAATTCGAGCTGGCCCAGGGCGGTACTCTGCTACTCGACGAGATCTCCGAACTGCCGCTGGCGCTGCAGGCCAAGTTGCTGCGGGTGTTGCAGGAGAAAGAGGTGGAACGCCTCGGCAGTCATCAGGTGATCGCGCTGGATGTGCGGATCATCGCCGCCAGCAACCGGGACCTGAGGGAGCTGGTGCTGCAGGGCGCGTTTCGCGAGGACCTTTTCTACCGGCTCGACGTGCTTCCCATGAGCTGGCCGGCACTGCGGGAGAGACGGGATGACATCCTGCCTCTGGCGGAATACTTCATCGAACGCTACGCCGCACAGCAGGGGTATCGCCTCGGCGAGAGTGCCCGTCAGCAACTGCTCTCCTATGACTGGCCTGGCAATGTGCGTGAACTGGACAACGTGATTCAGCGAGCGCTAATTATGGCTCGCGGCTTGCATATTCAGGCCGTCGATCTGATGTTGCCCCATTACGCCGCCGAAGCCGACACCCCGCAACCGCAGGCGCTTGCGGCCCCCGAGGGGCTCAGCGAGACCAAGCGGCATGCTGAATTTCAATTCGTCCTTGAGACGTTGCGCCGTTTCCGTGGTCACCGGACACGCACGGCCGAAGCCCTCGGAATGACGACCCGGGCACTTAGATACAAGCTGGCTGCCATGCGCGAGCAGGGCATCGATGTCGAGCAGCAGATACAAAACTAAGGGATAACCGAGTGAAGATTGAGATCATGTCATCACAGGTGACGCTCCTGCAGCAGATGCAGGAAATGCAGCGAGTCGCCAGTCAAGCCCCTTCCATCGAACCGAACGAGGCGTCAGGCGTCTCGTTCAGCGACGCCATGCGCGACGTCGTCGGCCGCGTCAACGAGCAGCAGAACATCGCCTCCCGATTGATGACCGCCGTCGATGCGGGTCAGAGCGACGATCTGGTGGGGGCCATGGTGGCCAGCCAGAAGGCCGGTCTCAGTTTTTCCGCCCTGATGCAGGTGCGCAACAAACTGATGACGGGTTTTGATGACATCATGCGCATGCCGCTCTGAGGTTGATCATGACTGAACTGGTATCCTCCGCACCGGGGGCATCGGGCTCCCTGCTGGCCCGGGTGCAGGACGGGGTGCGCAACTGGCGTACCCTGTCTCGCGACAACAAATCCATTCTGACCATCGCGCTGCTGGCCGCCGTGGTTGCCGCCACCATAGTGGTCATCCTCTGGACCTCCAGCAAGAATTACGTGCCCCTCTACGGCAAGCAGGAGCTTTACGACACCGCCAACATCATGGAGATGCTGGAGAAGGAGCAGGTACCCTTCCGGCTGGAGAAAAGTTCCGGCCAGATCCTGGTGCCTGAAAGCCAGTTGGCCCACATCCGCATGGCGCTGGCCGCGCGGGGCGTGAGGGCGGCCATGCCGTCCGGCCTGGAGGGGCTCGACAATGTCACCGGCCTTGGCACCAGCGAGTTCATGGAAGGGGCGCGCTACCGCCATGCCCTGGAAGGGGAGCTGGCCAGAACCATCATCTCCCTGGATGCGGTGCGCAGTGCCCGGGTGCATCTGGCCATTCCGAAGCGGACCCTGTTCGTGGGGCGCGACGAGGAAAAACCCAGCGCGTCCGTGATGCTGGATCTGCAACCGGGTCAGACCATGGAGCCGGGCCAGGTCGAGGCGATTGCCAACCTGGTGGCGGGCAGTATCTCCGGCATGAAGCCCGGGGCCGTCACCGTGGTGGATCAAAGCGGCCAGCTGCTGAGTGCCGAGCTCGGCGACAAGGCCGGTTTCGGCAAGCAGAGTGTCCAGCAGATGGAATATGTGCGCAAGCTGGAGCAGTACATTCGTCAGCGTGCCAGCGACATGCTCTCCCCCATGCTGGGCACGGGCAACTTCCGGGTGCAGATCGCCGCGGACGTCAATTTCAATGCGGTGGAAGAGACCCAGCAACAGCTCGATCCCAATGCCGTGGTGACCAGGGAGTCCAACAAATCGGACAAGACCATCGATGCCCTGGCTCTCGGTATCCCCGGTGCGCTCTCCAATCGACCGCCCGAAACCGCTCCCAAGACCGATCAGGCCGCCACCGAGGGGAATGCTGCCCAGGAGCCTGCCAAGAACGATACCCGCACCGAGCGGCAGGAAGTCAGCAGGCAGTATGAAAGCAGCCGCACCATAGTACATACCCGCTATCAGCAGGGACGACTTGAGAAAATGAACGTCTCCATCCTGCTCAATCAGCAGAGCGCCCCCAAGGAGGGGTGGAGCCCGGAACAGCTCGAGCAGATCCGTCAGATGGTGGAGCGTTCGGTGGGCTTTGACGGCTCCCGTGGCGACCAGATCAGCCTGCAGGTCTTCGATTTCACCGGTGCGGTGCCGGTGGAGCCGCCAGCGTCGAGCTGGCTGGAAACCCCTTACTGGCAAGACTCCCTGCGTTACCTGGTGGGTGGTTTGCTGGGGCTGACCCTGGTGTTCTTCGGTATCCGTCCTCTGGTGAAGCACCTGGTGCGTACCCAGCAATATCCCGACACTGATGCCGCACAGGAGCCGGACGAGGAGCAGGAGCCGACCATGGGCCTCTCCATGCGCCGGGAAGGGGATGGGGAACTGGAAGAGTCTGCGACGGGCAAGAGCCTGTCCCAGTCTCAGTCCGAGTTCCGGCTCGAGCCCCAGTTCTCCTCCCTGGATCTGGAGGCGCTGCCCGAACCGGGTTCCGAGCTGGAAGTCCAGCTCAAGCACCTGCAACTGCTGGTAGACAAGGACACGGCCCGGGTGGCGGAAGTGGTCAGACAATGGGTGAGTGGCAATGAGCAACGTTAATCTGAATCAGAACGCGGTCGACATCGACATCGACAATCTGGAAAAAGCCGCGATCCTGCTGCTGAGCATGGGCACCGAGGCGGCGGCCAAGGTGATGCAGAAGTTGTCCCGCGACGAAGTGCAGCGCCTCATCTCCAAGATGGCCAGCCTCTCCGGCGTGAGTTCGATAGAAGCCAAGTGGACGCTGCAGCAGTTCTTCAACCAGTATCGCGAGCAGAGCGGCATCGGCAGCGCCTCCCGGGAATATCTGGAACAGACCCTGGATCTGGCGCTGGGCCAGCGGCTTTCCCGCAGCCTGCTCGACAGCCTCTATGGCGATGCGATGAGCCAGGACATCCAGCGTCTGCAATGGGTGCCGGCGGATGTGCTGGCCCGCTTCTTCCGCAATGAGCATCCCCAGATGCAGGCTGTCTTGCTCGCCTTCTTGCCACCCCAGACCGCCTCTGCCGTGCTCGATGCCCTGCCGGGGTCGGTGCACGACGATCTGCTGGTGCGGGTCGCGAGCCTCAGCTCGGTCAGCGAGCACGTGCTGGGTGAGCTGCGGCTCACCCTGGATCGCTGCCTCGCCTATGTGGCCGATCAGTCCGGCGCCAAGGTCAACGGGGTGCGCCAGGTGGCCGATATCCTCAATCGATATCAGGGGAACAAGGAGCAGATGCTCACCCTGCTGCGGGAGCACGATGGTGAGCTGGCCCTCGAAATCGAGAAGAACATGTTCGACTTCATGGCCCTGCGTCGCCAGAGCGACGATACCCTGCAACGTCTGGTGCAGGAGCTGCCGGCGGATCTGCTGGCCCTGGCCCTGAAGAACACCGATGCCGGTTTCCGCAAGGTGGTGCTTGGCGCCATGCCCAAACGGATGGCACAGGCACTGGAGGCCCAGATCCAGGATCAGGGCAGCGTCTCCCTGCGCAAGGTGGAGCAGGCCCGGGAAGAGGCCATGAAGCTGGTGCGCGAGCTGGTGGAGCAGGGCGAGATCGAGTTCCAGCTGTTCGAAGAGCCCACCGTCAGTTAACAGGAGACAGGCATGAGTCAGCATGTGCGCAAACTGGCGGCAGGTGCCACCCGTCTCTACCGCTTCCCGGCGCTGGGCCAGAGCGGGGAAGAGGCCAGAAGCCAGCAGGAAGAGTTCGAATACGGCTACCAGCAGGGGCTGGAGCAGGGGCAGGCGGAAGGGTATCAGGCCGGTTACCAGCAGGGACTGGCCAGTGGCCTGTTCGAGGGGGAGGCCAAGGGGCTGCAACAGGGACAGGTGCGTGGTCTGGCCCAGGGGCTGGCCGAGGGACGTGCCGCCTTCGATGAGGCCATGGTGCCCTTTGCAACGCTGCAGCAGCAGTGGGAATCCCTGACCCGGGCCCGGATGCTGGAACAGAAGGCCCTGGTCGCCCAGCTGGTGGCCCAGGTGGCCAAGCGCGTGATCCAGGCCGAGTTCACCCTCAACCCCCAGCAGGTGCTCCAGCAGGTGGAGCAGGCCATGGCCAGCCTGCCGAGCGAGTCGGAAGAACTGGTGATCTACCTCAACGAAGGAGACCGGCAGCGCCTGGCCGAGCAGGGGGTGACCCGCTGCGAGAAGTGGCCGTTGCAGGTGGACCCGGCACTGGCCGTGGGGGACGCCCGCATCGAGACACGGGCCGCGGTGGTCGAGATCAACACGGGGGAGCGCCTCGGCCGCTGCATCGAACAACTCAACCAGACCCTGGAACTCTCTTCGGATGCATGATGCGCTGCAACAGGCGCTGACCTGTGCCCTCGATAGCCTGGAGGAGGTGCCCGGCTATCGTCGTTATGGCAGGCTGGTGCGCGTGACCGGCCTGACTCTGGAAGTCGTGGGGTGCCAGCTCATCATGGGGCAGCGCTGCGAGGTGGAGACCGCCACCGGCGCCGCCCTGCTGGCGGAAGTGGTCGGCTTCAACCGGGACATTTCCTACCTGATGCCGCTCCAGCCCATGAGCGGTCTCTATGCCGGCGCCCGGGTGCTGCCCGTCGACGGAGAGGAGACCATCCGGGTCGGCGAGCATCTGCTTGGCCGGGTCGTGGATGGCCTGCTGCAACCGCTGGACGGCCGTCCCCTGAAAGAGGAAGGGGAACGGGTTCCCCTGTTTTCCTCCCCTCCCAATCCCCTGTTGCGCACCCCGGTGCGCGAGCCGCTCGACGTGGGCATCCGGGCCATCAATGGCCTGCTGACGGTGGGCAAGGGCCAGCGTCTGGGACTGTTTGCCGGTTCCGGTGTGGGCAAGAGCATGCTGCTCGGCATGATGACCCGCAATACCAGCGCCCGCATCGTGGTGGTGGGGCTCATCGGCGAGCGTGGCCGGGAGGTGAGGGAGTTCATCGAACACAGCCTGGGTAGCGAGGGGCTTGCCCGCGCCGTGGTGATCGCGGCACCGGCGGATCAATCCCCCCTGATGCGGCTGCGAGCCGCCCAGCTGTGCCACCGCATCGCCGAATATTTCCGCGAACAGGGTCAGGATGTGTTGCTGCTGATGGATTCTCTGACCCGCTACGCCCAGGCCCAGCGGGAAATCGCGCTGGCCATCGGCGAACCTCCTGCGACCCGCGGCTATCCGCCCTCGGTGTTCAGCCTGCTCACCCAGCTGGTGGAGCGGGCGGGCAACGGCACGCACCCCGAGGGCAGCCTGAGCGCCTTCTATACCGTGCTGGCGGAAGGGGATGACCAGCAGGATCCCGTGGTGGATTCCGCCAGGGCCATTCTCGATGGACACATCGTGCTGACCCGCCGTCTGGCGGAGGAGGGGCACTATCCCGCCATCGACATCGGTGCCTCGGTGAGCCGGGTGATGCCTCAGGTGGTCTCTCCCGAATGGCAGGGGCTGGCGGTGAATCTGCGCCAGCTCTGGGGCCGTTACCAGCAGGTGCGTGAGCTGCTGCCCCTGGGGGGTTATCAGCCCGGGGCGGATCCCCAGATGGACGAGGCGGTCCAGCGCTATCCTGCCATCGCCAGCTTCCTGCAGCAGGGCATTCAGGAAGAGACGCCCATCACCCAGGTGCTGGGCGGTCTCAAGCATGTGCTCGGCAGGGCGTAAGGAGGCGGCATGCTGAAATCCTATCTCGGTCTGCAGCAGGATGCCCTGGAGGCCATGGGCAAGGAGCGGCAGCGTCTGCGCGAGGTGGCGATGAAGGAGGAGCACCGAGCCCTCAGGCTGCAGGAGGTCATCGAGACGATGCACCCGGGCTCGTCGAGCTTCCATCCCCTGCTGTGGCAGAACAAGCAGCAGATGCAGGGGCAGCTTCGCCACCTGCTGACCCACCAGTTGCAGCAGTGTGCGCTCGCCAGCCAGGATCTGGCTCATCACGAGGGGCAGCTCGTTAGGCAGTTCGGTCGGGTCAAGGGGCTGGAGCTGTTGCTGGACAAGCGGGCCCTGGCGGCCCGTCAGCGTCAGGAGTCGGGTGAGCAGCGGCAGCTCGACGAACTCGCCGCACTGGGTCATCGTGCCCGGCAGGGAACGTAAAGGGTCAGTCGGGGAAATGCTCCTGCCTGCCATAGGATGACTCCTGGCCCAGCAGGGTGTGGATGGTCTCTATCTGGCCTGCCAGCAGGCGGCCGTTCTGCTCGTTCTGGCGGCGGCACTGCAGCAGCAACTGCTCCAGCCGCTGCCACTGCTCGTCCACTTGCTGGCGCAGCGGGGAGGGGAGCTTGCCGATGAGGATGGCCATGCCCCGCTCGTCAGGCTTGAGTCCCAGTGCCTGGAGATGTTCGCAGCGCAGCCTGACCTGGTGCTGGATCTCGCCCATGAGCCGGGTCTGTTGCCGGTTGTGTTCCGTGAGCCCGGCCACGTCGTGGCTTGCCAGCAGACGGTACTGATTGAGCAGCAACTGCAGCAGGTCGGCGTAGCGGCCACAATCCTGCCGGATGCCGATGATCAACTGCTGGATCCGTTGTTTGGGAGGCAGACTCATCGGCGATGCATGTCCAGAATGGCCTGGCTCAGGGCATCCATGTCCAGTTCGAGCCGACCCTCGCTGATGGCCTGGCGGATCTGGTTGACCTTCTCCATGTCCACATCAGAGGTGGAGGCCAGCTCGACCCTCGCCTGATTGATGGTCTGGGCGGTGGCGCTGATCCTGGCTTCCCCCTGGCTGGCCTGGGGCTGAGGTGCCGGTGTGGCTCCCGCCTTGCGCTGAGACTGGGGTTGAACGTAGACAGGGTCGGTGCGTGTGATTTTCATAACGTGAATTCCTGGTGGTCTCTCTTGTGACAGGCGACCCTGAGGTGGCCGAACTTGAATCAAACTCGCCATTTCTGCGCTAAAAGCGGGTTTCGACTTCCCCCTTGTCAACCACCCAGGCCTGGATCTCTTTGCCGGAGCCGAGATTCCTGACTCTCACCCCTTCACCGATGGCGCCGTTTGACAAGGCCGTTCCACGGGTCGTGGCGGAAAAGCCCGGTTGCCCGGCCCGGATCAGCACCCCTTCCCCTGCCCGGACGGCCCAGGCCTGTTGCAGATCGAGTTCACCGACCAGTTGCCCCATCCTCAGATGGCGAAGGCTCTTGCTGCCTGCCAGGGGCTGCGAGCTGTGGGTGAAGCCCCGCTGCAACCGGCTGGCATCGAGGGATTTCTCCAGCAGATCCTCCGGGGCGATGACATGTCCCTTGGGGATGTCCCGTGCCGCCACCCAGACCGGCAACATCAGGGTGACCTCCACCCGGGCCCGCAACTGCCAGGCGGGCTCGGTACATTCCACCAGATAGGGGCGCCGCCCCCAGGGTTGGCGATACTGCCCGCCAGCCTGGAAGCGAACCGCCTGACGACATGCCGGCAGGTGGGCCACGGCGGGGGAGAGCCAGACCTGATAGTCGGCCCGGGTCTCTGGCCAGCCTTGCTGGCGCAGATACTCCCCCAGTGCCGTTTCTGCATCCGCCCTCAGACCGTCGGTCAACTGCTGCGACAGCGACGAAGGGGCCGCCCACGAGGGGAGTGCCAGGAGTAGCAGGGCAAGGAGACCTGCTCGCTTCCCTATGGGAAACAATGCTTCCCCTTTTGTCACTCTTGTCAGCCAGGGGTGATGGCCTGACCAGCGGAAACAACGGTTTTTCATGATTGGCATGAGTCTTGATAAAGGATGCACCGGTCTGACTGGTTCACAAGAAGGATGAAGCATGAGTATCTCATTTGACAGTGCGCTTGGCGTACACCCCTATGCCCTCGATGTGCGGGCAGACAGGGCTCGTATTCTGGCAGGGAACTTGGCCAATGTGGATACCCCGGGCTATCTGGCACGGGATGTGGATTACAAGGCCATCCTCGGCCGGGTCGCCCGGCAGGTGGAGGCAGGAGAGCCGGGCAGCACCATCAGCGAGGGCACCATGGGCAATGACATGCAACATCCCCTCTACCGCATACCCTATCAGGTCTCCATGGATGGCAACACCGCAGAGCTCAGCGTGGAGCAGAGCAAGTTTGCCAGCAATGCCACCGACTTCCAGACCAGTCTCACCTTCCTGAATATGAAAATCACCGGGATCGCCAAGGCGATCGAGGGCCGTTAATCATGTCGTTCAATCGCATCTATGACATCGCCGGCAGCGCCATGCGGGCGCAGACCGTCCGCCTTGACACCGTGGCTTCCAACCTCGCCAACGTCGACAGCGCCGCCGGCAGCGAAGAGGCCGCCTTCCGCGCCATCAAGCCCGTCTTCTCCACCCTCTATCAGCGGGTGCAGGAGGCCGAGGGGCTGGGGGCCGCCCAGGTGCAGATCGCCGGTATCGTCCAGTCTGACCGCCAGGTGGAAAAACGTCTGGAGCCGACCAATCCCCTGGCCGACGGGGATGGCTTCGTTTACTACTCCAACGTCAACGCGGTGGAAGAGATGGCGGACATGATGAGCGCCTCCCGGGGATTCGAGACCTCGGTCGAGGTGATCAACCGCATCAACAGCATGCAGCAAGGGCTGCTGCGTCTTGGTCAGGGGGTGTAAATGAGCCTGCCTCAAGTCAGCAGCCTGGATACCGCCCGCAGCGCCAGCCAGCGCGCCGCCACCCCTGAGATCGCCGCCAACGGTACTTCCGAGGGGCAGGGGGTCCAGCTTCGCAACGAATTTCTCCAGATGATGGTGGCCCAGATCCAGAACCAGGATCCCACCAACCCCCTGGATGGTGCCCAGTACGTTACCCAGCTGGCCCAGTTCAGCATGGTGGAAGGGGTCGAGAGCCTGAAAGTGCTGCAGCAGAAGTCCATCAACATGATGGACACCCAGCAGGTGCTCCAGAGCACGGATCTCATCGACAAGGAAGTGATGGTGCCGAGCCAGACCCTTGGCCAGGAGCAGGAGAAGGCGATCCGCGGTCAGGTGGAGCTGGGCGGCGCGGCCGACACGGTCGAGCTCAAGGTCTATGACAAGCACGGCACCCTGGTCGCCACCAAGAACTGGGGCGAGAGCAAGGCGGGGGCACTGGATTACGAATTGCCGGTACTGCCCGCTGGCGAATACAGCTTCGAGGTGAAGGCTTCCCTGGGGGGAGTCGCCACCACCACCCGCAATTATGTAGCCAGCCAGGTGGAGCGCGTCAGCTTGCCGGGCACGGGCGAGATCATGCTGCAAGTGGCAGGCGTGGGGGAGGTTCCCCTGTTCAGCGCCGTCCAGTTTGGCAAGTCGGCGTAACCAGATAGGAGCGAAACATGTCTTTTAATATCGGACTGAGTGGCCTGCGCGCCGTCAACCAGGAATTGAGCGTCATCAGCAACAACGTGGCCAACGCCAGCACCGCCGGTTTCAAGTCCAGCCGTGCCGAGTTTGCCGCCATCTACGGTGGCGGCCAGGCCGGCGGCGTGGAGATGAGCAACGTCTCCCAGAACTTCGATCGCAACGGGGATGTGACCCGTACCGGGCGGGGCCTGGATCTGGCCATCTCCGGCAACGGCTTCTTCGTGCTCAAGGATGACAACGGTCAGACCTCCTATACCCGGGCCGGCCTGTTCCAGCGTGATGCCAGCAACTACCTGATCACCGCCAGCGGCAACCGTCTGCAGGGTTATGTGACCAATGATGCGGGTGAGCTGCAATCCGGCGTGGTGGGTGACATTCAGGTCAAGGCGGGCAGCCTGGCGGCCAAGCCGTCCGACACCCTGGAGTTCGTGGCGAACCTCAAGGCGGACGCCAGTGTCATCGACCAGGGGCTGCACCCCTTCGATCCCGCCAAGGCGGACAGCTTCAGCTACTCCCAGTCCAGCAAGGTGTATGACTCCCTTGGGGTCGAGCACACCGTCACCCAGTATTTCGTGAAGACCGGCGAGAACACCTGGCAGGTCAACTATGCCTTCAACGGGACCCAGACCGGTGCGCCGGTGACCATGGAGTTCAACACCAACGGCACCCTGAAGTCGCCGACCACGGCCCCCGTGCTGAACCTGGCCCCCGCCGGTGCCGAGCCCATCACCCTCACCGCCGATCTGGCCCGGGTCAGCCAGTACGCCTCCGATTTCAACGCCACGCGCAACCAGTCCAACGGCTATACCGCCGGGGATCTGACCGGGGTCAGGGTGGATGCGGACGGCGGCGTCTACGCCACCTTCACCAACGGCCAGAGCCTGCTCCAGGGTCAGGTGGTGATGGCGAACTTCGCCAATCCCCAGGGCCTGCTGCAAGCCAACAACACCACCTGGCAGCAGTCGTTCAGCTCGGGCCAGCCCGTGCTGGGGGCACCGGGCAGCGGGACCCTGGGCGGCCTGACGGCGGGAGCCTACGAGGCATCCAACGTCGACTTGACCGGAGAGCTGGTCAGCCTGATGACCTCCCAGCGCAACTACCAGGCCAACGCCAAGACCATCAGCTCGGCGGACAAGATGACCCAGGTCCTGTTCAACTCCTTCTAAGGCGTGATCCGTGGAAAAGCTTATCTATACCGCCATGTCGGGGGCGCAACACACCCTCATGGCCCAGCAGATCCGGGCCAACAACCTGGCCAACGTGAATACCGCCGGTTTTCGTGCCGACTTCGAGCGGGCGTCCGCCTATGCCCTGACCGGCGATGGTTACCAGAGCCGGGTCATGGCCAGGGAAGAGCAGGCGGGAACCGACTTTCGGGCGGGCGCCCTGATGCAGACAGGCCGCAAGCTGGACGTGGCGATCCGCGGCGACGGTTTTCTCACCGTGCAGACCGCAGACGGCAAGGAGGCCTACACCCGCGCCGGCAACCTGGAGGTGGACGGGGAGGGGTTGCTGACCCTCAACGGCCGTCCCGTGCTCGGGGATGGCGGCGAGATGGTGCTGCCCGCCTATCGGGATCTGAGCTTTGGCAAGGATGGCTCCCTCAGCATCACCCCGCCGGGGGGCGGCGCCCGTCTGGACGTGGGCCGGCTCAAGCTGGTGAACCCGGATCCGGCCGAGCTGGTCAAGGGGGCTGACGGCCTGTTCCGCCAGCGCCAGGGTGGGGATGCGGAGATCAGCGAGCAGGTGGTGCTGGCGTCCGGTTTCCTCGAGGGGGCTAACGTGAACGCGGTGGACGAGCTGATCGGCAGCATGTCCCTGACCCGCAACTTCGAGTTGCAGGTCAAGTTGATGAAGACGGCGGACGAGCAGGCCAGGCAGGGTGCCAGGCTGATCTCTGGCCAGGGCTGACGGTCGGCCATGGCGGCCGGGAATGAATACTGACGGGATGCACCCCGTTCGAACGAATCAGGTGGAGAAACGAAGATGCATGCAGCGCTGTGGGTGAGCAAGACGGGTCTGTCGGCACAGGATGCCAAGATGGCCAGCATTTCCAACAACCTGGCCAACGTCAACACGGTCGGTTTCAAGCGGGATCGGGTGGCGTTCGAGGATCTGTTCTATCAGGTTCAGCGCCAGCCCGGTGCCCAGCAGGATCAGCAGAACCTGTCCCCCATCGGCATCCAGATGGGTAACGGTGTGCGGGTGGTCGGCACCCAGAAGGTATTCACGCCAGGGCAGTTCCAGAACACCAACCAGGAGCTGGACATGGCGGTGGTGGGGGCCGGCTTCTTCAGCGTCGAGCGCCCGGATGGCGAGACGGCCTATACCCGCAACGGTCAATGGCACCGCAATGCGGAAGGGCTGCTGGTCAATGCCGACGGCCTGCCCATGCTGCCGCAGATCCAGATCCCGGACAACGCTACCAAGATCGCCATCGGCACCGACGGCACCGTGAGCGCCACCCTGCCGGGACAGCAGGAGAACGTGGAGCTGGGGCGCATCACCCTGACCAACTTCTCCAACCCGGCCGGTCTGGAAGCCCTGGGGGGCAACCTCTACCGGGCGACCGGTGCCTCCGGTGAAGCCATCGAAGGGGTTCCGGGTGAAGAGGCCATGGGGGCCATCAAGCAGTTCACCCTGGAGAGTTCCAACGTGAACGTGGTGGAAGAGATGGTGGACATGATCACCACCCAGCGCGCCTACGAGATGAATGCCAAGGTGGTCTCCTCCGCCGATCAGATGCTCAAGTTCGTGACCCAGGCGCTGTGATGATGAGGCCGGTGTGGTATTGCGTCGTGCTCGCCCTGCTGCTGGGGGGCTGCTCCACCTATGAGTTGCAGGCCCCCGAGCCCGGTGACGAGAAGTGGGCCCCTTCCCGCTCCGAGCTGACGAAAGCCGGGGTGGGGGAGGATGGCAGCCTCTACCGTAACGACTACATGATGACCCTGTTCCAGGATCGCCGTGCCTACCGGGTCGGCGACATCCTGACCGTCATGCTGGAGGAGCGCACCCAGTCCAGCAAGAAGGCCAACACCAGCATGAACAAGAACAGTAATCTGAGCGTGCCTGTGCCTTCCATCGGCGGTGTTTCCCGACCGGACTGGAGTGCCTCTATCAAGGCGGATCGCGACTTCGACGGCGGGGCGACCTCCAGCCAGCAGAATACTCTGGCGGGGGCCATCACGGTCACGGTGGCCGAAGTGATGCCCAACGGGGTGCTGGGGATCCGGGGGGAGAAGTGGATCCGCCTCAACCAGGGGGATGAGTACATCCGTCTGGGGGGCATGGTGCGGGTCGAGGACATCGACCAGAGCAACCGCATCTCCTCCCAGCGCATTGCCGATGCCCGCATCACCTATGCCGGTCGCGGCGCCCTGGCCGACAGCAACCAGATGGGCTGGCTGTCGCGCTTCTTCAGTTCCGCCTTCTCCCCCTTGTGAGGATTTCGATGAACAGATGGTATATCGCCCTGCTCTGCCTGGCGCTGTCGGGCGTGGCCGGCGCCGCTGTCCCCGCCAAACGGGCCCTGCTGGACATTGCCGACGTGCAGGGGATGAGAGCCAACCAGCTGGTGGGCTATGGCCTGGTGGTCGGCCTCTCCGGTACCGGGGATCGCAGCCAGGTCAAATTCACCGGCCAGTCCATGACCAACATGCTCAAGCAGTTCGGGGTACAGCTGCCTGATGACATCGACCCCAAGCTCAAGAACGTGGCTGCCGTCTCCGTGCAGGCGACGCTGCCCGCCCTCGCCGGCAAAGGTCAGCAGATGGACGTGACCGTGACCTCCATCGGCGATGCCAAGAGCCTGAGAGGCGGCTCGCTGCTGCTCACTCCCCTGCGCGGCATCGACGGTGAAGTCTATGCGGTCGCCCAGGGCAACCTGGTGGTGGCCGGGGTCAAGGCGGAGGGGCAATCCGGCTCCTCCGTGACCATCAACGTGCCAACGGCCGGCATCATCCCGAACGGTGCCATCATCGAGCGGGAGGTGGCCAGCAACTTCTCGGACAAGCCGGAAGTGACGCTCAACCTGCACCAGCCCAACTTCAAGACGGCCCGCAACGTGGAGCGGGAGATCAACCGCCAGCTCGGCCCCGTGGCCAAGGCGGTCAGCGCCGGTCGCATCCAGATTGCGGCCCCCCGCGATGAGAGCCAGCGCATCTCCTTCATGGCCCTGTTGCAGGACATCCAGGTGGACATGGGCAAGGAGCGGCCGCGAGTCGTTTTCAACAGCCGTACCGGCACCGTGGTCATGGGGCAGGGGGTCAAGGTGCACAAGGCGGCGGTCAGCCATGGCAGCCTGACGGTCACCATAGGGGAGAGCCAGACGGTGAGCCAGCCCAACGCCTTCTCCAACGGGCGGACCACCACGACGCCCAACTCCCAGATCCAGGTTGACCGGGAGCGCAACAACATGTTTGTCTGGCCGGATGGCACCTCTCTGGAGGTGATCGTCAAGGCGGTGAATTCCCTGGGGGCGACCCCGGATGATGTCATGGCCATCCTGCAAGCCCTCGACGAGGCGGGAGCCCTCGAAGGCGAGCTGGTGGTCATCTAAGGATCTCTATGACCAGAATTACCTCGGAGCCTGGTTTCTATCAGGATCTCAATGAACTGCAGCAGATAAAGAGCAACCCGGATCAGCGCGCGGCCCTGGAGGCGGCGGCCGGCCAGTTCGAGGTGAGCTTCCTGCAGACGGTGCTCAAGCACATGCGTTCGGCGTCCGACGCCATGCAGGATGAAGAGGACAGGCTTATCAAGGGGGAGTCCCTCTACCGCGACATGTACGACAGCCAGCTTGCGATGAGCCTGGTCAAGCGCGGCGGCATGGGGCTCAAGGAGCAGATGGTCAATCAACTGGCCCCCACATTAAAGAATGCCGAGCCGGTGGTCGCTTCAGATTCCCAGACCCTGGCTGCCTTCAGTCAGCCTCTGAATTCGGCAAAAATGAGGAAAGTTGACTGATGTCGCTGCTCAGTATCGGTTTTAGCGGACTCAATGCATCGCAGATCGCATTGAACATCTCTGCCCAGAATATCGCCAACGTCAATACCATCGGGTACAGCCGCCAGGAGGCCATGATGGGCAGCCTGTCGGGCTTTGGCCGGATGGACAACGGCATGGGGGTCGAGGTGACCGGGGTTCGCAGGATCACCGATGACTATCTGGTCTCCCAGCACTGGCGCAGCCGCTCCGCGACCGGCTCCTCCTATGCGTTTCACCAGTACATCAATACGACGGAGCAGTTGCTCGGCAGCGAGTCGATGAACATCACCAAGGGGCTGGACAGTTTCTTTGCGTCCCTGAGCGCCGCCCTCGACAGCCCGGAAACACCGGCGCAGCGCAGCCAGATCGTCAGCTCGGCCGGTGCCCTGGCCAACCGCTTCGGCCAGTTGAACGAGAGCCTGCTGACCCAGGAGAAGCAGATCGACGATCAGCTGGGCAGCACCATTACCCAGGTGAACAGCTATCTCAAGCAGGTGGCGGAGCTCAACACCCAGATCGGCGAGCAGGCTTCCAAAGGGGTCAACACCTCGGCGCTGGAAGACAGCCGCGAGCAGATAGTGCGCGAGCTGTCGACCTTCATGGAGGTGCGGGTCAATCGTCAGAGCGACGGCTCCTTCTCCCTGAGCCTGCCCCAGGGCCAGCCCCTGGTGCTGGCCGGCAGCAGCAGCACCCTCTCTCTGGCCGGCGACACCCTGAGCCTGAGCTTCGGGCCGCAATCCTTCGAGGTCCCCAGACTTCAGGGCGGCACCCTGGCGGGCGTGCTGGAATATCGCACCACAGTGCTGCGCCCCCTGCGCGACGAGCTGAACCAGATCGCGAAGAAGCTGGCGGATGACTTCAACGCCAAGCAGGCGGGTGGCGTCGATCTGAACGGCGATCCCGGCAAACCCCTGTTCAGCTACGACCCCCTCAATCCCTCCGGCACCCTCAAGGTGGCCGACGGCTTTACCGGGGATCACCTCGCCTTCGCCAAGGCGGGGGGCGGCAACGGCGACAACCGCAACCTGCAGGAGCTGCTGACCATCAAGGATGATCAGTACGATGCCTACAGCGCCCTGCTTGGCAAGATGGCGGTGCAGAGCGGTCAGGCCAAGGCGACCATGGAGGCCGATGCCAACATGGAGAAACAGCTCGCCACCAAGCTCAGCAGCGTGAGCGGCGTCAACCTCGATGAGGAAGGGGTCAAGGTGATGGCCTACACCAAGGCGTATCAGGCCAATGCCAAGGTAATCAGCACCTCGGATCAACTCTTCAATTCCATTCTCAACATGTTCTGACGGAGTCCGCATGCGCATCAGCACCAACCAGATCCAGCTCAGCATGCTCGACAACCTGCAGCGGGGCTTTGGCGACTACGCCCGGCTGGATCGCCAGATCTCCTCCAACAAGCGGATCCTGCAGCCTTCGGACGATCCCGTGGGCAGCGTGCAACTGCTCGGTCTGAAGAAAGAGCAGGTGGCCATGGCCCAGTACCAGAAGAACATCGCCAATGCCAAGAGCCAGCTATCCCAGGGGGAGCTGCAGTTCGAGACCATGACCAACATGCTGAGCCGGTTGCGGGAGCTGACCCAGACGGCGGCCAACGGTTCCCTCTCCGAGGACGATCGCCGGGCGGTGTCCAGCGAGGCGGCCATCATCAAGGAGGGACTGCTGGATCTCGCCAATGCCCGCAACGAGAACGGTTCAAGCCTGTTCAGCGGCAGCCAGGTGGACAAGACCCCCATCGTCCAGGGGCCGGGTGGCGGCTATCTCTATCAGGGGGATGCCCTGGTGCGGGAGGTGGAGATTGCCCGGGGGGTGACGGTGTCCCTCAACCAGACCGCAGACAGCCTGTTCATCCAGAACGGGGATTTCTTCAAGCAGCTGGACGACATGGTGGCGGCCTTCGATGCCGGCGCACCGGATGCGGCGGATCAGGCCAGAGCCATGCTGGATCGCAGCAAGACCCTGCAGGATGACATCAGCCAGATGGTGAGCACCATAGGGGCGCGCATCAACCTGCTGGACCAGGTGGACGAGGGTCATGCCGAGAAGAGCACCTATAGCAAGGAAGTGAGCAATCAGATAGAGTCCCTCGACTACGCGGGGGCCGTGACCCAGCAGGCGCATGTGCTGATGGCTCTGCAGGTGCAACAGCAGGCCTTTGCCAAGGTGAATGGCCTGAGCCTGTTCAACTACATGCCCTAAATCTGTCTAAGGAGCCAGGATGCAGATTCAACAAACCCGTCCGGGGAGCGTGGCCGAAACGCCGGCCCAACCCAGGTTGCAAGGTCGTTCGACTGCCCAGGCTACTTCTCCCCAGACTCCTCGCAATGAACGCCAGCCCAATGTCATCCGGCTGGATCGCTGGGCCCTGATCGGCACGGCGCAGCAGCGCATCGCCCATGCCCAGGGGGGCGAACAGGCCCTGAGCCAGGTGTGGGGCGAGCTGAAGCGCCTGGAGCAGCAGCTCGGCCAGCAGAAGGCGGCGAGCGGGGATCTGGTCTCCCGTCTCAAGGTGCTGGAAGAGAAGCTGACCCAGCCGCAGGCGCCACTGACGAGCGAGCTCAGGCCACGCCTGCTGGCCTCGGCCACGGACAGTCGGGTGCACTACAGCGCGGAGCGGCTCGATCTGTTGAGCCCAAGGGCGAGTGCCGAACGTCTCGTCTTCTCCTTCCCTCAGACCAGCAGCGCCGTCGAGGTGCTGCTGCCCGCCGATGCCAGTGAAGCGGAGGCGGCCGCCCGTCTGGATCGCGCGCTGCGCAAGGAGCATATCCAGGCGCGCCTGAACGAGCTGGGCAAGCTGGAGCTGAGCGTGCCGGATCAGCACAGGCGCAAGCTGGATGAACCCGTGCTGCTGAGCGGTGAGGGCATCCGCATTCCCGCCGGCAACCCGGTACCCGTGCAGTTCAAGCCAAAGGCGGGGCAGTTGACCCAGCTCGGCGAGGGGCTCGACAAGGGGGAGATCAAACAGGAACAGCAACGGCTGAAGCGACTGCTTGGGGAGATAGAGCAGTCGGTGCGCGAGCTCAAGCAGTTTCGCCAGCGGATGGTGAAGCAGCTCGATCGGGTGAAGTCGCGCAGCCAGAACCTGCAGCAGGAGGAGCTGGTCCAGTTGCAGGGCAAGCTAAGCCTCCAGCTCAAGGAAGGGGGCTTCATGGGGACCATGTCCGGTCTGCTTGCCCAGGCCAACGTCTCGCGCCAGAACGTGGTGGCGCTGCTCACCTAGGGTGCCAGGCCCCGTTCACGACAGAAAACCGCCATGCAGCTCGCTGGCGGTTTTCTGTTTTCAGGGTTTGAGCAGGGCGTACAGGGAGATGTCCGACGCGAAGCCTGAGTCGTTGAGCCCCTGTTCTATGGTCTTGATAAAGCTCGCATTGTGCTGGCGTATGGTGTGGTAGCTGTAGAAGAGGTTGACCACGTCCTGCTCGTCCAGCGCCTTGTCCATGGCCAGCAGGCAGAGGTAGTTGCGCAGCAGGAAGTAGTCGACCACCAGCAGTTGATAGGCCTGGCACTTGTCGCCCTGCTGCAGCGGGAAGTTGTGGTGATAGACGTAGTAGAGCAGGTAGTTGTCCAGGATCTGGGGATGGCTGGCCAGGAAGGGGGCGACCCTGTCGTGCCAGACTTGCTGCAGGTGTGCAAACTTGTCCTCGTCGTAGGTTCCCTCCAGTACCTCGTTGATCTTGTCGAGGCAGACCTGCATGGTCTGCCGCCCCCGTCTCCCCTGGGAATAGGTCAGCAACTGGTGGGTCATGGTTCTGAGGCCCCACCACTGCAGTCTGGGCAGGGCGGGCAACTGCTCGAACATGGTGTTGAGCTCCCCGCGTTCGGCCAGTACCGCCACCTGATCGAGGAAGGCCTCGTGGGAGAGTTGCGCAGGATCCCGGTGGATCAGCATGCCGACCAGCCATAGCCGAATCGCCACGGGGATATCCGTGGCGGCCAGCACGTGAATGCTCAGGCTGTGCAACGTCGCCATGGCGTTGGAGGGGGGCGGAGCGAAGGGCAGGGGCTGGGTGAGCTCGGTGACCTCGGTCTGCATCGCCAGGGGGTCAAGCAGCAACTGGCGGCACACCTGGGGGCAGGAGAGCATCAGGGACCTCTTGAGCTGGTTGCCGATGCGGGTCTGGGCTCTGGGGTAGGTCTTGCAGGTGTGACTCAGGGCATCCGGACCCGCCTTGCTGTGGATCTGGCACAGGCGGTTTTCATCGAGGAAGGGGCAGGCGCCCTGTTCGTCGAGCTTTATCTCCCCCCAGCGCTCGTTGCTCTGCTTCACCTTGATGATGTGCAGCTTGCTCAGGGACTTGACCGTGGGGTCGGGGTGGCGTTCATAGCTGCGGAAGGTCTGCTTGTCGATGCTGATGGTCCAGCTGTGGCAGCAGTTGTCCTCGCAGCGATCGCCGATGCACTGGAAATGTTGAACGAAATGCGGTGTGTAGAGCGAAGCAGCCATGTCGCCATCCGGTAGTGAGAGAGGACGTTTTAAAAGCAATAAGCATGCCGGATGGGGGAGGCGGCGAGCACCCGGGATACCGGAATGCCCGGGAGGGGGCCAGAAGAAAAATATGCGGAGGGAAGATTACATTTCTGCGCGAAAGGGGTCGTCTCTATCTGATGTCAACCTAACGGGCTGCTGTGCAGCGTTTAACTCGAGGAATACATCATGGGCTTGTCCATCCATACCAACTTCGCCTCCCTGACCACCCAGAACCAGCTGAACAACACCAACAAGATGCTGGGCACCGCCATGCAGCGCCTGGGTACCGGTCTTCGCATCAACTCCGCCGCCGACGACGCGGCCGGTCTGCAGATGGCTACCCGCCTGCAAGCCCAGTCCAACGGCCAGAAGGTCGGCATGCGCAACGCCCAGGATGCCATCTCCATGATGCAGACCGCCGAAGGCGCCATGGACGAGATGACCAACATCGTGCAGCGCATGAAGGACCTGGCCACCCAGGGTGCGAACGGCACTACCAGCGCCGATGACTATACCGCCCTGAACGCCGAGTTCGGCGAACTGACCAAGGAGTTGGGTAATATTGTTAATAACACCAGCTTTGGTGGCCAGAAGCTGTTGAAAGGCGGATCGTTTGAGGTCGCCACTGGTGTGACTTTCCAGATTGGTGGCTCTAGCACTGAAACATTGAAGGTTGATGTAGCTACCGCGATGAAGGACCTTACTGGCACTACCGCAACTAGTGGTATTGCAGGCGCAGAGATTGTCGCGGGTATTGGTGATCAAGCCAAAGCCAGTGACGCGATTACCGCCACAAGTGACCTGCTTGATCAAATTGGTGCTGTTCGTTCTTCCTTCGGTGCCAACATCAACCGTCTGGAGCACACCGTCAACAACCTCTCCAACATGAAAGAGAACACCGACATGGCGAACGGTCGCATCATGGATGCCGACTTCGCCCAAGAGAGCACCAACATGACCAAGAACCAGATGCTGATGCAGGCTGGCATGTCCGTGCTGTCCAACTCCAACCAGATGACCGGCATGGTGACTTCCCTGCTGCGTTGATGCTGGCGGCACCCATCCCCTGGTGGGTGCCTTTTTCCCGTTTCCCCTCCCAGCTCCTCCCGCGCCCTCTTTTTTCATCATATTTTTCACCCGCAGCTCAAGTCTTGCTTCGCACTTGTCGCTTCTCTCCTTCGTAAGGTTATCCGCTGCGGTAGCAGCCTTCTTCGAGGAATAGATCATGGGTTTGTCCATTCATACCAACTTCGCTTCTCTGACCACTCAGAACCAGCTGAACAACACCAACAAGATGCTGGGCACCGCCATGCAGCGCCTGGGTACCGGTCTTCGCATCAACTCCGCCGCCGATGATGCCGCCGGTCTGCAGATGGCCACCCGCCTGCAAGCCCAGTCCAACGGCCAGAAGGTCGGCATGCGCAACGCCCAGGACGCCGTCTCCATGATGCAGACCGCCGAAGGTGCCATGGACGAGATGACCAACATCGTTCAGCGCATGAAAGACCTGGCCACCCAGGGCGCCAACGGCACTGCGAGCGCGGAAGACCGTCTGGCCATGGGCACCGAAATGAAGGAACTGACCGCCGAGCTGAAGAACATCAGCGATAACACCCGTTTCGGTGGTGAGGCTCTGATCGGCGCTGGTGGCAAGTTCGAAGCCGGTACTGTAACTTTCCAGATCGGTGGTACTGCCGCCGAGAAGCTGGACGTCAAGGCCGACACCAACGTCAAGGCCGTCAACACCGCTATCACCACGGCGACCTCCGACCTGTCCACCGCCGATGCCACCGCTCTGGCTTCCACTGACTTCAATGCGCAGATCACCAAGATGGAGACAGCTCTGGGTGCCATCGGTACCGCCCGTTCCCAGTTCGGTGCCAACATCAACCGTCTGGAGCACACCGTCAACAACCTCTCCAACATGAAAGAGAACACCGACATGGCGAACGGCCGCATCATGGATGCCGACTTCGCCCAGGAGAGCACCAACATGACCAAGAACCAGATGCTGATGCAGGCTGGCATGTCCGTGCTGTCCAACTCCAACCAGATGACCGGCATGGTGACTTCCCTGCTGCGTTGATGGTTTGCCGGGCCGCCCCGAGAGGGGCGGCTCTTGTTTGACAACCGCTTGCCGGTTGGAAAGGGCCGAGCCGGTCTTTTCCAACAGGCATGCCACCGAATAAGGGGATAAAGATGCAAATAGATCCGGCCAGCACGGCGATGCAACTGGTAGCCGTCGAGCGCCAGAACATGGACAAGTTGCTGAAGAAGCAGCTGGACAGCGTCAAGGCTCAGCAGAGCGCCATCAGCAGCCTCACCACCAAGCTGTCGAGTTTCCAGACCCTGCTCAAGGATCTGAACAAGGCGAGCAGCCTGCAGGCTCAGAAGGCCACCCTGTCCCAGGAAGGGCTCATGACGGTGACGAGCAATGGCAAGGCCAGCTCGGGTCAGTACAGCTTCTTCGTGGAGCAGCTTGCCCAGTCCCATCAGGTCGGCTTGCAGCTTGACAGTGACACGGCACCGCTGCCGGCAGACGGCGTCTTCTCCCTGACCGTCAAGGGCAAGACCCTGGACATCGACCTGGCCTCCCTCCCGGCTGGCGCCACCGTCAAGGATCTGGTCTCCCAGATCAACAATGCCAAGGACAACCCGGGGGTGAAGGCGACCCTGGTACGTACCGACGGCAAGGTCAGCATGGTACTGACCAGCAAGGAGAGCGGCGTGGAGAACGCCATCACCCTGGGGTACAGCGGGGATGGTGCCAATGCCCTCGGGGTGGCGATGGCCGGCAAGACGGACATCACCCAGGCGCAGGACGCCAAGCTGCGCATGGGGGGGGACAACCCTCTCACCATCACCTCTGCCAGCAACAAGATAGAGAACGTGGTGGATGGCCTGACGTTCCAGCTGACCAAGGCGCAAAAGGCGGATGACGCTCCGCTGCTGGTCACGGTGGATCAGGACAAGGAGGCGGTTACCGGCTCCCTCAAGAAGTTTGTCGACAGTTACAACGAGCTGGTGGATGAGCTGGCCAAGATGACCTCCAGCGATCCCAAGGCGCCGGGAGCCCTCTCCTCCGACAGCGGGGTACGCAGCCTCAAGAGCGTGATTGCCCGCAGCGTGCGGGAGTTGCCCGATGATCTGACTCTGGGGAGCCTGGGGATCAAGACCGACAAGGCGGGCAAGCTCTCCTTCAACGAGACCGACTTCAACAAGGCGCTGGAGAAGGATCCCGAGCTGCTCGGCAAGGCACTCATGGGCGACGATGGTCTGCTCAAGCGGATGAGTAATGCCCTGGACCCCTATACCAAGCGGGACGGTGCACTCAAGGGACGCAAGACAGGTCTTGAAGCGAACGAGAAGCGGGTGAATGAGCGGATGGAGGCGCTGGATCGGCGCATGGATTCCGCGTATAAGCGCTACCTCAATCAGTTCACCACCATGAACCAGATGTTGCAGACCATGGGCGGCTTGTGAGACGGCTAGCCCGTAACACTTTGAATAAGCGAGTTTTTCATGTTTGAACCCCAAGAAGGCTATGACGCCTACCAGTTCGCCGCCACCCAGGCCAAGGCCGCGAGCGCCGATCCGCACCAGCTGGTGCTGATGTTGATGGATGGCCTGCTCGACGAAATAGCCAGGGCCGAGGGCCACATTCTGGCCAGGCAGTACGAGCGCAAGGGGCAGTCCATCAACAAGTGTCTGCAGATCCTGGGAGGGCTCGACAGTGCCCTCGACATGGACAAGGGCGGGGAGCTGGCCAGCAACCTGCACCGTCTGTACGACTACTGCGGCCAGCGGCTGTTCGAGATCAGTGTGGGCAACGATGTCGCGGGCTTTGCAGAGGTGCGTCGCATCCTGCTGGAGCTGAAAGAGGGTTGGGAAGCGATGGCCCGCCATCCCCGTTGATGCGGAAATCCACCTTCCTCATGGGGCAAAGGTCGGAACTAACGTATTGAAATATAATGTTTATATATTTGGCCTGCTCCTTGCTTGCCCGCAAGGTCGTCCTATTTTGAGGCCATCATCATGTCCATGACAGGAGCCGTGCCCCCCGGTGCGGAACGCGAGACCCGTCAGCGCCAGCTCCTGGGGCTCGGGCGTCTTATCTTGCAGCAGGCCCGCGCCGGACAGTGGGATGCGGTGCGGCTGGCGGACCAGCGTCTGGCCCAGCTGGTGGCGCATCTGAACAGTCAGCCTGCATTGTGGCAATCCCTGATGCCGGCCCGGGATCAGGTGCGCCACTGGCATCGGGAAGCCTTCGCGCTCTGTGAGCAGGAAACGGCGCTGCGCAAGCAGGAGTGGGACAGCCTCTCCCGCAAGCGGGAAGGATTGCAGGCCTACGACGAGGCGCAGACATGGGCATGATCCCTCTCCCCGTGGCAGAGACACTGCCCGCTTCCCCATCCGGTGGTTTTACCCGCCTCTCCCGCCAGCCTGACGGTCAGGGGGAAGAGTACCAGCCTCTGGATCTTCCGCAGGAGGCGATGCTTCCTCCGTCCACCGCCCCTTCCGCCCCCGTCGACGAGACGGAGCAGGCGGAAAGCGTCGAAGTGGCTGCGGATGTCGCAGAGCAACTCGCCGCCTTCAACCAGATGCCACCACCTTTTGTCCGACAGGAGGAGGGACGTCTTCCTCCTGCCCGTTTGTCATCGAATGGCGGCCTTGCCCCCGTCGGGGAGGTGCAACCCGCCTCCTCGCCTGTGCTGCGCGCCCTCAGCGGGTTCGAGCGAATGGAAGGGGAGCGGATGCCGGTGCCGCCGCTTTCCGTTGGCAAAGAGAGCCTCCCTCAACCCGCCGGGGAGCTGGCCATGCGAATGCTCCAGCCAACCACCCAGGGCGAGCAGCCTGCGACCCGGAGTGCGGCAGTGGTGGTGCCTCTTCCCGGGGAGCCCGCCCCGGAGCGGGAGGTCAGCGTCACCGAATTCAAGGCAATGGCGGGGTTGTCGCCCGCGCTCTCTGCCGCCAGGCCTGCGGAATACCAGTGGGCACCGGCGCGTCTTGCCGCAAGCGAGGCCCAGTGGGGCCAGCAGCTGGTCGATGTGCTCAAAGACAGGGTCGAGCTGCAGGTAAACCATAGCATCAAGCAAGCCCATATCCGCCTCGATCCCCCAGAGCTGGGTCGCCTCGAACTGACCGTGAGGATGGAAGGGGATCGGCTCAACGTGCAGCTCAACGTGACCAACCCGGCGGTGCGTGAAGCCCTGATCCAGTCGATGGAGCGGCTTCGCATGAGTTTGGCTCCCCATCATGCTGGTGGTGTCGAGGTGAACGTGGGCCAGGGGGGAGAGCAGGAGCGGGGGGATCGCTGGCAGCAGGAGAAGATCCTGGCAGGTCGACGACAGTGGCAGGAAGAACAGGACGCATCGGGCAGTGCTGGCCAGGATTGGCTCAACACCCTGGTGTGACATTTCAAGATCTGGCAATAGCGAGAGTGATTTCAAATTATGCGGCGTGTCATGAAGTGGTTGATGGTGATAATGATGGCGCTGTGCCTGCTGGCGGCGCTGGCCTATGGCGCCTATCTCAAGCGGGATACGGTTGCCGTCTGGCTGGGCCTGGCAGAAGCCAAGCCCGAGCTGAGCAAGACGCCGCTGTTCAAACCGATGGAGCGTTTCGTCATCAGCCTGGAGGGAGACAGGGAGCCCCACTATCTGGTGCTGGAGCTGGCGCTGGTCACCCACAATCCCCAGCAGCTGGAGACGCTCAACGAGCTGACCCCCCTGATCCGCAATGCCATGGTGCAATATTTCAGCCATCGCTCCCATGAGGCGGTGAAGCAGGAGCTGCAGAACATCTCGGCCCTGCAGACCTCTCTGCTCGGCAAACTGGTGGGAACCCTGGAGGGGTATGGCTACAAGCCTTATCTGGATGAAGTGCTGGTCACCAAGGTCCTGGTGCAGTAGCGAACATGATGGACGCTGGTTGGGATACTCCCTGCGAACTGACCGCCTCCGCTCCCCGCACCGGTGAGCAGGTGATCCTGAGCCGTTATCTGCCTCTGGTGAAGCGGGCAGCCACTCACCTGCGCAGTCAGGTGAGCGCCAGCTTCGATCAGGAGGACATGGAGCAGGTCGGCATGATGGGGCTGCTGGAAGCCTGGCGTCGCTATGGGGGTGAACCGGATGCCCAGTTCGAGAGCTATGCCTTCAAGCGGGTGCGGGGAGCCATGCTGGACGAGCTGCGGCGCCTCGACTGGCGCCCCCGTCAGCTGCGCCAGCAGGTGCACGGTCACAACCAGGTACAGCGGGAGCTGTTCAACCGTCTGGGGCGCAACCCGACCGAGCAGGAGCTGGCACAGGCGCTTTCCTGCACCGTCGAGGAGGTGCGCCAGCTCGCCTATGCGAGCCAGGCCGAGGCGTTGCAGAGTCTGGAGGAGTGGCTGGAGAACGGAGGCAGGGCGCCCGCATCCGAGTCTGACGATCAGGATCTGGCCATGACCCTTGGCAAGGTGCTCGGCACCCTGGACAAGCGTGAACAGCTGCTGCTTTCCCTCTATTACCAGCAGGAATTGAACATGAAGGAGATTGCACTGGTGCTCGGGTTGACCGAGTCGCGGGTGTGCCAGCTCCACAAGCAGTGCGTCCTTCAGCTCAAGCAGCGATTGGTCGACTCCATATAGTTATGCCTCTCCCCGCGGGGGGAGTCTTGTTGATTTCTGCGGGAGCATCCATGCAAAAACAGATTGGTCTTGGTGTCATTTTCGTATGTGTGATCGGCGGCTTCATGATGGCCGGGGGGCGCCCCATCGCCCTGTGGCAGCCTGCCGAACTCATCATCATCATAGGGGCGGCGGTCGGTTCCATGTTCCTTGGCAATTCCAAGGAGGTGATGCATGAAATGTGGCGCCAGATGAAGCTTTGCTTCAAGTCCAACAAGGACGAGAAGGAGATCTATCGCGAACTGCTGACCCTGATGCACCAACTGCTGGAAGAGACCCGCAACAAGGGGATGAAGGCGCTGGACGAGCACGTGGAGAATCCGCAGCAGAGCTCCGTCTTCCTCATGTATCCCCAGGTATCGGAAGATCCGCAACTGCTGGGCTTCATCATCGACAACCTGCGTCTGCTAGGCATGGGCAAGATCACGCCCCATGAGCTCGACACCATACTGGAGCAGGAGATCATGGCCATCGAGGAGGACATGCTCAAGCCCGCCCATGCGCTGCACAAGACCGGGGAGGCCTGCCCCGGCTTCGGGATCCTGGCGGCGGTGATGGGGATCATCATCACCATGCAGCAGCTCGACGGCCCCCTCAGCAACATAGGCGTACACGTGGCGGCCGCCCTGGTGGGCACCTTCATCGGCATCTTCCTCTGTTATTGCCTGCTGGAGCCCATCAGCAATGCCATGGAGGAGATGGTCAAGCGCCGCATCGGCATGCTGATGTGCATCAAGTCGATCCTGATCGCCCAGCTGCGGGGCAAGACGCCGCTGCTCTCCGTCGATTCCGGCCGCAAGATGCTGGAGCCTGACGTGAAACCCAGCTTCCTCGAACTGGAAGACTGGGTGACCAACAGGGCCATGTGATGCGCAACCACGAGCAGATCGTCATCAAGCGCCAGCAGCGGCGCAGCAGCGCTCCCAAGGGGGGCGGTGCATGGAAGGTGGCCTTCGCCGACTTCACCCTGGCCATGATGGCCTTCTTCATGGTGCTCTGGATCCTGGCCGTCTCCAGCCAGGAGGAGCGTGATGTGGTGGCCAGCCGTCTGCGCGACTACAGCATCATGGACAGCGAGGCAAACCCGTTCGACATCAGCAACAGCCCCTATCCGGTGGATCTTGGCGGCAACCCCTCGGTACTGGAGGAGTTGAGTCCCCAGTTCGTGGAGGAGGGGCAGCGCATGCCCAGACATATGGAGCGGGATCGCAGCATCTTTACCGATGGCGCCAAGGGAGGCTATGAGAGCCTGCTGGCGGGCAAGATTGAGGGAGAGAAGCAGATGGCGCAGTTGGCCGGTTTCATCGGATCCATGGCGGATCAGATGCAGGCCAGAAACAACCTCGAGCTGCAACTGGTGCCCCAGGGTCTGCGGATCCTGATCCGCGACGATGACGAGCGCGAGATGTACAGCCGGGGCAGTGCGCGGATCAGCCCCTATTTCCGCCACCTGCTGATGGCACTGGCCCCTGTCTTCCAGCGAGTGGAGAACCGGGTCATGATCTCGGGCCACACCGACAGCACCCCCTTTGCCGGTGACAACTACAGCAACTGGGAGCTCTCCTCCGATCGCGCCATGATGGCGAGGCGTGTCCTGCTTGCTGGCGGCATGCCCCCCGAGCGAGTGGGTCAGGTGGTCGCCATGTCGGATACCATGCTGGACAACACCGCCGATCCCAAAGGCAGCCAGAACCGCCGCATCGAGTTGCTGGTGATGACGACCCAGGCGGAAAAGAGCCTGGAGCAGCTGTTCAGTGCCCAAACCCAAGCCGCCACCCGGACAGCCAAGGACGCCGTTGCCCATGGAAACCCCTGATGCCGATCTGCCCCCCGTGACACCGTTCAAGGATCCCAGGCGCAAACTGCCGCGCTGGTATCTCCATGACGGGACCACGCCCCTGGAATCCCAGAGTTGCGGCATCGCGGCCCGGCTCATGGTTTCCGGCCTGCTGTTCGACAAGCGCATCGGACGGGCGGTGATCAAGGATATCGGACCGGGTGGGGTCGGTTTCCTCGCCCCCGCCCGTTTTACCTTGCCCGATAACGTCAGCCTGTCGTTGTCACCGCGGATCGTGCTGGCCTGTCATATCACCCATCGCAGGGCCATAGGCCAGTACCTCAGCTTCTACGGCGCGCGATGGGTCGATCCTGACTCGGTGGATCTCGCGCCTGTTCTGAGCCACTGGCGCCACTGTTTCATGGCGCCAGCAGAGGGCGAGCCTGCTCCAATCCCAGTGGATCCGGCAACCGCTCAAGAGTGAGGCCTCCCCGCCCCATGTCCAGTCCCCGTGCAGGCAGCAACAGCAGGGGATCGTGCAGGCTTTCCAGGGACACGGCCCGCACCAGCTGCGGGCGTGTCTCTTGATGACGCGGGGCAGGAGGGGCCTTGCCCCCGCCATAAATGATGGGGCAGTCACTCACCTCCCGGGGATCGGGCAATCGCCAGGCGGGATTCCACCGGCTTGCCTCGTTCATGGCAACCCCCCGTTCCATGGCCCACTCCAGCAATGAGCAGCCCCCCGGCTGCCGCCATACCCGGATATTTTCTCCCGCCTGCCAGGGCGGCAGGACAAACCCGTGCTGCGCCGCTCTATCCAGCAATTGGGAGAGCGCGAGGAAGCGCGCCACATAGAGGCGAGTTTCGGTTGGCAATTGCAACTCCCACACATTGCGTGTCCCGCCGTTGAGCACCGCCTTCAGTACTCTTCCCTCTCCCGCGTTGTAGGCAGCCAGTGCCAGCAACCAGTCCTGCCCGAAGAATTGATGCAGCCAGCCGAGGTAGGAGAGCGCCGCCTCCGTCGCCAATGGCAGGGAGTAGCGGCCATCGAAGCCGTTTGTCATGGGGACGGAGAAGCGGGCTGCGGTATCCGGCATCAACTGCCAGGGCCCGGCGGCGCCCGCCGAGGAGATCACGTCAAGCCGGTAGCTGCTCTCGATCAGGGGCAGCAGTGCCAGCATGGGCGGGAGTTTTCGCGTCTGAACCTGCTCCGTGACCCAGCGGATCATGGGCTGGGACTCGGCGAGCCTCGTTTGCAGGTGGCTGCGCTGGCGCAGCAGAAAGCGGGTCTGCTCGTTGACCAGTTCGGCACCCGGGCCGACAACGGGGGTAGGAAAACCCGCCTGCCAGTGATAATGATCATAGGAGTAACAAACGGCACTGCTCAGTAGCGAGAGCCCGGGGAGAAGGCGCAGGGATATTTTGGCAACAGCGGACAGAGCCTGGCGGGAAAATGATAAAAACACGATGTATCTCAACAGTTTTTGACAATATCTGTCGACTGTTCATGTGGTATCCAGGACGTGATAAGCATGATAACACGAGTAAAAAAGACCCCAAAGGCGGGCAGGGCGATTCAGAAATTTCTGCTTTATCTGATCCTCGTTAATTTTGGTTTGATGTGGCTCTATATCATGTATGCCGACGAGCTGACATTGGGCGCCAATCTACTGCTGACTTTTCTTCTCATCGTCTATAACCTGCTGCTCTGCCAGCTGGTGGTGCTGCGAGCCCGTCGGGTAGGGGATGGATACATCATCTATCCCGTGGTGGGCGTCAGCATTATCCTGTGCGCCGTCGTGCTGTTCCGTTTCATCATTTCCCCGTGAAATCGATTAATTACGAGGCACACTTCGCCGGGATGATTTAATTCCCCCATGAATAACTTGTGGAAAATCAATTCATTTAATCGGTAGTCCCATCACGCTGCGTCAATATGTTCCCCATGCCCGAGATCCTTGCTTGAAAAGCCCCCTGCTCGTCCTTAAACTTCATGGTGGAGAAAAGTGGATCAAAGTGGTTTTATTGGGCATCTAGCCCCCATAACTCACCTTCGGGGACTGCAATTTGTTGCGTGGCGCTCACGCCATCAGCCTGGACAGCAAGGGGCGGTTGGCGATTCCGACCAAATTTCGTGATTGGCTGCGCGACGAATGCGACGGCCAGCTGGTCTGCACCATCGACATCGCCCATCCCTGTCTGCTGCTTTATCCCCTGAATGAATGGGAAGAGGTGGAGCGCAAGCTGAAGACCCTTTCCAGCACCAACCCGGCGGAACGCCGCCTGCAGCGTCTGCTGCTCGGCCACGCGGCCGAATGCGAACTGGATGGCAATGGCCGTCTGCTGCTCAGCCAGCCGCTGCGCAGCCATGCCGGGCTGGACAAGAAAGTCATGCTGGTGGGTCAGCTCAACAAATTCGAGCTGTGGGATGAAGCCCGCTGGCAACAACAGATCAACGACGACATCCTGGGCCTGCCCGAGGACGACTGGGCAAGTTCACCACGACTACAGGATTTTTCTTTATAAATGACCCAAGCCGCTGAACACATCACAGTGCTGTTGCACGAAGCCGTCGAAGGGCTGGCCATCAAGCCGGACGGTATCTACGTCGACGGTACCTTTGGCCGGGGTGGTCACTCTCGTCTCATTCTCCAGCATCTGGGCCCCAATGGCCGTCTGATCGCCATCGACCGGGATCCCCAGGCCATTGCCGAGGCGGCCAAGATCCAGGATCCCCGTTTCGAGATCGTGCACGGTCCCTTCTCCGGCATCACCCGCTATCTGACAGAGCGCGGCCTGCTGGGCAAGGTCGATGGTTTCCTGCTGGATCTCGGTGTCTCCTCCCCCCAGCTTGACGATGCCGAGCGTGGCTTCAGCTTCATGAAGGACGGCCCGCTCGACATGAGGATGGATCCCACCTCCGGTCAGAGTGCCGCCGAGTGGCTGGCCCGTGCCGATGTGGACGACATCGCCTGGGTGCTGAAAACCTTCGGTGAGGAGCGCTTCGCCAAGAAGATTGCTCGCGCCATCGTGCACGACCGGGTGACCGAGCCCTATGTACGCACCCGCCAGCTGGCGGAGATGATTGCCCGGGTCAACCCGAGCAAGGAGAAGGGCAAGCACGCGGCGACCCGCAGCTTCCAGGCCATCCGCATCTATATCAACAGCGAGCTGGACGAGATCGAAACCGCCCTCAACGGCGCGCTGGACGTGCTGGCTCCTCACGGCCGTCTCTCCGTCATCAGCTTCCACTCTCTGGAAGATCGGCTGGTGAAGCATTTTATTCGCAAGCATGAGAAAGGTCCGGAAGTACCCCACGGCATCCCCCTGACCGAAGCCCAGCTTGCCGGTGGTCGCAAGCTGAAGTCGATCGGCAAGGCGCTCAAGCCTTCCGACCACGAGGTCAATGAAAACACCCGGTCCCGCAGCTCGGTGCTGCGGGTCGCAGAGCGTCTTGCGGAGTAAACGATGAGCGACGTGCGCGTTCACCTCGCCAGGGAGATCGTTGCGGATCTCTGGCGCCACAAGTTGCAGGTCCTGTTGACCGTCGCCGTGCTGGTCACCGCCTTTGCGGTGATCCTGGTGACCAACATGACCCGGGGTCTGACGGCCAAGCAGAACGATCTGATGGCGGAGGAGGACAGGCTCAACATCGAGTGGCGCCACCTCTTGCTGGAACAGGGCACATTGGCTGAGCACTCCCGGGTGGCGAGTCTGGCCATGGACAAGTTGCAGATGGCTCGTCCCCTGGTGACCACTGAAAAGGTAATTACACAACCATGACACGCAAGGCCGCCACCAAGGCTCCGGCAAAGGACAAAGCCAAGGCGAAAGCACCCTCACTCTACCCGTGGCGCTTTCGGACCCTGGTTTTCTTCATCGGCATCGCGTTTGCGGGGCTGATCCTGCGGCTGGCCTGGATCCAGGTGATCGATCCGGACAGACTGCGCCAGGAGGGGGACATGCGCTCCCTGCGCACCACCTCCACCCAGGCGGTGCGCGGCATGATCACGGACCGCAATGGCGAACAGTTGGCGGTATCCGTGCCGGTCGAAGCGGTCTGGGCTGATCCCAAGACGGTGCACGAGTCCGGTGCCATCCACAACGAGCGTGCCTGGCTGGCACTCTCCGCCGTGCTCAAGCTCGACATCAACACCCTCAAGCATCGCATCGCCAACCCGAGCAAGCGCTTCGTCTATCTGCAGCGGCAGGTGACGCCTGCGGTGGCCGAGTACATCAAGGGGTTGAAGCTGGGGGGCATCTATCTGCGCCCCGAGGCGCGCCGTTTCTACCCGACCGGCGAGATAAGCTCCCACCTGGTGGGGGTGACCAACATCGATGGCAGCGGCATCGAGGGGATTGAGCGCAGCTACAACGAGTGGCTGACCGCAACCCCTGGCGAGATGAGGGTGCGCAAGGACAGGCAGGGCCGCGTCATCGAGCGCCTGGGCCTGGTGAAAGAGGGCAAGCACGCCAACGATCTGCAACTGAGCATCGATCAGCGGGTGCAGGCGCTGGCCTATCGCGCCCTCAAACGGGCCACCGACGAGAACAAGGCCACCTCCGGCTCCATGGTGATGCTGGATGTGAAGACCGGCGAGGTGCTCGCCATGGTCAACACCCCCTCCTACAACCCGAACAACCGCGGCCAGTACCAGAGTTTCCGGGTGCGAAACCGGGTGGTGACCGATACCTATGAGCCGGGTTCCACGGTCAAGCCATTGATTTTGCTTAGTGCCTTGCAAGCCGGTGTCACCAGCTGGAAGGACTTCATCCCGGGCGGCCCCCTCTTCATCGGGGCCAAGCAGATCCGTGACGTGAGTATCCACAAGGCGACCAACCTGTACGACATCCTGCGCTACTCCTCCAACATCGGCATGTCGCGCATCGCGCTGCGGATGCCGGCCCAGGAGATGATCAACACCCTGAGCATGGTGGGCTTCGGCATGGACACCGGCAGCGGCCTGATGGGGGAGAGCAGCGGCATGCTGCCCCAGCGTCGCCGCTGGTCCGACATCGAGCGAGCCACCCTGTCGTTCGGTTATGGTCTGCGAGTGACCCCGCTGCAGCTGGCCTCCGCCTACGCCACCCTGGCCAACAAGGGCAAGCGGGTTCCGCTCTCCATCATCAAGGTGACCAAGCCGCCCAAGGGTGAGCAGGTCATCGATCACAACAACGCCGCTGCCATGTTGCAGGCGCTGGAGTACGTGGTCAGCAATGCCATTCCCAAGGCCCAGATCCCCGGTTATCGGGTCGGTGGCAAGAGTGGTACCGCCAAGGTGGCCGTGGCTGGGGGCTATGGCAAGGACTACATGGCCTGGTTTGCCGGTTTCGCGCCGGCCAGCAATCCCCGTTTCGTCATGGTGGTGGTGATCAACGAGCCCAAGGGGGATGCCTACTACGGCGGTGCCGTGGCGACCCCGCCCTTTGCGGAGGCCATGGGAGGCGTGTTGCAGCTCTTCAACATCCGTCCCGATGCGATCCCGCCCGAGGTACCCGCCAAGCTTGCCCGCACGGAGGCCAACAATGGCGCACCGCGTACTTGACGGGCATCCGGCTTTTTCCATCGGCCCCGCTGCTGTCGGGGCATTTTCCATGGCGTGTACGAGCGCCCGCATCCCCGCATTTTCGGAGGCTTCCCATGCCGCCCCGCACACTTGATCAACTGATGAGCCGCTTCGGCATCGATGCCCCGGCGCTTTCCCTCACCGATCTCCAGCTCGACAGCCGGCGGGTCGGTCCCGGCTCGCTCTTCGTGGCGATTCGTGGCCATCAGGTGGATGGCAGGCGCTTCATCGAACAGGCGGTGGCTCAGGGAGCGACCGCCGTGCTGTTTGAGGAGGACGGAGAATTCGTCCCTCCGGCGACCCAGATCCCCTGCATCGGCATGAGGGATCTTCCCGCTCGTCTCTCCGAGCTGGCCGGTCATTTCTACGGTCACCCTGCGCAAAAGCTGCAACTGGTGGGCATCACGGGCACCAACGGCAAAAGCACCACGGCCCTGCTGGTGGCCAACTGGCGCACCCTGCTGGGGGGCAAGGCCGGGGTCATGGGCACCATAGGCAACGGTCTGTTTGGCGAGCTCATCGAAGCAGAGAACACCACGGGCAGCGCGGTCCAGGTGCAGGCCAATCTGGCCGCCTTGCAGCAGCAGGGGGCCGATCTGGTGGCGATGGAGGTCTCCAGCCACGGTCTGGTGCAGCATCGCGTGGCGGCCCTGCCGTTTGCCGCGGTAGTCTTCACCAACCTGAGCCGGGATCATCTGGACTATCACGGCACCATGGAGGCCTATGCCGCCGCCAAGGAGGAGCTGCTGAAGCTGGTGGATGAGCCTTGCGCCGTCATCAACGCCGATGACCATCTGGGACGGCAATGGTTGGCGACCTATCCCGGTGCGGTGGCCTTCGGGGTTCATGGTCCGATTGAAAACCATGCCGGACGACAACTGACGGCGCAGGATCCCCATTTCCACCAACAAGGTTTTGATACGCGCATTAACTCCAGCTGGGGGAATGGTGTATTATCCGCCCCCTTGCTCGGCCGCTTCAACGTCAGCAACGTGCTGGGCGCCATGGGCGCCATGCTGGTGCTCGGCTACGACTTCGATGACCTGCTGGCGACGGCCCCCAGACTGCAACCGGTGACCGGTCGCATGGAGTGCTTCGGCGGTGGCGATGCGCCGCTCGCCGTGGTCGATTACGCCCACACCCCGGATGCGCTGGAGAAGGCATTGCAGGCCCTGCGGGTGCACTGTCACGGCCGGCTCTGGTGCCTGGTGGGATGCGGCGGCGACAGGGATCGCGGCAAGCGTCCCATGATGGCTGCCATGGCGGAGCAGCATGCGGACTGCGTGATCCTGACCGACGACAATCCCCGTACCGAGGAGCCGGCCCGGATCATGGCCGACATGGTGGCGGGTCTTCGCGATCCCGGCGCCGTGCAGATTGAGCACGACAGGACCAAGGCAATCCAGCTGGCACTGAGTCAAGCGAGCAAAGAGGACATCATCCTGGTGGCCGGCAAAGGCCACGAGGATTATCAGATCATTGGAACCGACAAGCGGCACTACAGCGATCGGGAAACCGTCGCAGCCGCCTTGCACACATTAATGGAGTCATTCAAATGATGACCCTCAGGCTTGCCGACCTGGCGCAGGTGCTCGATGCCCGTCTGATCGGGGGCGACCATGAGATCACGGCGGTCAGCACCGACACCCGTACCCTGGGCGCGGGGGCGCTGTTCGTGGCCCTGCGCGGCGAGCGTTTCGACGCCCACGATTTCTGCGACCAGGCGGTTGCCGCCGGCGCCAGTGCCCTGCTGGTGGAGCGCGAATTGCCGCTGGCCATTCCACAACTGGTGGTGGGCGACACCCTCAAGGGGCTTGGGCGTCTGGGCAGGCTGGTGCGCGAGCGCATCAATCCGAAAGTGCTCGCCATCACCGGCAGCTGTGGCAAAACCACGGTGAAGGAGATGGCGACGGCCATCCTGCGTTGTGAAGGGGAGGTGCTGGCCACCGCCGGCAACTTCAACAACGAGGTGGGGGTGCCGCTGACCCTGCTGCGCCTCGAGCCGCAACACCAGTTCGCGGTGATGGAGCTGGGAGCCAACCACCCGGGCGAGATCGCCTGGACCACGTCGCTCGCCAGACCCGACGCCGCCATCATCAACAACGTCGCTGCCGCGCACCTGGAAGGCTTTGGCTCCCTGGAAGGGGTGTTCCATGCCAAGAGCGAAATCTTCGAAGGGTTAGGCGAGGGCGGCACCGCCATCGTCAATGCCGACAACGAGTTCTGGCCGAAGTGGCGTGAAAAGGGCATCCACTGCGCCTTCTCCCTCGAGGATCAGCGTCAGCCGTTCCACGCCCGCGACATCGTGCTCAACGAGCAGGGTTGTGCCGGGTTCGTGATGGTGACGCCCCAGGGAGAGGTGAACCTGACCCTGGCCATTCCGGGCCGCCACAACGTGGCCAACGCCCTGGCTGCTGCCGCCGGGACCCTGGCCCTGGGTGCATCGCTTGCGTCCGTCAAGGCGGGGCTGGAGCAGATGGCGCCGGTCAAGGGCCGTTTCTGCGTGCAACGCTGGGGTGGCCTCACCCTGGTGGATGACACCTACAACGCCAGCGTGGAGTCCGTGCTGGCGGGTATCGATGCCCTGACCGCCATGAACGGCTACAAGGTGCTGGTATTCGGTGACATGAAAGAGTTGGGTGAGGAGTCCGCCGCGCAGCATGCCCGGGTCGGACACCACGCCCGTGAGCAGGGCCTCGATGCCGTGCTGACCGTAGGGGAACAGAGTCGCCACACCGCAGATGCCGCGGCTGGCCGACATTTCGATAACAAGGCGTCGTTGTTTGAAGTGCTTGCGCAAATGATAAAGACACATCAGGAAATTTCGATTCTGGTCAAGGGCGCCCGTGGCTCCCGCATGGAAGATATCGTCGAGATGGTCAAGGGCCATCAGGAGTCAGCCACATGCTAGTCTGGCTGGCGGAACTGCTCACCCCGCACTTCACCTTCTTCAACGTCTTCTCCTACCTGACGTTTCGCGCCATCCTGTCGATCATCACCGGTCTGGTGGTGGCGCTCTGGATGGGGCCGCGCCTCATCCGTCGCCTGCAGATCATGAAGTTCGGCCAGGTGATCCGCAACGACGGTCCCGAATCCCATCTCAGCAAGAAGGGCACCCCGACCATGGGCGGCCTGATGATCATTGCAGCCATTTTCACTTCTGTGCTGCTCTGGTGCCGCCTCGACAACCCCTATGTCTGGCTGGTGCTGTTCGTGCTGGGGGCCTATGGCGCCATCGGTTTTGCCGATGACTATCTCAAGGTGGTGCGCAAGAACACCGACGGCCTCATCGCCCGCTGGAAGTACTTCTGGCAGTCCGCGGTCGCGCTGGGTGTGGCAGTCTTCCTCTACGCCACGGCCACCCACGATGGTCAGACCCAGCTGGTGGTCCCCTTCCTCAAGGATGTGATGCCCCAGCTCGGCCTGATGTTCATCCTGCTGACCTACTTCGTCATCGTCGGTACTTCCAACGCGGTCAACCTGACCGATGGCCTGGATGGCCTCGCCATCATGCCCACCGTGATGGTGGCGGGGGGCTTCGCCCTGATCGCCTGGGCGACCGGCAACGTCAACTTCGCGAACTACCTGCACATTCCCTACGTGCCCTACACCTCCGAACTGGTGATCGTCTGTACCGCCATCGTGGGCGCGGGTCTGGGTTTCCTCTGGTTCAACACCTACCCGGCCCAGGTCTTCATGGGGGACGTGGGTTCCCTGGCCCTGGGCGGCGCGCTCGGTACCATAGCCGTGCTGGTGCGCCAGGAGTTCCTGCTGGTGATCATGGGGGGCGTCTTCGTGATGGAGACCGTCTCGGTGATCCTGCAGGTCGGATCCTACAAACTGCGCGGCGTGCGGATCTTCCGCATGGCCCCCATCCATCACCACTATGAGAAGAAGGGCTGGCCGGAGCCGCGCGTCATCGTGCGCTTCTGGATCATCACCCTCATGCTGGTGCTGCTTGGCCTCGCCACCCTGAAGGTGAGGTAAGCCATGGTCATCATCATCGGACTCGGCAAAACCGGACTCTCCTGCGTCGATTACTTCCTCGACCGCGGCGTCACGCCGCTGGTGATGGACACCCGTGCCAATCCGCCGGGCAAGGACGAGCTGCCCCCCGAGGTGGAGCTCATCCACGGGCTGGACGCGGAGCGGCTCAAGCAGGCGCACATGATAGTGGCGAGCCCGGGCATCGCCCTGGCGACCCCGGAGTTGAAGGCCGCCGCCGAGTTCGGGGTGCGCATCGTCGGTGACATCGAACTGTTCGTGCGTGAAACCCAGACGCCCGTCATCGCCATCACCGGTTCCAACGGCAAGAGCACGGTCACCACGCTAGTGGGTGAGATGATCGCCGAGGCGGGGCTCAAGGTCGGTGTGGGGGGCAATATCGGCACCCCGGCGCTGTCGCTCCTCAAGCAGCCCATGGATCTCTGCGTGCTGGAGCTCTCCAGCTTCCAGCTCGAGACCACCTACAGCCTGCGGGCCGCCGCCTCCGTGGTCTTGAACCTCAGTGAAGATCATATGGATCGCTATGCCGGCATGGCGGATTACCGCGCCGCCAAGATGGAGATCCATCAGCACTCCCAGCACATCCTGATCAATCGCGACGATCCCCAGACCCTGCCCGATGTGGGTCAGGTTTGGCAGAGTTTCGGCCTCGACTGCAACGGCTACGGTCGCTGCGAGCTGGAGGGCCGTCACTGGCTGACTTTGCACGGCGAGCCGCTCCTGGCGGTGGACGAGATGAAGATAGTGGGTGCCCACAACCAGGCCAACGCGCTGGCCGCCATGGCCCTGTGCGATGCGGTGGGTATTCCTCGCGAGGCACAACTTGCCGTGCTGCGCCGCTTTGAAGGCCTGCCTCACCGTGCCCGCTTCGTGCGGGAGGTAAATGGGGTGCGCTGGATCAACGACTCCAAGGCCACCAACGTGGGGGCGACCCTGGCCGCCGTGGCCGGGGTGCGTGAAGCGGTAAAGGGCCGCCTGCTGCTGCTGGCCGGTGGCCAGGGCAAGGGGCAGGACTTCGGCCCGGTGCAGGCGCTGCTCGGCAGCCAGATCGATCACATGTACTGCTTTGGTCAGGATGCCGAGGTGCTGCTGGCCCTGGGCGAACAGACCGAGCGGGTTGCCGATCTTGACGCTGCTGTCGCCAAGGCGGCGGTCGATGCCAGGCCCGGTGACTGGGTGCTGCTGGCGCCGGCCTGTGCGAGCCTGGATCAGTTCAAATCCTTTGAAGCGCGCGGCGATCGCTTCACCGAACTGGTGATGGGCTTATGAACGCCCTGCGCGTGGTTGCGGGATTCTTGCAGCGCTGGTTGCTACCGGCGCGCCCCGCCGGTCTCTACGATCGGCAGCTGGTGGTACTGGCTCTCGCCCTGATGGGCGTCGGGCTGGTGATAGTGGCGTCAGCTTCCATTCCTGAGGGGATCGCCATCAACAACGATCCCTTCATGTTCGTGAAGCGCCACGGCATGTTCCTGGTGATGGCGCTGGGTATCTCCTGGTTCGTGTTGCAGGTACCCATGGCACGCTGGCAGCACTACAACGGCCCCATGTTGTTGCTGGCCATCGTGCTGCTGGTGATGGTGTTGCTGGTGGGCCGCAGCGTCAACGGTTCGGTACGCTGGCTGCCGCTTGGCCCCTTCAACTTGCAGCCGGCTGAGTTCGGCAAGCTGGCGCTGTTCGTCTATCTGGCGGGCTATCTGGTGCGCCGCCAGAGTGAGGTGCGCGAACGCTTCATCGGTTTCATGAAACCCATGGCGGTGCTGTTCGTGGTGGCCATCCTGCTGCTGGCCCAGCCGGATCTCGGGTCAGTGGTGGTGATGTTCGTCACCTCCCTCGGGATGCTGTTCCTGGCCGGTGCCCGGCTGGTGCAGTTCATCGGTCTCATCCTGGTGGGGGTGAGCGCCGTGGTGACCCTGATCATCGCGGAGCCCTACCGGATGCGGCGGGTGACCTCTTTCCTCGACCCCTGGGCAGATCCCTTCGGCAGCGGCTATCAGCTGACCCAGTCCCTGATGGCCTTTGGTCGGGGGAGCTGGTTTGGCGAGGGGCTCGGCAACTCCATCCAGAAGATGGAGTACCTGCCGGAAGCCCACACCGACTTCGTGTTCGCCATTCTGGGCGAAGAGCTGGGCTACGTGGGGGTGCTTGGCGCACTCTTCCTGATTTTTGCGCTGGCGGTGAAGGCGCTCAAGCTGGGTCACCAGGCGCTGGTGGCCGAGCGGCTCTATGAAGGTTATCTGGCCATCGGCATCGGCATCTGGTTCAGTTTCCAGACTTTCGTCAACGTCGGTGCCGCCAGCGGCATGATGCCTACCAAGGGGCTGACCCTGCCGCTGGTCAGTTATGGCGGCTCCAGTCTCATCATCATGATGGTGGCGGTGAGCATGTTGATTCGTATCGATTTCGAGTTGCGCCAGGCGAGTGCCCAGGCGCGCGTGCGGGAGGTTGCGTGAGCAAGACGTTACTGGTGATGGCGGGTGGTACCGGGGGCCATGTGTTCCCCGGCCTGGCCGTCGCCGATCGCCTCAAGGCCCAGGGCTGGACCATCCACTGGCTCGGCACTGCCGACCGGATGGAGGCGGAGCTGGTGCCTGCCCATGGTTATCCCATCTCCTTCATCGACATCCAGGGGGTGCGTGGCAACGGCATCAAGCGTCTGCTCGCGGCGCCCTACCGTGTCATCAAATCCGTGCTGCAGGCCCGCCAGGTGCTCAAGACCATCCAGCCCGATGTGGTGCTGGGCATGGGGGGCTTCGCCTCCGGCCCGGGTGGCGTGGCCGCCTGGCTGTCGGGCATTCCGCTGCTGCTGCACGAGCAGAATGCCGCCGCCGGCCTGACCAACAAGCTGCTGGCCCGTATCGCCAGGCGGGTACTGATGGCCTTCCCCGGTGCCTTCGCCCCCAATGCCCGCACCGCCGTGGTGGGCAACCCGGTGCGCCCCGAGGTGGTGGCGCTGCCGGATCCCCAACTGCGCAGCAGCAGCGATCCTCTGCGCCTGCTTGTGGTCGGTGGCAGCCTGGGGGCCCGGGTCCTCAACGAGCAGGTGCCTCCTGCGGTTGCAGCTGCCGGTGTGCCCATCGAGGTGCGTCACCAGTGCGGCAAGGGCAACGGGGAGGCCGTGGCTGCCTCCTATGCCGGGCTGGGGGTCGAGGCCGAGGTGAGTGAATTTATCAAGGACATGGCGGATGCCTATGCCTGGGCGGACCTGGTAGTGTGCCGCGCCGGCGCATTGACCGTCTCCGAAGTGGCCGCCGCCGGTGTGGCCGCCATCTTCGTGCCCCTGCCCCATGCGGTGGACGATCACCAGACCCGCAACGCCCTGACCCTGGTCGACGGCGGTGCGGCCGAGTTCCTGCCCCAGTCAGAGCTGACGCCGGCGGCGCTGGCGTCGCGCCTCTCCTGGCTCGCCGGGCGCAGGGAAACCCTGTTGAACATGGCCCAGGCCGCGCGCCGGGTCGCCATCATCGATGCCGCCGAACGGGTTGCCGATGAGTGCAAACGGCTCGCCACCGGCTGAGCCAAACGAGATGGAAGGCCAAGATGTGCCGCCAAGGCCCCGCTTCTGTCTTCGAACTGATGAATGTCGCCGAATGAAAATGGCCTGTGGCCGCGAATTGAGAAAGAACTATGACCAAGGTTGAACTGGCAAAACTGCGTACCGTTATCCCCGAAATGCGCCGCGTGCGTCGCATCCACTTCATCGGCATCGGTGGCGCCGGTATGGGCGGTATTGCGGAAGTGCTTGCCAATGAAGGGTATCAGGTGACCGGCTCGGATCTTGCCCGCAACGGGGTGACTGAACGCCTGGCCTCTTTGGGCGCACACATCTTTGTCGGTCACAGTGCCGAGCATGTGGACGGTGCCAGCGTGGTGGTGGTTTCCACCGCCATCAAGCAGGACAACCCCGAGCTGCTGGCTGCCCGCGAGCTGCGTATTCCCGTGGTGCGCCGCGCCGAAATGCTGGCGGAACTGATGCGCTTCCGTCACGGCATCGCCATCGCTGGGACCCACGGCAAGACCACCACCACCAGTCTGGTGGCGAGCATCTATGCCGAGGCGGATCGCGACCCCACCTTCGTCATCGGCGGTCTGCTCAACAGCGCCGGCACCAATGCCCGCCTGGGCAGCAGCCGTTATCTGATTGCCGAGGCGGACGAGAGCGACGCCTCCTTCCTGCATCTGCAACCCATGGTCTCCATCGTGACCAATATCGAAGCGGATCACATGGACACCTATGGTGGCGATTTCTCCAGGTTGAAGGCCACCTTCATCGATTTCCTGCACAACCTGCCGTTCTACGGCCTGGCTGTGGTGTGCGTGGATGACCCGGTGATCCGCGCCATGCTGCCGGAGATCGCCCGTCCCACCCTCACCTACGGTCTGAGCGATGATGCCGATGTGCAGGTGCTGGACTTCGTGCAGACCAGCAATCGCAGCCGTTTCCGGGTGCGCCGTGCAGGGGCGGGTGAGCTGGAGGTGACCCTGAATCTGCCGGGCATCCACAACGCCCTCAACGCCGCCGCCGCCATTGCGGTGGCAACCGAAGACGGCATCGGCGACGAGGCCATCATCCAGGCACTTTCCAAGTTTGAAGGGGTGGGGCGCCGCTTCCAGCAATATGGCGAGTTTGAAACCGGCCGTGGCAAGGCCATGCTGGTGGACGATTACGGTCATCACCCGAGCGAAGTGAAGGTGACCATCAACGCCGCTCGCGCCGGCTGGCCCGAGAAGCGGCTGGTGATGGTGTTCCAGCCGCACCGCTACAGCCGGACCCGGGATCTCTACGAAGATTTCGCGGATGTGCTTTCCAAGGTGGACGTGCTGGTGATGCTGGAGGTCTATGCCGCCGGTGAGGAGCCCATTCCCGGTGCCGATGGCCGTGCCTTGTGCCGTTCCATCCGCTCCCGCGGCACCCTGGAGCCCATCTTTGTCGCAACGCCGGACGATGTGCCCGCGGTGCTGGCCGACCTGATTGGCGAGGGGGATCTGGTATTGACCCAGGGGGCGGGTAACGTCGGTGCGCTGGCCCGTCGTCTCGGCGAGATGAAATTGAGCGTGGATAGCATGAAATCCGGTGCCTGAGGGCCCAATGAGTATTTTGACCGCCAAGCCGAGGCCTATATAATGGCGAACCGGTCTGCAAGTGGCCGGCATGGCGCGTTTTACGGGGATCGATCGGGTGGAGGCAAGGGCACAAGGGCGCACCAAGGGGGGCTTCATCGCCGGGGTGGCATTTTTCATCCTGGTCATGTGGGGGCTCTACCAGACTGCGCTGGATGTTAAAGACTGGCTGACGGATGCCAGTCGGTTGCCCATGAGCGAGCTGTTGCTGCAGGGGCAACACGAATATTTGAAGGCCGATGAGTTGCGTGCTGCCGTGCTGGATGGTGCCGAACTTCGCAACTTCTTCGAGCTGGATGTGAACGAATTGCAGGCGCGTCTGAACGCTCTGCCCTGGGTGGCCCAGGTCTCGGTACGAAAGAAGTGGCCGAACAAGATCAAGGTCTATCTCACGGAACAGGATGTGGCGGCTCGCTGGAACGGTAACCGCTTCGTCAACACCAAGGGTGAGGTATTCAGTGCCCCGGACAGGGTGAAGAAGCCCCTGATGCAGTTGTCCGGGCCCGATGATCAGGCCGCCAAGGTGCTGGAAGCCAGCCATCAGTACGAAACGCTGCTGGCGGCCAAGGGATACAAGTTGCTGGGGGTGAATCTGACCCCCCGCCATGCCTGGGAACTGACCCTGGATGGCAACATTCAGCTGTTTGTGGGGCGCTCGGATATCGCGCTTCGTCTGCAGCGGTTTATCGATGCCTTTCCGGTCATCGAGCCCCGTGAGCGGGTTGCTTACGTGGATCTTCGATACGACACCGGGATGGCAGTTGGCTGGAAGAAAAGCGAAGAGAAAGTGAATGACCAACACCGCAGATAGAAATTTGATTGTCGGACTGGATATCGGCACGACCAAGGTGGCGGTACTGGTTGGCGAAGTATTGCCCGATGGCGAACTCAATGTCATCGGCATGGGCAGCCACGCTTCTCGCGGGATGGAGAAGGGCGGGGTCAATGACCTCGACTCCGTGGTCAAGTCCCTGCGCCGCGCGGTGGAAGAGGCCGAGATGATGGCAGACTGCCAGATCAGTTCCGTCTATCTGGGGCTGTCCGGCAAGCACATCGATTGCCGCAACGAGACCGGCATGGTGCCCATCTCCGACGAAGAGGTGACCCAGGAGGATGTGGACAACGTCATCCACACCGCCAAGTCGGTGCGGTTGTCTGACGAGCTCCGGGTGCTGCACGTGCTGCCCCAGGAGTTCGCCATCGACTATCAGGAAGGGATCAAGAACCCGGTCGGCCTCTCCGGCGTGCGGATGGCAGCCAAGGTGCATCTCATCACCTGCCACAACGACATGGCGCGCAACATCGAGAAGTGTGTGGAGAAGGTGGGTCTGCGGGTGGATCAGCTGATCTTCTCCGCCCTGGCCTCCAGCTACGCCGTGCTGACCGAAGACGAGAAGGAGCTGGGTGTCTGCGTGGTGGACATCGGTGGTGGCACCATGGACATGTCGCTCTTTACCGGCGGTGCCCTGCGTCACACCAAGGTGATTCCCTATGCGGGCAGCACGGTGACCAGCGACATCGCCTATGCCTTCGGCACGCCGCCGCTGGATGCGGAGGCGATCAAGGTGCGCTACGGCTGCGCCCTCGGCCGCCTGGTCAGCAAGGAAGACAATATCGAAGTGCCCAGTGTCGGCGGTCGCCCGGCGCGCAGCCTGCAACGGCAGACACTGGCGGAAGTGATTGAACCCCGTTACACCGAGTTGCTCTCCATGGTGAATGACGAGCTGGTGCGGGTGCAGAGCGAATTGAAGGCACAGGGGGTCAAGCATCAGCTGGCCGCCGGTGTGGTCTTGACCGGTGGCGCGGCCCAGATCGAAGGCATTGTGGAGTGCGCAGAGCAGATCTTCCAGAGCCAGGTCCGGGTGGGCGAGCCCATGAATATCCGGGGATTGAGTGATTACGTACAGGCACCGGTGTACTCGACTGCGGTCGGGTTGTTGCAGTACGGCCGCACCAACCAATCCACCGGCAGTAACAAGGAATATGCCGCCAAGGCAAGCGTAGGTGGGCTGGTCAAACGGGTCAGCAACTGGTTGCGTGGCGAGTTCTAAAGATTTTGCTGAGTCAGGCAAATAAAGCGGAGAGACAACATGTTTGAATTTATGGATAGCCACACTGACGAAGCCGTCATCAAGGTGATAGGTGTGGGTGGCGGCGGCGGCAACGCAGTCGAGCACATGGTTCGTCAAAACATCGAAGGTGTCGAGTTCATCACCGTGAACACCGACGCCCAGGCACTGCGCAACTCCAGTGCCAATACCACCTTGCAGATCGGCGGTGGCATCACCAAGGGTTTGGGTGCCGGGGCCAACCCGGAAGTGGGTCGTGACGCCGCCATGGAAGACAGGGAAGCGCTGCGCGAGCTGCTGACCGGTTCCGACATGGTGTTCATCGCTGCCGGCATGGGTGGTGGTACTGGTACAGGTGCTGCCCCGATCGTGGCCGAAGTGGCCCGCGAGATGGGTATCCTGACCGTTGCCGTCGTGACCAAACCGTTCTCCTTCGAAGGGAAGAAGCGGATGGGCTTCGCCGCTCACGGCATCGAAGAGCTCTCCAAGAACGTCGACTCCCTGATCACCATCCCCAACGACAAGTTGCTGAAGGTACTGGGTCGCGGCATCTCCCTGCTGGACGCCTTCAAGGCGGCCAACGACGTGCTGCTGGGTGCGGTGCAAGGCATCGCCGAACTGATCACCCGCCCGGGCCTCATCAACGTCGACTTCGCGGACGTGCGGACCGTGATGCGCGAGATGGGTACCGCCATGATGGGTACCGGCTCCGCCTCCGGTGACGACCGTGCCGAAGAAGCGGCCGAGAAGGCCATCTCCAGCCCGCTGCTGGAAGATGTGGATCTGGCCGGTGCCCGCGGCATCCTGGTCAACATCACTGCCGGCATGGACATGACCATCGAAGAGTTCGAGACCGTGGGTAACGCGGTCAAGGCCTTCGCGTCCGAGAACGCCACCGTGGTGGTGGGTACCGTAATCGACCCGGAAATGCACGACGAACTGCGCGTTACCGTAGTGGCGACCGGTATCGGTGCCGAGCGCAAGCCCGACATCACTCTGGTCAAGAACAACATGGTTCAAGAGCGTCCGGCTCGTCAGCCCCTGATCAGCGAAGCCCTGCAGTCTCGCGTGATGGAAGAGGCCCCGGCCAAGGTGGTGAACGCCGAGCCGCAAGCTCGTCGCGAACCGGATTATCTCGATATTCCTGCGTTCCTGCGCAAGCAGGCAGACTAAGCCTCTGATGGCTCTGGTTTGTTTGTTGCTTAAGGATTGTGCTAAGATGGCCCGGCAACGACCATCTGGTCAGGAATTTGAGCTGTTAAAGCGGATACGCCCATGATTAGACAAAGAACCTTGAAAACGAGTGTCCAGGCCACCGGTGTGGGCCTGCATTCGGGCCGGAAAGTCACTATGACGTTCCGTCCGGCGCCTGTTAACACAGGGATCGTTTACTTGCGTACCGATCTGAATCCTGTGGTCGCGCTGCCAGCCAACGCCGATCAGGTGCGTGATACCGTGCTTTGTACCGCTCTGGTGAACGAAGCCGGTGTTCGCGTGTCGACCATCGAACACCTGTCTGCCGCTCTGGCCGGGATGGGCATCGACAACCTCTATGTCGAGGTTGATGCCCCCGAGATCCCGGTAATGGACGGCAGTGCGCATCCGTTCATCTATCTGCTGCAGGAAGTGGGTATTCGTGAACAGAACGCACCCAAGCAGTTCGTGCGGATCAAGCAGAGCATCCGGGTTGAAGACGGCGACAAGTGGGCGGAATTCCACCCCTACCGCAACGGCTTCAAGATGGATCTCGAGATCGATTTCCAGCATCCGGTGTTTGAAGGCCGCAACCAGCGTTGCGTGCTGGACTTCTCCGGCAGCTCCTTCGTGAAAGAGATCAGCCGTGCCCGTACCTTCGGCTTCATGCGTGACATCGAGTACCTGCGTTCCCAGAACCTGGCACTGGGCGGCAGCCTGGAAAACGCCGTGGTGCTGGATGACTACCGGGTGCTGAACGAAGATGGTCTGCGCTACGAAGACGAGTTCGTGAAGCACAAGATGCTGGATGCCATCGGCGATCTGTACATGTGCAATCGCAGTATCATCGGTGAATTCCGTGCCTACAAGACGGGCCATGCCCTGAACAACAAGCTGCTGCGTGCCCTGCTGGCCCAGCAGGAGGCCTGGGAACTGGTGACCTTCGAGGGTGAGGGCGACAAAGCGCCTATCGCTTACTACGACAACGGTCTGGTTCTGGCCTGATAGCTGTGCAACAGGACGTCGGTCATCTCTCCGCACCGACGTCCTGTCATTTGTTTATTCCATCCTTTAATACCGATTATCTCCCGGTTTTATTGCCCGTGAAGGCCCTTGGCCTCACCTGACCGAGAAGACAGATTTCTATGAGCATTACCCTGATCCTCCACGGTAAGCAGCGCCGCAGGTTGCACTTACCCAAACAACGTCTGGCCTGGGTCGGCGGTATTCTCTTCACTGTATTGGCCTTGGGGGGCGGCTGGCTCTGGCAGAGCTGGCAGCAGAAAATGGAGGCGCTGGAAGTGGCGCTGACCCTGGCGCAGCAGCAAAAATCCACGCAAGGGGCCGATGAAGCCCGCGAACAGCTTGCCATGCTGGCCGCCCAGGTGGGCACCATGCAGGGACAACTTGGTCGCCTCAACGCCCTCGGCGAGCGCCTGACCGAGAAGGCGGACCTCGATCCCGAGGAGTTCAACTTCAAGGAGCTGCCCCCGATGGGCGGCCCTTCCTACGATGCAGACCTGGAAGTCAGCCTGGGTGAACTGCAAGATTCCATGGAACACCTCAGCCGCCAGCTCAGCAGCCGCGAAGAACAGCTGTCGGTACTTGAATCCTTCATCATGAACCACCATATCACCGATGCGGGTTTCATCCCCGGCTCACCGGTCAAGCAGGAGCGTGTCTGGATCTCCTCCGGTTTCGGTGGGCGGGTCGATCCGTTCAACGGTCGCGCCAAGATGCACAAAGGGGTGGATTTCCGCGGCAGGCCCGGCACCCCCATCCTGGCGACAGGCAAGGGGATTGTCAGCTGGGCGGGGCGCCATCCGGAGTTTGGCAACATGGTGGAGATTGACCATGGCAATGGCCTGGTCACCCGCTATGCCCACAATTCCAAGTTACTGGTGGATGTGGGCACCCTGGTCGATGAGGGCCAGAAGATTGCCCTGATGGGGCGAACCGGTCGTGCAACCGGAGTTCATTTGCATTACGAAGTGTTGAAAGATGGTCGTCAGGTCAACCCCGCGCGCTTTCTGAATGCCAGACGGGGTTAGGTTTTTTCTTCAGGTTCCAGTGACGGAACGCTTATATAACCAAAACAGTTGGTACCCATGATTAGCACACTGCTCACCAAGATTATCGGCAGCCGGAACGACAGAACGCTCAAGGCTTTGCGCAAAATTGTAAAACAAATCAATGCGATGGAGCCTCAATTTGAGGCACTGTCCGATCAGGAACTGCAGGCGAAGACCGCCGAGTACCGTCAGCGTCTGGAGCAGGGCGAAACATTGGAGCAGTTGCTGCCGGAAGCGTTCGCCACCGTCCGTGAAGCCTCCCGCCGTGTGTTCGGCATGCGTCACTTCGACGTCCAGCTGATCGGCGGCATGGTGCTGAACTCCAACCGCATTGCCGAAATGAAGACAGGTGAAGGTAAAACCCTGACGGCCACCCTGCCGGCCTACCTGAACGCCCTGACCGGCCGCGGTGTGCACGTCGTGACGGTGAACGACTATCTGGCCAAGCGTGATGCGGAAGCCAACCGCCCGCTGTTCGCCTTCCTCGGCATGACGGTGGACTGCAACGTGCCCGGCATGGATGCGTCCCAGAAGCGCGATGCCTACGCTGCCGACATCACCTACGGTACCAACAACGAATTCGGTTTCGACTACCTGCGCGACAACATGGCATTCTCGCCGGAGCAGCGCGTACAGCGTCCGCTCAACTACGCGCTGGTGGATGAGGTGGATTCGGTGCTCATCGATGAAGCCCGCACCCCGCTCATCATCTCCGGTCCGGCGGAAGACAGCTCCGCCATGTACACCCAGATCAACAAGTTGATCCCGCTGCTGGTCAAGCAGGACAAGGAAGACTCCGAGGAGTACACCGGCGACGGCCACTACACGGTAGACGAGAAGAACCGCCAGGCGCTGCTGACCGAAAACGGCCAGATCTTCGTGGAAGAGCTGCTCAAGAAAGAGGGACTGCTGGCCGAGGATGACTCCCTGTTCTCCGCCACCAATATCAGCCTGCTGCATCACGTCAATGCCGGCCTGCGCGCACACACCCTGTTCGAGCGCAACGTCGACTATATCGTCCAGAAAGACGAGATCGTCATCGTCGACGAGCACACCGGCCGCACCATGCCGGGTCGTCGCTGGTCAGACGGTCTGCACCAGGCGGTCGAGGCGAAGGAAGGGGTCAAGATCCAGAACGAGAACCAGACCCTGGCCTCCATCACCTTCCAGAACTACTTCCGTCTGTACGACAAGCTGGCAGGCATGACCGGTACTGCGGATACCGAAGCCTTTGAATTCCAGCAGATCTATGGCCTGGATACCGTGGTCATTCCGACCAACAAGCCGATGGTGCGCAAAGACATGGGTGATCTCGTCTACCTGACCGCCCAGGAGAAATACGCGGCCATCGTGCAGGACATCCGCGAGTGCGTGAAGCGCGGCCAGCCCGTGCTGGTCGGTACCGTCTCCATCGAGAACTCCGAGCTGCTCTCCGGCATCCTGACCAAGGAAAATATCCCGCACAAGGTACTGAACGCCAAGTTCCATGCCATGGAAGCGGAGATCGTCGCCCAGGCCGGCCAGACCGGCGCCGTCACCATCGCCACCAACATGGCCGGTCGTGGTACCGACATCGTGCTGGGCGGCAACTGGCAGGCGGAGATCGCCCAGCTGGAAAACCCGTCAAGCGAGCAGATTGCCGAGCTGAAAGCGGCCTGGCAGGTGCGTCATGACGAAGTACTGGCGGCCGGTGGCCTGCACATCATCGGTACCGAGCGTCACGAATCCCGCCGTATCGACAACCAGCTGCGCGGCCGTTCCGGTCGTCAGGGTGATCCGGGTTCCTCCCGCTTCTACCTCTCCATGGAAGATACCCTGATGCGGATCTTCGCCTCCGACCGCGTGACCGGCATGATGAAGAAGCTGGGTATGGAAGAGGGCGAGGCCATCGAGCATCCCTGGGTGACCAAGGCCATCGAGAATGCCCAGCGCAAGGTGGAAGGTCGCAACTTCGACATCCGTAAAAACCTGCTCGAGTTCGACGACGTGGCCAACGATCAGCGCAAGGTGGTCTACGAGCAGCGCAACGAACTGCTGGACACCAACGACATCTCCGAGACCATTCACGTCATCCGTGACGACGTCTACGGCGCCATCATCGACGAGTACATCCCGCCCCAGTCCCTGGAAGAGATGTGGGACGTGCCGGGTCTGGAAGCGCGTCTAAAGTCCGATTTCGCCCTGGATCTGCCGCTGCAGCAGTGGCTGGCGGAAGACGACAAGCTGTATGAAGAGAAGCTGCGCGAACGTATCCTGGATGAAGCCACCAAGCTCTATGCCCACAAGGAAGAGCTGGTCGGCAAGGAGGTGCTGCGCAACTTCGAGAAGGCGGTGATGCTGCAAACGCTGGATGGTCTGTGGAAGGAGCACCTGGCGGCCATGGATCACCTGCGCCAGGGCATCCATCTGCGCGGCTACGCCCAGAAGAACCCCAAGCAGGAGTACAAGCGCGAATCCTTCGATCTGTTCACCCAGATGCTGGAGACCCTCAAGCGCGACGTGGTCAGCATCCTGAGCCGGGTACAGGTGCAGGAGCGGGATGTGGAGGCGATGGAAGAGCAGCAGCGCCAGCAGGCCGAAGCCGCTCCTCGTACCTACACCCATGCCACGGCCGAAAACCAGCTGGCTGACGAGGATACGGGTGGGGCCGAGGGCCATACCACCTTCGTGCGCGACGAGCAGAAGATCGGGCGCAACGATCCCTGCCCCTGTGGTTCGGGTAAAAAATACAAGCACTGTCACGGTCAGCTGACCTGACACCCTGCCATGATGAATACACCGCCTCCGGGCGGTGTATTCATTTTCGGACCAAGGAGGGGACGATGAGCAGATTGCCGGCGGGATGGGATGGGGAGGCACATGGGCACTGGCTGCAGGAGAAGCGCCAGGAGGCGATCCGTTGTGTGCTGAGCAGGCTGAACGCAGAGACGAACAAATCTGTTCCCCTGCAACTGCAGTTTGCCTATTACCTCTTTTTGTCCGGCGATCCCGCCTCGGCGGCCCAGGTGCTGACGCTGGCGTACCGGTCCGCGCCCGATAACACTGAGGTGCTGCGCAATCTCTGTGTCTGCCTCTCGCGCTCCGAACAACATGAGCGGGCCGTGACGCACCTGGTCGAACTGGTGCGGCGCGAGCCGGGTGATTATCTGGTCCATGACGGGCTTTGCACTTCCCTTGCCAAGCTAGGACGCCATGAAGAAGCGGCACAAGCGGGAACCCGTGCCCTGACTCTCAAGGATGAGGCCGTCTCGCAGCCTGTCGCGGGGTGGGTGCTGCCGGCAGAGGGGCCGGATGACTGGCTCGCGGAGCAGGGGGAGAAGCAGGCAGTCATCGCCTTCTCCTTGTGGGGAGCACAGCCCCGCTATTTGCGGGGAGCGCTCGACAATGTGCTGGCCGCAGCTTACCTCTATCCGGGCTGGCGGGTGCGTTTTTATGTGGATGGCAGTGTCCCTCAGGGGTTTCTGGCCTGCCTGCAAGAACATGGCGCCGAGATAAAGGTGCAGCCCGATGGCCAATCCCAGCGTCAGCGCCTCTGCTGGCGCTTCCAGGTCGCCAATGATCCCGGAGTGGGGCGCTTTCTTGTGCGCGATGCGGACTCCGTGCTGAATCTGCGGGAGCGGCTGGCGGTCGATGACTGGCTTGCATCGGGGCGCTGGTTCCATATCATGCGTGACTGGTGGAGCCACACCGATCTGGTGCTGGCCGGCATGTGGGGCGGTGTGGCCGGTGTGCTGCCTCCCCTTGCGCCGCTGATGGCGAGCTATCAGTCTAGTACCATGGAAACACCGAACATCGACCAGTGGTTCTTGCGAGACTGTTTATGGCGCTATCTGCGCCAGAGCGCGCGGGTACACGATCGTTGTTTCACTCCGCCCGGTGCACTGCCCTGGCCGCAGGTTGCGCCGCCGGGTAATGAGCATGTCGGGCAGGATCTCTTCAGGGCCCGGGGGGATCAGCAGGCCATTCGGCTTGCCCCCTGGATCGCCCGTTTGCCGTGTTTACGCTGAGGACAATGATGGAACAGAAGAAACGGATCTGGGTGGCGGTGGGCGTCATCGAGAACGAACGGGGCGATATCTTCATCGCCAAACGCTCAGCCGATCGCCATCAGGGGGATCGCTGGGAGTTTCCCGGTGGCAAGGTGGAGTCGGGGGAGGATCTGCTCACCGCGCTGGACAGGGAATTGTGGGAAGAGATCGGGATCCGGGTGCAGGATTGTGCCCCCTTCATGGAGCTGCACCACGATTACCCCGACAAGCAGGTCTTGCTGGATATCTGGAAGGTGACCCGCTTCCACGGCGAGCCCTTTGGCAAGGAGGGACAGGAGTGCCGCTGGGTGCCACTGGCCTCGCTGCACGAATACCGCTTCCCGGATGCCAACGGCCCCATCGTCGCGCGGTTGCAGGCCTCGCTAGCCTGAAAGGGAATCGATACCAACGAAAAAGGGCCTGAGGGCCCTTTTTTGATCGTGAAGTGTTTATTGCCAGGGATCGCCCTGTTCCGGGTCGGGCAGCAGATCCGGGTTGATCTCGCCCGGGATGCGCTTCTGTTCATCCGCCCACTCGCCGAGGTCGATCAGCTGGCAGCGCTTGCTGCAGAAGGGGCGAAACGGGCTCTGCGGGCCCCATTCGATCTCGCTCTGACAGGTCGGGCACTTTACCTTGGTCACCATGGGGCGCTCCTCAACAACAGGCGAGCTGGAAGGAAACGTCGCCTATCTGCTGTTCCGTCGTCGGCAGGAAGCGCAGGGCGAAGCGGTTCTTGTGGCCGCTCAGGGTCGGATAGCAGGGCTGGGTGCCCGCCAGACGGATGCGGATCAGTTCAGCCCCTTCGGCGGTATCCTGGAAGAAGCCGTTGGTGGCCACCTGGTCGCTGAAGTTGCCTGACTCGCGCCACAGGCACAGCAACAGGGAGATGGCGTTCATCAGCAGGGTGATGTCACTCAGCCATTGCTGCATCTGCTGGTGGCGGGTGACGGCCGGGGTCGCCAGCCAGTGGTGCAGTTGCGGCACATCGAAGGCGCACAGACCACCCGGAATGGAGAAGCGCTGACGAATGGAGCCGAGCAGGCGATCCTCTTTCAGACGGGCGCCGGGGCGCGGGGAGTTCAGCAGGTTGCGGGAGAGCTGGGTACTCTCCTGCTGCATCCGCTGGATCTGCTCGAGATCGACGTCAGGCAGACTGGCCCAGTGGCTCAGGCGTTGGCCGAGGCGCTCCAGATCCTTGATGAGATCGGCACGCAGGTCACCACGCTCCAGCAACTCCTGCAAATCGAACAACCCCTTGAAGAAGGCGATATGTGCCCAGGACTGGTCACTCTCCAGATTGTCGCGGATCTGGGAAAACAGGGACTCCAGACGAAGATAGGTCCGGCTTTTTTCATTGAGGGGGAAATCGTAAATCATGCCTAATCCTGGCCAGCCATAAACCGGCCTAGTGTACTCACAGTTGGTGGGCTTGTTGAGAGGCAAATGCCAGATATGTCTGGTGCAGGGCGAAAATTCGCTGCCCGATGGTCTCACTCGTACCACTCTGGTTGTCCAGGACGTCGTCGGCCATCGCCAGGCGCTCGCTGCGGCTCGCCTGGGACGCCAGTATCGCCTGGGCCTGTTCCCGACTGACGCCATCGCGGTGGCAGGTACGCTCGATTTGCGTCGCTTCGTCCACATCGATCACCAGTACCCTATCGGCGAGGGAAGTGAGCCTGTTTTCCACCAGCAAGGGGACGACCAGCAGGCAGTAGGGGGAGCGGGTTGCCGCACACTGGCGCAGCATCTCGCTGCGGATGAGGGGATGGAGCAGGGCATTGAGCCACTCCTTAGCCTGCGAGTCGGTGAAGATCCGCTCTCGCAGCCGGCGGCGATCGAGCTGGCCATCGGGGGCAACGACATCCGGGCCAAAATGGGCGGCGATGGCAGCCAGAGCAGGGGTGCCGGGCTCCACTACCTCGCGGGCGATGATGTCCGCATCCACCACCTCGATGCCCAGCTCGGCAAAGCGGTTGGCAACCGTGGTCTTGCCGCTGCCGATTCCCCCTGTGATTGCGACTACATACATGGGTCAGAGATCCTTTTGCTAGAGCACGACATCAAGATACCAGCGGGTGATGCTATCGCCCCACAGCAGCGTTATCCAGCCCGCGATGGCGAGATAAGGGCCAAAGGGAATGGGTTTGCCCTGGTGGTGGTTGCGCAGCAGGATGAGACCGATGCCGATGATGGTGCCCGCCAGCGAAGAGAGCAGCAGCACGATGGGCAAGGCTTGCCAGCCGAGCCAGGCGCCCAGTGCCGCCAGCAGTTTGAAGTCGCCATAGCCCATCCCTTCCTTGCCGGTCAGCAGCTTGAAGGCCCAGTAGAGGCTCCAGAGCACCAGATAGCCCGCCATGGCGCCGACCACCCCATCGGCCAGGGGCACGAAACCGCCCGCCAGATTGAACAGCAGGCCACCCCAGAGCAGGGGCAGGGTGAGCTGATCCGGCAAGAGCATCTTGTCCAGGTCGATGAAGGTCAGTGCGACCAATGTCCAGGTGAGCAACAAAGCGGCAAGGGTGCCCCAGCCGGGGGCAAGCGCGGCTGCTACCGAGACAGACAGCAGGGCGGTGAGCAGCTCGACCAGGGGATAGCGAGCCGAAATGGGGGCGTGGCAGTTGCGGCAGCGCCCCCTGAGCCATAGCCAGCTCAGCAGGGGAATGTTCTCCAGCGCCCCTATGGGGTGGTCGCAGTGGGGGCAGCGGGAGCGAGGTACCATGAGGTTGTATCGTCCGGTTGCAGGAGGAGTCTCTTCACCGTCACCGAAATAGTCGCTGTATTCGGCATGCCAGGCCCGCTCCATCATGATGGGCAGGCGATGGATCACCACGTTCAGGAAGCTGCCCACCATCAGGGAGAAAAGGAAAATCAAGGAGAGATAGAGCCAGGGCAAGCCCTGGGCCAGTTCGATCAAAGGCACCATAGATCAATCGCTTGTGTCGGGAACGGGGATGACAGATGGCCGGGGGAAATGCACCGCCCGGCCCTCTGTCGAGGGGGTCAGTGTATCACAGAGCCCAGCTTGAAAATGGGGAGGTACATGGCTACTACCATGCCGCCGACCAGCACCCCGAGCACCACCATGATGATGGGTTCGAGCAGGCTGGTGAGGCCGTCGACCATGTCGTCCACCTCCTGTTCGAAAATGGCGGCGACCTTGGAGAGCATGTCGTCGATGGCGCCGGATTCCTCACCGATCATCACCATCTGGGTCACCATGTCGGGGAAAAGATCCACGGTGCGCATGGCGACGTTGATCTGCATGCCGGCCACCACCTCGTTGCGAATGGCCATGGTCGCAGTGCGATAGACGTAGTTGCCCGATGCTCCGGCCGCCGAGACCAGGGCATCCACCAGCGGGATACCGGCGGAGAAGGTGGTGGAGAGGGTGCGTGCAAAACGGGCCATGGCCGCCTTGTGCAGTATGTTGCCCACCACGGGAATGGTGAGGATGAACTTGTCCGTGTTGTCCCTGACCTTCTGGGATTTTCGCCAGGCCCGCACATAGAGGAAGACGGCGAGAGCAGCGCCGCCAAAGATGGCGTACCACCACTCCTGCATAAAGCGGGAGATGGCGATGACGAACCGGGTGAAGGCGGGCAGCTCGGCACCGAAGCTCTTGAAGATATCCTCGAACTGGGGAATGACGAAGAGCAGCAGGATGGAGGTGACGACGATGGCCACCAGAATGACCATGGACGGATAGAACATGGCCTTCTTGATCTTGGATTTGAGGGCTTCGTTCTTCTCGCGGTAGATGGCGATACGGTCGTAGATAGTCTCCAGGGCACCGGATTGCTCCCCGGCTTCGACCAGGTCGCAATAGAGGTCGTCGAAGTGGCGAGGATGGCGGCGCAACGCCTCCGAGAGCGGGGTGCCTGTTTCCACATCGGCGGCGATCTGGCCGATGAGCTCGCGCACAGCCGCTTTCTCGTGGCCGCGAGCAATGATCTGAAGACTCTGCACCAGAGGCACGCCGGCGGAGAGCATGGTAGTGATCTGGCGGGAGATGACGGCGATGTCCATCGGCTTGATCTTGGCGCCGCCCTTGGAGAAGAGCCCCTGGCTCTGCTTGCTGACCCTGGTGACGTTGACGCCCTGCTTGCGCAGCTCGGCCTTGACGGTGGTGATGCTGTCGGCTTGCAGCTCGCCGGAGACCTTCTGTCCCTTGCGGTTGACGCCGTGCCAGCGGTAGGAGAAGACTTTTTTCGGTGCGTTGCGTTTTTGAGCTAATGTGGCCATCACTGCATCCTGCAATTGGGCGACGGTGGCCGGATGCTGCTGCCTGTCCGGCTCATCTTGGCTTGAAGAAGGTCATCGGGGTGATTACAGCGGCTTCACCCGGCGAGATGACTCGGGCACTGCGAACTCAGTTGGTGGTGATCCTGTTGATTTCGGCCAGGCTGGTGACGCCAAGACGCGCTTTCTCGAGGCCGGATGTGCGCAGGGTACGCATCCCTTCCTTTTGGGCTATCGCGGCAATCTGCAGCGAGTTGGCTCCCTGCATGATGAGTTTGGCGATGTTGTCGGACATCAGCATGATCTCATAGATGCCGACCCGGCCTCTGTAGCCTCCCGAGCACTCCTTGCATCCCACGGGCTTGAACAGCCGCAACCCGGCGGCCAGTTGCTGCTGGGTGAAGCCCAGCTCCAGCAACTCGGCTTCCGGCACCACTTCCGGCGCCTTGCAGTGATCGCAGAGTTTGCGGGCAAGGCGCTGGGCCATGATGAGGGTGACCGAAGAGGCGATGTTGAAGGCCGGCACCCCCATGTTCATCATCCGGGTGAGCGTTTCTGCCGCCGAGTTGGTGTGCAGGGTGGAGAGCACCAGATGACCGGTCTGGGCGGCCTTGATAGCAATCTCGGCGGTTTCCAAATCCCGTATCTCCCCCACCATGACGATGTCGGGATCCTGGCGCAGGAAGGAGCGCAGGGCGCTGGCGAAGGTGAGCCCCGCCTTGGGATTGATCTGCACCTGGTTGACGCCGGGCAGGTTTATCTCGACCGGATCTTCGGCGGTGGAGATATTGACCTCGCTGGTGTTGAGGATGTTGAGGCCGGTATAGAGTGAGACCGTCTTGCCTGACCCCGTCGGGCCGGTCACCAGGATCATGCCCTGAGGTTTGGAGAGGGCGTGCAGGTATTGCGTCTTCTGCCGGTCGTCAAAGCCGAGTTGATCGATATTGAGCCGGGCGGCCGAGGAGTCCAGCAACCGGATCACGATCTTTTCGCCCCACATGGTGGGCAGGGTGTTGACCCGCATGTCCATGGATCTGTTGCGTGAGATCTTGAGTTTGATCCGACCATCCTGGGGCAGGCGCCGTTCGGCAATATCGAGCCGCGCCATCACCTTGAGGCGAGCCGCGAAGCGGTTGGCCAGGTTGACCGGCGGCGTGGCGACTTCGTGCAGTATGCCGTCTACCCGAAAGCGGATCCGGTACTTGGTCTCGTAGGGTTCGAAATGCAGGTCGGAGGCCCCACGCTTGATGGCATCCATCATGATCTTGTGGATGTATTTGACGATGGGTGCGTCATCGTCCGCGGTGTTGACGCTCTCGTCGAGGCGGGAACTCTCGTCGGAGACCTCGAGTTCGGAGATCTCGGCCTCGTCGATATGATCCATGCCCAGGGTATCCTGCTCGCTCTCCATCAGCTTGCCGATGGCGGCGGTCAGCTTGCTCTCTTCGACCAGCAGGGCTTCCGTGTGCAGGCCAAAACTGAAGCCAAAATCCTCCAGAGCCGACACATTGGTCGGATCGGACATGGCGATATAGAGAGTATGCCCCTGGGTGTAGATGGGCAGGACATGGTGCTTTTCAATCAGCTTTTGATTGAGGTATTTCTGCGGGATCTCGGCGAGATCAAAGGCCGCCAGATCCAGCAGAGGTACCCCATATTCCAGCTCGCAGAAATCGGCGAGGGCTTTGCTGTCGAGGATGTCATTTTCAATCAGGAAGGTGACAAAGGGCTTGCGCTGCGCCTTGGCCTGGCTCAGATAGCGCTGTGAGTCCGGCTCACTGAGGAGGGAAGAAGCGGCCAGGCTGGTGGCCAGGCCGCTATTGAGGCTAGAGGTCATGCGTTAGCAAATGCCTTGGCCTGTACAGGTTGCTGAGCTATCTGGGGTCCAGAGAATTTGTCCACCACTGGCAACACCATCCAAAATATATTCTACGCCATCAAATGGGTCTGCTCCGACAGCGGTAATACTTGCACCTGATGTGATGCTGCCAACCGTTACCGATTTAACATACCCACTTGCACCTGCCGCAGACGGAATACCTCCAGAGCCATTGGCATCGCAAAGCCCCATATCTCCAGTGGTTTGATAACACACTTCAATTGCCGTCTTAACACCACCAGTTGCAGCGATCACTTCTGAGAATTTAGCTTTTTTGGTATAGGTCTGATACGCCGGCAAGGCGATGGCGGCGAGGATGGCGACGATCGCAACGACGATCATCAATTCGATTAGCGTAAACCCTGACTGTCTTTTCATGTGAAATATCCTTTTTTCCATGTTTCCTGATAAGCACCGGTGGAATGCTATCCACGCTGGTATCTTATCCGAGCGCTTCGGGTTGGCAACAGAGGCGGGGACCTTGTTAGCCACTTTTATGTCATTTAGTGAAATGTGTAGAAAAATCAAAGATTAAATGGCTTCCATTGGCACTTGTCATGAGGCGGGAGGGCCCATCTTCACACTCCTTATGTCGTGGGATCCTGCATAAAGAAAAGGCGCCGATGGCGCCTTTTGCAAGTTTCGAGCCCTGTAATATTTTTGGGCACGAGCAACGGATGGGGCTTGCTCAAGCCTCGACAAAGCGCATGGAGAGATCCAGTGCCCGCACATGCTTGGTCAGCGCTCCCACCGAGATAAAGTCGATCCCGGTCGCGGCGTATCCGGCAAGAGTATCGAGGGTGACGTTGCCGGAGACTTCCAGCTTGGCTCTGCCCTGATTGAGGCGAACAGCGTCCTGCATCATGGGGATGTCGAAGTTGTCCAGCATCACGATGTCGGCCCGTGCGGCCAGGGCCTGCTCCAGCTCGGCCAGGGATTCGACCTCGACTTCCACCGGTTTGTCCGGATTGAGACGGCGCGCTTCGCTGATTGCTTCCGCGATGCCACCGCAGGCGAGAATGTGGTTCTCCTTGATGAGGTAGGCATCAAACAGACCGATACGGTGGTTTTTGCCGCCCCCGCAGGTGACCGCATACTTCTGGGCGCTGCGCAGGCCGGGCAGGGTCTTGCGGGTATCGAGGAGGCGGCAGTCAGTGCCTTCCAGCTCGGCCACATAACGGGCGGTCAGGGTGGCGACCCCGGAAAGGGTCTGCACGAAGTTCAGCGCGTTGCGCTCGCCGGTCAGCAGCACGCGGGCGGGGCCATGGAGGCGGAACAGCTCCTGATTGGGGGCAAGGCGTTCACCATCTTGCACTTTCCACTCGACCTTCACTTCGCCACCGAGCTGGGCAAACACCTCGTCGACCCAGGGCTGGCCGCAAAATACGCCCGCCTCGCGGGTGATGACTCGCGCGGTCGAGATGCGATCGGCCGGGATCAGCTGGGCCGTGATGTCGGCGCTGGCATCCGGTTGATCCAGCGCGGTGAGGGCATCGCCCAAGTCTTCGAGAAGTGCGGCGCGCACGGCGCGGCGGATGTCCTGTTGTAACATGCCTTATTCCTGCAAGGGTCTGAGAAGCAATTGCCTGTCTTTCTGGCGCAATTCCAGCCTGCCCAGGGCATTCATGCCCACCAGGATCTCCTCCCCGTCGGCAGCCGGATTGATAAAGACGGACAAATCGTACAGGGTCAGCGGACCCATCGCCAGACTTTCGATCCGGCCAGTTTCGACCTGGATCTCTCCGGCTGCCGTGTTGACCCGGCTGCGGCCCGTGGCGACGAGGCCGAGCCGGGCGGCCACCTGGCTCGGTATGGTCACCCGGGTTGCTCCTGTGTCCAGCAGCAGTTGCACCGGCTGGTCGTTGATGGCACCCTCCAGACGATAATGGCCGCTGGCATCGGCCCTGAGCAGCAGATCGCCGCTGGCGGTCACCGACGGTTGTTCACGACCATGGAAGTAGAGGGTCAGCAGACCCAGCAGCGAGAGCCAGGCGAGCAGCCAGAGACGGCGTGCCATCGGGTGCATAGTGTGTCCCATATCGCGCGAGTGAATGGCTCAGCCTAACATAGCGTTATCCATGAATTCAGAGACTTGTTCCCAGTTTTCCCATCCCGCCAGAGGCACATCGCTTCCATTTGTGAGTCGAGCAGACGATGACACAACCCACAACCCTGTTTTCCATCGATCGTGAAGGATGGTGCGAGCAGGCCCGCAAGGTGCCTTCCCCCCATCACAATGAGAGGCTCAGCCCGGAGGATGTCTCCTTGTTGGTGATACACGGCATCAGCCTGCCCCCCGGGCAGTTTGGTGGCCCTTTTATCGACGATCTGTTTCTGGGGCGCCTCGATCCCGGTGCTCACCCCTATTTCGCCGGTATTCATCAACTGAGGGTCTCGGCCCACTGCCTGATCCGCCGCGATGGGGAACTGGTACAGTACGTGCCTTTTGGCGCCAGGGCATGGCATGCGGGAGTCTCGAGCTGGGAGGGGAGGGAGGCGTGCAACGATTTTTCCATCGGGATCGAACTGGAAGGGACCGACGAACTTCCCTACAGCGACAAGCAATACGAGGTGCTGTCGGACCTCAGCCGGGCGATTGTGCACCGTTATCCCGCCATCACGGCGGACCGTATTGTCGGCCACTGCGACATCGCGCCGGGCCGCAAGACGGATCCGGGTGACAGTTTCGAATGGCCTCGCTATCGGGAAAAGCTTCACTTTGAGTGAAAAATCTAAAAATTATTTTGTGTTTTTAGAATCAATGGCTTGCCTTGTCTGGCAAGCCATTTTTCATGCTGTTGGCCAAATGTTATCGGTGAGCAAGCTCACAAATATTGGTCAGACCATTTTCTATGAGCTATATCATGATTCCGCGTTTTTACCCCCAAAGTGGCAACCTAGCTTCTTGATTCAGATCATCTTTTGGGTGGACTTTTTTCAAGCCCTCTGCTAATTTTCGCCCCAATCATAAAATTGGTAATACCAATTTAACAAAGTAGCCTCATGCCCTATATCAAGATAACTCAGCCCAAGCTGGCCGACGCCATCGTCGCCGAGCTGGAAAGCATGATTCTGGAAGGCAGCCTGCAGCCGGGCCAGAAGTTGCCGCCCGAGCGGGAACTCGCCATCCAGTTTCAGGTGTCGCGCCCTTCCTTGCGCGAAGCCATCCAGCGCCTGGAAGCGAGAGGACTCTTGTATCGTCGTCAGGGCGGTGGCACTTACGTACAAAATGCCCTGAGCAAGGGGATCGCCGACCCCCTGTTCGAACTGCTCAGCACTCACCCGGAAGCCCAGTACGACCTGCTGGAGTTTCGTCACGCGCTGGAAGGCATCTGTGCCTACTATGCGGCGCTGCGGGGCACCGAGGCTGATTTCGAACGGATTCGCCTGGCGCAAGCCGCCATCGAAGAAGCCGGTCAGCAAGGGTCGCTGGTGGTCGAATCGGCCGCCGTGACCCAGTTCTATCTGGCCGTGGCCGAGGCCTCCCACAACGTGGTGCTGCTGCATCTGTTGCGGGCCATGGGCCCCATGCTCGAGCAGAACATTTTACGCAATAACGAAATTTTGAATCGCCGTCCGGGAGTGGTCGCCAAGATCCGTCGCCATCGTGCGAGCCTGATCGAGGCTATCCTGTCGGGGGCTCCGGAGCGGGCCAGGGCTGCTTGTCATGAGCACCTGGCCTTTATCGAGGACACCTTGTTGGATATGCAGAGGGAAGACAGCCGGATCCAGCGATCCATGCGTCGGATCCGTCAGCAGGAAAACTAATCCCACAAGGCTTTCTTAATTGTCGAATGCTTGCGCCCTTCGCCGTGCAATGCCGTGCAATCACAACAACATAGGAACCAGCCATGTCTGATATCCTGAAGAACGATGTGGACCCGATAGAAACGCTGGAGTGGCTTGCCTCTCTGGAATCCCTGCTGCGTGAAGAGGGTCCGCAACGCGCTCAGTTCATCCTTGAACAGTTGGCCGAGAAAGCCCGCGCAAGCGGTGTGGACGTGGCTGCCAAGGCAAACCGCGACTACATCAACACCATCCCGTCCAGCGACGAACCGGCTTACCCGGGCGACCTGGAAATGGAACGCCGCATTCGCGCCATCATCCGCTGGAACGCCATGATGATCGTGCTGCGCGCTTCCAAGAAGGACCTGGACCTGGGTGGTCACATGTCTTCCTTCGCTTCTTCCGCGACCATCTACGAAGTCTGCTACAACCACTTCTTCCGTGCCCGCAACGAGAAGGACGGTGGCGATCTGGTCTACTTCCAGGGTCACATCTCCCCGGGCATCTACGCCCGCGCATTCGCCGAAGGTCGCCTGACCGAAGAGCAGCTGGACAACTTCCGTCAGGAAGTGGATGGCAAGGGTATCCCTTCCTACCCGCACCCGAAACTGATGCCGGAATTCTGGCAGTTCCCGACCGTTTCCATGGGTCTGGGCCCCATCGCCGCCATCTATCAGGCGCGTTTCCTGAAGTACCTGACCGACCGTGGCATCAAGGATTGCTCCGAGCAGACCGTTTACGCCTTCCTGGGTGACGGCGAGATGGACGAGCCGGAAGCCAAGGGTGCCCTGACTGTTGCCGTGCGTGAAAAGCTCGACAACCTGGTGTTCGTGGTCAACTGCAACCTGCAGCGTCTGGATGGTCCGGTTGTCGGCAACGGCAAGGTCATCAACGAGCTGGAAGGTCTGTTCGCCGGCGCTGGCTGGGACGTGACCAAGGTCATCTGGGGTCGCAAGTGGGATGAGCTGCTGAAGAAAGACACTTCCGGCAAGCTGATCCAGCTGATGAACGAGACCGTGGATGGTGACTACCAGACCATGAAGTCCCGCGACGGTGCCTACGTGCGCGAGCACTTCTTCAACCGTTACCCGGAAACCGCCGCGCTGGTCAAAGACATGACCGACGAGGAGATCTTCGCCCTGAACCGCGGTGGTCACGACCCCCGCAAACTGTTCGCCGCCTTCTCCAAGGCTGCACAGACCAAGGGCAAGCCGACCGTGATCCTGGCCAAGACCATCAAGGGCTATGGCATGGGCGAAGCGGCCGAAGGCAAGAACATCGCTCACCAGGTCAAGAAGATGGATCTGGGCTCCGTGCGTCACCTGCGCGATCGTTTCAACCTGCCGGTCACCGACGAGCAGCTGGAAAACCTGCCGTACCTGAAGATCGAAGAGGGTACCGAAGAGCACAAGTACCTGCACGCCCGCCGTGCCGCACTGAAGGGCTATGTACCGACCCGTCTGCGCGAGAGCACCACCAAGCTGGAAATCCCGGCGCTGGATGCCTTCGGTCCGCTGCTGGGTGAACAGGCGCGCGAAATCTCCACCACCATGGCGTTCGTGCGTTCCCTGAACGTGATGCTGAAAGACAAGTCCATCGGCAAGCGCATCGTCCCGATCCTGGCTGACGAAGCCCGTACCTTTGGTATGGAAGGCCTGTTCCGCCAGATCGGTATCTACAGCCCGCACGGTCAGCAGTACACCCCGCAAGACCGCGACATCGTCTCCTACTACAAGGAAGACAAGCAGGGTCAGGTTCTGCAAGACGGTATCAACGAGCTGGGCGCCATGTCCTCCTGGCTGGCTGCTGCCACCTCTTACAGCACCAACGACTGCCCGATGATCCCGTTCTACATCTACTACTCCATGTTCGGCTTCCAGCGGATCGGCGACATGGCGTGGGCAGCCGGTGACCAGCAAGCCCGTGGCTTCCTGCTGGGCGCGACCTCCGGTCGTACCACTCTTAACGGAGAGGGCTTGCAGCACGAAGATGGTCACAGCCACATCCTGGCCAACACCATCCCGAACTGCATCTCCTACGACCCGTCCTACGCCTATGAAGTGGCGGTGATCGTACAGGACGGCCTGCGCCGCATGTACGGTGAGAACCCGGAAAACGTGTTCTACTACATCACTACCCTGAACGAGAACTATGCCATGCCGGCTATGCCGGAAGGCGCCGAGGAAGGCATCCGCAAGGGTATCTACAAGCTGGAAACCGTGGCCGGCACCAAGGCCAAGGTACAGCTGCTGGGTTGTGGTTCCATCCTGGGTCACGTGCGCACTGCCGCCCAGATCCTGGCCAGCGAGTACGGCGTGGGTTCCGACGTGTTCAGCGTCACCTCCTTCAACGAACTGGCTCGTGACGGTCAGGACGCGGATCGCTGGAACATGCTGCACCCGACCGCCGAAGCGCGTGTGCCCTACATCGCTCAGGTACTGGGTTCCGAAGCCACCATCGCCGCGACCGACTACATGAAGTCCTTCGCCGATCAGGTGCGTGCCTTCGTTCCGACCGAGAACTACCGTGTACTGGGTACCGACGGTTACGGCCGCTCCGACAGCCGTGCCAACCTGCGTCGTCACTTCGAAGTGAACGAGTTCTACGTAGTGGTTGCTGCCCTGACCGAACTGGCCAAGCGCGGCGAGGTAGACAAGCAGGTTGTGGCTGAGGCCATCGCCAAGTACGGCATCGATGCCGACAAGGTCAACCCGCTGTACGCGTAAGAGGATTGAGTGTCGCGCCGGGTATCCGGCGCGACCTTGCCTGGGTTTAAACGGATAACGCGGGATGCGCGTGGTGATGCTCAGGCAGCCACGCGGATGCACGCAAGAGGATAAAGCGCAATGTCCAAACAGATTATGGTGCCGGATATCGGTGCTGATGAAGTTGAAGTCACCGAGATCATGGTGGCCGTGGGTGACAAGGTCGAGCTGGACCAGTCCCTGATCGCCGTGGAAGGTGACAAGGCCTCCATGGAAGTCCCGGCCCCCGCCGCCGGTATCGTCAAAGAGATCCTGATCAAGGTGGGCGACAAGGTTGCAACCGGTTCCCAGATCATGGTCTTCGAAGCCGAGGGTGCTGCCGCACCGGCTCCGGTCCAGGCTGCGGCCCCGGTTGCTGCCGCGCCGGCCGCCGCTCCTGCTGCTGCCGCTCGCCAGGACGTCAACGTGCCGGACATCGGTGGTGACGAAGTCGAAGTGACTGAGATCATGGTTGCCGTGGGCGACATGGTTGAAGCCGACCAGTCCATCATCGCCGTGGAAGGTGACAAGGCCTCCATGGAAGTGCCGGCGCCGTTCGCCGGTCGCGTGGTCGAGATCAAGGTTGCCGCCGGCGCCAAGGTTTCTACCGGCTCTCTGGTAATGGTCTTCGAAGTGGCTGGCGCTGCCCCGGCCGCTGTTGCCGCGCCGGCTCCTGCTGCTGCCCCCGTGGCTGCCGCTGCTCCGGTTGCCGCCGGTGCCAAAGACGTCAACGTGCCGGACATCGGCGGTGACGAAGTGGAAGTGACCGAAATCATGGTCGCCGTGGGTGACAAGGTTGAAGCCGACCAGTCCCTGATCACCGTGGAAGGCGACAAGGCCTCCATGGAAGTGCCTGCGCCGTTCGCCGGCGTGGTCAAGGAGATCAAGGTGAAGGCGGGTGACAAGGTCTCCACCGGTTCCCTGATCATGGTATTCGAAGTGGCGGGTGCCGCTCCGGCTGCCGTGGCTGCTCCGGCTCCTGCCGCAGCGCCCGTTGCTGCCGCGCCGGCTGCCGCCGCTCCTGCGCCGGTTGCCCAGGCTGCTGCCGCCTCCGATTTCGTCGCCAACGACGCCTATGTCCACGCCTCCCCGGCTGTACGCCGTCTGGCGCGCGAGTTCGGTGTCAACCTGGCCAAGGTGAAAGCCTCCGGTCGCAAGGGTCGCATCGTCAAAGAAGACGTGCAGGCTTACGTGAAGGATGCGGTCAAGCGCGCCGAGTCCGCTCCGGCTGCCGGCATCGGCACTGGCAACGGCATGAGCGTCGTGGCCTGGCCGAAGGTTGATTTCAGCAAGTTCGGCCCTGTCGAAGAGCTGGAACTGACCCGTATCCAGAAGATCTCCGGTCCTGCCCTGCACCGCAACTGGGCCATGATCCCCCACGTCACCCAGTTCGACGAAGCCGATACCACGGATCTGGAAGCGTTCCGCAAAGAGCAGAACATCCTGGCCGAGAAGCAGAAGCTGGACGTGAAGATCACCCCGCTGGTGTTCATCCTGAAGGCGGCCGCCAAGGCCCTGGAAGCCCATCCGCGCTTCTGCAGCGCCCTGTCCGAAGACGGCAGCAAGCTGATCATGAAGAAGTACATCCACATCGGTGTGGCGGTGGATACCCCCAACGGTCTGGTGGTTCCGGTGGTTCGCGACGTCAACAAGAAGGGCATCCACGAGCTGTCCCGCGATCTGGCCGAGATCTCCAAGAAGGCCCGTGCCGGCAAGCTGACCGCTGCCGACATGCAGGGCGGTTGCTTCACCATCTCCAGCCTGGGTGGCATCGGCGGTACCAGCTTTACCCCGATCGTCAACGCGCCGGAAGTGGCCATCCTGGGCGTCTCCAAGTCCGAGATGAAGCCGAAGTGGAACGGTAAAGAGTTCGTGCCGCGCCTGATGCTGCCGCTGGCTCTGAGCTACGACCACCGCGTCATCGATGGCGCCGACGGTGCCCGCTTCATCACCACCCTGAGTGGTGTGTTGTCCGACATTCGTCGACTGGTCCTGTAAGTGAGAGGGCGGGCCCAGAGCCCGCCCTTTTTGCTTCTCATTTCGTTAACAGGATTGTAAACTTGCCCCGTTTTTTTCACGGCTGCAGCGGCCTTGTTTGGCATAAGACTGTGCTGTCCGGGGATATAAGAACGACAAAGAGGTCATGATGAGTAAAGAAATCAAAACCCAGGTCGTAGTACTGGGTGCTGGCCCTGCCGGTTATTCCGCTGCCTTCCGTGCGGCTGACTTGGGTCTGGATACCATTATCGTCGAGCGTTACTCCACCCTGGGTGGCGTCTGCCTGAACGTGGGTTGCATCCCGTCCAAGGCACTGCTGCACGTCGCCAAAGTCATTGAAGAAGCCAAGGCGCTGGCCGAGCACGGCATCGTCTTCGGTGCCCCGCAGACCGACATCGACAAGGTGCGTCTGTGGAAAGAGAAGGTCATCAACCAGCTGACCGGCGGTCTGGCTGGCATGGCCAAGATGCGTAAAGTCCAGGTCGTGAACGGCTTCGGCAAGTTCACCGGTCCGAACACGCTGGAAGTGGAAGGCGCCGACGGCAAGACCACCGTCACCTTCGACAACGCCATCATCGCCGCCGGTTCCCGTCCGGTGAAGCTGCCGTTCATCCCCCATGACGACCCCCGCGTATGGGACTCTACCGATGCGCTGGAGCTGACGACCGTTCCTGGCAAGCTGCTGGTCATCGGTGGCGGCATCATCGGTCTGGAGATGGGTACCGTGTACTCCTCCCTGGGTTCCGAGATCGACGTGGTGGAATTTGCCGACCAGCTGGTACCGGCTGCCGACAAAGACATCGTCAAGATCTACACCAAGCGCGTGGCCAAGAAATTCAACATCATGCTGGAGACCAAGGTCACCGCCGTTGAAGCCCGTGAAGACGGCCTGTACGTCTCCTACGAAGGCAAGCACGCCCCGGCCGAGCCGGTTCGCTACGACAACGTGCTGGTTGCCGTAGGCCGTGTGCCGAACGGCAAGATGCTGGATGCCGAGAAGGCCGGTGTTGCCGTCAACGAGCGCGGTTTCATCGAAGTCGACAAGCAGCTGCGTACCAACGTGGCCCACATCCACGCCATCGGCGACATCGTCGGTCAGCCCATGCTGGCCCACAAGGGTGTACACGAAGGCCACGTGGCGGCCGAAGTCATCGCCGGCAAGAAGCACTACTTCGACCCGAAAGTGATCCCGTCCATCGCCTATACCGAGCCTGAGATGGCCTGGGTGGGTCTGACCGAGAAGGAAGCCAAGCAACAGGGTCTGAACTTCGAAGTCGCCACCTTCCCGTGGGCTGCTTCCGGTCGCGCCATCGCGTCCGACTGCTCCGACGGCATGACCAAGCTGATCTTCGACAAGGAGAGCGGCCGCGTCATCGGTGGTGCCATCGTGGGCACCAACGGCGGTGAACTGCTGGGTGAAATCGGTCTGGCCATCGAGATGGGTGCCGACGCCGAAGACATCGCGTTGACCATCCATGCTCACCCGACTCTGCACGAGTCCGTGGGTCTGGCTGCCGAAGTGTTCGAAGGCTCCATCACCGACCTGCCGAACGCCAAGGCCAAGAAGAAAAAATAATCTTCTGCCCGTTTCATAAGAAAAGCCGCTCCATGGAGCGGCTTTTTGTTGTCTGTCTTTCGGCACCCTGCGGTCAGCAGCGCCCCTTCTTGGCCTGTCCCGGTGGGCAGAAGGTACCGTAGCCTCCGCGATCCCCGTCGCTGACCCGGATCCGGGTATCGTCCACGCTCACATCGGCCCCGTGCACCCGCACGGGCCCGCTGCTGCAGGCACTGAGCAGCCCCCCCAGCACTATCATCACGACCAGCTTGCCCATCATACCTCCTCGCGTTTTCCTGATTATGAGGCATGTGGCAGGGCGGTGGGAGACGACGTATCCCCCGTGCGTCACGGCTTGCCGTGGTCATGAAGAAGGGCGCCGAAGCGCCCTGGTGCGGGTCAGGAAGAGGTGCCGGACGCTCAGAGGCGGAAGTTGCCGACCAGCTTGTCGAGCTCGCCGGAGAGGTGCTGCAGGTTGCGGCTCGACTCGGTCAGGTGATGGGCGATATCGGCGGTCTCCATGGTGAGCTGGTTGATGTCCTCCACGTTGCGGTTGAGTTCGCCCACCACGCTCGACTGCTCTTCGGTGGCGGTGGCGACCTGGATGTTCATGTCGCTGATCTGGGTGATGTGTCCGGTGATCTGGTCGAGGGCGCCGTTGGCCTCGTCGGCCTGGGTCACCACCCGCAGGCTCTGGTTGCGGCCCTGGGCCATGGCGCTGACGGCGCGGGCGCTCTGCTCCTGGAGGCTGTTGATCATGCCCTGGATCTCGGCGGTGGAGGCGGCGGAGCGGCTGGCGAGGTTGCGCACCTCGTCGGCTACCACGGCGAAGCCACGGCCCTGCTCGCCGGCGCGGGCGGCCTCGATGGCGGCGTTGAGGGCCAGCAGGTTGGTCTGCTCCGAGATGCTGCGGATGGTGTCGAGGATGCTGCCGATGGAGTCGGTCTGGCTCGCCAGGGACTCGATGACCCCGGCGACCTGTTCGATTTCACCGGAGAGGCCGACGATGCCGTGACGGGCCTGGGCGACGACCTGGGCCCCCGCATCGGCCTGCTCGTTGGCCTGCTTGGCGACGTCGGCGGCGAGAGACGCATTCCCTGCGATCTCGGTGACGGTGGCCCCCATCTCGTGGATGGCGGTGGCGACCTGGACGGTGCGATCCCGCTGGGCGGTGCAGTTGTGCTGGGTGAGTTGGGCCTTGGCGGCCACCTCGCTGGCGGTGGCGGCTACCTGGCGCGAGTTGCTCGCCACCTGCACGATGGCCCCGTGGATCCGGGTCACGAACTGGTTGAAGCTGTGGGCAATCTCGGCCAGCTCGTCCTTGCCGGTGAGACTGGCGCGGCTGTCGAGGGCGAGGTGGCGGGCCACCTCGCCAATATGGGATTGCAGGAAGGAGACCCGGCGGCGCAGCCCGATGAGGATGAGGGTCGAGACGAGCAGCGAGATGGCGATGGCGATGACGATGATGGCGATCATCTGGGTACGACCGCTGTCATAGCTATTTTCGCTCAGGTCGTTGCGATGCTGGGCCTGACCTATCAACCCGTCGAGCAGCTCATTGGCGCCCTTGCGCATGACCCCGTAGCTCTGGCTGTAGCGATCCCGGTAGATGGCGCGTGCCTCGTCCATCTTGTTGTCAGAGAGCGCCTGCAACATGGGGGTCAGCTCCTCCCGCTCCACCCGGGTGAATTGATCGAGCAGGGTCTGGGCCCTGGCCCGGGCGTCGGGATCGACCTGGGCCTTGACGGCCTGCTCCATGGCCTGGCGCATCTCGGGAATGTCTTCCTCGCGGGTCTCCTTGACCCGGGTCAGCACCCCCTTTTCGTCGCGCAGGGAGGTGTCCTGCAATAGCATCATGTCGATGCCGACGCGCATGCGCGGGATGCGGGAGGCCACTTCCGCCATGGCCCGCATGGGGGTGGCGGTATTCTGGAACAGCTCTTCGGCCTGCTGCCTGATGTTGTCCATGCTGCGCAGACTGGCGGCGCCAACCAGCAGCAGGGCGAGACAGGGCACGGTGACGGCCAGGATCAGTTGGGTTTTGATGGTGAGGTTGCCTGCCAGCATGTTGACTCCTTGGTGTGTTGCTGTGTCGCTACTGTAGCGGCTTGTCATGACGGTTCGCCGTCATGGGGGTCGGTATTCCCTGTCGACCCGGTGAAAAAAGGGCGCCGCAGCGCCCTTTCATCTTATAACCGGAAGTTGCCGACCAGCTTGTCGAGCTCGCCGGAGAGCTGTTGCAGGCTGCGGCTGGACTCGGTCAACTGGTGGGCGATATCAGCGGTCTCCATGGTGAGCTGGTTGATGTCCTCCACGTTGCGGTTGATCTCCCCGACCACGCTGGACTGCTCTTCGGTGGCGGTGGCGACCTGGATGTTCATGTCGCTGATCTGGGTGATGTGCCCGGTGATCTGGTCGAGGGCACCGTTGGCCTCGTCGGCCTGGGTCACCACCCGCAGGCTCTGGTTGCGTCCCTGGGCCATGGCACTGACGGCGCGGGCGCTCTGCTCCTGGAGGCTGTTGATCATGCCCTGGATCTCGGCGGTGGAGGCGGCGGAGCGGCTGGCGAGGTTGCGCACCTCGTCGGCCACCACGGCGAAGCCACGGCCCTGCTCGCCGGCACGGGCGGCCTCGATGGCGGCGTTGAGGGCCAGCAGGTTGGTCTGCTCCGAGATGCTGCGGATGGTGTCGAGGATGCTGCCAATGGAGTCGGTCTGGCTCGCCAGGGACTCGATGACCCCGGCGACCTGTTCGATTTCACCGGAGAGGCCGACGATGCCGTGACGGGCCTGGGCGACGACCTGGGCCCCCGCATCGGCCTGCTCGTTGGCCTGCTTGGCGACGTCGGCTGCCAGGGATGCATTGCCGGCGATCTCGCTGACGGTGGCTCCCATCTCGTGGATGGCGGTGGCGACCTGGACGGTGCGATCCCGCTGGGCGGTGCAGTTGTGCTGGGTGAGCTGGGCTTTGGCCGCCACCTCGTTGGCGGTGGCGGCGAGCTGGCGGGAGTTGCTCGCCACCTGTTCGATGGAGCCGTGGATCTTGGCGACAAAGTTGTTGAAGCCGGTCGCCACTTGGGCCAGTTCGTCACGGCCATCGACCTTGAGGCGATGGGTGAGGTCGCCATCACCGCTGCCGAGTTCGCGGAACAGGCGGGCCAGTTCGTTGAGGGGGCGGCTCACGGAGCCCGCCAGGAGAACGCCGAGCAGCCCCATGCCGACGGCGATGGCCAGGCTGACCAGCACCATGTGCAGGCGCGCTCTGTCCAGTTCGGCATAAATTTCGGCCTCCGGCACCTGGGCCACCAGATACCAGTCGAGCAGGGGGATGTAGCTGCTGGCCAGGATCACTGGCTGGCCGTCGACCTCGGCATGGGTGGCGGCAAAGGGCTGCTTGTTGAGCAGGTTGGTGCTGCTGCCGCTGGCCAGCTGGGTCAGGTTGTCCCGATCGATGCGGGCGGCGTCGGGGTGCAGCTTCACCTTGCCGCTGCCGTCTGTCATGAAGACGAAGCCGCTGTCGCCGATGCGGAAGTTGGCGAGCATGCTGACCATGCTGTCGAGGGATTTGGCGAGGCCGGCGAGGCCGCGGCCATTGAGCTGTTGGAAGTTGACGAACAGTTTCACCTCGCCATTGCTCTCCCGAAAGATGCTGAGCATCAGATCCTGGCGGCTCTTGGTGTAGTCATAGAACCAGTTGTCCTGCTCGTGGTTCAGGATGCGCAGAAAACCGTCCTGGTTGTAGTAGGCGGCACTCTGACGATCGGCGAAGGAGGCGGTGACCAGACCATACTGGCTCGTCATGTCCTTGAGCTGGTTGATGAGGATGGACTCCTGCTCCTTGGGCATGCCGCGCTCGACCCAGTCCAGCACGAAGCGGTCGTTGGCAAGCTGTCTGGCGGCATTGGCGACCGAGGTGAGATCCTTTTCGATCTCCTTGCCGATGCGCTGGGTCAGGTTGGGCAGCTCCTGCTCGAACATGCGGTCCTCGATCAGCTGCTGGGCAGAACGCTGGCTGAAATAGCCCACCAGCAGGCAGGAGAGGGCCACGGCGAGGATGACGGTGGCCAGAATTTTCTGTTTCAGTGTCAGGCTTGCGAACATAAGGGTGACTCGGAAGTGTGAACCAGGGTTGAACTCATAATAGCGGCTGATTTGGCGCGCTCTTGAGGCGGTGGGGGCCTTTATTGTCGATTAACGTTTGCGCTCACACCCGGATTGGGCTGGATTGGCGCCCGATTTTGCCGAGACATCGTCGCAAGCGGGGCGACCCCTCGCCAGCACCCCGGCTTGCGGTTAAAGTGCTTGCACTTATAGTAGGCTGCACCTGACTGGCGGCCTGCCCGCTCGACTCGCACCGGATTTATGGACTCTCATATGCGCATCTTTCATCGGGGATGGACCCACCTGCTCGTGCTCCTGCTGGCGACCCTGCCGTTCATGGCGGCGGCCGGAGCCAATGATCCCGCGCGTTCGGCCAGAAACCCGGGGGCAACCAAGATGGAGCGTCCGAGGATCGCCCTGGTACTGAGCGGCGGCGGTGCCAAGGGGTCGGCCCATATCGGGGTGCTCAAGGTGCTGGAGGCAAAGCACATCCCGGTGGACATCATCGTCGGGACCAGCATGGGCTCCTATGTGGCGGGCATGTATGCCATGGGGCTTAGCGCCGAGGAGGTGGAGCGCACGACGCTGGCCATCGACTGGAACAAGGGCTATCAGGACAAGGTGGGACGCGACGAGCTCTCCCTGCGCAAGAAGCAGCAGACCGAGAAATACCAGCTGCGCACCGACATCGGGGTCAACGGTGACCAGACCCAGTTGCCGGACGGTTTCTTCCAGGGACAGTCCATGGCCAGCCTGCTGCGCCACGCCACCTCCAACCTGCCGGCGCAAAAGAGCTTCGACAACCTGCCTATCCCCTATCGCGCGGTGGCGACCGACATGGAGACGGTGACCCCCTTCGTGCTGGATCACGGCAGCCTCGCCAAGGCGATGCAGGCCTCCATGTCCATTCCCGGTGCCCTCAAGCCGGTGGACTGGGACGGCCGCATCCTGGCCGATGGTGGCACGGTCAACAACATGCCGGTGGACGTGGCCAAGGCCATGGGGGCCGACGTGGTGATCGCGGTGGATATCAGCGCCAAGCTGCGTACCCGGGAGTCCCTCAAGTCGGGATTGGCCATGATCGATCAGCTCACCACCTACATGACCCAGGTGGGGACCGAAAAGCAGAAGGCGCTGCTCGGCCCCGGGGACATCCTGCTGACCCCCGAGTTCGGCAACATGGGGATCGCCGACTTCGCCCTGATGCCGGAGGGGATCAAGATCGGGGAGGCGGTCGCCAACAGTGCTGCGGCCCGGCTCGATGCGCTCTCTCTCTCGCCCGCCGCCTACGCCGACTATCGCAACGGCAAGCTGAGCCGGCGCGCCGAGCGCAGCGGCCAGCCCGCCTACTACATCGACAAGGTGGAGATCATCAACAAGTCGCGCCTCTCCGACGACACGGTGCGGGCCATGCTGAACGTGCGTCCGGACAAGGTGCAGACCTACGAGAGCCTGGAGGCGGGGATCCGTCGCCTCTACGCCCTGGAGTCGTTCGATCGCATCACCTACGAGGTGGAGGAGCGGGACGGGGAGAACGTGCTGGTGGTGGACGCCAGCGAGAAGAACTGGGGGCCGGGTTATCTCAACTTCCAGCTCGGTTTCTCCGATGACTTCGAGAGCAGCTCCAACTACAACGTCGGCATGTCCTACACCCTGACCAACGTCAACGACTGGGGAGGCGAGTGGCTGACCGAGGCGTCCCTCGGGACCGCCAAGCACCTCAAGACCGACTTCTACACCCCGCTGGAGCCCTCCCAGACCTACTTCGGCGAGACGAGCCTGGCCTACGACAAGACCCAGCGACGGGTCTTCTTTCCGGAAGAGAGCAGGTCGTCGTCCGGGGTCAGCTATCTGGACTCCGAGTACAGCTTCACCAGCGTGGATCTCGCCGTCGGCTGGAATCGCCAGCCCTGGAGCCGCTTCTCCCTTGGACTGGAGGGCAAGATCGGCAGCGTGGAGATCCAGAACCTCACCAACGCGGATGCCGATGCCTCCGCCTGGGGACCCTACATCCGCTTCGAGCACGACACCCTCGACAGCCGCTACTTCCCCTATCAGGGGGTCTACTGGGACATCAAGGGGGGCTACTCCTACGTCGATCTCGACCCCGCGGACGCGCCCTCCGAGCAGGCCGAGGGGGTGAATTACCGGCTGGTGATGATCAAGCCCTGGTCCTGGGACAGGCACAGCCTCAACCTGATGCTGGAAGGGGGCGGCTCAAGCTCCCAGGAGACGGTACCGCTGTTCGTGCAGGATCTGGGCGGGCTGTTCCGCATGTCCGGCTTCCAGCATTACCAGTTGAGCGGTCGCTACAGCCTGTTCGGCGGGCTGCGCTACATCTACCGGGTGGCGGACAACGACTTCGGCGCCTTCAAGGCGCCCCTGTTCCTCGGGGGCTCCCTCGAGCAAGGGGGGGTCTGGGACAAGGGAGAGGACATCAGTATCGAATCCTCCTATACCTCGGGTTCCCTCTATATGGGGGTGGAGAGTTTCCTCGGTCCCATCTTCCTCGGCTATGGCGTGGCGGAGGGGGGACACGACATGTTCTATCTGCAATTGGGCACTACGTTCCAATAAGGGCGAAATGCTGCCTTTTTGTTAACTCACCTTGGGTGGGCGGCTTGTCACTCTAAAAAAACCTAATGGGTTTATATGGTTATGCTGGTTTGATGAATAACTGCACAGGGTTTGGATTTTAATTAGTCGTTAAAACTTATATAGTGGGGGGCACCCTACGGGTGTCCCGCAAGGACGATCGCCGCGAGCTTGGGCGAACCCCAAAAAAAAGACCAAAGAGGAATTAGTCGTGCTTGAAACATACCGTAAACACGTCGCAGAACGTGCCGCCGAAGGCGTGGTCGCCAAACCTCTGGACGCAGAGCAGGTCGCCGCCCTGGTTGAGCTGATCAAGAATCCGCCCGCCGGCGAACAGGACTTTCTGAAAGAACTGTTGTCCTCCCGTATTCCCCCGGGTGTTGATGAAGCGGCCTATGTGAAAGCCGGCTTCCTCACCGCCGTCGCCAAGGGCGAGGCCCATTCCCCCATCCTGACTGCCGCCGAAGCCGTCGAGCTGCTCGGTACCATGCAGGGTGGTTACAACATCCAGCCGCTGATTGACCTGCTGGACGATGCGACCCTGGCTCCTCTTGCCGCCAAGGGCCTCTCCCACACCCTGCTGATGTTCGACTCCTTCCACGACGTGGAAGAGAAGGCCAAGGCGGGCAATGCTCACGCCAAGCAGGTGCTGCAATCCTGGGCCGACGCCGAGTGGTTCCTGAACCGCCCGGCCCTGGCCGAGAAGATCACCGTCACCGTCTTCAAGGTGACCGGCGAAACCAACACAGATGATCTGTCGCCGGCGCCGGACGCCTGGTCCCGCCCGGACATTCCGCTGCACGCCCTGGCGATGCTGAAGAACGCCCGTCCCGGCATCACCCCGGACAAGGATGGCGTCATCGGCCCCATCAAGACCATTGATTCCCTGAAAGAGCAGGGCTTCCCGCTGGCTTACGTGGGTGACGTGGTCGGTACCGGCTCTTCCCGTAAATCCGCCACCAACTCGGTGCTCTGGTTCATGGGCGACGACATTCCGTTCGTGCCGAACAAGCGTGCCGGCGGCGTCTGCCTCGGCGGCAAGATTGCCCCCATCTTCTTCAACACCATGGAAGATGCCGGCGCCCTGCCCATCGAAGTGGACGTCTCCAAACTGGAGATGGGCGATGTCATCGACATCTTCCCCTATGAGGGCAAGATCACCCGCCACGGTACCGACGAGGTGCTGGCCCGGTTCGAACTGAAGACCGAGGTGCTGATCGACGAAGTGCGCGCCGGTGGCCGCATTCCGCTGATCATCGGCCGCGGTCTGACAGACAAGGCCCGCGAAGCGCTGGGTCTGCCCTTCTCCACCGTGTTCCGCCGTCCGCAGCCTGTCGCCGACACCGGCAAGGGCTTCACCTTGGCCCAGAAGATGGTGGGCAAGGCGTGTGGCGTGAAGGGCATTCGTCCCGGCACCTACTGCGAGCCCAAGATGACCACGGTCGGCTCCCAGGACACCACGGGCCCCATGACCCGCGATGAGCTCAAAGATCTCGCCTGCCTCGGCTTCTCCGCCGATCTGACCATGCAGTCCTTCTGCCACACCGCGGCTTATCCCAAGCCCATCGACGTACAGACCCACCACACTCTGCCGGACTTCATCATGAACCGCGGCGGTGTGAGCTTGCGTCCGGGTGACGGCGTCATCCACTCCTGGCTGAACCGCATGCTGCTGCCGGATACCGTGGGTACCGGTGGTGACTCCCACACCCGTTTCCCCATCGGTATCTCCTTCCCGGCGGGCTCCGGTCTGGTGGCCTTCGCCGCCGCCACCGGCGTGATGCCGCTGGACATGCCGGAATCCGTGCTGGTGCGCTTCAAGGGCGAGCTGCAGCCGGGCATCACCCTGCGTGACCTGGTCCATGCCATCCCCTATGCCGCCATCCAGAAAGGGCTGCTGACCGTCGAGAAAGCGGGCAAGAAGAACATCTTCTCCGGCCGCATCCTCGAGATCGAAGGTCTGCCGACCCTGAAGGTAGAGCAGGCGTTCGAGCTGGCGGACGCCAGCGCCGAGCGTTCCGCTGCCGGTTGCACCATCAAGCTGGATAAAGAGCCGATCATCGAGTATCTGAAGTCCAACATCGTGATGCTGAAGTGGATGCTGTCCGAAGGCTACGGCGACGTGCGCACCATCACCCGCCGCATCAAGGGGATGGAAGAGTGGCTGGCCAACCCGGTGCTGATGGAGGCGGACAAGGACGCCGAGTACGCCGAAATCATCGAGATCGATCTGGCCACCATCAAGGAGCCCATCCTGTGTGCGCCGAACGATCCGGACGATGCCCGTCTGCTGAGCGACGTAGCTGGCGACAAGATAGACGAGGTGTTCATCGGTTCCTGCATGACCAACATCGGCCACTTCCGCGCCGCCGGCAAACTGCTCGAGAAGTATCAGGGCGAGCTGCCGACCCGCATGTGGATCGCCCCGCCCACCAAGATGGACAAGGATCAGCTGACCGAAGAGGGCTACTACGGCATCTTCGGTCGGGTCGGTGCCCGCATCGAGATCCCCGGCTGTTCCCTCTGCATGGGCAACCAGGCGCGGGTAGCGGAAGGGGCCTCGGTGGTCTCCACCTCCACCCGCAACTTCCCGAACCGCCTGGGCAAGGGTGCCAACGTCTATCTGGCCTCTGCGGAGCTGGCTGCGGTTGCCGCCATCATCGGCAAGATCCCGACCGTGGCCGAGTACCTGCAGTACGCCAAGACCCTGGACGCCACTGCGGCCGACACCTACCGCTACCTGAACTTCAACGAGATCGCCTCCTACACCAAGAAGGCCGATGCGGTGATCCTGCAGCAAGCGGTCTGAGACTCGCCGGTCTGACCACTGAAAATAACAATGCCGCGTCTCGACGCGGCATTTTCCATTTCAGGGGGCTGCGCGATAATGACCCGCCATGCCCAGCAACGGCGTCGTCGATTTGCCTGGTACGCGCGTTGCGCTTTCGTTGTCTGGCCATGATGGCCCCACCGTTTCCTGGTGGGCACTTTTATACCGCGGTACCTGCGAAGCGGGCCCGCGCATTGCGGCGTGGTTGCTATGTTTCTGTTCCGGATTGATCTGGCCCGCATGAAGTGGCGCCTTGGTTGTGCCCTGCTGGTGTTGGCCCTGCCCCTGGTGGTGGGAGGGTGGATGGTGCACGACAGCTACGAGCAGGAGCTGAAGAACGATGCCAGCGCGTCAGCCAGCAAGGCCAGAACCTTGCTGGAGCGCATGCTGGATCAGGCCGAGCGGGCCAACCTCGAGGTATTGCCGCTGGCCGGTCGACCTTGCAGCGACAACCTGTTGCTGCTGCGCAAGCGGGTGGCGCTGGAGCCTTTCCTGCGCTCCATCAATCTGGTGCGACAGGGGATCATCAACTGCACCTCGCTGTTCGGGCCTGCCAGGGAAGTGGATGACGGTTCCCGCTACACGGATCGCAAGTTGCTGCTGATGAGCGGCAACCTGGTGCGCAAGAATCACCCCTTGCTGGTGGTGCGTCAGGAGCGGGGGCGTGATGCGGCACTGAGCGCCATTGACAGCAGCCAGCTCAGCTTCATGCTCACCCTGAGCAGCGATCCCAGCGAGCTCTTCTTGCAGGTGGGGTCCGCCTGGCTCGATGAGTCCGGCCACTTCCAAAGCGATCCGCCGAAACTGCACAGCAAGTTTGCCCTGATACTCGCCTCCCAGCGTTATCCCTTCACCATCCACGCCGGTTATGCCATGCCGATCTACTGGCGTGCCCTGTGGGAGGCTCGCCATCTGCAGCTGATCTGGCTGGGAGCCAGTTCGCTGGTGCTCTCACTGCTGGTGTGGTGGCTGCTTGGGCGGCCAGGGGCCCTGACGGACGAGCTGAGGCGCGGGCTGCGAGCCAGGGAATTTGTCCCCTATCTGCAACCGCTGATCGCCAGCAAGGGCGGCAAGATGGTGGGGGCCGAGGTACTGATGCGCTGGCAACATGCCACCGAGGGGCTGATCCGTCCCGATCTCTTCATCCCCCAGGCGGAAGAGTCTGGCCTGATCGTGCCCATGACGGTCAACCTGATGAAGACGGTGGCCAAGACACTCCACCCGGTGCAGGAGCAGCTGCCCGAGGCATTTCACATCAGCTTCAACATCAGTGCCATCCACTGCCGGGACCTCTCCCTGGTGGCGGAGTGCCGCGACTTCCTCGGCCATTTCGTGCCGGGACGGGTGGTGCTGGTGCTGGAGCTCACGGAGCGGGAGCTGCTGGTGACCAGCCCGCAGACCCTCTCCCTGTTTCGCCAGCTCGACGAGATGGGGGTGCAGCTCGCCATCGATGACTTTGGCACCGGCCACTCCAGCCTCATCTATCTGCAGCAATTCCACGTGGACTATCTCAAGATCGACCGCTCCTTCATCGGCCGTATCGGGACGGAGTCCCTCTCCGAGCACATCGTGGACAACGTCATCGACCTCGGGGGACGGCTGGGGTTGTCCCTGGTGGCCGAAGGGGTGGAGACGGAGCAGCAGGCCGCCTATCTGAGAGGCAAGGGGGTCCAGTATCTGCAGGGATACCTGTTTGCCCGCCCCATGCCGATACGCCAGTTCTGCCGGGAGCTGACGGCGGGAGAGATACAGGTCGCCGCCGGGCGCACCGCCCAGGGCTAGGCCGCGCCCACCAGGCTGTGCAGCCAGTTCACCAGGGTGTCGTGGGGGCTGCCGGGTTCGGGAGGGGCGGGGGCGAGCAGGTGATAGCCGGTGCCGTCGGGGACGAAGCCGAGCGGTGCCACCAGCAGACCGGCCTCGATATCGTCGCACACCTGGCGGTAGGGGCCGATGGCGACTCCCAGCCCGGCGACTGCCGCCTGCAGGCTGAAATAGAAGTGCTCGAAGGTCTGACCCGGCACCTCCTCGTTGGCGGGCATGCCTGCGTGCTGCTGCCACTCCAACCAGGCGCCCGGACGGGTCTTGGTGTGCAGACGGGGGGCCGTTGGCCTGAGGGCCTGCACATCCCCCCTGGGTTCAAAAAACTGCGCCACCTTGCTCGGCGGGCAGACAGGGCCGGTCCGCTCTTCGAACAGCAACTGGCTGTAGAGCTCGGCAGGCCAGTGAAAGTCGTTGCGCCGGATGGCGAGATCGATGCCGCTGCCAAAGTTGAGGGCGCCACCCCCCGCCATCAGGTGTACGTCCAGCTCCGGGTGCAGGACCTGGAAGGCGGGCCAGCGCGGGATCAGCCAGCGCATCAGAAGGGTGGGTTCGCAGGAGAGCACCAGTGATTGAGGGCGGCTCTGCTGGCGCAGGGCCTGCGCCGTCTGGCGGATGCTGCCCAGCCCCTCTCTGACCGCCTGATAGAACCGTTCACCCGCGTCGGTCAGAAAGACCCGACGCTGGCGCCGCTCGAACAGCATGACCCCCAGATCCTCCTCGAGCAGTCGTACCGCCCGGCTGATGGCGCCATGGGTGAGATGCAGTTCGTCGGCGGCGCGGCCGAAATGCTCGGTGCGGGCCGCCACCTCGAAACAGCGCAGGGCGGTGAGGGAGGGAAGCGAGAGGGCTTTTTGTGAGTTTTTTTCACCATTCATGTCAGAAATCATCGTTCGTTATTGGTGTTATTGGCAAATAAAATAGCCGATATCCCCTCTAATCAGGACTCTTTTCATGACTGAACTGTTAGCCGTTGTCGCCATTACCCTCTTTGCCGTCATCAGCCCCGGACCCGACTTTGCCATGGTGTCGCGCAACAGCCTGCTGCTCTCGCGCCGCACCGGCGTGCTGACGGCGATCGGCATCGCGGCCGGGGTCTGCGTGCACGTGGCCTACACCCTGCTGGGGGTGGGCCTGCTGATCCAGCAATCCCTCTGGCTGTTCAACCTCATCAAGCTGGCGGGGGCCGCCTATCTCATCTTCCTCGGCATCAAGATGCTGCGGGCCAAACCGGCTGCCGATGAAGAGAGCATCTGTCAGCCTGCCCTCTCCAGTCTGGGTGCGCTGCGCACCGGATTTTTGACCAATGTGCTCAATCCCAAGACGACCATCTTCATCGTCAGCCTCTTCATGCAGGTGGTGCAGCCGCAGACGCCGCTGGTGGTCCAGATCGGCTATGGCGCCTTCATCGCGCTGGCGCACGCCCTCTGGTTTGGTGCGGTGGCGCTCTTCTTCTCCACCCCCGCGGTGCGGGACCGACTGCTGGCGGTACGCCACTGGATCGATCGGGTGTTCGGGGGCCTGCTGGTGGGATTCGGCATGTTGCTGGCATTGACCCAGCAGACGCGCTGAGGCGGGGAGGGGCGCTCCCCCTATCCAACCCCGACTGTAGGGTCTTGTTTTTCATGCCTTGGCTGCCACTTTTCGGTAGAATTGGCGCTCATTTTGAAGTCAGATGAGGCGCGGTATGACGGTCAGGTTCCAGGCATTTCACAGCATCAAGGCGATTGGCAATCGGGAGGTGCTGTTCAACTGGTCCAGAACCAACCCCCTCGGCGCCCTTGATCAGGTGTGGCGCCCGACGACCCGTGACGAGCTGCAGCAACTGCTGCGGGAATATCCCGAGCGCAAGCTGCGGCTCATCGGCTCCGGCCTCTCTTTCGAACCCATCCACAGCGTCTACGCCGAAGGCAGCCAGGCGCTGCTGGTGGACCTGCACCACCTGCGCGGCCAGCTGGACAAGACTGCCGATACGGTGACCTACCTGGCGGGGACGCCGCTTGATACCGTCTATGCCGACCTCATCGCCATGGATCGCATGCTGCCGGCGTCCCCCGGCGTCATCGGCATCCAGACCCTGGGCGGTGCGCTCAGCACCGGCACCCATGGGCAGGGATTGCACCAGTCCGCCCTGTGCGATGCGGTGGCTGCCCTGACCGTGATGCTGGCGAGCGGCGACATCATCCGTGTGGATCGCACCGATCCGCGCTTCGGCGCCTTCGTGATGGGCATGGGGATGCTCGGCATCCTGCTGGATGTGACCCTCAACACCGTGCCCAACCGCATCATGCGCTGCACCAAGTTCACCACCGACTACCCCTTCCTGCTGGAACACAACGAGCGCCTCAACCGGGAGCACGCCTTCGTGAAGAGCTGGTGGTTCGCCTGGACCGGCGAGAGCCACATCTGGCTGGTGGATCCCGCCTCCGATGACGAGGTGGCCCGCTACCGGGCCGGGGGCAGCGAGCCGCTGGTGCTGGAGGGAGACATGGACGAGCGCATGAACCTGGCGCTCAATGCCACCATAGACGCGACCCTGCAGAAGATGGCCAGAGACACCAAGGACGAGGCCAGGGCAGGCGAGCACTTCGAGACGGTTCGCCGCTTCAAGGACGCCTCGGATCTGGTGGGCAACGTCTACCAGATCCTCTGCAAGGGGATCCCTGCTCCCCAGATCAACTGCGAGGTGGCCGTGCCCCTCGAACGCATGGGGGAGGCCCTTGCAATCCTGCTGGCATGGCAGGAGGCGAACCCCGGCGTGCTGCACTACCCCTTCATCCTGCGCTGCACCGGTCCCTCCGTGGCCTGGCTCAGTGCCGCCCATGACAAGTCGGTGTGCTGGATAGGTTTTCTGGTCTATCTGGCGGCGGACGGGACCTTTGTCGGGGGCTCCATGGAGCAGATGCGCGAGTTGCAGCAACTGCTGGTGCCCCTCGGCGGCATTCCCCATTTCGGCAAGCACCTGGCGATGGACCTCTACGACTTCCCGGCCCTGTTGCCGCGCTGGCACGACTTCCTGGCCCTGAAGCGGGAGCTTGACCCCCATGGCCGTTTCGAAAACCGCTGGCTCGGCGACCTGTTCGCCAACCGGTAAGGATCTGACATGACCGATATGCAAGACACTCGCTTACTCATCCTCCTGCCGATCAGAGGGGGGGCAACCCGATGACAGACATGCAAGACACCCGCATCCCCGTGACCCTGCTGACCGGCTTTCTCGGCAGCGGCAAGACCACCTTGCTCAACCACTGGGTCAAGCAGCCCGAGCTCGGGGAGTGCGCCGTGCTCATCAACGAGTTCGGCTCCGTGGGGCTGGATCACCATCTGGTACAGCAGGTGGACGAGCAGGTGGTGCTGCTCGATTCCGGCTGCATCTGCTGCTCGGTGCAGGGCTCCCTGGTGGAGGCGCTGCAGGGGCTTTTCATGAAGGCCATCCAACGGAAAATCAAGCCCTTCAAACGGCTGATCATCGAAACCACGGGTCTGGCCGATCCGGCCCCCGTGCTGTTCACGTTGAGGGAAGAGGGCTTTATCGCCCAACGCTACCGCTTCGACGGCACCGTCACCGTGGTGGATGCCGGCCATATCGAGCAGCAGCTTGCGGCTCAATATGAGGCGGTCAAACAGGTGGCGCTGGCGGATCTGCTGGTGGTGAGCAAGGGCGATCTGGTGGATGAAGAGACCCTTGCTCGGGTGGAAGCCCAACTGGCGACCCTCAATCCGGCAGCTCCCATCCAGCGGGTCAGCAATGGGGTGCTCTCACCTGCGGTGCTGGAGAAGCTCGGCGCCTACAACGAGGCGGCGGGGCGCGACGTGCGCCAGTTGCTGGCCTGGCTGCGTACCGAATCCCCGAAACAGGGGCTGGCTTCGCCCATGCAGCCGAAGATGACGCCGTTTGCCGCCAAGGTGGGGACGGCCGCGCCCACCCGCTTCGAGCACGGCAATATCGAAAGTTTCTCCCTGCGCATCGGCGAGCCGCTCAAGCCTTCCCGCCTGCTGGCCGCCATCGACGCGGTGCAGGCACAATACGGCGATGCCCTGCTGCGTCTCAAGGGGATATTGCAACTGGAAGGGGAGAGCCAGCCCGTGGTGATCCACGGCGTGCACGGCCAGCTCTATCCGTTGCAGGCGCTGGGGGAGTGGCCCGAAGGCAAGGCCCAGTCCCGGCTGGTGTTCATCGTGAAGAGCCAGGACAGGGTAGGCATAGAGCAGTTGTTCCTCTCGACCCTCAATGCCCCCGAACCCAGTCTGGAAGAGCACCTCAAGGCCATGCTCGGCCAGCCGGATGCCTGATATGCTGATATGACCCGCGCTCGTGCGGGTCTTTTCTTATGTGATGAGGAGAGACAGAACCATGCCTGACAGCTCCCCGATGGTGACGCCCGCCCAGCGCAAATGGCTGCCCTGGCTGACGGCGGTCGGTTTTTTCATGCAGACTCTGGATGGCACCATCCTCAACACCGCCCTGCCCAGCATGGCCGAGGCCCTGGGCGAGAGTCCGCTGCAGATGCAGTCCGTCATCATCGCCTACATGCTGACGGTGGCCCTGCTCATTCCTGCCTCCGGCTGGCTGGCGGACAGATTCGGCACCCGCCGGGTCTATCTGGTCGCCATCCTGCTGTTTACCCTGGGTTCCCTGGCCTGTGCCATCGCCAACACTCTGCCCATGCTGGTGATCGCCCGGGTGTTGCAAGGGGTCGGGGGGGCCTTGCTGATGCCCATCGGGCGTCTGGCGGTGCTGCGGGTCTACAGCAAGCATGAGCTGCTGAGGGTGATGTCGTTCGTCACCATCCCCGGTCTGCTCGGCCCCCTCATCGGTCCGGCCCTGGGGGGCTGGCTGGTGGAGGTGGCGAGCTGGCACTGGGTCTTCCTCATCAACCTGCCGGTGGGCTTGCTCGGCTTCGTGGCGAGCTGGCACTTCATGCCCGACCTTCGCCAGCACACCGCCAGGTTTGACTGGCAGGGGTTTGTGCTGTTCAGTGTCGGCATGGTGCTGGTATCCGTCGGTCTGCAAGGCCTGGGGGAGCACAGCATCTCAACCGGCTGGGCCCTGTTTGCGGTATTGTTCGGTCTGGCCGCCATGGCGAGCTACTGGCTCTATGCCGCCACGGCGGAGCAGCCCCTGTTCAGTCTGGCGCTGTTCAAGACGTCCACCTTCGCCATCGGTATCTGGGGCAATCTGTTTGCCCGCCTCGGCAGCGGCGCCATGCCGTTTCTCACCCCGCTCTTCCTGCAACTGGGGCTCGGCTTCTCCCCGAGCAAGGCGGGGATGACCATGATCCCCACGGTGATCGGCGCCATGCTGACCAAGACGCTGGTGAACAAGCTCATTCCGCGCATCGGTTATCGCCGCATCCTGATCGGCAACACCCTGGCGCTCGGGGCCATGATCGCGAGCTTCTATTTCATCGACAACCAGGTGCCCCACGGCGTACTGCTGGTGTGGCTGGCGGTCTTTGGCGCCATCAACTCCCTGCAATTTTCCGCCATGAACACCCTGACCCTGCAGGATCTCAGCAGCGAGCACGCCAGCAGCGGCAACGGTCTGCTGTCGGTGGTGATGCAGCTCTCCATGAGCCTGGGGGTGGCCATCGCCGCCAGCCTGCTGGGGCTCTTCTCCATCGGCCAGCCCGAGGAGAGTGGCCGCTGGCTGGAGGGGTTCCACCTCACCTATCTGTGCATCGGCCTGATGTCCATGCTGGCGGCGCTGATCTTCGCCCAGCTGGCGCGGGAAAAGCGCTGAGTCCCAGGCTCAGGGGGCGGGCAGGTAGCTCACGTCGCAGGGCAATCGGGCCAGCAGTCCGGCCAGGTGGGTGGTCTCCAGCAGGAAAGTCTGCTCGGGGTGGCCCGGCGTCCAGGTAAAGGCGTGGTGATTCATGAGCACGGGATCCACCAGCAGAGGGATGTCGGCGCGGGGCAGGAAGGGGCACACGGCTCCCGGCAGGCAGCCAATCTCGGTCTGCATCTCGTCAGCGGTGCAGATGGAGGGTTTGGCACCGAGCGCCGCCTTGACCGCCTTGCTGTCGAGCCGGCCGTCCCTGTGGGTCAGCAGCAGGGCGAAGCGACCATCCTTGAATTTGAGGAAAAGGGTCTTGCTGAACTCGGCCTGCCAGCCGAGGCGAGCCTTGACCCGCTCGTCGGTGGCGTAATCGAGGATGGGTTCGTGCTCGAAGCGCTGGTGGGGCAGGTCGGTGAGCAACTGACGGTTGAAGTCGTGAATGGCATCGAGTGGCATGGGGTTCTCCTGTGATGGCGGTCATCCTGCCACTTGCACCGGCGCAGGCCCAATCACCGTTTCTTATCCGTCATCAGCGGAGTCATCAACAAGGGCACCCGAGGGTGCCCTTGTTGTTCAGTGATGCTGCAATTCGCCCGCTTTCCAGTGGAAGGGAATGGGGTCAAGGCGCTGGGAGGCTTTGTCGTAACCTGCCCACAGCTCAGCGATGGTGCGACCATCGATGGGATGGCGGAATGTGGGAGCCAGCTCCGCCAGCGGCCAGAGCACGAAGGCGTTGGTGAGGATCTCGCCGCGCGGCAGCACCAGCGGTGTCTCGCAGACCAGCTCGCCGTAGAGCAGCAGATCGAGATCCAGGGTGCGCGGGGCGAACTTCTTGGCATCCGGCTCGCGGCCGTGAGCGAACTCCATGGCGCGCAGCCGCTGGCACAGGGTCGCCAGGGGCAGCTCGGTATCGGCACCCACCACCAGGTTGTAGAAGGGGCGGCCGTTGAAGCCCACCGCCTCGCTTTCGAATACCCTGGAGACCTGCAACTCGCCGAATTCGGCGTGCAGGGCATCGAGGCCGGCGCGGATATGGCGTTCCCGATCGATGTTGGATCCCAGACTGATATAGATGCGGGTCATCAGTTGGCGCTCGCAGCCGGCGTGCGATGGCGCAGGATCTCGACCCCGACGCCTGCCGCATTGGGCACGGCACCCGGTTTGGTCAGGGTCACCTTGACCCACTGTACCCGCTCGTCTTCCAGCACCAGGGCGGCGACCTGCTCGGCCATGGTCTCGACCAGCTCCACTATCTTGCCCTGGGCGTGATCACAGATCTTGCGAGAGAGGGTGGCGTAATCCAGCGCCAGATTGATATCGTCGGTTGCGGCGGCTGGGCGGTTGTCAAACCCCATCTCGAGGTCGAAACAGAGCTTCTGGCGAATGCCCTTCTCCCACTCATATACCCCTATGGTGGTCAAAACCTCGAGTCCGCGAATAAACACCTTGTCCATGACAGTACTTCTTCTTTACTCTTGATGGGCTGTGAAAACAGCGCAGGGATGCAGGCCCGGCAAGCAGATTGCCGCTGGCGGCCGGTTTGGGCGACACGCTTTCGGGCAAGCCCGGGCCTGGGAATGTGGCCCGCATCATACCCCATTCATATCGTGGTAAAAACGACCAAGATGACGGCCCTGACGATTTTGATGATTATTCTGGCCTATCTGGGCGGCTCGCTGTCCAGTGCCGTGCTGGTTTCCCGCATCACGGGTCTGCCGGATCCCCGTGACCATGGTTCCCACAACCCGGGGGCGACCAATGTGTTGCGCCTCGGCGGCCGGATGGCGGCGCTGATCGTACTGCTTCTCGACGTGCTAAAGGGGATGGCCCCCGTCTACCTCGCCTGGTATCTGCAGATCAAGCCCGTCTACCTCGGCTTTATCGGGGTGGCCGCCTGTCTGGGCCACATGTACCCCCTCTTCTTCCACTTCCGTGGCGGCAAGGGCGTCGCCACCGCCCTCGGTACCATGCTGCCCATCGGCTTTGCCATGGGGGGCGCCGTCATCACCACCTGGTTGCTGGTGCTGCTGGTGAGCGGCTATTCGTCACTGGCGTCCATCGTGACCGTGTTGCTGACTCCGCTCTTTACCTATCTGCTCAAACCGGAATACACGTTGCCGGTCTCCCTGCTCTCCTGTCTCATCCTGATCCGTCATCACGAGAATATTACCCGCCTGCTCAAGGGGGAGGAGTCCCGCCTCTGGGGGCGCCGGGGAGCGGTCCCACCAGCAGAAGTGATGAAAATGGATGATGCTGCGCAAAAAAGAGACGAACGAGACGAAAAGTGAAATTTCCCGTTGACCACCTGCCCTAAAATCCGTTTAATAGCGCCCACGCCCAGATAGCTCAGTCGGTAGAGCAGGGGATTGAAAATCCCCGTGTCGGCGGTTCGATTCCGTCTCTGGGCACCATATTTTGGTGCCATGAAATAAAAACGTGTTCATGCACAATGGTTTGAAGTGTGCCGGCTTAGCTCAGTAGGTAGAGCAACTGACTTGTAATCAGTAGGTCACCAGTTCGATTCCGGTAGCCGGCACCATTTGCCCAGATAGCTCAGTCGGTAGAGCAGGGGATTGAAAATCCCCGTGTCGGCGGTTCGATTCCGTCTCTGGGCACCACGAATAATTCCTCCTTAGCTCAGTCGGTAGAGCGACGGACTGTTAATCCGCAGGTCGCTGGTTCGAGCCCAGCAGGAGGAGCCAAATAAAAAGCCCAGCAGCAATGCTGGGCTTTTTCTTTTCCCGTTTTTCGATGTTCCGCTTCCCGCTGTTCGAAAAGCGTCCTGTCCGGTGACAAAGCTGTCGCAGCGCCCCTCTTGAATCTTTCCTCCCAGTGACTTGGCCCGTCTGCCGAGTATGATGGCGTGGTGAGTCCCTATGCTGTGCCCGCCGGATCACCCTGTCGTGATCGACGCTTGCCGTCACCCCGGCCCGGCAAAACGGGATCGGTTTCTTGAGTGAGGTCATGCATGAATGCAACAGAGCTTTGGCAGCTTTCCCCCGAGCAATTCAACGAGTGGCGGCGTGAGAACGATTATCCCCGTATCTGGGCGCTGCTGGTGGCGTCGCTGCCCCATTTCGACGACTGGATGGCGGAGCAGAAGATAGAAAAAAGCGTGATCTTCCAGATCGGCATCGCCCGCTTCATCAGCTCCCGCTGCGTGCTGAGCCTTTGTGTCTACATGAGCGACGACAAGGTCCGCCTGTATGAGAGCGCCTCGAGTGCACTGGAATCCCTACGCAAGAGCGGCCTCATCCGCTCGGAGACCCGTTTCGAGCCTTACAGCATGTGGCTGGCGGGAAAACATGGCAATGACGAGGTGAAACGGGTGCAAAGCCTGCTCTCGGTCTCGGAGAACAACAAGGGGGAGGCCCAGGTGCTGGGCAAGCATCGTCTGCTCAACATCGGCGGTGTTGCCCTCAAAAGCCCCATCATCTCCGGCCGGTTGCTCGATTTTACCTGTCTCGACGAGCTCTCTCTCGATGGGGCCGTCAACAACTCCAAGGTTTATCTGTGGCACTGCTCGGCCAAGGGGGTCAGGGTCAATGGCGGGGTGATCGGGCTCGATCTGTTCGACTCCCTGCTGTGGGACCACAGGGCCTGGGCCAAGAAGCGGGAGCTGGCGCTGGAGGACGGGGTCTTTCAGGACTTCACCATAGAGTGCGAGGAGATCCGCTTCCACTCCTCCCGGGCGGTGCTGAAAAACTTCAGCGTCAGCGCCAAGAACTTCGATGCCACCATGGAGCACACCAACCTGGACAAGGTGGAGGTGGTCTACAACGACAATGGGCGGATCGACCACAATGAGGCGAGCAAACTCTATCGCAATGCCAAGCGCCTCTTCTCCAGCGTGGGTGACACCGTCGATGCCGGCGAGTGTTACTACAAGGAGAAGCTGCACGAGATGAAGTCCCTGGCGAGCCCGCGGGAGCTGTACCGGGAGCGCTGGTTGCGAAGCGGTCCGATGACGAAGTGCTGGCTCTCCCTGTTGTGCTATCTCAAGTGCGCGGGCAAGTTCATCAGCTTCATCACCTGGGGGTTTGGGGAGCGTCCCATCAGAAGCCTGCTGATGTCGATGGGGGTGATCCTGCTGGCGACCCTGACCTATTTCCTGGCACCGGAGTCTGCAACCCACGGCCATCTGGGGCGCTCCCTCTATTTCAGCATCGTCACCTTCGTGACCCTGGGTTATGGGGACATCTCCCAGACCTCCTCCCCGCTCCAGCTGCTGTCGGCCATCGAAGCCTTCTGCGGCATGTTCCTGACAGGTCTCTTCCTCGCGGGTTTTGCCTCGAAAACCAAGCAGTATTGACGGGAGTGCCGGCGGCGGGTGCCATCAGTGCCCGCCTCCGGTGCCCTCCTGCTGTCTTCCCATCCCTCCCGGCTGGCTCGGCGACCCTGCTTGACGCAGCGGCGGTGGAGCGACTTTATTTAAAGTCATCGCATGCCATGGCAAGCGATGGCGCCACCAGCGCCCGGACATGACGCAATCAGAGGAGAAAGCCCGGTATCGATCCGCCAACCACCGATGTAGAGAAGGAATAACGCTATGATATTGAATCACTTATGGGGATTGTATGCCCATCCCCACACCGAATGGCATACCATAGACGAGCGGCACGACAGCTTCAGAAACAGTCTGACCCACATCCTGCTCGTGGCCCTTATCCCTCCCATCTGCGCCTACTATTCCGCCGTTCACATCGGCTGGAGCATCGGGGTCGGTGATCCCATCACCCTGACCGCCAACAGCGCATTCAAGCTGTCGGTCGCCATGTACGTGACCCTCATCATCGGCGTGCTGGCACTCTCCTATCTGGTGCACTGGATGGGGCATACCTTCGGCTCGGATCCCAGCTACACGACCTCGCTGGAGCTGGCGGCCTACACCTCCACGCCACTCTTCATGGTGGGCTTCTCCGCTTTCTTCCCGCATCTCTGGTTCGTGATGCTCATCGGTTTGGTCGGGCTGACCTATTCCGTCTACCTGCTCTATATTGGCGTGCCCATCCTGATGCACATCACCAAGGAGCAGGGATTCATCTACGCCAGCTCAGTGGTGACGGTCGGCCTGGTGCTGCTGGTCTGCGTGCTGGCTGCCACGGCCATCCTGTGGGGATCCGGCTTCGGTCCCGTCTTCACCCAGTAGCCGTGCGTGCCGACGGCAACGACGACAAGGGCGCCTTGATGGCGCCCTTGTCGTTGATCTCTCGCCTGGTCGGCGTGTCTTTGCCAGACCCGGGAGGGAAGTCGTCTGCGTTGATCAGCGGGGATTGCCGCTGCCGATGCCGAACGGGATGCGATAATCGCTGCTCTGATCGCCGAGGCTGACGGTCAGGTTGCCCTGGGCGCGGCTCGGGATCTGTACCTGTTGGGTACCCATCAGGTTGGCGTGGACGGAGGCTACCAGATCACCGGATTCATCGCGCACCTCCAGCATGGGGTTGGCCTTGCCGGCCATGGCGGCGCTGGCATGCCAGTTCACGAACAGCACACCCGGGGTGGCGTTGAAGTCGGCGGGGACGGAAGCCTGGGCAACACCGGCACTCATCAGGCCTGCAACGGCCAGCATCTTGATCACGTTTTTCATGTTCATTCACTCTCTTGGTTTTTATGTCATTGGCAAGGCCTGACAGGCCTGCATCAATGCATCCTTGCAAGAGGTCATTCAAATGGTGTGTTGTTTTGTCACGGATGTTTGTCACCCATGTGTATGGGGGACTGCCATGAACGACCAGTTGTTTTGCGGCTTGGCGCTCCTGCCTAAGCGATGTGTGAATATTAAGCGCCTCACCCGGTCATTGTTAGCGAGATAAACTGGTCTACACGTTCAAAAAATATGAATGATGTTTTGTGGGGAGGAAGCAGGCCGGTTGGAGGGGCTTCACCCTTCCGGAGAGAGGTGCATGTCCCAGGCCTGACACCGGATTGTCACATCCGGTGCGTACTGTGCGGCTTCATTTTCACACTGGTTCAAGGATGACTATGTTTCGCATCTCTTCCCTTGCCGCCTGCGTGGCGGCCACCCTGCTGAGCGGCTGCCATTCGGGCAATGACTCCTCCTCGCCTGCCGTCGGCGACTATCAATACAGCACCAAGGCGGTCTATGCCGCCCGTCAGGCAATGAACAGCTATGAGGTTGCCCCTGAAGGCTTTAGTCCCGTCTTCACCGAACTGGTGGCACGCCACGGCTCCCGCTCGCTGTCCAGCCCCAAATACGATGTGCTGACCAAGCTGGTGTGGGAGGAGGCCGCGAGACAGGGGGCCTTGACCGAGCTGGGCCAACGGCTCGGCGCCAAGGTGGACGCCGTCACGGCCGCCAACCAGACCCTCGGCTATGGCCTGCTGAGTGCGCTCGGCAAGGAGGAGCACGCCAACCTGGCGACCCGGCTCGCCGAACGGCTGCCCACCCTGCTGACCACTGAATCGACTCCCCTCTGCCTCAAGGTCGAGACATCGGGCAAGGATCGCGCCAACGAAAGCGCCTACTTCTTCATGCAGAGCCTGGCCAAACGGGTCTCTCTGGTGGCGGACAGCCCCGACTGTTACGTAAGCCAGGAGAACCCTTCCGAGATCGACAAGGGGCTGCGCAACAAGTTCGAGCTCTACTTCCACAAGACCGAGCCGCAGGGGGAGTACACCCGGTATCTGCCCACCTTCCAGGCCTATCAGGCCTTTGTCGGGGACGAAGAGAACGGGGTGGCTCCCGCTCCCGAACTGACCGAGGCCCTCGATGCGCTCAAGGCCCTGCCCAGGACCCGAGTGATGGCCCGCGAGATGCTCGAGCGTCTCTACAGCAAGGCCTTCGTCGACGAGCTGGCCGCCGGGGTGGATTATGTGGCGGTGAATCCGGAGGATGGTGGCAAGACCCATGTGCGCGACGAGGTGGACGCCGCCCTCATGCTCTACAACCTCTTCATCATCGGCCCGGGGATGATCCGGGAGGCGCAGGCACAAGGCGGGTCCTGGGATCTCGAGCAGTTCATCACGCCAGAGGAGTCTGCCTGGTTCTCCTACCTTTCCGATGCCGAGGACTTCTACGAGAAGGGGCCGAGTCTTGCCAGCCAGAGCGCTACCTACGCTGTGGCCCAGCCCCTGCTTGACGGCCTCTTCAACGAGGTTCAGACCCAGGTGGTGGAAGAGGCGGGTGAGCATGTCGCCAAGCTGCGCTTCGCCCATGCGGAGACCCTGATCCCGCTGGCGGCCCTGATGAAGCTGGAAGGGAGCCGCCAGAGCGCCCAGCCCGGCGTGCTGATGAGCCAGGAAAACAACGAATGGCGTGGCGGCTGGGTCTCTCCCTATGCGGCCAATATCCAGTGGGATGTCTACCGCAACGAGGCCGGCCGGGTGCTGGTGAAGATGCTTTACAACGAGAAGGAGCTCGCCTTCAAGGCAGGTTGCGCCCCCATTGCGGTGGGCAGCTTCTTCTATGACTTCGGCGAGCTCAAACGCTGTTACGACTACTCGTCCTGACGCGCTCGTGCCATCCCCGGGGCCGGTCATCGCCGGCCCCGTTTTTTTGGTTCAGGCGGAGCCCGCTTGTCGACGACCCGCCTGCCAGGTGGTGCCCATGGAGGCGGCGATGATGGCGGCTATCCCGAGCCATTGGGACGGGGGCAACTGCTCCCCCAGCCATACCAGTCCCATCAAGGCTCCCATGGCCGGTTCACCGCTGGTGAGAATGCCGTAGCTCTTGAGGGGAAGGCGGCGCAGGGCAAACATCTCGAGAGAGTAGGGGATGGCGCTCGAGAGCAGCCCCACCCCGATGATGGTGAGGATCACGGGGACGGTGAATGACGCCTCGATCGCCCCCTCCAGCCCGAAGGGCAATACCAGCAGGGTGCCCACCCACATGCCCAGCGCCGGAGCCTGTGCGCCCAGCAAGGCTCCTGCCCGCTTTCCGGTGAGCATATAGAGCCCCCAGAAGAGGCCAGCCCCGAGAGCCAGTGCGGCCCCCAGGGGATCGATGGCCTGCTGTGTTGCCCGCAGGGGCAAGAGCAGCAGCAGCCCGGCGATGGCCAGTATCAGCCAGATGAAGTCTGCCCGGTGGCGTGAGGAGAGCAGGGCCACTGTCAGGGGGCCGATGAACTCGATGGCCAGGGCAACGCCGAGGGGAATGCGTGCGATGGCGAGATAGAAGAGCAGGTTCATGGCCCCAAGCGACAGGCCGTAGGGGATGGCGCCCAGCAGGGTGCGTCGGTCGAGGGGGGCACGCCAGATGCGAAACACCAGGGAGAGAAGGAGGGCGGCGCACCCCAGCCGGAACAGGGTCGTGCCTGCGGCTCCCAGCAGGGGAAACAGGGATTTGGCCAGGGAGGCGCCGAGGGTGATCGACAACATGGCGAGCAGGACGGCCAGAAGAGAGGAGAGGGCATTGGGATTGGGTTGCATGGTGTTCATACCGGGCAGGACGATGGGCAGTAAAATATATCTGGAGACTTGGGTAAAACCGGTCTAATACTGGCCTTGTGCGATAATTTTTATCTAATGAACCCCATGACCGACAAATTTGATCTGCTCATCCTCGCCGAGCTGCAACAGGATGCCCGTCTGCCCACGCCGGAGCTGGCCCACAGGGTCGGTCTTTCCGCCCCAGCCTGCTACCGCCGCGTCCGCGCCTTGCGGGAGTCCGGTCTCATCGAGCGGGAAGTGGCGCTGGTGGCACCGTCCACCATGGGCTGGCCCATCACCATGCTGGTGCTGGTGACCCTGGAGCGGGATCATGGCCGCATCGTCGATGAGATGATCGCCAGCCTGCAGCGGGAACCCGAGGTGATGGATCTCTGGTATGTGACGGGGGAGCAGGACTTCGTGCTGCAAGTGGCCGCCAGGGACATGCAAAGTTACGAGCAGTTCACCCGTCGGGTGCTCCATGCCAGGGACCAGGTGCGCAGTTTCAAGACTCTGGTGGTCATGGGACAGCACAAGCGTTGCGGCGCCTTGCTGCCCGGGTAAAGAGGGGGCTGCGCCGAAGCCTTGCCGGCATTGCGGGAGCGCCGTCAGGGAAACGAACAGGGGCAGGTACGGCCTGCCCCTTCTGTGTCAGCCAGGTGCCCCGGGCGCCAGCTCCTCTGCCGTCATGGGGCGCAAGACCCGGCAGGGATTGCCGACCGCCACCACGCCTGCCGGAATGTCTCTGGTGACAACGGACCCCGCCCCGATGACGCTGTTGTCCCCTATGGTGACGCCCGGGCAGATGACGACGCTGCCCCCAATCCAGACGTTGTTGCCGATGCGCACCGGCTTGCCGAACTCCACCCCCTTGATGCGAGGCGCTACCGCCACCGGGTGGGTAGCGGTGTAGATCTGCACTCCGGGGGCCAGCAGCACGTTGTCGCCTATGTGTACCTCGCACACATCCAGGATGGTGCAGTTGAAATTGGCGTAGAAATTCTCGCCGACAAAGATATTGGCGCCATAGTCGCAGAAGAAGGGGGGCGTGATGAAACAGCGTTCTGCGCGGCCACCCAGCAGGCGGGTGAGGCGCTCATCCCAGCCAGGGGCATCGGTTCGCTCCCGGTTCAGTTCTCCCAGCAGGGCGCGGCACTGCTCCCGCGCAGCCCGCAGTTCGGGGTCCCCTGCATCATAGGGCGCTCCCGCCACCATCTTCTGCCACTCGGGGCCACGCACGGCGGGCCGCTGCACTGTTGTTGCGTCAGTCATCATTGCTCCATCAGCCAGATCAGGGATTCGTAAGGGCGCAGCTTGCAGGATTGCGGGCGGGTCGGGCTATCCGGGTAGTTGCCAAGCAGCAGTCGCCCCTCCCCGCTTTGCAGCTCGGCAGGCAGGGCAAATTCCACCGGCTCGCCGTAGAAGTTGCTCACCACCAGCAGGGTCTGACCGTTGGCGCGGCGGACATAGGCCCAGATCTGCGGGTGCCCGGTCAGCAGCTCCTGATAATCCCCCTGGGTGAAGATGGGATGGCTCTTGCGCAGGGCGATGAGATCCCGATAGTGCCAGAACACCGAGTGCTGGTCGGCCAGCGCTGCCTCGGCGTTGATCTCGGAATAGTTGGCGGCAGGCTTGAGCCAGGGCGTCCCGCTGGTGAAACCGGCGTTGGAGGCGGCGCTCCACTGCATCGGAGTGCGCGAGTTGTCCCGGGACTTGGCGCCGAGAATGGCGAGGATCTCGGCCTCGCTCATCCCTTCCGCCTGCTTGATGGCGAAGATGTTGCGGCTCTCCACATCCTGATAGTCATCGATGCACTGATAGCCGGGGTTGGTCATGCCGATCTCCTCCCCCTGATAGATGTAGGGGGTGCCTTGCAGGCCGTGCAGCGTGCTGGCCAGCATCTTGGCGGCGACCACCCTATGCTCGCCCTCATCGCCGAAACGGGAGACGATGCGCGGCTGATCGTGGTTGCACCAGAACAGCGCCGACCACCCCTTGCCATGCATACCGCTCTGCCAGTGGTTGAAGATGCGCTTGAGTTCGAGGAAATCGAACGGGGCCTTGGTCCATTTGTCGCCGCCCGGGTAATCCACCTTGAGGTGATGGAAGTTGAACACCATGGAGAGCTCGGAACCATCGAGCGCGCCATAGCGCTGGCAGTGTTCCAGGCTGGTGGAAGACATCTCGCCCACCGTCATGGCGCCGACAGGAGCAAACACGTCGCGGCTCACATCCTGCAAAAATTCGTGGATGCGCGGCCCGTCGGTGTAGAAGCGGCGGCCATCCCCCACCTCGTCGTCAGGGAATGCCTGATCCTTGGAGATGAGGTTGATGACGTCGAGGCGGAAACCGTCGACCCCTTTTTTCGCCCAGAAATGGATGATCTTCTTCACCTCGGCGCGCACGGCCGGGTTTTCCCAGTTGAGATCCGCCTGCTCGCGGGCAAAGAGGTGCAGGTAGTACTGGCCGGTGGCCGGGTCCAGCTCCCAGGCGCTGCCGCCAAACTTGGATTGCCAGTTGTTGGGCACGCCGCCGTCTACCGGATCTTTCCAGATGTAGTAGTCGCGATAGGGGCTGTGCTTGTCCCCCAGCGCCGACTTGAACCAGGCATGCTCGGTGGAGGTGTGATTCACCACTATGTCCATCACGATGCGGATGCCGCGCGCATGGGCGGCGGCCAGGAGCGCTTCGAAATCGCTCATGGTGCCGTAGGCGGGATCTATGTTGAGGTAATCGGCGATGTCGTAGCCGTTGTCCACCTGGGGGGAGACGTAGACCGGGGTCAGCCAGAGGGCATCGACGCCGAGGGTCTTGAGGTAGTCGAGGCGGGCCATGATCCCCTTGAGATCACCGGTGCCACGGGCGCCGGAATCCTGAAAGCTTTTGGGGTAGATCTGGTAAATCACGGCGCTTTGCCACCAGGGTGTCTGTGTCATGGTTGGTTCGCTCATTGGTTGAAACCGGATTAGTTGGAACAGGGCAACGATAAAGGGCGGAGCCAGGGCTCCGCCGAGGTTGTGTGGATCAGGCCGTGGCCAGATCCAGCTTGCCGGCAGCCTGCTGGCGCTTGTAGACCAGCAGGGTCAGCAGGGCGGGGACCACGATGGCCACCAGCATGGCGATGGCGTAGATGCCCCAGTATTGCGGCTGGATGGAGAGGATGCCCGGCAGGCCGCCCACCCCGATGCCGTTGGCCATCACACCGGCGAAGCCGCAGATGAGAGCCGCACAGCTTGAGCCCACCATGGCGCACAGCATGGGGAACTTGTACTTGAGGTTGATGCCGTACATGGCCGGCTCGGTCACCCCGAGATAGGCGGAGATGGCGGCCGGGACCGAGATCTCCCGCTCGTTCTCCTTGCGGCTGATCAGGATGATGCCGACGACCGCAGACGCCTGGGCGATGTTGGAGAGGGCGATCAGCGGCCAGATGGGGGTGCCGCCCATGCTCTGCATCAGTTGCAGGTCCACCGCGTTGGTGGTGTGGTGGATGCCGGTGATGACCAGGGGCGCATAGAGGAAGCCGAACAGGGCGGCGCCGATGGGGGCAAACGAACCCGTCATGGCCGCCTTGGCGGCAAAGCCGACGCCGTCACCAATCCAGCGGCCGAACGGACCGATCAGGGCGTGGGCCACGATCACTGCCAGCAGCAGGGAGATGAAGGGCACAATCACCAGGTAGAGATAGGCCGGGATGATGCGCTTGAGGCTGGTTTCCACCCAGGCGAGGAAGACACCCGCCAGCAGGGCCGGAATGACCTGGGCCTGATACCCTACCTTCTGGATGACGAAGAGGCCGAAGTCCCACACTTCCGGGGTCTGCTGGCCGATGCCATAGGCGTTCATCAGTTGCGGCGACACCAGCGTGATACCCAGCACGATGCCGAGGATCTCGGAGCCGCCCATCTTCTTCACCGCAGACCAGCAGACACCCACCGGCAGGAAGTGGAAGATGGCTTCACCCAGCAGCCAGAGGAAGGCGTGCACCTGGGCCCAGAACTGGCTGATCTCGGTGAGGGTGTGGGTGCCGTCGTCGAACATCTTGATGTCGCCGATGACGTTGCGAAAGCCCAGGATCAGACCACCGGTGATGATGGCGGGCAGCAGGGGGACGAAGATCTCCGCCAGGTGGGAGATGCCGCGCTCCAACGGGTTCATGTTGTGGCGGGCGGCCTGTTTGGCGGCCTCCTTGCTGCCGCCGCTCACGCCGATCTCCTGGGTGAGCGCCTTGTACCACTGATCCACCTCGTTGCCGATCACCACCTGGAACTGGCCACCCTGGGTGAAGCTCCCCTTCACCGAAGGGATGGTCTCGATGGCCTTGGGATCGGCCTTGGCCGGATCGGCCAGCACGAACCTGAGCCGGGTCAGGCAGTGGCTGACAGTGGTGATGTTCTCTTTGCCGCCGATCCGCTCGATCAGCTGCGCCAGATGCTGTGTGTTGACTTTTGACATGAGCCTTCCCTCTGTGACTCCATGAATAATGGTCGTGTCTTTACCGGCTGGCCAAGGACCGCCCGTTTATTGGTATCGTTCCCAATCAGCATGAAGCCAGTGGCTGGCATCGGCAATGGGAACGTTCCCAATTCGTGGCGCTGGTCACAAAAAGCGCAAAACGCCGGGAATGGAGGAAAAGATAGACTACAGGGGCTGACAGGGGGCGATGGTAGCTCTGGGGGGCTGCCCCTCTTCAATCTGATCGAGCAGCTGTCTGGCGGCCAGTATACCGGCATCCTTGTAGCCGAAATCCAGGCTGAGGGTGTTGGCAAAGAGGAAAGTCAGCATGGGATTGCTGCCAAGGCCGCTCACCAGGATGTCGGTGCGACCCTGCTCCTGCAGGTATTTGGCGGCGCCGATGGCCAGGGTGTCGCTGGCACAGACCATGGCCTGGGTGGTGGGGGTGAGCAGCTTGGCCGCGAGCCGATAGCCGCTTTGCAGACCGAGATCCCCGAGGGCGCTGCGGGGCGTGCGCCCCTGTTCCCGACAGTAGTCGAGGTAAGCCTGATGCCGACGCAGCCCCGTGGTGAGATCGCTGCGTTCCACCCCGAGATAGGCGACCTCGGTCAGGCCACGCTCCCCGAGGTGGGCGAGCACGGCGCGCACCGCCCCGTCATCGTCGAAGCAGACCGACGAGAAGCCTGGGCGCTCGCGGGCCATCAGCACCAGTTTCTCCCTGAGCGGCGCCATGGCGGCATAGTCCAGATCGTTGAAGGCAAACAGGATGATGCCGTCCACCCCGCGCCGCTCCAGCACCGCCAGGTGCTCGCTCACCTTGGCGGGGGAGAACTTGCTCTCCATCAGCACGGCGTCGTAGCCACGCTGGTAGAGGGTCTCCAGCATGCCGCGCACCGCCTGGTTCTCGGAGCTGGAGTCGAGGCGCGACACCACGATGCCGACCACCTGCTGGCTCTGGCTGCGCATGGCCCGCGCCGATTTGCTCGGGACGAAACCGTGCTGGGCGATCACCGATTCGACCCTGGCCCTGGTCTGGGCATTGACCTTGGGATCCTGATTGAGCACCCGGGAGACGGTCGACTTGCCGACCCCGCTGAGGCGAGCGATATCGAGGATGGTCAGTTTCTTTTCCATGGGGGATCCGTGACAGGGGAGGGCGACAACCGGGATGCAGACATTGTTGTGATTAACTCCTGTGAATACAAGCCCATGGCGTTAGAATGCCCTTTCCCAGGCGACTTTCTTCGCCGTTGCACAGGACGCGCATCATGGATCTGTTGGCAAGTCTGCACTTCTCCCTCTCCATCACGGGCCCCATCTGTCTGGTGCTGGTACTCGGCATCTGGCTCAAGCGGCTGGGTCTTTTGCCCGACAGCTTCGTCGAGTCAGCCTCCCGTCTGGTGTTCCAGGTCACCCTGCCAGCGCTCTTGTTTCTGAGCATGGTGCGCACCGATTTTTCCACCATGCCGAGCCCCTGGCTCATCCTCTACGGCCTGCTCGGCACCCTCGCCGGTTTCCTGGTGCTGGAGGTACTGGCGGCCCGTTTCATCAGCGAGCAGAAATTGCGAGGCATCTTCGTGCAGGGCAGCTTTCGCGGCAACATGGGGATCATGGGGCTGGCCTATGTGCAAAACGCCTACGGCCCGGAGGGGATAGGGGCCGCCGCCCTGCTGGTGGGCTCCATCACTGTGCTCTACAACGTGCTCGCGGTGATCACCCTGACCCGCAGCCTGGGGGGCGGAAAGGGGCTCGCCCCCATACTCAAGGGGATCGTCAAAAACCCCCTCATCATCGCCATTCTGGCGGCCCTGCCCTTCGGTCTGCTCGGCATCGAACTGCCCCAGCTGGTCATCACCACGGGCAACTATTTCGCCAACATGACCCTGCCGCTGGCCCTGCTCTGCACCGGTGCCAGCCTCAACCTCAAGGCCCTGCGCGGCGGCGCCATGCTGACCGGCTGTGCCACGGTCAACCGGTTGTGCTGCATCCCCGTGCTGCTGGTGCTGGGGGCCTGGGCGCTCGGCTTCAGCCCTCAGGCCCTCGGCATCCTGTTTCTCATCAGCTCAACCCCCACCGCCGCCGCCAGCTATGTGATGACCCGTGCCATGGGGGGTGACAGTGCCCTCGCGGCCAACATCATCGCCACCACCACCCTGGGCTCGCTCGTCACCACCAGCCTGGGGGCCGCCCTGATGAACTACCTGGGACTGATGGGGTGATGGGGCGCCGCCATGATGCACGACCCGGGGTTGACGGGATCGGCATTCGCCCTTGACCTTGCCGGAGGCGGCAGCTTTAGGCTGATTGCACATCGACAGAGGAGAGAGCCCATGATCATCGAACTCACCGTTACCGGCATGTCCTGCGGCGGCTGCGCTGCCAGCCTGCAAAAGGCCCTGCTGGCTCAGCCGTCAGTCCGCACCGCCACGGTCGACTTTGCCAGCCGCAAGGCAGCCATCGAGAGCGAGCTGAGCAAAGCCGAGTTGATCGCCCTGATCGAGGCGAGAGGCTTTCAGGTAGAGTGAATTATCACTTAATTGGTATAAATCAGACTAATATTCTGTTTACTTCTTTTTATTGGTGAGAATGATCACTTAAATCCCGTTTAAAAAGAATAAAAATGCTGCAATTCCCTCATCCAAAAGGATTGCAGCATGACCCTTCCCATTCGCAAGACCCTGATCGCCGCCGTACTCGGCCTGACCCTCTCCCCCATGGCCATGGCGCTGCCCAGCGTGCACATTCTGGCCACCGGCGGCACCATCGCCGGGGCGGGCCAGTCTGCCACACAGTCCAACTACGAGGCCGGCAAGGTGGCCATCGAGACGCTGATCGCCGCCGTGCCCGAGATGAAAAACGTGGCCGACGTGCAGGGTGAGCAGGTGGTCAAGATCGGCTCCCAGGACATGAACGACGAGGTGTGGCTCACGCTCGCCAAGCGCGTCAACGCTCTGCTGGCCAGGGATGACGTGGACGGCATCGTCATCACCCATGGCACCGACACCATGGAGGAGACCGCCTACTTCCTCAATCTGACCGTCAAGAGCGACAAGCCGGTGGTGCTGGTGGGCGCCATGCGCCCCTCCACCGCCATGAGCGCCGACGGCCCCATGAACCTCTACAACGCCGTGGTGACTGCCTCCGACCCCGCCTCAAAGGGACGTGGCGTCATGGTGGCGATGAACGACACCGTGCTGGATGCCCGCGACGTCACCAAGACCAACACCACAGGAGTGCAGACCTTCGCTTCCCCCAACTTCGGCCCGCTCGGCTACATCCACAACGGCAAGATCGACTACCAGCGCAGCCCGGCCCGTCTGCATACCAGCAAGACCCCGTTCGACGTGAGCAAGCTCGACAAGCTGCCCCAGGTCGGCATCGTCTACAGCTACGCCAACGCCTCGGACCTGCCGGCCAAGGCCCTGGTGGATGCCAAGTTTGACGGCATCGTCAGCGCCGGGGTGGGCAACGGCAACCTCTACCACACCCTGTTCGACACCCTGGCCAAGGCGAGCAAGGACGGCATTCGCGTGGTGCGTTCCGCCCGCGTGCCGACCGGTTCCACCACCCTGGATGCCGAGATCGATGATGCCAAGTACGGCTTCGTCGCCGCCGAGACCCTCAACCCGCAGAAGGCGCGGGTGCTGCTGATGCTCGCCCTGACCCAGAGCAAGGATCCGGCCCAGATCCAGCGCTGGTTCCAGCAGTTCTAAGACCTCGGATCGGTCTGATTGACACTACCCCGTGAGATGAAGGGCAGGATAGGATCCTGCCCTTTCTTGTTGCGCCAGAGGCAGAGGTCGGTCCTCAGCTCATCATCAGCCAGCCGCAGAAACCCAGGTAAACCAGTCCCACCAGGGCGAGCCTGCCCGCCGTCATCCGCTCCCGACTGAACCCCCACCACAGCAGCGTGACCGCCAGCAGCGTCACCAGGGAGGAGGCCATCATGGTGCTGTCCAGCAGCCAGGGTGTGAACAGCAGGCAGAACGCCTTGGGAATGGTGCCCTGGATCATCATGGCGCCGGAGATATTGGCCAGCGCCAGCCGGTGTTTGCCCTGCCGCACCCAGATAAGCACGTTCATCAGCTCGGGCATTTCGGTGGCCACCGGGCTCAGCAGCAGGGCCGCCAGCACCGGAGAGAGACCGAACAGCTCGCCCATGTTCTCCAGCTGGTGAACGAACAGCTGGGCCGCCAGCGCCACCACACCGAGCGCCACCAGGGTTTGCAGCAGCACCTTGCCGAGCGCCGGGATCCTGGCGTGCGGATCCAGCTTGAGGGGGGAGGGCAATTCCGCATCGTGGCTGTCGGTCTGTTTCAGCTCACGTCGCACATAGAGGAGGTACATCAGCACGAACAGGGGGGCCAGCCAGGTTTTACCGGTGAAGGCCACCATGCCAAGCAGCACGGCCAGCAGGAAGATACCGGAAAACCAGACCTGATCGCGGCCTATTTCGCGCTGCACCTCGCCATTGATGGCTCTGTGCTCCCGGCTCATGCACAGCAGCAGGGTCACGCCAACGGCGGCATAGCCAAGGGTGGAGAGCACCAGGGGACCGCCGAGGGCCGCACCTATGCCTATCTGCTGCTGGGCGGGGGCATCCCCCATCAGCAGGGCGGTCAGGGTGACGATGCATTCGGGCAGGGCCGTGCCGAGGGCCGCCAGCAGAGAACCGGTGGCACTTTGGGACAGTTTGAAATGATGGCCGGTCCATTCGATGCCGTTGACGAAGTATTTGCAGGCCAGATAGATGGTGACGGCAGAGATCAGAAATAACAGCAGGGTGATCAGCATGATGAGTAACCGCCAGGCGAGCAGAACAACCGATGGACCCGATACGGCTCGCCTGGCTGGCGTGCATATCGAGGCCAAAGGTCTTGCAGGACGACAGGTGCTATCGCCGCCCATGCCATGGATCTGCGGATCCAAGAGTGTTGACATGGGCCCTGCCCGGATTTCGGGCGGGTTGCTACTCCCCAGTGACAGTGCGGACTTTTTACCAAGTGGCTCGGTGAGGCGCAAGGCCAACAGGGGATGATCCGCGCGACAAGTTGTAAAAGGATGTGACAACCCTCGACTCTCCCGTCCGGGATCCTGATCTTTTTACGGGGATCCTTGTGCTGGCACAGCGATTGCTATGAGTTGGCTACTGTCCACATTGACTTGGGAAGGGTGAACGATGAAACGGTGGATCCAACATTTTTACCAGCTTAATCGCCTCAACTGGCTGATGGTCTGGCTGCTGCTCTGCTGCAGCATCATCTTGCTGTTTCCGGCCGGATTGATGAAAGGTGCCGTGAGCCAGTGGGCCACGGCTCATGCGGCCTGGCTTGGGGTCGGCATGTTGATCGCCATCTCCTATTTCTGCAGTCAGGGCTTCCTGATCGCCTGGGAGTGGGCCTGTGACGAGTGGCAGTCCCGCCGCCAGCAGGATCAACTGGCCCAGATGATTGGCTTCCTCGACTTCAACGAGAAGGCGGTGCTGCGGGAGTTCGTACTGCAACGGAAAAGCGTCATAAACCTGCCGATCACCGAACCCGCCGTCAAAAACCTGATGGATGCCGGCGTGCTCACCTACGCCTACGGCAAGCCGGCGCGAGAGAAGGAGGACGAGAACCAGATCCGCGCCCTGATGATCGCCCTGCCAGCGCGCCCTCTGCTGACCTACAAGGTTCTGGGGCTGTCGCGCGGCAAGATGAGCGACGAGCAGGTGGAGCAGATCATGAATGCCAGGCCAAAATTCGCGCAGAAAAGCCTCCAGCGCTGACCTTCTCTCCCCATGAAAGAAAAGAGCCGGACATCTGTTCCGGCTCTTTGCTGTCTGGCGTTGCTTATTCGGTTCTGGCCTTGAGGTAGCCGGCGTAGTCGGGCACCTGGACGCTGAATGCCTGCTGCATGTGCGGGCTGTCCATGATGAAGTCCGCCGTCGCCTCGTTGGTGGCGACCGGGATGTTCCAGACGGCCGCGAGGCGCAGCAGGGCCTTGACGTCAGGATCGTGGGCGGCGGGATTGAGGGGATCCCAGAAGAAGATCATCACGTCTATCTTCCCTTCGGCGATGAGGGCGCCGAGCTGCTGATCCCCTCCCATGGGGCCGGAGAAGAGGCAGGTAATGGGCAGCTGCGCCTTCTTGCCGAGCAGGGTGCCCGTGGTGCCGGTCGCATAGAGATGGTGGAGCTTGAGCTCCTCCTTGCGGCGCAGCACCCAGTTCAGCAGAGGGGCTTTCATGTTGTCGTGAGCCACCAGGGCAACCCGTTTGTGGGGCGCCATCTCGCGTGCAATCAGTTCCATGGAGGTCATCCGTAGCAAAATGATGGGAATGGGGTCGTATCCTAATCGAAAGCGGCGCCTGCCGCTGCCCCATGCATCGTAACTGTGATCCCGGAGGCGGTTCAATCCGGCGCCTGCCATCCTGACAGACTCTGGCCTGCCTTGTCAGCAACCAGGTTGGCTACCGTATCGTTGGGCAAGATCTCTGCCGCTGGTGCCATGAAAAAACCCGCCTGGGCGGGTTGGGATTGTCTCTTGATGTCATCTAGATTCAGGATGACTCGGCATGGAGCTGGGATTGCTGGTAGTTTTCCAGACCGATACGGGCGATGAGATCGAGCTGGGTTTCCAGCCAGTCCACATGCTCCTCTTCATCTTCCAGGATCTCCTGAAACAGGTCGCGGCTGACGTAGTCCTGCACGGACTCGGCATAGGTGATGGCGACTTTCAGGTCGGGGATGGCGTCCATCTCCAGAGACAAGTCACAGCGCAGCATCTCTTCCACCGTCTCACCGATGCGCAGCTTGCCCAGATCCTGCAAGTTGGGCAGCCCTTCCAGAAACAGCACCCGCTTGACCAGCTCGTCGGCATGTTTCATCTCATCGATGGATTCGTGATACTCCTTGTGCCCCAGCCCCTTGAGGCCCCAGTCATCATAGATGCGGGCATGCAGGAAGTATTGGTTGATGGCAACCAGCTCATTGGCCAGCACCTTGTTGAGGTGGGCAATGATTTTGGGATCTCCTTTCATCGACATTACTCCTCGTGTTCGAGCCTAGGCAACGATCACTAGAGCTTAGTCCAGAAACATGACCATAACGTGATGGGGAAAGTCGTCCCCTGGAGGGCAGAAGGAGAGATGAAGACGAGAAGTCGGCGGTTTTACGCCACTTCGTAATAGAGCGGTGCCTGCTCTGACTCCATCTTGTCGATTTCGGTAGCGATGATCTCCATCGCCATGCGCACACATTTACCACATTGAGTACCGACTTCCAGCGACTGTTTCAACTGTCGGAATTCAGTCTTGCCTGCCTGTACCGCCTTGCGGATCTGGTTATCTGTGATGCCGCGGCACAAACACACGTACATAATCTGGACCTCATGCTGGAATGAGATGAAATCTAAATGAGAATGGTTCGTAATGCAAAGAACGAATGGTAATAAGATCCCGTGCTTGCCAGTGATTCCACCCTTGGGGAGAATGCCTGCATCAGAGAGGATGCGAACATGTTCAAAAAACTATTCAATGCCCTGTTCAAGGGAGAGATCGCCCAGAGCCCCGAGGTTGAGCCCATCGAATACATGGGCTATCTCATCTATCCCGAGCCCATGGCGGAAGGGGGGCAATACAGGCTGGCAGGTCGCATCACCAGGGAGATCGACGGGCAATTACAGACCCATCGCTTCATCCGCTCCGATCTCTTTGCCAACCCGGCGGATGCAGAGCGCTTCATGGTGCAAAAGGCCCATACCTTCATCGACCAGATGGGGGAGCGCATGTTTGAACCCCGCGTGAAGCCAGACGCCAGCCCAGCTCCATGATGTCAGCCGAGCTGCTCGCCTTGCGCCACGCTATCGCTCATGCCGGCGAGCGGCGTCTTATCTGGCTGGAAGGGGAGGAGGATGACTGCATCGTTCGTGCCGAATCCTTGCTGTGGGGAGAGGTGTTCTGGCTGGGGCAGGGTCCTGAGCGTCATGCTCCGCAGCCTGCCGCCAAGGCGCTTCAACGGCTCGGTCAGGAGTGCGACACCTTGGTATTCAATGCCTTCAGTGGTTTTCACCCCGATGCATTCGGTGCCTTGGCGGGGACATTGAGGGCTGGGGGGCTCTTGCTTCTGCTGACCCCGCCGCGTGAGGTATGGCCGACCTACCCAGACCCTGATCGTCAGAGGCTGGTCGCCCAGCCAGAGGAGGCCGATCGTGCCGGGCAGGGGTTCATCTCCCGTCTGGTACGGTTGCTGGAAGAAGATCCGGCGCGAGATCTGACGCCTGCCTCTTGTGATATGACCTGGCAGCCTCTCGACGGAGACCGGCCGCTGAGCGCGGATCAGGCCCGTGCGCTGCCCGCCATCCACAACGTGTTGCACGGCCATCGCCGTCGCCCCCTGGTGCTGAGCGCCGATCGCGGTCGTGGCAAGAGCGCCGTGCTGGGGCTGGCGAGCGCCGACTTGCTGAGTCGGGATCCGGCCTTGAGGATAGCGGTGACGGCCCCTTCCCACGCCACAGTGGCGACACTTTTTGCCCATGCAGAGCGCGCGCTGGCAGAGATGCCTGAGCGGCTGGCCGGTCTGAGCTATGTGTCCCCTGATCGGGTGGCTCAAGGAGACGTACTGGCGGATCTGCTGCTGGTGGATGAGGCCGCCGCTATCCCGACCCCACTGCTGGAGGCCATGCTGGCCCGTCACAGTCGTATTGTCTTCGCTACAACGGAGCACGGCTATGAGGGGACGGGGCGCGGCTTTCATCTGCGCTTCAAGCGGATACTCGATGAGCAAACCCCGGATTGGCAGGAGCTGCGCCTGGTGGAGCCCATTCGCTGGAGCCTGAGCGATCCGCTGGAGCCTCTGATCTTCCGGCTCCTTGGCCTGAATGCTGACATATCGGCACCTCATCCCCCGACATCACCGACCTGGCGCCAGGTCGGACAAGATGAACTGGCCCGTGATGACGCGCTGCTCAATCGGGTGTTCGGCCTACTCGTGCTGGCTCACTACCAGACCAGCCCCAGCGATCTGCGGTATTTGCTGGAGGGGCCGGATCTCGATATTCATCTGATGGAGCAGGGACAGGAGTTGCTCGGGGTGGCGCTGGTCGCGCGGGAGGGCAATATACCCCCTGATCTGGCACATGCGATCTGGGCCGGACGAAGGCGCCCTCGTGGACATCTGCTGCCCCAGTCGCTGCTGGCCCACGCCGGTTTCGTGACGGCGGGGGAGCGCTCTTATGCCAGGGTGATGCGCATCGCCATCCATCCTGCCCTTCATCGTCTCGGGCTGGGGTCTTGGTTGCTGGACAAGCTGGTATCACATTATCGGGCATTAGGGGTCGATTATCTGGGATCTGCCTTCTCCGCCAGTCCAGATCTGCTGCCATTCTGGCTCAAGGCGGGATTGAAGGTGCTACGTCTTGGTCTGCAGCGCGATGCGGCCAGCGGCAGTCATGCAGCTTTGCTGCTGATGCCGCTGCAATCGGAATATCACGCCGAGCTGGCGCAATGGCGACAGCGTTTCATGAGCCAGTTGCCGGCCCTGCTGGCGGGTGAACTCAAGAGGCTGGATACCGAACTGGTCTGGCTATCCCTCAGAGGCGGACCTGTCACTCATGTGCCGGATCTGGATGAATTCGAGCATCGGGAACTCGATTGCTTTGCCCACCATCACAAACCATTCGAATTGTGCCAGGGGACATTGCAACGCTGGCTGCTCCGGCAAGTGATGATGCTGGACGGGTTGAGTCAGGATGAACGACGGTTGCTGATCGCCACCATCTGGCAATATGCGCCCTGGTCCGAGCTGGCTGCCCGACAGGGCGTCGCGGGCAAACCCACCCTGATAAAAGCACTGCGCTCCCTGCTGGCCAGACTGCTGGCTCAGCAAGCACCAGCGGGCTGACCCCGCCTCTTGCACGGCAGAAAACCACGGAGCCCGGGAGGACCCCATGGCCCCTCCCGGGTTCTGCACATCGATTCGACTCACCATGGCTGAAGCTCTCCCCGTTCAAGGCGCGGCCACCCCGGGACCAGTTTCTCCCTCTTCCCTGCTCGCGTTTTGCCCATTGCCACTGCTCTGATGAGCCTGACCAAGGCTATCTGCATTTTGGTTTTTTCTGAATATGGACTAATACTTGAATGTGAAATGAATTTTAATAAATGCATTATTTTCAGATGGTTAGCATTGGGTGTCGAATGTTGGCCATCTTCTCCAACGTGCACAGGGAGTGCAATGTGAGAAACGATGCAGCTCAGGCAGGTGCCGGAATGATGATGTGGTTCATCAGCAGCAGCGCCTTTGCCAATGAGATCCGGTTCAACATGACGCGCGGGGCCACCGCCATCAGCCAGCAGGTCTATGACCTGCATATGACGATTTTCTATATCTGTTGCGTCATCGGTCTGCTCGTCTTCGGCATCATGTTCTGGTCCATCGTGCACCATCGAAAATCGCGCGGTGCCAAAGCCGCCCAGTTTCACGAAAGCACCCGCATCGAGTTGCTGTGGACTGCCATCCCCGTGTTGATACTGATCGCGATGGCGGCACCGGCAACCTCGACCCTGTTGAAGATGGAGGATACCTCCAAGGCCGATCTCACCGTCCTCGTCACGGGCTCGCAATGGAAATGGCATTACAAATACCTCGAGTATCCGGTGGCGTTTTATTCCCTGCTGGCGACCAGCAAACAGCAGATCTCCGGTGATGCCCCCAAGGGCGGCAATTATCTGCTGGAGGTGGATAACCCTCTGGTATTGCCGGTCGGCAAGAAGATCCGTTTCCTGATGACCTCGGACGATGTCATCCACTCCTGGTGGGTTCCCGCCTTCGCCGTGAAAAAAGATGCCAATCCTGGCTACATCAACGAATCCTGGACGCGGATCGACAAGCCGGGCACCTATCGTGGGCAGTGCGCCGAGCTGTGCGGCAAGGATCACGGTTTCATGCCCGTGGTTGTGGTGGCCAAATCCGCAGAGGAGTTCGAGGCGTGGATTGCCAGGAAGGGAGACGAGCAGGCAACCGCCAAGGCACAGCAACAGTTGCAGGCAGCGGAGACCATGACGTTGCCACAAGCCATGGCGCTGGGGGAGAAAGTCTATCTGGGCCACTGTGCGGCCTGTCATCAGCCCGCGGGTACCGGATTGCCCGGCATCTTCCCGGCGCTCAATGGCAGCAAGGTGACCACACAGGCTGAGCATCGTGCCCAGCATCTGGATACTGTGTTGCACGGCCGGAGTGGTACGGCGATGCAACCTTTTGGCAAACAGTTGACGGCGAAGGAACTGGCCGCCGTCATCACCTATGAACGCAATGCCTGGGATAACAAGACCGGTGACCTTGTGCAGCCAGCCGAGGTGCAGTCCCTTCTCAACCCGGCCAATCCGGACAAGGACAAGTGAGGCGTCGGCATGAGTGATGGAATCACGGATACCCCGCACAGCGAACATGTCCACCAGCCAGCGGCCGGTCTGAGGCGCTGGCTCTACACCACCAATCACAAGGACATCGGTACCCTCTATCTGTGCTTTGCCCTCACCATGTTCTTTACCGGTGGCGCCATGGCCATGGTGATCCGGGCAGAACTGTTCCAGCCCGGACTGCAACTGGTGGAACCCCTGTTTTTCAACCAGATGACCACGGTACACGGCCTCATCATGGTCTTTGGTGCCGTCATGCCCGCCTTCACCGGCCTCGCCAACTGGCTGATCCCCATCATGATTGGGGCCCCTGACATGGCACTGCCCCGCATGAACAACTGGAGCTTCTGGATCCTGCCGTTTGCTTTCCTCATCCTCCTGTCGAGCCTGTTTATGGAGGGAGGCGGCCCCAGTTCTGGCTGGACCTTCTATGCCCCCCTGTCTACCCAGTACAGCGGCAACAGCACGGCCCTGTTTGTCTTTGCCATTCACATCATGGGGATCTCCTCCATCATGGGGGCCATCAACGTCATCGTGACCATCTTCAACCTGCGGGCGCCGGGCATGGGCTGGATGGAGATGCCGCTGTTTGTCTGGACCTGGCTGATCACGGCGTTTCTGCTCATCGCTGTCATGCCGGTGCTGGCGGCTGCGGTGACCATGGTGCTGACGGACAAGTATTTCGGGACCAGTTTCTTCGATGCGGCCGGTGGGGGGGATCCTGTCCTGTTTCAGCACATTTTCTGGTTCTTCGGGCACCCGGAAGTCTACATCATGATATTGCCGGCTTTCGGCATCGTCTCCAGCATCATTCCGACCTTCTCCCGCAAGAAGCTGTTCGGTTATCGCTCCATGGTCTATGCCACCAGCAGCATCGCCTTGCTCTCCTTCATGGTCTGGGCTCACCACATGTTCACCACCGGATTGCCCGTGGTGGCGGAGCTGTTCTTCATGTACACCACCATGCTGATCGCGGTGCCGACAGGGGTAAAGGTATTCAACTGGCTTGCCACCATGTGGCGTGGTTCTCTGACATTCGAGACCCCCATGCTGTTTGCCATCGCCTTCATCACTCTGTTCACCATTGGCGGTTTCTCCGGGCTGATGCTGGCCATGACGCCGGCTGATTTTCAGTATCACGACACCTATTTCGTAGTGGCCCATTTCCACTATGTGCTGGTGACCGGTGCCGTCTTCTCGATCCTGGCTGCGGCCTACTACTGGTTGCCGAAATGGACGGGGCACATGTATGACGAGCGGCTCGGCCAATGGCATTTCTGGTGTTCGCTCGTCTCGGTCAATGTGCTGTTTTTCCCCATGCATTTTGTCGGGCTGGCGGGCATGCCTCGCCGCATTCCCGATTACGCCCTGCAATTTGCCGACTTCAACATGCTGATCAGCCTGGGGGGTTTTGCCTTCGGCCTGTCCCAACTGCTGTTTGTCTGGGGCGTGGTCAAATGCATCAGAGGCGGAGCCAAGGCGAGCGATCGGGTATGGGAGGGGGCCGAGGGGCTGGAATGGACGCTCTCTTCTCCCCCTCCTTATCACAGTTTCCAGACTCCGCCGGATATCCGGTCGGAAGAGCGTTAGGGAGATCATATGACCCAGGTCAGTCATGCCCCCTTGCTCAGAAAACTGGCTCTGGTCGTGCTCGTCATGTTTGGTTTTGCCTTTGCGCTGGTGCCGCTTTATGACGTCTTCTGCCGGATCACCGGCCTCAATGGCAAGACGTCTGATCAAGCGGCCAGTACGGAGCGGGCGGTGATCGACAGCAAGCGGAGCATCCAGATCGAGTTTCTTGCTCATGCGGATACCCGGATGCCGTGGGAGTTCAACGGTGAGACGGCTCGGCTATCGGTGCGGCCGGGGGAGGTGAAGATGGTCAACTTTCGGGTGTTCAATCCCACGGAGCGGACCATGGTGGGTCAGGCGGTCCCGTCGGTCTCTCCCGGTCCCGCCGCAGCCTATCTGAAGAAAGTGGAGTGTTTCTGTTTCAATCGCCAGGAGCTGAGGGCAGGGCAGAGCAAGCTGATGCCGCTCAAGTTCTATATCGATCCGGCACTACCGGACAGCATCAATACCATCACGCTTTCCTACTCGCTCTATGACATCACGGAGTCCGTACCTGCACCGGCACTCGCACAGAGGAAATGACCATGGCCAAGGTGAACCAGACCTATTATGTCCCGGACCAGAGTCGCTGGCCCATCATTGGTGCCATTGCACTGTTTTTCCTGGCGTTGGGGGCGGGACATCTGGTCAATGAAGTAGCGAGTGGGCAGACCGGTTTCGGCCGGTATCTGATGATGGCCGGTGTCGCCCTGCTGGCATTCATGTTGTTTGGTTGGTTCCGTCACATCATCCGGGAGTCCATGACCGGGCTCTACAGCGCCCAGATGGACAGATCCTTCAGGCAGGGCATGGTCTGGTTCATCTTCTCCGAAGTGATGTTCTTTCTGGCTTTTTTCGGAGTGCTGTTCTATGCCCGCCAGCTTGCGGTGCCCTGGCTGGATGGTGCGGGCCACAGGGTGATGACGGGCCAGCTGCTGTGGCCGGATTTCACCGCTCACTGGCCCCTGCTCAAGACGCCCGGCGGGGCCACGACCCAGGCCATGCCCTGGCAGGGGATCCCCCTCATCAATACCCTGATCCTGCTCGGCTCCTCCGTGACCCTGCTGTTTGCACACATGAGTCTGGAAAACGGCAGACGCATGCGGCTCAAGGGGATGTTGCTGGCCACCGTGGTGCTCGGGCTGATATTCCTGTGGTTTCAAGGCTATGAGTATCTGCATGCCTATCGGGATCTCGGACTGCGGCTGGATTCCGGCATCTATGGCAATACCTTCTTCATTCTGACCGGGTTCCATGGACTGCACGTGCTGCTGGGCACCCTTTTCCTGACCATCATCTGGCTGCGAATCATGTTGAGGGATCATTTCACCCCACAGCGTCATTTCGCTTTCCAGGCTGCGGCCTGGTACTGGCACTTCGTCGATGTGGTCTGGCTCTGTCTGTTCGTCTTTGTCTACCTGCTTTGATGCCGTGCTCAGTAGGGGCGCGGGTTGGGCTCCAGCCAGCCCATCGCGAGAGAGAGCAGCAGTATGATGACCACCAGCAGGGAGAAGAAAACGCGCCGACCCAGAGGTACCGACATCTTTTGCGTATTGCCTGCACTGAGCATCAGCCAGAGGGCGTGAAACAGCTGGCCGATGATGAGCAGCAGCATGAGTATCAGAACGACCTTGATCAACATCTTGGGATCCTCCTCGATATGCGCGATTCGGCTGCACGTGACAAGCGACGACCATGGCATCACAGACGCTGGTTCGTCTTGTTGTTCACTCTGGTGGTGACGGCCGGTTTGTGCAAGCTGGCATTCTGGCAGTGGCAGCGCGGAATGGAAAAAACGGCCTGGCTGGCGCAGATGGCAAAGATGCAGCAGGCCGGACCAAGGACATTGGCCCAGATCGACTGGCAACACCCGGAGTCACTGGATGGCCAGCCTCTGCAAGGGAAAGCCGAGTGGGTCAGCCCTTATGTCTGGTTGCTGGACAACCAGATCGTCAACGGGGAGGTTGGCTATGACGTGCTCATCCCGGTACGCACAGAGGGAGGATCCTCACTGTTGCTGGTCAACCTGGGATGGGTGCCCGCGCCATCCGACAGGTCGCAATTGCCCAATCCCGCCATCCCCGCCGCAATGACCCTTGAAGGTGTTCTGCGCATGGCTCCCGGCAGCTTCCTGCTGGGACAGAACATAGAACCAGGCCCCTACCCGAACCGGCTGCAATCCATCAGGGCCGAGACCCTGCGACAGGCAATCGGAGCCCCGCTTGCAGACGCCGTGTTGTATCAAAGACGAACCCCATTCCTCTATCACTACCAGCACAATGTCATGCCTCCTGAAAAACACCGGGCCTATGCGGTGCAATGGCTCGGCTTGGCGCTGGTGGTTCTGTCAGGGGGGGTCATGCTGACAAGGAGGTGCTCCCCATGAGCGGATGGCGACGCTGGCGGGTGCCAGCGCTCTTTGCTGCGGTGATCCTGCTGCCTGTGGTGCTGGCGGCTCTGACTCTTCACCAGGGCTGGTATGAACCCGGCACGCGCAGCAAGGGGCACTGGCTGCACCAGGAGATCTACCTGTTGCAACCGCTTCCAGCCCATCAGCACCAATGGCGACTGGTCTATCTGGTGGCCCCTCGCTGCGAGGGGCAATGCCGGCAGGTCCCCGCGCTGATGGCACGTATCCAGGCCGCACTTGGCCGTAATCTGGACAAGCTGGAGCTGGTCCAGTTGACGCCACCTCACGAGGCAAACAGTGAAATGAGGGAGGGGGATATACTGCTGGTGGACGACCGCGGGCTGGCCATCTTGCGTTACGAGGTGCCCGGCAGCACGACGACCTGGCCGTTGCTTGGCAAGGCGGTACTGTCGGATCTGCAGCAACTGCTCAAGTATCAGCGTGGGGTGCAGTGACGATGCAGCCGGCATGGGACTCGCATCTTCTGGCTACTGCACGGTCAACGAGGCGGCATATGAAGATGCACAAGAGGCTGGCCTCCGTGGCCATTGCGCTGGCCGTTCTTGTCATCGCGCTCGGTGCTTATACCCGGTTGACGGATGCCGGGCTGGCTTGCCCCGATTGGCCAGGTTGCTATGGTTCCCTGGCCATTCCCCGCGCCGAGCATGCGGAACTGGCGGCACAGCGCTATCCGGCCAGCCCGCTTGTTCCTCACAAGGCGCGCAGCGAGATGGTGCATCGCTACTTCGCCGGGGTGCTGGGAGGCGTGATTGTGCTCCTGTCCGGCTTGGGCTGGCGTACAGGCGGCCGACTGCGCCACCTCTCGCTCATCTTGCTGGTGCTGGTTGCGGGTCAGGCGGCACTGGGTATGTGGACGGTGACCCTGGCCCTGCATCCCCTGGTGGTGACCACTCATCTGCTGGGCGGCTTCGCCATCCTGACCTTGCTTTGGCTCTATCGGGCCGAATTGGCAGGTTTCCCTTCACCCCCGCCCGTACACCAGGGCGTTTCCTGGCTTGGCAGCATGGCCTGTGGCGTGTTGCTGCTGCAGATCGCGCTGGGGGGCTGGACGTCGGCGAACTATGCGGCCATGGCATGTGTGGAGTTTCCCTTGTGCCAGGGCAACTGGCAGGCAGAGCTGAATTGGGCGCAAGCCTTTCATCTCCCTCTGGGGCACGCCAGCTATGAGTTCGGCGTGCTGGGCAAGGAGGCGCGCCAGACCATTCACATCGCCCATCGCCTGGGAGCGCTGACCACGGCCTTGCTGGTGGGAGCTTTCGCCCTCGCGCTGCTCTGCCAGCGGCCCCCCCTGAGAGGGTTTGGCTGGCTGTTGCTGGGTCTGCTGACCGTGCAGATTGCCTTGGGATTGGCGAACGTCCATCTGGCCCTGCCACTGGCCAACGCCCTTGCGCATAATCTGGTGGCCGCCCACCTGCTGGTCTGCTGTGTGCTGGCGCGCGGGAGACTCTCTATGCCTCATCACAACCCCTTGCCATCCCCTGGGATGGTCAGGAGCCGGACATGAATGGGAGAGTGCGGGCACAGCGCTTCGCCCTCCGCCGGGTGCGCGATTATTGTCAGTTGACCAAACCAAAGGTGGTCGCCCTGCTGCTCCTGACCGCCTGGGTGGGCATGCTGCTGGCCGAGCCGACACGCGCCTCTCTGGACGAGATGATACTGGGCCTGGCGGGGATTGGACTGCTCGCTGCCGGGGCGGCGGCCATGAACCATTCTCTGGATAGCGGCATCGATGCCCGGATGCGCAGAACGCGCTGGCGCCCGGTCGCCATGGGACGGATCACGCCGGGGCAGGCGATGAGTTCTGCGATCTGTCTGGCACTGTCGGGGTTTGTTCTGCTCCATTGGGGCGTGAATCCCCTGACTGCCTGGCTAACCCTGGCCAGCCTGTTCGGCTATGCGGTCGTCTATACCCTGCTGCTGAAGCGGGCCACGCCGCAGAATATCGTTATCGGCGGATTGGCGGGAGCCATGCCACCGCTCTTGGGCTGGACCAGCATCACGGGGCAGCTTTCGGCCGAGCCCTGGCTGCTGGTGATGATCATCTTTACCTGGACGCCGCCCCATTTCTGGTCTTTGGCCATCCACCGGCGCGATGACTATGCCGGTGCCGACATTCCCATGCTGCCCGTCACCCACAGCACCGATTTCACCAAGACCGCCATCCTGCTCTATCTGCTGATCCTGACGCTCGTCTGTCTGCTGCCCTATCTGATCGGCATGTCGGGGCTTGTCTACCTGGTCGGCAGCCTTGGGTTGAACCTCGGATTCTGCTGGCATGGTTGGCTGTTGAAGTATGGGGATCGCCCCGGCCAGGCGATGCGCACCTTCCGTTTCTCCATCTATCACCTGATGCTGCTGTTTGGTCTGCTGATTCTGGATCACCACTGGCTGTGGCGGTTGTCATGACGTTGACGCGGGTCGCGGTCGGGTGAACGGTGACGCTGCGTCGGTGCACAGCAGGGATGCACAGACCTGATGCAAAACAAGATGGCCCCTTGGGGCCATCTTGTTTTCAGGAGGGCGGGAGCCTAGAGCTTGACCATGATATGGCGCGGCACCGTGTAGTCCTCCAGCGCGTAGAGGGAGAGATCCTTGCCGTAGCCGGACATCTTCATGCCGCCGTGGGGCATCTCGGAGGTGAGCATGAAGTGGGTGTTGATCCAGGTGCAGCCGTACTGCAGGTGGCTGGCTACCTTGCTGGCAAGGCCGAGATCCCGGGTCCAGACCGAGCTGGCGAGGCCGTAGTCCGAGTCGTTGGCCCACTGCACCACCTGTTCGGCGTCGCCAAAGCGGGTCACCGACACAACCGGGCCGAATACCTCCCGGCGCACAATTTCATCCTCCTGACGGGCATGGGCGATCAGGGTCGGTTCGAAGAAGAAGCCGTTGCCGGGGCGGATCTTGCCCCCCGCCGTCACCTCCACATGACCGCTGCTCTGGGCCCGCTCCACGAAGCTGGCCACCCGGTTGCGCTGCCGGTCCGAGATGAGCGGCCCCATCTCCACTCCCTCCTCGCGCGGACCGCCCACCTTGATGGAGGCGACCGCCTCGGTCATGGCGGCGACGAACTTGTCGTATATCTTGCCCTGGGCATAGATGCGGCAAGCGGCTGTGCAATCCTGGCCGGCGTTGTAGAAGCCGAAGGTGCGAATGCCGGCCACCACGGCCTCCAGATCCGCATCGTCAAAGATGATGACCGGTGCCTTGCCCCCCAGCTCCAGGTGGGTGCGCTTCATGGTGCGGGCGGCGCTCTGCAGGATCTTCTGGCCGGTGGCGATGTCACCGGTGAGCGACACCATGCGCACCAGCGGGTGCTCCACCAGCGGCGCCCCCACGCTCTCGCCCCGGCCGCAGACGATGTTGATGACGCCGCGCGGGAAGAGCTCGCTGGCCAGCTCCGCCAGGCGCAGGGCGGTGAGCGGGGTCTGCTCGGAGGGCTTGAGCACCACCGTATTGCCGGCGGCGAGCACCGGGGCCATCTTCCAAGCCGCCATCATCAGCGGATAGTTCCAGGGGGCGATACTGCCCACCACACCGATGGGGTCGCGGCGGATCATGCTGGTGTGCCCCTCGATGTACTCCCCCGCCAGCGGCCCCTGCAGGCAGCGGGCGGCGCCGGCGAAGAAGCGGAAGCAGTCCACTACCGCCGGCAGCTCGTCATTGAGCACCGCCAGATAGGGCTTGCCGCAGTTGAGGGATTCGAGGGCCGCAAACTCCTCGGCGTGGCGCTCGATGGCATCGGCCAGGCGCAGCAGCAGGGTACTGCGGCTCGCCGGGGTGGTGCGGCTCCACTGGGCGAAGGCGCGCTGGGCGCCGTTCACCGCCCGGTTCACCTGCTCGAACGAGGCTTCTGGCACGGAGGCTATGAGCTCCCCGGTGGCCGGGTTGAGGATGGGCTCGGCCTGGCCGTCACCGGTGACGAACTGACCGTCGATCAAAAGTTGGGTAGAGAGTTTCATGGTTGCATCCTTGCGCACGCGTTGAGTCGTTATTTGCCGCTGCCGGCAACGTCCTGGCCGTCGCGGGTGAGGTAGTAGGCAAGCAGAATGGGAATGGTGGTGAAGGCCACTATGATGAGCGCCACCACGTTAGTGACCGGCCTGTCCCGTGGCCGGATCAGCTCCTGATACATCCAGATCGGCAGCGTGGTCTGCTGGCCCGCGGTGAAGGTGGTGACGATCACCTCGTCAAAGCTCAGGGCAAACGCCAGCATGCCCCCCGCCAGCAGTGCCGTGGCCAGATTGGGCAGGATCACGTAGCGCAGGGTCTGGAAGCTGTCGGCACCGAGATCCATCGACGCCTCGATGAGGCTCTGGTTGGTGCGGCGAAAGCGCGCCAGGGCATTGTTGTAGACCACCACCACGCAGAAGGTGGCGTGACCGATGACGATGGTCCAGAAGCTGAAAGGGATCTCCATCACCCCGTAGGCGGAGCGCAGCGCGATGCCGGTGACGATGCCGGGCAGGGCGATGGGCAGCACCAGCAACAGCGATACCACCTCCTGGCCGAAGAAGCGGCTGCGGGCGATGGCCCCCGCCGCCAGGGTGCCGAGCACCATGGCGGCCAGCGTCGCCAGCCCCGCTACCTCCAGCGATAGCTGGATGGCGCGCCACACGTCGGGGCGGTTGAGGGTCACCTCGAACCACTTGAGGGTGAGCCCGGGCGGTGGGAACTGATAGCTCTTGCTCTCGCTGGTGAAGGCGTAGAGGAAGATGAACAGGATCGGGAAGTGCAGGAACAAGAGGCCGCCGATGGCCGCGTACTTGAGCAGGCCGGAGGGCTGGCTGTCATGGTCCCGTTTCATGGAAGTATTAGAGCGCATCGAAGGCCCCCAAGCGTTTCGCGATGGTCAGGTAGATGGCGATGATGAGGATCGGCACCAGCGAGAAGGCGGCGGCGAAGGGCAGGTTGCCCGCCGTGCCCTGCTGCATGTAGACCACCTGACCTATGTACATGGTGGAGTTGCCTATGATGCCGGGGATGATGTAGTCCCCCAGCGTTAGGGAGAAGGTGAAGATGGAGCCCGCCACCACGCCGGGCAGGGCCAGCGGCAGGATCAGGGTGCGAAAGGTCTGGGCCGGGGTGGCGCCGAGATCGCCGCTCGCCTCCAGCAAGGAGCGCGGGATCCGCTCCACCGCCGCCTGGATGGGCAGGATCATGAAGGGCAGCCAGACGTAGACGAACACGATGAAGGTGCCGATGCGCGAGAATGACAGCGACGGCCCCCCGATCACCGGCAGCGAGAGGATGGCGTCCAGCAGCCAGTCCAGTCCCAGGGTGTCTGCCAGCCAGCTGATGACCCCCTCCTTGGCCAGGATCAGCTTCCAGGCGTAGACCCGCACCAGATAGCTGGACCAGAGCGGCAGCATGATGCCGACGTAGAACAGGGCCCGGGTCTTGCCGCTGGTGTAGCGCGCCATGTAGTAGGCGATCGGAAAACCGAGCAGGGCGCAGGCCAGGGTCACCAGCAGCGACATGCCGACGGTGCGCAGGATCACGTCCAGGTTCTCAGCCCGCAGCAGGGCAACGAAGTTCTGCAGCCCCAGCTCGTGGCGGATCTGGCCGCTGAACTCGTCCAGTCCGAAGAAGGCGTTGGAGAGCAGCATCAGCAGGGAGCCGACATAGATGATGCCAAGCCAGAGCAGTGGCGGCCCCAGCAGGATGGCCAGCAGCAGGCCTGGCCGCCCGTAGAGCAGGGTGGAGAGGCGCCGCAGCGGCCTGACGCGAACGGAGTCGGTAGTGTGGCTCATGGCAAGGCTCGCACTGTGGGGGGCGCTCATGGTTGAGCTCCCTGAGGGGCGGTGTGCAGGCGATGGATCGCCTGCTCCGGCCAGCTGAGGCTGACCCGGGCGCCACGGGGCAGGCGGGCCTGGCCCTCGTTGGGATGGTTGACGATAAGCTCGAGCTGCTCGCCGAGATCGACCCGGTAGCGCACGAAGGGGCCGAGATACTCCACCTCGCGCACCTCCCCGGACCAGCCGGGCGTGCCGGCCTCGGCGAGGCGGATCCGCTCCGGGCGCACCATCATCTGGCGCTCATCGCCGCACAGACGGCGGGCCTGCTCCCCCTCGAACAGGTTGACTGTGCCGACGAAGCGGGCGACGAAGGGGGTGGCGGGGGCGTCGTAGATGGTATCCGGCGCGGCGATCTGCTCGATCTTGCCCTGATTGAAGATGCAGATCCGGTCGCTCATGGAGAGCGCCTCCTGCTGATCGTGGGTGACGAAGATGAAGGTGATGCCGAGCTGGCGCTGCAAGGCTTTCAGTTCGAGCTGCATCTGCTCGCGCAGCTTGAGGTCGAGGGCCCCGAGCGGTTCGTCCAGCAGCAGGATGCGCGGCTGGTTGATCAGCGCTCGGGCGATGGCGATGCGCTGGCGCTGGCCGCCGGAGAGCTGGCCCGGCTTGCGGTTGCCGACGCCGGGCAGGCGCACCAGTTCCAGCATCTCGTCCACCTTGCGGTAACGCTCCGCCTTGGCGACGCCCTTGAGCATCAGGCCGTAGCCGATGTTGTCGCGCACATCCATGTTGGGAAACAGGGCGTAGTCCTGAAACACGGTATTGAGGTTGCGATCGTAGGGGGGCACGGTGGAGCAGGGCTCGCCAAACAGCTGGATCTCCCCCTCGCTCGGGTATTCGAAGCCCGCGATCATCCGCAGGCAGGTAGTCTTGCCGGAACCGCTCGGCCCCAGCAGGGTGAAAAACTCGCCGGCCGGGATCTGGAAGGAGATGTCGTCGACCGCCTTCACCTCGCCATAGTGGCGGCTGACCCGGTCAAATTGTACGGCATTCATGGGACGTCCTTGTCTGTGTGGGAAGCAGGCCGGACTCCTGTCCGGCCCCATATCGGCATTTACTGAGGCACCTCAGCGACCACCCAGGATGGCGATATAGTCCGAAACCCAGCGGTAGTAGGGCACGCAGGTTCCCTGGCTCTTGCACTGGGAGACAGGAGTACGCCAGAAGTGAACCCGATCGAAGTTGTCGATGCCGTTGGTCTTGCACCCCTCTTTCCCGAGCAGGGCATTGCCTTCGCAGGCGGCCGGTACCACGGGCACGGAGCCGAACCAGGAGGCGAGATCCCCCTGCAGCTTGTTGTTGAGGGAGTGCTCCAGCCACTGATAGGCACAGGTGAGGTTCTTCGCCTCGCTGTGCACCATGCTGGTATCGGCCCAGCCGGTGACGCCCTCCTTGGGCACCGTCGTGGCGATGGGCTGCTTGTCGGCGATCAGGGTATTGGCCTGGAACGGCCAGGAGCCGGAGGCCACCACCCCCTCGTTCTTGAAGTCGTCGATCTGGACGAAGGCATCGTGCCAGTAGCGTCCCACCAGCTTGCGCTGCTGGCGCAGGAGGTCGAGGGCGGCCTTGTACTGTTCTTCGTTCAGCTCGTAGGGATCCTTGATGCCGAGCGCCGGCTGGTGGGTCATCAGATAGAGGGCGGCATCGGCGATGTGGATGGGGCCGTCAAATGCCTGCACCCGCCCCTTGTTGGACTTGCCGTCCGGCAGGGTCTGTTCCTCGAACACCACGCTCCAGGAGTCGGGCGCCTTGGGAAACACCTTGGTGTTGTACATCAAGATGTTGCCGCCCCACTGGTAGGGCACGCCATAGTGCTTGCCGTCTACCGTGTGCCAGGGGGCATTCTGCAGGCGGGGATCTATCTTGCCGTAGCTCGGGATGAGCGCCAGGTTGAGTGCCTGCACCTTGCCGCCGGCGATGAGGCGCAGGCTGGCGTCGCCGGAGGCGGTCACCAGATCGAAGCCCCCCTCGTTCATCAACGCCACCATCTCGTCCGAGGTGGCGGCCGTCTTGACGTTGACCTTGCAGCCGGTCTCTTTCTCGAAGCCGGTGACCCAGTCGTAGTTCTTGTCGGTCTCGCCGCGCTCCACATAGCCGGCCCAGGCCACGATGTTGAGCTGGCCTTCACCCTTGCCGAGGGTGGTGGGGGCAGCCTGGACCTGGCCTGCCAGCAGGGCGGGGATCAGGGCCAGGGTGAGGGGGGTCAGTTTCATCTTGCTCTCCTTGCATGGGCGGGCACGGTTGTGGTGCCACGCAGACAATTAACATCCTGTTAACCAGCCATGAGCGTAGGAGAAGCGGTGAGCAATGAGAATTTCAATTTTTAGCGGCTTTGGTATCTGTAAAATCGATATCGAGTGCAGATGAATCTGATTTTTTGCCGGAGTCACGGCTGTTCAGGCTCAGTCCTAGCGGGGGAGGTGCTGGCGGGCCCGTAGCCGGCTCTGATCTCTGGCGATGTCGATGAACTCGCGTGCGGCCCAGTCAAGGCGCGAGCCACGCCGCCACACCAGGCCAATGTCGATGGCGGGAATGGGCTCCTTGATGGCGCGGGCCTCGACCCGCTCCTGCTCCAGCGACCAGGGGCGGTAGGCAAAGTCCGGCAGCAGGGCGAGCCCGAGCTGGCTCGCCACCAGGCTGCGCACCGCTTCCACCGAGGCGGTACGCAGCACGATGCGCGGCGCGATACCGTAGCGGCGCAGGCCGCCGCCGATGATCTGGTCCAGCTGGTCGGCGGTCAGCGAGATCATGGGCTCCTCGCCGAGCGCCTTGAGGGAGAGGGTCGACTCGGCGCAGAGGGGGTGGTTGGCGGCGAGCCAGACCCGCAGCGGCGAGCGGGTCAGCAGCTCGGTATCGAACGCCTCCTGGCGGATGGTGCGGTTGGTCATCAGGATCCCCACGTCCACCTCACCGTTGACGATCTGGTGCTCGAGGTAGGGCTGCTCATCCTCTTTCACCTCGATCTGTACCGCCGGGAAGGCGCGGCGAAAGCGGCCGAGGGCCTCCGAGAGGTAGTAGCCTGCCACCAGCGTGGTCACGCCTATGGTAAGCCGCCCCTGATCCTGCTGGGCCACCGCCTTGAGGGACTGGCCGGCTTCGGTCATGGCGCTTAGGATGCGACGGGCGTGCAGCAGAAACTGGTGGCCCTGGGTGGTGAGGCTGACCCCGCGCGGATTGCGCTCGAACAGGGCGGCGCCGAGCTCGGTCTCCAGCTCGCGGATGGCGCTGGTGACCGCCGACTGGGAGATGTGCAGCTCGGCGGCTGCCCGGCTGACCGAGAAGCTGTCGGCCACCGCCACGAAATAGCGGATCTGGCGAAAGGTGAAGTTCATCTGGGCGTCCTGCCACGTGGGATCAAGGTGAGTGCCAGCTTAACCTCGAATCGCACCCAGACAAAAGGCGCCGTGATGGCGCCTTTGTCGTTGTTTTTACGGAAATTAGCGGGCTGTCACCGCCTCTGTGACCGGTACACGGTTCACCCCCTTGCCCAGATAGGCGAGGGTGATGGTCACTATGATGCAGGTGAAGCTGAGCCACATGTAGGGAAGGTAGTCGAGGGTCGCTACCCCGAGGACCCCGGCCATGAAGATGCCGTTGTCGCTCCAGGGCACCATGCCGCAGGTGAGGGTGCCGCCAAACTCGGCGTTGCGGGAGAGGTTCTTGCGCGCAAGCCCCAGCCGGTCGTAGTTCTTGGCCATGATCTTGGGGGTCAGGATCAGGGACACATACATGGCCGAGCCGAACACGTTGGCCAGGAAGGCGGTGCCTATGGTGTGGCTGGTCAGGCTGCCGGCGCTGTTGATGCGCTTCTCGAAGGCGCTGGCGATCACTTCCAGGATGCCGACCTTCTCCAGCAGACCGCCGAAGCCCAAGCCGAAGATGATGACGGCTACCGAGCCCAGCATGGACTCCATGCCGCCACGGCCCAGGATGTTGTCGATGAAATCGACGCCTGAGGTGATGGCAAACGGGCTGTAGGCGGAGTGCATGGCCTTCACCGGATCCATGTCCTGGAAGACGATGGCCCAGACAAGACCCAGCAAGGCGCCGAAGCTGATCACCGGGAAGGCGGGCTTGCGGTTGGCCAACAGGCCCAGCACCAGCACCACGGGCACTATGGCCATGGGGGTGATATTGAACTGCTTGTCGAGGGCGTCCATCACCAGATTGACCTGCTCCAGGCTGACGTTGCCGGAGTACTGCATGCCGACCACGGTGAACAGGGCGGCGGTGATGACGTAGGAGAACAGGCTGATGGGCAGCATCCCCTTGATGTGTTCCATCACGTCGACGTTGGACATGGTAGAGGCCAGCACCACGGAGTCGGAGAGCGGGGAGAGCTTGTCACCAAAGTAGACGCCGGAGAGCACGGCACCGGCGACCAGCGGCGCGGGTACCCCCAGGCTGTGGCCTATACCCATCATGGCGATGCCGGCGGTGGCCGCCGAGCCCCAGGAGGTGCCGGTGGCCAGCGAGGTGAGAGAGCAGATGATCAGGGTCGCCAGCAGGAAGATGGAGGGGTGTATCACCTTGAGGCCGAAGTAGATGATGCTGGGGACGATGCCGCCGGCAATCCAGGTGCCCACCAGGGCACCGACGGAGATCAGTATCAGGATGGCCCCCATCCCCTTGGCGACGCCGTCGACTGCCGCCTGTTCCAGGGATTTGTAATCATGGCCGAGCTTGATGCCGAGCCCCATGATGACGAACCAGGCGATGAACAGTGCCAGCTGGATTGGCAGATCCAGCACGCTGGTGAAGGAGAAGGCCAGGGCCAGGAAAATGGCCAGGCAGGCAAATACTTGCGACATGCCCGGCAATCGGATGTGGTGTTGTTGGTTTTGCATAGACGCTCCCTAAACTCTTGCTCGCCAAGGTCAGCCCCTCTCGTCCTGCGGATGTGTCGATCCCGAGAGGCTTACCAAAAGAGGGCGCAATCTACCATAAAGCGGAGGTGTAAAATCCCCGCTCATTCAGCAAAACAGCTTTAAAATTTTAAAATCCCACAAAATAGTTGATCTGAACGGCATTTTTCACTGTTCAATCGACACCGTTTGATAGCCGGAGATCCATAGGCAAGTTCGATTGCAGATGACAACACCAAAGATGATAATAGTTATCATTAATCTTTTTCGGACCAATGCCAATGAACTGGATAGCACGCGCTCTGCTCTTGGCCGCCCTTCTGGCGGTGCTGGTCTGGGGTCAGGAGAAGGAATACGGGTTCTGGAGCCTGGGGTTCTTGCTGGCTGCCTGGGTCATGCTGGAACCCAGGCTGAGACCGGTGTTGATCCTGCTGCCGGTTGCGGGAATGACAGGGGTCGTCACTCTGCTCTGGCAGCAGGGCTGGCATTAAGCCTGGCGAGTGGGGACGGCCTGGATCTTGTCGTAGGCCTGGCGCAGGGAGGCGATGACCTTCTTCTCCATCTCGCTGCGTTCGGCATCTGTCGTGAAGTAGATCATGTCGACATCGTGGCGGATGTAGTGGGAAGGAAGCTGGTTGAGTGTCAGGCAGCAGAGGTCTGCCAGCTGATAGGGGGTCAATGTTCGAGCCAACCCCTGTTTTTCTATCTCCTTGAGCACCAGATGCTCATAGAAGTTGTGAATATCGGTATCCAGGATCATGGGAAAACCCCCGTGGTGGCGCAGCATCTTCAACAGCATAGCCATGGGGCATGAAAACACAAAAGGCCCGTTACTCTCGTAACGGGCCTTTGCAGAATGATGGTGCGAAGAGAGGGACTCGAACCCTCACATCCGTGGGACACTAACACCTGAAGCTAGCGCGTCTACCAATTCCGCCACCTTCGCACACTGATTTTCTCCAGCTGGTTTTTAAATGCGGTTGGAGCGCATTTTCTGTGTTTTACATGCCAGAAGCATGGTGCGAAGAGAGGGACTCGAACCCTCACACCCGGGGGGCACTAACACCTGAAGCTAGCGCGTCTACCAATTCCGCCACCTTCGCACATCGGGTTATCAGTCTGGATTTACATGCTGTCTGACAAAAGCATGGTGCGAAGAGAGGGACTCGAACCCTCACACCCGGGGGGCACTAACACCTGAAGCTAGCGCGTCTACCAATTCCGCCACCTTCGCACATCGGGTTATCAGTCTGGATTTACATGCTGTCTGACAAAAGCATGGTGCGAAGAGAGGGACTCGAACCCTCACACCCGGGGGGCACTAACACCTGAAGCTAGCGCGTCTACCAATTCCGCCACCTTCGCACATCGGGTTATCAGTCTGAATTTACATGCCGTCTGATAAGAGCATGTTGCAGTATGGTGCGAAGAGAGGGACTCGAACCCTCACATCCGTGGGACACTAACACCTGAAGCTAGCGCGTCTACCAATTCCGCCACCTTCGCATCACTGCGGTGGGGGATTCTATAGAGTTTTGGGGGGGCGTCAACAGCCAAAGGGGACTTTTTTCGCTGTTGACGGATAAAGGCGTGCCAAGGGCACAAAACTTCAGCAATCGGCGTCAGACGGTGGCCAGCGCATCCTGATACATCTGTTCGTACAAGATGACGGAGTCTGCCCAGTCGAAGCGGGTGTTCATGGCGTGGTGCTGCACACGGGCAAAGCGTGCCGGCTCCTGCAGATAATGGAGCAGGCTGCGGCGCATGGCATCGAGCAAGGTGCTGGCAGTGGGATCGTTGAAGCAGAAACCGGTCGCGTGCGCCGGGTCGGCATCCCAGTCCACGACGGTATCTTTCAATCCGCCGACGGCCCGCACCAGGGGCAGGGTGCCATAGGCCAGACTGTACATCTGGTTGAGCCCGCATGGCTCGAACAGAGAAGGCATCAGGAAGAAGTCGGCGCCGGCCTCCACCAGGTGGGCCAGACGGTCGTCATAGGCATTGATGAAGGCAAACTTGTCGGGATGCTGCTGGGCAATGCTTTGCAACTGGGCGGCGAGAGAGGGATCACCGGAGCCCACAATTACCACCTGGACCTGATGCCGCAAGAACTTGTCCAGCGCAGGGATGAGCAGGTGTACACCTTTCTGCTCGGTCAGTCGACACACCATGCCATAGATGGGGAGGTTGCCGACGGGGAGCCCCGTCTCCTGCTGCAGGATGCGCTTGCAGGTGTGTTTGCCATCCAGGTTGTCGGCATCATAGGTGGCGGGCAACAGAGGATCGAAGGCGGGATCCCAGTCCTGATAGTCACAGCCGTTGAGGATGCCACGCAGGTCAGCTGCCCGCTGCTGGAATACGCTGGCCATGCCGTGAGCGCCCAGGTGTGTCAGCAGCTCGCTGGCGTAGTTGGGGCTGACCGCATTGATCTTGTCTGCGTAGAGCACACCGCACTTTAGCAGATTGATGTGACCATAGTCGTAGTTGATGCGCTGCTCGTAGTCGTGGATTTCCGGCACGGCCCAGAACTGCTGGCGATCGAACACGCCCTGAAAGGCCGCGTTGTGAATGCTGATGACCGACCGGGTGCGCTGGAAGAAGGGGTTGTGGGCATGACGGGTTTTCAGCAGCAGCGGCAGCAGACCGGTGTGCCAGTCGTTGCAGTGGGCGATGTCGGGAGCGAAACCCAGCTGTTCGCACGCATGCAGGGCCGCCGCGGCCAGAAAGGCAAAGCGTTCACCGTTGTCGGGATAGGCCTGGTTGTTCTCGGCATAGAGCTGGGGGCGGTCGAAATAGTGCGGGCAATCGAGCAGATAGACGCAGATCCCGTCCAGTTCCAGCTGATGGATGCGATAGCTGATATCACTGCGATCCTGGGGGGTGGGGAGCCAGCGCGAGGCGAGGAGGGTGGCCTCGTCCCGGCGCTTGATGGTCTTGTAGAAGGGCATAATGATGCGCACATCGTGCCCCTGACGGGCGAGATGCTGCGGCAGGGCCTTGGCCACATCTGCCAGGCCCCCGGTCTTCACCAGCCCCTCAACCTCCGAGGCTACAAACAGGATTTTCAGTGGGTTAATAGCCAACTCTTGCTCCCTTAGGTACCACGACGATACCGCCTTCGGATACGGTAAACCGCTCTCTGTCATGGTCCAGATTCTCACCGATCACGGTGCCGGGTGCAATTTCAACGTTTTTGTCGATGATGGCGCGGCGAATGGAGCAACCTTCGCCGATTTTCACATCCCCCAGCAGCACGGATTCACTGATGTGGCTGCAGGGGCCTATGTTGCAGCGAAATCCCAGTATGGATCGCTGGATCTGGCTGCCCTGAATGAAGCAGCCACCGGAGATCAGGGAGTTGGCGATCTTGACCTTGCAGTCGTCGGTATCGATGAAGGTGGCGGGGGGCAGGGGCGGGTAATGGGTGTGCAGCGGCCACTTGCGATTGTAGAGAGAGAAGGGGGCATCGTCGGCCACCAGGTCCATGTGCGCCTGCCAGTAAGAGTCGAGCGTCCCCACATCGCGCCAGTAGACATTGGGCTTCTCGCCCGGGATCATGTTGGTGCTGTAGTCGTAGACATAGACGGGGGCACGGGGGAACAGGCTGGGAATGATGTCCTTGCCGAAATCGTGACTGGAGTTCTCCTCGGCGGCATCCCGCTTGAGCTCCCGATAGAGGGCCTCGGTCTCGAAGATGTAGTTGCCCATGGAGACCAGGGCCTGGGTGGGGTCGCCGGGGATGTGTTTCGGGTGACGGGGCTTTTCTTCAAAGCCAATCATGCGCCCTTCCTGATCCACCTCGATCACCCCGAAGGCGCTTGCTTCCTCGATGGGCATGCGCAGTGCCGCGACGGTCAGGGCGGCCGCTTTCTGCTTGTGGAAACTCACCATCTGGCTCACGTCCATCTTGTAGATGTGATCGGAGCCGAAGATGCAGACGTGCTCGGGGTCGGAGATCTCGATGAAGCGCAGGTTCTGGTAAATGGCGTCTGCGGTGCCGTCATACCAGCGTTTGCCCATTCGCATCTGGGCCGGAATGGGGTCGATGAAGCGATCCGTGATGCCGACGATGTTCCAGCCCTTCTTCATGTGCAGATAAAGGGACTGGGACTTGAACTGGGTGAGTACATAGATGCGCAGGAAGTCGGCGTTGACGAAGTTGTTGAGCACGAAGTCGATCAACCGGTAACTGCCGCCAAAGGGTACGGAGGGTTTGCTGCGGGTGGTGGTCAGCGGTTGCAGTCGGGTACCTTCACCGCCTGCCAGTATCATGGTGAGTATGCCTGCCATCGTCGTTCTCTCCCTGAGATCATGATGTTGAAAAGGTTTTCATGTTGCTGCGAAAAAAACACCCCTAAAGGGGTGGTAAACGTTTTCTTGGTACCTTAACAGATCCCGTCTGGCACTCTCTACTTGTTTTATTACAACCGTTGCACTTCTTTAAGCTTTGCTCAGATACACCTTGAATTTGGCATCGCCCGCGATCACCTCGGTCTGTTTGAAGTGCGCATCCAGTATAGGCTGGTATCGCAGGAAGGCATTGGCGACTATGGTCAGGGCGCCATTTGCGGTCAGGTACTCAGGTGCCTTTGCCAGGAAGGTTTCGGTGGCGGCGTAGAAGGTCTTGAGCCCGGCATGGAAGGGGGGATTCGAGACAATCTGTTGGAATGTTTCGGCAATGTCGGAATAGACATCGGAGGCATGAACACGTCCCCTCAGACCGTTGACCGCCAGGGTTCGGCGGCTGGACTCCAGTGCCAGGGCATTGATATCCACCATGGTGACAGCCAGGGCCGGGTTGCGCTTGGCCAGCACGGAACCGATGACGCCGGCGCCGCAGCCAAAGTCGAGCAGCTTGCCCGTTACGGGGGGGAGGCTCGCCAGCAGCATCTGGGTGCCGAGATCCAGGCCGTCTGCACTGAAGACCCCGGGCAGGGCCATGACGGTCAGGGTGGTGTCGCCCGCCTGGCACTCATAGCGACTGAACCAGGCGTCCAGCTCGAAGGGGACAACCGGTTTGTCGAACGTGCCGTGGTAGAGAGAGCAGCGGCGCGCAGAGTCGCGTTTGATCGGTTTCTCGCCATAAGGTGCCAGCAGCTTGTCTGCCCCGTTGATGCCGCCCCGGTTCTCGCCGGCGAGGAACAGGTCGGCCCCGCTTTCGAGCAGCGGCGTCATCATGGCCAGCAGGTATTGCGCCTCGGCCTTGGCCTTGGGCATCAGCAGCAGCAGGGCATCGAATCGGGGGGCGCCCCCCAGCTGGTGATCGAACAGGATGGCGTCTCCCAGAGCGGCCTGCTGGCTGCGGTAATAGCAGTAATCCGTGGTGAAGACGGTCAGGCCTTGTGCCAACTCGGCCAGTTGACGAGGATAATCATCCTCCAGGGCACCGCACACCAACAGCCGCTTGCCGACAAAGAGGGCTTGGTTACGTTCCAGCATCTGACTGACGGCACTGACAGGACGGCTCATTGGGTCTCTCCACGCATTTTTGGGCGGCCATTATACATGGCCGCTTTCGCCTTGACATTTATGCCGTGTTCCCGAAATATGCCCAGACGCCTTATTTACCCAGAGATGATGCAATGCGGTCATGCGTATCGAAACGAAAGCATAAACACAGCCTGACAATCGGGCCTGCTGGCGTGCGCGCGTAACCTCTCATCCCTGAGACGATTCAAGCCCCGGTAGCGACTCCCGTACCGGGGCTTTTTATTGACCAATCCATCTGTTTAGGAGAAGGAAATCCCATGTTTCAAGGTTCGATAGTTGCCCTGATCACCCCATTTCGACAGGGCCAGCTGGACGAGGCCGCACTGGCTCGCCTGGTAGAGTGGCACATAGAGCAGGGAACCCATGGCATAGTGCCGGTCGGCACGACCGGGGAGAGCCCGACCCTGACCCACGATGAGCATTGCCGCGTGGTGGAGCTGGTGGTCAAGCTGGTGGCCGGGCGCATTCCCGTGATCGCAGGTGCAGGCTCCAACAACCCGGTTGAAGCCATTGAATACACCCGCTATGCCGAGGAGATGGGAGCGGATGCCACCCTGCATGTGGCCGGTTACTACAACCGCCCCAATCAGGAAGGGCTCTACCACCACTTCAAGGCGGTGCATGACGCCACCACCAAACCCATCATCGTCTACAACATTCCGCCCCGCGCCATCGTTGACGTGCAGCCGGCGACCCTGGCCCGTCTGGCCGAGTTGCCGCGCATTGCCGGCGTGAAGGATGCCACCGGTGATCTGGCCCGCCCCTGGGTTGAACGCCAGCTCATCAAGAAGCCGTTTGCCTGGCTCTCCGGTGAAGATGCCACCGCCGTGGCCTACAACATCGGTGGTGGCCAGGGTTGCATCTCGGTGACGGCCAACGTGGCCCCCAAGCTGGTGGCCGAGGTGCAGAACCTGGCGCTGGCCGGTGAGTGGCAAGCTGCCCGCGAATTGCAGGACAAGCTCATTCCGCTGCACCAGGCCATGTTCGCCGAGCCGAGCCCCGCAGGGGCCAAGTATGCGGTCTCCCTGCTGGGTCTGTGCAGCGAAGAGTGCCGTCTGCCGGTGATGCCGCTCTCCGAGGCCACCCGCGAGCGCATCCGCAGTGCCATGCAGGCATTGAATCTGTTGTAAAAACTGGGCTCTGGATCTCGCTTTTGATTGCTCGGTCAATTAATGGCCGGGCTTTGCCGATATACTCGCTTGGATACAACCAAGGATGATTTGGCATGGAAGAATGGGATCCGGAGCACTTCACCAGTTTTGAACATCTCTGTGAAGTGACCTTGTCTGCGGTCAGGGAAAAAACAGAGGCTGAACAGATCTATCTGTGGCTGCGTGCTCCGACGCCCCAGCTCTATCACTATCGCCCGGAACAGGGTCTGCTCTGCCTGAGCGCCGACATCCTCTCTTCCCTCGAGTTGCCCATCCTCTTCATCGAACGTTCCCTTGCGCTCGGCCAGTTGCTGGTGGAGCCCATCGCGCCGACCCGTGCCATCTGGGAGCGGGAGAGCGTCGAACCCGAGATCCCGCGCCTGCGCGCCAGCTTCCCCCTCAAGCGTCACAAGGGGCTGGAGGCCGTGGTCTATCTGGAAACCCGCCGTCGTCTCGATCGCCTGCCAAGACGCCAGCAGCAGAGCATCCAGCTGCTCATGCATTATCTCGCCGCTGAGCTCGAGAGTCGGCGACTCGCGGGACAGGTGGATCTGGAGCGGGATCAGCGGCTCCACACCCAGGCAGACCTCGTGCGCAGCCAGGCCCTGCAGGACTCTTTCCTGAGCATGCTGCAGGCGCTGCATCAGGTGGGGGTCAAGCTCTCCCGCTGCGAGAGCGAGGATCGTCTGCTGCACGACGCGGTGGCACTGGCCCGCCAGGAGTTGCAGTTCGATCGCATCGCCATCTTCCTGACTGACAGTGAATTCAAGACCATGCACGGTACCTGGGGTACCAACGAGGCGGGTGAGCTCATCGACGAGCGCCATTTCATCAGCCCCATTCCGGATCACCCCACGGTGCAGGAGGCGCTGCGTCGCAAGGACTATGTCCTGGTGCTGGAGGACACGCCTCTCTATTACGAGAAGCAGGAGGTGGGTCGCGGCTGGAACGCCATGGTGTCGCTCTGGGACGGGAGTACCCCCATCGGCTGGATCGCCGCCGACAACCTGCTCTGGCGGCGCCCCCTCAAGGCGTATCAGAGCGAGATCTTCAAGCAGTATGCCGCCGTTCTCTCCCAGTTGCTGATCCGCCAGCGCACCCAGGAGAAGCTTGAGCGCTTCAATCGGGAGCTGGAGCTGAGGGTGCAGGAGCGCACCCGGCAACTGGCCGATACCAACCGGGCGCTGGAGGAGGCCAACCGGCGCCTCTCCCTGCTGTCTCTGGAAGATCCCCTGACTGGCATCGCCAACCGCCGCCAATGGGACATCACCATGGAACGGGAGTGGGAGCGGGCTCGCCGCCATCAGGGGGTGCTGGCGGTGCTGATGATCGATGTGGACGAGTTCAAGTCCTACAACGATCACTTCGGCCACGGCAAGGGGGATCAGTGCCTGCAGCGGGTGGCGTCACTGCTGCAGGACACCGAGCGGCGGCGCACCAACCTGGTGGCCCGCTATGGGGGGGAGGAGTTTGTCATCCTGCTGTGTTCACCGCAGCCGGGAGAAGCGGAGCGGCTGGCGGAGCAGATCCACCACGGCCTTGACGCCTTGCAAATTCCCCATCCGGCCTCCCGGGTGGCGGCGACACTCACCGTCAGCATCGGGTTCAGCTATCTGGTCCCGTCATCGGACAAGGAGTGGCAAACCCTGACCGAGCAGGCGGATCAGGCACTCTATCACGCCAAATCCCAAGGGCGGGCCTGTACCCTGGCCTATCGCTGACACCTGCGTGGGGGCTACCTGCCCGGCATCAGATCCATGCTGGTCTGTATACGTGTGGGCTTTCAGATCCACGCCGCCCTGTATAAATGAGGTGGCAAGCGTTTCTCGCCATCTGGCGCATGGCGATGCGCCCGCGCTCTGGCTAGAATGGGGGCCCATTTTTCACAGACAGATCCTGCACCATGACCCTATCCGGATTTCAAGGCCTGGTTTTCGACCTCGACGGCACTCTGGTGGACTCCATGCCCTTGCACCTGGCCGCCTGGGAGCACACCGCCCGCGAGTTTGGCTTTCGGTTCGACGCCGACTGGTTTTATGAGCTGGGAGGCATGCCCAGCCGCAAGATAGCCCTGCTGGTGGCCGAAGTGCAGCAGATCGTGCTGGATCCCCTGGTGGTGACACGCTGCAAGACCGAACACTATGTCGCCAACCTGCACAAGGCCACCTCCTTCCCGGCCATGCTGGATCTGGTGGAACGCTATCACGGCCGGATCCCCATGGGCATAGGGACAGGCTCTCCCCGTATCAATGCCGAAGCGGTGCTGCGTAACACAGGGCTGGATCGGTATTTCCCCGTGGTGGTCACCGCCGACGACGTGGAGCTGCACAAACCCCATCCAGACACCTTCCTGCTGGTGGCGCGACGCCTGGGGGTCGAGCCCGGTCAATGTCTGGTGTTCGAGGACACGGGCATAGGCGCACAGGCCGGTGAAGCGGCCGGCATGCAGGTCTGCATGGTCAGAGAGGGAAAACCGGTCGGGTTGACCTACTGAGTAACGAAGACGAGCGGGTCAACAACCTGCTCGGGAGAGAAGCCCCACTCTCATACGGGACAGGCGAAACATGAGAGTGGGGAGCAGATGTCACTGGCTGACGCAGCGACACCGTCAGGATGGGCGGGGGCGAGATTTACTGCTCGCTGCCACCACCCTGGTTGTCGTCATAACGGCTGGGGGCGCCATGGGGGCGAGGCGCCATGGAAACCCGTGGCTTGCGGGCTCGCTGGATGCTGACGGCAGGACGGCCGGAGTGCATGGCAATGGTGGAAATCTTGGCCTTGTAGACCAGTTGCTGATTGCCATGGGCATCGGTCAACAGCACGCTGTACTGGTCAAAACCGCTGATGGTCCCCTCCAGCTTGATGCCGCTCACCAGGAAGATGGCGACCTGGCTACGGTTTTTGCGCAACCAGTTGAGGGCAGAATCTTGCCCGTTCCCGAGGGAGAAGGCCTGCTCGATAGTGGAGTAGCTTGGGGATTCAGTTGTCATAAATTATTGTCCCGCGGAAAAAAAGTGGCGTTTGATTGTGCTAAATGGTCACTGCCTTGTCAAAGTCATTCTCACTCCCGGGCAGGATGGACAACGACAGGGCTGGTCGGCAGGGGCCGCTGCTGCAATAATTGGCGGCTCTGGCCCCGTGGCGGGCCTCATGCTGGGGTCTTATCTTGCATCCGGTTTCACACCAACATCCACCCACCTATACCCATGACGCGACCGCCTGCGAAGAATGTGACCTGCTGGTGCCGGCCACCGAGCTGGCCGTGGGGGAGACGAGCAGTTGTCCGCGCTGCGGCCATACCCTGACTCGTCATCTGCCGGAGCAGGAGCGCAGGCCCATCGCCTATGGCTTTGCGGCCATCATCATGTTCGTGCTCTCCAACGCCTTTACCTTCATGTCGTTCTCGGCCAAGGGGGTGGGGCAGGAGATGACCTTCCTGCAGTGCATCACCACCCTGGTGGATCAAGGCTACCTGTTCCTCGGGGCCGTGCTGAGCATTACCCTGATCGGGTTGCCGCTGGTCTATATCGGCTCCATCATGCTGGTGCTGTGGCGACTGGACAAGGATCTGCACAGCAAGGCCCTGCGCTCCCTTGGCCGCCTGCTGTGCCGGATCAAGCCCTGGCTGATGGTGGACGTCTTCCTCATCGGGGTGCTCATCTCTCTGGTCAAGCTGATGGGGATGGCCGACATCAAGATGGGGCTGTCGTTCTGGGCGTTCGTTGGCTACACCCTGCTGCTCATCAAGATGATCTCCTCCCTGGATCGGATGTGGCTGTGGCAGCGGCTGTTCGGCCCGACGGCGGCGAGGGAGCTGGATCCCGAGGAGAGCGCCCTGTCGTGCGGTCTGGTGGGCTGTCACATCTGCGGCGCCCTGAACGAGCAGGATGCCCATAGTTGCGTTCGCTGCGGGGATCACCTGCACAGCCGCAAGCCGGGTGGTCTGAACCGCACCTGGGCCCTGCTGATCACCTCGGTGATCCTCTATGTCCCAGCCAACCTGTATCCCATCATGGACACCGTGTTCCTGGGGGATGACAGCCCCTCGACCATCATGGGCGGGGTGGTGCTGCTGTGGGCCATGGGCTCCTACCCCATTGCCGCCGTCATCTTCTTCGCGAGCGTGGTGGTGCCGCTGGTGAAGATCCTGGCGCTGCTGTGGCTCTGCTACGTGGTGCAGCGCGGCCAGGGGACATCTCCCCTCGGCAAGCTCAAACTCTATCGCATGACCGAATTTGTGGGGCGCTGGTCGATGATCGACGTCTTCGTGGTGGCCATCCTGGCCGGTCTCATCCGGCTCGACAATCTGATGACCATCTACCCTGGCCCTGCGGCCGTCGCCTTTGCCGGGGTCGTACTGGTCACCATGGTGGCTGCCATGAGTTTCGATTCCCGCCTGATCTGGGATTTACAACAAGGAGAACGCGAACGTGAGTGAGCGTAAGACAAGGTGGAAACCGGGCTCTGATTTCATGAGTTCGGCTGCCGCTATCTGGATGGTGCCTTTGCTGGCGCTCTTCATCGGCGCCTGGATGCTGTTCCAGCACTGGTATTCACAAGGGCCGAGCTTCACCCTGACGGTGGCGACCGCCGAGGGCATAGTGGCGGGCAAGACGGTGATCCGTTCGCGTGAAGTGGAGGTGGGCCGTATCGAGACGGTGGAGCTCAGCGAGGATTACAGCCATGCCGTGCTCAAGGCTCGCCTGACCAATGCCGCCGCCGGCATGCTCAAGAAAGACAGCCAGTTCTGGGTGGTCAAGCCCAGGGTCGGGCGTGAAGGCGTTTCCGGTCTTGGCACCTTGCTCTCCGGTGCCTATATCGAACTTTCTCCCGGCAAGAAGGGCAGGGCGCGAAGCGAATACGCCATGCTGGACAGGCCACCCCTGGCATCCCTGGATGCCAAGGGATTGCGGCTCTCCCTGTCCAGCCGGGATGCCAACGCGCTGGGCGCGGGCTCCCCCATCAGCTATCAGGGATTCACCATCGGCCAGGTCGAAGAGGCCAAGTTCCTGCCCGAGAAGAGCGAGATGCAGTACCAGCTCTTCATCAACGCGCCTTATGACGTCCTGGTGAGCAGCAACTCCCGGTTCTGGTTGACGCCCGGCTTCGAGGTCTCCATGAGCAGCGAGGGGATGAAGGTGAAGATGGACTCGCTGGAGAGCCTGATCAACGGCGGCATCACCATGGGGCTGCCTCCCGGCTGGTTGCCGGGGGAACCGGTGAAACAGAACGACGAGTTCGTGCTGTTCAAGGACGAGGAGAGCGTGCTGGCCGGTAGCCTGGATCAGTTCATCGACTATGTCTTCCTGTTCGACAATGATGTGGGCGGGCTGCATCCCGGCGCGGCGGTACAATATCGCGGCATCCGGGTCGGTACCGTCATCTCGGCTCCCTATCTCATCGACGACAAGGGCGTCCAGCTGTTCAAGAGCCGGCAGATCCCGGTGTTGGCGCGCATCGAGGTGCAGCGTCTCTCCCACCGTTATGCCAATGCGGAGAAGGAGCAGTGGCGGGCCCTGTTCAACAAGCAGTTCAAGGAAGGGCTGAGGGCCAGCCTCAAGACCGCCAGCCTGCTGACGGGGGGCAAGGTGATCGATCTGAACTTCTATCCGGATGCGCCTGTCTATCAGCCGCTCAAGATGGCGGGCTATCAGGTCTTCCCGACCGCCCAGGCCGGGCTGGATCAGATCGAACGCAAGGTGAATCTCATCCTCGACAAGTTCGTTGACATGGACATGGCCACCACCCTCACTCAGGTCAACAGCACCCTGATGACGCTGGACAAGACGCTCAAGCATGTCAGTGCCGTGAGTGCGAATCTGGAGCAGTTTACCGGTCAGCAGTCGACCCAGCAGTTGCCGGCCTCCCTCAACCAGAGCCTCAAGCAGTTGCAGGAGACGTTGCAGACCTATGATGCCGGTTCCCAGACCAATCAGGAACTGCGCCAGTCGGTGCAATCCCTCAACCAGCTGATGAGCGAGTTGCAACCTCTGGTCCATTCACTGAACGAGCAGCCGAGTTCACTGATCTTTGACCGCGCTCGTCCGCGGGATCCCGAGCCCAAGCGAGGAAAATGATGAAAAAACGGATGATGACGCTGGCCTTGCTGGGCCTGCTGGCGGGATGTGGCAGTGCGCCGACGACGCTGCATTACTATTCGCTGGATGCCGACACGGCGCCGTCGAGTGTCACCACGGCGCAGCCGCAGCACCAGTTGGTGCTGCGCCCCGTCGCCCTGTCCGGTCAGCTTGACCGGATGAGCCTGGTCTATCAGCTGGAGGGCAAGGAGCTGCACTTTGCCGAGTACCATCGCTGGGCAGGTTCCCTCGATGCCCAGTTGAACCAGTTGACCCTCAATGGCCTCTCCAGTCGCTTGCCTGGCTGGGTGGTGCGTCAGGACGGGGCCCGCAAGGGGCCTGTCCTGAGCATCTCGGTCGAGCGTTTCCAGGGGCGGCACGACGGCCGCGCCCTGCTTAGCGGTCGCTGGCGCCTGCTGACGGAGGAGGGGGTCGTGTTGAGAGATGTTCCCTTCCAGCAGGAGCGGGTGCTGCCTGCCGATGGGTATGGCGCCCTGGTGAACGAGCTGGGGCAGGGCTGGCAACTGTTGCTCGATCAGATTGCGGCGGATGTGCGCACGCGCAGCTGAGGAAGCATAAAAAAGACGGGAGGCCATGGCCTCCCGTTTTGTTTGGGGTCGTCGTTATTGCTGTACTTCCGAGACGCCCTGTACCTTGACCTCTACCCGGCGATCCGGGGCCAGGCAGACGATCAGCTCGCGCTTGGATTTGCTGGTGCAGCTGTCGCCGGTGACGGGAGACTGCTTGCCACGCCCTTCCACATTGACCTTGCCGGCAGGCAGGCCCTTGCCAATCAGGTAATCGGCCACGGTCCGGGCACGCTGCTCGGACAACTTCTGGTTGTAGGCCTCGGAACCGATGCGGTCGGTATAGCCGATGACGGTGGCCGACCCGTCTTTGGGCCTGGCCTCTTCAATCTGGCTGTAGAGGGTATCCAGCGCCTGCCCGGCCTGGGGTTTGAGGGTGGCCTTGTTGAAGTCAAACAGCACGTCCGAGCTCAGGGTGAACTGCTTGTCGACCATCACGGGCTCGGGCGCGGGGGCGGGAGCTGCGACCGGCAGAGCCGGTGCAACCTGACCGAAGCGGTAGACGGCGGCCAGGGAGAGCAGGCCGTTGTCCATGCGCAGGCCGGTATCGTCACGGCTGCCATACGGGGTGCTGTACTGGTATTCGAGGCGGGCTGCCCAATCCAGGCTCAGGGCATACTCCGCACCGAGCGCGCCGACGAAGGTGAAGCGGCTGTCGTTTTCCAGCTGATCGCTGTCGGTCCAGCCATAGCCGCCCCCGACACGGCCGTAAAGGTCCAGATTGTCCGCAACCGGGAAGCCCAGTTTCAGCGTGAGCTGGGCCAGCTGGGCTTGCACGGAGTCATTGAAGGCCGCGCCATTGCGGGTGCCGCTGTACTTGAGCTTGCCAAGGTAGTCATAACCGAGTTCGACACCCAGATTCTGGTTGATCTGGTAACCGGCGAACGCACCGGCGCCGACTTCATCGTCGTCTTTGTCGGTGATGGCGATGGCGTTGCTTTCATCGACACCGTAGAAGTTGGACCAACCCAGTTTGGCACCGCCATACCAGGTGTTGTCTTGTCCGGCTGCTTGGGCGTTGGCCGCAAGCAAGCCTGAAACCAGCAAGGTAATCAGTGTTTTGTTCATAGATGCCTCTGCAATCTTGTGTGTGGGGAGCGCGAATTCATGTCGCCTCGCCTCGTGGGTTGGGCCTGTGTTCGACCACAACACGTTTAAACGTAGCTCGCTTTTCTCGATCTACAAGCAACTGATATAAAACATATTGTGATATCCATCTGCATCATAGTGGAGACAGAAGACCGCCGGGGAACCGTGACTCGAATCTGTGATGGGTGTCATATGGGGTTGCTTGCCCTTGTCGGCAAGAGGGCCGGCGAAGCGCCGGCCCTGGCAGGATGGCCTCCGTTATCGAGGGAGGAATTCGTACTCCTGTTCGATGAAGGCGGCAGCCCGCTCGCTCAGGGCGGCGTGTACCACTGTGGTGGGGTGGACCTGGTCCCAGAACATCTTGCCTTCACAGTTCAGCTCGCCCGCACTGCGGCGCGCCATGGGCGTTGCGACGGCCTGAGCCAGCAGGGGGTTGCCGGCGATGGCAAGGCGCTCCTCGGGATTGAAGGGGGCCAGCCGACTGTCGGTGGCGGCGCTGCGGGAGGCAAACGGCTTCCACACATAGCCGCCGCCATAGCAGGCGTGCTCGGTGTCGCTCAGGCCGAAGTTCTGCGGCTCGCGCAGCATCTCGGCGAACTGCTTGTCGATCTCGAACAATTTCACCATGCCGGTGGGAGCCAACTGGCGTGCCAGGTTCAGCAGCAGCTGGTTGTGGTAGGCGGAGACATGGCTGGCTGCCTCGACCACTTTCTGGCTGCGGGCCGAGGGGTTCTGGCCCAGATCAGGCAGGTTGAACAACAGAATCTGCCTGGCACCGTTCAATACCATGCGGTTGGCCGCATCGCTGATGGCGTCGCGCACCCGCTTGGCATCCTGCTCGGTGTTCCAGCCATAGGCCAGGTAATCGTTGGCACCGACCCAAAGGATCACCAGATCGTCGGGCTTGAAGCCATCCTTTTGCAGGAACTGGGTCACCTCGTAGTCCAGGTTGTTGATGACCTGATACTTGGGGTTCCAGGAGATCTTGTTGTAGGCCACGGCAGTGGCTCCCCCTTCCGCCTCGTTGGCGATGGCGAGGCCCGGGAAGTGCTGGTTGAGCTGCTCCAGCCAGACCGGTCCGTTGGAGAAGCGGCCCTGATGGTAGGGCGGGCTGGAGGGGAGGTAACCGCGCATCTTGTCGTACATCTTGCCGGTGTCGGAGAGGCTGTCGCCGAACATCACGATGCGGGAGAAGGGGGGGCGCGTCTCGGCGGCATGTGCCGTGAGGGCGAAGAGTCCCAATAAACACAAAAGCCATTTGTTCATGTAGCTGTTCTCATGGATGGGGCAGGACGGGCCTGCGGGCTGTTCCTCGATGGCGGCGGGCTGGGAACCCGCATGGCCAGGTGAAAAGGTATCCACTCGAATACATTATTGCAGCATGCCGTGGCCATTTAATCGCTTGCGATCACATCACTCCTCCCTGAATGGGGAGGCTTCACGTTTGTTTCACGCGCCCCCGGGCAAGATGCCCTCATACCGCAAAGACAGGAGCATGAAATGAACAACGCAAAAGCAATCGCCCTGGTGGCCCTGATGTCCGTCTCTTCCTTCGCCATGGCGGCCTACACCGGCCCCAAGGAGCAGAACAAGGTATCGGTCGCCCAGTTGAAAGACGTGGCCGATGATCAGTGGGTGACCCTGGAAGGCAAGCTGGTCAAACACCTGGGTGGCGAAAACTACCTGTTCCGTGACGACAGCGGCGAGGTGGAAGTGGAGGTGGACGGTGACGTGTGGCGCGGTACCGAGGTGGGCCCTGACGATCTGATCCGCGTGCGCGGCGAGGTGGACCACAGCTGGAACAAGACCGAAGTCGAGGTGGAACACCTGGAGAAGGTGGGGGCAGCGCCCCTGAGCAAGGGTGGCTTCATCGCCAAGTAAGCTTTCAGGCCACAGTAAATGAGAAGGGCGCTCCAGGAGCGCCCTTCTTGCATGCCATCAGCCAGCCCGGCTTGCGACGGTTCGCTTGAACCCCTTCTCGGCCTGATTGACCTTGTAGAGATAGCGGCGAGCCTCTGCCTTGGGATGCTGTTCGGTCAGCACCTGATAGACGGCCTCGGGGGAGAGGCGGTTGATCATGCCGGGGGCCGCCTTGCGATCGTTGGAGAAGGTGTTGAGCACCCCTCCCGCACCACCGTTGTAGGCGGAGATCACCGCATAGCGGCGGGACTGGGGATCCTGGATATCCGCCAGATAGACGGTCTGCAGCAGGTGCAGGTAGGCGGTCCCCACATCGATGTTGTAGGCCGGATTGAACAGATCTTCCCTGGTCGGCTGGCCATCCTTGCCCTTGACCCTCACATAGACATCCCGCCCAGCGGTAGCCGGGATCACCTGCATCAGGCCATAGGCGTTGGCGTGGCTGACCGCATAGGGGTTGAAGCTGCTCTCGGTCTTGATCACCGCGTAGATGAGACTCTCGGCGACCCCGTACTTGCGGGAGGCATCGCGGATGATGCTGGCGTATTTGTAGCCGCGCCTGTCTTCGTGGTTGGCCACCATGGGAATGTCGATGAAGAAGATGTTGCGGATCCCGAGGGTGCGCTTCTTCATCGCGTTGGCGATCAGATAGTCGGCATAACGCTCTGCACGCCAGCTGGAGCGGATCGCTTGTCCCTGGTTGTCCAGCACCTGGCCATAGAGGAAGGGCTCGCCACCTGGCATGATCTCACGGTCGGAATAGAGGTCGACCTCTGCCGGATCGTCCGGGGTCAGCAGGGTTTCGATGATGGCGCGACGCAGGTGGGCACGGGGATCCAGACCCGAGACGGTCTCCACCATGATGTGACCGCTGGAGAAATCGATGTGGGCGCGGCTCTTGTACTGATCCGTGTATTTGACGTAGTCAAACTTGCCCGCGAACAGCGCCTCGCGCCCCCATATCTCGTTCACGTTATGGGAGAGCGCACTGATCATGTGTTCAAAACCGCGCACGTCCTTGCCGTTGACCAGATCATCATCGCCACTCCCGCTGGTCTGGGGTGTGGATGAACAGGCAGAGAGAAACAGCAGGGCGCACAGCAGCCCAAAAAAACGACCCATAAGATCCTCAAACCGGGCGGTGGGGCCGCCCGTCACTGACTGGCCTGAGCCAGGATTGGTGTCACCCTGCGGCATGTCGACGACTCAGGGGGACGCTGGCCCTTTGACTCGATTCCCGCTCACTGGCTGGGAGGGGTGTAGCCGTCGATCTGGACTTCACCCGCGTCGAACAGATAGCTGACCATCTCTTTTTCCAGCAACTGGCGGTGCTCGAGATTCATCATGTTCAGCTTCTTCTCGTTGATCAGCATGACCTGCTTCTTCTGCCACTCGGTCCAGGCTTCCTTGCTGATGTTGTCGAAGATCCGCTTGCCGAGTTCACCGGGGTAGAGTTGGAAATCGAGACCCGGCGCTTCTTTCTTCAGGCGCAGGCAAAATACGGTACGGCTCATGTTGACCTCTGTGGTTGCAAGTCTGGTTGTAAGTCCGGGTAGGCGAGCAGACGGGCCGTGGCCGCCGCCAATCCCACCTCGGCAGGATGGCGTAAGTTATACCAGAGTCGGGTATCCGCTTCCATGAGCAGGGGGGCGGGCGGAACAGCCATTTCGATCAGCAAAGGGCGGATATCGAGGTGGAAGTGGCTGAAAGTGTGACGAAATCCAGCGAGCTCCTGATAGGCGGCATCCTCCAGCCCCAACTCCCGCAGTCGTCCGGTCACCTCGGTGAGGGATTCCACCTGCGGGAAGCAGTAGAGCCCGCCCCAGATCCCTTGCGGCGGACGCTTCTCCAGCAGCAGATGATCGCCGTGGCGGATGATCAGCATAATGCCGTTGCGTGCCGGAATGCTCTTCTTCGGCTTGCTATGAGGGTAGGCGGTGGGGTTGCCCTGCGACAGCCCCTGGCAATCGGCCTGCACCGGGCAGCGCTCGCAGGCGGGCTTGCTGCGGGTGCAGACAGTGGCCCCCATGTCCATCATGGCCTGGTTGTACTGGGCCACTCCGACGCGCGGGGTGAGGCGGGTCGCCAGCTCCCAGAGATCGTGCTCGACCTGCTTCTGACCCGGCCAGCCCGCCAGCGCCAGCCAGCGGGTAAGTACCCGCTTCACGTTGCCATCCAGGATGGCGTGGGGCTGGCCCAGAGAGAGGGAGAGCACGGCCCCGGCGGTGGAGCGACCGATGCCGGGCAGAGCCATCACCTCTTCCAGTTGTTCCGGAAAGAGGCCGCCGTGCAGATCGCGGATCTGCTGGGCAGCCTTGTGCAGGTTGCGGGCGCGCGCGTAGTAGCCAAGCCCGGTCCAGTGATGCAGCACCTCGTCGATGGGGGCGTTGGCCAGGGCCAGCACGTCGGGGAAGCGGGCCATGAACCGCTCGTAATAGGGGATGACAGTGGCAACCTGGGTCTGTTGCAGCATGATCTCGGAGACCCAGACCCGGTAGGGGGTCTTGTCCTGCTGCCAGGGCAGGGTCTTGCGGCCGTGGATCTGGTACCAGTCCAGAATGCGGGTGGCGAAGGTGGTGTTGTCTGAGTGGCTCACAGTGTGCTCATGTTCTGATGATAAGTCCGCCCGCCATCAGGAGGGCGATCCCCGACCCGGCGCATGGCAAAGGTCGAGTGTAGGTTATTGATTAAAAAGGGGAGCTCTCGGGCTCCCTCAGAATGGGCGGTGACCCTCCCGGGGGAGGGCCACCGGATGCCGGCAGATCAGCCGCGCCAGTCTTGCAGCGCCTTGAGGCTGGCATACTGGCCGCCGACCTGCAGGACGATGTAGTCCTGAGCGATGGCTGACAGGATGACGCCGGGGGCGATTTCATTTCCCTCGCGCCACTCCCGTCCATTGAGCACCACGGCCCGCTTGGCCGGGTCGGAGGAGTAGTTGTGGGCACCATAGGTCAGGGACGGTACCTGCTGTTTCAGGGCCGGGGCCAGAGCGCCGAGGGGGATGGCACTGGTCTGGACCTGAGCCTGGGGCGCACTCTCTTCCACCAGCGGCGTGTTGTTGAGTGCGGCCATCAGCCGTTCTGCCAGACTCTGTCCCCCCTGGCTTGCGGTAGTCGCAGCCGGGGTTGCGGCAGGTCTTGGAGCGACCACGGGCTCCGGCAGGGGGGGCGGCAGCGGCCGGGTGATCATGGGCCTGGGTTCGACCCGCACGAAGGGGGGAGTCACCACTTCCTTCACTTCGACCTGCTGTTCCACTGGTTTGAGGTGATAGAGGTGCCAGCCATAGTTGGCGGCGGCGCCCATCACCAGGGCCAGGGGCACCAGGGCCCACCAGATCCAGCGGCGGTTGGGCTCCTCTTCCTGGCTCACGGGCAGACCCATGAGCGGCATATGGGGGGTGAACTGGGGCTGGTCGGCCCGGCGCAGGGCCTTGAGCAGGGTGGACATCAGGAGGCCTCCTCGACCATGGGGTCCGTCTCATCATCTGCCACGCTGTCGAGATCGACCGGCGTGCTGGCTCGCAGGGATTCATCCTCCAGCCTGGGCATGGGTTCGCCGGAGGCCACATTCAGCCGCAGCAGGGTGTTACTGCCGGCGATGCCGTCCGGGGTCAGTCCCTGCTCGCGCTGGAACTGTTGCAGCTTGTTCTTGAGGGTGGCATCGAAGCGGCTCACCTTGCGATCGGGTTGCTGCATGGCGCGGCTAAGGGCGTTGTCCAGCCACTGCACCTGGGCAGCCCCGGCATTGCTCGCTATCAGGGGCACGTTGCCCCTGGGCATGCGCCAGAGCAGGGTATAGCTGCCGCCCCAGGCGTCGGAGAGCCACTGCCTGTCCACCTGCCAGCTCTGGTTGCCGATGAGCAGGGAAGCCTTGTCCGCCCCCAGGCTGACCAGGGTGGCGTAATAGAGGCCGCCGGTCTCGTCGGTGAGACTGATGAGGGCCGGGTATTGCAGAGCCTGCAATTGCGCCAGGGAGGCTTCTCCCTCCTGGCAGCGCAGGCCCGCACGGGGGGCGTTGTCGCAGGTTGCCTCCTCCAGCTCGGCCTGGTAGCCCCATACCTTGTAGAGATTCTGCATGGCGACGTCCGGCTCCAGCGCCTGATTGATGGCGCGGGTCAGCTGGGCCTGCTGCTCTGGCGTGTCATCCACCTTGACCGGTACCTCGACCTTGACCAGGGGGCGGGCTGGGAAGAATCCGAAGAATTGCCAGCCCCACCAGCCGGTGGCGACCAGCAGGGCGCCCACCAGGGCGACCGTGAGGCCGGATTGCCAGCTTCCCTCGTCTCGAATGCCGCTCACCTCATACGCGGACTGGCTGATGTCCCCGTGCACTATCTTGTGGCTGCCACGGGCGAAGGCGGCGATGAGGGCGCGGTCGCAGATGAGGTTGATGAGGCGGGGAATGCCCCCGGAGAGGCGATGCAGGGTCTGGATGGCCCTGGGGGTGAAGATGGGCTGGACGCAGCCTGCCACCTGCAACCGGAAGCGGACATAGGCATCCACATCCTGGCGCGACAGCGGCAGCAGGTGATAGCGGGCGGTGATCCGCTGCGCCAGCTGGCGCAGCAGGGGCTGGCGCAGCATCTGTTGCAGCTCGGGCTGGCCGATGAGCACCACCTGCAGCAGTTTCTTCTCGTCTGTCTCCAGATTGGTGAGCAGTCGCAACTGCTCCAGCACGCCGGGCAGCAGGTGCTGGGCTTCATCCACCAGCACCACGCTGCGCTTGCCTGCCGCCAGATTCGCCAGCAGATGATCCCGGATAAGGTCGAACAATTGCTTGAGGCTGGCCTCTTCGCCGTAGGGCAACTGGAATTCGTCGCAGATGGCGGCCAGCAGATCCCGCTCGGTCAGAGAGGGATTGAGGATGTAGGCGATCTCGGTGTCGGCGGGCAATTGCTGCAGCAGACAGCGGGAGACGGTGGTCTTTCCCGTACCCACTTCCCCGGTCAGCAGCACGAAGCCGCCACCGTCCTGCAACCCGTAGTTGAGGTGGGCGAGGGCCTCCCCGTGACGCTCGCTCATATAGAGGTATTTGGGGTTGGGCGAGATGGAGAACGGGGGCTCCGACAGACCGAAGAACTGTGTGTACATAAGGATCCATTCCATTGTTATGGGCGGCAGGTTAAAGCCTCCCAAAAGGGATGTCAAAGACCCGGATACCATAAGGGGAGCTGGCTCGAACCACGGGCTGACTCACCCAGGACGATGACGGAAAGCGGCCGCCCGGCCGAGTGATGACGAGCCCGGTGCGGTGGGGGCACATCGTCTCTCTTGGCCAAAAGCGGTATCATCGGGGCAAGTTTATCGAGGGAGAGTGCGCGTGCAGATTTATCTGGTAGGAGGGGCGGTACGGGATCGCCTGTTGGGACTGCCCCAGGGTGACAGGGATCACCTGGTGGTCGGTGCCACGGTGGAGCAGATGCTGGGTCTCGGATTCACCCAGGTGGGCCGAGACTTTCCGGTCTTTCTCCACCCCAAAACCCAGCAGGAGTACGCCCTGGCGCGCACCGAGCGCAAGCAGGGGCAGGGTTACACCGGCTTCGTCTGCCATGCCGCCCCCGAGGTGACACTGGAGCAGGATCTGCTGCGCCGGGATCTCACCATCAACGCCATCGCCGAAGATGAGGACGGGCAACTGCACGATCCCTACGGCGGCGTGCAGGATCTGGAGGCGCGGTTGCTGCGCCATGTCTCGCCGGCCTTTGCCGAGGATCCCCTGCGCATCCTGCGGGTGGCGCGCTTCGCCGCCCGTTTTCATGCCCAGGGGTTCGTGGTGGCCCCCGAGACGCTGGGGCTGATGAAGGAGATGACCGACGCCGGCGAGCTGGCCCACCTGACCCCGGAGCGGGTCTGGAAGGAGCTGGAAAAAGTGCTGCTGGGGCCGACACCCCAGATCTTCTTCGAGGTGCTGCGCGAATGCGGCGCACTCAAGGCGCTCTTCCCCGAGCTCGATGCCCTGTTCGGTGTACCGGCCCCTGCCAGATGGCACCCGGAGATCGACACCGGCATCCACACCATGATGGTGCTGGCGCAGGCATGCCGTCTCTCCCCCGAACTGACCGTGCGCTTCGCGTCCCTCTGCCACGACTTTGGCAAGGGGCTGACCCCGCCCGCCTTCTGGCCGAGCCATCACGGCCATGGTCAGAAGGGGTTGCCGCTCATTCGCGATTTTTGCGAGCGCTTCCGGGTGCCGAACGGGTGTCGCGATCTGGCACTGCTGGTGAGCGACCTGCACACCCATATCCACATTGCCTTCGAGCTCAAGCCCGCGACCCTGCTCAAGGTATTCGACAAGGCCGATGCCTGGCGCAGACCGGAGCGCTTTGCCCAGCTGCTCGATGCCTGTCGCGCCGACTTCCACGGTCGTACCGGCTTCGAAGAGAAGGTCTACAGTCAGCCGGACTATGTCGCCGAGGCCCTGGAGGCGGCGCAGTCTGTGCCGGTGAAGGAGATAGTGGCGGCCGGCTTCAAGGGGGAGGCAATCCGCGAGCAGCTTGCCAAGCGGCGGCTCGATGCCATCAGCCGGGTGCGCGACGAGTGGACCTTTATCGAGGAGTAAACGCCGCAGCCGATCGACACTCAATCGACGGCGTGATATGGGCGAAGCATAAAAAAAGCCCGGGTCAATGACCCGGGCTTTTTGTCGTGCGGCGTGGGCTGCTCAGGAGAAGCAGGCCTGCAACACGTAGAAGATGGCGATGGCCAGGATGGCACCCGCGGGCAGGGTGATGACCCAGGAGACCACGATGTTGCGCAGCACGCCCAGGTTCAGGGCCGCGATGCCCCGTGCCAGACCGACGCCCATGACGGCACCGACCAGGGTCTGGGTGGTGGAGATGGGCAGACCGGTGCCGGAAGCGATCACCACGGTGGCGGCGGTGGCCAGCTGGGCCGCGAAGCCACGGCTCGGGGTCAGGTGGGTGATGCCGGTGCCAACGGTCGCCATCACCTTCTCGCCCATGGTGGCCAGACCGATGACGATGCCGATGCCGCCAAGGGGCAGGATCCACCAGGCGATGTGGGAGCTGCCGCCGATCTCGCCGCCGGCCGCCACGATGGAGGCGACTGCAGAGAGCGGACCGATGGCGTTGGCCACGTCGTTGGAGCCGTGGGCGAAGGCCATGGCACAGGCGGTGATGATCATCAGGATGCCAAACACTTTCTCCACGTTGGCGAAGTGCATCTTGCTGTCATCTTTCGGGTTGTACTGCTGGCCGCGGATATAGATCCAGCCGGCAAACGCCACCGCGATGGAGATGGCGACGGAGAGCAGGACGCCCTCGCCATTGCTCAGGTGCAGACCGACGTGGGTCAGCCCCTTCTTGATGGTGACCAGGCAGATGACCAGGGACGTCAGGAACATGTAGAAGGGGACATAGCGCTTGGCGTTGTCCAGGGGGTTGTCCGTGTTGAAGATGAGCTTCTGCACGCTGATGAACATGAAGTAGGCGATGATGCCCGAGATGGCCGGCGTGATGATCCAAGAGCCGACGATGCCGCCAAACTTGTTCCACTGTACCGCTTCCGGACCGATGCTCACCACGGCGAAGCCCACGATGGCGCCGATGATGGAGTGGGTGGTGGAGACGGGCCAGCCGAAATAGGAGGCCAGGATCAGCCACAGACCCGCAGCCAGCAGGGAGGCGATCATGCCGAGCACCAGCAGATCCGGCGTGTCGGCAAAGGCGTTGCTGTCGATGATGCCGCTGCGGATGGTGGCCGTCACTTCGCCACCGGCCAGATAGGCACCGGCAAATTCAAAGATCATGGCGATGATGATCGCCTGACGGATGGTCAGGGACTTGGTGCCGACCGATGTGCCCATGGCGTTGGCGACGTCGTTCGCACCAATGCCCCAGGCCATCAAAAAGCCGAACAAGGCCGCCACGAGCACCAGGGTGGTGCCGTAATTTGCGATAATGTCCATTAGTAGTGTTTACCCAGTCAGTCGATTACGAACGAGCCAGCATCAATTCCAGACGGGCGCCAACGCGCTCTGCCTGATCAGCCAGGTCACCTACCCATTCGAGGATCTTGTAGAGGAACATAACGTCGATCGGATTGTATTTGTGCTCAACGGCTTGCAGCTGTTGGCGCAGTCCGATCTGCATGGTGTCAGTATCGTCCTCGATGAGATCCAGCTGGTGGATCATCTCGGCAACCATTTCAACTTCACGTCCTTTAAAGCCGGTTTCGAGCAGCTCATCGAGTTCTCCGATGGCTTTTTCGGCTTGGGCGGTCGCATCGATACAGCGTTTGAGATAGGCCATGAAATCGGCGCGCATCTCGGTGGGGAATTCCATCTTGCGGCCAAGCATGCGGCCGGAAATATCCTTGGCACGGTTGGCAATCTTGTCCTGCTGGGTCAAGAGCTCCAACAGATCGGTACGAGCGACCGGCAGGAACAGGCCGCGGGGGAGTTTCAAGCGGATTTCGCGCTTGAGGATGTCCGCTTCTTTTTCCAGCTGGGCGATCTGTTGCCGGATCTTCTCGGCATCTTTCCAGCGGTCTTCGGCAACGGCATCAAAGAAGGGAATGAGCTGTTCGCAGCACACGTGAACCTTGACGATATGCTTCTGCAGCGGCTTGATGGGGGACTTGGCAAAAAGACCCAAAATAGTATTTACTGGCATGGCCAAACCTGTGTCGGTGAAAAAACACTCGATACGATTTTATGAGGGGCGCATGGTAACCGAACTGTGCCATCAATAAAACCGTGAATTAATCGTGAACTGTCGCTGGCATTATATCCTCGCGACCCCGAACATGCCCCCCAAAGTTGCCCGCCAGCCCGGAATGACTATGCAAACTGAGATCGAGATAAAGTTTTTCGTCACCAGCAATATTCAAGAATCCCTCTCCAACCTTCTGAATTCACTAGAGATTATCTCTTCCAATCAAGCCGCTCTTGGCAACGTCTATTTCGACACGCCCGATCTGGGTTTGCGTGGGCTCGAGATGGGGTTGCGTATTCGTCGCAGCGATGATTTTTCCGAGCAGACCATCAAGTGCCGGGGGCAGGTCGTGGGCGGATTGCACGCCAGACCCGAGTACAACGCCCCGGTGGAGGGCACCATTCCGACCCTGTCTGCCTTTCCTGCCGATATCTGGCCGAGTCTGGCAGTGCGCGATGAACTCCAGAGCCGTCTGGTGGCCCAGTTCAGCACCGATTTCCTGCGCCGCCACTGGCTGATCGCATTCGGAGATGCCGAGATCGAGCTGGCCTGGGATCAGGGGGAGATTGCCGGTGCCCTGGGGCGTACCGGGATCGACGAGCTGGAGCTGGAGCTGAAATCCGGCGATGCCCGCGCCCTGTTCACCCTGGCGAGCAAGCTGGCGGCGCTGGGAGGATTGCGGCTGGGTGCCCAGTCCAAGGCGCAGCGCGGATACAGGTTGGCTGGGCTTGGCAAGCCACTGGCCGTGCAGCCCCTGCAAGGGATTGAGGGCAAAGATCAGAAGACCAGCATTACCCTGGGTATGCAGCACTGGCAGTATCATGAGCAGCTCTGGCTCGAGAGTGGCGATGCTGGCGAACAACAACGGGCGCTGCATGCCCTGCTCGAGGGGGTATCCCTGGTTGCCGAGGCGGCAGGCACGCTGACGGTGCCCCCCTCCTGGCTGGCCGACCTGCAGGCGCAACAGCGTCTGATGATGCAGGTGGCCGGGGATCGTGCATCACTGCATGCCCTGTTCCACCATGCCGACCTGGTGGGCCTGCAGCTGTCCATCGCGGCCTGGCTGCATCTGGGGGAGTGAATCTTAAGTGGTGCAGAGCGCAAAAAGGTGAGCCCGGGCTCACCTTTTTTATGGCAGTTGCACCTTGAACGGCGCTATCAGTTCACCACGGCCACGTTGATGGTGCCGTTGCCCTGGGTCATGCGGACCCGGGCGCCAGGCACAAAGGTGGGGCTGGCCTTTTGTACCACCACGATGGATTCGCCGTTCTCTTTCTTGATCTCGAGCTCGACCCCGTCAACCTGGTTGAGTTTGTCCCCTGCCGCCTTGCCGGCCGCCGCCCCCGCGATGGCGCCACCGGCCGCCGCGATGTCACTGCCACGACCGCCGCCTATGGTGCTGCCGAGCAGGCCGCCGACCACGGCACCGCCAATGGTGCCGATCAGGGAGTTCTCATCGGCCTGGATCTTGACCGGGCGGGTGGAGAGGATGGTGCCATAGCTGACGGTCTGTACCTGCTTGGCGCGATCCTTGGTGTAGACATCGCCGGAGTAGACGTCGCTGTTGGCACAGCCGGTGATGGCGGTGGTGGCCGCCAGCAGGGTGACGAGAGTAATACGTTTGAACATGATGGGCCTCCTGGGCGGGCATCGGATTAATCTGGTGATGAATTGCACTTTACGCCAACCAGATTGCGCATTAAACCCGCAAAGTGTAACCAATTATGTGGCCGGAAGGCTCCCGTGCCAGTGACGGATGGTCAGGTCAGGGCTTTTTCCAGCAGCAGGCGATCCTCGCCCGGCCCGAAGTAGCCTCTCTCTTCTGCCAACTGCTGATAACCCAGCCTGAAGTAGAGGCGCTGGGCCGGATTGGCGGGATCAACGGTCAGTCTGACCCGCTCAACTTCCAGTTTCAGCAGTCCCTGCTCCACCTGCAACATCATTTGCTCGGCCAGGCCGAAGCCGCGCGCTTCGGGACGCACCGCGAGGGAAAGCAGCCAGCCCTGCGACCGATCCTGACCAAGCCCCCCCAGGGCATAGCCCAGCAGCCGGTCTTCCCGCTCCGCGACGACCAGCAGTTCGGGCCACAGATCCATGGCCTGGCGAAAGAAGAAACCGGGGTAGACATCCTCGCCGAATACATCGGCATCTATCTGCCAGATGGCGTGCATGTCGGCGTGGGTGGCAAGGCGCAATACGGGGGACGAGTGCATCGGGGCTCCTCTCATCGGGTCTCTGCTGCGGGGCAGCCAAAAAGGAGGCACAGGGTAGAAGGGGCGGGGAGTCGATGCAAGGGGGGCGTTTGTGGCATGCCGCAGATAAAGAAACAGGGCCCGCAGGCCCTGTGTCATCAGAGGAGGCTGGTCGCCTGCTCCAGCCAGGCGAGATCTTCGCCCTCCAACAGCGGGCTCAGACGGCGGTAGACCTCCGCATGGTATTCGTTGATCCAGCGGAACTCCGCCGGGCTCAGCAGGCTGCGATCGATGAGGCGAATGTCGAACGGCACATAGGTCAGTCGCTCGAAGCCCAGCATCGGCAGCTCGCCACGGGCCTCCTGTTCGGTCACCACCACCAGGTTTTCACAGCGGATGCCGAAGGCATCTTCCCGGTAGTAGCCCGGCTCGTTGGAGAGCACCATGCCCGGCTGCAGGGCCACCAGGCTGCCCTTGGGGGCGATGCGCTGCGGGCCTTCGTGCACGCTGAGGAAGTGGCCGACTCCGTGTCCGGTGCCATGGTCGTAGTTGTAACCGGCTTGCCACAGGGGCATGCGGGCCAGCACGTCGAGCTGGATGCCGGCAGTGCCGCGGGGGAAGCGGGCCTGATCCAGGGCAATATGACCCTGCAGTACCCGGGTAAACATGGCTCTGTGCTCGTCGGTTACCTCACCCACCTTGACGGTGCGGGTGATGTCGGTGGTGCCGTCCAGATACTGGGCGCCGGAGTCCACCAGATAGATGCTGTCCTGGCCGAAGGCCCGCGGGGTACCGTTGGTGTGGCGGTAGTGGCACATGGCGGCGTTGGGGCCGAGTGCCGAGATGGTGTCGAAGCTCGGCTCCACATAGTGCTCCTGCTCGTGGCGGAAGGCTTCCAGCTGGTCGGCCAGGGTACCTTCGTCCACACCGTCGAACTCGCCGCTGGCGATCAGGCGATCCAGCCAGGCCAGGAAGCGGGTGACGGCAACGCCGTCGCGCAGGTGGGCGGCACGCATGCCGGCCAGCTCCACGGGGTTCTTGCACGCCTTGGGCAGCATGGTGGGATCCTGGCCGGCCACCAGAATGGCGCCCGCCTCTTCCATCACGAGCTGGGTCCAGGCGTTGGCGGTGTTGGGGTCGGCCAGCACCTTCTGCTGATCCTCGCCGATGCGCTGCAACACGTCACCCAGCTTGTCGATGGGGTAGACGGAGACATCCTGCCCCACGTGCTGGCTGAAGGCGAAGCAGTCGATCTTGTCGGTATCGACGAAGAAATCCATGGTGGTGTTGGCGTAGAGCACCGCAAAGCCCAGCACCACCGGCAGGCGTTCCACGTCGCGACCACGCAGGTTGAGCAGCCAGTTGATGGGCTCGGCCTGGGTCAGCAGCACCGCATCCAGCCCGCGCTTGCGCAGATCGCTGGCCAGCATTTCGCGCTTGGCCTGGCTGGACTGGCCCGCCAGCTCCTCGCTGTAGAGGATGACAGGGCTCTTGGTCGGGGCGGGACGATCGCTCCAGTGCAGATCGATGGGGTTCTCGTCGATGCGCACCAGCTCGATGCCGCGCTCGGTCAGCACCGCCTTGGCATTGTGATACCAGGCCAGGCTGTGCAGGCGGGCATCGAAACCGACCCGGGAGCCTGAGGGCAACTGCTCCGCCAGCCACTGCACGTGGGGGTCTTCATTGAGGTGGAGAAACTCGAACAGCTCGGCCGGCGCCTGCATGCGGGCCTGCACGGTATAACGACCGTCGATGAACAGGGCCGCCCGATGCGCCATGATGATGGCGAGCCCGGCGGAGCCGTTGAAACCCGTGATCCAGTCCAGCCGCTCGGCATAGGCGGGAATGTACTCCCCCAGATGCTCGTCGTCGTGGGGAACGATGAAGGCGTCCAGCTCCAGCGTGGCCAGTGTGGCCCTGACCTGGGCGACGCGGGTTTCAATAATCTCGAAATGGTTCATGTCGTTATTGCCAGCTTGTGGTGATGTGAGTGTTCATTGATGGTGGCCGCTTGCCAGGATCTGTCTGATCGACTGGCCTGCCGCCTCGATGTGTTGCTTGAGCAGTACCACTGCTTCGTGCTTGCGCCGGGCGCGGCACAGTTCAAGGAGTCGGGCGTGCTCCCGCTCGGCCTTGTCCACGCCGCCCTGGGCGAACAGCAGTTCGAAACGCACATAGCGGTCGCAGCTCAGATTGATCTGGGCGATCAGTTCCAGTGCCTGGGGGCGATTGGCTGCCTGGTAGAGGGTGGCGTGAAAGCGGTGATTCAACTCGGCCCAGTGTTCGATCTGGGTGCCAGACTCCAGCGCCAGATCAAACTGGGCGAGGATGGCTTGCGCCTGGGCGAAGGTCTCCTCCGTCATCAGGTCGACGGCGTGGAACAGGGTATCGGCTTCGAGCAGTGCCCGCAAATAAAAGAGCTCCTCGATGGCCGAGGCATCCAGCATGGTCACCACGGCGCCGCGATGGGCCTCGAACTTCACCAGCCCCTGGGCTTCCAGTTGCATCAGGGCTTCCCGTACCGGGATACGGCTCACCGCCAGCTCCTTGGCGATGGCGTCCTGGCGCAGGGGGGCGCCCGCTGCAAACTCGCCACGCAATATCCGGCCGCGGAGGTTCTCCATCACCATCTGGGTTCGGGTCTTGTAAGGTGGGGTCATGCTGGGGTCACGGGCAGGTTGCAAAATTGTATATTGTATAAAGTTTGGCTGAATCTAACGCGCAAGGGCCGTCAAGGCAAGGCTTGGCGGGAGCCATATGCCGCGCATCGGCCAAAAAAATACCGGCCAGCAGGGCTGACCGGTACGGGATTGTGAGACGCGAGGTGCGTTTCTTACAGCTGCGGGCCCGCCGCGACCAGGCGTTTGCCTTCGTCGTTGTCGGTGAAGCGCTCGAAGTTCTTGATGAAGCGCCCGGCCAGATCGGCCGCCTTGGCATCCCACTCGGCCTGGTCGGCGTAAGTGTCTCGCGGATCCAGGATGGCGGGGTTGACGCCCGGCAGCTCGGTCGGCACTTCCAGGTTGAACACCGGCAGTACCTTGGTCGGCGCCTTCTCGATGGAACCATCCAGGATGGCGTCGATGATGCCACGGGTATCCTTGATGGAGATCCGCTTGCCGGTACCGTTCCAGCCGGTGTTGACCAGGTAGGCTTCAGCCCCTGCCGCTTCCATCCGTTTGACCAGCTCCTGGCCGTACTTGGTCGGGTGCAGGCTGAGGAAAGCCGCGCCGAAGCAGGAGGAGAAGGTCGGGGTCGGCTCTGTGATGCCGCGCTCGGTACCGGCCAGCTTGGCGGTAAAGCCCGACAGGAAGTGGTACTTGGTCTGCTCCTTGGTCAGCTTGGCGACCGGGGGCAGCACACCGAAGGCGTCTGCGGTCAGGAAGATCACCTTGGTGGCGTGACCCGCCTTGGAGACCGGCTTGACGATGTTGTCGATGTGATAGATGGGGTAGGAGACCCGGGTATTCTCGGTGCGGGAACCGTCGTCGAAGTCGATGGTGCCATCGGCGGCCACGGTCACGTTCTCCAGCAGCGCATCGCGGCGGATGGCGTGGTAGATGTCCGGCTCGGCCTCTTCGGAGAGCTTGATGGTCTTGGCGTAGCAGCCCCCTTCGAAGTTGAACACGCCGTGATCATCCCAGCCGTGCTCGTCATCGCCGATCAGCTGACGCTTGGGATCGGTGGAGAGGGTGGTCTTGCCGGTGCCGGAGAGGCCGAAGAAGATGGCCACGTCCCCATCCTTGCCCACGTTGGCGGAGCAGTGCATGGAGGCGATGCCGCGCAGGGGCAGGAAGTAGTTCATCATGGAGAACATGCCCTTCTTCATCTCGCCACCGTACCAGGTGCCGCCGATGAGTTGCATCTTCTCGGTCATGTTGAAGGCGACGAAGTTCTCGGAGTTGAGACCCTGCTCCTTCCAGTTCGGGTTGGTGCACTTGGCACCGTTCATCACCACGAAGTCCGGTTTGAAGGTCTTCAGCTCCTCTTCGCTCGGGCGGATGAACATGTTCTTCACGAAGTGCGCCTGCCAGGCCACCTCGGTGATGATGCGCACCGCCAGGCGGGTGTCCGGGTTGGCGCCGCAGAAGCCGTCCACCACGAACAGACGCTTGCCGGAGAGCTGTTTGGTGACCAGCCCTTTCAGATGTGACCACACTTCCGGGGTAATCGCCTTGTTATCGTTTTTACCCTGGTCAGACCACCACACAGTATCCTGGGTAGTGGCATCTTTGACGATATATTTATCTTTAGGGGAGCGGCCGGTGAAGATGCCGGTGTTGACGTTGACGGCGCCAAGCTCGGTGACGACGCCACGTTCGAAGCCCTCAAGGTCTGAGCGGGTCTCTTCAGCGAAAAGCTGCTCATAGGAGGGGTTGCGAACGATTTCCTGGCTGTTTTTGATACCGTATTGGTCCAGCTTCAGTTGTTGGGCCAGGGTGGGTTCTACCACGATTGTCATTGTATTCTCCTGGGTTCAGAGGTGTGTAGGGTTCTATCTGACGTTCATGCTACCACCTAGGTGGTAGTTTTTAGCGATCGCCATCAAACTTTATAAAATAGGGTATTTTTTTGTTATTTAAGTTAAAGGCGGGTTTTGCCCGCCTTTGATTAGTGTAACTGGTTTGCATCATTACCGGGAGCCCTGCTGAACAGGGTTTCGATGTCTATCCCGTCGAATTCGTAGTGGGCGCCGCAGTAATCGCAGTGCATGTCTATCTTGCCGAGCTCCTGCACCATGGATACCGCTTCCTCCTTGTCTATCTGCAGCAAGGCCCCTTCGCAACGGGCGCGGGAGCAGGTGCAGCGGAACTCGATGGCCTGGGGATCGAACACCCGTACCTTGTCCTGGTGGTAGAGGCGGTAGAGGATCTCTTCGGCGTCCAGACCGAACAGCTCTTCGTCCTTGATGGTGGTGGTGAGCTGGACCAGGTGGTCGAAATCTTCGCTGTGATCCTCGCTCTGGGCCGGCAGCTCCTGCAGCAGGATGCCCGCAGCACGGGGCTCGCCCTCGTGGTGGCCGGTGCGGATCCAGAGGCGGGTGGCGAGTTGTTCGGACTGGGCGAAGTAGTGCTCCAGGCAGGCCGCCAGGGTGTCGGCCTCCAGGGCGATGATGCCCTGATAGCGCTCTCCTTGATCCGGGGTGATGGTGATGACCAGATGGCCGTTGCCGATCAGGCTTTGCAGCTTGCCGTCCGTCGGCAGCTCCCCTTCATAGCGTGCCACGCCGCGCAATTGCTGGTTGTTGTCGCCGTTGATGACGGCCAGACGTACCGGACCGTCCCCCTGCAGCTGCACCGTGATGGAGCCTTCGAACTTGAGGGTGGCGGTCAGCAGGCTGGTGGCAACCAGCAGCTCGCCCAGCAGGTGCTGCACCTGTACCGGGTAGTTCTGGGCGTCGATGATGTGGCGGTAGGTACGATCCAGCTGGACCAGCTCCCCACGCACTTCGTACTCTTCGAACAGATAGCGATACAGGAGGTCTTGGTTACTCATCATGGTTTCCTAGGATGTTCTTGGGGAAAAATAAACACATTGTTAAACAGGTGGTTAGGAACTAATTCCTCCACCTGTCGTCATAAAGGGGCCACAGACGCGGATTAGGATTGCTTGACCCGGATAAGCTGGCGTCGCTCCTGCTTGTCGGGTCGGCGTTCCGGGCTTGGGGCAAACTGGCTGTTGAAGCGGCGGGCTTCGCTGTTTTCGGCCCGTTTCTTCAGGCTGGCCTCTGTCTCTTCATAGAGTTGCTGGGCCAGCGGGGCGGATTTGCGCTGCTCGCTCACCTCGAGCACCCGCACCTCCCGCTCGTCCTGGCCTTGCCAGAATCGCACCAGGGCGCCGACCTCGACCGCCTTGCCCGGCTTGGTGCGCTGGCCGTTGTAGTGCACCTTGCCGCCGTCGATCTGATCCCGCGCCAGACTGCGGGTCTTGTAAAAGCGGGCGGCCCACAGCCACTTGTCGAGACGGACCTGAGTGCTGCTTTGTGCTGGATTCGACATGGATCGGCTCCGGGATGGCTGAAAAGGTGCCTGATTATACCAGAGGCGGGCCCCGGGATAGAAACAGGGGGCATCCGGGTGTGACGGAAACTGAATTTTCACCCCTTGGTCCCATCCGGTCGGTTGTCTCTGGGTCCATTGCCGTACACAATAGCCAACCGACTTGGATGCCAGACAATTTTGAGAAAGATGACGCTACCGTTCAGGGATGATTTGTTGACTTCCCTTCTGGCTCGCTGCAAGGCCATGCCACTTTCCCGTTTCAGCCAGCCCCTGTTCTGGCTTCTGCTGCTGTTGCTGGCCCAGCAGTGTGCCGTGCTCACCTGGCGCCTGTACGAACTGGCCCAGCCCGCTCCCCTGACCCCCTGGCAACCCTCGGTCACCTCGGTGCAGGGGAGTGGTGGCGATCGCCTCGATCTTGGCAACCTCAGCCGCCTCTCTCTCTTTGGCAAGGCGCTGCAACCCCAGGCGGACAAGGCGGCAGAGACGGTGGCGGCGGATGCCCCGAAAACCCAGCTCAACGCCCAGCTCAACGGGGTGCTGGCAAGCTCGGATCCCGCCAAGTCCATCGCCATCATCGCCCACAACGGGACACAGAACTCTTACGGCATCGGGGACTACATCGACGGTACCCAGGCCAGGATACGCCAGGTGTTTGCCGATCGGGTCATCATCGCCCGGGACGGCCGTGACGAGACCCTGATGCTGGACGGGGAGGAGTATGGCAAGCCCCTGCCCAAACCGGCCCGCCAGGAGGGGCTCTCCTCCGTGCGCAGCGAACTGCTGGGCAACCCGGGCAAGATCACCGATTACCTCAATATTTCTCCGGTCCGGGTGGACGGTCGCATGACCGGCTATCGCCTCAACCCGGGTCGCAATCCGGAACTGTTCAATCAACTCGGACTGGTCGCCAACGATCTGGCGGTCAGCATCAACGGCCTGGATCTGCGTGACAACGCCCAGGCCATGCAGGCGATGCAGCAGGTGGCGGGCGCCACGGAAATGACCGTCACCGTCGAGCGGCAAGGACAGCTCTACGACGTCTATGTCGGCTTGTCAGAATAATGAATTGGAGTAGCACCAAGAATGACAAATAAAGGGAAGGGCTGGCGTCTGGCCACCATGGCGGCAGCCTTGATGATGGCCGGTTCTGCCTGGGCCACCGAGTATTCCGCCAGTTTCAAGAACGCCGACATCGAGGAGTTCATCAACACGGTCGGCAAGAACCTGAACAAAACCATCATCATAGAGCCATCGGTACGCGGCAAGATCAACGTGCGCAGCTATGACCTGCTCAACGAGGATCAGTACTACCAGTTCTTCCTGAGCGTGCTCGACGTTTACGGCTTTGCCGTGGTGCCCATGAACAACGGCGTGCTCAAGGTGGTGCGCTCCAAGGATGCCAAGACCTCGGCCATCCCCGTGGTGGATGACACCAACCCCGGCGTGGGTGACGAGATGGTGACCCGGGTCGTGCCGGTGCGCAATGTCTCGGTCCGTGAACTGGCCCCCCTGCTGCGTCAGCTCAACGACAACGCCGGCGGCGGCAACGTGGTCCACTACGAGCCCTCCAACGTGCTGCTCATCACCGGCCGCGCCGCCGTGGTGAATCGCCTGGTGGAGGTGGTTCGCCGGGTGGACAAGGCGGGGGATCAGGACATGGACGTCATCAAGCTCAAGTTCGCCTCCGCCGGCGAGATGGTGCGGCTGGTGACCAACCTCAACAAGGATGGCAGCAATCAGGGGGCCAACGCCTCGCTGCTGCTCTCCCCCAAGGTGGTGGCCGACGAGCGCACCAACTCCGTGGTCATCAGCGGCGAGCCCAAGGCCCGTGCCCGCATCATCCAGATGGTGCGCCAGCTCGACCGGGATCTGCAGAGCCAGGGCAACACCCGGGTCTTCTACCTGAAATATGGCAAGGCCAAGGATCTGGTGGACGTCCTCAAGGGGGTCAGCTCCAGCATCGCCGCCGACAAGAAGGGCGGGGCGGCTGCCACGGCCACGGGCGGCGCCAGCATCGGCGGAGGCCAGCTCGCCATCTCCGCCGACGAGACCACCAATGCCCTGGTGATCACCGCCCAGCCGGACGTGATGGCCGAGCTGGAGCAGGTCATCGCCAAGCTCGACATTCGCCGTGCCCAGGTGCTGGTGGAGGCCATCATCGTCGAGATATCGGATGGTGACGGCATGAACCTCGGGGTGCAGTGGGCCAACACCAATGGCGGCGGCACCCAGTTCACCGACACCGGTCTGCCCATCGGCTCCCTGGCCATCGCCGCCAAGGATTACAAAGACAACGGCAACACCGACGGTCTGTCATCCCTGGCGGGCAGCTTCAGCGGCATGGCGGCAGGCTTCTATCACGGGGACTGGGCGGCGCTGGTGACGGCGCTCTCCACCAACAGCAAGAACGATATTCTCTCCACCCCGAGCATCGTCACCATGGACAACAAGGAGGCCTCCTTCAACGTCGGTCAGGAAGTGCCGGTGCAGAGCGGCTCCCAGAGCTCCACCACCAGCGATCAGGTGTTCAACACCATAGAGCGCAAGACGGTGGGGACCAAGCTGGTGGTGACGCCCCAGATCAACGAAGGAGATTCCGTGCTGCTCAACATCGAGCAGGAAGTCTCCAGCGTGGCACAGAAGCAGGCGACCGGGACCGCCAACCTGGGCCCCACCTTCGATACTCGCACCGTGAAGAACGCCGTGCTGGTCAAGAGCGGCGAGACAGTGGTGCTGGGCGGCCTGATGGACGAGCAGACCCAGGAGCAGATCTCCAAGGTGCCCCTGCTCGGGGACATTCCGGTGCTGGGCTACCTGTTCCGTTCCTCCAAGACCTCCACCGCCAAGCGCAACCTGATGGTCTTCATCCGCCCGACCATATTGCGTGACGCCAATGTCTACTCCGGGGTCTCCAGCAACAAGTACACCCTGTTCAGGGCCGAACAGCTGAGCCGGGCTGCGGAAGAGGGCTATGCCACCTCGCCGGCTCGCCAGGTGCTGCCTGCCTATGGCCAGGACGTGATGATGTCCCCCGAGGTGCAGCAGCAGATCCAGAGAATGCAGGCCCAGCAGCAGGCGACCGCCACCGGCGTGCGCGCCCAGGTGCAGGAGCAGCCCTTCGTGCAGAGCAAGCCCTGATGGCCGCCTACCAGCTCGATGGCAGCGAGCTGCCGGCTCCCCTGCCGGAACTGCCGTTCGCGTTTGCCCGCAACTTCGGGGCCATCCTGACCGAGCGCCAGGGTGCCCCGGTACTGCTCTGTCGTCAGGGGATCTCCCCCCAGACCCTGCTGGAGGTGCGCCGGGTGGCGGGCTGTGCCTTCGCGGTGGAGCAGCTTGGCAACGACGAGTTCGAGACGCTCCTGATGGCCCACTATCAGCGTGACTCCTCCGAGGCGCGTCAGTTGATGGAGGATCTCGGCAACGAGATGGACTTCTTTGCCCTGGCCGAAGAGCTGCCCCAGAGCGAGGATCTGCTGGATGCCGACGACGACGCCCCCATCATTCGTCTCATCAATGCCATGTTGAGCGAGGCGATAAAAGAAGAGGCGTCCGACATCCACATCGAGACCTTCGAGCGGGCCCTGGTGATCCGTTTTCGCATCGATGGGGTGCTGCGGGAGATCCTGCGCCCCCATCGCAAACTCGCCTCCCTGCTGGTGTCGCGCATCAAGGTCATGTCGCGCATGGACATCGCCGAGAAGCGGGTGCCCCAGGATGGCCGCATCTCACTGCGCATCGGCGGCCGCGCCGTCGACGTGCGGGTCTCCACCATGCCCTCCAGCTACGGCGAGCGGGTGGTATTGCGACTGCTCGACAAGAACAACGTGCGCCTCGAGCTCAAGCAGCTCGGCATGACGCTGGCCAACCGCAACATCATCAGCGAACTCATTCGCAAGCCCCACGGCATCATCCTGGTGACGGGCCCGACCGGTTCGGGCAAGTCCACCACCCTTTATGCGGCCCTCTCGGAGATCAACTCCCGGGATCGCAACATCCTGACCGTCGAAGACCCCATCGAATATGACCTCGAAGGGGTGGGCCAGACCCAGGTCAACAGCAAGGTGGACATGACCTTCGCCCGGGGCCTGCGCGCCATTCTGCGCCAGGATCCGGACGTGGTGATGGTGGGGGAAATCCGTGACCTCGAGACCGCCCAGATCGCGGTGCAGGCATCCCTCACCGGTCACCTGGTGATGTCGACCCTGCACACCAACACCGCCATCGGCGCCATTACCCGGATGCGGGACATGGGGATCGAGCCCTTCCTGCTCTCCTCGTCGCTCCTGGCGGTACTGGCCCAGCGGCTGGTGCGCACTCTCTGCCCGGATTGCCGCGCACCGCACCCTGTCACCGAGCAGGAGCGTGTTGCCATGGGCATCGAGCTTGCGCCGGATCAGCAGATCTGGCGTCCGGTGGGCTGCGAGCAGTGCAACCACACCGGCTATCGCGGCCGGACCGGCATCCACGAGCTGGTGGTGGTGGACGAGGCGGTGCGCGAGGCGATCCACAGCGCCAGCGGCGAGCTGGCCATCGAGCGGCTGATCCGGGGTCACACCCCCAGCATCCGCCGCGACGGCATCGACAAGGTGCTCAAGGGGCAGACCAGCCTCGAAGAGGTGCTGCGCGTGACCCGGGAAGACTGAGATGGCGGCATTTGAATACAAGGCCCTCGACGGCAAGGGGCGCAACAAGAGCGGCGTGCTGGAAGGGGATTCCGCCCGCCAGGTGCGCCAGCTGCTGCGCGAGCAGGGGCTGACCCCCCTCGAGGTGAACGAGACCACCGAGAAGGCCAAACGGGAGGCGAACCGCTTCGTGCTGTTTCGCCGTGGCGCCTCCACCTCGGAGCTTGCCCTCATCACCCGCCAGCTGGCGACCCTGGTGGGGGCCGGTCTCACCATCGAGGAGGCCCTCAAGGCGGTCGCCGAACAGTGCGAGAAGGCCCACCTGCGCAGCCTGGTGGCGACGGTGCGCAGCAAGGTGGTGGAGGGGTATTCCCTGGCCGATTCGCTGGGGGCCTTCCCCCATGTGTTCGACCAGCTGTTCCGCTCCATGGTGGCGGCCGGCGAGAAGTCCGGTCACCTGGAGAAGGTGCTCAACCGTCTCGCCGATTACACAGAGCAGCGCCAGCACATGCGCACCAAGCTGCTGCAGGCGATGATCTATCCCATCGTCCTCACCCTGGTGGCGGTGGGGGTCATCTCCATCCTGCTCACCGCCGTGGTGCCCAAGGTGGTGGCCCAGTTCGAACACATGGGCCAGCAACTGCCGGGCACCACCCGTTTCCTCATCGGCACCAGCGAGCTGTTGCAGCACTACGGCCTCTGGTTCCTGCTGCTGCTTGGCATTGGCGGCCTGGTCTGGCGCTGGTGGCTGACCGACGACAAGCGTCGTCGTCGCTGGCACCAGGTGATACTGCGCCTGCCGGTGATCGGTCGGGTCAGCCGCGGTCTCAACACCGCCCGCTTTGCCCGCACCCTGAGCATCCTCAACGCCAGCGCTGTGCCCCTGCTGGAGGGAATGAAGATCGCCGGCGAAGTGCTCTCCAACGACTATGCCCGCATGCGCATCGGTGAGGCCACCGAGCGGGTGCGGGAGGGGACCAGCCTGCGCAAGTCGCTGGATGAAACCAGAATTTTTCCGCCCATGATGCTGCACATGATCGCCTCGGGCGAGCAGAGCGGCGAGCTCGACAGCATGCTGGAGCGGGCGGCGGACAACCAGGACAGGGAGTTCGAAACCCAGGTGAACATCGCCCTCGGGGTGTTCGAGCCCATGCTGGTGGTCTCCATGGCCGGGGTGGTGCTGTTTATCGTGATGTCGATCCTGCAGCCGATCCTGGAGCTCAACAACATGGTGAATTTGTGAGGTTCGGACGTTCGAATACGCTTCGCTATTCGAACCTACCAATCCAATCAACTCCGCAGGTTCGATTAGCCGACAGGCGTCATCGAACGATCGAGGTTTAACAATTTATCGTTGATGGCTCATGCCATCTCATTTCGTTAGGGAGTCAGTCATGCAAAAGCGTCGTCAATCGGGTTTTACCCTGCTGGAAGTGATGGTGGTCATCGTGATCCTGGGGATCCTGGCCAGCCTGGTGGTGCCCAACCTGATGGGCAACAAGGAGAAGGCGGATCAGCAAAAAGCGGTCTCCGACATAGTGGCGCTGGAAAACGCCCTCGACATGTACAAGCTGGACAACAACCGCTACCCCACCACCGAGCAGGGGCTGGATGCCCTGGTCAACAAGCCGACCGCATCCCCTGAGCCGCGCAGCTACCGTGAAGGGGGCTACATCAAGCGCCTGCCGCAGGATCCCTGGGGCAACCCGTACCAGATGCTGAGCCCGGGCCAGTTCGGCAAGATCGACATCTTCTCCATGGGGATGGACGGCGAAGCCGGGACCGATGACGACATCGGCAACTGGAACCTGAAGGACTTCCAATAAGTGATTCCGCCGCGTCGTGCTCACTGCGTCCCCCCGGGGCTGCCTGAATGAAGGTGGCCTCTTGGGCCCGTCACCAGGCCGGTTTTACCCTGCTGGAAGTGTTGCTGGTCGCCATGTTGATGGGACTGGTGGCGACCGCCGTCACCCTCAGCATGGGGGGCGCCAGGGGGGATCGGGAGCTCGACAAGCAGGCGCGCCGCTTCATGGCGACCCTGCAGCAGGCCCAGGAGTATTCGGTCATGGATGGCAGGCTGCTGGGGCTGCGGGTCGAGGAGAACGGCTGGAAGTTTATGTCCCGGGATCCCAAGGATCGCAAGTGGCGCGCACTGACCGGTGACAAGCTGCTGGGGCCGGTGACGTTGCCGGAGGGGATGACCCTGGCGGTGGAGCTGGAAGGTTTCAACTGGCGTACTGCGTCGGACGAACGCCAGGAGCAGGGTCGGGACGAGCGCGAGCGGACACCCCAGATCCTGGTCTTTCCGGGGGGAGAGCTCTCTCCCTTCGTGCTGACCCTGAGCCAGCAGGACGAGGATCTGCACTACCTGCGTACCGTCAGGGGGGACGAGTTCGGTCGTCTCTCCCTGTTGCAGGATGAAGAGGAAGAAGAGTGAGGAGCACCAGGCCCGCAGGGGGCGTTCTAGCGCGTCGCACCGCTCTGTCGGGCGGCCCCGCCCGGGTGTGCGGCATGACGCTGCTGGAGGTCATGGTGGCCCTGGCGGTGTTTGCCATCGCCGGGCTGGCGGTGATGAAGACCGCGAGCGAACACCTGGCCGGCCTCAATTATCTGGAGCAGAAGACCCTGGCGACCTGGGTGGTGGAGAATCAGCTGGTGCAGCAGAAGCTCGAAGGCAAGTGGCCGGGAGACAGCTGGGTGGAAGGGGACGAGGAGATGGCCGGGCAGACCTGGTACTGGCGCTATCGCGGCGTCGCCACGGCGGACAGCAACTTCAGGGCGCTGGACATGGAAGTGCGCACTGCGCCCAAGGCCGAGAGCCCGGTGGCCATGATCCGGACCTATCTCAGCCGATGAACATTCATCAACGTGCGTCCATGATCCGGAGCCGGTGTCAGCCGATGATCCAGAGCAACCCCCGCCCATCGCGCCACCGCGGCTTTACCCTGCTTGAGATGCTGGTGGCCATCGCCATCTTCGCCACCCTGAGCCTGGGGGCCTATCAGGTGCTGCAAGGGGTGCTGACCAGCGACGAGGTGGCCAAGCGCAAGGAGGCCCGCCTTTCGGAATTGCAGCTCGCCTTCAGCCTGCTGGAGCGGGACATTACCCAGATGGTGCCGCGCAGCGGTCGCATCGACGGCGAGAACAACAAGGTGCTGCTGGCGGCGTCCCGCTTCGGCCAGCAGAGCGATGATTGGGGCATGGCCTTCATTCGCGGCGGCTGGCTCAATCCGGACGGCATACTGCCGCGCTCCGGCCTGCAACGAGTGGGTTGGCGTCTCAAGGGGCAGACCCTGGAGCGGTTGAGCTACCTCTATCCGGATCCGGCCATTGGCACCGAGCCGCGCATTCAGCCCGTGCTGACCGGCGTGACGGCGCTGCGCCTCTATTTCTACGACAAGGGACAGTGGAAGGAGGAGTGGACCCAGCGCGACCTGCTGCCCTACGGGCTGGCGGTGGAGCTGGAGCTTGAAGACTACGGCACCATCCGCCGCCAGTTCCTGATCGGAGCCGGTGGTCAGAGGGCAGAGAATGGTAACTGATCGTCGTTTTCCCCTGTCCGTCACGGAGGATGACGGCACTATTCGACGTCGCCAGTTCCTGATCGGAGCCGGTGGCCAGAGGGCAGAGAATGGTAACTGATCGTCGTTTTCCCCTGTCCGTCACGGAGGATGACGGCACTATTCGACGTCGCCAGTTCCTGAACGGCGCTGGTGGCCAGAGGGCGGACAATGGCAATTAAGCGCCCCCGCCCTCCTTCGGCCCCCGGCAGACAGCGGGGCATGGCCCTGCTGGTGGTGTTGCTCATCCTCGCGGTGATGGTGATCGTCGCCAGCAACATGAGCGGCCGCCTGCAACTGGAGCTGCGCCGCACCGCCAACCTCACCCTGGGCAAGCAGGCCTGGTGGTATGCCATGTCGGCGGAGGCCCTGGTGATCAAGGTGCTGAACCAGGACTTCAAGGATGACCCGGATCGGGTGAGTCTGGGACAGAACTGGGCGCGGGAGGACGGGGTCTTCCCGGTGGAGGATGGCACTCTCTCGGGCCGGGTGCGGGATCTGCAATCCTGCTTCAACCTCAACAGCCTGAGCGTGCCCCTCAAGGAGGGGGAGAACGGCGACGATCTCGAGGCCCAGCCTTACCAGTTCAAGGTGTTCCGGGCCCTGCTCGCCCAGCTCGAGGTGGATGATTACGAAGCGGTGCAGCTGACGGACGCCATCCGCGACTGGACCGACAAGGATACCCAGCTGGTCTCGAGCAACGGGGCCGAGGATGCCTACTACGAGGGACTCAATCCCCCCTACCTGGTGGCTAACCAGCGGATGCTGGGCACCGACGAATTGCGGGCGGTGCGCGGGGTGAGCGCCAGCCTGTACGCCCGGTTGGCCCCCTATGTGTGCTCCCTGCCCAATGACAAGCTGGTGGTGAACATCAACACCATCCGGCCGGAGCAGGCGGCCCTGCTGGTGGGGCTCTACCAGGGGAAGATCGGGCTGGACGATGCCAAGCGGGTGCTGACCAGCCGCCCCAAGAAGGGGTGGAAGAACAAGCAGGAGATGACGGAGCAGTTGCAGGTTCAGCCGGGTGCCATCACCGGGCTGGATGGCGCCCTGGACATCAAGAGCAGCTTCTTCGAGGCCCGCCTGCTGGCGGAGGTGGGGGAGACCCGCGCCAGGCTTGAGACCGTCTTCCAGCGTGGCAAGGACAACAAGCTGGTGATGCTGCGTCGCCTGAGCGGCGGCGCCGAATAACAAGGGGGCGTGGGGCGGTTTCAGCTGCCCTGCGCATCCCCCGATTGGACTGCAACCCATGGCTGTGCGCCCGCCCCCCTGAGGGAGGAGCGGGCATGGCAGGAGAGACATTAGTGAGCGAGAGTCTGGTCATCCGTCTGGGGACCAATGCGCAGCAGCCAGTGCACTGGCTGGTCTGGTCGGCGCAGGAGCAGGAGATCATCGCCTCCGGCATCCTGGCCTCGGCGCACGCCCTCGGCGAGCTGCAGGAGCGTGCCGGTGGTCGCCCCGTGGTGACCCTGGTGCCCGGCAGCGATCTTATCTTCCGGCGGGTCAATCTGCCGGGCAAATACAGCCGCCAGAGTGCGGCGGCCCTGCCCTATCTGCTGGAGGAGCAGATCGCCTCAGACGTGGACGATCTGCACCTGGTGGTGCTCGGCCATCAGGGCCGCGAGGTGGATCTGATGGCGGTGGACAAGGGGAAGATGCACTCCTGGCTCGGTTGGCTGGAGCAGGCAGGGCTCAAGACCCTGCACCTGCTGCCCGACGTGCTGGCGCTGCCGCTCGCCGCCGATGGCTGGTCAGCCCTGCAGCTGGGGGAGGAGTGGCTGGTCCGCCAGGGCCCCCGTCAGGGCATAGTGGCGGAGGAATCCCTGCTGGCCATGCTGCTGGCAGCGCAGACCGAACCCGTCACCCTTCACTGCCATACTCCCATCCCCGCCATGGCGGCGGGCAACTGGCAGGGGGCTGACCCGGAACTGCCCATGCTGTTGCTGGCGAAAGGGGCGCTGACCTGCCAGGCCAACCTGTTGCAGGGGCCCTATCGTCCCCAGACCGAATACGCCCGCTACTGGTTGCAGTGGCGCAAGGTGGCGGTGCTGGCAGGCGTATTGTTGCTGGTGGCCCTGGTGCAGCGCGGTGTGCATCTGCACCAGCTGACGGAACAGGACAAGGCCCTCAAGGCGGAGATCCGGCAGGTCTACACCCGGATCTTCCCGGGGGAGACGCGCATCGTCAACGTGCGCAGCCAGATGACCCAGCACCTCCAGCAGTTGGGGCAGGCTCCCCAGGATGGCGTCCTGTTGCTCCTGACCGAGCTGGCCCCGGTGTTTGCCGAGGTGCCCGGCCTCAAGCCCGAAGTGCTGCGCTTCGATGCAGCCCGGGGCGAGCTGAGGTTGCAGGTGACGGCCCCCGGCTTCACCGAGATCGAACGTTTCCGCGAGCTGGCGGGCAAGCGCTTCGAGGTGCAGCAGGGTGAGGTGCGAAGCACCGAAGGCAAGGTCGAAGGGGCGCTGGTGCTCAAGGGGAGGTCGTCATGATGGACAAACTGCAGAGCTGGTGGCGCGACATCAGTGCCCGCGAGCAGCGGCTGGTGGCGGTGGGGGGCAGCGTGCTGCTCATCGGGCTCTTCTACTGGGCGATCTGGCAGCCGGTGGCAAATCGCATTGCCGAGCGCGAGCGGCAGGTAGTGAACCAGCAGCAGACCCTGGCCTGGCTCAAGGAGAAGGGACAGGAGGTGCTGGCGATGCAGGGGGGACAGGGGCGCCAGATCGATACCGGCGGTACCCTGGACGGCGTGGTGAACCGCACCGCCTTCAACCAGAAGATCAAGATTGCCCGCTTGCAGCCCCAGGGTCAGGAACTGCAGGTATGGATAGACACGGTGCCGTTCGATGATCTGCTGATCTGGCTTGCGACCCTCTCGGATCAATACGGCGTCCAGGTGCAGATCATCGAGCTGGCCCGCGAGGGGCTGGCCCCCGGGCTGGTCAAGGTCAGACGTTTGCAGTTGAGTCGTTCCCAATGAAGCGAAAAATAGTGATCGCCAGTCTCTTCCTGCTGGCCTATCTCGGTTTCCTGCTGGCCCAGTTGCCTGCATCCCTGGTGGTGCGCCATCTGCCGCTGCCCCCCAATCTGGTGCGGCTGGAGGGGGTGAGCGGCACCCTCTGGAGCGGTCAGGCCGCCCGGGTGCAATATGCCAGCGAGTCCCTCACCCAGTTGCGCTGGGATCTCGATGGCTGGTCTCTGCTGCGGCTGGCGCCCGAGGTGTCGGTGCGCTTTGGCGAGCGCAGCGGACTCAACGGGCAGGGGATCCTGGGTTGGAACGGTGCCGCTTTCGGGCGCGACATCACCCTGAATGCGCCTGCCCCCTGGGTGCTGGAGAGGGTGCCGATGAGACCCCCCTTCCCGTTGACGGCGACGGGTCAGTTGCAGCTCAAGATCGATCAGTTTGCCCAGGGCACTCCCTGGTGCGACAACCTTTACGGGGATCTTCACTGGTATGACGCACAGGCGGACACCCCGGCGGGCAAGCTGGCCCTGGGGGATCCCGAGATCACGCTCACCTGTCTCGACTCCCGGCTGGTGGCCGAGATCAAGCAGGGCTCGGAGGCGGTACAGGTGCTGGGCAAGCTGGAGTTGCAAGCCAATCGCCAGTACCTGTTCCAGGGCACCCTGAAACCGGGTCCCGAGCTGCCGGACCAGATGAAACAGGGGCTCCCCTTCCTCGGCCAGCCCGATGGGCAGGGGCGCTTCCCGCTGCGTTATCAGGGCCGCATCTGACGGCGTTGCCCATGGTTTGAACCACCCCGCCCCGGCGGGGTGGTGTTGTTATGGGGGCGCGCCGGCTGGCGCCGTGATGAGGTGATTGAGGAAGAAGCTGAACAGCTCGGCCCGGGAGTGCAGGTTCAACTTGGCGTAGAGATGCTTGCGGTGATTCTTCACCGTGCCGCAGCCGATGCCGAGCGCACCGGCAATGGCCTCGGTATCCAGCCCCTGCAACAGCAATCCCGCCACCTGGCGCTCCCGCCGGGTTAGCTGATCTCCCCCCACACTGGCGATAGCCTGCTCCACCGCCCCCTTGAGGTCAGTGCCATCTGACCTGGCCGGACTGCGGGCCAGTCGGGGTGTCTCTTCCCGCCAGTGCTGGCGACACAGCGAATGCACCAGCGGGAACAGTGCCTCCAGCCTGGCCAGCTCGTCACGGCTGAGGGAGCTGCGCTTGTCGAGGCGGCCCAGAAACAGCATCAGGGTGAGGCCGCCGCGCACCGGCAGGATCAGCCCCACCTCCTCCTGCCAGCCGGTGGCCTGATAGAAGTGGTGGCGATACTCGGGGTCGAGCCGCCCCCGCGACACCTGCGACAGGGTCCAGACCCCGGCACCCAGCCCCTGCTCCAGCGCCTGCATGAAGGGATCCTGACTGAAGTGGCGGGTGAGGTAGCGGTCGAACAATAGGGCCCGCTGATGATGCAGGTTGTCGTAGAGGTAGACGGGGCGCAGCCCCACCCCGAGCAGCAGGGCACAGTCGAATGCCACCTGTTGCTGGATGAGGCGAACCAGGGCTGCCGGGAAGCCGCTGCCGTGCAGGGCATCGACGGCGGCGGTCAGGCTCAGGGTATCCGTGGCAGGAGACGGGGGCATGGCGATGGGCTCCGGGTCAGGGAATGGTTTCCCCACGATGGCAGGATGCTAGCACGGGAGTGGCAAAACTGTCCCCTGGGGGACATATCTGCCAGCACCGCAAAACGGCGAGGATGGCCCTCTTTCTCTTGCTGTTGGAGCCCTCTATGACAAATCCTCACCTGCTCGATGAGCTGACCCAGCGCGGCCTGGTGGCCCAGAATTCCGACCCGGTGGCGCTGGCCGACCATCTTGCCACCCCGTGCACCGTCTATTGCGGGTTCGATCCCACCGCTGGCAGCCTGCACATCGGCCACCTGGTGCCACTCCTGATGCTGCGCCGCTTCCAGCTGGCGGGCCACACCCCGGTGGCCCTGGTGGGCGGGGCCACCGGCCTTATCGGCGATCCCAGCTTCAAGGCAAGCGAGCGCACCCTCAACAGCGCCGAGACGGTGCAGGGCTGGGTCGCCAGCCTGTCGGCCCAGATAAGCGCCCTGTTGCCGGCGAGCGACGGGCTGGCGGCGCCGCTGCTGGTCAACAACGCCGACTGGATGGGGCAGATGTCCGCCCTCGATTTTCTGCGGGACATCGGCAAGCACTTCTCGGTCAACGCCATGCTGGCCCGCGAATCGGTGCGCCAGCGCCTGGCCCGTCCGGATCAGGGCATCTCGTTCACCGAGTTCTCCTACACCCTGCTGCAATCCCAGGACTTCGCCGTGCTCAACCAGCGCCTCGGCTGCACCCTGCAGATCGGCGGCAACGACCAGTGGGGCAACATCACCAGCGGCATGGATCTCACACGGCGGCTGCATCAGGCTCAGGTCTATGGCATGACGCTGCCGCTCATCACCAAGGCCGATGGCACCAAGTTCGGCAAGACCGAGGGGGGCGCCGTCTGGCTCGACCCGGCGCTCACCTCCCCTTACGCCTTCTACCAGTTCTGGCTCGGTACCGCAGACGAGGATGTCTACCGCTTCCTGCGCTACTACAGCTTTATGCCGCTGGCCGAGATTGAGGCGCTGGAAGCGGAGGATGCGAAGCGGCAGGGGCGCAAGCTGGCCCAGCAGGTGCTGGCGGACGAGCTGACCGAACTGGTACACGGCAAGGGGGCGCTGGCGGCGGTGCAACGCATCAGCGAATCGTTGTTCAGTGGCGAGGTAGCGCGCCTTGGGGAGAGCGATCTGGCCCAGCTGGCGCAAGATGGCATGCCAAGCAGCCCCATCAAGGGGGAAACGGATCTGGTGACCCTGCTGGTGGAGTGCGGCCTGGCCAACTCGAAGCGGATCGCCCGCGAGCTGCTGGCGGCGGGGGCCGTCAGCGTCAACGGTGCGATCCGCCGGGATGAGCCGCTCACCGCCGACGATCGGCTGTTCGGCCGCTACCTGCTGCTGCGCCGGGGCAAGAAGCAGTACCACCTGGTGATCTGCTCATGAAGGGGTGAGCGCCTCGATGACGTAGTCGAGGAAGTGGCCGACCAGGGCCGACTCGGCCCGGCGCTGGGTATAGAGGGCGTAGAAATGGGCCCCCTTGGGGCGATAGTCCGGCAGCACTTCGCGCACCACCCCCTCGGCCAGCTCGGCCGCCACCAGGTAGCGCGGCAGGCGGGCTATCCCCAGTCCCTGGCGCATCCCCTGGTGAATCGCCTTCTTGCTGCTGAAGGCCAGCTCGCCCGCTACCTCGAGAGGGATCTCGCGCCCCTGGGCAAGCAGGGGCCAGCGCTCGTGGCGGCCGTACTCCTGGCTGCGGGTGATGAGGCTGTGCTGGTGCAGATCCTGCGGTGTGGTGAGGGGCGGGTGGCGGTCCAGGTAGTCGGCGCTGGCGCAGAGCACCAGATCGTCCACCGCGATGGGGCGCGCCAGGTAGGGCTGGGTGCCGAGCTCAGTGCTGCGAAACGCCACGTGCAGGTTGTCGCGCAGCAGGTCGGCCGGGGTATTGCTGAAGTCAGCGATGATCCGCACCTCCGGGTGGTCGGCGCGAAAACGCAGCAGCACCGGAGTCAGCACCACTTCTCCCCAGAGATCCGGCGCCGTGATGCGCAGCTCCCCGCACAGTGCCGAGCGGCGGCGCTGCAGGCCGTCCAGCAACTGCTCGTGCAGGGCGATCATCTGGTCGGCCTGGCGGTAGGCGAGCTCTCCTGCGTCGGTCAGTTGCACCCGGCGGGTGGTGCGGCTCAGGAGCACGCTGCCGAGGTTTTGCTCCAGGTGGCGCAGATCTTTTGACGCCTTGCTCGGGGTGATGCCGAGCTGGGACGCCGCCGCGGCGAAGGATCCGCAGCGGACGATGGCGACCAGCAGGCGCATCAGGTAGAGGGTGTCGAGCTTGTGGTGACGCATGAGGGGTGGCCTATTGTGTCTTGCTGGGAATGAATGTCTTGCTTGAGTGCCTGATTATATCCTCTTGGCCCGGGTTTATAGTGGCCGCCATGCCATTGCTATCCTGGGAGAGGACGATGAACAAGAGACTGGGCGACAGCTTCCACTTCGAGCGAGCTGGATTGCTGCTCAAGAACCGGGCCGTGCTGGCCCCTTTGACCCACAACATGAGCGGCGCAGGCGGTGATCCCGGCCAGGCCGAGCTCGACTGGCTGGCGCGCTGCGCCCGTGGCGGCTTCGGCCTGCTCATCGCCGCCGCCACCCAGGTGCGGCCCGGCGGACGCTGCTGGGCGGGGCAGCCTGCCCTGATGACGGACGCCCAGCAGCAGGCCTTCACGGCCCTGGCCGACAGTGCGCGGCAGGCCGGGGCACTGGCGGTGGTGCAACTGCATCACGGCGGGATGCGGGCTCTGCCCGAGCTGAACGACGGGGCGCCGGTCGGCCCGTGCGCGCTGGCGCTGGACGGGCGTTACCCCCTCGGGGTCAAGGGGCTGAGCGAGGAGGAGATTCTGACGCTCATTGACGCCTTTGTGATCGCTGCCGAGCGGGCCCATGGCGCCGGCCTGCACGGGGTCGAGCTGCACGCAGCCCACCACTTCCTGCTCTGCAACTTCCTCAACCCCCTGCACAACCGGCGCACCGACCGCTGGGGGGGCAGCCTCGCGAACCGGGCGCGGATCCTGGTGGAGATAGTGCGCGGCATTCGCGCCCGTCTACCCCGGGGTTTCCTGGTCGGGGTGCGTCTTTCCCCCGAGAGCTATGCCCATATCCAGGGCATCGAACTGGCCCATCAGCTGGCGGTGGCGCGCCTGCTGGCGGAGGAGGGGATCGACTACCTGCACTTCTCCATGGGGGACAGCTTCAAGGCGGTGGCGGGGGATCCCGACGGCGGCGCCCTGCTGGAGGCGGTAAGAGTCGGGTTGGCCGGGCAGGTGCCGCTCATGGTGGCGGGCAAGATTAGCGACGCAGATTCGGCGGAGCGGGCTCTGGCCGGCGGCGCCGATCTGGTGGCGGTGGGCACGGCGGCCCTTGGCAATCCGGACTGGATGGAACGGGTGAGCCGCGGCCTGCCTCTGCATGCAGCCCCTTTCACGGCGGCGCACCTCACGGAGGTCGGCTTCACCCCAAGCGCCCTCGACTACCTGGCCGGCATGGGGGTGCTGGCCCCGCGCGATGCGGCCTGAGGGCTTTCATGAACGGGATGCGCTCGGCAGGCTGTTGAGCTGATGTGACAAGGCCCTCGTGAAGAGGGCCTTGTGCGTGTCAGGCGCCGAGAGGGAGCAGGTCGGCGTAGTCGTCGAGCGCCGGGAAGTGCTGGAAGGTGAGCGGCGGCATCTGGCTGTCGGGGTGACGGATGCCGAGCTGGTGAGCGATGCCGAACTCGGCCGAGGCGGCCAGGATCCGCTCGCTGTCATCCACGAAGAGGGTGCGGGCCGGGTCGAAGGCCAGCCGCTCGACCAGTGCCTGCCAGCAGTGCTGGCTCTCCTTCGACCACCCGAGCTCATGGGTGCTCACCATCAGATCGAGGTGCTGGGCGAGGCCGAGGCGTGCATCCTTCACCGACAGGCTGGCGGGATGGGCATTGGTGAAGAGCACCACCTGCTTGCCGGCGGCCTTGAGTGCGGCCAGGAAGGGAATGACGTTGGGGCGCCACTGGATCTTCTCCAGGATCTCCTGTTTGAGGGCGCGGATGTCGAGCCCGAGCGTCCGGGTCCAGTAATCCACGCAGTACCAGTCGAGGGTGCCGTTGACCGCATGATAGTGAGTGTCTATCTGCGCCTTCGCCTCGGCCAGCGGCAGGCCGAGTCGCTCGGCGTAGCGCGCCGGCACCAGGGTTTGCCACAGATGGCTGTCAAAATGGAGATCGATCAGGGTGCCATCCATGTCGAGCAACACGGTATCAATCTGGTGCCAGGGCAGGGGAGTCGACATGGGGCCTCGCGATGTCTGTGGTGATGGGAAAAACGGGGCGCATTATAACGGATTTTTCAGACATCTTTCCCCTCTTTGCCCCGTGGTGTTCGGCAGGGGAGTCGTTTACTCTTGAAACACGATTTTTTAACGAGCAGTCAGCCCCCGATGAGCGATCCCCACAAGCGCAATCCCGTCCACCTCAGTGTCGAGACCATGGCCCATGACAAGAGCAAGCCGGAGATCCTCAAGGCCGAGATCGTGGCCGAGAGCCGGCTGTTCAAGGTGGAGTCCCTTCACCTGAAATTCTCCAACGGCGAGGAGCGGGTCTACGAGCGGATGCGCGGCGGCAATCGGGGTGCCGTCATGGTGGTGCCCCTGTTCGATGCCCACACCCTGCTGCTGGTGCGCGAGTACGCGGCGGGCACCCACTCCTACGAGCTGGGTTTCCCCAAGGGATTGATAGACCCCGGTGAAAATGCCTTCGAGGCGGGCAACCGGGAGCTGATGGAGGAGGCGGGCTTCGGGGCGAGCAGCCTGACCCTGCTCAAGCAGGTGTCGCTGGCGCCGGGGTATTTCTCCAGCCGGATGGACATCTTGCTGGCGCGGGATCTCTACCCCGAGCAGCGGGTCGGTGACGAGCCCGAGCCTCTCGAGGTGATCCCCTGGCCCCTCAACCGGATCGACGAGTTGCTGGCACGACCGGACTTCACCGAGTCGCGCAGCATCAGTGCCCTGCTGCTGGCCAGCAAATGGCTGGCGGAGCAGGGAAATTAGCCCGCAGAGGGTCTGTTTGGCAATCAGAGGCAGAGGTAAGCACCATGCAGGAGTTGTTGGCCTGGATACCCGAGGTCAAGGAGATCGCCCGTGAGGCGGGCAGGATCCTTCACGAGATCTATCGCGGCGGTCAGTTCGAACGCCAGTTGAAGGAGGATGCGACCCCGGTCACCAGTGCCGATCTTGCTGCCGATGCCTACCTCAAACAGGCGCTGGCAGCGCTCACTCCCCATGTCCCCGTGCTGACCGAAGAGGCGGCCGACATCCCCTTCAGCCAGCGTGCGAACTGGCGCCAGTACTGGCTGGTGGACCCGCTGGACGGCACTGGCGAGTTCATCGCAGGCAGCGGCGACTTCGCCACCCTGATCGCCCTGGTGCGGGACAATGTCCCGGTGCTCGGGGTCATCTACGCCCCCGAATCCGATCTGCTCTACTGGGCGGTGCGTGGTCACGGCGCCTTCAAGGAGGCGAACGGCGAGAGCCGTCCCATCAGCGCCATCCATCATGAACACGATCAGCCTGACTCCCTGGTGGTGGCCATCAGCCGCCGCCAGAAACTGGAGAACCTGACCCGTCGCCTCAACCCGGCCATCCACTACGAGCTGATCCCGCTCGGCTCCAGCTCCCTCAAGTCCTGCCTGGTGGCGGAAGGCGTGGCGGATTGCTACGTGCGCCTGGGCCCCACCGGGGAGTGGGATACCGCTGCCGCCCAGTGCATCGTGGAGGCGGCAGGGGGGCGCATCCTCAGCCTGGCGCTGCAACCGCTGAGCTACAACGAGACCGAGTCGCTGGAGAACCCGGACTTCATCGTGATGGGGGACCCGGATCTCGCCTGGGGTCGCATTCTGGCCCACTGACGGGTCGACCAGCTCGCAGGGAATGCAATCAGGCGACCACAGGGTCGCCTGATTGCATTGGTGTGATCCACTGGCTGGTTACGGGGATTTTAGGGAGATTCGCTAGTGATGGCGATAACGGCAGTGGATCATCACATCCAATCTGGCTGCACTGGCATAAATTTCATTTAATTCTGAAAACATGCATTTCATCGAAACAAAAAATCGACGTCGGTTTTAATTTTGGTTTTATATTCCTAACTTTTGGTTAGTGTCAGGATTAATCGAATAATTCGGGGTGAAATTTCCTCCCAATCTCACTGGTGGAACAGGGCTTTGCCAGTGAGATCTGCCAGTCTCCCTTTTTGAGAATTAAATGCTAAAGGAGCACAATGTTTTTAGATTTTAATACTACGTAAAAGTGATTTATCGATGAGTTTATCTGCAGACGTCTCACGGGAGCTGTCCGGTTCCCCCTCCACCATGGCCAGCACTGGCTGGCGTCGCCACGACACCCACTGGGTCATCAGCCTGTTCGGCACCGCCGTCGGCGCCGGCATCCTGTTCCTGCCCATCAACCTGGGTCTGGGGGGGATCTGGCCCCTCATCATCGTCGCCGTGCTGGCCGGTCCCATGACCTTCCTCGCCCACCGCGGGCTGGCGCGTTTCGTGCTCTCGTCGTCGCGCCCCCAGGCCGACTTCACCGAGGTGGCCGAGGAGCATTTCGGCAAGATGGCCGGGCGCCTCATCTCGGCGCTCTATTTCCTCTCCATCTTCCCGATCCTGCTCATCTACGGCGTCGGGCTGACCAACACGGTGGAGAGCTTCATGGTCAACCAGCTCGGCCTGGCCTCCCCGGATCGGGTGATGCTCTCCGGCGTGCTGGTGTTCGCCATGATCGCCGTGATGCTGGCCGGCGAGAAGGCGATGCTGCGGGCCTTCGCCGTCATGGTCTACCCGCTGGCGGCGATCCTGCTGGCCCTCTCCTGCTACCTCATTCCCCAGTGGCAGTGGCCGGAAGTGACCGCCTTTGAAGGCACGAGCTTCCTCAACACCGTCTGGCTGGCGCTGCCGGTCACCGTGTTCGCCTTCAGCCACGCCGCCGCCATCTCGGGCTTTGCCAACGTGCAGCGCCGGGAGTACGGGGAGCAGGCCGAAACCAAGAGCGGCCTGATCCTGCGCAACACCACCGTCATGCTGGTGGGCTTCGTGCTCTTCTTCGTCTTCTCCTGCGTGCTGAGCCTCTCCCCGGCTCAGTTGGCCGAGGCCAAGGCCCAGAACGTCTCCGTGCTCTCCTATCTCGCCAACATCACCGACAACCCGGTGATCGTGACCCTGGGGCCGCTCATCGCCTTCATCGCCATCAGCTCCTCCTTCCTCGGCCACTTCCTCGGTGCCCGCGAGAGCCTGAAAAGCCTGATCGCCAAGCCCACCGGCCTGCCGCTGGCGAAGGCGGACAAGCTCGGCATCGCCCTGATGTTCTTCGCCATCTGGGGCGCCGCCATCATCAACCCGGGCATTCTGGGGTTGATGGAGACCCTCTCCGGCCCCGTCATCGCCATGATCCTCTTCATCATGCCGGTGGTGGCCATCTACAAGGTGGAGGCGCTGGCCCGCTTCCGTCACCGTTGGGTCAACGGCTTCATCCTGCTGACCGGTGCCCTGGCGGTCTCGGCCCTGCTGTTCAGCCTGCTGAAATAAGCCAGGCCGTCAGCATCAAACAAGAGAGGCGACCCCGGGGGTCGCCTCTCTTGTTTCTGCTCTCTGGTTGCCTTGCCGTCGTCTCACCCCAGCTTGGCGCCGTTCTCCACCGCCTGCTCGGGGATGGCGATCACCACGGCGCCATCCGGGCGATAGAAGCCGGTCAGCAGAAACTCCGACTGGATGGGGCCTATCTGCTTGGGGGGAAAGTTCACCACGGCGACGATCTGGCGGCCCACCAGATCCTCCGGTCGATAGAGGTCGGTGATCTGGGCGCTGCTCTTGCGCACCCCGATCTCGGGGCCGAAATCCGCCCACACCTTGTAGGCGGGGCGGCGCGCCTCGGGGAAGGGCTCGACCCGCACCAGGGTGCCCACCCTGAGCTCCACCATCTCGAAATCCTGCCAGCTTATGGTCTGCATCTTGGCTCCTCGTTGCCCATACCTTGCATGAGCCTCAGCATGCCTCGAATGCCCGGGGATTGTCTTCGGCAAAGAGCCGACTGATTACGGCAGGCGGCCGTTTTGCTGGCGCCAGAGGGAAGGGGTCAGTCCGGTCTCGGCCAGGAAGCGCTCGGCAAAGGCCCCCTGGTTCTGGTAGCCGCAGCGGCTGGCCACTTCGCCGACGGGCAGCCGGGTGCGGGCGAGCAGGGTGCGGGCCAGCGCCATACGCCGCATCCTGAGGTAGTGGGAGACGCTCGTGCCCACCTGCTGGCGAAAGGCGTGTTTGAACTGGCTCAGGCCGAGGCAGGCGATGGCGGCGAGTTCCTCGTTGGTGAGGGGGTCTGCGAGGTGGGCTTCCATATGACGCTGCACCTTGGCGATACGAGGGGCTATGCGGGGAGCGACGGCGGGGCCCATGCCGCGTCCCTCGGTCAGCAGCCCGAGCCACACCTGCTCCATGCCGGCCACGTGGCGCCCCTCGGCCACCATGCGGTGCAGGAAGGCGAGGTAGTGGCGCTGGGCCTCATCCAGCTCGACGAAGGGGTGGTCCCCCAGGGCGGCCGGCAGCCAGTGGCTCTCCTGCACCAGAAACACGTGCGCCGGGTCGGCGGCGTAGTCGTGGCGAAGGCCAGGGGCGATGATGCAGGCAAAACCGGGGGCGAGGCGACATCCCCGACCCTGCACCTCGATCTCGAGGGGGCCGACGAGGGGGATCACCAGCTGGGCGTGGTCATGACTGTGGCTCTGCATGTCGCTCTGGTAGTGACGCAGGCTGAAGGGGGAGGCGGCAGATAAGCATGACGCGGCACCGGGCCGCGTCATTGAAAGGGATGCATCGTTTGCCATGGGCAGCCGCATTACTCGGCGTCGAAGTCTTCGATCTCTTTGCCAAGGGCTTCCATGATGGCGCGGGCCTCGGCGGGGACGCTGTCCGGGTGATCCTTGCGCAGGTCGTCGTCACAGGGCAGCGGCTGGCCGGTGAAGGCGTGCAGGAAGGCTTCGCAGAGCAGCTCGCTGTTGGTCGCATGACGCAGGTTGTTCACCTGGCGACGGGTGCGCTCATCGGTCAACACCTTCAGCACCTTGAGCGGGATCGAGACGGTTATCTTCTTGACCTGTTCGCTCTTCTTGCCGTGCTCTGCATAGGGGCTGACGTAGTCGCCGTTCCACTCTGTACCCATGTTCCACCTGTAGTCGTTTGGCCGTGAGCGCGGATTTTAACCCTTAAGGAATTCAATGGCAATCCAACAGCAAAGCCATTTAGACGTCTAGAAGTGTTGACGGCTTTTTTAAGGTGGCGTAGTGTGGTGCACCATGGGCCGGCAGTCCGGCCAGCGAAAATGAGAGCGGGGCTGGACGACCCACGAGGCGGACCGGCTCCGGCAACCCATCAAGGAGAGTGACATGACCCACAAGGCCACCCTGGCGGTACGCACCGGGATTGAGACAGACACGCAGCACGGTGCCGTGGTGCCCCCCATCTACCTCTCCAGCAACTACACCTTTGCCGACTTTGGCGAGCCCCGTCAATACGACTATGCCCGTTCCGGCAACCCGACCCGCACCAATCTGGCGGACGCCCTGGCGGCCCTGGAAGGGGGAGCCGGCGCCGTGGTGACCGGCACCGGCATGGGGGCCGTTCACCTGGTGACCACGGCTCTGCTCAAGGCGGGGGATCTGCTGATCGCTCCCCACGACTGCTACGGCGGTACCTGGCGCCTGTTCGAGTATCTGGCGGCCAAGGGCCACTACCAGGTGCAGTTCGTGGATCAGGGAGACGAGGTGGCGCTGGCCGCCGCGCTGGCCCAGAAACCCGCACTGGTGTGGGTGGAGACCCCCTCCAATCCGCTGCTGCGGGTGGTGGACATCGCCGCCATCGCCGAGGCCTCCCACGGGGTGGGGGCCCAGGTGGTGGTGGACAACACCTTCCTCTCCCCCTTGCTGCAACAGCCCCTGGCCCTTGGTGCCGACGTGGTGGTCCACTCCACCACCAAGTACATCAACGGCCACTCCGACGTGGTAGGGGGTGTGGCGATCGCCAAGGATCAGGCTCTGGCCGACTCCCTGGTGTGGTGGGCCAACTGCCTGGGGCTCACCTCCGGTGCCTTTGACTCCTACCTCACCCTGCGGGGCCTGCGCACCCTGGCCCCGCGCCTGCGCACCCATCAGGAAAACACGGATCGCATCCTCGCCTTCTTGCAGCAGCAGCCGCTGGTCAAGCGGATCTATCACCCCAGCCTGCCGAGCCATCCGGGCCACGACATTGCGCGCCGTCAACAGTCCGGCTTTGGCGCCATGCTAAGTTTTGAGCTCGATTGCAACGAGACGGGGCTGCGCGCCTTCCTCGCGGGGCTGCGCCTCTTCTCGGTGGCGGAGTCCCTCGGCGGGGTGGAGAGTCTGGTGGCCCATCCGGCCAGCATGACCCACAGGGCCATGACCCCTGCGGCCCAGCAGGCGGCGGGTATCAGTGCCCAGTTGCTGCGCCTGTCGGTGGGGATCGAACACGGTGAGGATCTGGTGGCCGATCTGGCCCAGGGGTTTGAACAGGCGCAGTTGGCACAACAGGCAGAGCAGGTGAAGTAATGGAACAACAACAAGGAGAGTGTGTGGTGGCAACAGAGGCAGTCTTCAAGCGGCGCCATGTACACAAGTTCGGCGGCAGCAGCCTGGCGGATCCGGTCTGTTATCGCCGGGTCGCCAGCATCGTCGAGCAACAGGTGGGGGGCAACGAGCTGGTGGTGGTTTCCGCCGCGGGCAAGACCACCAACCGGCTGATCCAGCTGGTGGAGCTGGCGGAAGCGGGGGATGAGGCCGCAGGCGAAGCCATCACCGCCCTGCACGCCTATCAGCAAAGCCTGATCGACGGCCTGCTGGAAGGGGAGCTTCACCTCGATCTGAGCCAGCAACTGACGGGCGACATGCAGCTGATCGCCAAGACCCTGGAGGGGCAGTTTGACCGCTTCGAGCGCAACGGCCTGCTCGCCTTTGGCGAGGTGTGGTCCGCCCGCCTGCTGGCTGCCCTGCTCACCAGCCGGGGTGAGGCGGCCGCCTGGCTCGATGCTCGCAGCTTCCTGCGCGCAGAAGACGGCGCCCTCATCAAGGTGGATACCGCCCTCTCCAGCGAGCTGCTCAAGGCTCGGCTGGCCGAGCACGCCGGTCGCATCGTGGTGACCGGCTTCATTGCCGCCGACATGGAGGGGCGTTCCCTGCTGCTGGGACGCAACGGCTCCGACTACAGTGCCAGCCTCCTGGCGGCGCTGGCGGACGGCGAGTCCACCACCATCTGGAGCGACGTGGCCGGGGTCTACAGTGCCGACCCGCGCCGGGTGAAGGAGGCGCGTCTGCTGGAGCGCCTGAGCCTGGCCGAGGCCAACGAGCTGGCGCGCCTGGGCTCCTCGGTGCTGCATTCGCGTACCCTGCAGCCGGTGGCCGACAGCCGTCAGCGCCTCACCCTGCGCTGCAGCTACAATCCGGACGAAGGCTGCACCCACATCCTGCGCCGTGCACCCCGCTCCGGCGGTGCCCGCATCGTCTCCTCGGTGGATCAAATAGCCCTCATCGAGCTCAAGGTGCTGCCGCAGACTGACTTTGAGCAGACAGTGGCGGCCATCGAGGCCCATCTGGCCCGCCATCGCCTCCATCCGCTCACCCTGCAGCGCCAGCCGGATCGGCGGGTCCTGCGTCTGGCCTACACCCTGGAGGTGGCACAAGGGGCCTTCGAGGTGCTCCGTGACTTCCAGTTGCAGGGCAACTTTACCGGCCTCATCCAGAAGGAGGGGTTCAGCCTGGTCGCCCTGGTGGGGGCCGGCGTCACCGACAATGCCGAGCAGTGCCACCGTTTCTACCAGCTGTTGGCGGATCAGCCTCTGGAGTTCGTGCAGGTGGCCAAAGACGGCCTGAGCCTGGTGGCCGTGCTGCGCCAGATCGTGCTGGAGCCGCTGCTCATCGCTCTGCACAGTGCCCTGTTCAGCCGCCCGACCCGGGTCGGGCTGGTGGTGTTCGGCAAAGGCAATATCGGTGGTCACTGGCTGGGGCTCTACGCCCGCGAGAAGGCGCGCCTCGAGCATGAGCTCAATCTGGCGCTCACCCTCTACGGGGTCTTCGACTCCAAGGGCGGGCTGCTGGACGAAGAGGGGCTGGATCCCCTCAAGGTACAGGACAACTTCAATCCCAAGCCGCTCATCTGGCCGGAGCTGCTCTCCCAGCTGGAGCAGCACAGTTTTGACTCCCTGATCGCGCTCGACATGACCGCCAGCGAGACGGTGAGCCGCTACTACCCGGACTTTGCCCAGCTCGGCATCCACATCATCGCCGCCAACAAGTTTGCCGGTGCCGCCGACAGCGAGTTTTACCAGCGCATCAAGCAGACCTGCCGCGACCACCAGGTGCAATGGCGCTACAACGCCACCGTGGGGGCCGGGCTGCCCATCCAGTCCAGCATCCAGATGCTGCGTCAGAGCGGTGACCGCATCCAGGGGGTCTCCGGCATCTTCTCCGGCACCCTCTCCTGGCTGTTCCAGCAGTATGACGGCACTCGCCCCTTCTCCGAACTGGTGGACGAGGCGTGGCAACATGGCCTGACCGAGCCGGATCCCCGGGAGGATCTCTCCGGTCAGGATGTGCGCCGCAAGCTGCTCATCCTGGCGCGGGAGGCGGGCTTCGAACTCGACTCCGCCGACATCGAGCTGGAGAACCTGGTGCCGGTGGCCCTGCGCAAGGTGACTGCGGATCAGTTCATGGACAGGCTCAAGGAGCTGGATGACCCTATCCAGACCGCCTTCGAGGGGGCGCGCCGGGTCGGCAAGGTGCTGCGTTATGTCGCCCGCTTCGAGCACGACGGCAAGGCCCGCGTCGGGCTGGAGGCGCTGGAGCCCCATCACCCGTTTGCCAACCTCTTGCCCTGCGACAACGTGTTCGCCATCGAGAGCGACAGCTATCGCACCAACCCCCTGGTGATCCAGGGGCCGGGAGCGGGCCGGGAAGTGACGGCCGCCGCCATCCAGTACGATCTCTGGCAGATCTGCGCCAGCCTCTGAGGCTGCGTGACACGATGCAATGAGAAGAGGCGCCCCAGGGCGCCTCTTCTGTTATCGGGTGGCGGAGTTACCAGAACAGCCGGCCCAGGAGGGGGGCGAGCAGCACGGTGGCCATGCCGGCGATCATCATCACCATGCTGGAGACCACCCCCTCCTCGTTGCCCATCTGATAGGCCCTGGCTGTCCCGGCCCCATGGGCCGAGGCACCAAAGCCCGCGCCTTTGCCGAGGCGGCTGCGGATGGCGAGCACGGTGAGCACGCTTTCTCCCACCGCCATGCCGATGACGCCGGTCAGCACCACGAACAGGGCGGTGAGATCGGCGTTGCCACCCACGGAACGGGTCGCCTCCACCGCGAAGGGGGTGGTGATGGATCTCATGGCCATGCTGCGCTGCAACAGCTCGGAGAGGTTGAGCCAGCGGGCCAGCAGCACTGTGCTGCCCACCGCCATTACCACGGACGCCACGACCCCGACCGAGAGGGAGAGCCAGTGGCGGCGCATCAGCTGGCGATTCTCGTAGACGGGCACCGCGAAGGCGACGGTGGCAGGGCCCAGCAGCCAGAGCAGCCAGTGGGATTCGGCCATGTAATCCCGGTAGGGAATGTGGAACAGCATCACCATGGCCACCAGCAGGGTGGGGGCCAGCAGCAGCGGCATCAGGGGCAGGATGCGCTTTTTGCCATAGAGCCACTTGCTGGCGTAGTAGAAGAGCAGGGTCAGGGCGAAGCAGAGCAGGCCGAGCAGGGTATCAGACATGGCGGCGACTCCGGCGGGCCAGTTTCAGCTCGAGGCGATAGACCCTGTCCACCACCAGCGCCGTAGTGCCGAGCACCAGCACGGTGCTGACGATCAGGACCACCATGATGCGCCACCCCTCCTGCAGCAGCAGCTCCTGATAGTTGACCACGGCCACCACGGCGGGGACGAAGAAGAGCAGCATCTCCGCCAGCAGCCAGCGGGCCCCGGCACTGAACCACTGGGCCTTGACCACTCCGAGCAGGATGCAGACCAGCAGCAGCAACATGCCGGTGAGGTTGGCGGGCAGGGGCAGGTGCAAGGTGCGCACTGCGATGTCGGCCAGCAACCAGATGGCCGCCAGCAGGGCGATTTGGAAGGGGGTTTGCAACCAGCGAAGGCAGAGGGTTTTCATGGCAAGCGTCTTTCTGTGAACCTGCTCACAGTATAGAGAGGGACCAAACCTGCAAAAAATGAATTTAAATTATCAAAATCATGCCAAAGAGGCATGATTTAGCCAGCCATCCCCGTCAAGAGAGCACCATGGATATTCGAGCCCTGCGTTACTTCGTCGAGCTGGTGCGGGAGCAGAGCTTTACCCGCGCCTCCGAGAAGCTGTTCGTCACCCAGCCCACCATCAGCAAAATGATCCGCAACATGGAAGAGGAGCTGGGCCAGCCCCTGCTGAGCCGGGTCGGCCGCCGCTTCACCCTGACCGACAGCGGCCAGGTGCTGTTCAATCGGGCCCAGACCATCCTGGCGGAGATGCAGCAGCTGGAGGCGGAGCTGGCGGATCTGCAGAGCCTGCAATCCGGGCGTCTTGCTCTCGGCATCCCGCCCATGGTGGGCCATGTCTATGCGGATCTCATCCGTACCTATCGCAGCCGCTACCCCGGTGTGGAGCTCTCCATCGTCGAATATGGCGGGCGGCGCATCGAGCAGGCGGTGCTGGCGGGGGAGCTGGATCTCGCCATCACCATGCTGCCGACCAGGGAAGAGGGGGCCCTCTGCGCCCTGGATCTGGACAGTTACCCCATCCGGGTGGTGCTACCGGACCTGCCCCGCTGGCGCGAGGGGGGCGAGATCCGGCTGGAGGCTCTGCGGGACGAACCCTTCCTGCTCTATACCCAGGCCTTCACCCTGAGCGAGCGGCTGGAGCAGGCCTGCGAGCAAGCCGGGTTCGTGCCCCAGGTGGCGGCCCGCAGCAGCCAGTGGGACTTCCTCACCGCCATGGTGCGAAGCGGCATGGGGGTCGCTTTTCTGCCGGAGCCCATCTGCCGGCGGCTAACGCCGGACGGCCTGGTGTTGCGCCCTCTGGCCCCGGCGCTGAGCTGGCGGCTCGGGGTGATCTGGCCAGGGGATCGCTACCTCTCCCGCACCGCCGAGGCCTGGCTTGCCCTGTGCCGCGAGCAGGGCTGAAGAGCGGGTCTGGGGTTAGGGGGTCCCCGGTGACGCCATGCCTGTGACGAAGCGGGCATAGGCTGCGGAGTGTCGCACCTCCTCAATCTCGTCCCACACCTGTTGGCTGAGATCGGGGTGGGCTTGATGGAAGGGGTGGGAGAAGATGAGGTAGTAGGGTTTTTCGACCAGGGGAGGGATGATCCGCTCGAGTGTGGCCTGCAACTGCGGGTGGGCGGCCAGGGTCCGTTCTGCGACCCCGGTTTGCAGGGCGGCGGCAACGGCGCGCTGCATCGCGACCTTCTTGAGCAGGATCAGTGGCTCCCTGCTGGAGTCATCCACCCTGACACCGCTCTCCCGCAGTTGGGCGACGATGGAGAAACCGGACTGCGCCGCAATGACGCCATGGGCGACGAGCTGCCGGCCATCCCAGCGAACCTGTCCGCCTTTTGGCTGGTAGAGGCTGTAGCTCTCGGTGAGCAGGCGCTTGGCGGGATCAGGTGCTCCGTGTCGCATGGGATAGACCCCTATGGTGCGAGCACGCTCTTCGCTGTAGCTCAGCTTGACGGCGGCATCGAGCTGGCCCTGGCTGACGAGGGAGAGGCAGCGTTTCCAGGGCAGGGGGGTGAGAATGATGGGATGCCCGATCCGGTTTGCCACCTCCTTGAGGTGGAACTGCACTATCCCCTCGCCGGACATCAGCAACCAGGGAGGCGAATCACTGTTCTCCATGCAGGCACGAATGCTGCCGGGGGCGGCCATGACGCAGGTCGGCAGCAACCAGAGCAGCAGCGCCAGGCAGAGAGTGCGCAAGGGGAGCCTGCCTGACAGGGGAGAACCGGCGAGCCAGTCAGGGAGCGATGCCAAAGTCATCCCTCATCGGGTCATAGAGATAGGAGCGGTAGTCGGTGCTCTCGTCGGGCAACTGCGGGTTGGTCAGCCGGAAGATCTGGCGTGAATCGAGCCGGGCAAAGACCAGGGAAGGCTGGAAATGATGGCGCCAGAGGCGCTGCAGGGAGCCATCTTTCCAGGCCAGTTGCAGGCCGCGCAAAAGGCGCTCGCGCTCCTTGCTGTAGGTGGCGTGGCTATAGAGGGAGTGGATGAGCGGATAGAAGAGGGCGACATGGCTATCCACGGTCAGCCCCGGCAGGCCGGGTCTGTGGTTTTTCCACTCGCTCAATATCTCGTTGGCACCACGGCAGAAGAGATCGATCCGGCCACGGGCCACCAGGCGAAACAGTGACTCATAGTTATCCACCTCCTGCACCCTGAAGCCGTTGTAGCGCAGGATGTCGGCATCCCGCCAGCCGGTGCCCACCCCTTGCGTGAACTGCTGCAACTGGGACAGGGTGTGAACCCCGGCCAGGGCCTGGGCACGGGCGCTGCCGACAAAACAGACCCGGTAGCCGAGCACACCCAGATCGATGGGGAAGGGGACCAGGGTGACGCCGGGTTGAGGGATCTCCTGGGGCCAGCTGTCGACGATGAAGAGGGCATTCTTGCCCGGCGTTTGCACTTCGAGCCGCATCCTCGCCTTGTTCATCCTGATGGCGTCGAGCAGTTCATAGTCGCCGTAATCGGGCCGTGTTTTCTCCAGCGCCAGCCGCATCGCCGCCCGGTAATAATTCATGCGGACATCCTGTTGGGTTTCCCCTGTGATCAGGGTGAAGCGGGTGGCCGCCATCGTGAGGGACGGGAGGGAGAGGGCGAGCAAAAGGAGCAGGGTTCGATGCATCTTGACCGGGTTCGGCAACGGGATTGTGCCCAGTATAGACGGGCCATTCCCGTCGACACAGCGCTATCAGGCTCTGGCAGATCTGACCTCTTGAGAAGGGGGTCATGCGGATTTCATCAAGAGACCCAGGCGACGACATAGCTGGCGCAACGTCTGGTTGTCGAGGCAGCCAAAGCCGAGCAGCCACCCTTCCAGCGTCGGCGGGCCCAGGTAGAACTGGCCCAGATGGCGCAGCCCCAGCCCGCAGGCGTTGGCGGCATCGGTCCAGCGCACCTCTCCACCGGGGGGCAGCAGCACGGCGCACTGCAGGCCGGCACCGCTGTGGATGGGGGTGAGCCCCGGGCAGTGCTCGGCCAGTTCCGCCAGCAGCAGATCCCGTCTGCTCTGGTAGAGGAGGCGGCTCTGGCGCAGGTGGGTGGCGAAGTGCCCGCCCCGGATGAAGTCTGCCGTGACCGCTTGCTGCAACTGGTTGCTGTGGCCGTCGACGGCGGCCCGGGCGCGGCAGAAGGAGTCCATCAGCGGCCTGGGCAGCACCAGGTAGGCGAGGCGCAGCGAGCCGAACAGCACCTTGCTGAAGGTGCCCACATAGATCACCCGCCCCTGGCCGTCGAGCCCCTGCAGGGCGGGCAGGGGACGCTGATCATACTGGTACTCCCCGTCGTAATCGTCCTCCAGGATCCAGGCGCCGTGACGCTCTGCCTCGGCCAGCAGCGCCATGCGGCGGGGCAGGCTCATGGGGACGCCAAGGGGATACTGGTGTGCCGGGGTGCAGTAGATGAGGCGAGGTGCCGGGTGATCCCCATGAGGGTTGAGCCCCTCTTCATCCACCGGCACCGGATGTACCCGGGCACCGGCGCTCTCCATGGCGGTGCGAGCCCCGGGATAACCGGGGTCTTCCACCCAGACGGTGTCACCGGCATCGATGAGCAACTGGGTCGCCAGCAGGATCCCCTGCTGGGAGCTGGTGAGGATCAGGATCTGATCCGGCTCGCACACCACGCCGCGTGACTGCACCAGATAGCTGCTGATGGCGGCGCGAAGTTCCCCAAGCCCCTGGGGATCCCCGTAGTTCATCCAGTCGCTGGCGCGCTGGCGCCACTGTTGCTGCATCAGCCGACCCCAGAGTGCCTGGGGGAAGAGACGGGGATCCGGCTGGCTGGAAGCAAAGGTGGTGCCCACCTCGGGCACGTCGTGACAGGCGCCACCCAGGGCCATCTCCTGGCCGCGACGGGAGAGGCCAGCCGCTGACTGGGGCGGGCGCGGCGCGGGGCGCACCGCCGCCAGGGCGACAAAGCTGCCGGCGCCCACCTTGCGCACCAGATACCCCTCCGCCTCAAGCCGGCCATAGGCCAGTTCCACCGTGCTGCGGGAGATACCGAGATCCCGGGCCAGGAGACGGCTGGCGGGCAGGCGGCTGTGCAGGGGCAGGTGGCCCGCCAGGATGGCCTCGCGCAGGGTACGCACCAGTTGTTCGTGCAGGGGCAGATCCCCTTGCTGCTGGCTGGCGAAGAGCGTTGGCAGAACGGTCATGATGCGCTCCCGTTGGCTCGGAGGTTGTACCTCTTTCGAGGCATGGATCCTGCCCGCAGGGCATGGCGCGGCAGTGGGGCTGGCGACCGACGGGCAGAGCGGGTGGGGTGGATGGTCATGGTGGCGGCTCGATGAAATTGGTCTGCCCATATTGGCAAAATTGGTCGGCGTGGCAAGGCCATTTTGTCGCTACATTGGTGGTCACAGGGTGGCGCCAGCGGGCGGCACGGATTGGCAACACAAGGAGTCTGCATGTCGGAATACAGTGCCACCATCAGTTGGCAGCGGGGGGAGCACGAGCCCTTCGTCGATCAGCGTTACAGCCGGTCCCATGAGTGGGCGTTTGATGGCGGGGTCAGGGTGCCGGCCTCCTCCTCTCCCCATGTGGTGCCGCTGCCTTACTCGGTGGCGGAACATGTGGACCCGGAAGAGGCGTTTGTGGCGGCCCTCTCCAGTTGCCACATGCTCACCTTTCTCTGGCTGGCGGCGAAGGCGGGCTATCGGGTAGAGAGCTACCGGGACGAAGCGGTCGGCATCATGGCGAAAAACGGGCAAGGTCGCCTCGCCATGACCCGGGTCACCCTGCGTCCCAGGGTGATCTTCGGGGGAGAGCAGGAGCCCGCCCTGGCCGATTTGGAGCAGTTGCACCACCAGGCCCATGAGGAGTGCTTCATCGCCAACTCGGTCAACACCGTCGTCACCACAGAGATCGTCATCTAGTCATCAGGAGCGTTCAGGATGAGTCATGTATTGAGCACAGGGGTGGCAGGGGCCGCCGAAGCCAGCGCCTTTTTCGAGGCCCAACTGAAGTTTCGTACCGATCCGGCGGATCTGGCCGCCGATCTGCTGGCCGGGGTGGCGGGCATCGTGGTCATCGATACCCGCTCCCCCGCACACTATGCCGAGGGGCACATTCCCGGCGCCATCTCCTTCCCCCACAGGACCATGACGGCGTCGACCACGGCGGTACTGGACCGAAACCTGGTGTATGTCTGCTATTGCGACGGCATCGGCTGCAACGGTTCGACCCAGGGGGCTTACAAGCTGGCGTCCCTCGGGTTTGAGGTCAAGGAGTTGATAGGGGGTCTGCACTGGTGGCGTCAGGACGGTTTCGCCGTCGCCACGGGCAGCGAGCCCGGAGTGCTGCTGGAAGGGGGAATTGCCTGTGCCTGTTGAACGTTGTAATGAGGGGGGCGACGCCTCCCTGTCCGGCGCCGCCCTTTTCAACGACTTTGGGCAGCCTCTGGGGCGTGCGCTGCCAGAATGGCGCGGCGCCGAGTTCCCTCCCCACCGCGCACTGCATGGCTGGGGCTGTCGTCTCGAGCCCCTTGATCCCGAGCGCCACCTGGGGGATCTGTGGCAGGCATTCAGTGCCGACAGCGGGGCCATGTGGACTTACCTGACCAGCGGCCCTTTCGCGGACGAGGTCGCCATGGGGGTCTGGCTGCGGGAGGTCGCCACCAAGCGGGATCCCCAGTTCTACGGCATCATCGACGAGGGGAGCGGACGGGCGCTGGGGCTGGCGAGCTACCTGCGCATCGATCCCCTGGCGGGCAGCATCGAGGTGGGCTGGCTGCACTTCTCCCCCGCCATGCAGCAGTCACGGCTGGCGACGGCGGCCATGGTGTTGATGATGGCCAATGCCTTTGCTCTGGGATACCGGCGCTACGAGTGGAAGTGCAATGCCCTGAACCTGCCTTCGCGCCAGGCGGCCCTGCGCCTCGGCTTTCACTATGAGGGGACCTTCCGTCAGGCGCGGGTGGACAAGGGACACAACCGGGATACGGCCTGGTTCTCCGTCATCGACAGCGAGTGGCCCGCCCTGAAAGGGTGCTTCGAGCGCTGGCTGGAGGACGGCAACTTCGACCATGCCGGGCGTCAGCGTCGCCGACTCTCCGAACTGACCGCCGCCTGCCGCTCTGGGGCGTGTTGAGGGCGGCAGATCACCCGCCGGGATGGGCGGCTCCCGGTCGGGTTCCTTGGGCGCTTCGCACGCAAGGCGCCAGATCCGACATCCAGACGCAAGAGGCGCCAGTCATGGCGCCTCTTTTGTTTGTTCAGTCGTGATGATCGCCGATGGGGGCCGCAATCCAGTTCATCAGCCGGACCATGTCCCCGGGGGCCACGCCGACCGAGAGCCCCCGCTTGCCACCGCTCACCAGGATCTCGTCGAAGGCCATGGCGGAGTCGTCCAGCACGGTGGGCAGCAGCTTCTTCTGGGCCAGGGGGCTGATGCCGCCCACCTTGTAGCCGGTCAGCTTTTCGGCTTCCGCCGGCTTCATCATCTCCACCTTCTTGAGCCCGGTGGCCTTGGCGAGCTGCTTGAGGCTGCACATGCCCGAGGAGGGCACGATGGCCACCACCGCCTGCTTGTCGTGATGGGCGAGCAGGGTCTTGAACACCTGCGCCTCAGGCAGACCCAGCTGGGTAGCGGCATGCTTGCCGAAGTCGTCGTGGGCTTCGCACTCGTAGGGGTAGAGCCTGTGGGGGATCTTGAGCTTTTTCAGCAAGTTGATGGCGGGTGTCATGGGGTCTCCTCGAACCGTGGCAAGGCCAGACAGTCTGCGCCCGGGAGCCGGATGTGGCAAGAACCAGTCTTCACACCCAATCGGGGCCTGTGTTAGCGTAACCGGGTGCCGGATCCTATGATTTGGGCACTTGTCCCCGCATTCCAATGCAATGCGCCGGCGATCGAAAGGAATCGTAGCCATGAATACCACAGCACTTTGCGCTCGCGATATCGACGCGATGGATCGATATGAGACCCTCGCCAGGCTGACCGCCCTTGATCGGGCCTATGGCATGGTCGAGTTCGATCTCGATGGTCGCATGGTGTCGGTCAATCCCCTGTTTTGCGACATGCTGGGTTATCCCCCCGAAGCGCTGTTGGGCCAGTCCCATCTCATGCTCTTGCCGCCGGATCTGCAGGCCGAGCATGATCTCTTCTGGCAGAGGGTATTGGGTGGCGAGATCCAGTCGGGGGAGTTTCGCCGGGTCAGGCAAGGTGGCAACCCCCTCTGGCTCCATGCCACCTACATGCCCGTGACCGACGAGGCAGGCATCCTGTTGGGGGTGGTCAAGCTGGCGCACGACATTACCTCGGCTGTGATGGCCAAGCAGCGGGTCGAGCAGCAGAGCCAGCTGTTTGACATCGTGGTGGCCGCTCACCAGAGTTTTCTGCTCGATCGCAATCTCGGCTCCGCCTGCGATACCGTCTTCGAGCGCCTGCTGAGCGTGAGCGAGAGCTCCTATGGTTTCATCGGCATCATCCAGTACGAGGATGGTCGTCCCAGTCTCTATGTCCCCTCCATCTCCAATGTCTCCTGGGACGAGGCGACCCACGCCTGGTATGAGCAGCAGCGCCAGAGCCGGGGCGGGCTCATCTTCAGCAAGCTCGACAACCTGTTTGGGCACGTGGTGACCCACAATACCCTGGTGTGCTGCAACGATTTACCGAGCCATCCAGCCAGTCGCGGTGTTTCCCCCCGTGGTCATCCGCACCTGGAGAGCTTCCTCGGCATTCCCATCCGCCACAAGGGGGAGGCGATCGGCATGATCGCCCTGGCCAACCGCCCGGGCGGCTTTGACGAGACCCATGTCAGCCTGCTCGAGCCCCTCACCACGGCCCTTGGCACCCTTATCCACGCCCGCAACCTGGAGGACGAGCGCAGCCGCATGGAGCGGGTGCTGCGCTTCAACGCCGAGCACGACTTCTTGACCAAGCTGCCCAACCGCAGCAGCTTTTTCCAGCAGGCCAACGTGTTGCTGGATCACGTCCAGCACCATCCTGCCGAAGGGGAGGCCTGCTGCCTGGCCTTGATAGATATCGACTTCTTCAAACAAATCAATGATGTATATGGACACCTTGCCGGAGATGCCGTGCTGGCGTCGCTGGCGGGGCTCCTGATGCAGGCGGTACGCAGCAAGGATCTGGTGGCGCGATTTGGCGGGGAGGAGTTCATCCTGCTGCTGCGGGGCACGACCCTGGAGGAGGCCCACACCATCATGGAGCGCATCCGGCGCCAGGTGGAGCAGCACACCTTCCTGTACCAGCACCAGGCGATCACCGTCACCATCAGCGTGGGGCTCACACCCTATCAGATGAGCTACAGGCGTATGGATGACTGGCTTCAGTGCGTGGATCAGCGACTTTACGAGGCAAAACGTCGTGGTCGCAACCAGGTCTCCTAATGAAAGGCTATATCGCGAAATAAAACAGGGCGCCATCATGGCGCCCTGTTTGTTGTGGATGCTTTTTTCCCTTAGAGGGGGCTGTGCTGGCGGCAATATCGGGATCCCCGTGCCCGGCAGGGATGAAAAAGGGCGCCGGGGCGCCCTTGTTTGCAACGGTCCGGGATCAGCCGGTGTTGCGCATGCCGGCGGCGATGCCGGCGATGGTGACCATCAGCGCCTGATCCAGCTCGGGGTGCAGGGTCTCCGGGTGGTTGCGGGAGCGATTGAGCAGCTCGGCCTGCAGCACGTTGAGCGGGTCGGTGTAGGGGTTGCGCAGCTTGATGGACTCCTTGATCCAGGGCTGATCGTCCAGCAGGTCGCCCTGCGGGCGCAGTTTCAGCACCACCTCGATGGAGTCGGCAAGCTCCTGACGCAGCTGCTTGCCGAGTGCCCACAGGTTCTCCGGCACCAGGCGGGTGTCATAGTATTCCGCCAGCCAGAGGTCAGCCTTGAGGAACACCATCTCCAGCATTTCGAGACGGGTGCGGAAGAAGGGCCACTGGCGGCTCATCTCGTCCAGCACGCTCTTCTGGCCGTCGTCGATGGCCTGTTGCAATCCCTTGTGGGCGCCGAGCCAGGCCGGCAGCATCAGCCGGTTCTGGGTCCAGGCGAAGATCCAGGGGATGGCGCGCAGGCTCTCGACACCGCCGTTGGGCTTGCGCTTGGCGGGGCGGGAACCGAGCGGCAGCTTGCCGAGCTCCATCTCCGGGGTGGCGGCACGGAAGTAGGGCACGAAGTCCGGGTGACCGCGCACGATACTGCGGTAGTGATCGCAGGAGACAGACGCCAGCTGCTCCATCACGGCGCGCCAGCTCTCTTTCGGCTTGGGCGGCGGCAGCAGGTTCCCCTCCAGCACGGCGCTGGTGTAGAGGTTCAGGCTCTGGATGGCCACCTTCGGCAGGCCGAACTTGAAGCGGATCATCTCTCCCTGTTCGGTGACCCGCAGGCCGCCGCGCAGGGATCCCGGGGGTTGGGAGAGGATCGCCTGATGGGCGGGGGCGCCGCCACGGCCGACGGTACCGCCACGGCCATGGAACAGGGTGAGGCGGATGTTGTTGGCTTCAGCCAGCGCCACCAGGGATTCCATGGCGGCGTACTGGGCCCAGCCAGCGGCCATCATGCCCGCATCCTTGGCGGAGTCGGAGTAGCCGATCATCACGTACTGACGGCCCTGGATGTAACCGCGATACCAGTCCACCGACAGCAGGCGTTCCATCACGGCGGTGCCCGCCATCAGGTCTTCCTGGGTCTCGAACAGCGGGGCAACCGGCATGCGGAACTTGCAGCCAGCTTCCTTCAGTAACAGCTGGACCGCCAAGACATCGGACGGGGCACCGGCCATGGAGATGATGTAGATGCCGAACGCATCGGGGTCGTGCTGGGCGATGACGCGACAGGTGTCGATGGTCTCGCGGGTCTCGGCACTGGGATCCCAGTCGCTCGGGATGAGGGGGCGGCGGGAGTTCAGCTCGCGCAGCAGGAAGGCCTGCTTGTCCTCTTCGCTCCACTCGGCGTAGTCGCCCACACCCAGGTAGCGGGTCAGCTCGGAGAAGACCTGGCCGTGACGCTCGCCATCCTGACGGATGTCCAGCTTGACCAGGTGGATGCCGAAGCAGGCCAGCTTGCGCAGCACGTCCAGCAGCATGCCGTCGGCGATGTTGCCCATGCCGCAGGCGTGCAGGGAGTGGTAGCAGAGCTCCAGGGGCTCGCGCAGCTGGGCGGTGCTCTTGACCAGATCCCGGCTCTCGCTCGCCTGGCCCTGTACCTTGGCGGTCAGGTACTCCTGGGTCTCGCGCAGTTGCTCGCGCAGCTCGCGTACCAGGGCGCGATAGGGCTCGGGATTGTCGCCGACCCTGGCACGCACGGCGTCGGTGCAATCGGCCATGGAGAGCTCGGAGGTGAGCTCCTTGATGTCCTTGTAGAACAGGCTCACCGCCATCCAGCGGCCCAGCTCCAGCACTTCGGCGGTCACCTTGGCGGTGACGAAGGGGTTGCCGTCGCGGTCACCGCCCATCCAGGAGGTGAACTTGACCGGCGCGGCGTCCAGCGGCAGCCGCACACCCAGATGGTGTTGCAGGCGCTCGTCCAGATTGCGCATGAATTCGGGGATGGCCGGCCACAGGCTGTTTTCCACCACGGCGAAGCCCCACTTGGCTTCGTCCACCGGGGTCGGGCGCTGTTCGCGGATCTCGTTGGTGTGCCAGGCCTGGTTGACCAGTTGCTCGATGCGACTCTGGATCTTGTCCCGCTCGCGGGGCAGCAGATCGGAGAGTTCCAGGGCCTCGAGGCAGTCGTTGAGCTGCACGTGCTTGTGGATCAGGGTACGACGGGTCACCTCGGTGGGGTGAGCGGTCAGCACCAGATCGATGTCCAGCTCGCGCACGGCCTGGATGATGGCCTCCTGGGACAGGTTGGAGGCTTTCAGCTTGTCGAACATCTGCTCCAGCGGGTCCGGGGTGCAGACCTGCTCTTCGCAGCGACGGGAGATGGTGTGGAACTGCTCCGCCACGTTCGCCAGGTTGAGGAACTGGCTGAAGGCACGGGCCACGGGCAGCAGTTCGTCATCGGAGAGGGTACGCAGGGTGTCGAGCAGGCGCTCTCTGTCTGCCTCGTTCCCCTTGCGGGAAGACTTGGCCAGTTGGCGAATGGTCTCAATCTTGTCGAGGAAGGCCTGCCCCTGATGATCCTTGATGGATTTCCCCAGCAGTTGGCCCAACATGCCTACGTTGGCCCGTAGTGCGGCGTACTTTTCGTTCATTCCACATCCTTATTTTGTTGGTGCCTCCTGACCTTCCAGGCGGGAGGCGACCTCACTTATTGTTGTGCGATTACAACATATGCTCCGTCATCTTAGGGGGACAATCTACCCAGATTGTCTGCGCAAGGTCAAATAACAAGCCGATTCAGAACATGTATTTCCCTCACCTGTCCCAAGGCGCCTGTCATGTAACTTACTTACATCCCTGTTTGGCTAGACGCAGAAGCGCCGGATCAGGTGCTGCAGCACCGCCGTGGTCGGTTTGACGAACGACAGATCCAGGTATTCATCGGGCTGGTGGGCCTGGGTGATATGGCCTGGGCCCATCACTATGGTCTCGCAACCCAGCTGCTGGATAAAGGGGGCTTCGGTGCAATAGTTCACGGACTCGGCGGCCCGGCCGCTCGCCTTTTCCGCCTCCCGCACCAGCTCGGAGTCATCCTGGCAGGCATAGGCCGGAATGGGTTCGTGCAGGTGCTGCAGGTGCAGGCAGCCGGGCTGGTGGATCTCGATGGGGGAGAGCGCCTCTTTCAGCATGCCCATCAGCTCGTCGGGACCCACCTGCGGGGTGGGACGCATGTCGATGTGCAGCTCGCAGCAGCCGCAGATGCGGTTCGGGCTATCGCCCCCCTGGATGTAGCCGAGGTTCAGGGTGGGCTGGGGCACGGCGAAGCGGTGATCCGCGTACTTCTCCTTCAAATCCTGCTGGAGCCTGAGCACCTGACCCATGGCCTTGTGCATGATCTCCATGGCATTGACGCCGTTGGCGGGATCCGAACTGTGGCCGCTTCGGCCTGTGATGCGAATGGCTTCCGACATGTGGCCCTTGTGGGCCACCACGGGCACCAGCCCGGTGGGTTCGCCGATCACCGCGTAGTCGGGTTTGAGTTCGGCTGCGGCGGCGATGGCGCGGGCCCCGGCCATGGTGGTCTCTTCATCGGCGGTGGCCAGGATGCGCAGCGGCTTGCTCAGGGTCTTGAGGTCGACCTCCTTGAGCGCTTCCACGATAAAGGCGAAGAAGCCCTTCATGTCGATGGTGCCGAGCCCGTACAGGCGGTTGCCCTCTTCGGTCACCTTGAAGGGATCCTTTGTCCAGGCTCCTTCATCGAAGGGAACCGTATCCGTGTGACCCGCCAGCAGCAGCCCCCCTTCTCCCTGACCATAGGTCGCCACCAGGTTGAACTTGCCCGGCAGATCCGGCAGGGCCGTCACCTCGCACTGGAATCCAAGCTGGCCGAACCAGTCGGCCAGCAGCCGGATCACCGCCTCGTTGCTCTGATCCCAGCGAGTATCCGTGCTGCTGATAGAGGGAATCGCAATAATATTCTTATAAAGTGAAAAAAAATCCAGTTTGGCCATCAGCTCCTCCTTGCGTCCCCGGAGTGTTTCTGTTAGAAAATACAAATGCAAAGTGAGTGCATGAATATTCTGTTCGAGTGCTCATCGACAAGGCCTCTAGTTGTAAGGGAAAGTTAATGTTCTGTCACCTGATCTGTAACCGACGACGCATATCCGCCTGAATTGCCCCTCCGCACTCGTTGCATCAAAGGGGCGATAGCTGACCCCTTGCACCGCAGCACCATGCTGTGAATTTCGAACCCAGACTTGGAATACTCAAACATGCTTAAGACCGTTATCGTCGGTGCCAGTGGCTACGCGGGGGCCGAACTGGCCGCTCTGGTCCAGAACCATCCACAACTCGAGCTGTTCGGCCTCTATGTTTCCGCCGGCAGCCAGGACGCCCACAAGCGCTTCTCTTCCCTGCATCCCCAATGGGTGGGCAAGCTGGATCAGCCGCTGCTGCCCCTGGACGAAGACGGCATGACCCGGATCCTGACCCAGGCCGATCTGGTGGTGCTGGCCACTGCTCACGAGGTGAGTGCGGAACTCGCGCCCAAGTTCCTGGCCAAGGGGTTGCCGGTGTTCGATCTCTCCGGTGCCTTCCGGGTCAACGACCAGCAGTTCTACTCCTCCTTCTACGGCTTCACCCACGAGAATGAGCAGTGGCTGGAGCAGGCCGCCTACGGTCTGGCCGAGTGGAATGCCGATGCCGTCAAGGCCGCCCAGCTGATTGCCGTACCGGGATGCTACCCGACCGCCTCCCTGTGCGCCCTCAAGCCGCTGCAACAGGCCGGGCTGATTGCCCAGGGGTGGCAGCCCATCATCAATGCGGTTTCCGGCGTCTCCGGGGCCGGTCGCAAGGCCGCCATCAACACCAGTTTCTGCGAAGTGAGCCTCAATCCCTACGGCACCTTCAATCACAGGCACCAGCCGGAGATCAGCCACCACCTCGGCAAGGAGGTGCTGTTCCAGCCCCACCTCGGCAACTATGTGCGGGGCATCCTGGCCACCATCTATGTGCAACTGGCTGAAGGGGTGACGCACACCCAGGTGGATCAGGCCTACCTCAAGGCCTACGAAGGCAAGCCGCTGGTACGCCTCACCGGCCAGATGCCCTCCATCCGCGGCGTGGCGAGCACGCCCTACTGCGACATCGCCTGGCAGCAGCAGGGCAGCATGCTGGTGGTGGTTTCTGCCATCGACAACCTGCTCAAGGGGGCCGCCTCGCAAGCCATGCAGTGCATAAATATCAAGTTTGGTTTTGAACCGGCCACCGGCCTGATTTAACGCTTTAAGAAAGGATCGAGAAGATGGACAAGCAGACGCTGGTAATCAAGTTGGGTGGTGCCCTGATCGAGAACGACGAGGCCCTGACCGCCCTGTTCGCCACCCTGAAGACCTTCCTGGATGATCAGCACCGTCCTCTGGTGCTGGTGCACGGTGGTGGCTGCCTGGTGGACGACCTGCTCAAGGGGTTGGGCATGACCTCCACCAAGAAGAACGGCCTGCGGGTGACCCCGTTCGAGCAGATCCCCGTGATTGCCGGTGCCCTGGCCGGGACCGCCAACAAGATGATGATGGCCAAGGCCATCTCCACCGGCATTCCTGCTGTGGGTCTGTGCCTCGCCGACGGCGGTCTGTGCCAGGTGACCCGGCTCGATCCGGATCTCGGTGCGGTCGGTGACTGCAAACCGGGCAACCCGGCGCTGGTGGCCGGCATCCTGGGGCAGGGCTTCCTGCCGGTGGTGAGCTCCATCGGCATTACCGCCGACGGACAGATGATGAACGTCAATGCGGATCAGGCGGCCACCGCCATCGCCGAAGCGCTGGGCGCCGATCTGGTGATGCTGTCGGATGTGAGCGGCATTCTGGATGGCAAGGGCAAGCTGGTGCCGCAACTGGACAAGCAGAGCGCGCTGGACCTGATGGAGAAGGGCGTTATCACGGACGGCATGGCCGTCAAGGTGAAAGCCGCCCTGCACGCCGCCGAAACCCTGGGCAAGCCGGTCTGTGTCGCCAGCTGGCGCTACCCGGATCAGCTGCTCAAGCTGCTGGCTGGCGGCGCGGTCGGCACCCAGGTCACCCTCTGATCTCCACCGGGAAAAGGACAATCCGATGCAACATCTTCTGAAAGACAGTGATTTAAGCAAGGCCCAGATCGAGGCGCTGCTGGCGCTTGGCAAGGCGGTCAAGGCCGATCCGAAGAAATACAGCCAGGCCCTGGCGGGCAAGAGCGTGGTCACCCTGTTCGAGAAGCCCTCCCTGCGTACCCGGGTCACCTTCGACATCGGCATCGCCAAACTGGGTGGTCACAGCGTCTATCTGGATCAGCAGAACGGGGCGCTCGGCAAGCGGGAGTCGGTGAAGGATTTCGCCAGCAACCTGTCCCGCTGGTGTGACGCCATCGTCGCCCGGGTGTTCGATCACCAGACCCTGGTCGAGCTGGCCGAGTTCGGCTCGGTGCCTGTGGTCAACAGCCTGTGCAACCTCTACCACCCCTGCCAGGGGCTGGCGGATTTCATGACCATCAGCGAGCACTACAGCGACCTGTCCAAGGTGAAGCTGGCCTATCTCGGCGATGGCAACAACGTGAGCCACTCCCTGCTGCTGCTGGGGGCGACCCTCGGCACCGACGTGACCCTGGTCTGCCCGAAAGGTCATGGCCCGGATACCCAGATCTTCCTGCAGGCCCAGGCGCTGGCAGCTCAATCTGGCGCGACCATTCACATCAGCGATGATGTCGCGGATATCGAAGGCTTTGACGTGGTTTATACCGATACCTGGGTTTCCATGGGTGACAACACACCAATGGAGCAGGTAAAAGATATCTTCATGCCTTATCAGATCAACCAGGCCCTGCTCGATCGGACCGGTATCCAGCACGTGCTGCACTGCCAGCCGGCCCACCGGGAGCTGGAGATCACCTCGGAGGTCATGGACGGTCCAGCCTCCCTCATCATGGATGAGGCAGAAAACCGGATGCATATCCAGAACGCCGTGCTGCTGATCCTGTTCGGACAGGGCCAGAAGTAATCCGGCAACCGACCCGGAATCACCCCTTTTTATCGAATCATCACGGAGAGAAGTAAATGAGCGGAATCAACAAGATCGTACTGGCTTACTCGGGCGGACTGGATACCTCGGCCATCATTCCCTGGCTGAAGGAGCACTATGACGCTGAAATCATCGCCTTTGTCGCCGACGTGGGCCAGGAGCGTGACGATCTGGAAGGGATCGAGCAGAAGGCCATCGCCTCCGGCGCGGTCAAGTGCATCGTCAAGGATCTGCGGGAAGAGTTCGTCAAAGAGTACGTCTACCCGACCCTGAAGACCGGCGCCGTCTATGAAGGCACCTACCTGCTGGGCACCTCCATGGCCCGTCCGGTGATCGCCAAGGCCATGGTCGAGGCTGCCCTGGCGGAAGGGGCTGATGCCATCTCCCACGGTTGCACCGGCAAGGGCAACGACCAGGTGCGGTTCGAAGGGGCGGTAGCTGCCCTGGCGCCCCAGCTGAAAGTGATCGCCCCCTGGCGGTTGTGGGACATGCGTTCCCGGGAAGATCTGCTGGCCTATCTGGAAGCCCGCAACATCCCCTGCAAGGCGACCCTGAAGAAGATCTACAGCCGCGACGCCAACGCCTGGCACATCTCCACCGAGGGTGGCGAGCTGGAGAGCACCTGGAACGAGCCGTCCGAAGCCGTCTGGCAGTGGACCGTCTCTGCAGAGGATGCCCCGAACGAGCCGGAATACGTCAAGCTGACCGTGGCCAAGGGCGAAGTGGTCGCCGTTGACGACCAGCCGCTCAGCCCGCACCAGATCCTGACTACCCTGAACGAGCGTGCCGGCAAGCACGGCGTGGGCCGGATCGACATCACCGAGAACCGGATGGTGGGCATGAAGTCCCGTGGCTGCTACGAGACCCCGGGTGGTACCGTGATGGTTGCCGCACTGCGCGCCGTGGAAGAGCTGGTACTGGACAGACCGACCCGCGCCTGGCGGGAAAAGCTGGGCGCCGAGTTCTCCCACCTGGTATATGACGGTCGCTGGTTCACCCCGCTGTGCAAGGCCATTGTCGCCTCCGCCAACGCCATCGCCGAGGAGCTCGACGGTGAAGTGGTGCTGAAGATGTACAAGGGTCAGGTCACCGCGGTGCAGAAGAAGTCGCCGAACAGCCTCTACTCCGAAGACTTCGCCACCTTCGGCGCCGACGAAGTGTACGACCAGAGCCATGCCGAAGGCTTCATCCGTCTCTACACCCTGGCGAGCCGGATCCGCGCCATGAAAGAGCAGCATCAAGCCATCGGTGGCGACCATACCCACGGCTAAGCAAGCGCTATCACCCGTTGATACGAGGGGGCATGGCCCCCTCTTTTACAGGCAGAGAGGCCCTTTGCCATCCTCATCGGGTGTGACAAGAGCGGCTGCGCCCTGGCCGCTTCTGTGAGATAACAGGCTCGTAGAAAAACAGGGCAAGATTTCAAGTTCGACGGCGCAAGGCGCCGCCGACAACGCATTCAAGGAGAGCAGTATGGCACTTTGGGGTGGACGCTTCAGTCAGGGAGCCGATAGCCGGTTCAAGCAGTTCAACGATTCACTGCGGTTCGATTACCGTCTGGCGGAGCAGGATATTCAAGGCTCCATGGCCTGGGCCAAAGCGCTGGTCAAGGTGGGGGTGTTGACCGAGGGTGAACAGGCTCAGTTGCAGCAGGCGATGGAGGTACTGCTCGCCTCCGTGCAGCAGGATCCCCAGCAGATCCTGAACTCGGACGCCGAAGACATCCACTCCTGGGTCGAGAGCCAGCTCATCGACGCCGTCGGCGCCCTTGGCAAGAAGCTGCACACCGGTCGCTCGCGCAACGATCAGGTCGCCACTGACCTCAAACTCTGGTGCAAGGCACAGGGCGAGCTGCTGCTCGGCTCCATCACCGCCCTGCAACAGGGGCTGGTGGCCTCCGCCCGTGCCAACCAGGCCGCGGTACTGCCGGGTTACACCCACCTGCAGCGTGCCCAGCCGGTCACTTACGCCCACTGGGCCCTGGCCTATGTGGAGATGCTGGAGCGGGACCATTCCCGTCTGCAGGATGCCCTCAAGCGCCTCGACACCAGCCCGCTCGGCTGCGGCGCCCTGGCGGGCACCGCCTATGCCATCGACCGGGAGGCGCTGGCGCTCGACATGGGCTTTGCCGGCGCCACCCGCAACAGCCTGGATTCGGTCTCCGACCGGGATCACGTGGTGGAGCTGATGCATGTCGCGTCGCTGTCCATGACCCACCTGTCGCGGTTTGCCGAAGACCTCATCTTCTACAACACCGGCGAGGCGGGCTTTGTCGAGCTCTCAGATGCGGTCACCTCCGGCTCGTCCCTGATGCCCCAGAAGAAGAACCCGGACGCGCTGGAGCTCATTCGTGGCAAGACCGGCCGGGTGGTCGGCGCCCAGATGGGTATGTTGATGAGCCTCAAGGCGTTGCCGCTGGCCTACAACAAGGACATGCAGGAAGACAAGGAAGGATTGTTCGACGCCCTCGACACCTGGCACGACTGCCTCGATATGGCGGCGCTGGTGCTGATCGATCTGAAGGTCAATGGCGAGCGCACCATGGCAGCGGCCCAGGGCGGCTATGCCAACGCCACCGAGCTGGCGGACTATCTGGTGGCCAAGGGCATCCCGTTCCGTGAGGCGCACCATATCGTCGGCGAGACCGTGGTCTATGCGATCCAGGTGAAAAAGCCCCTGGAAGAGCTCTCCCTCCCCGAGTTCCAGCGCTTCAGCCCCGTGGTGGGGGAGGATGTCTACCCGAACCTGGAGCTGGAAGCGACTCTGGCCAAGCGGGTTGCCAAGGGAGGCGTCGCTCGCGAGCAGATCGAATCGGCCCTCACCGCCGCCGAAGCCTGGCTGAGCAAGCGGGCGGGTTAAGCCAACCGGCTCGCCATGGGAACAAGAAGGCAGAACGGCAACCCCAGGGTTGCCGTTTTTTTATGGGTACGCCTCGGCGCCGTGGGGCGCGTTGACCAGGCGCTGTTCAGCCCCTGTGTCCGGCGCTGGCATGATGCACGGCGTCCGTGAGCAGTCGTTGCAACTGGCTCCTGGCCTCGTCGGTTTCATGGCTGGCAGTGAGCAGCACCACCCCCAGGGTGCCCGGTGAGGGCAGCACGCCGCCGAGGGTGGCGAGACTGGCCGGCATGCCGATGGGGGAACGCACCGTGATTCCTAGCCCGGCCTGCACGGCGGCCCAGATCCCGCCCAGGCTCTGGCTGGTGAAGGCGATCCGCCAGGGGATCCCGGCATCGTCGAGGGCGCGGATGGCCCGTGCCCGCATCAGGCAGGGGGCATCGAAGAGCACCAGGGGCAGGGGCTCCCCGCGCGCGAGCAAAGGGGCGAGGTCCCACTCGGGGTGGGCAATCCAGGCCAGTTGCACCACCTCGATGAGGGGAAGATCCTCCCGCTCTCCCTGTGGCTGCCAGGCGAGAGCCATGTCGAGGGTGCCCTCCCTGATCCCCTGCACCAGGGCCCCGTTGCGATCGATGCGGGTTGTCATGCGCAGGGCCGGGTGCTGACGACAGAGGGGCCCCAGCACGGCGGGGAGCAAGGATTCGCCGAAGTCCTCCTGCACCCCGAGCCGGATCTCCCCTTGCAGCAATTCCCCTTTGAGGGCGAGCACGGCTTCGTCATTGAGCGCCAGCAGCCGCTTGGCGTAGCCCAGCAGGCGCTCACCGCTGGCCGTCGGCACCAGGTGACGTCCCTGCTTCATGACCAGATCGGTGCCGCACTGCTGTTCGAGTTTTTTCAACTGGGCACTGACCGCCGAGGTGGAGCGGCACAGCCGCTGCGCCGCCAGCGCAAAGCTGCCGCACTCCAGCCCCAGCACATAGCTGCGCAGGGCATCGAGATCCAGGCTGGGGGGAAGGGGTGACATAACTATCCTTATAATCGGGATGATTGGTCTTGAATATTTCGATTTTTTAAATTGTAGCAGTGAGGGAGAGTGGCTTCATCTACCAAGGAGATTGCCATGACACCTGATGTTCCCGATCGCGCCGCCCTGGCGCAGCTTGCCCCCCGACTCGCCCGACTGGCGGAAGAGACGCTGTTTGGCGATATCTGGCAGCGCCCCACCCTCTCGGCACGCGAGCGCAGCCTGATCACCCTGGCCATCCTGGCGTCACTGGGCCGGGTGCAACAACTGCCCTGGCATATTGCATTCGCCCGGCAAAACGGCCTGTCCCGGGATGAGCTGGAAGAGCTGTTTACCCATCTTGCCTTCTACGCCGGTTTGCCCGCCGCAGTGACGGCCGTGGGCTATCTGCCCCCCCGCGAGGAGGTGACCCCATGCCGCTGACCCGCATCACCCTGTGCGAGGGGATGAGCGACGCACACCTGCAGCAACTCAGCGCCCTCTACCACCAGACCCTGGTGGAGGTGTTCGAGGTGCCGCTGGAGGATAAATTCCAGATCCTCGAGATCTTGCCTGCCAGTGCGCTCATCTATGACCCCCACTACCAGACCGGCCGCCGGGACCAAGGTTTCATCCTCTTCCAGATCCTGGCGGGCAAGGTGCGCAGCACCGCGACCAGGGAGCGGCTTTATGCACGTCTCGCCGAGCGCCTTGAGGCCGAGCTTGGGATCCATCCCGACAACCTCATGGTGGTGATCCAGCAGAACGATGCCGAGGCGTGGAGTTTCGGCCAGGGCCGGATGTTCAGACAGGAGGTGGCCTCATGATCGCCATGCACTACCGATTCACCCTGCCCGCAGACTACGACATGGCGCTGATCGAGCAGCGGATCGCCAGCAATGGCGCCAGACTGGACGGCTTTCCCGGTCTGTTGTTCAAGGCCTATCTCTACAGCCGTCAGGACGATGGGGCCCTGCCGGGGCAGGAGAACCGCTATGCCCCCTTCTATGTGTGGCACAGCGCCGAGGCGATGCACCGATTCCTGGCAAGCGAGGGATTCGCGGCGCTCACCCGGCATTTCGGCTGGCCCCGCATCGAGACCTGGCATCTGCTGCGGGCGCCGGATCCGGCCTCCCTCGACGGGGCTTGCATGGCCAGGCTGCGGCGTACCAAGGTCGCTTCCCACGACCAGCTGGCCGACCTGCACGGCGAGGCTATGGTGAGCGGCTGGGATCTCACCCGATGGGAATGGCTGGAGGCGGATTTTCTCCCGTCCCTCTCATCGCCCTTGCCTGGCGGGGGCGAGATCTACCGTATCGGCTATCTGGCGAAGGGGGGCGGGGTGTAAATTGGAATTATCTTTGTCATTGATGTTGTTTTTCCATTCACTTTGGCTGTGAAAGTGATATTCGCATCGTGAACATAGGGTGTTATATCTCGCTTGTGGATGATGATGTGGAGTTGCATCCACCTGCTGCAATGAACTGGCTCAGTGGGGCACATTCGGGGTGACGGCCCGCGCCGAGCAGGGCATGATCCCGCTGCAATGCGTATGGACGCGTCAACCGGATCAAGGAGTTCCCATGTACCTGCCACCCCATTTCGCCGTTACCGACCCCGAGGCGCTGCACCAGCTGATGCAGGCGCACCCCCTGGGGGCCCTGATCACCTGTGGTGAAGGGGGGTTGGATGCCAACCACCTGCCGTTCGAGTTCGATGGGGAGCAGGGGGCCCACGGGGTGCTGCGGGCCCATGTGGCCCGCAACAACCCACTCTGGCAGGAGGTGAAAGACGGCGACGAGGTGCTGGTGATCTTCCGCGCCGCCGAGGGTTATATCTCCCCCAGTTGGTATCCGGGCAAGCAGGTGCATCACCAGCAGGTGCCCACCTGGAACTATGCCGTGGTGCACGCCCATGGACGTATCCGGGTGAGGGACGATGCCCGCTTCGTGCGTCGCCTGCTCGCGACCCTGACCCGTACCCACGAGGCGGGAGAGTCCATTCCCTGGAAGATGGCGGATGCACCGAGAGACTATCTCGAGACCATGGTGCAGGCTGTGGTGGGCATAGAGATCGAGATTGAGCGGCTGGTCGGCAAGTTCAAGCTGGGTCAGAACAAGGAGGCGGCGGATCGCCTGGGAGCGGCCAATGCCCTGCAGGAGCGCGGGCAGAGCGCGCTTGCCGGCGCCATGCTGAACCCGCCCCCTTCACAGACCTAGCGTGACATCTTGAGATTCGGCCCGACAAAAACGGCAACCGTCTGGTTGCCGTTTTTCATGGTTCCACTCCCGCTCACGCGCTGGCATTGAGCAGCTTGCCGACGCCTTCCCCCGGGCCCTGGGGCAGGGCTTGCTTGAAGGCGTAGAGCAGCTGATCAAGGTTGAGGTCGCTGTTGCCGAGGGAGCCCTTGAGAGTGTCGAGCTCGCTCTGCAGCGCATTGAGGCGGGTGCTCTGGGTGCCGTCTGCCAACTGGGTGCGGGCGGCATCGATGGCCTGGGGCAGCGACTGGCCCGAGGATTCCTGGCCCAGGGTCTGCATCAGCGCCCCCATGAAGTGGTTGATGGCAGGGCGGTTCTGCTCGCTGTCAGCCTCCTGGATGCCAAGGCGCTGGAACAGGCTCTGCACCGTGGGGGCAAGGTGCTCTTCCTGCACGGCAGGCTCGGTCTGGGCGGGCGGCGTGCCGTCGCCCAGCAGCTTGCTGCCGAGCTTGATGGCAAGGGAGGCGAGGGGAAGCAGGGTGCCGATGGCGATCATGATGTCACTCTCCGTACGACTGATGTCATGACGGAGCAGGGAACGGGCCAGCTTGGCGAGCATTCAGCCGAAAAATGGCAGGGGATTGATCCTGCTGTAAATTTCGTTTTGCCAGGCAGAGGGCGAGCGGGTGCGAACGGGGGCGGCGGCAAACCCTTGCAGCCCGGGGGCTGGTTGGTTTGCCACCCGGCTTGCCGGATCAGAGATCCTTGAACGGGCGGCGTTTCTCCTCTTCGATGACGATGGCCTCCAGATTGGCGATGCGCTCCTGCAACTCCTTGATGATCATGTCCTGCTTGCCAAGACGGTCGGTAATGCGGGCATCCCCCATCTGGTAGCGGGCGCGCTTGGTGAGATAGCTGAACGACACGCTGATAAAGACGATCAGAACGATACCTGTCCACATGGTCATGAATGACTCCTTTCAATATTTGAACGAGAGGATCTGTCTCCCGTGCTGTCGTTGTCTCATACCCGACCTTGGGCGGCAATGCCCGCCTGGTCATCTCCTGTCTGCGCCGTATTGCCGGAGTAAGTCAAAGCCTGTCAACGATAATGCCTGAATGTGATGGTTCCGTCGTCATTATGCCGTGATCGGAAATTGAATGTGCTGGCGATGAAGTTGGTGTTTTGCCGTGAGGAAAAATGGAAAAATGCTCTCAGAAATTTGCGGTTGATCACCCATAAATATTATTAAATATGTTATCGATGGGTTCTTCTTTTAATAAGCGCTTGTCACCTGATATCGATGATACGTATCAGGGCAGGCATCATTGCGAGGTTATTATATGGAAATTAGAAGGCTAGAAAGCGGTGATGAACATATCTGGTTCAAGGCGTTATCCATACTGCTTGTTGATACAGATGAGGGGGCAGTAAAAGCCTCTCTGGACAATATTGCAGCCGCTATTTCCGATGATCGCTGTTATCTGTTGGTTGCCTTGCATGACGGGGTGCCTGCCGGGCTGCTCAGTGCGTACCGTTTTCCCGACGTGAGAACCGGGGGTAGCCTGGTGTATCTTTATGATATTGAAGTGATGGGTGAAAAAAGAGGGCATGGTATAGGAAAAGGGTTGGTGAATGCCTTGATTGCCTGTTGCAAGAGCGATGGCGTCAGACTGGTTTGGGCCGGTACCGACACGGGGTGTAAAGCAGCACGACAGACGTTCGTAACGACAGGAGGTAAGGTTGCGGGCGACTCCTATGTTGAATATGAGTGGGATATGCAGGATGACGGCATGTCACCGGCATGCCCCCCTGCTTCACCGGTCAGCGCCTTGACCGAACCATTGTTATGATGACCTGTTGCCATACAGGGCTGAGTGAGAGGTGTTTTGATGGATATTTCCCTGGCCGTCATGACAGCAAGGCAGGAAAAATGAAAAACCATTTTTTGATGGGGATGGATATTTAAAGTTTGGACAGAACATACGTGTTAAAAACACCGATTCAACAACCTGTTAATGGTTAACAAATGGAGTCGTTAGCGATTCATTCTCTATTTAGGTATTTATGGACTGGGTGCCCAAGGACATTATTATGTTGCTGATGTCCTTCTGCACCCAGTGAGATCATGCCAGATTGTACGTGGCACTTGTATTTATAAACTATTCGCAATCCATCACGCTATACGATGGTCATTCATCGGATATCTTGCTCATAACGTGCCGTTAGACGCTTGAATTGAAAAGCTACAACTTTAGGACACATACGGCCAAATTATCTCCACTTGGTGAACCTATTGAACCATTCCCCAACGAGACAGTGTAAAAGCTTTGAGTGGTACCAGGCTTGAATGCCCAGTAAGGGATATTTCCATTAGCGAAGGTGGAATTACTATATTTTCTCATATTACCCCATTCTGACCAGAGCATGCCTACTGTTCCTCGGGAACTGGGAAGTATATTCAATAAGTAAGTATCTGGAATTGACCATGTAAATCTGGGTTGCAGCTCGTAGCACCACGAACGAGCACCACTCGTCGTTACCCATACATTATTGCTATCGCTGCGGAACCAATGGGTTACTGCGAAGGTATAGGCCAGAGGTTCCCCACCCGATTCGGGGGTTGCAGTAATCGTCACTGGTGCAGCATCACCCTGAGATATAAAGCTCACAGTTCCACTGCTATCCACAGAGACCCATGGGGCATCACTGCTCCAAGTGTAATCACTCGGCGCACTGGGGGTATTCAGGACAAATTCCGCCCCATCAAACCCTGTGGTCGGGAACCCGGCATCGACCGCAAACGTGAAGTCATTGACGGAAATATCTTCAAACTCCCCGAAAAGAGGGGTGACGACGACATTGACCGTCACCCTGTCACTGGTCACGCCATCCAGGCTGGCACTGATCTCTGTGGTGCCCTCTTCCACACCGGTCAGCAGGCCGCTGATCACTGTGGCCGTAGCGGCGTCATCGGACAGCCAGGCGACGCTGCCGGTCACATTGGCCGTGGTGCTGTCGCTGTAGGTGGCGGTGGCGGTCAGCTGCTGGGTCTGGCCTTTGCCGACCGACACGCTTGGCGGCGTGATGTCGATGGCGGTGAGGACGGCATCGGTGACGGTGACCTGGACTGCGTTGCTGGTTACGCCATCCTGGCTGGCAGTCACTTCCGCAGTACCTTGCTCCACACCGGTCAGCAGGCCGTTGGTGGTGATGGTGGCCGTGGCGGTATCATCCGACAGCCAGGCGACGCTGCCGGTCACATCCGCCGTGGTGTTGTCGCTGTAGGTGGCGGTGGCGGTCAGCTGCTGGGTCTGGCCTTTGCCGACCGACACGCTTGGCGGCGTGATCGCGATGGCGGTGAGGACGGCATCGGTGACGGTGACCTGGACTGCGTTGCTGGTCATGCCATCCAGGCTGGCAGTCACTTCCGCAGTGCCTTGCTCCACACCGGTCAGCAGGCCGTTGGTAGTTATGGTGGCCGTGGCGGTGTCATCCGACAACCAGGCGACGCTGCCGGTCACATCTGCCGTGGTGTTGTCGCTGTAGGTGGCGGTGGTGGTCAACTGCTGGGTCTGGCCTTTTCCGACCGACACGCTTGGCGGCGTGATCTCGATGGCGGTGAGGACGGCATCGGTGACGATGACCTGGACTGTGTTGCTGGTGATGCCGTTCTGGCTGGCGGTCACTTCCGTGGTGCCCTGTGCCATCCCGGTCAGGAGGCCGGTGGTGGAGACGGTGGCTGTGGTCATGTCATCCGACAGCCAGGCGACACTGCCGGTCACATTGGCCGTGGTGTTATCGCTGTAGGTGGCGGTGGCGGTCAGCTGCCGGGTCTGGCCTTTTCCGACCGACACGCTTGGCGGCGTGACCTGGATGGCGGTGAGGACGGCATCGGTGACGGTGACCTGGACTGTGTTGCTGGTGATGCCGTTCTGGCTGGCAGTCACTTCCGTGGTGCCCGCTACCCTGCCGGTCAGGAGGCCGGTGGTGGAGACGGTTGCCGTGGTGATGTCGACCGGCAACCAGGCGACGTTGCTGCTGATATCTGCCGTGGTGTTGTCGCTGTAGGTGGCGGTGGCGGTCAGTTGCCGGGTCTGGCCCTTGGCCAGCGAGACGCTCGGCGGCGTGATCTGGATGGCAGCTAGGACGGCGTCGGTGACGGTGACCTGGACTGTGTTGCTGGTGATGCCGTTCTGGCTGGCAGTCACTTCCGTGGTGCCCGCTACCCTGCCGGTCAGGAGGCCGGTGGTGGAGACGGTGGCCGTGGTGATGTCGGCTGGCAGCCAGGCGACGCTGCTGCTGATATCCACCGTGGTGTTGTCGCTGTAGGTGGCGGTGGCGGTCAGTTGCCGGGTCTGGTCCTTGGCCAGCGAGACGCTTGGAGGCGTGACCTGGATGGCGGTGAGAACGGCGTCGGTGACGGTGATTTGGATTGTGTTGCTGATGATGCCATCGTGGCTGGCCGTGATGGTGGTCGTCCCCGCGTCTCTCGCGGTGAGCGCACCGGGTGAGGACATGGTGGCGATCCGGTCGTCACTGGAATGCCAGCTTGTCTCACTCGTCAGATCCTTGACCGAACCATCGCCGTAATGACCCGTTGCCATAAAGGGCTGGGTATTACCTTTTGCCAGGATGAGTGAACTGCTTCCTCGAGTGCTGACCGGGCTGGCAACAATATGGATCCGTTCTAACGATGGCGAGGTCTCGGGGGTGGTGTCCTCTGAGCCACCACTACAACCCAATAATAAAAGTGAAAAAAGCAGGGCGACATATGACTGTAATATCTTTGTCATAGGTAAAGTCCTCTAGGTTTATATTTCTGGCGCAAGCCTTGAAGGGCTCGTATGAATGTATGGACGTCGTGACAGTCAGGCTGGAAATCATGTTTTTGATGGGGGTGCTTATAAGCCCAGTCAAAACATCTGATTTCAATCAGAGCGGCGTTAATCGCCAGGTGTTGGTTGGCGGATGGTGGCCGCCAGTAATCTATTCACTGTCGAGACGTTTATTTACTGGGGGCGCAGGACGGTGTTGTGTTGCAGATGCCCAAGCGCACGGATATAGCTGGCGCTTGCGCGCCAGCAACAAAAGCTAAATATCCTCACGAACACAGGCCACGTGGTTGCTTTCGGTATCGTCGGCTTGGCTGAAGGAAGTACCATTGTTCATGTTGGTGCGCCAGCGCCAGTCTTTCCAGTTCTGATCGTTGGCCCAGTAGAGGTTCGAACTACCGCCACATTGGCCGCGCAGGGGCCACCCGTGAACATCACACATGACATCACTGGACTGACCGAGTTCCGTTACAGATGAGCTCTGAATAAACAGGTTTTCGAGTTCGAGTTTGGTTGGTAGGCGAGCCGCTGGGTTCAGCCCTTTGCAATAGGCATCGGCATCGTTCCAGTTACGTCCAATCGTGTCAGGAGTAGTGAAAAACGCCAGGGGGGGCTTAACCTCCACCTCGGCAGTCGCACTGAAGGATTGGCCATTGGCTTCACCGGAGGCAGTGATGGTGACGGTTCCTGCGGAGACGCCGGTCACCTTGCCTTTGTCGGGGCCACTGTTGCTGATGGTGGCGATGGCCGGGTTGCTGGAACTCCAGCTCACGGCGTTATCCGCGGTCACATCGAGTTCCTTGCCATTGGAGAGCATGACTTCCCCTTTGAGCTGTTCACTCAAGCCAGCCGGCAGGGAGGAAAACTCGGGGGTGATTTGTACCTGAGTCACGTCGAGGTTGGTGATGGTCACCTCGGCGGTGGCGCTGAAGTGCTGACCGTTGGCCTCACCGGAGGCGGTGATGGTCACAGCCCCTGCGGACATGCCGACCACCAGGCCTTTGTTGGGACCACTGTTGTAGATGATGGCAACGAACGGGTTGCTGGAGCTCCAGCTCACGGCATCGTCAGCCGTGACATCCAGCAGCATCATCGACTGATGACCATCGTACAGCAGGGCTTCCCCTTTGAGCTGTTTACTCAAGCCAACCTGCAGGGAGGAAACCGCAGGGGTGATCTGTACCTGGGTCACGACGAGATTGGTAATGGTCACCTCGGCCGTCGCGCTAAAATGCTGGCCATTGGCTTCACTGGAGGCGGTGATGGTGACAGTCCCTGCGGACACGCCGGTCACCATGCCTTTGTCGGGACCACTGCTATGGATAGTGGCGATGGCAGGATCGCTGGAGTGCCAGCTCACGGCGTCGTCAGCGGTGACATCCAGCACCTGACCATTGGACAGAGTGACTTTCCCTGTGAGCCGTTCACTCCAGCCTGCCGGCAGGCTGGAGACGGCGGGGGTGATCTGTACCCGGGTCACGACGGCATGGGTGATGGTCACCTCTGCGGTGGCGCTGAAGTGCTGGCCATTGGCCTCACCGGAAGCTGTGATGGTGACAGTCCCTGGGGACACGCCGGTCACCCTGCCTTTGTCGGCGCCACTGCTGCTGATGGTGGCGACGGCCGGGTCGCTGGAGTGCCAGCTCACCACGTCGTCAGCGGTGACATCCAGCACCTGGCCATTGGACAGAAGGGCTTCCCCTGTGAGTTGTTCACTCAAACCCACGGGCAGAGAGGAAACGGCGGGGGTGATCTGTACCTGGGTCACGACGGTATGGGTGATGGTCACCTCGGCAGTCGCGCTGAAGGACTGGCCATTGGCCTTGCCGGAGGCGGTGATGGTGACGGTTCCTGCGGAGACACCGGTCACCCTGCCTTTGTCGGCGCCACTGTTGCTGACGGTGGCAACGGCCGGGTCGCTGGAGCGCCAGCTCACCACGTCGTCAGCGGTGACATCCTGCACCTGACCATCGGAAAGAATGGCTTCCCCTGTGAGTTGTTCACTCAAGCCAACGGACAGAGAGGAAACGGCGGGGGTGATCTGTAGCTGGGTCACGACGGCATGGGTGATGGTCACCTCGGCGGTGGCGCTGAAGTGCTGGCCATTGGCCTCACCGGAGGCGGTGATGGTGACGGTCCCGGCGGAGACGCCGGTCACCCTGCCTTTGTCGGCGCCACTGTTGCTGACGGTGGCAACGGCCGGGTCGCTGGAGCGCCAGCTCACCACGTCGTCAGTCGTGACATCCAGCACCTGACCATCAGACAGAATGGCCTCCCCTGTGAGCTGTTCACTCAAGCCAACGGGCAGAGAGGAAACGGCGGGGGTGATCTGTAGCTGGGCCACAACGGCATGGGTGATGGTCACCTCGGCCGTCGCGCTGAAGGATTGGCCATTGGCTTCACCGGAGGCAGTGATGGTGAGGGTTCCTGCGGAGACGCCGGTCACCCTGCCTTTGTCGGTGCCACTGTTGCTGACGGTGGCAACGGCCGGGTCGCTGGAACGCCAGCTCACGGCATCGTCAGCGGTGACATCCAGCACCTGGCCATTGGACAGAATGACTTCCCCTTTGAGTTGTTCACTCAGGCCAACCGGCAGGGAGGAAACGGCGGGGGTGATCTGCAATCCGGATATGGAGATATCTGGTGGTATTACAGTGGATGAGTCATTGTTATTACCATTACAACCCAGTAATAAAAATGAGAAGAGCAGGGCGACATATGACCGTAACATCTTTGTCATAAGCAAGGTCCTCTATATTTATATTTTTGGAGCAAGCCAGAGGGCTTGGGCAATCATAAACAGGGGCGAGCTACAGCTATGCAAGGATGCGGGAAAGTACGAACAAAAAAAGTATGTACGACGATCTTTAAGGCGGCTATGTTTGGTAACTCTATAATGTGATCGAATAATAACCTGCGATATTAATCACGACCAGCATTTTAAAAAATGTACTTTTGTTATTCCTTTTTGTTTGCTTTCAGTATGAATGAACTCTGAATGGAATTAGTTATATTTTCGCCTGAAATATCCTGTAACAAATTATATTGTGCGATGCATTCAACGTGCTTTTTGTTTAACTGGTTTTGATGAACTAACTCTGAATGAATTTTGCTAAATTCCCCTCAGACATATTTTGATACAATTTTTATGGGAGCCATTTTCAATCGGCTATTCATATTTTGTGCCCTCCATATGGATGGGGGGCGTACGAAGTGCCGTATTCAATTGGCATGGTGTGCGGGGGGATGGGCGCGGCGCCTTTCCTGGCATGTCATGCAGATCCCGATTCATCTTGTTTGCATTGCCTGTCATGGAGGGGCGATTGTGCAGCGCCCCTGTCTGCCCCGTGGGCGACTGGGCTGACAGGGGCATTGTCAGCGCGTCGGCTCAGAGCCCCTGCCAGAGCGGCCAGCCGAGCCAGATCCCGAGCAGCAGCAACTGCCCCCAGACGATGGCCCAGAACCGCAGGCGGTAGCTCCCTTTCTGGGTCTTGTGGCGCAGCCACTGGCGGGCGACCAGGGCGCCGGGCCAGCCGCCGCACAGCTCAAGCAGATGCAGGCGGGCCTCGGGCACGCGCCAGCCGCCACGAATGGCCTGGCGTTTGTCCCAGGCGTAGACGACCAGGGTCAGCAGGCTCATCAGCAGGATCAGGGCCAGCGGCCACCAGTTGGCATCGTGCGCGCCGAGCCAGCCTGCCCAACCCAAAGGCAGCAGGGCAAGGGCCATCATGACAGGCACGCCTGATCCCGAGTCTCGCCCGGTTGTAGCGTGCGGATCACCCGGGCCGGATTGCCCACCGCCAGGGAGTCCGCCGGGATGTCCCGGGTGACCACGGCGCCAGCCCCTATGATGGAGCGGGGCCCTATGGTGACGCCTGGGCAGATGATGGCCCCGCCGCCAATCCAGCAGTCATCGCCGATCCGCACCGGCTTGTTGTAGGCGGTCCAGTTGCGTCGCTCCAGATAGTCCATGGTGTGGGTGGCGGTGTAGATCTGCACGTTGGGGGCCAGCAACACATGGTTGCCGATGTGCACCTCGCCCACGTCGAGTATGGTGACGTTGAAGTTGAAGAAGGTCTTCTCGCCGATGTGGATGTTGCGGCCGAATTCGCAGGTGAAGGGGGTGCTGATCCAGCAGGAGTCGGGACAGTGGGCGAAGAGGTCGCGGCAGATCTGCTGGCGCAGGACGTGATCCCCCGCCGGTGAGGCGTTGAGCCGGCTCAGCAGCGCCTGGCCGCGAATGCGGTCGTTCGCTATCTCCTCGCTCTGGCTGTCCAGGGCGCCCCCCGCCAGTACCTTGTCCCAGTCGCTTGCCATGGTCATCTCCTCCTGCTGCAAGAGGGGGCAGTATACGCGACAAGGGGAGGGGGTGTCAGAGTGTCGGGCCCGTCAGGTGATCCCCGTCATCATGTCATCAGGACAAGGGGCAGGATGAGCAGGATGGAGACGAGGTAGGGGAGCAAGACCCGCCGCCCCAGGCTGCGTCCGCCAATCACCAGTGCCAGCACCCCTTTCACCAGGGAGTTGACCAGCCCGGCGAGCAGTATGCCCCTGGCCGCCACCTCCAGGGCCAGCTCCTTCTGGGCGAGCTGGGAGAGGGAGAGGGTGATGGCGTCCACGTCCGTGATGCCGGAGACCAGCGACAGCAGATAGACCCCGGAGTTGCCCACCTTGCTTTGCAGCAGGGTGGCCATGAAGCCGATGAGGGCGAGCAGCAGACCGAACTTGATGGCGGTGGCGAGATCCAGCGGGTTGCGGGTTTCGGGCTGTACCGGACCGTCCAGCATCTCTTCCCGCTGGCGCCAGAACCAGAAGGCAAAGCCGTAGACGATGGCCGCCAGCAGCAGCAGGGGGACAGCCAGACGCAGCGCCAGCTCCCCGTGGATGATCAGCACCAGTGCCAGCAGCCTGAGCCACATGGTGGCCCCCGCCAGCAGGATGCCGGTGGCCAGCAGCCGCTCCAGCCCTCCTTGCTCCTTGTTGAGGCGGGCAAATTGCAGGGTGAGGGCGGTGGAGGAGGCGAGCCCCGCCAGCATGCTGGTGAGCACCAGCCCGGAGCGGGTGCCGAGCAGGCGCACCGCGAAGTGACCACAGAACGAGATGCCGGCGATCACCACCACCATGAGCCAGATCTTGAAGGGATTGAAGGCATTGAGGGGACCCATCTCGGTATCCGGGAGCACCGGCAGCAGCACCAGGGAAATGAGCAGAAAGCGCAGGGTGGCGTGAAATTCCAGTTCGCTCAAGAACAGCATCCCCTGCTGGATCTTGCCCTTGAGCCCCATCAGGAGGGCCGCCAGCACGGCGCAGGCCACCGCCTCGCTCGGGCTCTGCAGCACCGACATCAGCCCCAGCAGGTAGGTGAGCACCATGGCTACCGAGCTGGTGAGGCCGAACTCCCCCTGCCAGCGCTGGGCCAGCCAGACCGAGAGGCCGCACCCCGTCACCACGGTCAGCAGACCGAACAGGGCCAGCCAGGCGCCCAGGGTGGGCAGCAGCAGGGCGCAGACCCCGCCGAGCAGACCGATGAGGCCATAGGTGCGCATCCCTGCGATGCGCTGGTTGTCTCCGAGCTGGCGCACCTGCCAGCCCCGCTCCAGCCCGATGATGAGCCCGATGGCCAGGGACACCAGGGCGCCGTAGACGGGCTCGGCCTCTATCCACATGGGTTTCTCCTCCCGCTGCCGTTTCAGTGAGGATGGCACAGGGCATCCCGGGGCAGGGGGAGCTGGCTCACAGAGCGGGTGTCCCGTCTGCCGGGGTCTTGCAAACAAAAAAAAGGCGCCACCTGGAGGGGGCGCCTGGAAAGGTCAAACCTTGCGGTTTGCAGACCAACGGAACCAAAGATCACACACTTCACACTCAGCACTGCTGTGGGGGCAGGGCTCAACCCTGCCACTTGCCTCCTTCCACTATCACGTCGTTGGGATCGGTATCGGCGCTAAGCTTGTCGCGCACATACTGGTCGTAGAGTTTGAGCAGGTACTTCTCTTCCCCCAGCTTGGCGAGACGGTCGTTGACCCAGTCACGCAGCTCGATATTGCCCTTCTTCACCGCCGGGGCGATGGGGTCTTCCGAGCCCAGCTTCTCGGGCAGCACCCGATAGCCCGGGTTCTCCTTGGCCCAGCTGAACAACACCAGGTTGTCCTGGGCATAGGCATCGCCGCGGCCCTGGGCCAGCGCCTGCAGGGATTCGGTGTTCTTCTCGAACTTGAGCACCTTCCAGTCCGGGTGGTTGCGGGTCAGCCAGATGTCGGCCGTGGTACCGGTGGTGACGATAAGCCGCTTGCCGGCCAGATCGTCGAGCTTCTTGGCGTCGCTGCCTTCCGGCACCAGCACCTGCACCGCGACCTTGAGGTTCGGGTTGGTGAAGTCCACCACCTGCCGCCGCTCCGGGGTCACAGTCATGTTGGCGAGGATGAGATCCACCTTGTCGCTCTGCAGGAAGGGGATGCGACTGGCGGGCTCCACCGCCACGAACTCGACCTTGTTCTCGTCTCCCAGCAGGTCCTTGGCGAAACGGCGACCGAGGTCGGTGTCAAAGCCGACGTAGTTGCCCTTCTCGTCCACATAGCCAAACGGCGGCTTGTCGGTGAAGACGCCGACGATGAGCTTGTCCCGCGCCTTGATCTTGGCGAGGGAACCGTCTTCTGCCTGGGCGGCGCCGCTGGCGAGGCCCAGGCCGATGAGGGCGCTAAACAGGACCGAGGTAATTATCTTCATGCTGACTCCTTTCGTTTGCTGACAGTTGTATAAGAAAACTTGGCGAGGAACTGGCGGGCACGCTGGCTCCTGGGATTGTCGAAAAATTGATGGGGGGCGGCCTGCTCCAGGATGTGGCCGCCGTCCATGAAGACGATGCGATCCGCCACCGCCTGGGCGAAGGCCAGCTCGTGGGTGACGATGAGCAGGGTCATGCCGCTGCCGGCGAGATCCCGGATCACCTCCAGCACCTCCTGTACCATCTCGGGATCCAGCGCAGCGGTCACCTCGTCAAACAGCATCACCTGGGGGTTCATGCACAGGGCCCGCACGATGGCGATGCGCTGCTGCTGGCCGCCGGAGAGCTGGCGTGGATAGTCGTGGCGCCGCTCCCACAGGCCGATGCGAGTCAGCAGCTGTTCCGCCTGCAGCAGGGCCTCGGCCCGCTCCCGTTTTTGCACCTGAAGGGGGCCGAGCAGCACGTTCTCCAGCACCGTCAGGTTGGGGAAGAGGTGATAGCTCTGGAACACCATGCCGATGCGCTGGCGCAGCCGCTGCCAGTCGGTACTGGCATCCAGCCTCTCTCCATCGAAGCGAATGTCGCCCCCCTGAATGGGTTCGAGCCCGTTGAGGGTGCGCAGCAAGGTGCTTTTGCCGCAGCCGCTCGGCCCCAGGATGACGATCACTTCCCCGGCGTTCACCGTGAGGCTGACCTCATCCAGTACCCGGTTTTGGCCGAATTGTTTGCTGACAGCATTGAGCTCAAGCAGAGGTGTCATACCGCATTACCCCATTGTTGCTCCAGCCGGCGAGAGGCGAGCGAGAGCGGATAGCAGACCAGAAAGAAAAACAGGAACAGCAGACCGTAGATGAGCAGCGAGCCATAGGTGCGCTCGATGATCTGCTGGCCCACCTTGATCACCTCCACCACCCCGATCAGCACCGCCAGCGAGCTGGTCTTGATGATGCGGGTGTAGATGTTGATGGTCGGCGGCGTCAGCCGTTGCAGCGCCTGGGGCAGCAGCACGTGGCGATAGAGCTGCCAGCGGGAGAGCCCGAGCGCCAGGCCGGCCTCCTGCTGGCCGCGGGCGAGGGATTTGAGGCCACCGCGAACCACTTCGCCCACCTCGCTGGCGCCCCAGAGGGCCAGCACCAGCACGGCGCACCAGAAGGCCGGGATATCCAGGCCAAAGAAGATCGGCAGCCCGAAGAAGAAGAGGTAGAGCCAGACCAGCACGGGTACCACCCGAAACAGCTCCAGATAGACTCGCAACACTCCCCGAGTCAGCCTTCCCCCCTGCTGGGCCAGCACGCCATAACCGACCCCGCCCAGGGTGGCGAACAGGATGGCGAGCAGCGATATGGCGAGGGTCTGACCCGCGCCCATCGCCAGCAGCGGCAGCGCCTGCGTCAGCTGTTCAGTGACTGGACTGGCCATAGCGAGCCCTCCTTTCCTGCTTCTTGGTGACGATAGAGGGTGGCAGCTGGAAGATAAGTGCCCACATCGGGATCCTCGCCTGCATCAGCGATTCAGTGACCGAACTGACCATATTGATCCCTCCTTTCCTCTGCATGGGTGGCGAGTGACGGCAGCAGCTGGACAATAGGTGCCTTCATCAGTTGCTCAATGACCGAACTGACCATGTTGCAGCCTCCTTTCAACGACGCGCAGGGCAAGGGAGAGCGGCAGAAAGATCAGCACGCACATCAAGGTCAGCACCGCCAGCATCTCGTAGGTCTTGTAGTAGAGGGCGATGTAGTTCCTGGTGGTGTAGAGCAGCTCGGGCACCGCCACTGCCGAGGCCACCGTGGTCTCTTTGAGCAGAAAGATGAAGTTGGCAAACAGCGCCGGCAGGCTGGCGAGCCAGGCCTGGGGCAGCTGGACGTGGCGCAGCAGCTGCCAGCGGGAGAGGCCGATGGCCCGGCCCGCTTCCAGCTGGCTGGGGGGGATTGCCTGAACGCCTGCACGCAGCGCCTCGGTGAGGTAACCGCCACCGAGGAAGGTCATGGCGATCACTGCCGTGGCAAAGCCGGAGAGCGAGATGCCGAGCGCCGGCAGCCCGAAGTAGAGAAAGAACAGCTGGATCAAGAGCGGCGTGTTGCGGGCCAGCTCCACATAGGCGCGGGTCAGCCCGTTCAGCCAGGGCTTGTGCAGGCTCAGCAGCGTCACATTGAGCAGCGCCACGACGAGCGAGGTGAGGATCACGATGGCGCCGAGCTGCAAGGTGACCCAGACCGATTGGCCGAACGCCGGCAGGGTGGCGAGAACAAAGGACCAGTCGAAGCTCATGCCGGGATCCTCCCGTCACGGCGCAACCGCTGGGGCACGACCGTGATGGCGTCAGGGTACTTGATGCCGGCGCCGGTGTTGAGCACCACCACCCGCTCGCCCCCCTGTATCCAGCCCGCTTCCCGCAGCTGGCGGGCGGCGGCGAAGGCGGCCGCCCCTTCCGGGCAGACGAAGCTGCCTTCGCGCGCGGCAAGCTGGCGGATCTCGCGCTGGATGGCGCTATCGTCCACCGCGATGGCGCACCCCTCGGTGCGATAGAGGGCGTCCAGCACCAGAAAGTCCCCCAGCGCCTTGGGCACGTTGATGCCAAAGGCGAGGGTCTGGGAATCGGGCCAGAAGCGCGATTCGCGCTCCCCCTGCTGCCACGCCTGGACGATGGGCGCGCAGCCGCTCGCCTGCACCGCCACCAGGCGCGGCAGCGGCCCCTGCACCCAGCCCAGCTCCTGCAATTCCCGCAGCGCCTTGTAGATGCCGATGAGGCCGACGCCGCCGCCGGTGGGGTAGAGGATCACGTCCGGCAGGGTCCAGCCGAGCTGCTCGGCGATTTCAAACCCCATGGTCTTCTTGCCCTCGATGCGATAGGGCTCCTTGAGGGTGGAGGCATCGAACAGCCCCTGCTCGGCCACCGCCTCGGCCACCTGGCGACCGGCGTCGCTGATGAGGCCGTCCACCAGATAGAGGCGGGCACCGGCCAGCGAGGTCTCCAGTCTTGTGATGGCGGGGGCCGCCTGGGGCATGACTATGGTGCTGCGCAGCCCGGCGCGGGCGCCATAGAGCGCCCAGGCCGCCCCGGCGTTGCCGTTGGTGGGCATGGCGAAGTGGGTGATGCTGAGCTCCCGGGCGCGGGAGACGCCGACCGCAGCGCCGCGGGCCTTGAAAGAACCGGTGGGGATGATGCTCTCATCCTTCATCCAGAGATCCGGAATGCCGATCTGCTTGCCGAAAGCGGGCAGGGGCAGCAGGGGAGTGAAGCCTTCCCCCAGGGTGATCACCTGGGCGGGGTCGCGCACCGGCAGCAGCTCGTGGTAGCGCCACAGGCTGGCGGGTCGCCCCAGCAGGGCGGCCGGATGCCAGGCCTGCTTCAGAGCCTCGAGGTCGTAGCTGGCCAGCAAGGGGGCGCCGACCGGGCTCAGCTGCTGGGGCTGATCGGCATCCACTATCTCGCCGGTCTTGCTGCAACGCAGATGTGATAGGTAGCTGTACGGCATGCTTTATCCTGAATGAGTCGAGATGGTCAGTCGCTTATTCCATCCTGTGACCCAAGGGCCGGATAACAAACAAAATAAACTGGCAAACCTAAGCGAAAAAATTCATATGACTCCGATTGGTCGGGGTTGTGGCGGTTTCCCGCTCATGTCGCCTGGTCACCCGCTGGGGGGTTGGGCCATCCGGCGCGCTTTGTTAACCTGCCCGCTCACTCAAACCGCAGGGAGCCGCCTCGATGCGAGCCATTGTCAGCCTGCTGGCCCTGTCACTGCTCTGTGCGTGCAGCGGCCAGCCAACCAGAGAGGATGCCATGTCAGGGAATACGCGCCTTCACTACCCCGTCACCCGCCAGGGTGAGCAGGTGGATCACTATTTCGGCCAGGCCGTGGCCGACCCCTATCGCTGGCTGGAGGATGATCGCAGCCCCGAGACGGAGGCCTGGGTCAAGGCCCAGAACCGGGTGACTCAGGGTTACCTGGCGCAGATCCCGTATCGCGCCGCCATCAAGGAGAAGCTGGCCGCCTCCTGGAACTACGCCAAGGAGGGAGCGCCGTTTCGCGAAGGGCGCTACCACTACTTCTTCAAGAACGACGGCCTGCAGAACCAGAACGTCCTGTGGCGCCAGCTGGAGGGCAAGCCGGCGGAGGTGTTCCTCGATCCCAATACCCTCAGCCCCGACGGCACCACGGCGCTGGATCAGCTGAGCTTCTCCCGCGATGGCCGCATCCTGGCCTACTCCTTGTCGCTGGCCGGCAGCGACTGGCGCGAGATCCACCTGATGGACGTAGAGAGCAAGCAGCCGCTGGAGGCGCCCCTCAAGGACGTGAAGTTCAGCGGTATCAGCTGGCTCGGCAACGAGGGCTTCTTCTACTCGAGCTACGACAAGCCGGATGGCAGCGAGCTGTCGGCCAGGACCGATCAGCACAAGGTCTATTTCCACCGGCTCGGCACGGCGCAGGAGGATGACCGGCTGGTGTTCGGCGCCATCCCGGCCCAGCACCACCGTTACGTGGGGGCGACCGTCACCGAAGATGACCGCTTCCTGCTTATCTCGGCGGCGAACTCCACCTCGGGCAACCGCCTCTATGTGAAGGATCTGAGCCAGGAGAACGCGCCGCTGCTGACGGTGCAGGGGGATCTGGATGCGGACGTGAGCCTGGTGGACAACAAGGGCAGCACCCTTTATCTGCTGACCAACCGGGACGCCCCCAACGGCCGGCTGGTGACGGTGGATGCCGGCAACCCGGGCCCGGCCCGCTGGCGGGATCTCATCCCCGAGCGCCAGCAGGTGCTGACGGTGCACAGCGGCAGCGGCTATCTGTTCGCCGAGTACATGGTGGATGCCACCGCCCGGGTCGAGCAGTTCGACTACGAAGGCAAGCGGGTGCGCGAGGTGGCGCTGCCCGGCCTTGGCAGCGTCAGTGGCTTCAACGGCAAGCACGACGACCCCGCCCTCTACTTCGGCTTCGAGCACTATGCCCAGCCGCCGACTCTCTACCGGTTCGAGCCCAAGAGCGGCGCCATCAGCCTCTATCGCGCCTCGGCTGCGCCGTTCAAACCGGAGGATTACGTTTCCGAGCAGCGCTTCTACCAGAGCAAGGACGGCACCCGGGTGCCGCTCATCATCAGCTACCGCAAGGGGCTCAAGCTTGATGGCAGCAACCCGACCATCCTCTACGGCTACGGCGGTTTCGACGTGAGCCTGACCCCGAGCTTCAGCGTGTCGGTGGCCAACTGGCTGGATCTGGGGGGCGTCTATGCGGTGGCCAACCTGCGCGGGGGCGGCGAGTATGGCCAGGCCTGGCACCTGGCGGGCACCCAGCAGAACAAGCAGAACGTGTTCGACGATTTCATTGCGGCGGCCGAGTACCTCAAGGCCGAGGGCTACACCCGCACCGATCGGCTGGCGATCCGCGGTGGCTCCAACGGCGGTCTGCTGGTGGGGGCGGTCATGACCCAGCGGCCGGATCTGATGCGGGTCGCCCTGCCGGCGGTGGGGGTGCTCGACATGCTGCGCTACCACACCTTCACCGCCGGGGCGGGCTGGGCCTATGACTACGGCACCAGCGCCGACAGCGAGGCGATGTTCGACTACCTGAAGGGCTACTCGCCGCTGCACAACGTCCGGGCCGGGGTCAGCTACCCCTCGACCCTGGTGACCACGGCGGATCACGACGATCGGGTGGTGCCGGCCCACTCCTTCAAGTTTGCCGCCACCCTGCAGGCCGACAATGCCGGCCCCCATCCCCAGCTCATCCGCATCGAGACCAATGCCGGGCACGGGGCGGGCACGCCGGTGGCCAAGCTTATCGAGCAGAGTGCGGATATCTATGCCTTCACCCTGTACGAGATGGGCTACAGGGAGCTGCCGCGTCAGCCTTGATCCGGGCGAGACGGGCGCCAGCCATCCACTATCATCAGGGCCCTGCGGGGCCCTTTTTATTGCCGCGTGTTTGAACGTGGGCCTGCGACCATCCCTGTCTCGCCGCTGGCCCGTTTTGGCAGACGGGCCCCATCTGTCATCCCCCCGGTGGTATAGTCAGCCACAAGATCCGCATTCAAGGAGTCCATCGTGAAGAAGATCATCTACATCCTGCTGGGGTTGGCGCTGGCGGCCGTGGTGGCCATCGCCGCCCTGGTGTCCCTCATCGATCCCAATCAGTTCAAGCCCCAGCTGGTGGAACAAGTGCGCAAGAGCACCGGCCGCGAGCTGGTGATACAAGGGGATATCGGCTGGCGTTTCTGGCCGAGCCTCGGCCTCTCTCTCGAGAAGGTGGCGCTGCGCAACCCCGCCGGCTTTGCCGAGCCCGACCTGGTGCGATTCGAGCAGGGTGAGGCCTCGGTAGGCCTGCTGCCGCTGCTCTCCCACCGGCTTGAGATTGGCAAGGTGACCCTGAGCGGCGCCCATCTGTTTATCCAGACCAAGGCTGACGGCAGCTCCAACCTGAGGGATCTACTCCAGGCCTCCGCCGACCCCAAGGAGGAGGCGGCCTCCGAGCCTGCCGCAACGACGCCCCCAGCCGCCAGTGACAAGCAGCCCTGGCAGATCAGCCTGCAAGGAGTGGAGCTGCAACAGGCCAGCGCCCTGCTGCAGGACGATCGCAACGGCACCGTCTCTCGTCTCGAACAGCTGGACCTGAACCTGGGCCAGCTGGCGGTCGATCAATGGGTACCGGTGACCCTGGCCGCCAAGGGGGCCCAGGGTGAGCTGGCGTTTGATCTCAAGGGGTCGGCCCAGCTCAAGCTGGCGTCCGATGCCAGCCGCAGCGAGCTGAAAGATGTCGCACTGGCGGGGAGCCTGAGCGAACCGACCCAGCGGCTGGATGCCTTCTCCCTCAAGGCCGATCGGCTGGCACTGGGGGAGTGGAGCAGTCTGAGCCTTAGCCTCAGCGGGGCACAGGGGGCTGCGGACAAGCCGACCCTGGCCGGTACGCTGGAGGGGACCCTCAAGGCGCGCCTCGATGAAAACCGGCAACTGCTGGAGCTGTCGGATGCCGTGCTGGCCGCCAAGCTCAGCGGCGATGCCCTGCCGCGCCCGCAGATGCAGGTGAAGCTGGCGGGCTTTGCCCGCGCGGAGCTCGACAAGCAGAGCGTCGCCCTCAGCAACCTGGTGCTGGGAGCGGACGATGCCCTGCTGAGCGGCAGCGGCGCCGTTCGTCTGGGGGCCGTACCCAAAGTGGACTTTGACCTCAAGGGGGAGAAGCTGGATCTCGACGCCTGGCTCGGTCAATCGGCCAAAGCCGCGCCCGCTGCGGCCATGTCGGGCGCCGCAGCCTCGGCCGGAGCACCGGCACAGACCGCCGCCCAGGCGCTCTCCACGGCCGAACCGGATCTGACCGCCCTCAAGTCGGTGGACCTGGCTGGCCGCCTGCAACTGGGCAGCTTGCGCCTCAAGGGGCTGGATCTCAGCGCCGTGGATCTGCAACTGGCCCTGGCCGGTGGTCAGCTCACCCTCAAGCAGTTCAGTGCCGGGGTGGCCGGCGGCCAGGTGACCGCCAGCGGCGTGCTCGATGCCCGTCAGCAGCCGGCCCGCTATCAGGTGCACAAGCGGGTGCAGGGGGTCGATGTGCGGCCCCTGCTGCAGACCCTGGCCCAGACCGACCTGCTGGAAGGCAAAGGGGATCTGGAGGTGCAGGTGCAGGGTAGCGGTCTTTCCGAGCAGGCGCTGCGCAGCCGGATGCAGGGTAAGGTGAACCTCAAGTTGAGCGATGGCGCCCTGCACGGCATCAACCTGGCGGAGATGATCCGCGAGGCGCGGGCCACCCTGACCGGCAAGGGGGCGGATCAGGTGAAGGAGGTGCGCAAGACCGACTTCAGCGCCCTCACCGCCAGCTTCCAGATTGCCAACGGGATTGCCAGGAGCGATGACATCCAGCTCTTTGCCCCCGCCCTGCGGGTGAAGGGGCAGGGCCAGACCGCCCTGGTGCCGGAGACCCTCGACTTCCTGTTCCTCACCTCCGTGGTGGAGAGCAGCAAGGGGCAGGGGGGCAAGACGGTGGATGAGCTCAAGGACATCACCATACCGGTGCGCATCGGCGGCCACTGGCAGGCGCCGAGCTACAAGCTCGACGTGAAGGAGCTGCTCAGCAACAACAAGGTGCTGGAGGAGAAGGCCCGCAAGGAGGCCGAGCGCGGTCTCAAGAAGCTGCTGGGTGACAAGGCCGACAACGAAGGGGTGAAGGGGGTGGCGGACCAGCTGCTCAAGGGCCTGTTCAAATAGCCAGCCTCCCGTTGTTGTCATCAAGAGCCCGCCCCGTGCGGGCTCTTTGCAGTGGTGCCGGGCGTTACGGGACGAGGTGTGGTCGGCAACATGAGGTACTATGCGAAACAGTCTTCGAAACCGGGAGCCAGGAGGGTTCATGAACAAACGGGTGCTGATCACCGGCGGTGGCAGAGGTATCGGGGCCGCGACAGCCCGCTATCTGGCGGCGCAGGGTTACCATCTCTGTCTCAATTATCGTCAGGACAGGGCGTCCGCCGAGGCGGTGGTGGCCGAGATCCTGGCCACCCATCCGGTCGAGTGCATCGCGGTGCAGGCCGATGTCAGCGTGGAGGCCGAGGTGGTGCGCCTGTTCGAGGAGATGGACGCGCGGCTCGGCCCCGTTACCCACCTGGTGAACAACGCCGGCAGGTTGCAGCCCCAGATGCGGGTGCTGGAGATGAGCGCAGAGCGCATCAACCAGACCCTGACCACCAATGTCACCAGCTGCTTTCTCTGCTGCCGCGAGGCGGTGCGCCGCATGACGGCGGGGGGCGCCATCGTCAACGTCTCTTCCGCCGCTGCCCGGCTGGGCTCCCCCGGGGAGTACGTGGATTATGCCGCCGCCAAGGGGGCCGTCGACGTGCTGACCAGAGGCTTGTCGCTGGAGCTGGCGGCCCAGGGGATCCGGGTCAACGGGGTGCGTCCGGGTTTCATCTACACCGACATGCATGCCGACGGCGGCGAGCCCGGCCGGGTGGACAGGATCAAGGGGGCCATTCCGCTGCAACGGGGCGGCGAACCCCGTGAGGTAGCGGCCGCCATCGCCTGGCTGCTGTCGGACGAGGCCTCCTATGCCACCGGCACCTTTATCGATGTGGCGGGCGGGCGCTAGGTCATCTTCAACAAGCCTTTCGTCAACGAGAAGGGGCGCCATGGCGCCCCTTCTGCTTATTCTCCCAGCAGCTGTTGCCAGACCGCCAGCACATGGCCCCGCTCTCGCGGCAACTGATCGTCCCCCACCTTGCGGGAGATCTCCGAGAGATTGAGGCGATGGCCGAGGTTGCGGATCTCCAGATAGGCCTGCTTGAGCCCCTCCGCCTGCTCCAGTGTGAGTACCCCCGCCATCACGCACTCATCGAAGATGCGCACATTGTCTGACCAGCGGGTGAGGGCGTCCGGCTCACCGCAGGCATGGGCCAGCACCAGGTACTGGGCGATGAACTCGATGTCCACCATGCCGCCGGGGGACTGCTTGAGATCGAACTCTCCCTCTCCCGCCTTGAGCAGGTGATCCCGCATCTTCTGGCGCATCTCCCGCACTTCGCGGGCCAGGGTGGGCAGATCCCGCTCCTTGGCCAGCACGTCGCGGCGGATGCGGGCAAATTCGGCGACCACGGCATCATCGCCATAGATGGGACGGGCTCGCACCAGGGCCTGATGCTCCCAGGTCCAGGCTTCCTGCTGCTGGTACTGCTCATAGGCCGACAGCGATGAGACCAGCAGGCCTGAGTCGCCGGAGGGGCGCAGCCGCATGTCGATCTCGTAGAGGATGCCGGACGGAGTGCGGGTGCTGAACAGGTGCAGGATCCGCTGGGCCAGGCGCAGGTAGAACTGGCGGCTGTCGATGGGCTTGCGGCCATCGGTGTAACTGTTGGGGTCGCCGCCGTGCAGGAACACCAGATCGAGATCCGAGCCGTAGCCGAGTTCGATGCCCCCCAGCTTGCCGTAGGCCACCACCGCAAAGCCGCGCTGGCCGCTCACCGCCACCTCGGGCGGCACCCCGTAGCGTTCGCTCATCTGGGCCCACGCCTGATTGACCACCTCCTCGGTGATCGCCTCCGCCAGCCAGGTGAGGTGGTCGCTCACCTTCATCAGCGGCAGGGCACCGGCGATGTCGGCGGCGACGATGCGCAGGAGTTGCACCTGCTTGAACTGGCGCAGCGCCTCCATCTGCTGCTCCACATCCTCCTCGGGGATGCGCAGCAGGAACTGGCGCAGCTGGGGCTTGTACTGATCCAGCGGGGTGGGGTGGTAGAGGTGCTGGGGATCCAGCAGCTCGTCCAGCAGGATGGGGTAGCGGGCCAGCTGCTCGCTCACCAGGTTGCTCTCGTCACACAGGCGTACCAGCTGGCGCAGGGCGGCGGGGTTTTCCGCCAGCAGTTGCAGATAGGCGCTGCGGGTGAAGATGCGAGTCAGCAGGGTGCAGACTCGCTCGAACAGGCGGGCGGGCTCGCGGCTCGCCACCACCAGGCGCAGCAGCTCCGGCATCAGCCAGTCCAGGGCGATGCGCCCCTGGGGCCCCACCTGACGGCGCTTGTACTCCTCCTTGAAACGCAGCAGGGCGGCGCAGAGGGGGGCGGGCTCCACCACTCCCTGCGTGGTCAGCAGTTTTTCCAGCTCGGCGGCATCAAGCTCGGTGCGCCAGAGATCGAGCCAGAGCTGTTCCAGGTGGGCGGGGGCCTCCTTCTCTTCCCCCACCACGGCGACGAACTCCTGATGGACGGCGGCCATCTCCTCATCGAGGTGGGCCATGAAGGCGTCCCAGTCGGTAAAGCCGAGGGTGGCGGTGAGCCGCTGGCGATCCCGCTCCTCGGTGGGCAGAGTCTGGGTCTGCTGATCGCCGATCTCCTGCAAGATGTTTTCCACCCGGCGCAGGAAACGATAGGCGGTGAGCAGGCGTTCGCACTGGCTCCCCTCCAGGGCACCCCCCTGGGCGATGGCGGCCAGCGCCTCGGGCAGGTGGCGTACCCGCAGGGCGGGCTCGCGCCCGCCACGGATGAGTTGCAGCGCCTGGGCGATGAACTCCACCTCGCGAATGCCCCCGGCCCCCAGCTTGATGTTGCCCTCCAGTCCCTTGCGGCGCACCTCGGCGGCGATCATCGCCTTCATCTGGCGCAGGCCGTCGATGACGCCAAAATCGATGTAGCGGCGGAACACGAAGGGGCGCAGCAGTTCGGTCAGGGCCATGGCGTGTTCGCACTGGGGGCCCAGCACCCGTGCCTTGACCATGGCGTAGCGCTCCCAGTTGCGGCCGTGATGCTGGTAGTAGTCCTCCATGGCGGCGAAGGAGATGGCGAGCGGCCCCGCATCGCCAAAGGGGCGTAGCCGCATGTCGACCCGGAACACCTGACCATCCTGGGTGGGCTGGTGGAGGGCGTTGATGAGACGCTGCCCCAGCTTGATGAAGAACTGCTGGTTGGCGAGCTCCCGCCGACCGCCAACGGTGTAGCCGTTCTCGGGGAAGGTGAAGATAAGGTCGATGTCCGAGGAGAAGTTGAGCTCGCCGCCGCCGAGCTTGCCCATCCCGAGGATGAGCAGCGGCTGGGGGTTGCCATCGCCGTCCATGGGGGTGCCCAGCTCGCTGCACTGTTTGGCATAGAGCCAGTCGCGGGCACCACAGATGAGGGCATCCGCCAGCTTGGTGAGATGGATGAAGCTCTCTTCGACCTCGGACTCCCCGAGCAGCTCGCGCCAGGCGATCACCAGCATGCGGCTGCGGCGGAACTGGCGCAGGATGCGCTTGAGCGCCTCCTCGTCCGCGACCTCGGCGAGCAGGGCTGCGAGCTCAGGTTCATAGGCGGGCCAGCGCTCGGCCCGGGTCAGTGCGTCCGATGCCAGGGTCTCGGCCAGCAGCCCCGGCTGCTTGATGAGGGAGTCGGCGACAAAGTCGGAGAGGCCGAGCAGGGTCAGCAGAGTCTGGCGGGTGGGCTCGGGCAGTGCGTCATACTGGGGCGCCAGAGCGAGCAGCCGCTGCCAGTGGCGCAGGGCCTGCTCCTGCAGCAAGGGAGAGAAGGCGGAGAAAGAGGGAGAGTGCTGGGCCACGGTTGCCATCCTTGTGGTTGACGAGTCTGCAGGGAGAGTGAAATGCCGGCTGCCAATCTAGCACTCCCGGGCGCTGGCGTCACAGCGCCGCTGCCCGGAAGGTGATCCGGCGACGGATCTGGCGATCGGCCGGGCTCAGGGACGCCGGTAGATCTCGGGGTCGTAGATTTCCATCAGGCTGCCGGGGCTTCTCGGCGGAACAAAACCGAAGCCGGCGTAGAGGCCGTGGGCATCGGAGGTGGCGAGAGAGAGACGGCGCAGCCCTTGCAGCTCCGGGTGGGCGAGGATGGCTGCCACCAGGGCCTTGCTGTGGCCGCGCCCGCGATGTTCGGGCAGCACGAAGACGTCGGCGAGATAACCGAAGGTGGCCTTGTCGGTGATGACCCGGGCGAAGGCGACCTGCTGGCCGTCGAGATAGGCTCCGAAGCACAGGGAGTGGTTGATGGCCCGCTGCAGGGTGGCGAGGGGAATGCCGAGGCACCAGTAGGCCTCTTCACTGAGGAAACGGTGAATGAGCGGGACGTCGAGGCGCCCCTTGTCGTCGCTTATCTCAAGCGCACGTTCTGTGGTCTGCATCCTGGCTCCTTGCCGTGATGAAAAAAGAAAGGCCCCTAAGGGGGCCTTCCAGTGTACTCAAATCACGACCTCAGGCCAGCCTGAAGGTTGACGACGGGCGCCAGCATCAGGCCAGCATCAGGCTAGCTTGAAGGCCTGGATATGGCTGTCCAGCGTCTGGCTGTGGTGTTCCACCAGTTCGGAGGCATCTTTCAGCTCCCGCAGCACCACGACGGAGCCTTCCACCACCTGTTTGACCTGCTCCAGGTTGGCATTCATCTCCTCGGCGACCGAGCTCTGCTGCTCGGAGGCGGCGGCGATCTGGCGGTTCATGTCGGCCACTCCTTGCACCCGTTGCACTATGGTGTCGAGCTGGGTGCCTGCCTGGGTCACCTGCTCCACCCCCTTGTCCGCCTGCTGCACGCTCTCGGCCATCAGGCCGACGGCCTGGCGGGCGTTGCCCTGAAGCTGCTCGATCATCTTCTGGATCTCGACGGTGGCCGCCTGGGCACGGTTCGCGAGTTCGCGCACCTCGGAGGCGACCACGGCAAAACCGCGACCCGCCTCACCGGCGCGGGCGGCCTCGATGGCGGCGTTCAGGGCCAGCAGGTTGGTCTGCTCCGAGATGCTGCGGATGGTGTCCACCACGGAGCCGATGCGATCGACCCCGTGCTCCACTTCGTTGACCACGGTGGAGGAGCGCTGGATGTTGCCGGAGAGAGTGTCGATGGTGTTGACGGTAGCCGCCACGCAGCGGCTGCCCTCCTCGGCCAGCTGGCTGGTTTCGGCGGTGGCGTGGGACGCCTGCTCCGCGTGGTTGGCCACTTCTCGAATGGCACCTACCATCTGGCTCATGGCGCTGGCAAGCTGCTCAATCTGGGTGAACTCCTCGTTGATGGCCTCGTTCGCCTCATCCATGCAGAGAGTCACCTGGGAGGCGATCTCGTTGAGCTCCTTGCAGGCGGCACGCTGGGTCCCGAACACCTCCTTGAGGTTCTCCTGGGAGTGGGCTACCGCCTTGGCGATGTCGCCGAACTCGTCCCGGGACTTGAGCAGCACGCTGTGGCTGAGATCCTTGTTGGCGAAACGCTCCAGCAGCCCCACCAGGTAGTGGACCTGCTTGACCATGAGGCGGGAGCCGGTGAGCAGCAGCACCACGAAGACGACCCCCATGAGCGCCGTCTCCACCAGCCCGGTCCAGAGCAGGCGATCGGCGATGGTGTTGGCCATGGCGGCATCAATGCCCTCGCTGAGCAGGGTCGCTTCCAGGTTGCTGGCATCGAACCAGAGTTTGGCCAGCAGCAGCAGGGTGCTGAACACCATGAGCAGCACCACCTTGGGCACCAGTCGGATGTTGCTCATGCGCCTCTCCAGCGGGTTCAACTGCATAATTTTTCTCCTTTCAACGTCCATTATTCCTTTGCCGTCATAGCTATCGGCATTATCTTCCTTTTTATTAATTTGCACCGTGCTTAAAGTTGGAAAATGTATGCGACATCACTTAACTCATTTGCGTACCATGGATCTGCTGATGGGGTTTCTCTCCGTGATTTCGGTTTGCCTGGTGGCTGCTCGCTGGCAGGGGCACGGTGAACTGAGCCCCCAGACTTTACAGCTCTTTTATGATGTCGACAGTCTGATCTGCTACTTCTTCCTCGCTCACTTCGCCTATGGCTGGGCGCGCGCCTCCGACAGGATGGCCTTCTTCAAGAGCAACTGGTTCTATCTGCCCGGCAGCCTGCCCATGGTGGAACAACTGCGCTGGGCGCGGCTCATCCAGCTGTGGCGGGTCTACCAGTTGCTCCGGGACAGACCGGATCTGCTGGCCATGTTCCGTCGTGAACGCAACGAAACCACCCTCTCCGGCATTCTCTTCCTCTTCTTCCTGTTGCTGGGGGTCGGCTCCGGCGTCATGTACTGGCTGGAAACGGGGCAACCCGGCAGCCAGATCCAGACTCCTTACGATGCCTTCTGGTGGACGCTGGTGACCCTCTCTACCGTGGGGTACGGGGATCTGGTGCCCAAGACGGAGGAGGGGCGCTTCGTCGCCAGCCTGCTGATCCTCTTTGGAGTGGGGTTGTTTGGCGCCCTCAGCGGCTTCATGGCCAGCCTGTTCGTCCATCCCGGCAAGACCAACGATGACACCGCGGTGTGGCGACGCCAGCAGAGCGAGCAGCAGGCGCAACTGCTCAAAGAGCTCAAGGCCCTGCGCGCCGAGGTGCAGGCGCTGAAACAGAAGTAGGTGCGACGTCTGGAATGGTCGCGTGGCAAACCGGCGGCGCTGCGAGACAGCTCTCACTCGGGGAGATGGCGCTTTTCTTTGCTTGTCCTTTGACCCGCAGGCGGCTTAACATTCGGCCTGCAACCTAATCCAACGAAGAGAATCGATCGACCATGCGCGCCCTTCTCGGGATCCTGATCTGCTTGTGTGCCCAACAGGCACTGGCCGATACCCGCTATGTTTCAGACAACATCTTTACCTATATCCACAACGGTCCGGGTACCCAGTACCGGATCCTCGGCAGCGTCAAGGCCGGTGAGCCGCTGGAGGTCAAGGCGGTGAACCAGGAGGCCGGATTCACCCAGGTGGTGGACGGTCGTGGCCGCGAGGGCTGGATCAAGAACAGCGAGCTGCAGGGGGAGATCAGCCTGCGTGAACGCCTTCCCCAGGTTCAGAAAGAGCTGGACGAAGCCAAGGCCCGTCTGCTGAACCTCAATGGCGACAACGAGAAACGCTTCGCCGAGAAGGATGGCAAGATCGCCGAGCAGAGCAAGGAGATCGCCAGCCTCAAAGCCCGTCTGGACAGCCAGAGCGCCGAGATGAGCAGCCTCAAGGAACAGAACGACGCCCTGACCCAGAGCTATGACAACCGTGAGCACGACATGCAGATGGACTGGTTCATCCGCGGTGGTGCCATGGTGGGGGGCGGCATCCTGCTCGGGATCCTCCTGCCCATGCTCCCGCGCCGTCGCAAGAGCAGCGAGCGCTGGATGAACTGATCGCCCGGGTGGTCAACAGGATGAAAGGTCGCCAGAGGCGGCCTTTTTTCATGGTGTGTCTGGCGAGAAGAGGGCCATGTCGGGGGTCGCCATCGGCCCTTCCCGCTCGTAAGATGAGGCGAACGATCCTGTGCCGCGCGCATTCTCAACAAGAGCCTTCATCATATGTCATCAACTGAACAGGCCTTCTGGTTCGTGCTGGGGGGCGATCACCTCGTCCTGCTGGATGAACAGGGGCGCATTCCACAAGGGCCCCGCGCCGTTTTGCCCACCCATCTGCACACCGCCCCCTTCGAGCGCTTCGACGAGTGGGACGGCCTGCCTTGCCATCTGCTGGATCTGGGCGCGGAGGCGGAGACCGGGGCCATGGCCCCGCTGCGCCAGCTCATGGTGGCGGGGGACGAAGAGGGCTTTCGCCTCGCAGGACGGGCCTGGCAGCTCGCCACCTTTCGCCGTACCCATCGTTTCTGCGGTGAGTGCGGCGCCCCCATGACCCCGAGGGAAGGAGAGTGGGCCCAGGGGTGTCATCACGGCCATGTCGTCTATCCGCGCATCTCCCCCTGCATCATCGTCGCGGTGCGCAAGGGGCCGGCTATCTTGCTGGCAGCCCACCGCCGTCACTATCAGGCGGATGATCCCATGTATACCGTGCTGGCCGGCTTCGTGGAGGCAGGGGAGAATCTGGAGCAATGTGTGGTGCGGGAGGTGTTCGAGGAGAGCGGCATCCGGGTGACCAATGTGCGTTACGTGGCGAGCCAGCCCTGGCCCTTCCCCCACAGCCTGATGATGGGCTTCACCGCCGACTACGAGAACGGCGAGATCAAGGTGCAGGATGACGAACTGGTGGCGGCAGGGTTCTTTGAGGCTGACCGGCTGCCGCGCTTGCCCCCTCATGGCACCATAGCGCGCCGGCTCATCGAACAGTGCCTCGCCGAGGCGCGTTGAGGGAAAACGGGGGCGCTTGTATGCGCCCCCTCACATCTTTGCACTCCTGCGGCGATGTGCGGCGTCAGGGGCGCCCTCAGCCTTGCACAAAGTGGTATCATGTCCGCCATTTTATGCGTGACATGACTCAGGAACTGGGATGAAAGAGCTGAAGAACGATCGATACCTGCGTGCCCTGCTGCGCCAGGAAGTGGACATGACCCCGGTATGGATGATGCGTCAGGCTGGCCGTTATCTGCCGGAATACAAGGCGACCCGCGCCGTTGCGGGGGATTTCATGTCCCTGTGTCGCAACGCCGAGCTGGCCTGTGAAGTCACCTTGCAGCCCCTGCGCCGCTATCCACTCGATGCCGCCATCCTCTTCTCCGACATCCTGACCGTGCCCGATGCCATGGGGCTGGGCCTCTACTTCGAACACGGGGAAGGCCCGCGCTTCGAGCGCCCGATCACCTCCATGGCCGACGTGCAGGCCCTGCCCATCCCGGATCCGGAAGACGAGCTCGGCTACGTGATGAATGCGGTGCGCACCATCCGCCGCGAGCTCAAGGGCGACGTGCCGCTCATCGGCTTCTCCGGCAGCCCCTGGACCCTGGCCACCTACATGGTGGAGGGGGGCAGCTCCAAGGCGTTCACCAAGATCAAGCAGATGATGTATGCAGATCCGCAGACCCTGCACCTGCTGCTCGACAAGCTGGCGGACAGCGTGATTAGCTATCTCAACGCCCAGATCAGGGCGGGTGCCCAGGCGGTCATGGTGTTCGATACCTGGGGCGGCGTGCTCACCCCGCGGGATTACCGCGACTTTTCCCTGCAGTACATGCACAAGATCGTCGATGGCCTGATCCGTGAACATGAGGGCCGCCGTGTGCCGGTCACCCTGTTCACCAAGAACGGCGGCCAGTGGCTCGAACAGATCGCCGCCACCGGCTGTGATGCCCTGGGGCTGGACTGGACCACCGACATCGCGGACGCCAAACGCCGGGTGGGCGACAAGGTGGCGCTGCAGGGCAACATGGATCCCTCCATGCTCTACGCCAGCCCGGCTCGCATCCGTGAAGAGGTCGCCACCATTCTGGCCGGTTTCGGTCATGGCAACGGTCATGTCTTCAACCTGGGGCACGGCATCCATCAGGATGTGGACCCGGAACATGCCGGCGTGTTCGTCAACGCGGTGCATGAGCTCTCCGCCCGATACCACGGTCGCTGAGGGCGGCATACAGCGTGATGAACGGGGCCTGCGGGCCCCGTTTTGCTGTCCGTGACACAGGGGGCTGCATCCTGGTCGCGGCTCGGGTTACACTGCACCCCCATGTTGGCCGTCGTGGCCGGGATGGGGTCGTTGAGGGGCAGGAGGCTGGATGGAGAAGCGGGCGTGGGATTGGGGCATCGACCTTGGCGGGACCAAGTGCGAGTGCGTGGTGCTCGATGGCGACGAGGTGTTGCTGCGCCACCGCATTCCCACTGAACGGCACGGCGGCTACCAGCACATGCTGGGCCAGATCGCCAAACTGGTGGACGAGTGTGCCGCCAAACTCGGTCAGCGTCCTGCACTCATCGGCATGGGGACGCCGGGGGCCCGGGACCCCCAGACCGGGCTGCTGAAAAACAGCAACACCACCGAGTTCAACGGCAAGCCGCTCAAGGAAGATCTGGAGCGCAGGCTGGGCGTCCCCGTGCTCATCGCCAACGACGCCAACTGTTTTGCCCTGGCGGAAACCCATCTGGGGGCGGTGCGCCAGCAGCATCCCGATGCAAAAGTGGTGTTTGGCATCATCATGGGCACCGGGGTCGGGGCCGGCATCGTCATCAACGGCCAGATCCTCAACGGTCACCACGGCATCGCCGGGGAGTGGGGGCACAACGTCCTGTTTCCGGAGGGGCCAGAGTGCTACTGCGGCAAGCGCGGCTGCGTCGAAACCCTCATCAGCGGCCCGGCGCTGGAGGCCTGGTACGAGGCCAGGACCAAACGCCGTCTCTCGCTCGCCCAGATTGCTGCGGCCAGTGCCCATGATCATGTCGCCAGGCTCACCATGGACAGGTTGCACCTGCTGTTCGGCCAGGCCCTCGCCAACGTGATCAATATTCTCGATCCGGACGTCATCGTCATCGGTGGCGGCGTGGGCAATGTGCAGAGCCTCTATCGCGCCGGGCGCGAAACGGTATTGCCCTTCCTGTTCAACCCCCGTTTCGCCACCCCCATGATAGCGCCGGCCCTGGGGGACAGCGCCGGGGTATTCGGTGCCGCACTGCTGGCCCGCGGCGTCTTTCGCGAGGCACTGCTCTCGTGAGTCGCCCCTTCCTCCCATCCCTTTGTCGCAGCTAAGGACACAACGTTTCCATGATCAAGATTGCCATCAACGGCTATGGCCGCATCGGCCGCAACGTGCTGCGGGCCCTCTACGAGAGCGGCCGCGACAAGACCATCAAGATAGTGGCCATCAACGAGCTGGCGGCCCCCGAGGCCATGGTGCACCTGACCCGCTTCGACACCAGCCACGGCCGCTTCCGCTATCCGGTGCAGCTGGCGGGCAACAGCATGCAGGTGGGGGAGGATCTCATCGCCCTGTTTGCCGAGCGGGATCCGTCGAACTTGCCGTGGCGGGCGCTGGGGGTGGACGTGGTGCTGGACTGCACCGGGGTGTTTGGCTCCCGGGCCGATGCCGAGCTGCATCTGGGGGCGGGAGCGGGCAAGGTGCTCTTCTCCCATCCGGCGGACGCGGATGTGGACGCCACCATCGTCTACGGGGTCAACCACCAGGTGCTGACCGGGCGGGAGCGGATCGTCTCCAACGCCTCCTGCACCACCAACTGCGTGGTCCCCGTCATCGAAACATTGCATCGAGAATTCGAGATAAATTGTGGTACTATTACGACAATTCATTCGGCCATGCACGATCAGCAAGTCATCGATGCCTATCACGGCGACTTGCGCAGAACCCGGGCAGCCAGCCAGTCCATCATCCCGGTGGACACCAAGCTGGCAAAGGGGTTGGAACGTATCCTTCCCCACTTCGCCGGCAAGTTCGAGGCGATCGCGGTGCGGGTACCCACCATCAATGTAACCGCCATGGATCTGAGCATTACTGTTCGTAAAAAAGTGACAGTTAGTGACGTAAATCAAGCCCTGCAACGGGCATCCAGAGGTACATTACACGGTATTCTGGACTACACGGAAGAGCCACTGGTCTCCGTAGACTTTAATCATGATGCACACTCCTGCATCATTGATGGTACCCAGACTCGGGTCAGCGATGCCAACCTCGTCAAGATGTTGATGTGGTGCGATAACGAATGGGGCTTCGCCAACCGCATGCTGGATACCACCCGGGCCATGATGGCCGCAGGCTGAAAGTCTGCACCGGGCGCAAGGTTACTGTTTTTTTAACATTACCTGAAAATATATAGAGGACTGAATATGTCTGTTATCAAGATGACCGACCTGGATCTGGCGGGCAAACGCGTTCTGATCCGTGCTGACCTGAACGTGCCGGTAAAAGACGGCAAGGTCACTTCCGATGCACGTATCGTTGCGACTCTGCCGACCATCAAGCTGGCTCTGGAAAAGGGCGCCAAGCTGATGATCACCTCCCACCTGGGTCGTCCGACCGAGGGTGAATACAACGAAGAATTCTCCCTGGCTCCGGTTGTCAACTATCTGAAAGACGCACTGTCCTGCCCGGTTCGTCTGGCCAAAGACTACCTGGATGGCGTAGACGTCGCCGCCGGTGAGCTGGTTGTGCTGGAAAACTGCCGCTTCAACAAAGGCGAGAAGAAGAACACCATCGATCTGGCCAAAAAATACGCCGCCCTGTGTGACGTCTTTGTAATGGATGCGTTCGGTACTGCTCACCGCGCCGAAGGTTCTACCTACGGTGTGGCCCAGTTCGCGCCGGTTGCCTGTGCAGGCCCCCTGCTGGCCGGTGAACTGGAAGCCCTGGGCAAAGCCATGCTCAAGCCCGAGCGCCCCATGGTTGCCATCGTGGGCGGCTCCAAGGTCTCCACCAAGCTGACCGTGCTGGAATCCCTCTCCAAGATCGCTGACCAGCTGGTGGTCGGTGGTGGCATCGCCAACACCTTCATCGCTGCTGCCGGTCACAACGTCGGCAAGTCCCTGTGCGAGCACGATCTGATCGACACCGCCAAGAAACTGGCTGCCGAAACCAACATTCCGGTGACCACCGACGTGGTTGTGGGTAGCGAATTCTCCGAATCCACCCCGGCCACCATCAAGTCCGTGTCCGACGTGACTGACGGCGACATGATCTTCGACATCGGTCCGGATTCCGCCAAGGCCCTGGCCGACATCATCATGAACGCCAAGACCATCCTGTGGAACGGCCCGGTCGGCGTGTTCGAGTTCGACCAGTTCGCTGAAGGCACCAAGGTGATCGCCGAAGCCATCGCCGCTTCCCCGGCCTTCTCCATCGCTGGCGGTGGTGACACCCTGGCTGCCATCGACAAGTTCGGCATCGCCGACAAGGTCTCCTACATCTCCACCGGCGGCGGCGCCTTCCTGGAGTTCGTAGAAGGCAAGGTACTGCCGGCTGTCGCGATTCTCGAAGAGCGCGCCAAAGCCTAATTGACCCGGGACGGGGGGCAAAAGCCTCCCGTTTCGTTTATCATGTGGCCGCTGTGCCGGTTCATGATGAACCCCCCACTTTTTATTAACGGCATACGAGACAGGACGATTAAACATGTCTAAGAAAATTTTCGACTTCGTAAAACCCGGCGTGATCACTGGTGATGACGTTCAGAAAGTGTTCGCCATCGCCAAGGAAAACGGCTTCGCTCTGCCGGCCGTCAACTGCGTCGGTACCGACTCCGTGAACGCCGTGCTGGAAGCTGCTGCCAAGGTCAAAGCCCCGGTTATCGTACAGTTCTCCAACGGTGGTGCCGTGTTCACCGCCGGCAAGGGTCTGAAGCTGGAAGGCCAGCAAGCTGCCATCCTGGGTGCCATCTCCGGTGCCAAGCACGTGCACGCCGTTGCCGAAGCCTACGGTGTACCGGTGATCCTGCACACCGACCACGCCGCCAAGAAGCTGCTGCCGTGGATCGATGGTCTGCTGGACGCGGGCGAGAAGCACTTTGCCGAAACCGGCAAGCCGCTGTTCTCCTCCCACATGCTGGATCTGTCCGAAGAGTCTCTGGAAGAGAACATCGACATCTGCTGCGAGTACCTGACCCGCATGGCCAAGATGAACATGACTCTGGAGCTGGAACTGGGCTGCACCGGCGGTGAAGAAGACGGCGTGGACAACAGCCACCTGGACCAATCCTCCCTGTACACCCAGCCGGAAGACGTGGCCTACGCCTACGAGCGTCTGTCCAAGATCAGCCCGCGCTTCACCATCGCTGCCTCCTTCGGCAACGTGCACGGTGTGTACAAGCCGGGTAACGTCAAGCTGACTCCGAAGATCCTGGACAACTCCCAGAAGTACGTCTCCGAGAAGTTCGGTCTGCCTGCCAAGTCCCTGGACTTCGTGTTCCACGGTGGCTCCGGCTCTACCCTGGAAGAGATCCGCGAATCCATCTCCTACGGCGTGGTGAAGATGAACATCGACACCGACACCCAGTGGGCGACCTGGGAAGGCGTGCTGAACTTCTACAAGTCCAACGAAGCCTACCTGCAAGGCCAGCTGGGCAACCCGGAAGGTGCCGACAAGCCGAACAAGAAGTTCTACGATCCGCGCGTATGGCTGCGTGCCGGTCAGACTTCCATGATCGCGCGTCTGGAGAAGGCCTTCTCCGACCTGAATGCCATCGACGTACTGTAATTCGCAGCACCTTGATTGCATGAAAAGGCGCCCTTCGGGGCGCCTTTTGCATTTCTGTGATCCTGACGGGCTGGATTGGGGATGGGGGGCTGGGTATTATCGATGACACCCGTTTAATTTAGTAAACGAATGCAACCAGGCAGGATGCTGAGCATGCAGACAGGAAGACAGGGACATCAGGAACACACGGCCTCCTATTACGCGGCCACTCGCAACGACCATCGGCAGTGGCCCGAGCTCAGTGGTGAGCTGGATGCGGACGTCTGCGTCATCGGTGGCGGTTTCACCGGCCTCAACACCGCCATCAACCTGGCCGATGCCGGTTACAAGGTGGTGTTGCTGGAGGCCAACCGCATCGGCTGGGGAGCGTCGGGGCGCAACGGCGGCCAGCTGATCCGCGGCATCGGCCACGACACCAGCCAGTTTGCCCGCTGGATTGGCGAGGCGGGCGTGCGGGAGCTGGATCTCATGGGGATCGAAGCGGTGCAACTGGTGCGCGAGCGGGTCGAGCGTTTCAATATCGAGTGCGATCTCACCTGGGGCTATTGCGATCTCGCCACCAAGGCGCGCCACCTGAAGGGGTTCGAGGAGGATGCCGAGCACCTGGCGAGCCTGGGTTATCGGCACGCACTGAAAATGGTGGCGCGGGAGGAGATGCACACCGTGGTCGGATCGGATCGCTATATCGGCGGGATGATCGACATGGGCTCCGGTCACCTGCATCCTCTCAACCTGGCCCTCGGCGAAGCGCGTGCGGCAGCCAGTCTCGGGGTCTCCCTGTTCGAACACTCAAGGGTGACCCACATCGAATACGGCGAGCGGGTCGAGGTGACCACGGCCCACGGCCGGGTCAGCGCGGACTACCTGGTGATCGGCTGCAACGCTTACCTGGGCGACCTCCAGCCCGATCTCGGGGGCAAGGTGCTGCCAGCGGGCTCCTACATTCTCGCCACCCAGGTGCTGGAGAAGCGCCTGCGCCAGCGCTTGCTGCCACAGAACATGGCGGTGTGCGATCAGAATGTTGCGCTCGACTACTATCGGCTGTCGGCGGACGGTCGCCTGCTGTTCGGCGGGGCCTGCAACTACTCGGGGCGCGATCCCAAGGACATCAAGGCGTTTATGCTGCCCAAGCTGCTGCGGGTTTTCCCCGAGCTCGCGGGTACCGCCATCGAGTTCCAGTGGGGGGGCATGATAGGCATAGGCGCCAACCGGCTGCCCCAGATAGGCCGCCTCGAGCAGCATCCCAACGTCTTCTATGCCCAGGCCTATTCGGGCCATGGCCTCAATGCCACCCACATGGCGGGCAAGCTGGTGGCGGAGGCGATCAAGGGGGAGAGCCGGGGCTTCGATCTCTTCAGCAGCGTGCCTCACATGACCTTCCCGGGTGGCCCGGCGCTGCGCTCTCCATTGCTGGCGCTCGGGATGCTCTGGTATCGGCTGAAGGATCTGCTCTAGGGGGAGGGCGGGGTTCGGGATTATCCCTGCTGCGTCGCGTCTGGCTCGGCCAGGCGCCAGCCCTGCTCCGTCTTCATCATCCAGACCTGGGTCTCCTGCGCCAGGGCCTGGCCTGCCTCGAAGTCGCCATATTTGCGCTCGAGCTCCATCAGTCCCATCTCCTGCTGGAAGGGGCCGACCCTGTCATAGACGAGATCCTCGTCGTGCAGCACCTGCAACTGATCCAGTCCCTGCTTGAAGTGGAGCTGATAGCTCACCTTGACCAGATAGACCCCCTCCATCCGCTCCTCCTTGCCGAGCACGGCGAAGTCGCGGATGTCGAACAGGTCAGCATCTGTGCCCGCCTGCAACCTGGCGGTCACCTGGCTTTGGATGGTCTCTTCACCAGGACCTGCGTTGCAGCCATAAAGCCAGAGGGCCAGCAGGGGGATGAACCACTTTTTCATCAAAACTCCGGACGAACGAGACGGGAAAGCGCAAATATTGCCACGGCGTCGGTCATATACAAGGGATTGCCAGAAAAATGGCGGTCAAACCGGGGGCCCACACGGTTGCACGGGCCACCCGGTATCAGCGCAGCTTGTCCAGCTGGCCGAGAAATTCGACAGGCCCCATGAAGCCGGTCACCCGCTGGCCGTTCACCTCGTTGCCATCGCGATCGAAGAAGATGAGGGTCGGCAATCCCAGCACGTTGAGGCCGTTGAGCAGATCCACGTCGGCGTCGTCGTTGGCGGTGACGTCCGCCTGCAGCAGCACCATCTCGCTGAAGCGCGCCTGTACATCGGGGTCGCTGAAGGTCTTGTGCTCGAACTCCTTGCAGGCCACGCACCAGTCGGCGTAGAGATCCAGCAGCACCGGCTTGCCGCGGGCGGCGGCGAGCTGCACCTTAAGATCGTCCAGGGTCTTGATGCGGATGAATCGGGGGGCCTGGGTCTGGGCGGCGGCATTGGCCCCCTCGGGTGGCAGCAGCAGATCCTTGCCCACCACCACCAGACCCATCATCGCCAGCAGCAGGACGAAGCCGCCAAGGCTCTTGCCCACCGAATGGGCGCGATGCTGGTTGTGGTGATAGAGATAACCGCACAGCACCAGCCCCCAGCCGAGCCAGAGCAGGGTGGCCACCTGATCGCTCAGGAGCCTTGAGAGCAGCAGGATGGGCACCGCCAGCAGCGCAAAACCGAAGAGTTGCTTGATCACATCCATCCAGGCGCCGGCCCTGGGCAGCAGCTTGCCGCCAGAGGTGCCGAGCAAGAGCAGCGGCAGCCCCATGCCCAGGGAGAGGGCATAGAGGGCCGCACCGCCGAGCCAGAGGTCGCCACTCTGGGCCACGTAGATGAGGGCCCCGGAGAGCGGCGCCGTGGTGCAGGGAGAGCAGACCAGTCCCGAGATCATGCCCATGATGGCGACGCCGGCCACGGATCCGCCCTGCTGGCGGTTGGAGAAGCCCGAGAGACGGGTTTGCAGGCTGCTCGGCAGTTGCAGGGTGTAGAGCCCGAACATGGAGAGGGCGAGCAGCACGAACATCACCGAGAGGCCGATGAGCACATAGGGGTGCTGAAGGGCCGCCTGGAATTGCAGGCCCGCCGAGGCGACGACGAGCCCGAGCAGGGTATAGGTGACCGCCATCCCCTGCACATAGACGAAGGAGAGCAGGAAGGCGCGACGGGTGGAGAGGCGATGCCCGGCCCCGGCGATGATCCCGGTCAGGATGGGATACATGGGGAAGACGCAGGGGGTGAAGGCGAGGCCGAGACCCAGGGCGAAGAAGGCGGCGACGCTGATCCAGAACCCCTGGCTGCCGAGGGCGGCCGCCAGCCTGTCCTGCTGGCTGCCCGGCCCGTCGGTGCCCTGAAGGCTGGCCGCCGCTTCCGCCTGGGCGGGGGCGGCGAGGGGCTCGACGGCGATCCGCTTGTCGGTCGGTGGGTAGCAGAGTCCCTCGGTACAGCCCTGGTAACTCAGAGTGAGGCTGGCCGCGTCCCCGACCCGGGTCAGCGCCACGGGGATCTGCACCTCCTGGTAATAGACCCGGCTCTTGCCGAAGAAGTCATCCTCGTGCTCGGTGCCGGGGGGCAGGACGGGCTCGTCGAAGGCGAGGTTCTCTCCCTTCACACGGATGCTGTGGCGATAGAGGTAGTAGCCGTCAGCGATGCGTATCCGGAGCAGCAGCCGATCACCCTGTTGTTCGCTCTCGAGGGCGAAGGCCTGATCCACCTTGAGGAATCTGGGCTGGGTCTCGATGCCGAGGCTGCCGAGCAGATCCTGGCTGCTGGCCCGGGCGGGGGCCGTCGTCAGGACGCAGAGCAGGCCCAGCAGCATCAGCAGGAAGGAGAGGGGGCGAGAGGCGGTCATGAGGTCTCCTGTGTCAACCAGTCGAGATAGGCAGGGTGGCCCTGGCTTGCCGGGAGCGCCAGGATCTCCGGTACCTCGTAGGGATGGTGGGCGAGAATGCACTGGCGCAGGGGTTCGAACAGAGCGGCCCGACTCTTGATGACGAGCTGGATCTCCCGGGTTCGTTCCGTCTTGCCCTGCCAGCGATAGACGGAGGTGACCCCGGGCAGCTGGTTGATGCAGGCGGCGAGGCGCTGGTCGAGCAGCTGCTCGCAGAGGCGGTCTGCACTGGTCTCGTCGGGGCAGGTGCAGAGCACCAGAATGGCGTCGGTCATAGGGATGGACGGTCTCGGCAACGGGGCGCACGGGCCCCCTGGATCAGCCGTTACTATACCGGGCCGGGGGGCAAATAGCACCCGGCCCCCCGCACCCGGAATAAGTCATGCGCCCGAGATGGACGCTGTGAAAAGGACAGGGCAGAATGAGCGGGCTTGTTCCAATTCTACGTAAGGAAATGTATGACCCAACAGAATGAGCAGCAGAGAAACCGCATGTTGAGCCTGTTGCGTGAAGGGGAGCGCCGCATGCTGGTGCAACTGGCCGGTCTGCTGCGTACCAGTGTCGACGAGATCAATGCGGAGCTGGAAAAAGAGGAGCTGTTGTCGGCGTTGGAGCAACCCATCACGGTGGAGTACCTCAACGGCGTGGTGCAGCATCATCTGTTCGAACGCCTGCACAAGGGGGACATGGTGGCGGCCCAGCGCATGCTGAACCAGTACCAGAGCGACCTCGAAGCCATGATGCGCCAGGAAACCAGGCAGGACGACACCCCGCCGGAAGAGGTCACGGCCCAGGCCTGACCCCGCGAGGCCCTCTTCAGCACCATCATGCCATCGCATGATGGTGCCTCGCCCTTACCCCTCGAATCGCTTATCCCAGCGCCTTCTGCACCTGTCCCATGGGAATGGGGAACACCTTGTCGTAGCTCCAGTTGTAGACGAAGGCATAGACCAGGTAGAAGAGCACGAAGCCCATATCCAGCACCAGCGCCTCCAGCAGGCCGATGTCGAGCCACCAGGACATCACCGGCAGGGCCACGATCAGCAGGCCCCCCTCGAACCCCAGGGTGTGCAGCACACGCTGCCACAGCGCCTTGTGGGTGTGGCCCTGATAGCGCAGCAGCAGCTTGTCCACCCCGATGTTGTAGACATAGTTCCAGACGGTGGCGACCACCGAGAAGAACAGGGCCAGGGGGCCCATGTGGTTGAGCCCGACGCCGGTCACCCAGCTGGCCAGCGGGGCGGCGATCAGCAGGCCAATCAATTCGAAGCCGATGGCGTGGCGCAGGCGGTCACGGGTCGTACGCATGGTCTGTCTCTCTCTTTGGTCAGGGAATGGCGGCAATGTATCGCCAAAACCGGATAGATTCACGTTGGTATCTATCGCTAAAATAGATAGATGTGACGACACAACAGCACGGCGGAGCTGGCTCATGACCCCTTCACTGGAACACTTCAAGGCATTGCTGGCGACGGCCGAGACCGGGTCGTTTTCGGCGGCGGCGCGCAGGCTGGGCAAGGCCCAGTCGGTGGTGAGTGCCGCCATCGCCAATCTGGAGATCGATCTCGGCCTTGCGCTGTTCGATCGCAGCGGCCGCTATCCCGTGCTGACCGAGGCGGGTGCCCGCATCTGTCAGGAGGCGGGGGTGCTGCTGGCCCAGAGCGAGCGACTGCAGGCCATCGCCGGCGAGCTGGCCAACGGCGTCGAGTCGCGCCTCACCCTGGCCATCGACGATGACTCCCACCTGCCCTGGCTTGGTTCCCTGCTGGAGGAGTTCGCCAGCCGTTACCCGGCGGTGGAGCTGGAGCTGTTGTTCCCGCTGATGGAGGACGTGACCGAGCTGCTCAAGAGCGGCCGTGCCCAGCTCGGCATCAGCTATCAGAAGGCGCACCCCGAGCGGGAGCTGGTCTCCCGCTCCCTGGGGACGGTCACCATGCCCCTGGTGGTCTCTCCGGATCACCCCCTGGCCCACAAGACGCCGTTGAAGGAGAGCGACCTTCAAGGGGCTCGCCAGTTGATGGTGACCGGACGGCGGGAGGGGACGGAGCGCCATCGCTTCCGCCTCTCGGCGCAAGTGTGGTGGGTGGAGGGGGATCTCGGGATCCTGGAGCTGGTGAAACTGGGGCTGGGATGGGCGGCGGTGCCCGAGTTTCTGCTGCACCGGCCCCTGGCGCGGGGGGAGCTGGTGGTGCTCAAGCCGGACTTCATCGCCGAGGCGGAACTGGCGCTGGAGTTGCAGTGGTATCGCGCCCGCCCGCTCGGGCAGGCGGGGCGCTGGTTGCAGGAGGCACTGCTGGCGCGGGTGCCTCGCTAGGGGGATTCAGTCGATCAACGCATAGGGCAGGGGTTGCAGACTGAGGCTGGAGCCCTCTTCCAGCTTGAGGCGGAAGCGGGCGTCGGCCTCGGTGTCCTTGGGCAGCACGGCGGTGAGCCACACCTGACCCTGCTGCTGCCAGGCATTGAGCACCAGACCGCTGCGGCGCCAGTTGTCACCGAGCTGGATCTCCAGGGTGTCACCGCTGGCCACCTGCATTGCGGCCGTGCCGCTCAGCACGAAGAGGGCGCGGTTGTTGGCGCCGCGATACTTGGCGCGCGCCACCGTCTCCTGCCCCATGTAGCAGCCCTTGTTGAAGCTGATGCCATCAAGGGCTTGCAGGTTCAGCATCTGGGGGATGTATTCCCCCTGATGGACGGCTTCCAGATGAGGGAGACCGGCTTTGATTTCCAGCCCCCACCAGAGTCCTTCGTCGCCCACCGGCAGGTTCAGGGCCAGCGGGGATGTGCTCGCCAGCAGCCAGCGGTCCGCCTCCACCCTGACTGCCATGCCGCCCTCCACCAGACCGGTGCCGGTCAGCGCGAAGTGCTGTGCCATCCAGTCGTCCGTCCCCTGACCGGCCAGTCCGGTCAGGCTGCCCTGAAACTCGCCGATCTCGACCTTGGCAAAGATCGCAAACTTCTTGAGCTCCGGCAGCTGGCGGGCCAGCACCGAGGGCTTGGTCAGCATCAGCAGGCTGTCTTCCAGGCAGAGCAGGCGAAAATCGCTCCACAGCTTGCCCTTGGGATCGCAGTGGCCGCCGAGGGTGCTCTGGCCCGGTTGCAGGGCGTTGACGTCGCAGGTGACCTGACCTTGCAGATACTTGGCGCGATCCGGGCCGCCGAGGCGGGTGATGGCCAGATTGGTCAGGGAAAACAGGGTCGGCTCGGCAGGAAGAAGAGGGGTCGGCAGGCTCACGATGGGATTCCAGAGACAGAAAGTATGTGACCTGCATGGTAAAGACGTAAGGAATGTTTGTCAGCCGGAAAATCCTGCTGCTACCATTCCCCGGTCTTTGTAAGGAGAGTTCCATGTTGAACCCAAGTGAGAAGTCCCGCCTGAAGTGGGCCTGCCGTCGCGGCATGCTCGAGCTGGATGTGATCTTTATGCCCTTCTTTGAGCACGAGTTCGATGGCCTCGGCGAGGCCGAACAGCTCACCTTCATCCGCCTGCTGGAGTGCGAGGATCCCGAGCTGTTCCGCTGGTGCATGGGTCACGGCGTGCCTGAGGATCCCGCTTTTGCCGCCATGATCCCCCTGATCCTCGAGCGCAACCAGGCCCGCCACGACAGCCTGCGCTGAGTCCGACTCGCGACCGCCACCCCTCATGGCCAGCCTCGCGTCTCCCCAGCGGGTAGTGATGCCCGTGATCGCCTCCCGCCAGCAGCGTCTGCTGCTGTGCATCCTGTTTCTGTTGCTGCTCTTGCCCGTCGCCAGCCTGATCCAGGGCTGGCAATGGGGGCTGTTCCTCCCTGTCTGGGGGCTGAGTCTGTGGCGCGCGTTGCGCCGCCATCCGGCGACGAGCGGCGTGCTCGTCTGGGACGGGGAGTGGCTCGAGTGGCAAGGGGGGCGCCATCGGCTGGATCCCCGCAGCCGCATCCTGCCCGGGGTGCTCTGGTTGCGGCTGAAGACGGTGGAGGGCTCCGAGGGGCAGCTCTGGCTCTTCTCCGATGCCCTGGCCCCTGCACACTACCGCGCCCTGGCCCGCGCCATCCACCTCGCTGTCCGCTAGGGGTGTCTCTCTCTACCTGCCACATCTGCCGCTCATAGCAGATGACCCCGCCTGGGCGGGGTCATCTGGGAGAGGGCATACGCCCGAATCGAACGCAACGACCTTATTCCTGATCCGGCGTCATTCCCGATCCGGGGTCAGCACGGTTGGCTTGGAGTCCGGCTGCATGTCCGGATAATCCAGGTTGTAGTGCAGACCGCGTGACTCCTTGCGCTCCAGGGCGCAGTTGACGATGAGCTCGGCCACCTGCAACAGGTTGCGCAGCTCCAGCAGGTTGTTGGAGACCCGGAAGTTGGCGTAGTACTCCTGCACCTCCTGCTTGAGCAGATCGATGCGACGCTTGGCCCGGGCCAGGCGCTTGTTGGTGCGCACTATGCCCACGTAGTCCCACATCATCAGCCGCAGCTCGTGCCAGTTGTGCTGGATCACCACCTGCTCGTCCGAGTCATCCACCTGGCTCTCGTCCCAGGCCGGCAGGCTGGGGGGCGCCACGCTGGTGGGCAGCTTGGCCAGGATGTCGGCTCCCGCCTGATGGGCATAGACCACGCATTCGAGCAGGGAGTTGGAGGCCATGCGATTGGCGCCGTGCAACCCGGTATAGGTCACCTCGCCGATGGCATAGAGGCCGGGGATGTCGGTCTGGCCGTTGTTGTCGATCATCACGCCGCCACAGGTGTAGTGGGCCGCCGGGACGATGGGCATCGCCTCCCTGGTGATGTCGATACCGACCGCGAGGCAGCGCTCATAAATGGTCGGGAAGTGCTTGATGATGAAATCCGCCGGCTTGTGGCTGATGTCCAGATACATGCAATCCGCCCCGAGGCGCTTCATCTCGTGGTCGATGGCGCGGGCGACGATGTCCCGCGGGGCCAGCTCGGCCCGCTCGTCAAACTCCGGCATGAAGCGGCTGCCGTCGGGACGGCGCAGATAGGCCCCCTCGCCACGCAGCGCTTCGGTCAGCAGGAAGTTGGGGTCGTCCGGGTGGAACAGGCTGGTGGGGTGGAACTGGTTGAACTCCAGGTTCGCCACCCGGCAGCCGGCGCGCCACGCCATGGCGATGCCGTCGCCAGAGCTGACGTCCGGGTTGGAGGTGTACTGGTACACCTTGGAGGCCCCGCCGGTGGCCAGCGCCACGAAGCGGGCGCGGATCACCTCGACCTGCTCGGCGTTGCGATTCCAGACATAGGCTCCCAGTACCTTGTTGCCCGGCAGACCCAACTTGCGGGTGGTGATGAGATCGACCGCGTTGAAGCGCTCCATCAGCTGGATGTTGGGGTGGGCGCGCACCTGGTCGATCAGGGTGAGCTGCACCGCCTTGCCGGTGGCGTCGGCCGCGTGGAAGATGCGGCGATGGCTGTGGCCCCCTTCCCGGGTCAGGTGATAGTGGGATTCCCCCTCGGCATCCTCTTCCTGATCGAAGGGGACCCCTTGCTGAATGAGCCACTGGATGGAGTCGCGGGCGTTGCGGGCGGTGAACTCCACCACCGCCGGGTCGCACAACCCGGCGCCGGCGTTGAGCGTGTCGCTCACGTGGGATTCGATGCTGTCGGTCTCGTCGAACACGGCAGCGATGCCTCCTTGCGCATAGAGAGTGGCCCCCTCACTGATGGGCCCCTTGCTCAGAACCAGGACTTTGGCCTGGTCTGCCAATCGCAACGCGAGGGACAGACCGGCGGCACCGCTGCCAATGATGAGTACGTCGCAAAGGTATTCAACACTTGCTTTCATAAGTATCATTGGCCTGGATTAAGAACTGGCCCCATGGTAGCCCAAGGGGGGTTGTGATGCAGCCCGCATCACATTTTTTTCAATGCAAGCGAACTTTCCCTGATTCCTCCTGTCTGAACTTGTGCGCTTAGAAGGGGCCGGAAAAGAAAAACGATAACCTGATGGGGGTTTTACGGCTCTGATGAGCGACCAGAATCTACTGGACGAACAGCTGGTTGAACGGGTCCAGCGTGGCGATAAAAATGCATTCAACCTGTTGGTACGCAAGTACCAGCACAAGGTGGTCAACCTGGTGGCCAGGTATGTCAACAATCCGGGCGATGTACCGGATGTGGCGCAGGAGGCATTCATCAAGGCCTACCGTGCGTTGCCGACATTCCGTGGCGAGAGCGCGTTTTACACCTGGTTGTACCGGATTGCCGTCAACACGGCCAAAAACTACCTGACGTCACAGGGGCGCAGACCGCCCAGCAGTGATGTCGAAGCGGACGAGGCTGAATATTATGGTGGTGGTGAAGCCCTGCAAGAGGTGGCCACCCCGGAAAACCTGGCGCTGACCGACGAGATCAAGCGTACCGTGTTTACCGCCATAGAAGCCTTGCCAGAAGATTTGAGAACGGCGATCACCCTTCGTGAAATGGAAGGGCTGAGCTACGAGGAGATTGCGGAGATCATGGATTGTCCGGTGGGTACGGTGAGATCCCGCATCTTCCGGGCGAGGGAAGCAATCGATAAAAAGCTGCAACCTCTGATCGAGCATTAACTGGGGAAAGACAGGCAAACTTATGGCAAATAAAGAGCAACTTTCAGCCCTGATGGATGGCGACCTTAGCGAAATCGAGGTACTGAACGAGCTGGGAACGGATCCCGCTCTGCAGGATACCTGGTCGCGTTACCATCTGATCGGTGATGCCATGCGGGGTGACCTGCCGGTCAATCTGCAACTGGATCTCAGCGACAGCATCATGCTGGCGCTGGAGGATGAACCCGCCATACTGGCGCCCAAGCCGGCACAGCCTGCTGCGCCCCAGGTGCAGCCCGCCGGCAAGGTGATCCCCTTCGTTCGCCGCTTTGGCCAGCAAGTGGGGCAGTATGCCATTGCCGCCTCCGTGGCTGCCGCCGTCATCTTCGGCGTGCAGCAGTACCAGGGCAAGGATGGTGTACCGACCAGTCCGGTGCTCAATACCATACCCGTGGGTGGCAGTGCTGCGCCGGTGAGCGTGCACTATCCCCAGGATGGCAGCCGGACCGGTGTGCGTCAGCAAGGTCTGAGCGAGCAGCAGATGCAGGAGCAGCGCGAGCGCATCAATGCCTTCCTGCGCGACCATCAACTGCAACAGCGTCTGCTGCAAGACAAGCAGATTCAGGAATAACGCATTTTTAGGGATCAGATCGTGCGCCAGTCCAGCCGTATCCTGCTGGCCTCTCTCCTGTTGATTTGTGCCAAGGCCTCGGCCGACGATCTGTCGGCCGAGGCCTTGTTGCAGCAGATGCAGAGTGCCGTTTCGCAACAAAACTTCGAATTGTCCATGGTCAAGGCCCGCCAGGGGCGCCTCGAGCCTATCCGTTTCAGCCACGGGATCATCGATGGCAAGGAGGTGGCTCACTTGAGCTATCTCGACGGCAAGGCCGTGGAGTTCCTGCAACGCCAGAACGAATACACCTTCTTCGAAAACACCCATGAACCCTACACCCTCAAGGGGGCGCGTTTCCCCGGGGTCTGGTCGAGCCTGGTGAGGATGCCGCTGCCCCGGGTGATGGAGAGTTATGACCCCGTGCTGGCGGGCCGCAGCCGGGTGGCCGGCCTGGTGGCACAAGTGGTACGGCTGGTGCCCAAGGAGGCGGACAAGTACGGCTTCGTGCTCTGGATTGACGAACAGAGCCATCTGCTGCTGCGGGTGGACATGGTGGATCGGGAAGGAAATCTGGTGGAGCAGGTGCTGGGGGTGGATCTGGACAGGCAATCTGCGCCGGCCCCCTGGCTGGTCACCCTGGCACGCAGCAAGCTGCCGGATGCGCTGGCGCTGGAAGATGCCTATCCCGCTCCCCAGCAGACCCTCAACTGGCACCTGACCTGGTTGCCCGATGGCTTCAAGGTGCTCTCTCAGGATCGGCATCAGCTGGTCAGCACCAGTCTGCCGGTGGATTACATGATGCTCTCCGACGGGCTGGTGGATCTCTCCGTCTATGTTTCCCGGGTCGATCCCAAGCAGGCGGTGCGCCAGCAGTTGATTCGCCAGGGGGCCACCTCGCTGGTGAGCTTCGTCAACGAGGTCGGGGTAGAGATCACCGTGGTGGGCGAGGTGCCCGCCGAAACCGCCAAGCGCATCGCCGAGGCCGTGCAGCCGCTGGCCCGCAACGAGGTGGTGCAGTGAGTCTTTGCCGTGAGACTTGCCCTGAGGGTGCCGCCGTGCTGAGATCCGGTGCATCCACCGCCCCCTGTGAGGAGTCATCAGGTGAGTAACATGAGTGAAGAGCTGGCCACAGTAGTGGCCATCGACGGCAATCACGCCTGGGTGGAGTGCGAGCGGCGATCCGCCTGCAGCGGTTGCCACCAACAATCCAGCTGCGGGACCGGCACCGTCGCCAAGGCCTTTCCCATGAAGGCGCAGCGGCTGCGGGTCGCCCTCACCGGCGATGTAGCGGTGGGCCAGCAGATCCGCCTGGGCATCCCTCAGGCCAGCATCCTGCGCGGTGCGGCCCTGGTGTACGTGCTGCCGCTCTTCTGTCTGCTGCTGGGCGCCCTGCTCGGCCAGCTCTGGCTGGTGCCGCTCTTGTCGGCGGGAGAGGGGGTGACCATCCTCTGCTGTCTGCTGGGCGGCGCCATCGGATTTTTACTGGTTCGTTACTTTTCTGACCGGCTCGAGCAGGGGGAATACGGTCCCCGCATGCTCGGGGTGGTGCTCAATACCCGTCATCTCTCTTGAGGGGCCGGGTCTGGCGGAGGGCATCCAGGTGCCCAACGCCCGCCAGACAAGGCGCTATTTGTGGGGCCCGCCGACTAAAGATTGGCCGTCGACCGGGTTATCCAGTAAAATCCTGCCCTCATATCCGACCCTAACTTAATTTTGAGTGATTCTTGCTCGATGAAACACATTCGTAACTTTTCGATTATTGCGCACATCGACCACGGTAAGTCGACCCTGTCGGACCGTCTGATCCAGACTTGCGGCGGCCTGTCCGATCGCGAGATGCAGGCCCAGGTGCTGGACTCCATGGATCTGGAGCGCGAGCGCGGCATTACCATCAAGGCACAGAGTGTGACCCTGAACTACCAGGCACAAGACGGTAACACCTATCAGCTGAACTTTATCGACACCCCGGGCCACGTGGATTTCTCCTACGAGGTTTCTCGCTCCCTGGCTGCCTGTGAAGGGGCACTGCTGGTGGTGGATGCCGGTCAGGGGGTTGAGGCACAGACTCTGGCCAACTGCTATACCGCCATGGAAATGGATCTGGAAGTGGTGCCGGTGCTGAACAAGATTGACCTGCCGGCCGCAGAGCCCGAGCGGGTTGCCGAGGAGATCGAGGACATCGTCGGCATCGACGCGGTGGACGCGGTGCGCTGCTCCGCCAAGACCGGCCTCGGTGTCGATCTGGTGCTGGAAGAGATCGTCGCCAAGATCCCGTCCCCGGAAGGGGATCCGGAGGCGCCGCTGCAGGCGCTGATCATCGACTCCTGGTTCGACTCCTATCTCGGGGTCGTGTCGCTCGTGCGGATCAAGAACGGTTCCCTGAAAAAGAACGACAAGATCAAGGTGATGAGCACCGGTCAGGTGTGGGGTGTGGATCGCATCGGTATCTTCACGCCGAAGCAGGTGGACACCGACGGCCTGGGTTGTGGCGAGGTAGGTTGGGTCGTCTGCGGCATCAAGGACATCCACGGTGCGCCGGTGGGGGATACCCTGACCCTGGCCAAGCACGGTGCCGAGAAGGCGCTGGCCGGCTTCAAGAAGGTGAAGCCCCAGGTCTATGCGGGCCTGTTCCCCATCTCCAGCGATGACTACGAGTCCTTCCGTGACGCGCTGGAGAAGCTCTCCCTCAACGATGCCTCCCTGTTCTACGAACCGGAGAGCTCCACGGCGCTGGGCTTCGGCTTCCGCTGCGGCTTCCTCGGGATGCTGCACATGGAGATCATCCAGGAGCGTCTGGAGCGTGAATACGATCTGGATCTCATCACCACTGCGCCGACCGTGGTCTACGAGATCGAGCTGAACGATGGCTCCACCATCCACATCGACAGCCCGGCCCAGATGCCCGCCATCAACAACATCAAGGAGATGCGCGAGCCCATCGCCGAGTGTCACATCCTGCTGCCGCAGGAGTACATGGGCAACGTCATCACCCTCTGCATCGAGAAGCGCGGCGTACAGACCAACATGGTCTACCACGGCAAGCAGGTGGCGCTGACCTACGAGATCCCGATGGCGGAAGTGGTGCTCGACTTCTTCGACCGTCTGAAGTCCACCAGTCGCGGCTACGCCTCCCTGGACTACGGCTTCAAGCGCTTCGAAACCTCCGACATGGTCCGTCTGGACATCATGATCAATGGCGAGCGGGTCGACGCCCTGGCCATCATCACCCACAAGGAGAACGCCCAGTATCGCGGTCGCCAGGTGGTGGAGAAGATGCGCGAGCTGATCCCGCGCCAGATGTTCGACATCGCCATCCAGGCCGCCATCGGCAACCAGATCATCGCCCGCAGCACCGTCAAGGCATTGCGTAAAGACGTCACCGCCAAGTGCTACGGTGGTGACGTGAGCCGGAAGAAGAAGCTGCTGAATAAGCAGAAAGAAGGCAAGAAGCGGATGAAGTCCCTGGGCCGTGTGGACGTGCCGCAAGAGGCCTTCCTCGCCATTCTCCACGTCGGAAAGGATTAATCGATGGCAAGCACCTTTTCCCTGATCCTCGTCGTCGTCACCCTGCTGACCGGCATCATCTGGACGCTCGACAAGCTGGTCTGGGCCAAGCAGCGGGCGGCCAAGATTGCCGCCGCCCGTGCCAATGCCGGCCCGGATGTGGACGAGAAGACACTGGCCAAGGTGGCCCCCATGCCGGTCTGGATCGAACAGACCGGCGGGGTTTTCCCGGTGATCGCGCTGGTGCTGATCCTGCGCTCCTTCATCTTCGAGCCGTTCCAGATCCCGTCCGGCTCCATGATGCCGACCCTGCTGGTGGGCGACTTCATCCTGGTGGAGAAGTTTGCCTACGGCCTCAAGGACCCGGTGACCAACACCAAGTTCCTCGAGACCGGTGAGCCGAAGCGCGGTGATGTGGTGGTCTTCAAGTATCCGCTGGATACCCGGGTGGACTACATCAAGCGGGTGGTCGGCATGCCCGGCGATCGGGTCATCTATCGCAACAAGGAGCTGATGATCCGGCCCAAGTGCGATGAGCAGGAAGGGAAAACGTGCCCCGGCTTCCAGAAGCTGGACGTCAAGTTCGAGCAGCGCGGCGAGTTCAGCCAGATGGGGATCCCGCTGGATCGCTACACCGAACAGCTGGGCGATGTCTCCCACGAGACCTTGCGCAACCCGCTGATGCCGGACCTGGTGGACCGCTACTATCGCCAGCCCGGCACCTACCCCGACGAGTGGGTGGTGCCGGAAGGCCACTATTTCGTGATGGGTGACAACCGCGACAACAGCACCGACAGCCGTTTCTGGGGCTTCGTGCCCGAGCAGAACCTGGTGGGCAAGGCGGTCGCCATCTGGATCAGTTTCGAATTCGAGCGCGAGGAAGGGTCCAGCTTGCCGAGCTGGGTGCCGACCGGTGTGCGCTTCAACCGCATTGGCGGAATCAAGTAAATGAATATCAAGATGAACAGACTGCAGTCCCGTCTCGGGCATGTCTTTCAGGATCCTGAGCTGCTGACCCGGGCACTGACCCATCGCAGCGCAGGGTCCCGTCACAACGAGCGCCTGGAATTTCTGGGGGACTCCATCCTGAGTCTGGTGATTGCCGATGACCTCTTCCACCGCTTCCCGCAGGCGGCGGAAGGGGATCTCAGCCGGATGCGCGCCACCCTGGTGCGCGAGAAGACGCTGGCCGAGCTGGGCCGGGAATTCGACCTCGGGGATCACCTGATCCTGGGGCCGGGGGAGCTGAAAAGCGGCGGTTTTCGCCGCGAGTCCATCCTGGCCGACACCGTCGAGGCGGTGATCGGCGCCATCTATCTGGACACGGATCTGGAGCGGGTGCGCAGCCTCCTGCTCGGCTGGTATGCCAGCCGCCTTGGCGAGATCAAGCCTGGGATCGAACAGAAGGATCCCAAGACCCGTCTGCAAGAGATCCTGCAGGGCAGCCGCAAATCCCTGCCGACCTACACGGTGACCAACGTCAAGGGCGAGGCCCACAACCAGGAGTTCACCGTCCAGTGCGAAGTGGATGGGCTGGATGGCCCCCTGGTCGGGATCGGCTCCAGCCGCCGCAAGGCCGAACAGGCCGCGGCGCAGCAAGCACTGGAACGGCTGTCATGAGCACCATGACGGATCCGGCACAGTGCGCTCTTTTCACTCCATCAGCATTGGGAACGCGGTCATGACAGATACCACCTATTGCGGCTTTGTCGCCATCGTGGGCCGCCCCAACGTGGGCAAGTCCACCCTGCTCAACAAGTTGCTCGGCCAGAAGGTCAGCATCACCTCGAAGAAGCCCCAGACTACCCGTCACCGGATCCTGGGGATCGACACCGAGGAGAACCATCAGACCATCTATGTGGATACCCCGGGTCTGCACATCGAGGAGAAGCGGGCCATCAACCGCCTGATGAACCGCGCCGCCACCAGTTCCCTGGGGGACGTGGCCATGGTGGTGTTCGTGGTGGACGGCACCCACTGGACCAAGGATGACGAGATGGTGCTGGGCAAGCTGCGCCACCTCAAGTGCCCTGTGGTGCTGGCGGTCAACAAGATCGACAACGTCAAGGAGAAAGAGGATCTGCTGCCGCACCTCGAGTGGCTGGGTCAGCAGATGAACTTTGCCCACATCCTGCCCATCAGTGCCGAGAAGGGCACCAACGTGGAGAAGATCCGCGAGTGGGCCAAGGATCTGCTGCCGGAGAACGTCCACTTCTTCCCGGAAGATTACGTGACCGACCGCTCTTCCCGCTTCATGGCCTCCGAGATCATCCGCGAGAAGCTGATGCGCTTCACCGGTGAGGAGCTGCCCTATTCGGTGACGGTGGAGATCGAGCGCTTCAAGGTGGAGGAGACAGGTCTTTACCACATCCACGGGCTCATCCTGGTGGAGCGCGAAGGCCAGAAGAAGATGGTCATCGGCAACAAGGGCGAGAAGATCAAGACCATCGGCACAGAGGCGCGCATCGACATGGAACGGCTGTTCCAGAACAAGGTGCATCTCGAGCTGTGGGTCAAGGTCAAGTCCGGCTGGGCCGACGACGAGCGGGCCCTGCGCAGCCTCGGGTATGGCGACGACTGATTGCTGACCCCGGCTTTCGTCATCCACAGTCGGCCCTATCGGGAGACCAGCCAGCTGGTCGAGGTCTTCACCCAGGATAGCGGTCGATTCACCCTGGTGGCTCGCGGTTCCCGCGGGCCACGCTCCTCTCTGAAGGGGCTGCTTCAGCCCTTCACCCTGCTCACCATTGCCTGGCGCGGCAAGGGGGATCTCAAGAACCTCACCCAGGTGGAGTGCCCGGATCACTCGTTGCGCCTCGGCGGGGATCGTCTCTTCTACGGCCTCTATCTCAACGAGCTGGTCTACTACCTGCTGGAAGCGCACACCCCCTTCCCCGAGGTGTTCGACGCCTATGCCCGTGCCATCATGGCCCTGGCGGACGGCGAGACCCCGGAGCTGCCCCTGCGCCGCTTCGAGTTCCTGCTGCTGCAGGCCCTGGGCTACGCGGTGGACTTCGAATATGCCGCGGACGACGACTCCCCCATCGACCCCACCCTGCTCTACGGCTTCGAGCGGGAGCTCGGCTTTGTCGCTTGCGAGCGGGCGCCGGATCCCCGTACCCTGTTCCTCGGCGCCCACCTGCTGGCCTTCGCCGAGGGGCGTTTCGACACGCCTCCCTTGCTGCAGGCGGCCAAGCGTTTCAGCCGGCTGGCGCTGCAGCCCTATCTCGGCAAGCGTCAACTGAAGAGCAGGGAGCTCTTTTTGAAGCGAAAAGGCAGTGTTTCAAGCTGATTTTTATTATCTGGTGATGTTTTGTGTTTATGACATCGCCTTTCATGAACAATAATGCTGTCGCCGCGACCAGAACCGGCCTGCGGCGGCACATGGACAGAGGAGCGGGCTCCACCCGCTCCGGCATTCACAGATGACCTGTATCAAGGAGTAAGCAATGAGCGAGATCTACCTGGGTGTGAACATCGACCATATCGCCACCCTGCGCAACGCCCGCGGCACCCAGTATCCGGATCCGGTACAGGCCGCCTTCGTGGCCGAGCAGGCCGGTGCCGATGGCATCACGGTCCACCTGCGGGAAGATCGCCGCCACATCACCGACCGGGACGTGGAGATCCTGCGCCAGACCATCCAGACCAGGATGAACCTGGAGATGGCGGTGACCGAGGAGATGATCGGCATCGCCTGCCGCATCAAGCCCCACTTCGTCTGCCTGGTGCCGGAGAAGCGCACCGAGGTGACCACCGAGGGGGGTCTGGACGTGGCGGGCCAGCTGGACAAGGTGACCGATGCGGTGACCCGCCTGGCCGCCGTGGGCGCCCAGGTGTCGCTCTTCATCGATGCGGATCCGTTGCAGATCGATGCGGCCGCCGCGAGCGGTGCTCCCTTCATCGAGATCCACACCGGCCGCTACGCCGATGCCACCACGGATGCCGAGCGCAACGCCGAGTTCAAGCGCATCGCCGCCGGTGCTTCCTACGCCGCTGGCAAGGGCTTGAAGGTCAATGCGGGCCACGGTCTGCACTACCACAACGTCAAGGCTATCGCCGCCATCCCCGAGCTCTATGAGCTCAACATCGGTCACGCCATCATCGGCCGCGCCGCCTTCGACGGTCTGGCCAAGGCGGTCAGCGACATGCGTGCGCTGATGCAGGAAGCCCGTCAGGGGATCTGATGCCGCTTCGCAGGTATCGCAACCACAAGGGACGCTTCGGCGTCCCTTGTGGTTTTCAGGAGTGGAAGGCGGGGTGAACCCCGTGCTCATCTGGCATGGGGCCGGGCATCCGTGTGCAGAGGGCGAAAGGGAAGGGGCGTCTCAGCCTGGTTCCGGGAAGTAGCGCTCCAGCAGGGCGGTGAGGATGGCCTGGCACTCGGCATCCGGCTCGCCGGTGACCAGGGCGGGGCGAAAGTGAAGCTGGAAGGCGCGCAGGACGGCGCGGCTCTGCTCATCCCAGGCGCCGTGCTGGGGGAGGCCGTAGCCGTAACGGGCAAGCTGCTGCTGCCATTGCAGCGCATCCCAGGGGATGAGCTGCGTCTGGCGCAGCTCGGCCACCCGGGCCTCGTCGGGCCAGGCGCCGACACCGTAGCGCAGGGCGAGCTCGCGCCAGGGGAACCGGGGGCCGGGATCCTGCTTGCGCTCGGGGGCGACATCGCTGTGGGCCAGCACCTGGGTGGGGGGGATCTGGTAGCGTTCGACCAGATCCCGGGCGAGGGCGCCGAGGGCGGCGATCTGGGCAGAAGGATAGGGTTGCCAGTGTCTCAGATGGGCGGGCAGGGCCGCGTCTTTCTCGTCATACCCGAGATTCACTATCTCGATGCCGAGCGAACTGGCGTTGAGCCCGGCGTAGTGATGCCAGCGACTGCGTCCGGCGTGCCAGGCCCTCTGGCTGTCGGGCACCAGCTGGTAGACCGGGAACGGTTGCTCGTCGGTGTCGCGGGGGATCAGGTAGTGGGCGCTCACCTTGTGCTCCGGCTCGGTCAGCAGGCGCAGGGAGCGGGCATCCTCTTCATCCGTGTAGTGCAGGATGAGAAAGGCGATGCGCTCGTTCTGGCTGGCGCTCTGATGATCCTGATTGAGCCGATAGGGTGCAGGCTGGCAGGCGCCGAGCAGCAGGATGAGGGGCAGTGACCAGCGCCAGCGCGCCGCGAACCGACACACGCCGCCGCTCGCCGACGGGCGTGGAGCCAGCAGGCGGCGCCAGCTCATGGTCTAGCCTCGCACCTGGCCGGAGGCGGTCATCAGGGCCCGGGCCTGTATTTGGTGGTGAGGCCAATCAGGAAGTTGCGCAGGATCTGATCCCCGCAATCCTGATAGTGCTTGTGATCCCTGGCACGGAACAGGGCGCTCAGCTCGGACTTGGAGAGGTTGAAGTTCGCGAGCTTGAGGGTGCCCAGCATCTCCTCTTCCTTGTAGTTGAGGCCGATGCGCAGCTTGCGCAGGATCAGGTTGTTGTTGATCCGGTTCGGGATCACCTGGGGCGGGGCATCTTCCCGCACACCGCGGCGCAGGGCGATGAAGCCGTCGAGGAACTGGCTCAGTGCCGAGTCCGGGCAGGCGGCGAAGCCCGCTTCCTGTGCCTCGCCCTCTTCGGCCTCTTTCATCAGCCAGCCGTGCAACTGGGCATGGGTGATGGCCAGATTGCCCTTGGCAAAGATCTCGACCATCTGGTCGTTACTGATGCTGAGGGCATAGCGCAGGCGGCGCAGAATATCGTTGTTGGTCATGTTGACTCCTGTGGAAACGGCGCAGATGTTACCACCTGCCGCCTGTCCAGTCAGAAAAAGCGCCTCAGTCGGTCAGGGCCAGGTAGCGGGGGGCCTCCTGCCTCACCTGCTCCAGGGCATCCTGCAGCTCCAGCAATTCGGGTTCCAGATCGCTCACGGCGACCCCGTCGCGCAGCTGCTGCTCGAGCTGGGAGAGCAGGCGTTGCAGACCCGGCACCCCGGAGTAGGCGCAGCCACCGTTGAGGCGGTGGAGCTGGGCCAGCACGTCTGCATCGTCGGCACTCCCTTCCAGCGCCGCCGCCAGGATGGGCTCCACCTCGTCGAAGCTGGCCAGCAGCATGGTCAGCATCTCCCGGGCGAGGGCTGGCTTGCCGGCGGCCTGACGCACGGCAAGGGGCCAGTCTATCTGCTGATCCCCGTGATTCTGGTGCCGCCGGTGGGCGAAGTCGGTGATGAGCTGCGCCAGCATCCCCTCGTCGATGGGTTTGGCCAGGTAGTCGTCCATGCCCTGGCGAATGAGGCGCTCCCGCTCACCGGGAATGGCATGGGCGGTGACCGCGACGATGGGGGTCTCGGTGTTGAGGGAGTAGTGGCGGATCGCCTGGGTGGCGCTGATGCCGTCCATGACGGGCATCTGGATATCCATGAAGATGATGTCGAACGGCTGGCTCTGGGCCAGGTTGACCGCCTCCTTGCCGTTCTTGCACACCACCACCTCGGTCACCATCTCCTTGAGCATGGCGGCGATGAGCTTGAGGTTGGCGGCGTTGTCATCCACCGCCAGCACCTTGACCGCCTGCACACTGCGCGGCGTCGGCGCGGGCAGGGGGGCACGGCGTACCGCCTCGGGGGAGAGCAGGGCGTGCAGCAACTTGCGATGGTTGATGGGCTTGGAGAGGCAGTGGACGGCGCCGTGGGCCAGCATGGCGTCGTAGAGGGCCGGCTCGTGGCTGCTGAGCAGCACTATGGTGTTCTGCTGGCCGTCCAGTCCGTCGAGACGGGCAATCACCTGCTGCGGGCTGTGCAGGGGGCTGCTGCCGATGAGCACCATGTCCTGGCTGCTCATCGGGGGCCACTCCTCGTCCACCGTCAGGGAGTGCACATCCAGGTGCCACTCTCCCAACAGGGCGAGCAGGGAGGCGTGAGTGAAGGGATCCGGCTCCAGCAGCCAGACCCGCTTGCCCTGGATGCGATCCAGCGGAAGCCGCTCGCTCTGGGGCAGGGGCGAGACATCCAGATCCAGGTGGAACGAGAAGACCGACCCCTTGCCGAGTTCGGATTCGAAGCGGATCTGGCCCCCCATCTGCTGCACCAGCTTCTGGGTGATGACGAGCCCGAGTCCGGTGCCCCCATAGCGGCGGGAGATGGAGGAGTCTGCCTGGTTGAAGGCCTGGAACAACTGGCGCTGCTGCTCTTCCGAGATGCCGATGCCGGTATCGCGAATCAGCACCCGCAGGCGCACCTTGTTGCCGCTGGATTCCCCGGTCTGCTCGACACGTACGTCCACGTTGCCGCGCTCGGTGAACTTGATGGCGTTGCCGGTGAGGTTGGTGAGCACCTGCTGCAGGCGCATGGGGTCGCCGGTGAGGTAGTCCGGCACGGCGGCATCCACCTGGAGGGAGAGTTCGAGCTGCTTGTCGTGGGCGCTCGGCCCCAGCAGGTGCATGGTCTCGTTGAGGGTGTCCCGCAGGCTGAAGGGGATGTGCTCGAGCTGCAGTTTGCCCGCTTCCAGCTTGGAGAAGTCGAGGATGTCGTTGATGATCCCAAGGAGGTTGCGCGCCGACTTCTCGATGGTCTGCATGTAGTCGGTCTGGCTCGGGGTCAGGCTGGTCTTGAGCAGCTGGCGGGTGAAGCCGATGACCCCGTTGAGCGGGGTGCGCAGCTCGTGGGACATGTTGGCGAGGAACTCGGACTTGACCCTGGCCGCCTCCTGGGCGCGCTTCTTCGCCATGTCGAGCTCGACGTTCTGGATTTCGATCTGCTCGAGGGTCTCCCGCAGATCCGACGTCGCCTGATCGATGTTCTGCTGCATCTCCTCGTGATATTCGGAGAGCGCCTTGGCCATGGCGTTGATGCCGTTTTTCAGCATGTCGAGCTCGCCGGTGAGCTGGCCGCTGACCCGGGTATCGAGTCGCCCCTCCCTGATCCGGTGCACCGCCTGCACCATGTCGGTGATGGGCTGGGTCACGCTCTTGACCAGACGGAAGCCGAACAGGGCGCTGATGGCCAGCCCGATGAGCACGATGATGACCGCGAAGAAGGCGTCGCGGTACTGCAGGACGATGGCCCTGTCCGTGGCAAGTTGCATGGAGATGTAGCCGATGACCGGCGGCTCCAGATCGCTTGGCAGCGGGAAGCCGTCCAGGCTGGTCTCTGCCTGGATGGGGGTGCGCAGTATGATGTCATCGCCGTTGACGGAGACGCTGGTCAGAGCCGGGATGACGCTGCCGTCCGGCAGACGAAGCTGGCTGAAGTCCCTGTGGTAGTTGGACGTCACGAACAGCTGGTTCTCCTGGGTGAAGACGGCGATGGACTTGATGAAGGGCGAGTTCTTGCGATGGGTGAGCCCGATCAGCCGCTTGAGGGATTCGCGGCTGTGCTGTGTCATGCCGTATTCGCTGGCGATGGCCAGGGGCTCGATGATGTTGATGCCCTGATCGATGAGGTTGTTTTCCAGCTGCTGATAGCGGTGGAAGGTGAAATAGCCGGCGATGAGGCCGCCAATGATGAGGGTCGGCAAGATGGTGAAGGCCAGCACCCGGGCCCTGAGACCGTACTTGGTCATGCCGCCGACCCGCCTTTCGCAAGAGAAGCCATGACCCGGGGCGCATGCAGGCACTGGGGTCGGGCAGGCAATACAGTCAATGTCGCTGTACGGGGTCTCAGGCCGTATCCGGTCATATCAATGGGCCACTTTTGGTCAGAATGGACGATGGGGCGGATGCCGCGGCTGGGGCCCTCAGGCCGTATTTGGTCATACGATTATTCTTGTGGGACAATGGTCTGCCGCAGATTCCACAATCATGACATAGCCACCTATAGGCACCAAGTTTTATGGCCCAGTTTTTCAAGCCCCAAAAGAAGTCCACCCAGCCCCAACGTATTGAATTTACGGTAGACAGTCTGGATCACCACTGTGTCGGCGTCGGCCGTCATCAGGGCAAGGCCATCTTCGTCGAAGGGGCGCTGCCCGGCGAGGCCATCAAGGCCCGCATCATCGACGACAAGAAGCACTATGCCCACGCCGCCCTGCAACAGGTGGTGACCCCGGCGGCCAACCGGGTCGCCCCCTTCTGCGACCACTATCGCGAGTGTGGCGGTTGCAGTGCCCAGCACCTGGGAGAGGGAGATCAGCTGGCGGCCAAGGAGGCGGGACTGGTCAGCCTGTTCGAGCGCCTTGGCAACATCCAGGCGCCAGCGTTGGCACCTGCGCTGACGGGGGAGTCTCGCGCCTACCGCCGGGTCTGCCGTCTGGCCATCAAGTTTGACAAGAACGGTCGCTGCACCCGGGTGGGCTTTCGTCGTCGCCAGTCGAACGATCTGGTAGAGATTGCCGGCTGTCCTGTGCTGGCCGAGCCCCTCTCCGCCCTTATCGCCCCTCTGCGCGAATGCCTCAACCGGCTGAAGAGCCAGCGCGAACTGGGCCATGCGGAACTCATTCAGGGGGAGCAGGGCATTCTGATGCTGCTGCGCCACACCGGTCGCCCCACCGAGGCGGATCGGGCGCACTTGACTGAGTTTGCCACCGCCCAGGGGATAGACCTCTATCTGCAGGCGGCGGACGAGCAGATCGAACCTCTGCGTCAACAGTCTCAGCCAAGTTACACGCTGGATGGCCTGTCTCTTGCATTCGCTCCCGGCGACTTCATCCAGGTCAACGGGCCCGTCAACCAGCGCATGGTGGAGCAGGCATTGAGCTGGCTCGACGCAGGCAAGGATGACAAGGTGCTGGACCTCTTCTGCGGCATCGGCAACTTCACCCTGCCGCTGGCCCGTCAGGCCCGCGAAGTGGTGGGGGTGGAAGGGGAGCTCGCCATGGTGACGCGTGCACAGGAGAATGCTCGCCGCAACGGCATCGACAACGCCCGCTTTTACAAGGCGGACTTGAGCGGCGACATCGTGGGCATGTCCTGGGCCCGGGAAGGGTTCGATCTGGTGCTGCTGGATCCGGCCAGACCCGGGGCGCTGGAGGTGATGAGCCACGTGGTGGCACTTTCCCCCAAACGGGTGGTCTATGTTTCCTGTAACCCGGTCACCCTGGCCCGTGACAGCCAGGTGCTGGTGCAGGGGGGCTACAAGCTGACCCGTCTGGGGATGCTGGACATGTTCCCCCACACTGGTCATCTGGAGTCCATGGCGCTGTTCGAACGGGGCTGAGTCGAGGCGACCGCATTATTCTGGATGAATCAAGATGCGGTCGTGATGATTTTTCGATGTGCATGATGCTGCCAGAGTGAGGTAAAACAGGTGTTTCTCGCTGCCTTCAACGGGCAGGGCAGCATGCGGTTATCTTGGTTTTCCAGCGGCGGCAGCGCTGTTTGAGCGGGAGTGATTAGGGTAATCTAGGTCGTCGATAGTGGATCGGATGCGGGGAAGAGCCCTGTCACCTTGCGCGGTGACATGCCTTGAAAACTCTTTCATGCATCCCCATTTGAGGCAGTCATCAGTTGATGAGGGGATGAGGAGAGCATCGGCTTTCGACCCCACACTTTTAAGGATTGATACCATGGTTGCGGTGCGCGATATTCATTTGAAAGACAATTTCACTCTGGATGAGTGGGTCAGTTCCCTTACCCTGAGTGAAAGTGACAAGAATCAGCTGCGAACCGTCTACCAGTATTGCCTGACCCTGGGTGACGAAGCGCTCACCAACCGCCTGCTGGTGCGCGGGGTCGAGATGGTGGGCATCCTGCTGATGCTCAGCATGGATCTCGCCACCCTCAAGGCCGCCATTCTCTATCCCTTCGTCGAAGCGGGTCTCATCAGCCAGGAAAAGGTGAACGAGGACTTCGGCCCCAAGATCGCCAAGCTGGTGGAAGGGGTGCTGGAGATGGAGGCCATCCGCTCCCTGCAAACCCTTCACCGCAGCGAAACCTCGCCGGAGCAGGTGGACAACGTGCGCCGCATGCTGCTCGCCATGGTCGAGGACGTGCGCGCCGTGGTCATCAAGCTGGCGGAGCGCATCGCCTGCCTGCGTGAGGCGAAGAAGGCGGATGAGGAGACCCGGGTGCTGATGGCCCAGGAGATCACCAACATCTATGCCCCCCTTGCGAACCGCCTCGGTATCGGTCAGCTCAAGTGGGAGCTCGAGGATCTCGCCTTCCGCTACCTGCACCCGGACACCTACAAGCAGATCGCCAAGCAACTGGACGAAAAACGGCTCGACCGCGAGCGCTACATCCGTGAATTCGTGCAGTCTCTGCGCGATGCCCTGGCCGAGGCCGGCGTCGAGGCTGAGGTCTATGGCCGACCGAAACACATCTACAGCATCTGGCGCAAGATGCAGAAGAAGCACCTCGAATTCAACGAGCTGTTCGATGTGCGCGCGGTGCGGGTGATCACCAAGCGGCTGCAGGATTGCTACGCGGCGCTCGGTATCGTTCACACCCATTTCCACCATATTCCCCGCGAATTTGACGACTATGTCGCCAACCCCAAGCCCAATGGCTACCAGTCCATCCACACCGTGGTGGTGGGGGAGGAGGGCAAGACAGTGGAGATCCAGATCCGTACCGAGCAGATGCATCAGGATGCGGAGCTTGGTGTGGCTGCGCACTGGCGCTACAAGGAAGGGGCACAGGCCGCTGCCAAGACCAGCACCTTCGAAGACAAGATCGAATGGCTGCGCAAACTCCTCGCCTGGCAGGAGGACCTCTCGGAGAGCGGCTCCTTGCTGGACGATCTGCGCAGTCAGGTGTTCGAGGACAGGGTTTATGTCTTCACTCCCAAGGGCGATGTCATCGACCTGCCGGCAGGGGCGACGCCGCTCGACTTCGCCTATCACGTGCACAGCATGATCGGTCACCGCTGCATCGGCACCAAGATCGACGGCCGCATCGTGCCCTTCACCTATACGCTGCAAACCGGTGATCAGGTGGAGGTGATCACCCAGAAGGAGCCGAACCCGAGCCGCGACTGGATGAACCCGAACGCCGGCTTCCTGCGCTCCAGCCGGGCGCGGGCCAAGGTGGCCACCTGGTTCAGAAAGCTGGACCGGGACAAGAACATTGCCGCCGGCAAGGAGCTGCTGGAGAAAGAGCTGGACAGACACAACCTCACTCTCTCCAAGGTGGACAAGGTGGTGCTGGAGCGTTTCCATGCGGAGGAGCTGGAAGATTTGCTGGCCGGTATCGGCAGCGGCGACATCCGCATCAACCAGCTGCTCAACTACCTCGACACCCGCTACAACAAGCCGACGGCGGAAGAAGAAGATCGCCGTCTGCTGGAGAAGCTGGAGCAGAAGGCCAATGTGCCCTTCCGCCCCAAACCCAAGGATCACATCGTGGTGGAAGGGGTGGGCAACCTGATGACTCACATCGCCCGCTGCTGCCAGCCCATCCCGGGGGACGCCATCCAGGGCTTCATCACCATGGGACGGGGGGTTTCCATCCACCGGGAAGATTGCGAGCAGCTCAAGGAGCTGTCGCGTCGCAACCCGGAGCGCTTGATCGATGCGGTCTGGGGGGAGAACTACTCCGGCGGTTACGGTCTCACCATCCGCATTCTCTCCAACGACAGATCCGGTCTGCTGCGCGACATCACCACCGTGCTCGCCAACGAGAAGATCAACGTGATGGGGGTGCGTTCGCGCTCCAACGTGCGCGAGCAGACCGCCGAAATAGACATGGAGCTGGAGATTTACAACATCAACGCCTTCAACCGGGCATTGGCCAAGCTCAGTCAGCTCAACGACGTGATCAGCGCCAAGCGGCTGTAATGCTCAACAGACCGGCCCCAGTGGCCGGTCTGCATTTTCTCCCTCCTTGTAGAGCATTGAAGACGGATATCATGCACCCCATCTCCGTCCGCCATGGCTCCACATCATGTGGAACAGTGGCGTGATCGGATCCTCATGAACCCCATTTACCGAATCGAAAGTGAGTTGCCCATGTCCCAATGCTACGACCTTCCCCAACTGCTCGACATCATGGCCAGATTGCGTGACCCGAACGGGGGCTGCCCCTGGGATCTCAAGCAGAGCTTCCAGACCATAGTGCCGCACACCCTGGAGGAGGCCTACGAGGTGGCGGATGCCATCGAGAGCGAAGATTGGCAAGGGCTGAAGGGGGAACTCGGTGATCTGCTGTTCCAGGTGGTGTTCTATGCCCAGCTCGGCAAGGAGCAGGGATTGTTCGACTTTGCCGACATCGTCGATACCGTGAGCGAGAAGCTCATTCGCCGCCACCCCCATGTCTTCTCCGATGCCGACCTGGGTGACGAGAAGGCGGTCAAAGCGAACTGGGAGGCGGAAAAGGCGAAAGAGCGTGCGGCGCTCGACAAGGAGAGCGTGCTGGACGATATCCCCCTCTCCCTGCCTGCCCTGACCCGGGCAGCCAAGATCCAGAAGCGCTGCGCCACCGTCGGTTTCGACTGGAAAACGCTGGGGCCCGTGGTGGACAAGATCCACGAGGAGATTGAGGAGGTGATGGAAGAGGCGCTGATGGTCGACGTGGACGAGACTCGGGTGAGCGACGAGCTCGGCGATCTCTTGTTTGCCACCGTCAATCTGGTGCGTCATCTGGGCAAGGATCCCGAGCAGGTGCTGAGGGCTGCCAACACCAAGTTTGAGCGTCGTTTTCGTCAGGTTGAACACTTTATTGCCGCAGAAGGTCTGAAAATGACGGATTGCTCCCTGGAGAAGCTGGACGAGGCCTGGAACAAGGCCAAGGAAACCGAGCAAAGTTGATTTGGCGCAAGACGGGGCGGCGGGGAGCCTGATAGATTTTTGTTCATTGTTTGGGAGTGGGGGTTTTGGTATACTGTTTCCCCGTCCTGCTTCATCCCCGAAGCACCCCTTAAAATTCCCTAAACTTCTTTCAGGTTCAGCATGACGACCAAATATATTTTTGTGACTGGTGGCGTTGTTTCATCCCTCGGCAAAGGCATTGCCGCAGCTTCTCTGGCAGCCATTCTGGAAGCCCGTGGTCTGGATGTGACCATCATGAAACTGGACCCGTACATCAACGTGGATCCGGGCACCATGAGCCCGACCCAGCATGGTGAAGTGTTCGTAACCGAGGACGGGGCCGAAACCGATCTGGATTTGGGCCACTACGAGCGTTTCATCCGCACCAAGATGACCCGCCGCAACAACTTCACCACCGGTCGCATCTATGCAGACGTGCTGCGCAAGGAGCGTCGTGGTGACTATCTGGGCGCCACCATCCAGGTGATCCCGCACATCACCAACGCCATCAAGGAGCGGGTGATTGCCGGTGCCGAAGGCCATCAGGTTGCCATCGTCGAAGTGGGCGGTACCGTGGGCGACATCGAGTCCCTGCCGTTCCTTGAAGCCATTCGTCAGCTGGCGGCCATTGTGGGTCGCAACAATGCCATGTTCATGCACCTGACCCTGGTTCCTTACCTGGCCGCCGCCGGCGAGGTGAAGACCAAGCCGACCCAGCACTCCGTGAAGGAGCTGCTCTCCATCGGTATCCAGCCGGATGTGCTGATCTGCCGCTCCGACCGCGCCATTCCGGCCAACGAGCGTGCCAAGATCGCCCTGTTCTGCAACGTGCCCGAGCGCGCCGTCATCTCCATGAAGGATGTCGACTCCATCTACAAGATCCCGGCGCTGCTGAAATCCCAGGGGCTGGACGGCTACATCACCGAGCGCTTCGGCATCGAGTGCAAAGAAGCCGACCTGGCCGAGTGGGAACAGGTCATCTATGAAGAGGCCAACCCGACTGCCGAAGTCACCATCGGCATGGTGGGCAAGTATGTCTCCCTGCCGGACGCCTACAAGTCCGTCAACGAAGCGCTCAAGCACGGTGGCCTGAAGACCCGTCTCTCCGTCAACATCAAGTACATCGACTCCCAGGACATCGAGACCCGTGGCGCCGAGCTGCTGGAAGGTCTGGATGCGATCCTGGTACCGGGTGGCTTCGGCGAACGCGGCGTGGAAGGCAAGATTCTGGCCGCCAAATATGCCCGCGAGAACAAGATCCCGTACCTCGGTATCTGCCTGGGCATGCAGGTTGCCTTGATCGAATACGCCCGCAACGTGGCGGGCATGGAAGGGGCTCACTCCTCCGAGTTCAAGAAAGACAGCCCGTACCCCGTGGTTGGTCTCATCACCGAGTGGGTGGATGACGAAGGCAACGTCGAGACCCGGACCGAGAAGTCCGATCTGGGCGGCACCATGCGTCTGGGCTCCCAGCTCTGCCACCTGGTGGAAGATTCCAAGGTCCGTCAGATGTACGGCAGCCCGACCATTTACGAGCGCCACCGTCACCGTTATGAAGTGAACAACAAGCTGCTGCCGCAGATTGAAGCGGCAGGTCTGAAGGTGACCGGTCTCTCCGCCGACAAGAAGCTGGTGGAAATCATCGAGATCCCGGATCACCCCTGGTTCGTGGCCGCGCAGTTCCACCCGGAGTTCACCTCGACTCCCCGTGATGGCCACGCCCTGTTCGCCGGTTTTGTGAAGGCGGCGGGCGAGTATCAGAAGCGTAATTTGAAGTAATTGAAAATAAATGCGGTTGGGGCTCTGTGCCACAGCCGCTTTTTTTGGCATATTTTTGTTGTTTTTTTACGAAACCTGAGGAAATACACATGTCCAAGATCGTTAAAGTGATCGGTCGTGAAATCATCGACTCCCGTGGTAACCCGACCGTTGAGGCCGAAGTTCACCTGGAAGGTGGTTTTGTTGGTATGGCAGCCGCTCCGTCTGGCGCGTCCACCGGTTCCCGCGAAGCGCTGGAACTGCGTGACGGCGACAAGAGCCGTTTCCTGGGTAAAGGCGTGCTGAAAGCCATCGAAGCCGTCAACGGCCCGATCGCTCAGGCTCTGCTGGGTAAAGATGCCAAGGACCAGGCCACTGTCGACCAGATCATGATCGACCTCGACGGTACCGAGAACAAATCCAAGTTCGGCGCCAACGCCATCCTGGCTGTTTCCCTGGCCAACGCCAAAGCTGCCGCTGCTGCCAAAGGCATGCCGCTGTACGCCCACATCGCCGAGCTGAATGGCACCCCGGGTGTCTACTCCATGCCGCTGCCCATGATGAACATCATCAACGGTGGTGAGCACGCCGACAACAACGTCGACATCCAGGAGTTCATGATCCAGCCGGTTGGCGCCAAGACCCTGAAAGAAGCCGTTCGCATGGGCGCAGAAGTGTTCCACAACCTGGCCAAAGTGCTGAAGTCCAAGGGCTACAACACTGCAGTCGGTGACGAAGGTGGTTTCGCTCCGAACCTGAAATCCAACGCCGAAGCGTTGGAAGTGATCGCTGAAGCCGTTGCCGCTGCCGGTTACAAACTGGGCACCGACATCACCCTGGCCATGGACTGCGCTGCGTCCGAGTTCTACGACGCAGAGAAGAAAGAGTACAACCTGAAGGGCGAAGGTCGTATCTTCACCTCCAACGGTTTCTCCGACTTCCTGGCTGACCTGACCACCAAGTTCCCGATCGTCTCCATCGAAGATGGCCTGGACGAATCCGACTGGGAAGGCTTCGCCTACCAGACCGCCGAACTGGGCAAGAAAATCCAGATCGTGGGTGACGACCTGTTCGTAACCAACACCAAGATCCTGAAGCGCGGTATCGACAATGGCATCGCCAACTCCATCCTGATCAAGTTCAACCAGATCGGTTCCCTGACCGAAACTCTGGCTGCCATCAAGATGGCCAAAGACGCTGGCTACACTGCCGTCATCTCCCACCGCTCCGGTGAGACCGAAGACGCGACCATCGCCGACCTGGCTGTGGGTACCGCTGCTGGCCAGATCAAGACCGGCTCCATGAGCCGTTCTGACCGTGTTGCCAAGTACAACCAGCTGATCCGTATCGAAGAAGCCCTGGGTGCCAAGGCTCCGTTCCGTGGTCTGAAAGAAGTGAAGAACCAGGCTTAATTTTCGCCTGCGTTCATGCTTCACAAAGCCCCGCCATCTGGCGGGGCTTTTTCGTTCTGCGCTTATGGGCGTGTGCGACCTGCATTTTTTATTCCGACCAACCCATCCGGCACACAGGCTTTCTTTTGTCTTGCCTGCGAATATGGGAAACTAGGCCGCTTGAAGGAGACTCAGTGCATGCGGCTACTCACTCTTATCCTGCTCCTCCTGTTGGGAGGGCTGCAATATGACCTCTGGCTGGGGAAAAACGGCCTCTCCGACTATCGGGAACTCTCCACCGCCATCGAGCGGCAGCAACAGGACAACCTGGTACTCAAGGATCGCAACAGTCTGATTTACCGGGAAATCGACGATCTTACCTCTGGCCTTGAGGCCATCGAGGAGTTGTCGCGCAACGATCTTGGCTACATCAAGCAGGGCGAGACCTTCTACCGAATCATTCCCAAAGAAAAGGATCAGGTGACGGAGCCTGATGGTGCCCCCTACGATGACTGATAGCCTGAGCGGCCTGACCGCCATCGTCCCGGCTGCCGGTATTGGCAGTCGCATGGGGGCCAGTTGCCCCAAGCAGTACCTGTCCCTGGCAGGGAAATGCATTCTGGAGCACACCCTGGAGCGTCTGCTCTCCCATCCCGCCATCGCCCGTGTGATCGTGGCGCTGGCGCCCCACGACAGCTGGTTTGAGACCTTGACCGTGGCCACTGACCCGCGGGTGCTGCGAGTGGAAGGGGGAAGCGAGCGCGCCTTCTCCGTGCTCAATGCATTGCACGTGGCAGAAGGGGAGTGGGCACTGGTGCATGACGCCGCCCGGCCCTGTCTGACCCACGAGGATCTCGATGCGCTCATTGCTGCGGCCATTGCCTCTGGCGGTGCCATCCTCGGCAGCCGGGTGCGCGATACCATGAAGCGCACCGATGCGGCCGGCAATATCCTCGCCACCGTGGATCGCGAGCAGCTCTGGCATGCCCTGACGCCCCAGATGTTTTTGGTCCGCCCCCTCAAGCGGGCGCTGGAGGAGGGGCTGGCGCTCGGCGCCGCCATCACCGATGAAGCCTCCGCCATGGAGCGCGCCGGTTTCCCCGTGCGCATGGTGGAAGGGCGGGCCGACAACATCAAGGTGACCCGGCCGGAAGATCTCTCCCTGGCCGGGCTCTATTTACAGCAACAACGTGCGTGCCGGTCGGCACGACCCGATTCATCCCCAGAGGAGCAGGCATGATCCGCACCGGACATGGTTTTGATGAGACAGATTTCCGTGTATTGAGGAGGGCGCAGGCATGATGCGGATCGGACATGGTTTTGATGTTCACAAGTTTGGCGGGGTTGGTCCCTGCATGCTGGGCGGGGTGGCAGTGCCCTATGAACAGGGCCTGCTGGCCCACTCCGATGGTGACGTGGTGCTGCATGCGGTGAGCGATGCCCTGCTGGGGGCCATCGGCGCCGGCGACATCGGCCGCCACTTCCCCGATACCGCCGCCGAATTCAAGGGCATCGACAGCCGCATCCTGCTGCGGGATGTCTTTGCCCGCGTGCAGCTCGCAGGTTATGCCATCGGCAACCTGGATGTGACTATCATCGCCCAGGCCCCCAAGATGGCCCCCCATATCGACGCCATGTGCGCCGTGCTGGCCGCGGATCTGCAATGTGATTTGAACCGGGTGAACGTCAAGGCGACCACCACCGAACAACTCGGATTCACGGGGCGCAAGGAAGGGATCGCCACCGAAGCCGTCGTCTTGCTGGTGAAACAATGATGCTTGAACAACTTGCCTATCTGCACGGGACGCCCACTGCTCGCGGCATCCTCAAGGCCGAGGCCGCCGACTTCGTGGTCAATGAAGATCTCGGGTTTGAACCTTGCGGTGAGGGGGAACACATCTTCGTCCGGGTACGCAAAACCGGCGAGAATACCGCCTGGGTGGCTGGCCTGCTGGCCGATGCGGCCGGGGTTGCCCGCAATGCGGTGACCTGGGCTGGTCTGAAAGATCGCCATGCGGTGACCGAACAGTGGTTCGGCATCCATCTGCCGGGCAAGGGCGAGCCGGATCTCTCGGTCATCGAGAACGACAGCATCCGGATCCTTGAGGTGAAGCGCCACAACAAGAAGCTGCGGGTCGGCTATCTCAAGGGCAACCACTTCACCCTGCGTCTCACCGGGCTGGAGCAGGCCGACGGGCTGGAATCCCGTCTGCAGGCGATAGCAACCCAGGGGGTGCCCAACTACTACGGCGAGCAGCGTTTCGGCCGAGGTGGCAACAACCTGGAGGCCGCCAAGGCGATGTTCGCCGGCAAACGGATCAAGGATCGCAACAAGCGATCCCTCTATCTGTCCGCCGCCCGCAGCATGCTGTTCAATGCCATCGTCAGCGCCCGCATCGAGCAGGGACTGGCCCATCAGCTGCTGGCAGGCGACTGCGTGATGCTCAAGGGCAGCCACTCCATCTTCAGCGAAGAGAGCGTGACTCCCGAGCTGGAGGCTCGCCTTGCCTCCGGAGACGTGCAGCTGACCGCCCCCCAGTGGGGCCGTGGCCGTCTGGCGAGCCAGGGCGCTGCTGCCGAGTTCGAGCAAGAAGTGCTGGCTCCTTATGGTGACTGGTGCGAAGGACTGGAGAAAGCCGGGCTGGATCAGGACAGGCGCCCGCTGCTGCTCAAGCCGGAGCAGATGAGCTGGCAACGGGAGGACGAGGTGCTGACCCTGTCGTTCTTCCTGCCTGCCGGTGCCTTTGCCACCAGCGTGGTACGAGAGTTAATGCTGGCCGAAGAGGCCGATCACGGTTTCAGGAACTCAACCGATGCGAATTCTGGTCAGTAATGACGATGGGGTACACGCCGAGGGCATTCGCGCCCTCAGCGAGGCGTTGCGTGCCTGTGGCGAGGTCGTGGTGGTGGCACCGGATCGCAACCGCAGCGGTGCCAGCCACTCCCTGACGCTGGAAGTACCGCTGCGGGTCACCCGCCTCGATGCGTCCAGTTTTCACGGCATCAAGAGTTATGCGGTCAAGGGGACGCCGACCGACTGCGTTCATCTGGCGGTTAACGAACTGCTGCGCCCTGAGCCCGACATGGTGGTGGCCGGTATCAATCACGGGGCCAACCTGGGGGATGACGTCATCTACTCGGGGACGGTGGCGGCCGCGACGGAAGGGCGTCATCTTGGTTTCCCCTCCATCGCCGTATCGCTGGTGGGCAAGACTCATTTCGCCAGTGCAGCCCACTACGCCGCCCAGCTGGTGCGGGGGCTGATGGTGCATCCGTTGCCTGCGGATCAGATCCTCAACGTGAATGTGCCGGACCTGCCGCTCGAGCAGATCAAGGGGATCAGGGTGACCCGCCTTGGCAATCGCCACCGGGCGGAGTCGGTGATCCGCACCGAGGATCCCCGTGGTCAGCCGCTCTACTGGATTGGTCCCCCCGGCAACCAGCAGGATGCGGGAGAGGGAACGGACTTTGCCGCCATCGAGCAGGGTTATGTCTCCATCACTCCCCTGACCATCGATATGACTGCCTACGGCAGTCTGTCGACCCTGGGCGCGTGGCTGGATCTGCAGGGATGACGTTGTGATAGTACAGCGCCTGTTGAATCAACTGATTGCCCAGGATGTCCGCGATTTCCGCGTATTGGCGGCGATTGCGAAGGTGCCGCGCCAGCTGTTTGTGGACGAGGCCATGGCCCACAAGGCCTGGGACAATACGGCCCTGCCCATCGGCCATGGGCAGACCATCTCCCAGCCTTACATCGTGGCGCGCATGACCGAGCTGCTGATCCAGAACGATCCGGCCCATGTGCTGGAGATCGGGACGGGATCGGGCTACCAGACGGCGGTACTGGCCCACCTGGTGGAGCATGTCTACACCATGGAGCGGATCAAGTCGCTGCAGTTTCAGGCCAGGCGCAGATTGCGCCAGCTCGATCTGCACAATGTGTCGGCCAAGCACGGCAATGGGTGGCTAGGTTGGCCCAACAAGGGCCCTTTCGACGCCATTCTGGTGACGGCGGCGGCCAGTGAGGTCCCCAAGGCCCTGACCGATCAGCTGGCTGACGGTGGTCGTCTGGTGTTGCCGGTGGGTGATGGCCAGCAGACCCTGCAGCTCATCGAGCGATCGGGCTCCCAGCTCACCAGCCGGATTCTGGAGCCGGTACGTTTCGTTCCCCTGATTGACGGAGATGTCGAGTGAAGTTGTTTTCCCGCCTTTATGTTCTGGTGATGCAGTGGGCACGCCACAAGTATGCCCCCTGGTATCTGGCCATCACCGCCTTTATTGAATCCATCTTCTGGCCCATTCCGGTGGATGTGATGCTGGCGCCCATGGCGCTCGGCAAACCTCATCGTGCCTGGCACTATGCCGCGCTGGCTACCCTCTTTTCGGTGTTGGGCGCCCTGTTTGGTTATCTGCTCGGCTATGCCCTGTGGGAGCCTGTGGTGCAGCCGCTGGTGACCTCGGTTGGCTATGAGGACAAGATTGCCCTGGCCGAGCAGTGGTTCGCGCAGTGGGGCATCTGGGTTATTTTTATTGCCAGCTTCACGCCGATCCCCTACAAGGTGTTTACCGTCACGGCTGGCTTGCTCCACATGGCACTGTTGCCTTTCATCCTGACCTCGCTGATCGGTCGTGGCATGCGCTTCTTCCTGGTTGCCGGTCTGATGCGCTGGGGCGGCGAGAAGATGGAGCGCAAGCTGATGCACTATGTGGATGTGCTGGGCTGGCTCTGTATTGGTTTGGCCGTTGCGGCCTATTTCTGGTTTAGTCGTTAAGGATCCACTATGTGTTCGCGTGTTTGGCAAGGTAGCGGTGTCGTCGTGTTGTCATGGCTGCTGCTTGCCTGTTCCTCCAGCAAGACTGCGGCTCCGGTGCACAGCCTGGGCAATGATCAGGTCGCTTCGACCATCCCCGTGCGTCAAGGTATGACCAAGCCCGGCATTGCAGGCAACGGGTACACCGTGGTCAAAGGAGACACTCTCTACTCCATTGCATTTCGTTCTGGCATGGATGTGGCTTCGCTTATCAGCATCAATGGCATCACTCCCCCCTATAACATTTATCCCGGCCAGCAGCTCAGGCTCGATGGCGCTTCCGCCCCCATGGCGGTGGCAACCGTCGGCAGCCCTGTCAGTCGTGGCAGCGTGACGGGGTCTGGCAGTTACGAGGTGCGCCGTGGCGATACCTTGAGCAGCATCGGTCGCCAGTTCGGTCTATCCAACCAGGCCTTGGCCCAGCGCAACAACCTCCAGGCTCCTTATGCATTGCACGTGGGCCAGGTGCTCAATGTGGGGGGCGCGGGTTCCTCGGGTGGTCAGATGGTGGCAGCAACCACACCGGTGGTGACCAGCACGGGGCCCAAACCCCTGGCCACGGCTCCGGCAGGTACGACCACACCATTTATTGCTCAGAAAACGATTGCTCCTGCCTCGTCAACAGCATACGCTCAGGCGAAAGAACAAAAAACCGTCAGTTCCTCGTCAACACTCTCCTGGCATTGGCCGACCAAAGGGCGGATCGTTGAAGGCTTCTCCGTTGCGGAACAAGGCAACAAGGGCATCGACATTTCCGGCCAGAAGGGCCAACCCATTTACGCTGCGAGCAGCGGCAAAGTGGTCTATGCGGGCAGTGCACTGCGAGGTTATGGCAAGCTGATAATTCTCAAGCACAACGATGACTACCTCTCCGCCTACGCTCACAACGATGAGTTGAGGGTCAAGGAGGGAGACACCGTGAAGGGCGGAGCGGTTATCGCCAATATGGGTAGCACGGATGCGCCGGATGTGCGCTTGCACTTTGAAATCCGGTACAAAGGCAAGTCGATCAACCCGATGGGCTATTTGCCAAAGCGTTAACTCAGAGAGCTGAGTCTTACTCTGGTGTAGGTCAGGGAGAGATATCATGAGCCAAGAACAACTGGTAATGCAGGATGCAGAGTTAGAGTTCGACGAGGAGCTGGAGGTTCAGGAGGAAGAAGAGGTTCAGGAAGTGGCGGCCGAAGCCGAAGAGACCATTTCCGATGAACTGATGGCGCCCGAGCTGAACAAGGTAATGGACGCCACCCAGCTCTATCTGGGGGAGATAGGCTTCTCCCCTTTGCTCACGGCCGAAGAGGAAGTCTACTACGCCCGTCGTGCCCTGCGTGGCGACAAAGCGGCGCGCAAGCGCATGATCGAATCCAACCTGCGCCTGGTGGTCAAGATTGCCCGGCGCTACAACAACCGCGGCCTGGTGCTGCTGGATCTCATCGAAGAGGGCAACCTCGGCCTTATCCGCGCCGTCGAGAAGTTCGACCCCGAGCGAGGCTTCCGTTTCTCCACCTATGCCACCTGGTGGATCCGCCAGACCATAGAGCGGGCCATCATGAACCAGACCCGCACCATTCGTCTGCCCATCCATGTGGTCAAGGAGCTGAACGTCTATCTGCGCACTGCGCGCGAGCTTTCTCATCGTCTCGACCATGAGCCGACCGCCGAGGATATCGCCTCTGCACTGGATCGCTCTGTGGACGATGTGAATCGCATGCTCAAGCTCAACGAGAAGATCACCTCGGTGGATACTCCCATCGGTGGCGATCGCGACAAGGCGCTGCTGGATGTACTTTCCGACGAGCGCGGCATGGGACCCGAGCTGGAGTCCCAGGAAGATGACATGCGCAGCAGCATAGTGCACTGGCTGGAGGAGCTGAATCCCAAGCAGCGTGAAGTGCTGGCCCGCCGTTTCGGCCTGCTCGGCTATGAACCAGCCACCCTGGAAGACGTGGGCGCCGAGATTGGTTTGACCCGTGAGCGGGTGCGTCAGATCCAGGTGGAAGGGTTGCGCCGTCTGCGGGAGATCCTGCTGGGGCAGGGGCTTTCCATTGAGGCGCTGTTCCGTACCAACTAAACGGGTATGAATACCGTCATCAAGATGAAAAAGGGGCCGCAGGCCCCTTTCTTTTTGTCGTGGATCTTCCGGATCACACCGGATCCAGAGTGTCCAGCGGCCAGCGCGGCACGGCCTTGACGACGAGGGGTTCGAAGACTCCCGCCTTCAGGCGTTGCATGCCGGCATAGGCGATCATGGCGCCGTTGTCGGTGCAGTATTCGGTGCGCGGGTAGAAGACTTCACCTTTGAGGCTCTCCATCAGCTCGGCCAGCTGGGCGCGCAGATGACGGTTGGCACTGACGCCGCCTGCCACGACCAGACGATTGAGACCGGTCTCTTTCAGGGCACGGCGGCACTTGATGGCCAGGGTGTCGACCACCGCATCCTCAAACGCCCGGGCGATGTCGGCACGGGTCTGCTCGTCGTCGCCATTTGCTGCTATGGTATTGGCGGCAAAGGTCTTGAGGCCGGAGAAGCTCATGTCGAGCCCGGGACGGTCGGTCATGGGACGCGGGAAGGTAAAGCGTCCAGTGGTGCCCTTTTCTGCCAGCCGGGAGAGCAGCGGACCACCGGGGTAGTCCAGACCCATCAGCTTGGCGGTCTTGTCGAACGCCTCACCGGCGGCATCGTCGATCGATTCGCCCAGCAGCTGATAGCTGCCGATACCGTCGACCCGGACCAGCATGGAGTGGCCGCCGGAAACCAAGAGCGCCACGAAGGGGAACTCGGGGGCCTTCTCTTCCAGCATGGGGGCCAGCAGGTGGCCTTCCATGTGGTGTACGGCGATGGCCGGCTTGTCCCATGCCATGGCCAACGAGCGGCCTATGGTCGCCCCGACCAGGATGGCACCAACCAGACCTGGCCCCGCGGTATAGGCGATGCCATCGATGTCATCCTTGCCAAGTCCAGCCTCTTTCAAGGCGGCCTGGATCAAGGGGATCGTCTTGCGTACATGGTCCCGGCTGGCGAGCTCGGGAACGACGCCGCCGTAGTCCGCATGCAGCTTGACCTGGCTGTACAACTGGTGGGAAAGGATCCCTTTTTGATCATCGAAGATCGCGATCCCGGTTTCGTCACAGGATGTCTCTATGCCCAATACACGCATTGCTAAAAAATTTCACTGCTAAAATGAGACGGCTATGGTAACCTTCGCGGGTTTTTTAAACCAGAGCGATCTCTGCGGGTTTACTTTCATTCCCTGTCCAGAGTATAATTTCGCACCATTTTAAGACATGCTGATCGATTGAAGGTCAGCTAACAATTTATCACTGAGGTGAAAGGCACATGCCAGTAATCAAAGTCCGTGAAAATGAGCCGTTTGACGTTGCTCTGCGTCGCTTCAAGCGTTCTTGCGAAAAGGCCGGTATCCTGTCCGAAGTTCGTAGCCGTGAGTTCTACGAGAAGCCGACTACCATTCGCAAGCGCGCCAAAGCGTCCGCTGTCAAGCGTCACGCCAAGAAGCTGTCCCGCGAAAACGCACGTCGTATCCGCCTGTACTAATCAAGGGATCATGCCGTGTCTCTGAAGGATCAACTCAAGGATCAGCAAAAGCTCGCCATGCTTGCCAAAGACAAGCCTCGGTTGGGTGCTATCCGCTTGTTGATGGCAGAAATCAAGCAGCGTGAAGTCGATACCCGTGTCGAGCTCAACGATGAAGAGATCCTCGCTGTCGTGACCAAAATGGTCAAACAGCGTCGCGATTCCATCAGCCAGTTTGAAGCTGCCGGTCGCCAGGATCTCGCCGACAAAGAGTCCGCCGAGATCGTTGTGCTGCAGGAGTTCCTGCCACAACAGCTGACCGCAGACGAAATTGCCGCACTGATCGAGCAAGCCATCACTGAAAGTGGTGCTGCCGTCATGGCTGACATGGGTAAAGTCATGGCTGTCTTGAAGCCAAAAATTCAGGGGCGTGCCGATGTCGGCGCCGTCAGTGCTCAGGTGAAAACCCGCTTGGCGTAACAGGCAACTCTCTTGTTTGGTCGAAGAAGCCGTGCTTCCCATTGGAATGCGCGGCTTTTTTATTTCCTATGCAATGAAACAGGACGGTTATGGCTGGCAGGATCCCGCAATCCTTTATCGATGATCTGCTCGTACGCACGGACATAGTCGAGTTGATCGACTCCCGTGTGCGGTTGAAGAAAGCCGGTAAGAACTACCAGGCTTGCTGCCCTTTTCATAACGAAAAAAGCCCCTCCTTTACCGTCAGCCAGGAGAAGCAGTTCTATCACTGTTTCGGTTGTGGTGCCCACGGCAATGCCATCGGCTTTGTCATGGAGTACGACGGCCTGGAATTCCCCGATGCCATCGAAGAGCTGGCAAGCCTGCACGGTATGCAGGTCCCCCGTGAGCAAACGGCGGGTGGATCAAGCCATAGCCAACCTGCCGTCAGTAAGGATCTGTTCGAGCTGATGAACCAGATTGCGCGCTTCTACGAGAGTAATCTCAAGAACGCGCCTCAGGCGGTGGAGTATCTGAAAGGCCGGGGCCTGACTGGCGAGGTGGTCAAGCGCTTCAACATCGGTTATGCCCCTGGGGACTGGGATCAGGTGCGTCGCCGCTTTGGCGCCAGTCGGGATCACGAACAACTGCTGATTTCGGGCGGTATGCTGATCCCCCGTGACAACGGCCCGGGCAGCTACGATCGTTTCCGCGATCGCATCATGTTTCCGATCCGGGACAAACGCGGCCGGGTCATCGGCTTCGGTGGCCGAGTGCTAGGGGATGGCACGCCCAAGTACTTGAACTCCCCGGAAACCCCCATCTTCCACAAGGGGCGAGAGCTGTTCGGCCTTTATGAGGTCAAGCAGGCACACAAGGATCCGCGCCGGATCCTGGTGGTAGAAGGTTACATGGATGTGGTGGCGCTCGGCCAGTACGACATCGACTATGCGGTGGCGGCACTGGGGACTGCGACCACCAGCGATCACATCCACACCCTGTTCCGTACCACGGCAGAGGTGGTCTGTTGCTACGACGGCGACAACGCCGGTCGGGAAGCGGCCTGGCGGGCGCTGGACAACGCGCTCTCCCACCTGCAGGACGGCCGTGAACTCAAGTTCGTCTTTTTGCCGGATGGCGAGGATCCCGACTCGCTGGTACGCCAGATCGGCAAGGAGGGGTTCGAAGCGCTGCTCGACAAGGCCCAGTCGTTTGCGGATTTCATGTTCGAACGCCTCGGGCGCGATGCGGCTCTTTCCGGTGAGGCAGGCAAGTTTGAAGTGGCCAACAAGGCCGCCGAGCTGATTCGTCGGGTACCGGAAGGTTTCACTCGCGAGGGGTTGATTACCCGACTTTCCAGCATGATGCGTTGGGGAGAAAACAAGCAGCGGATTGCCGAGCTGTTTGCCCGCAACAGCCAGCCCAAGGTGGAAGTCAACAAACCCAAGGCGACCAAACTGACGCCGATCCGCAGGGCTCTGGCCCTGATGGTGCAGTATCCGGCGATCACCGCCGAGCTGCCGGCCATGCCCGAGTTGGCCGGGCTGCGCCTGCAGGGGATCCCTTTCCTGCTGCAACTGCACCAGCAGATCCTGATCCAGCCGGGAGTGACAACGGGTATCCTGCTGGAGCATTGGCGCGGCACAAAAGAGGGAGAAATACTTGCCCAGCTGGCGATGCATGACCTGTTTGAAGAGGTAAAGCTCGACCAGGAGCCCGATATTCTGGGAGAATTACAGGATACCTTTGTCGGTTTCATCAACCTTTTCCTGAAGCAACGGATCGAAGAATTGCAGGCCAAGGTGGTGCAGGAAGGGCTAAGCTCTGAGGAAACTCAGGAGCTGATGATGCTGATCAGAGAGGTGCAGATTGAGAAAAGAAATGAGAGTGGGGCTTGATATTTGAGTGAGCAGTCCCAATATGAATAGCGTTGCCCGAATCGACGGGATTGAAAGCAAACACTTTATAACCACCTGGCCCCGACAACACTGCGGGCAGGGGTTTCTCATGACCGACGCCGCAACCAGACATAGCATGTCTGGCGGTTTTCTATTAGAATTGGCTATTTGCGCAGCAGCGCACTGTACGCGCAACCTAGCAACACCAACCGGATGAGTTCTATGGAGCAAACCCCGCAGTCTCAGCTTAAACTCCTCGTTGCCAAAGGTAAAGAACAGGGCTACCTGACCTATGCCGAGGTGAACGATCACCTCCCGCAAGACATTGTCGATTCAGACCAGATCGAAGACATCATCCAGATGATCAACGATATGGGCATTCAAGTGGTTGAAAACGCTCCGGATGCCGATGACCTTATCATGGCTGAAGGTGGTACCGCCGATGAGGACGCTGCCGAAGCAGCGGCCCAGGCTCTGGCATCTGTTGAATCTGAGATTGGTCGCACGACCGATCCCGTCCGCATGTACATGCGGGAAATGGGTACCGTCGAACTGCTGACCCGCGAAGGCGAGATCGACATCGCCAAGCGGATTGAAGACGGTATCAACCAGGTACAAAGCTCCGTCGCCGAGTACCCTGAAGCCATCACCTATCTGCTCGAACAGTACGACAAGTACGAAGCCGAGCAGCTTCGCCTGTCCGACATCATCTCCGGCTTCATCGATCCGAACGAAGTGGATGACGTGGCACCGACCGCCACTCATATCGGCTCCGAGCTCAGCGAGGACGACCTCGCCGACGAAGACGAAGATGAGGACGAAGACGAAGACGAAGACGGTGACAACTCCGACGATGATGGCGACGGTGGCCCGGATCCGGAAGTCGCTCGCGAGAAATTCGGCGAACTGCGTGCCCAGTACGAGGTGACTCGTCTCTCCATTCAGCAGAATGGCCGTGCCCACGACGACACCCAGAATGCCATCGCCCAGCTGGCCGATGTCTTCCGTCAATTCCGCCTGATGCCCAAGCAGTTCGATCGCCTGGTCAACAACATGCGGGAGATGATGGAGCGTGTCCGCGTGCAGGAACGCATCATCATGAAGCTCTGCGTTGAGCAGGCCAAGATGCCGAAGAAGACCTTCGTCGCGGCCTTCACCAACAACGAGTGCGAAACTGCCTGGTTCGAATACCAGAAGCAGGCCGGCAAGGCGTGGTCTCCCCGCCTGCTCGAGATGGACGAAGAAGTACTGCGTTCCATCGGCAAGCTGCAGCAGATCGAAGAAGAGACCGGTCTGTCCATCGCCCAGATCAAGGACATCAACCGCCGCATGAGCATTGGTGAGGCCAAAGCCCGCCGTGCGAAGAAAGAGATGGTTGAGGCCAACTTGCGTCTGGTTATCTCCATCGCCAAGAAGTACACCAACCGCGGTCTGCAGTTCCTGGATCTGATCCAGGAGGGCAACATCGGTCTGATGAAGGCGGTCGACAAGTTCGAATATCGTCGCGGCTACAAGTTCTCGACCTATGCCACCTGGTGGATCCGTCAGGCCATTACCCGCTCCATCGCGGATCAGGCCCGTACCATCCGTATCCCGGTGCACATGATCGAGACCATCAACAAGCTCAACCGTATCTCCCGCCAGATGCTGCAGGAGATGGGTCGTGAACCGAACCCGGAAGAGCTGGCCATGCGCATGGGCATGCCGGAAGACAAGATCCGCAAGGTACTGAAAATCGCCAAGGAGCCCATCTCCATGGAGACGCCCATCGGTGATGATGAAGACTCCCACTTGGGCGACTTCATCGAAGATACCACCCTGGCTCTGCCAGCGGATGCGGCCACCAGCGAGAGCCTGCGCAACGCGACCCGCGAAGTGCTGGCCGGGCTGACCGCACGGGAAGCCAAGGTACTGCGCATGCGCTTCGGTATCGACATGAACACCGACCACACCCTCGAGGAAGTGGGCAAGCAGTTCGACGTCACTCGTGAGCGTATCCGTCAGATCGAAGCCAAGGCCCTGCGCAAACTGCGCCATCCGAGCCGCTCGGAAGTGCTGCGCAGCTTCCTGGACGAGTAGTCCCGGGTTCTGTCAGCCTGACATAGCAACAAAAAGCCCCGCCATGCGGGGCTTTGTTTTATCCGTGCTGGCATGGGCGTGAAGAGGGGTCATGGAACCGCTTGAATATGGATGAAATCTCGCCAAGTGGTTGATCTGACTATGGACGGGGTATCCGCCATCCCCTATAATCCACGCCGCTAACCAGCATCAATGGCCCCTTAGCTCAGTTGGTCAGAGCAGTCGACTCATAATCGATTGGTCGTGGGTTCAAGTCCCCCAGGGGCCACCATTTTCAGAAAAAGCCGCTCTTTTGAGCGGCTTTGTCGTTTCTGGCGTTCACCAGCGTCTGTCCAGATCCTCGGCATAGAGTGCCATCGCGCGCCGGTAGGGAAGCAAGGCGGGATCCGTGGTGGTGGTCGCGAGGATCCCCAGCAGCGTCTCCATCCCCTCCTTGCTGCGCCCCAGGTTGTAGCAGGTCATGGCGCGAAACACCTTGAACTCCACGGCATCGGGGAAGCGGACCAAGGCCTCGTCAAAGGTGGCCAGCGCCTCGGCATGACGGCCCGTGGTGCGATAGGAGCTGCCAAGTCCAAGCAGGGCCCCGCGCAGCGACGCCTCGCCAAGCCCCAGCGACACTGCCTTCTGATAGAGCGGAATGGCCTGGGCCTCTCGCCCCAGCATGTCGTGCAGTCCGGCCACTTCGTAATGCAGCTCGGCATGGGCCGGGTGCGCGATGAGTTGCAGCAGACCGTGCTGGCGGGCTTCCTCGATCCGTCCCTCGGCCTTGAGGGTGTTCAACTGTTTCATATGTGCTCCTGCATGGGGATGAAGGAGCAGTATGCCTGCCGACAGGCTGGCGGGGAACGGGTCATGGGGCCATGAAAAAGGCCTCCCGCCGATGGCGGGAGGCCTGGTTCGGCGCCGGGGCAAAATGGCCCTAGCGTGTGTCCAGCCTTACTGGGCGCTCAGGCTGTAGGCCAGGGTCTGGTCGTTGAAGCGCACCACATAGGCACCGACCACTGCCGTGGTGATGTCTGCCCCGGCCAGCTCGGCCACGCCATCCTTGTTGGTGTCGCCGTAGTTCTGGGTCCAGTCCCCCTTGACGTCGAACTTGAAGCGCTGGCCACCGTTCCCATCACCGCTGCCGGTGAAGGTGACGCTGGCCTGCCAGAGGTGATCCCCGACCAGGGACATGGGGGTGGTGCCCCAGTTGTTGGTGGTGCCGCGAATGTTGAGGCTGGCGACATTCTTGGCATAGGTGACGCTCACCGGAGTCAGGCTGTATTGCAGTGTCTGATCGTTGAAACGTACCCGGTACTGGCCGATGACCGGGGTGAGGATGTCACTGCCGTTCAGTTCGGCCACGCCGTCCTTGTTGGTGTCGCCGTAGTTCTGGGTCCAGTCCCCCTTGACGTCGAATTTGAAGCGCTGGTTGGTCTGACCGTCGAAGGTGACCAGGGCTTCCCACTGATTGTCGGCGATCAGCGTCATGGCAAGGGATCCCCAGGCATTGGGGGTGCCGCGGAAGTTCAGGGTGGGCAATACGCTGGCGTAGGTGCCGTTGTCGTCGGTGACGGTCACGGTGGCGCTGGCACTGGCGGTCAACCCTTCCGCATCGGTCACGGTGACCGTCACGGTATGGGTACCCGGGGTATCGAACCTGACCGTCTCCGTGGCGGCGGTGCCCCCGCTGGACCAGCTGTAGCTCACCACGCCCCCGTCGTCGCGGGAGGCGGAGGCATCGAACACCACGCTCTCACCCGCCTTGACGCTGAGGGTCTTGGGAGAGAGGGCGGCGACCGGCGCCTGGTTGCTGGTGAGGGGGGTGACCGTGTAGCGCAGATCACTTTCGTTCAGGGTGATGCGGTAGCTGCCCGCCCCGCTGACCAGGATATCCTTGCTGCTGCCCTTGTCGGCTATGCCATCCCCTTCGTTGTCGCCGTAGTTCTCGGCCCAGTTGCCGAAGACGTCGAACTTGAAGCGCTGGGCACCGGTGGCGTCACCGTTGCCGGTCAGGGTGAGGGTGGCGGACCAGACACGGTTGGCATCGACGGTCATGGGGGTGTTGCCCCAGGCGTTGTGGGTACCGCGCAGGTTCATGCTGCTGAACTTGTTGCCCGGCAGGACGGAACCGCCGCAGGGGCTGGCCTTGGTGCAACCGGCGATGATGGCGGCCGCCTTCATGCCGGGGACGTTCAGGCTGGCCTTGCCGCTGCCATCGACGGTGACATAACCGCCGCTGCAGTAGTCATTGCCCCCCAGGAGGTTGCAGTACTCGCCGGCCGGCAGGCCGGTCTGCACCGAGGCCACCAGGCTGCCGCTCTCGTTGTTGATGGCGACGAAGCCCTTGTCACCGCGGCTGAAGGCTATCTGGTTGTTGCCGTTGTCCCACCAGTTGCTGACGGGCTGGCCTTCGGTCCGGTTGTGGAACAGGGCCATGTTCATGATGGTCGGTCGGCGCTGTTCGCAGTTCCACTGGCTGTCCGTGCAGGGCGTGCTGCCCGGCGCCCCCTTGTCGGTTTCATAGGTGCCCATGTTTTCAAAGCGATAGCCCGACATCACCTGCTTCCAGCCATAGGGCCAGGCCATCATGAAGGTGTTGGCCAGATCGTAGCGGGCACCGCTCATGAAGGTGAGCATGCCGCCACCGCCGTGGCCGCGTTCGCGGTCGTGGTTGACCACGAAGACGAAGGCCTTGTTGGAGGGGAGCAGGCCCCAGCTCTCGCCCAGGGTCTTGAGGTTCTTGATCTGGCCGTTGAAGTTGGCGGCGAGATCGGTGCCGTATTTGAAGTCGGTGACGGTGTCGATATAGGTGTAGCGGCCCGGCTGAATGTCGGGGGACTCCCCGCCTGCGCCGATCACCTCCAGGTAGGCCCTGGGGCTGCCCGCCTTGTCGAGGATGGCCTTCACATCGGCCGGCGCCATGTGCTTGGCCGCATCGATGCGAAAGCCCGCCACGCCCCAGCCGAGCAGGGTCTTCATGTAGGTGGCGATCTGATCCTGGACGTAGGATGAGCCGGTATTGAGGTCCGGCATGCCGTAGAGGGCGCCGTTCCAGACGTTGTTGCTGTCGCCGTAGTTGGTGATGTCGCCGCTGTGGTGGAAGTCGTTGTAGCCGAACTGGGGATATTGGTATTGCCCCGAGTTGTAGCTGCCGCCGCCGGTGGCGGTGCCCGAACCCGATGCCAGCTGGTTGAAGACGGCGTCGGCATAGACCTTGACCCCGGCCGCGTTGCAGCGGGCGATCATGCTCCTGAGCTCTGCCTCGCTACCGCCGAAGCTGTTGAAATTCTTGAAGCTGACCGGTTGATAGACGGTCCACCAGACCTGGCTGCCCTGCTTGTGCTCGGCGGGTGGGGTGATCTGGACGCCACCGAACCCCTTGGGCCCGAGCACGGTCTCGCACTCGTTGGCGATGTCGTTGAACTTCCATTGGAACAGGTGAACCATGACTCCTTCGGCGCTGGCAGTGTGGCTGAAAGAGCCGAGTGCCGCCGCCAGCAGGGCGGTTCGAAACAGTGTGTTGTGCATGACGATTTTCCCTTCGATCTTGTTATTGACGTATCACTGTCGTGTAGTCGAACGGACAACAAACAACCTCGTTCAGCTCCGTAGCATTCATGAAATCGATGTGGTTGAAAATCGAACAAGCTGAATTAATTAAGAAATGTGAATGAAAATGCTTTCATGCCATTCGGTGGCAGCAGGAGGATGCAGAGGGGAGCAGATCGGTGCGAGATCCCGTCAAGCGGGTAGCGAAGGGGATGAACAAGGGCCCCGCAGGGCCCCGTGAACGTTCAGACGTTGGGTTCCTGCTGCCCGGCACTGGCCCGGGCACGACGCCCTGGCAGCATGCGGGTGACCAGGTTGCTGCGCTGGCGCCAGGAGGTGTAGGCGATGGCGCACAGGTGCAGGGCGATCATGCCCTGCAGTGCCCAGGTGCACCACTCGTGCCAGTCGTCCGCCCCCAGATCGAAGCCGGTCTCGGTGTTCTGGAACCAGCCGGTCCCTGCGGTGGCGAGTACCAGCAGCCAGAGTGCCCAGACCGCCAGCTTGCCGCTGCCGTGATGGCCCGGGGTGGGCGGGGTCCGTTCGCGCAGGGCGTCGGCCTGATGGCGAAAATCCTCCCGGCTCGGGATGAGGGCGCGCAGGCGGGCGTGGCCGCGAGCGAAGGTGAGCCCCCACAGCAGGCGTATGCCGATGAGCACCATGACGGCGTATCCCATCCGCTCGTGCCACTCCTCGCCCGCCTCGTTGAGCCAGAGGTTGCCGATACAGATGGCCGCCACACCCCAGTGGGTGAGGCGCACCAGAGCATCCCAGTGGAAGGGATCAGCCTTTTTGCTTGGCATAGTTGTGGTACTCCTTCTTCAGGTCGTTGACCTTGGCCAGGTGCTCGCGCGCCTTGGCTTCGTCACCGGCCTTGAGGGCTGCCAGGCTGGCATCCAGCTCGGTCTGCACTTCGGTCATGCCTTCCAGGAACTTCTCCTTCTTGGCGGCGGGCATGTTCTTGCCCTTGGCGACGTCCAGCTGGGCCTTCATCTCCTTGATGTATTTCTCCATGGTGGCCGCGTCGTCGGCCTTGACGGCCTGCTTGTAGTTGAAGCCGATCTTCTTCATCGGCTGCTCCAGATCGCCGGCCATGGCAGGCAGGGCCATCAGGCCAAACATCAGGGGCAGCAGCAGGGGACGCACAGTTTTCAGCATGGGATTTCCTTATGAAACGACGAGATTGCAGGTTGTTATAGCACTCATTTGAGTGCGGTTTCACGCATCATGATGCCATGAAAGGGCGATCATTGTATGAAGAAAGTGCGACCAATTGTGACGAATTGTGCAGGGGATTGCTGTGGGAATGTAGCCGAAAGAGAACGGCCACCGGATCTCGCCTCCGGCAGGGATACAAGGGCGCGCATCTGGTCCGGGAAGGGGCCCGCAGGCAGTGAATCATGCTGCCATTATTTATCACACATCGGTTTTTTAAAGTCAGGTGAGTTTTTCAGGTGTTTTTGTTTTTGAAAGCCACCACCCATGGACGATTCCACTGCTCGCACAGACACCGTGCAACAAAAAAAGGGCCCGCAGGCCCTTTGAGTGATCGGGATCCGGCCCTTATTCGGCCTGCTCGCGCTCGATGGCACGCCAGCCGATGTCCTTGCGATAGAAGATGCCGTCCCACTGGATGCGACCAGCCAGGGCATAGGCCCGCTGCTGGGCTTCCTGCACCGTGTGGCCGAGGGCGGTGGCGCACAGCACGCGGCCACCCTGGGTCAGGCTGGTGTGCCCTTCCAGGCGGGTGCCTGCATGGAACACCTTCTCCCCTGCCACTTCGTCCACCGGCAGGCCGCTGATGGGGTGGTTGCTGCCGTAGTCGCCGGGATAGCCACCCGCTGCCAGCACCACGCCGATGGCGGCACGGGGGTCATAGACGGCTTCCTTCTGATCCAGCTGGCCGGCACAGGCGGCGAGGCAGAGATCCACCAGATCGGACTGCATCCGCAGCATGATGGGCTGGGTTTCGGGGTCGCCGAAGCGGCAGTTGAACTCGATCACCTTGGGGTTGCCCTCGGCATCGATCATCAGGCCGGCGTAGAGGAAGCCGGTGTAGACGTTGCCCTCGGCCGCCATGCCGCGCACGGTCGGCATGATCACCCGCTCCATCACGCGTTGGTGCACTTCGTCGGTCACCACGGGCGCCGGGGAGTAAGCCCCCATGCCGCCGGTGTTGGGGCCGGTGTCGCCATCGAAGGCGCGCTTGTGATCCTGGCTGGTGGCCATGGGCAGCACGTGCTCGCCGTCCACCATGACGATGAAGCTTGCCTCTTCCCCGTCCAGGAACTCCTCGATCACCACCCGGGCGCCGGCATCGCCGAAGGCATTGCCGGAGAGCATGTCACGCACCGCCGCTTCCGCCTCGTCGAGGGTCATGGCGACGATCACCCCTTTGCCGGCGGCCAGACCGTCGGCCTTGATGACGATGGGGGCGCCCTTCTCGCGCAGATAGGCCAGCGCCGGCTCCACCTCGGTGAAGTTCTGGTAATCGGCGGTGGGGATGGCGTGGCGGGCCAGGAAGTCCTTGGTGAAGGCCTTGGAGCCTTCGAGCTGGGCGGCGGCGGCGGTCGGGCCGAAGATGGTCTGATCGGCGGCGCGGAAGGCATCGACCACCCCTTTCACCAGGGGGGCTTCCGGTCCGACGATGGTGAGACCGATCTGGTTCGCCTTGGCGAAGGCCAGCAGGCCCTCGATGTCGGTGGCCTGGATGGCGACGTTCTCGATGCCCGGCTCAAGCTGGGTGCCCGCATTGCCCGGTGCCACGAAGACCTGGGTCACCAGGGGGGAGTGTTTGGCCTTCCAGGCCAGGGCGTGTTCACGGCCGCCGTTGCCAATGATCAGTACTTTCATCGTCTCGCTCGCTTCTGTCTGAGTTCACTGGCGCTGCGGTGGCAACCTGCCAGTGGAAAGGATCCGGTGCTAAAGAGGCAGGGCCGCCATCGGCGGCCCTGGGCTGTCAGTGACGGAAATGACGCATGTTGGTGAACACCATGCACATGCCGTGTTCGTTGGCGGCGTCGATCACCTCCTGGTCGCGCATCGAGCCACCTGGCTGGATGACGCAGGAGATGCCCGCGGCAGCGGCGGCATCGATGCCGTCGCGGAACGGGAAGAAGGCGTCGGAGGCCATGACGGAGCCCGCCACGGTCAGCCCTTCATCCTCGGCCTTGATGCCGGCGATCTTGGCAGAGTAGACGCGGCTCATCTGGCCGGCGCCCACGCCGATGGTCTGGCCGTTCTTGGCGTAGACGATGGCGTTGGATTTGACGAACTTGGCGACCTTCCAGCAGAACAGCAGATCCTGCAGCTCGGCCTCGGTGGGCTGACGCTGGCTGACCACGGTCAGATCCCCCAGCGTCACCATGCCCAGATCGCGCTCCTGCACCAGCAGGCCGCCGTTGACGCGCTTGAAGTCAAAGCCTTGCGCCGGGGCAGTCCACTGGCCGCACTCCAGCAGGCGCACGTTCTGCTTGGCGGCGACCGCCTCGCGGGCTGCCTGGCTGATGCTGGGGGCGATGATCACTTCCACGAACTGGCGGGCGACGATGGCCGCGGCGGTCTCGCCGTCCAGTTCGCGGTTGAAGGCGATGATGCCGCCAAAGGCCGAGGTGGGGTCGGTCTGGTAGGCGCGATCGTAGGCTGCCAGCAGGTCGTCACCGATGGCGACGCCGCAGGGGTTGGCATGCTTGACGATGACGCAGGCCGGTTCGCTGAACTCCTTCACGCACTCCAGCGCCGCATCGGTGTCGGCAATGTTGTTGTAGGAGAGGGCCTTGCCCTGCAGCTGGATGGCGCTTGCCACCGAGCCCGGCGCGGCCTGCTCTTCGGCGTAGAAGGCGGCAGCCTGGTGGCTGTTCTCGCCGTAGCGCATGTCCTGCTTCTTGATGAACTGGCTGTTGAAGGTGCGGGGGAAGCGGGACTCTTCGTCGCCTTCCTTGTTTTCGCCGTAGGAGGGCACCAGGGTGCCGAAGTAGTTGGCGATCATGCCATCGTAGGCGGCGGTGTGCTCGAAGGCGGCGATGGCCAGATCGAAGCGGGTGGAGAGGGTCAGGCTGTTGCCGTTGCCATCCATCTCGGCGATGACGCGGTCATAGTCGGAGGCCTTGACGACGATGGTGACGTCCTTGTGGTTCTTGGCAGCGGAGCGGACCATGGTCGGGCCGCCGATGTCGATGTTCTCGACGGCGTCTTCCAGGGTGCAGCCGGGCTTGGCCACGGTGGCGGCGAAGGGATAGAGGTTGACGACGACCATGTCGATGGGGGAGATAGCGTGCTCGGCCATGATGGCGTCATCCCGGTCGCGACGGCCGAGAATACCGCCGTGTACCTTGGGATGCAGGGTCTTGACCCGGCCGTCCATCATCTCGGGGAATCCGGTGTAGTCGGACACCTCGGTCACCGGCAGGCCCGCATCGGCCAGCAGCTTGGCGGTACCACCGGTGGAGAGCAGGGCCACACCACGCGCGTCGAGTGCCTTGGCAAATTCCAGGATGCCAGTCTTGTCAGACACACTCAGCAGTGCACGGCGAATGGGTCGAGCTTGTTCCATCACACTATCGTCCTCAGCATAACGGGGACCGTTCCATGGGAGGCGAGGCTCAACACACAGAGAGTCCCCAAATAAATGGAAGTGGGGGATTTCGCAAACCACTCTCGCCCGGGGCGGCCGTTGGCAAAAGCGTTTTAGGAAATGCCCGCTTGACGCGACGCTCTCTTGTGGGCGCGTATTCTACACAAAAAATGTGACCTGTGGTGGATTTTTTAAAGAGACAAACCCTTGTGGGATGCGGCGTTAAACGTTTTCTGGTGAATTTTTGTGAAACGTTTGTCTTTTCAGTGTTTTGGGGATAAATGGCCGGCAAGTGAGGGGTTAGCTGCTGCTTTCCTGCCTTTGACTGGCAATCGCCGGGCAAAGAGGTGATAGTGGAGGCCGGTTTATATTGAGTACCATGTCGGGAATGTCATGCGGGGGGAGAGGACCATGTATCGGATCGGTGAACTGGCCAAGGCGTGTGGGGTGAAGGCCGACACCCTGCGCTTTTACGAGAAGAACGGCCTCATCTCGCCGGGCATTCGCAACGAATCCGGTTATCGCCTCTACGGGGAGCAGGACAGGCGGCGGCTGGAGTTCATCATCCGCGCCAAGTCGGTGGGCTTTTCCCTCGCGGACATCGGCGAGCTGCTCACCCTGGACACCAACAAGGCCAAGGTCACCTGCCAGGAGGTGAAGGCGGTGGCCGACACCAAGCTCGAACAGGTGGAGCAGAAACTCCTGGAGCTGACCCGTTTTCGCGAGAACCTGAAGGCCCTCTCCGACATCTGCTGCGGCGGCCCGCGCTCGGCGGAGCACTGCGCCATCCTCGAGACCCTGGAGTCCGGCGCCCCTTCCCGCCACGAGCACCACGACCATGAGCACTGAGCTGCGCCGGCCCCGGGTCTCCGCCTTTCTCGCCCTCTCCCTCGACGGTTTCATCGCCGGGGAGGGGGGCGATCTGGCATGGCTGGCCCCCTATGGTGGTGACGGGCCGGAGGAGACCGGCTACAGCGCCCTGATGGCGAGCGCGGACACCCTGCTGATGGGGCGCAACACCTACGATATCGTGAGCGCCTTTCCCGAGTGGCCCTACGGGGACAAGCCGCTGGTGGTACTGACCCACAGGCCCGCCGACCCCCGTCCTCGGGTCGCGTTCAGGCAGGGGGCGCTGGCGCAGGTGCTGGACGAGTTGTGGCAGGGGGGAAGCCGTCACCTCTATCTGGATGGCGGGGAGCTGGTGAGGCAGGGTCTGCAGGGTGCCCTGGTGGACGAGCTGACCCTGTTCTGGGTACCGGTCACCCTGGGGGGCGGGGTGCCGCTCTTTGCAGGATCCCTGCCCGGCGCGCTGAGACCGGTGTCGAGCGCCGTGCTGCCAAGCGGCCTGGTGCGGGTCGTCTATCACCCCGCCTGACAGCTTGCACGGGGGAGGCAAGAGGTGCACAATCGGCGCGTTTTTCGCCACCTGCCCTTCCAGACAGGGACGACAGGCAAACACGACAACCCCATCAAGGAGCCCATATGGCCAAGAAGAAGGTGACCTGTGTCACCGCCGAACCCGCCTGCGAACATCAGCGCGGCATCATTCAGGACAACCACCTCAAGGCACTGGTGACCTCCCCCCTGTTCCAGGCCCGGGTCGAGCCGAGCAAGAAGGGCAAGGGCAGCTATCAGCGCAAGGCCAAGCACGGCAAGCGGTGGGAGCCCGGCCAACAGCGGATGGTTAGCGTCTGCTGTTGAGCGGGTTTCTGCCGCAAGGCATCAGTTAACACAATCAGGGCGCCAATGGCGCCCTGATTGTTGTTCTATTCGCTGGTGCTGACTTGCGGTCTTGACGCAAGAGAGTGAACCCGTGCTCACTCGTCCATAAAGAGTTCGAGCAGCACGTTGAGATAGCGATGCCCGAGGGGGGTGAGCTGCCAGCTGTCGCCAAGATCCTCGATCAGCTCCTTGGTCCGGGCGATGGCGAGCATGGTCTCTACCCGCTCCAGCGGTAGCCCCGTGAAGGCCTCGAACTCCGCCTTGGGGGCGGGTTCAAACAATCTGAACCGATTCATGAAGTACTCGAGCGGCAGATCGTCCGCGCTCACCTGCCATTGGCTGTCCAGATAGGGGCGGCTCGGATCCAGATAACCTTTCGGATGCTTCACCTTGGCGGTGCGCAGGATCTGCTGGTTGGCAAGATCCGTCACCTTGCCGTGGGCGCCGCAGCCGATCCCCAGATAGTCGCCAAAGCGCCAGTAGTTGAGGTTGTGGCGGCATTGATACCCCTCTTTGGCATAGGCCGAGATCTCGTACTGCTGATAGCCCTTGGCGGTCAGCATGGCGTGGCCCTGCTCGTAGATGTCCCACAGGGTGTCATCTTCCGGCAATGTGGGGGGTTTGGAGGCGAATGCCGTGTTCGGCTCTATGGTGAGCTGATACCAGGAGAGGTGCGGCGGCGCGCAGTCGATGGCCTGCTGCAGGTCATAGAGCGCATCGTCCAGGCTCTGATCCGGCAGGCCGTGCATCAGATCCAGGTTGAAAGTGGGAAGCGCGATGGCGTGGGCCAGTTCGGCGGCCTTGCGCGCCTCCTCGGGGCCGTGGATGCGGCCGAGCCGGGTCAATTTCTCCTGCTGGAAGCTCTGTACCCCGATGGAGATGCGGTTGATACCGGCCCGCTGGAAGCCGGCGAACTTGTCCGCCTCCACCGTGCCCGGGTTGGCCTCCATGGTGATCTCGCAGTCCGGGGCGAGGGCGATGCGTGCGCGCACCCCGTCCAGCAGCGCCTGCATGGCGTCGACGGAGAGCAGGCTCGGCGTGCCGCCACCGATAAAGATGGAGGAGAGGGGGCGCCCCTGGGCCCAGTGCAGATCCTGCTCCAGATCCTCCAGCAGGGCCGCCACGTACTCGAGGTGGGGCAGTTCCCCCTTCTGGGCGTGGGAGTTGAAGTCGCAGTAGGGGCACTTCTGGACGCACCAGGGCACGTGGATATAGAGGGAGAGGGGCGGCAGTTGCAGCATGAGATTTCCAGTATTCAACAATCAAAAGGGGTCGGGTGGCCCTGGTTGTCGGTGACAACGGGCGGGGCGCCGCGAACGAAACGGGGGCCGACGGCCCCCATTGTAGATGACAACGCGGCGGGAGACAGCGCTTTAGTTGACCGCCGCCAGGGCCGCTTTGAGCTTGGCCAGCGCCTGGCCACGGTGGCTGAGCTGGTTCTTGAGCTCCGCCGGCATCTGGGCCGAGGTGCAGTCGTGATCGGGGACGAAGAACACCGGGTCGTAGCCAAAGCCGTGCTGGCCGCGCGGCTCGTCGATGATCATCCCTTCCCAGCTGGCCTGGCAGATAATGGGGGTGGGATCGTCGGCGTGGCGCATGTAGACCAGCACGCACCAGAAGCGGGCGCTTTTCAGGTAATCCGGCGCGCCCTTGAGCTCGGCCAGCAGCTTGTCGATGTTCTCCTTGTCGCTGGCACCGGCACCGGCAAAACGGGCGGAGTAGACGCCGGGGCGGCCGTGCAGCAGATCCACTTCCAGGCCGGAGTCGTCGGCCACGGCGGGCAGGCCGGTGACGCGGGCGGCGTGGCGGGCCTTGATGATGGCATTCTCGACGAAGGTGGTGCCGGTCTCGTCGGCATCGGAGACTGCAAACTCGCTCTGCGGGATCACCTGGATCTTCATATCGGCCAGCATGGCGGCCAATTCCTTCACCTTTTTCTGGTTCCCTGTTGCCAGGACAAGCTTGTTCATCACACACCTCCGCAAAAATAATCTGCGCATTCTATGCGGGGGAGGGGTTTAGTAAAAGCGCCAATTGCCCGGGATCCGGTGCCAACGGGGGATCCTGGTTCCACCCCCTGAGAGGTAGAAGAGATACATGTTTCCAGCAGGGAATAACCGAAGTGATTAAATACCATTTCAATTCATTACTCTGAGTCAGTAGACTCGCGGCCCAATCGATATTCCTAGGGCTTGAGGTGACTGATGCCATTGATTCTTTTGCTTGTACTCCTGGTGTTGTTCAGCCCGCTGGCCATCGACATCTATCTGCCTGCCATCCCCCAGATGGCCGAGCAGCTGGGGGCCGAAGTGACCCTGATGCAGGGCACCATCACCTGGTTCCTGTTCAGCATGGGGCTGGGGCAACTGCTGGTGGGGCCGCTGGCCGATCGCTACGGGCGCAAACCCATTGCCCTGGGGGGCGTGCTGCTCTATGGCCTGAGTGCCCTGGCAGCCGGCTTTGCCGCGAGCCTCGGCGAGCTGATGCTGGCGCGAGTGCTGCAAGGCTTCGGGGCCTGCGCCACCTCGGTGGCCGCCTTCTCGGTGGTCCGTGACAGCTATGGCCCCAAGAAGAGCGGTCAGATGATCTCCTATCTGAACGGTGCCATCTGCTTCATCCCCGCACTGGCGCCCCTGCTGGGTGGCTGGCTCACCGCCAAGGCGGGCTGGTCGGCGAACTTCTGGTTCATGGCGGGTTACGCCGTCGTGGTCGGCAGCTGGCTGCTGTGGCGGATGCCGGAAACCCGCCCTGAGGAGACCAGCAGTGCTGGCCCGCTCATCAGTTGGTCCCGCTACAGCCCGGTGCTGCGCTCCCCGAGCTTCCTGTTCAACGCGGCGCTGTGCATGCTGGCGATGGCGGTGATCCTCGCCTACGTGACGGCGGCGCCGGTACAACTGATGGTAACCCTGGGGCTGGACATGAGTGGCTTCAGCTACTGGTTTACCGCCAATGCGGCCCTCAACATCCTGGCCTGCTTCCTGGCCCCGCGCTTCATCGCCCGGGTAGGGCCAAGACGGACCCTGCGCATCGGCCTGCTGGTGGTGCTGCTCTCCGCCATCACCCTGACCCTGGCCATGCACATCCCGCACCCGCTGGCCATGATGGGCCCGGTGTTCCTCTCCAGCATCGGCTTTGCGATGATCCTGGGCGCCGCCGCGGGTATGGCGCTGGCCCCCTTCGGCCACTGCGCCGGGACTGCGGCCGCCCTGCTCGGCCTGTTCCAGATGAGCGGCTCCGGCGCCCTGGTGGGGATCACCGGTTGGCTGATGCCGGATCCCCTGAGCCAGCTGGCCCTGCACATGTGGCTGCTGCTGCCCCCGCTGGTGATGCTGATGACCCGCCAGGGCCGGCGCTTGTGTTTGCAATAAATCCTGTGCTCTGATGAGCACACTCAGGGGGCCTTGAGCCCCCTTCTCTTTTTCAGGCGACCCGCCTGCCTCGCATGATCACAGACCCGTGGAGAAAACCGGATGAGCCACACAATCAACGCCGCCCTGGTGGGATACGGCTTCGCAGGACAGACCTTTCACGCCCCCTTCCTGGCCACGACCCCGGGCCTGACCCTGCGCTGGGTGGTGAGCCGGGATGCCGCCAAGGTACAGGCCGCGTTGCCCGGCACCCGGGTCGGCACCCTGGAGCAGGTGCTGGCCGATGACAGCCTCGATCTGGTGGTGATCGCCACCCCCAACGACACCCACGCCCCCATCGCTCGCGAGGCCCTGCTGGCGGGCAAGCACGTGGTGATCGACAAGCCGTTCGCCCTGGATCTGGCCGAAGCGAAGGCGCTGGTCGAGTTGGCGGAGAAGCAGCAGCGGCTGCTCAGCATCTTCCACAACCGACGCTGGGACGGGGACTTCCTCACGGTGCGCCGTCTGCTGGCGGAGGGGGCGCTGGGGCAAGTCGCCCAGTTCGAATCCCACTTCGACCGTTATCGCCCCGAGGTGCGCCAGCGCTGGCGCGAGGCGGGCGGCCCGGGCTCCGGTCTCTGGTTCGATCTCGGCCCTCATATCCTCGATCAGTCGCTCCAGCTGTTCGGTCAGCCGGACTGGTTGCAGGCGGATCTGGGCAAGCAGCGCCCCGGGGCCCTGGCGGACGACTACTTCCATGTGGTGCTGGGTTATGGCGAGATGCGGGTCATTCTGCACGGCAGTTGTCTGGTGTCGGCCGTGATGCCCCGCTTCGTGGTGCACGGCAGTCAGGGCTCCTTCATCAAGTTCGGCATGGACGTGCAGGAGGAGCAGCTCAAGGAGGGCAAGCGGCCTCCGGCGGCGGACTGGGGCGTGGATCCCGCCCCCGGCCAGCTCAGCCAGATCCGGGACGGTCAGCTCGTGCAGCAGACCGTGGCTGGCGAGGCGGGGGACTACGGCGCCTACTATCGCGGCGTCTGCGCCGCCATCCGGGGAGAAGGGGAGAACCCGGTGCCGGCCGACGAGGCTCTGGCGGTGATGGCCTTGCTGGACCTGGCCCGGGAGAGCGACCAGCAGGGGCGGCGCCTGCCTTGTCAGAAGCTGTCTGACTGACGGCGTTATCCGGCAGCGCCGAGAGCCTGACAGAAAGACAATGGCTGACTGGCAATTGCCAGGTAATTGGCGATTTGTTGTGCGAATTTGGTGGTGAGTGGGTGTTTTATATTAATATTTGTCGTTGCAGCAGTGTTTCTTATCATGCCAACGAGAAAATATCATTGTGATACGCGTTTTCATCGGCCGCATATGGGGATATATTTCGCGCGCCTTCGGGCTCCAGCGGCCGGTGTGCCGACAGGAGCCGGGGCGTACAGTGATGGTCCCTGCACCATCTCTCCATCTTTTTTTGAGGGTATGCACATGAACAAAGTACTGGTAGCCGGTATCCTGGGTCTGATGTTGACCGCCTGTGGTCAGAAAGAAGAAGCTGCCGCTCCGGCTGCGACCCCGGCCGCAGACGTTGCTGCCACTGTCGAGAAAGCCGCTAGCGAAGCGTCTGCTACCGTCGAGAAGGCTGCTTCCGAAGCTTCCGCTACTGTCGAGAAGGCTGCCGCTGACGTGGCCACCAAGGCTGAAGCTGCCGTGAGCGATGCCAAGGCCAACTAAGCCAGCACCTCATTGAAAAACGGGCCCGGCGCACTCGCGCCGGGCCCGTTTTTTTATGGCCATGGCAGGGCGCTGCCCGGTCAGCCGAGGGGTTCCACCAGCAGGATGTGGGAGTCGGCCCCCACCACCTTGACCCGGCTGCCGGCCGGCAGCGGCGCGTTGCAGCGCACCGTCCAGACGGTGTCGTCCAGATGCACCCGGCTCATCCCCTGGCTGACCTCGTCCAGCAGGGTCAGCTCGCGGCCCATGTAGCTTTGCATCCGCTCGTTGATGGGAGCGGCGGCATCCAGCCCGGAGCGATCCCGGCGATGCTGCCAGCGCCACCAGGCCCAGGTGGTGAGCAGGGATTGCAGGGCGAAGAGCAGCAACTGCACCTGCCAGCCGAAGGGCCAGACCAGCAGCAAGAGTCCCACCTCCAGGGCGGCGATGCCGGTCCAGAGCAGAAAGCCCACCGACCCCATCACCTCGATGGCCAGCAGCACGAAGCCGAGCCCCAGCCAGTGCCAGTGGGTCAGCCCCTCGAACAGGGCTGTCATGATTTGCCCGCCTTGCCGTCTTTGTTGAACAGCTCGGCCATGCCCGCCACCGAGCCTATCAGGCTGCCCGCTTCCAGGGGCATCATGATGATCTTGCTGTTGGGGCCTTCACCGATGCGGGCCAGGGCCTCGGTGTATTTCTGGGCCACGAAGTAGTTGATGGCCTGCATGTCGCCCTCGGCGATCGCCTGGGAGACCATGTGGGTCGCCTTGGCTTCCGCCTCGGCGGCCCGCTCCCGCGCTTCGGCGGCGAGGAAGGCGGCCTGACGCTCACCCTCGGCTTTCAGGATCTGGGACTGCTTCTCCCCCTCGGCCTTCAAGATCTTGGACTGGCGCACCCCTTCGGCCTCCAGCACCTCGGCCCGCTTCTGGCGCTCGGCCTTCATCTGGGCGTTCATGGCTTCCACCAGGGCGAGGGGCGGGCGCACATCCTTGATCTCGATCCGGGTCACCTTGATGCCCCAGGGGGCGGTGGCGGCATCCATGGTGCGCAGCAGCTTCTCGTTGATGGTGTCGCGCTGGGAGAGCATTTCGTCCAGCTCCATGGCGCCGAGCACGGTCCGCATGTTGGTCATGGTGAGATTGCGGATGGCACTGGTGAGATCGTTGACCTCGTAGCCCGCCTTGCGGGCATCCACTACCTGCACGAAGCTGATGGCGTCGATGGTGACGTTGGCGTTGTCCCGGGAGATCACCTCCTGGGCCGGGATGTCCAGCACCTGCTCCATCATGATGATCTTGTGGCCGATGCGGTCGATGTAGGGGATCAGCAGGTTGAGGCCCGGGGAGAGGGTGCGGGTGTAGCGGCCGAAGCGCTCCACGGTCCAGTTGTAACCCTGGGGCACTATCTTGATGCCGGCACTCAGGGTGGCGAGTACCAGGAATATGAAGATCCCCAATACAATCAATGACTCATTCATGATTAAGCTCCTTATGAAACACTTTCACTAGCCTAGGGTCTGGTGCCATCCACCACAAGCAGATTCGCTTCTCTATTGCCGCCACACGGCTTTACTAATTACCAAAACGCATTAAAGAGCATTTTTTATTATTTTGAGGGATAAGCGCTCCTGCCTATAGTCGCCCCAGATGTCGCGATGCCGAGGAGCGGGCCCTGATGGATTATTTACCTATGTTTGCCAGGTTGGAAGGCCGCCCGGTACTGCTGGTGGGCGGGGGCGAGGTTGCCCTGCGCAAGGCGCGCCTGCTGCTGGCGGCAGGTGCCCGGATCACCCTGGTCTCTCCCGCGCTCGAGCCCGAGTTCCATGAATTTGCCGGTCGCTTCACCCATGTGGCGGCGCGTTTCGACCCGGCCCACCTGGCAGGGCAGATCCTGGTGGTGGCCGCGACCGACGATCTCGAGGTCAACGCCCTGGTCTACCAGAGCGCCACCGAGCGCGGTCTGTTCGTCAACCTGGTGGATGACCCCGAGCGCTCTAGCTTTATCTTCCCCTCCATCATCGATCGCAGCCCCATCGTGGTGGCCGTCTCCAGCGGCGGCAAGGCCCCCGTGCTGGTGCGCCTGTTGCGCGAGCGGCTCGAGAGCCTGCTGCCCCGCCATCTTGGCGGTCTGGCGGAGCTCTCCGGCCGGGTGCGCCGCCGGGCCAAGCAGGTGCTGGCCTCCCTCTCCGATCGCCGCCGCTTCTGGGAGCGCGCCTTTGCCTCCAACACCCTGGCCGGTCTGATTGAGAAAGCCGATTGGCAGGGTGCCGAGCAGTGGCTGAACGAGGGACTGGACAAAGCCCGTACCGAAGTGGGAGAAGTGGTGCTGGTAGGGGCGGGCCCGGGAGATCCTGGCCTGCTGACCCTCAAGGCGCTGCAACAGATCCAGCAGGCCGAAGTGGTGCTCTATGACCAGCTGGTCTCCCCCGAGATCCTGGACCTGGTGCGCCGCGACGCCACCCTGGTGTCGGTCGGCAAGAAGGCGGGTGCCCACAGCGTGCCCCAGGAAGAGACCAACCGCCTGCTGGTGGAATATGCCAAAGCGGGCAACCGGGTGGTGCGCCTCAAAGGGGGCGATCCCTTCATGTTCGGCCGTGGTGGCGAGGAGCTGGAAGTGCTGGCCGAGGAGGGCATCCCCTTCTCCGTGGTGCCCGGCATCACCGCCGCCGCCGGTGCCACCGCCTATGCGGGCATTCCGCTCACCCACCGCGACCATGCCCAGAGTGCCGTCTTCATCACCGGCCACTGCCAGAAGGAGGGCAAGGAGCCCGACTGGCAGCAGCTTGCGGCCACCAACCAGACCCTGGTCATCTACATGGGGCTGATGCGCTCCGAGCATATCCAGCAGCAACTGGTGAGCCATGGCCGACGCGCCGCCACCCCTATCGCCATCATCGAGCGGGGCACCACCGCCCGTCAGCGGGTGCTGACCGGCACCTTGGCGGATCTGGCCGAACTGGCCCAGCAGGCGGTGAGCCCCTCCCTCATCGTCATCGGTGAAGTGGTGGCACTGCGCCAGCAACTCGCCTGGTTTGGCGAACAGGGGCAAGGGCAGGAGGCAGAAAGCGGCCACGAGCTCAAGCTGGTGAGCCTGGCCTGAGAGGCGAGACCCGAATCGATTTGACGGTGCGGCCAAGGCGGCACCGAACTGAACCAACACCGCGCCCCGAGCAGGTGCGATAGCAATGAACCGAGGACCCAGACATGGACCGTGAAAGACTTACCCACTTGCAACAGCTGGAAGCCGAGAGCATCCATATCATCCGCGAGGTGGCCGCCGAATTTGAAAACCCGGTGATGATGTACTCCATCGGCAAGGACTCCTCCGTCATGCTGCACCTGGCCCGCAAGGCCTTCTACCCGGGCAAGATCCCCTTCCCCATGCTCCACGTGGACACCAACTGGAAGTTCAAGGAGATGATCAAGTTCCGGGACGAGACCGCCAAAAAGTTCGGGCTGGATCTCATCGTCCACAAGAACCCGGACGGTCTGGCCATGGACATCAACCCCTTCGTGCACGGCAGCAGCAAGCACACCGACATCATGAAGACCGAGGGGCTCAAGCAGGCGCTCAACAAATACGGCTTCGACGCCGCCTTCGGTGGTGCCCGTCGCGACGAGGAGAAATCCCGTGCCAAGGAGCGGGTCTACTCCTTCCGTGACAAGTCCCACCGCTGGGATCCGAAGAACCAGCGCCCGGAGCTGTGGCGCGTCTACAACAGCCAGGTCAACAAGGGGGAGAGCATCCGTGTCTTCCCGCTCTCCAACTGGACCGAGCTGGACATCTGGCAATACATCTATCTCGAGAACATCGACATAGTCCCGCTCTACTTCGCGGCCATGCGCCCCGTGGTGGATCGCGGCGGCATCAAGATCATGGTGGATGACGATCGCATGCCCATCGGCCCGGAAGACGAAGTGAAGCAGGAGCTGGTGCGCTTCCGTACCCTCGGCTGCTACCCGCTGACCGGGGCCATCGAATCCAATGCCACCACCTTGCCGGAGATCATCGAAGAGATGCTGATCACCACCTCGAGCGAGCGGCAAGGGCGGCTCATCGACCACGATCAGGCCGGCTCCATGGAGCAGAAGAAGCGTCAGGGCTATTTCTAAAAAAATGTTCTAAGGAATCGCAACATGAACAACCACATTCAGACCGCTATCAGCGAACAGGGCATTGAAGCCTACCTGCACGCCCAGCAGCACAAGAGCCTGCTGCGTTTTCTCACCTGCGGCAGCGTGGACGACGGCAAGAGCACCCTCATCGGCCGCCTGCTGCACGACTCCCAGCAGATCTATGAAGATCAGCTCAAAGCGCTGGAGTCCGACAGCCAGAAGCTCGGCACCACCGGCGAGAAGCTGGACCTGGCCCTGCTGGTGGACGGCCTGCAGGCGGAGCGCGAGCAGGGCATCACCATCGACGTGGCCTACCGCTATTTCTCCACCGCCAAGCGCAAATTCATCATCTCGGACACCCCGGGCCATGAGCAGTACACCCGCAACATGGCCACCGGCGCCTCCACCTGCGATCTGGCCATCATCCTGATCGACGCCCGCAAAGGGGTGCTGGATCAGACCCGCCGCCACAGCTTTATCGCGAGCCTGCTCGGCATCAAGCAGTTCGTGGTGGCAGTGAACAAGATGGACCTGGTGGAGTTCAGCCAGGAGGTGTTCGATCGCATCAGCGCCGATTACCGCGAATTCGCCAAGAAACTCAGCGTCGACACCATCCACATCGTGCCGGTCTCGGCCCTGGACGGTGACAACGTGGTGAACCCGAGCGACAAGCTGGCCTGGTATCAGGGCGAGACCCTGCTCTCCTTGCTGGAGTCTGCCGAAGTGGAGCGCGAGCTGGAGCGCCACCCGGTGCGCCTGCCGGTGCAGTACGTGAACCGCCCCAACCTCGATTTTCGCGGCTTCGCGGGCACGCTCGCCTCCGGCATCCTGCGGGTGGGCGACAAGCTGGCGGTGTTGCCGTCGGGCAAAGAGAGCACGGTCACTCGCATCGTCACCTTCGACGGGGATCTGGAGTACGCCCTGCCGGGTCAGGCCATCACGGTCACCTTCGCGGACGAAATCGACATCAGCCGGGGCGACCTGCTGGTGGATGCGGCGAAAAAGCCCCAGGTGACCCAGAACGTGCTGGCTCACATCGTCTGGATGGGGGAAGAGTCCCTGCAACCGGGCCGGGTCTATGACGTCAAGCTGGCCACCAAGAAGAGCCGTGGCCAGGTGGAGGCCATCCGCCACCGCATCGAGATCAACAAGCTCGACGAGCTGCCCGCCTCCGAGCTCAAGCTCAACGAGATCGGCCTGTGCGAATTCAGCCTGACCGACCCGGTGGCGTTCGACCCCTACAAGGAGATCCGCGACACCGGCAGCTTCATCCTCATCGACCGGCTGACCAACGTCACCGTCGGTGCCGGCATGATAGTGGAAGGGCTGGCGGCCAAGGTGATGGCAGGGCAGTACAGCGAGTTCGAAGTGGAGCTCAACGCCCTGGTGCGCAAGCACTTCCCCCACTGGCAGGCGCTGACCATCAGCAACGATTCCGGCAAGGAGTAAGCCCATGACCTGGCAACAATCCCTGGTGCTGGGTCTGCTGGCTGCCCTCGTCGCCCTGCTGATCCAGGGCAAACTCCGGCCGGCGCTGCTCTTCTCGGGCGCCGTGCTCATCACCTATCTGAGCGGCCTGGCGGACATCAACGCCGTGGTGGCGGGCTACACCAACAGCGCCCTGCTGACCCTGGTGCTGTTGCTGCTGGTGTCGCTCGCGGTGGAGAAGACCCGGGTCATGAGCTGGTTTGCCAACCTGGTGGGCACCGGCTCCTTCAACAAGGTGCTGGTGAAGGTGTGGTTTTCCACCGCCTTCCTGTCGGCGTTCGTCAACAACACCGCCGTGGTGGCGTCCATGCTGGGGGCGGTCAAGCGCAACCCCAACCATGCGCCCTCCCGGCTGCTGTTGCCCATGTGCTTCGCGGCGACCTTTGGCGGCGTGCTGACCCTGATCGGCACCTCCACCAACCTCATCGTCAACAGCTTCCTCATCAAGATGGGGGCCAAGCCGCTCGGCATGTTCGACTTCTTCATGGTGGGGGCGGGGACCCTGCTGACTGGCCTCATCGCCGTGCTGCTGTTTGCCCGCCATCTGCCGGAGCAGGACACCGAGATGAGCCGGGAATCCGGCTATTTTCTCGAAGCCAAGGTGGGCCCCGGCTCGCCGATGGCCGGGCGCAGCGTCAAGGAGAACGGCCTGCGCAGCCTGAAAAGCCTCTATCTTGCCGAGATCATCCGGGGCAGCCAGGTGATCTGCCCGGTGCAGCCGGAACACGAGCTGCACGAGGGGGACATGCTGCTGTTCTGCGGCGACGTGGAGAGCGTCGGCGTGTTGCAGGAGCTCAAGGGGCTGGATCTCTACGGCCAGCACCGTCTCAACGGCCAGCACCTGGTGGAGGTGATCGTCAGCCACAGCTCGCGCCTGGTGGGGCAGACCATCAAGGATGCGGAGTTTCGTACCCACTTCGATGCGGTGGTGCTGGCGGTGCGCCGGGGCGAGACCCAGCTCACCGGCGGCCTCGGCCAGATTGAACTGCACGCAGGGGATACCCTGCTGCTGGCCCCCGGCCCCAAGTTTGCTGGCAACAAGTCCCTCTCCCGGGAGTTCGTGGTAGTGAGCGGGCTGGAGGCCTCCACCCGGCTCGATGCCACACGCAGCGCCGCCGTGGTGGCGGGGTTCCTCGGGGTGCTGACCCTGTCGGTGTTCGATCTGGTGCCGCTCTTCAAGGGGCTGCTGGTGATGCTGGTGGTGCTGCTCTTCTCCCGCATCCTGACCCTGGACGAGATCCGCCGCCGCTTTCCGCTGGATATCTGGCTGGTGGTGGGCGGGGCGCTCGCCATCGCCGATCAGCTGGAGAAGAGCGGCCTGGCCAAGCTCATCGCCGACTGGCTGATGGGGGAGTTCAACGGGGCCAGTCCCTTTATCGCCTTCGTGGGGATCTATCTGTTTACTCTGGTGCTGACGGAGTTGATGAGCAACAACGCGGCGGCGGCGCTGGCCTTCCCCATGGGATTCCAGCTGGCGCTCAGCATGGATGTCTCCACCATGCCGTTCATTCTGGCGGTGCTGTTCGGGGCGAGCTCCAGCTTTATCCTGCCCTACGGCTACCAGACCAACCTGATGGTCTATGCGGCGGGCAACTACAAGATGCCGGATTATCTCAAGCTGGCCCTGCCGGTCTCCCTGGCCTACAGCCTCGGGGTGATCGTCATGGTGCCCCTGCTGTTTCCGTTTTAAGGTCTGATACCGGGGGATGTGTTAAGGGCTGCTTATGTTAACGCAGCTTTTATCAAGTCTGCTTATGATGCAGGGGAGTGCCAGGGCACTGGCATCCAGGCGTGAGCGCCAATCAGGGGGGGTTGCATGCGCAATCTCAGGGCATCAGCACCTTGCCGCCTCATCGCGAGGCGGCTCCCCGCGGTAGCGGACAGTGTCAGTATTGAGGTGTGAGCGCCAATCAAGGAGTGTTGGATGAGCAATATCGTGTGGCATCAGCATGCCGTCGACAAACAGAGCCGGGCCGAGCAGAAGGGGCAAAAGCCGCTGGTGATCTGGTTTACCGGGCTCTCCGGGGCGGGCAAGTCCACCCTGGCGGGGGCGCTGGAGCAGGCGCTGGCCGCCTCGGGCAAGCACACCTATCTGCTGGATGGGGACAATGTGCGCCACGGCCTGTGCGGGGATCTCGGCTTCGATGACGCCGCCCGCCAGGAGAATATCCGCCGGGTCGGCGAAGTGGCAAAACTGATGGTGGATGCGGGACTTATCGTCCTCACCGCCTTTATCTCGCCGTTCCGTGCCGAGCGACAACTGGTGCGCAATCTCCTGGGTGAAGGGGAGTTCGTCGAGGTGTTTGTGGATGCGCCGCTCGCAGTCTGTGAAGAGCGCGACCCCAAGGGGCTCTACAAGAAGGCGCGGGCAGGGGAGATCCGCAACTTTACCGGCATCGACTCCGCCTACGAGGCCCCGGAGCAACCCGAGGTCCATCTGCTGAACGCCGGCAAGCCGGTGGAAGCCTTGGTGGATGAGCTGCTGACGGCTCTGCGGCAGCGGGGGTTAATCGATTAAGGTCGATTGTCTGCGTTGAGTGTTGATAAACAAGGGGGGCGTTTGCCCCCTTGTTTATTGTCTACCAACTATGTAGTGGTCTAACCATCACGGACACCATTTTAGGTGGTACAGTCGCCACCATGACCTAACGTTGAGTTAATCGGCGCACGGAATACCGCGAAGCGATATGTAGGGCGTCGGTGTTGAGCGCAGTGTTCGGCGTCATAGGCGATGTGGGCCAGTGGCTAATCAAAAGGTCACCCTTGCGGGTCGCGTGATTTCAGGGTTTCCCAATTCCCGGCATGAAAGTGGGAGCCAACCTGTTTTCTGATCGCGGGAGAGAGGCGTTTGATAATGTCGGTAGCCTTTCGCTTGGCGGTGCTAAGACGGTCCTCTTCCGCTGTAGCGATCGGGACAGCTTCCCATGCTTGCGTTAGCACTCGTTCAATGCCAGCTTTGACTCGATCCTCAAAACTACTAGAAAGCTGCGCCAGTACGTGCCCCGCCTCAGCGATTGATCGGGCTTGTGGAGCAGGTGTCGGTACGTATGGCTTAGCGCGCGGTCTAGGCGGCGGGGCGGGGTTGAGGAATTCGCGGAGCATGTTGAAGGAGACTTGCTCAGGCCTGAGCAGGGCCTTCAGGAACGGGTCTTGTAGTTCGCGACCTGCTTGGACGACAGCGGTTGTCAGCCAAACGACAGCTTCTTCGAAGTTCTTCGGATGAGGCGTGCCGATCTTGTCGGCCTCGCGGTCATACTTTTCGAAGTAGCCGAGGGCTTTGGAGTCAGAGGTTGTGAGCCGGCCAAGATACGCAGCGGCACGCCGGGCGCGGGCAAACGGACAGTCGGGCAGAGGTTTCGAGAGCTTGCCGAAGGCGACACCGAGGCCCGCACAACTCAACTTGGCTTGCTCGGTGGTGATTGGCGCTGTCTTTAGGTGATCCGCGAGTGACAAGCCCTGTAGCCATGCATCAGCGGCGCGGCGTGTGGCATCGTTCCCGGCTGAGCCTTCAGCCACGCCCCACTCATACCAATAGCCTCGCACATCGGACTGAAAATCGACCTTGGACGAGAGGGAGCCGATGTTTTGCCGGAACATCTCCACGGCAGCCGGACGGTCGCCCGCATTTCGGTAGATCTTGCCGAGGTCAACAAGAGCGCAAAGCCGGTCAGGCTCCGCTGTGGTACGCGCCTTCGCCGCCGCGACGGCTATTTCCTTTCGGCGTTGCTCGGTGAACTGCTGCGGTAGTTCGCGTTGTAGCCGTGGGCCCGCGTGAACAATCTTGGCGTGTGTTTGACGACTGACTCCACCGTCCTTGCTCGTTTGCACAGTCTGCCTGACAATGGCACGCCAAACCTCCGCAATATCCACGCCGATATCTTGTTCTGCGGCTACCAAAATGGTGGCGGCCACCTTGGTATGTCGGGTCAGCACATGGCCCGCACTTCGGACGGCGGCGGCTTCTTCGCCGAGTGGAATGACGACAAGCGTCTGAACCCAATCCCGCTCAACACCAAGCAAGTCAGCGAGAACATTTTCATCAATGCCAGGGATACCGACCGCGTGACACGCAGCGACGTAAAGGAGTGCGTCGAACAAGCTGCGGTTGCTGTTCGCAATCTGAACTTCCCTCAATCGGCTAAGCAAGGCGACAACGTGATTCCTCAAACCGACTGGCCCGAAACGCACGGCGAGCAATCCACCAAAGAATGAGCCTTCGTCACGGGCGCCAGCGGCTCCATGAACAGCGGCAAGGAGTGCGGCAATCTGCCGCTCGGGACTCGAAAGGGTTGCGAGCTCGCGCAATCCGTCGTTGCCATATTTTCGCCACGCTTCAATCAGAATGTTCGCGTCGCCGTCCCGCAATTCACGAAGAAGGATGTCGGGATGCTGCTTCAGCAATGTGCCCCAAGACTGGCGGTCACCGTGGAAGTGGCGCCAGTCGGTGTCGCGGGAGGCGAGGAGGAAGTGGACATGGGAGCGTCCCGCTTCGTGGAGGAGGCGGGATGCTTCGCTGAGGTCATGAATTAGATTTTCAGCATCATCGGCGACGACGAGCCAGTGTTTGGTCGGATCCAAAGTGTGGATGTGCTCAGGGGGCAGGCCGACACGAGGAGTCGTGCGCCACAGGACATTCCACCCACCGTCCTTCGCCGCTGCGGCAGCCGATTGCAGGAGAAGCGTGGTCTTGCCTTCGCCTCCGGCGGCACGAATGAGTTGAAGCGAACAGGCGGCTTTGGAACTCCGGGCTTCCGCGAGGCGGCGTCCGATTTCTGCGACTGCGGCCCGGCTAGGAATGTCTGCGCAAGTCGCGTGCCGCCAAGTGGGTGTCGCGCCGTCGAAGTATCGGACGACCTCTTCAGGTCTGAGCGGTGGCAATATTCTCAGGTAAGCGGCATCTACGAGTTCCCATCCGGCTAGCGGCGAAACGACCGAGGGAACTGCGACAGCTGGCGTCATGCCCCGTAACGTCGAAAGGATTTCACCGAAGATGCTGTGGCAATCGATGCCTCCGAATGCCCGGAAACGATTCATGACGGTGGCGGGTTCGACGGCAGCGAGCAGCTTCCCGTATTTGGCCTTCACCTTGTCGACGTCGGACTCATAGAAGCACCAGATAACATCAAGCGGTGCCTGCTCGTCGTTCATGAGTTCGATGAGCGCCTGGGTGAAGACGTCATCCCAACCACCGTAGGCAGCGACGATGAGCGTGCGTCTTTGGAGGAGGCGTTGCAGGGATTTTGTCAGCTTTTGTCGAGGGTTGGTTAGTTGCGCCTGAGTATGTAGCGTGTCTGAGTCGCGCCAGTAGCCATGTAGATGAACGACAGTGCACATGCCGAGCTCATCCTCGGCAGCACCAGCTAAGGTTCCGTCAACAGCCAGAACGCGCCGACCAGATCGGCCGCCAGCGTTCCGAACTGCCAAGGATATGAGCGGATCGAAGTTGGTGGTCAGAATAGGACCAAGGAAGCGCTCGTTTGCTCTAGCCACCATCTCACCGAGGCTCGCCGTGCCCAAAGGAATACTCCATTCGTCTGGCTGTCCGTCCGTTCCCTTCGGTGGTTCGCCGACTCCAGCCTTTCGGGCTTTTAGGACAGCGGTCTGGATAACGTCGTTGATGGCATCTTGTCCTGCGTTCTTGCCGAGCCACTTCATCGCCTCTTGGTAAGCGTCACCACCCGTTTTGCCAGCCAGCGCAGTCTCAAAACGCGGTAGGGCAAAGGCAACTCGGTCACGAATCTCAGCTCGAACAAAATCGAGGATTTCGGTGACGCCCGGCACCCCGATACCGTCCTTCAGCGAAAGAGGCGATCCAACAAGAAACGCCACAGGACGCTTCGTAGCGAGGGCGGCGGTGAGCAGCTCCTCTTTTGTGAGTAAATCAAGTGACATCGACGTCCCCCGCGATTGGATATTGGTGTCTATTTGGTACAAGTTTGATTAACGCTACTTCAGTCGTATCTAGGCAACACGCGATGATTGGGCCAGACGACAGGCGCAGTGAGACGGTTCAAGCGAGCTTTCATTGATTCATTGGGGTTTGGCAGATACCTATGACGCCGAACAGTGATTAGATGGAGGATACGGTACTAACACATTAATACCGCCTTCCATCTAACTCCATTTCGCTCTGATAGGGAATATGAGAAATGACATTTTAAATCAATTGATTGCATGAGAGTCTTTGAAGCTGAACGTGTTCGCTTGACGTCCTCTATTTGCGTAACCATTGCCACTGTTTAGAAAGACAGCGAATGCATTGGCCTAGCTCATGGTTGACTCTAATGAGAGGCCTCCAAGCGGCTATGTTACCGAACGGAACTTGGTAAGGAAGGGGGAGATTGTAGCTTTCTGAGCAAGATCAATAAATTAATAAATAACGCACGGTGATATAACCGCTTAACCGCAGCGGCCCATCAACACAGAGGAAAATCGGACGTTGAAGCAGCAGTGTCGTCTCTTGTTGGCGGGCATTAAAAAAACCTATGGGCCTGCTGGTCCATAGGGTTTTGCTGCGGTGATGGTTTGTGTAGTGGTTATCTGGCTTGGCGCACCGGAACGGCACGGGTGGCAGCCACTTCGTAGCGGCTTTGGCTCGCCGGGGCGGTTTTCTGGAACTGGCGTACCAGCCGCTCCAGGTCCCCGAGCTGCTTCACGAGCGCAATGATGCCCTGCACGGCGTGGCGGCTGCCCTGGCTGGAGTCATCGGCCAGACGCTTGATGTCCAGCACGCTGTGGTGGATGTCCTGGGTGACCAGGGATTGCTCCTGCACCGCCTGGGCTATCTGGTTGCTGCCTGCGGTCACCTGCAACAGGCGTTCGCTTATCTGTTGCAGGATATCGCCGGTGGCGGCGGCCTTGAGGCGGCAACTGGCGGAGAGCTGTTCCCCTTGCGCCATGGCCTGCTGGGCATCGTCGGCGCTGGCCTGCAAGAGGCTTATCATCTGCTGGATCTCGCCGGTGGAGGATTGGGTCTTGATGGCCAGGGTGCGGATTTCGTCCGCCACCACCGAGAAGCCGCGACCGGACTCGCCCGCCCGGGCCGCCTCGATGGCCGCATTGAGGGCCAGCAGGTTGGTCTGGTTGGCGATGTTGTTGATGACGTCCAGGATGCCGTCGATGGCGCGGCACTGGCTGGCCAGCGCCTCTATCACGGCGCGGGAGGTGAGCAGCTCGCCGTGAACCCCTTCCACCGCCGCCACGGTATCGAGCACGCTGCGATTGCCCTCCCGAAACAGCACGGCGGTGTTGTCCAGACTGTCCGAGGAGGCGCTCGAGCTGTGGGAGACCTCGCGAATGGACGCCGTCATCTCGGTGATGGCGGTCGCCACCTGGTTGGTCTGGGCCTGCTGTTGCTGCAGGTTGCCGGTGATGGACTCGGCATTGTTCAGATCCGTCTGCGCCGCCTGCACGATCTGCTGGCAGGTCTGCTGGGTGCGGGCCAGCACCGCATTGAACTCGGCCTGGTTCATCTTCATGGCGAGCTCGACGGCAGCCAGACGATCGACCCGGCCGGTATACAGCAGTTGCATCAAGGGGTTGTCGAAACGGTGGCGGGCCAGGGTCTCCAGCCGGGCGAGGCGCCGGGAGAGGATCTGGCAGATGACGAGCGCAACCACCAGGGGCAGGGCGCCGATGAGCAGTGGCCAGCCCGGGCCGTGCTGATAGCCGAGGGTGACCAGACTGGCCAGCAGTGCCATCAGGCAGAGGTGGATCCCCAGGGTGTGGCAGCAGGTGGGCAGGCGCAGGGCCCGGGGGGTCTTGCCGCGGCGCATCTCTTCATAGACCCGCTCCGCACGCTGTTTGATCGCGTCGTCCGGCGCCGTGCGCACAGACTGGTACTCCACCACCTTGCCGCTTGCGTCCTGAATGGGGGTGACGAAGGCGTTGACCCAGTAATGATCCCCGTTCTTGCAGCGGTTTTTGACCGGGCCCATCCAGCTTTTGCCTTCCCGCAGATGGCGCCACATGTCGGCAAACGCCTGGGGCGGCATGTCGGGGTGGCGGACCAGGTTGTGGGGAGCCCCTTGCAGCTCCTCCAGGGTGAAGCCGGCTATCTGGCAGAACTCGTCGTTGGCATAGGTGATGCGGCTCTCCAGATCCGTGGTGGAAATCAGGTTCTGTTGCGACGGGTAGAGGCGCTCACGCTGGGTAACGGGTTGATTGACTCTCATGGTACTTCCTGCCTGACAGAGGAAAGAGAGTCTGGTTGCAATTCGTACACCAGAGTGCCCAAAAACGCTTAAATTGCGCTCTATATGTCTCTTTTGCGCTCAAACCCGTAGTGGGGGGAACATGGCCCGGGCTCGCGTCCGCCCCTGCCGTCAGGATTCGCTTTTTGGGAGCCGTTTTGGCAATGGCGGGGCGGGTTTCGCAATTTGGCAAGGCGGGGCCGGGGCCTCCGCCAGCCTCAGACGGGCAGATCCGGCTCGCTGACCGGGGCCGGTATCTGGGTCTCTATCTGCAGATGGGTGGAGAGCAGGGTCTTCAGATCCTGCAGGTACTCCTCCAGGGGGGGCTCGTCCAGCAGCAGGGCAAGCTCGTTGCCTACGGGGGTGAGCCGGTAATAGAGCAGGGTGAGGTTGCTCTGGCGTTGGCGCAGACGCCAGCGCTGGTTGCCAAAGGCCAGCTCGACCCCGTCGGCGGGCAGGGGGCCGGATTCGAGTTCGCCACGGTGCAGCAGCCCGAGATCGCACAACAGCAGCAGGGCGCTGTAGGGCACCCGGTATTTGCCGAGCCCCATTCGGGTGACCTTGGCGCGACTGAGCAGGCTGGCCCCCTTGTGCATGCCCAGCAGCAGACGCTGCTCGTCGCTGCCCTCGTAGTGGCAGGAGAGGGCGCAGATGCGCTGGAACAGCTGGGCTTCGCGCTGGGTCATCTCCTTGAGGGTGTTGAGGGCCCGGATGGAGAAGCGGCCCGGGGTCGCCACTTCCAGGGCGAAGATGCGGCCCCACAACTGCTGCATGGGGGTCATGCTGATGTCTTCGGCCAGTTGCAGGAAGCGGGTGAGCCAGTCGCTGTCTATCTCGCCGCCGGCGGCAGTCTCTTCGCAGTGGCGCGCGGCCATCACCATGATGGATTCCAGATTGCGCTGGCGGGTGGCCTGCTCCGCCAGCTGGCGGAAGGTGGCGCGCTGCTCGAAGGTGCTGTCGCTGTTGCGGGTGAGCATGCCATCGATGCCGCGGCTGCGGGCCAGGCGCAGGGTCTGCTCCTGGCTGCTCAGGATGGAACTCTCTTTCTTGGGGGGCAGGTCAGCCATGCTGGCTCCGTGATGGCAAGGTCTGGTAGTGAATGTTACTCCAACCAGATCCATGAACAATCCCTTTGCCGGGGTCGTCACGGGATAAAAAAATGGCCTCCCGGGGGAGGCCATCAGGGGCTCACTCTTCGTAGACGCTGACCTCGACCGCGTCCATGGAGTAGGAAGCGGTGGCCATCTCGTGGCTGGAGCTGACGGTGTGCATCTTGCCCTTGACCCAGATGGCGTCCCAGAGGTCATCCACCGGCGCCCCCTTGGGGTAGCTCACGTAGATCACCTGGTTGGTGGGCGGGGGCGGCACGTGAATGCAGGCACCGAAGTAGGGGACCAGCAGGAAGGCGGTGATGGTCTTGGCATCCCCTTCCAGGGGCACCACGAACCCGGGGATCCGCACCTCCTGATTGTCCAGCTTCTTGTTGACGCCCCCCACCGGCTGCGGCACCGAGGAGAAGTCGCCATCATGGCTGACCTGGGGCGGTGGCAGCAGTTTTTCCCCCTCCGGGATGAGGATATCCCAGTCGATGGTCTTGTAATCTGCGGCCATGGCAGGCAGTACCAGCAGGCTGGCCAGCAGCGCCACTATTTTCCACTTCATCATCTGTTCTTCTCTCTTGGTCGGATGCGTCGGGTCAGACGCGAATGCTCATGCCTTCGCTCAGGCTGTAGCGGTAAGCGCGGGCGGCAGGCAGCAGCCCGATCACCATGCCCGCCAGCCAGACCAGGCCCAGCAGTTGCCACTCATAGGCGCTCGGCAGACCCAGGCTCATTTGCAGGCCATAGTGGCTGAGCAGCCAGGGGCTAGCAAGCCCCTGACCGAGATAGAGCGCGGCCACCCCGAGGGCGATGCCCGCCGTGGTGAGCGCCATCGCCTCCAGCGCCAGCAGCAGGAAGAGGTGGGCAGGGCCCGCCCCCAGGGAGCGCAGAATGGCGAGCTCGCGGCGCCGCTCGTTGAGGCCGGCGAGCAGGGTGGTCAGCATGCCGATGAGGCCCGCCACCACCACGAAGCCCGCGATCACCGACAGGGCGGTCTCCGCCACGCTCATCAGCCCCCAGAGCTCCTGCAGAGCGGCTCCCGGCAGGATGGCCATCAGGGGCTCTCTGGGATAGGTGTTGACGCTGCGCTGCAACTGGAACGCCAGGATCCGGTTGCTCAGCCCCACCATGAAGGCGGTGATGGTCTTGGGGGTGAGATCCAGCGCCATCGCCTGTTCCGGGGTCACGTTCTTGCTGTGACGACCGGTGTCCCAGCCCAGATGGATCGCCTCTATGCCCGCCAGCGGCACATGAATGGTGCGATCGATGGGGGTGCCGGTGGGGGCTAGGATCCCCACCACTTTGAACGGCATGTTGTCATGCTGGCTGAACGAGGTGTTGCCGGCGCCATGGGCGATGACGATGGATTGATCCAGGTGATAGCCGAGCTTTTCGGCCACCTGGGCACCCAGCACCGCTTCAAACGGTGTTTCGAAGGGGCGGCCTTCGCGCAGGACGAGCGCCTGCTGCTGGCCGTACTTCAGGTGGGTGAAGTAGTCCCCGTTGGTGCCGAGCACGCGAAACCCCTTGTGGGAGTCGCCAAGGGAGAAGGGGATGGTCCAGGCGATACCGGGCCTGGCCTTGATGGCCTGGTAGGAGTCCCAGCCCACGTTGTTGGTGGGGTTGCCGATGCGAAACACCGAATAGAGCAGCAGGTTCACCTGGCCGGAGCGGGCGCCGACGATGAGATCGGTGCCGGAGACGGTGTTGGCGAAGCTGTCCCGTGCCTGACTGCGCACCCGCTCCACCCCGAGCAGCAGGGTGACGCTGATGGCGACGGCCAGCAGGGTGAGCCCGGCGGTGAGGCGACGGGCCCAGAGACTTTGCAGGGCGAGTTTCAGCATGAAAGCCTCCGCAGTGAAGGGGAGATGGCCGGACGGGCTGCGAGATGATGGCGTGTGGTCATGCCGCCCTCCGGTTGAGCTGTTGCAGGTTCTCCACCCGGGGGAAGAGGGGCTCCAGATAGGGATCGTGACTGACGAAGACCAGGGTAGACCCCTGCTTGTCGCACTCCTCGAACAGCAGCCGGATGAAGGCGGCCCGGTTGTCGGTGTCCAGGGCCGAGGTGGGCTCGTCGGCGATCACCAGAGGAGGGGAGCCTATCAGGGCGCGGGCGGCGGCGACTCGCTGCTGCTGGCCGATGCTGAGGGCGTGGACGGGGCGATGGAGTGCCTCATCCGGCAGTTGCAGTTCTGCCAGCAGGCGGCGCGCCTCCTGCTCGGGGCTCCCTGTCAGGCGGGCCCGCTTGGCGGGTGAAAAGGTGAGGGCAGCGGTGACGTTGTCCTGCACCGAGAGAAACGGCAGCAGATTGAACTGCTGGAAGATGTACCCCAGATTGGCCGCCCGGAACTGGTCACGGGCGCGGCCGGAAAGCCGGGCCAGGGGCTGGCCCAGCACCTCCAGGGTGCCGTGGTTGGCGGTCTGGATACCGGCCAGCAACCCGAGCAGGGTGGACTTGCCACAACCCGATGGGCCCTTGATGAAGACGCGCTCACCCTCGTGGATGCGAAGGGCGGGCAGATCGAGGACGGCTTCGTGACCCGGCCAGGCAAAGGCCAGATCACGGATCTCAACCACGGCATGTTTCATGGTGTTACCAGCCCAGTTTGTTGGCGGACGGAGTCAGTTCGGCGGCGGTCTGGCCGGTGGGCAGTATGCCCTGCACGCTCAGCTTCTCCAGGCTCGGGTAGAGGCTGAACAGGGTGGCCTCCAGCCCGGTGAGCTTGGCCGGGGTAGCGCAGGTATAGGTGTACATGGCTCCCATGTCCGCATGGCTCGCGTCGTCGTGATGGTGTTCATCGTGAGCGCCATCAGCCTTGTCGTGCTCGTGCTCGTGCTCGTGCTCGTGCTCGTGCTCGTGCTCGTGCTCATGGTCATGGTCATGGTCATGATCTTCCTTGGCGGCCTGCAGCTCCTGCTGGGTCAGCTTGCAGCCGGCGGCCGGGTCGAAACGGAAGAGGGCGTCGGGCTGCTGGAGGCGGGCCACCGCCTTGGCATACTGCGCTTTCTCCTCATCGGTGTTGGCGGCATGCTCGAAGCCCACCAGATCGGCGGCAGGGGCCTGCAACTCGATCATCAACTGGTTGCCGTCGAGTACCAGGTTGAGGTGGCCGTGACCGTGCTCATGGGCACCGTGGCTGTGGCTTTCGTGTTCGTCGTGATTGGCCTGGGCGCCGAAGGCGGCAGCGGCCAGCAACAGGGTGACTGCTTTCATCGTTAATCCTTTTGAATAAATAGAGAAAAGATTGGTTCAAAAAAAGAAACAATGAAGGGGCGGTGGGGCGCGGATACGGCGATGTCCCGTGGTGCCGGTGGCCGCCCTCGGTTGGGGAGTGCCGATATACCGGTCGATGCCAGAGGAGAGGGGAGGGAGAACGGGGGTCGGCGTCAGTGCCAGCTTGCCATCCAGATGCAGGACGCAGAGGGTGCAGGCATGACCGTGATCGGGCAGGGCTGCTTCAAGAGGGTGCTGTGCCAGCGCCGGTTGCATCCACAACCAGCCCAGCAGCAACACCCAGATTGTCAGTGTGGAACGACCCATAGACCCTTGTGGAAAGGGCGCCATCAGCGCCCTTCTCTCTGATTCAGAGATGGGACTGGATGAGCCCCATCACCTTGGTTATCTCGGCGGCATCGAGCTGGCCATCTTTGGCAAACAGCACCTTGCCCTCTTTATCCAGCAGTATGATGGCCGAACTTTCCGGGGTGAGCGCCCAGGCGTTGCGGGCCATCCCCTTGGCATCCAGCACCATGGCGGACCAGGGGAACTCTTTCTTGCTGTCCTCGGCACTGCTCTTCACGAAACCGGACGTGCCCCAGATGGCGTCATTGCTGTTGATGATGGTGACGGTCTGGTACTTGTCGTGGGGTAGCTTGGCCGCCTTGATCGCCTCGATCATGGGGGCATTGAGCTCCTTGGCGCTGGAGCGACCCGCGATGTGCTGGATCAGGAAGACCTTGCCGGTCAGGACCTTGCTCTGCCAGGGCTGATAGCTGATCTCCTTCTCCTTGAGCACCAGCTCCCCCTTGTCGCTGATGTTGACCAGCGGCACCTGGGTTGATTCCTTGATGTTGTGGGCCATGACCAGGGTTGGCAGCAGCGCCAGAGTAAGCACGAGATGTTTCATCCGGATGACACTCCTTTGTGATGTTATAACGATTTTTGGGTCGAGGGAATGGGACCCTGAACATCCTAAACTGATCGGATCTGTTTAAAAAGTGTTAAATAATGCAGGGTGCGACGGTGATCTTGTCAACATGGGCGCCATCCCCCCAATGACGGCGGCAAGGATGGCATGTCATCCATCAAAAGCAAGTGATGGTCAGAAGAGGCTAGTAGAGCGGTTCGCTGATCAAGGGAATCTGGGCCATCGTCATCTGCTGGGCCAGCAGGGGAGAACCGGTGAGCAGCACGTGGCGCTGATTGCCGATCACCAGGGTGTCTCCCTCAAGGCCGCTGTCGGCCGTGATGGCGAGCCAGGCCGGCGAGACGCTGCCGATGCTGATGTTCGGATAGATGATGCTGAGGCTGTACTGGGGCGCCAGCTCCGCCAGCAAACTGGCCATGAGCAGCGCCTTCTCGTCGCTGTCGGCCTTGTTGTCCTGCAGGGCCTGCAAGGGCGGAGCGAAGTGGTCCATTTGCTCGGGCGGGGTGGGGATGCCGCTCAGCCACTCCTGCAGCAGGGTGACGCTGGTGGCGAGATCCTTGGCCGAAAACTGCTGTGCCAGGGGTTTGAGGTCTCCCTTGAACTGATAGAACAGCTGGGAGTAGTTGGGGCGCACACAGGGCAGCTTCTGGTTGGCCGGGTGCACGCAGGGCTGGACCCGCATCTCGTAGAAGGCGTCCTCCTGATATTGCCGGTAGGCCTGCCAGAACTGGGCGGATTCGAGGCTGCTGTCGTGCAGGGTAAAGGCCTGTTCCAGGTTGCGGAACTTGGTGGCCGTCTCCGGGCTGTGCTGGTTGATCTGGTTGATGCTGTTGTAGAGGCGCGGACTGATGTAGGAGTAGAGTGTTTCCAGCGGGAAGTTGAGGGCGGTGTCGAGCTGTGTCATCTCGTGACGGCTGGCTGAAAAGGTGCGCTCATCCGCCGTCAATTGCAGGTGCTTTTGCTGACCATCCGCAGATTGCCACTGCCAGCTCAGGTTGATCTCGTTGGCCTGCGCCATGGTGCCGAAGAGCAGACTGCACAGAAAGCCTTGTGCCAGTTTCATGGTGCGCCTCCGCCTGGGTTGATAATAAACAACTAGGTGAGTGACCGGCATTTGGATTGGTCTGGTGACAGATATATTGGTAATTATCTGATCTGACTTTAAATTTAATTCAGGAAATAAGTCATGGGGGAAATCATCATGAAGCTTGTTTCACGGTTTCTGCTGATATTGGTGGCCACGCCGGCGCTGGCGGGGCAGGTCATCGTCAATCAGGGATTGTCCAGCGCGGATACCTTCGCCCTGCGGGATCAGCTGGCCCGGGAGCATGAATGGCAGGAGTGGCTGCGCTTCCAGCAGGCCATCAAGTGGCTGGAGGTGCTGCCGGTCAACTGCGATCTGGTGGGAGGTGCCGGTCAGGAATATCGCTGCGGTGATGAGTATTACCGCCCCTATCGGCAAAACGGGCGCGACCTCTATATCCAGGGGGATCCCCCCGGAGCGTCCCCGCAACGACCAATAAAAAAGGCGCCATAAGGCGCCTTTTTTGCGAGGAATACGCTTATTTTGCAGCGTAACGCTCGGCAGAGGTCTTGATCTCGGCTTCGGCAGCGGCCTTGTCGCCCCAACCTTCCACCTTGACCCACTTGCCTGCTTCCAGCTCTTTGTAGCGCTCGAAGAAGTGCTGGATCTGGGCTTTCAGCAGCTCGGGCAGATCGTTCACATCCTGGATGTGATCGTACTGCTTGGTCAGCTTGGAGTGGGGTACGGCTACGATCTTGGCGTCTTCGCCAGATTCGTCGGTCATCTTCAGCACGCCGACCGGGCGGCAGCGGATGACGGAGCCGGCCAGCAGCGGGTAGGGAGTCGGAACCAGCACGTCGACCGGATCCCCGTCCAGGGACAGGGTGGCGTTCACGTAACCGTAGTTGCACGGGTAGAACATCGGGGTGGACATGAAACGGTCAACGAAGATGGCGCCGCTGTCCTTGTCGACTTCGTATTTGATCGGGTCGGCGTTCTGCGGGATTTCGATGATGACGTAGATGTCGTCAGGCAGGCTCTTGCCGGCCGGTACCAGGTTCAGGCTCATGACGTTTCCTTTGAGTGTTGGAGTCAAGTTTGCAGGCCGACATTATAGCGATGTCCCGTCAAATGACCATATTTCAAGGGCCGGGTGGCGTGGCGGAGGGGAGCTTTTCCCCGCGCTTGCCCGATTGAGGGGAGCTTTTCCCCGCGCTTGCCCGATTTCTGTCGTCTGCGGGCGCCGATGCCTTCGCTCCCCATGGGCGCGGCTTGTGCCACCGGGTCAACAGACCCTAGAATGCGCACTCCCTTTACTGGAAAAGGCAGCGGTATGCACATTCACATTCTCGGGATCTGCGGCACCTTCATGGGTGGTCTGGCGGTGTTGGCAAAACAGCTTGGCTATCGGGTGACCGGCTCTGACGCCAACGTCTATCCCCCCATGAGCACCCAGCTCGAGCAACAGGGCATCGAACTGACCGAAGGCTACGACCCCTCTCAGCTCGATCCGGCGCCGGATCTGGTGGTGATCGGCAATGCCATGAGCCGTGGCAACCCCTGTGTGGAATATGTGCTGGACCGCAATCTGCCCTATATCTCCGGCCCCCAGTGGCTGCTGGAGCACGTGCTGAAAGATCGCTGGGTGCTGGCCGTCGCGGGCACCCATGGCAAGACCACCACCGCCAGCATGCTGGCCTGGGTGCTGGAGTATGCCAAGCTGGAACCCGGTTTCCTCATCGGCGGCGTGCCGGGCAACTTCCCGGTTTCCGCCCGTCTCGGCTCGGCTCCCTTCTTTGTGATTGAAGCGGACGAATATGACTGCGCCTTCTTCGACAAGCGATCCAAGTTTGTCCACTATCACCCGCGCACCCTGGTGATGAACAACCTGGAGTTCGACCACGCCGACATCTTCCCGGATCTCGCCGCCATCCAGCGCCAGTTCCACCACCTGATGCGCACCGTGCCGAGCAACGGCCGGGTGCTCTTCCCCAAAGGCGATGACAACCTTACCGCCGTGCGCGAGATGGGCTGCTGGAGCGAGGTGGAGCTGGTGGGTCAGGACGACGCCAAGTGGAAGGCGGTGAAGCTGGCCGATGACGGCTCCGCCTTCGAGGTGTGGCTGGATGGCGTGAAACAGGGGGAGGTGCACTGGGAGTGCATCGGCGAGCACAACGTCAACAACGGTCTGATGGCCATCGCCGCCGCCCGCCATGCCGGTGTCATGGTGGAGCACGGGATCAACGCCCTCTGCCAGTTCAAGTCCCCCAAGCGGCGCATGGAGCTGAAAGGGGAAGTGGCCGGCATCAGCGTCTATGACGACTTCGCCCACCACCCCACCGCCATCGAGACCACCCTGGGTGGACTGCGCGCCAAGGTGGGCAAGGCCCGCATCCTGGCGGTGCTGGAGCCCCGCTCCAACACCATGAAGCTCGGGGTTCACAAGGAGGAGCTGGCCGGTTGCTTCGACGGTGCCGACGAGGTGTTCTTCTTCCAGCCCCCCAACATCGGCTGGGATCTGGGAGAGGTGACGGCCCACATGACACGGCCTGCCCGGGTATTCGAGGCCCTTGATGCCCTGATTGGCGCCCTGGTGGCCGAGAGCCGCTCAGGGGATCATATTCTGATCATGAGCAACGGCGGGTTCGGCGGCATTCACGACAAGCTGATCGCCCGCCTCAAGGAGCTGCAGAGCGCATCATGAACAAGGCCATCACCCTGGCGCTGACCGGCGCCTCCGGCGCTCCCTATGCCCTGCGCCTGCTGGAATGCCTGGTGCAGGCGGACTATCGGGTCTTCCTGCTCGCCTCCTCGGCGGCCAGGGTTGTGCTCAAGACCGAGCAGCAGCAGGATTGGCCGGGCTCCCCCAGGGAGCTGTCGGCGTACCTCTGTCGCCAATATGGTGCCAAAGAGGGTCAGATCGTCGCCTGCGGCAAGGAGGAGTGGTTCTCGCCGGTGGCCTCCGGCTCGGCGGCCCCCAAACAGATGGTGGTCTGCCCCTGCTCCATGGGCACCGTCTCGGCCATTGCCAACGGCACCTCGGACAACCTGCTGGAGCGCGCGGCGGACGTGGTGATCAAGGAGCGGGGCCAGCTGATTCTGGTGCCCCGGGAGAGCCCCTTCTCGGCGATCCATCTGGAGAACATGCTCAAGCTTGCCCGTCTTGGCGTGACCATCATGCCGGCGGCGCCAGGGTTCTACCATGAACCCAAAAGCATCGAGGATCTGGTGGACTTCATGGTCGCCCGCATCCTCGACCACCTGGGTGTCGAGCATGAGTTGACCAGTCGCTGGGGTTATGCAAACCACTGATACGGCGGGGAGCGGACAAAAAAGCGGCGCCGGGCTGTGAAGCCCGGCGCCGCTTTGTCAACATCTGCACGAGTCAGCTGGCCTGGATGGGGGCCGTCACGTACTTGAACAGGAAATCAGTCACCTCTTCCCGGCTCGGACGCTGCGGCTGATTGATCATCTGCATCATCACATAGCCAAAACCGGTCAGGGAGCGGGCCAGATCCTGCGCCGACAGCACGCTCTGAATCTCGCCGTTGTCGATGGCCCGTTGCAGGTGGGGGGCAATGCGCTCCAGCGCCTTGTCCAGCAGCCGGGTGTAGCGAGGCCACACTTCTTCCCGCACCGAGGAGCTCCACTCCAGCCAGATGCTGGCGTGATCGGGCTTGTCATAGGCGGCGTCAACGAACAGCTTCACGTGGCGGTGAATGCTCTCCCTGGCGGAGCCCTGACCGTTGTAGGCCTGTTCGAGGATCTGCTGTACGAAGGCTTCGATTTCTGTCAGCACTTCGTCGACCAGATCTTCACGAGTATTGAAATAGTTAAAAACGGTCGCAACCGAGACCTTTGCCTGTTCGGCTATCTCGGCATGCCCCGCACGGCCGATGCCGCGACGGGAAAATACCTCGACGGCACACTCCATCAATTGATCACGGCGAGCCTCCGGCGAAAGCCGGGTTCGACGTCTTATTTCTGCGCGTGGTTCCATAGTTTTTTCATCTAATAGTTATTGATTATGGTGTTTATAGTATTGTCACCGATAATGCCCGAAGGCTTGCTAACTCTATCAATTAAAATAAGCCGATAAAAGCATCACGTATGCCTGACGCCCACTGGTTGGAGTGGTAGAATCCTCGGTTTTGACGTTAATGAACGGCCAATAACCCTTTGGTCATTATTGGAGTATGTGATGAAACACATTGTCGAGGTGATGATCCCCGAGGCCGAGGTTGCAGCCCGGATCGCCACGCTGGGTGAAGAGATTACCGCCCGTTACCAGGGCTCCGAGGAAGTGGTCATGATCGGCCTGCTGCGCGGCTCCTGCGTCTTCCTGGCGGATCTCTGCCGTCAGTGCCAGTTGCCCATCACCCTGGACTTTATGACTGCCTCCAGCTACGGCTCCGGTATGCACAGCACCCGTGACGTGCGCATCCTCAAGGATCTGGATGACGACATCAAAGGCAAGGACGTGGTGATCGTGGAGGACATCATCGACACCGGTTACACCCTCAACAAGGTGCGCGAGATCCTCTCCCTGCGCGAGCCGAAATCCCTGGCCATCTGCACCCTGCTGGACAAACCGTCCCGCCGCGAGGTTCAGGTGCCGGTGGACTGGCTTGGCTTCTCCATCCCGGACGAGTTCGTGGTGGGCTGTGGCATTGACTACGCCCAGAAGTACCGTAACCTGCCTTTCATTGGCAAGGTGGTACCGCAAGAGTAAGCCGGGTCCGAAGTAGCAAGGCAGGCTGGCCGGCCCGCCATCGACTGTCTTCAGGCGGCGTCACAGCCGCCTTTTCTGTCTCGAGATGGGCTCATCCATCACAGGGGTTGCAATGAACGCATTGGAAATCAGCGGTCTGAAGAAGACCTATCAGGGGGGCGTCGAAGCCCTCAAGGGCATCGATCTCACCGTCAAACAGGGGGATTTCTTCGCCCTGCTCGGTCCCAACGGGGCGGGCAAATCCACCACCATCGGCGTGATCAGCTCACTGGTCAACAAGAGTGCCGGCAAGGTGAAGGTATTCGGTCATGACATCGATACCGATCTGGAGCTGGCCAAGTCCCAGCTCGGCCTGGTGCCCCAGGAGTTCAACTTCAGCCAGTTCGAGAAGGTGAGCCAGATAGTGACTCACCAGGCCGGTTTCTATGGAGTGCCGCGGGCCGAGGCCAAGGTGCGCGCCGAGAAGTACCTGCGTCAGCTCGATCTGTGGGACAAGCGCGACATGGCGGCCCGCACTCTCTCCGGTGGCATGAAGCGCCGGTTGATGATCGCCCGCGCCCTGATGCATGAGCCCAAGCTGCTGATCCTGGATGAGCCGACCGCCGGGGTGGACATCGAGATCCGCCGTTCCATGTGGAGTTTCCTCAAGGATCTCAACGAGCAGGGGGTAACCATCATCCTGACCACCCACTACCTGGAAGAGGCCGAGATGCTGTGCCGCAACATCGGCATCATCGACAAGGGCCGCCTCATCGAGAACACCAGCATGAAGAGCCTGCTCGGCAAGCTGGGTCGCGAGACCTTCCTGCTGGATCTGGTACCGGGCTCCAGCGTACCGGCCCTGCCCGAGTTCAACGGCCGGATGCAGGATGAGAACACCCTGGAAGTGGAGCTGGAGAAGAGCCAGTCCCTCAACAGCCTGTTCGAGCAGCTCTCCGCCCAGGGGGTGAAGGTGCTCAGCATGCGCAACAAGGCGAACCGGCTGGAAGAGCTGTTCGTCAATCTGGTAGAGGAGGGTCGCAAAGCATGAACCCCATGACCTATTACATCGCCTTCAAGAGCATTCTGGCCAAGGAAGTGAGCCGCTTCACCCGGATCTGGATCCAGACCCTGGTGCCGCCCGCCATCACCATGAGCCTCTACTTCGTCATCTTCGGCAACCTCATCGGCTCGCGCATCGGTGACATGGGTGGCTTCAGCTACATGGAGTTCATCGTGCCCGGCCTCATCATGATGTCGGTCATCACCAACTCCTACTCCAACGTCGCCTCCTCCTTCTACAGCGCCAAGTTCCAGCGCAACGTGGAGGAGCTGCTGGTGGCGCCGGTGCCCAACTACATCATCATCGCGGGGTATGTGGGCGGTGGCGTGGCGCGCGGCCTCTGTGTCGGCCTCATCGTCACCCTGGTGTCGCTGTTCTTCGTGCCGCTGCAGATCCATCACCTGTTCAGCGTCTGCGTGACCGTGCTGCTCACCTCCATCCTCTTCTCCCTGGGGGGGCTCATCAACGCGGTGTTCGCGAAGTCGTTCGATGACATCAGCATCATCCCGACCTTCATCCTGACTCCCCTGACCTATCTGGGGGGTGTCTTCTACTCCATCACCCTGCTGCCGCCGTTCTGGCAGGGGGTTTCCCAGGTGAACCCCATCATCTACATGGTGAACGCGTTCCGCTACGGCTTCCTCGGGATCTCAGACGTGCCCCTCGGCACCGCCTATCTCATCATCATCGGCTTCATCCTGGTACTCTACGGGATGGCCTGGTGGCTCATCTCCCGCGGCACCGGTCTGCGCCACTGAGGCGCACACCCGCCAGCAAAAAGGCGCCCTCGGGCGCCTTTTTATTTGCACGTTTCGGCCTCAGAGGGCCGGGGCATCGTAGTCCGCGGGCTCGTCGCTGTAGACGCAGACGTTCCACTTGGCCGCGAGGCCATCATCCGCGAGGCAGTAGCGCTCGAAGAAGGCCTTGATACCGGCGCGCTGGCAGTGGGCCTCGAAGCTCGCCATGTCGCGCCAGATCTCGTTGAAGACGATGGGGAAGCTCTCCCCCTCGGCAAAGGGGCTCTGGATATGGCGGGTGACGATGTACTGCAGGCAGCCATCTTCACGCAGGGTGTCGGGTTCGAGCCCTTGCAGGACGCGGAACAGGGCCTGCTCCTGGCCCGGCTTGGGTTGGAACTGGGCGATGCAGTAAACCTTCTTGGACATCGTGGTCTCCTTGCCGTGTCTCAACCCCGCAGGGCGACGACCCGGTTGTCGATGAGGCGGGCCTTGCCCAGATAGGCGGCCATCAGGATCACCAGGCGCTGGCTCTCGGCGCTGGCGGATTCCAGGGTGTCGGCATCGACGATGTCGATGGCATCCGTCCTGAATCCCGCGTTGTCGAGGCGCTGGCTGGCCTGGGCAACCAGGGAGGGGAGGTGACTGTTCCCCGCTTCAATCTGCCCGGCAATCCAGTTCATGGTGCGCGCGAGCTCGGGGGCGATGGCCCGTTCGGCAGCGGTCAGATAGCCGTTGCGCGAAGAGAGGGCCAGCCCGTCTTCGGCCCGCACGGTCGGCACGCCCACGATCTCGATGGGCATGGCCATGTCGGCCACCATCTTGCGAATGAGCGCGAGCTGCTGGTAATCCTTCTCGCCAAAGCAGGCCACGTTCGGCTGTACCAGATTGAACAGCTTGGTGACCACGGTGCTGACCCCGCGAAAATGTCCCGGACGCAGTGCCCCTTCCAGCAGGCTGGAGATGCCGGGCACCTCGACAAAGGTCTGGCTGGCGAGCCCCTGGGGATACATGATCTCCGGCGTCGGGGTGAAGACCAGGTCCACACCGGCGGCCTCCAGGGCGGCGCAATCCTGCTCCAGGGTGCGGGGGTAGTTGGCGAGATCCTCGGCCTTGTCGAACTGCAAGGGGTTCACAAAGATGCTGACCACCACCTTGTCGCCATGGCGGCGGGCCTCCTCGACCAGGGTGAGATGACCCTGATGCAGATTGCCCATGGTGGGCACGAATGCGATGGCGCGGCCTTCGCGATGCCATTGACCGATCTGCTCGCGCAGCGCGGCGGGATTGTTCACAACCAACATCGTCAGTTCACCTTCAGATGAATCAATAAAAGAGGGGGTCGTCAGGGGGGAGGGCGAGACGGGGGCACAGGCCCCCGCGCTCATGACGACAGAAAGTCAGTTGAAGCAGTGCTCGGGGCCGGGGAAGGTCCCCTCGCTCACCTGCTGCACGTAGAGACGAATGGCGGCACGCATGTCACCGGTCTCGGCCAGGAAGTTCTTGGTGAACTTGGGCACATAACCCGAGGTGATGCCGAAGGCATCGTGCATCACCAGGATCTGGCCGTCGGTGGCAGGGCCGGCACCGATGCCGATCACCGGAATGCGCAGCGCCTTGGTGATGCGCTCTGCCAGAGAGACGGGCACGCACTCGAGCACCAGCAACTGGATGCCGGCCGCTTGCAGCTCCAGTGCCTGGCGGTAGATCTCCTGGGCGTGGAATTCGTCGCGCCCCTGCACCTTGAAGCCGCCAAACACGTGGACGGATTGCGGGGTCAGGCCGAGATGGCCGCACACCGGCACCCCGTTGCGGGTCAGGTGGCGGATGGAGTCGCACAGCCAGTCCCCCCCTTCCATCTTCACCATGCGGGCACCAGCCGCCATCAGGCGCGCCGCGTTCTGGTAGGTCTGCTCCGGGGTGGCGTAGCTCATGAACGGCATGTCGGTCACCACCAGGGCATTGGTGGTACCGCGCACCACGCAGCGGGTGTGATAGACCATCTCGTCCATGCTGACCGCCAGGGTGTCGTCTCCGCCCTGCAATACCATGCCGAGGGAGTCGCCGATGAGCAGCACCTGGGCGCCCTCGTCGTCGAACAGCTTGGCGAAGGTGGCGTCATAGGCGGTGATGGCGGTGATTTTCTGTCCGTCCTGCTTCATCTTCTGCAGGTGGGTAATGGTGATCTTGCTCATTACGTTGTTCCTACTCTTCTCTACTCGCCTGCTGCACCGGCCAGGATCGCGAGTCCATTGCGCGGGCAGCGGGCAACCAGTTCGGTGAGCGGGGTGCCGCAGGGCAGCACCAGGGAGGGGGCTATCTCGGCAAGGGGCAGCAGGACGAACTCCCGCTCCTTCATGCCATAGTGAGGCACCGTCAGGCGCTCATGTCGGATGACCTCGTCACCGTACAGCAGCAGATCGAGATCCAGGGTCCGGGGGCCCCAGCGCTCATCTTTGCGCACTCGCCCCTGTGCCTGCTCGATGCGCTGCAGCTCGTCCAGCAGCGCCAGAGGGCTGAGGCGAGTGGCAAGGTGCGCCACGGCATTGACGTAGTCCGGCTGATCCGCAGGGCCCATGGGGCGGCTGCCGTAAAGGTGGGAGGTCTGCAGCAGCTCGGACTCAGGCAGGGTCGCCAGCGCGGCGATGGCGCGACGAGCCTGGCCGAGGGGGTCGGCCAGGTTGGAGCCGATGGCGACGAAGACCTCGATCATCGGCGGATCCTTACTCTGCCGACTTCGGCTTGCGGCGACGGGGGCGACGGCGGTTGCGGCCATTGCCGCTGCGCTTCTCGCCATCACCGCTGCGGGAGTCGGCGCGCTCGCCGCTCGCCGGGCGGCGGGTCGCCTCCCGTTGCAGTTGCGGGCGCACATCCGGGTTGGAGGCCACATAGCGCTCCCACCAGCTCGCCAGCTCGCCGAGGCCGCGCTCGACCCGGTTGCGCAGCAACAGGAAGTCGAAGGCCGCACGGAATTTCGGGTGCTCCATGGCGCGCTCGGGGTGCTTGCCCTGGCGGCGGGTCAGGCGCTGCTGCAGGGCCCAGATGTCGCGCACGTCCGTGGTGAAGCGGCGCGGCACGGCGATGATCCGCACCTGGTTGTCCAGCACCTCGTTGATGGCCAGCATGAAGGCATCGTACCAGGGCAGACCGCTCTCGTTTTCCAGCACGCGGCCGCGGGCCTCGACGGCGCCCCACAGCAGGGTGGCGTAGAGGAAGGCGGGGGTGACGCGCTTCTCTTCACGGACCCGGGTATCGGTGTCCATCAGCGCCTGCTCGATGAACTGCTCGTAGGGCGAGTTGCCGTGGGGCGTGAACAGGGCGGCTACCTGGGGGAACAGCGGCTGGAACAGCCCGTATTCCCGCAGCAGCTTGTAGGTGGCCAGACCGTCCCCCGCCAGGAACAACTTGAGGGTCTCCTCGAACAGGCGGGCGGCCGGGATGTCCTGCAGCAGCGGGGCCAGCTCCCGGATGGGCGCGGCGGTGCGCGGGCTGATGGTCATGTCGAGCTTGGCGGCGAAGCGCACGGCACGCAGCATCCGCACCGGATCTTCCCGGTAGCGGGTCTCGGGGTCACCGATGAGCTCCAGCCTGCGCGCGGCCAGATCTTCCAGCCCGCCCTCGAAATCGTGCAGGGTGAAATCCTTGGCGCTGTAGTAGAGGGCGTTGACGGTAAAGTCGCGACGCTCGGCATCCTCTTCGATGGTGCCGTAGACGTTGTCCCGCAGCAGCATGCCTTCATCGGACTGGGCCGACACATGCTTGCTGGTATTGACCTGATGGTGGTGACCCCGGAAGGTGGCCACTTCGATCACGTCACGACCAAAGACGATGTGGGCCAGGCGGAAACGGCGGCCGATGAGGCGGCAGTTGCTGAACAGCGCCTTGATCTGCTCCGGCGTCGCGTCGGTGGCGATGTCGAAATCCTTGGGGGTCTTCCCGAGCAGCAGGTCACGGACGCCGCCGCCGACCAGGTAGGCCTCATAGCCCCCCTTGTTCAGGCGATAGAGCACCTTGAGGGCATTCTCGCTGATCTCTTTGCGCGAAATCGGGTGCTGGTCACGGCTCAAGGTACGGCGCTGTCCGGCGACACGGGCCGGAATGGGGGACTCCACCGACTGCTCGCCGTCTTCCTTGCCGAGCACTTTGCGGCAAAAGTTTGCGATCTGGGAAAAAATGGTACACCTCGTTATGACTTCAAATTGACGGGAGGCCAAAAAAATAGCGGCCTATCATAGCTCAGCCCCAACCAAATGAGAAACGGTGTGGCCTGCTTCCCCTTGATTGGTCCTTTTGGGGCAAGAAATGCAGCCGGGGCTAGCTTTGCCCTTGCGGGATCTTCTGCTGGCGGGGCACCCGGACCAGTTGCCAGTGGGCGATGCCCCAGCCGATGATCTCGTCGATCCGGCTCGCCATCAGCTCGGGCGGCGGGCACTGACCGAGAAAGTGCAACGCCTGCCACAGGGCCGGTCGTGCCTCGTCCTGCGACAGCGCAGGCGCATGGTTCTGCTTGGAGAGCTTGTTGCCATCCGCTTGCACCGCCAGCGGCAGATGCACCCAGGCGGGCACCTCTGCCCCCAGGGTCTGGTAGAGGGCAATCTGGCGCACCGTGGGCTCCAGCAGATCGGCGCCGCGGACGATCTCGGTGATGCCGCTGTCCATGTCATCCACCACCACCGCCAGGTTGTAGGCGTAGAGCCCGTCCCGGCGGCGCACGATGAAGTCCTCCTCCGCCAGCGCCGCGGGGACGGTGATCTCTCCCTGAAGCGCATCCTCGAACCGATAGACCGGGTGGTGCTGGCGCAAACGGGCGGCACACCCCTCGGCGGTCAGCCCCAGGGCGCGGCAATGGCCGTTGTAGAACCCCCCTGCGGCCATGATTTCGCGCCGGGTACAGCGGCACCAGTAGAGATCCCCGGCCCGATAGAGCTGATCGATGATCTCGTCATAGCGGCCATGGCGCGCGCTCTGGAACATCACCTCCCCATCCCAGCCAAGACCGTGTGCCTCCAGGGTGGTGAGGATAAGGTCAGCTGCTCCCGGCATCTCCCGCGGGGGGTCGATGTCTTCGATGCGCACCAGCCAGCGTCCCTGCTGCGCCCTGGCCTGCAAGAAGCTGCCAAGGGCGGCGACCAGGGATCCGAAGTGGAGCGGACCGGACGGTGAGGGGGCGAAGCGGCCCACATAGGGGCGTCGGGAGGAGGGGGATGTCATGACCATGGCAATTCGGGTAGGCGATGCATTGAGGCTGCATTCTGGGACGGCCCGACCAAAAGCTCAATAAAAAAGGGAGCCTGGGCTCCCTTTTCGTTTCTGTGGATGGGCGGCATCAGCCAGCCATCTGTTTTTCCTTGATCTCGGCCAGCGTCTTGCAGTCTACGCAGAGGTCTGCGGTCGGACGGGCTTCCAGACGGCGGATGCCGATCTCGATGCCGCAATGCTCGCAGTAACCGAAGTCATCTTCTTCGAGCAGCAGCAAGGTTTTCTCGATCTTCTTGATCAGCTTGCGTTCACGGTCGCGGGTGCGCAGTTCGAGAGCAAACTCTTCTTCTTGCGCGGCGCGATCCACGGGATCCGGGAAGTTGGCAGCCTCATCCTTCATGTGGTCGACGGTGCGGTCAACTTCCTGCATCAGTTGGTTGCGCCAGGCTCCCAGGATCTTGCGAAAATGTACCTTCTGTTGGTCATTCATGTACTCCTCACCGGCTTTCATCTGGTAAGGCTCTACACCCGCAATGGCCAGGGGGCCCAGAGATTTCCTGTTTTCGCCTGTTGGCATGCCCTGTCTCCTAATTCAGCACGCTACCCGTGCCATCCATAAATTGAGGGCGACATCTATAGCAGAAGGGTCAACGGGAGGCAAACAAGCCTTATCAATAATGTTACCCACTTCTGCATTTATTCTCTGCCCTCGGGTAGCATATGGTCAGATTCAAATGGGATAAAATCCTGAGCCACCATGCCCTGCACCCCAACATGGGGGCGATAGCATAAAATTTCAACCCCTGCCGCCATCGCCTGTTCAACAAGCTGACTATAGTGCGGATCGATATGGGCTGCAGGGCGCATTCTCGCGATGCCGGAGTGCAATACCATGAACAGCAGCACGGCCCGGTGCCCTGCCGCCTTCATGGCCATCAATTCACGCAAGTGCTTGGCGCCGCGGGTGGTGACCGCATCGGGGAAGTACCCCATGCCGGGTTGCTCCCGCTCGTCGAGCAGGGTGACGGATTTCACCTCGATGTAACAATCCGGTCTGTGGTCATCTTCCAGCAGCAGGTCGATGCGGCTGTTCTCTTCCCCGTATTTCACTTCGGTGCGCAGCCTGGCATAGCCTGCCAGGGGGGCGAGGGCGCCCTGTTCGATGAGCTCCCGGGCGATCTGGTTGGCACGGGCCGTGTTGACGCAGATGAAGTGACCCGCCGGGCTCTCGGCGATTTCCCAACTGTTTGGCAGCTTGCGCTTGGGGTTGTCGGATGTGGAGTACCAGACCCGGGTGCCCGGCAGGGCGCAGCCGGTCATGGCACCGGTATTGGCGCAGTGGATGGTGATCACCTCGCCGTTGTCGAGCGCGACATCCGTCAGGAAGCGCTTGTAGCGGGAGATCAGCTGTCCGGACTGCAGGGGGGGATCGAAGATCATGGGGTGAGCTCCTCGCGGTGCGGGTTTTTGACGCGGGCCCGCAGGGGCCAGCAGGCGAGCGGTTCGTAGTGGACGCCGTCCGGCGTGCTGACGGATTGATAGAGGCAGAAGCGATCGGCCCTGAGCAGAAAATCCGGCGCAGGCAGCTCGTCGGGGGCCTCACCCGCCTTGCGCGACAGGGTGACGTGGGGGCGATAGCCCTGCTCGCCGTTGCCCAGCCCGAGTTTTTCACCGTGGCGGCGCAGTGCCCTCGCGAGCACGGTCAGCTCGTTCGGCCACTCACCGGGCCCCACCCAGGCGGCTTTGGCGCGCTGAAACCAGCCGGTCTGATCCAGATGGACGCTGAAAGGGGGGCAGTGCTGTCGCTCGGCGGCCGCGATCAGGCGAGCCTGGGTCGTTTCGTCGGCCTCCCCGAGAAAGGCCAGGGTCAGGTGCAGGTTGCTCTCGGGAACCGGTTGGCCGGGCCAGGGGCGCTGGTCTCGCCAGGTCGCAAGCTCGGGGGCAAGCTCTGGCAGGGGCAGGGCAAAGAAGAGTTTGGGCATGCGGCGTGTTGGTCCTCGTGATGGGCATCGGATAAGGGCCATTCTATGGCAGCCGCTCCCGGGATGTCTTGCCGTGTTGCACCTGACGCTTCCTGCCCCTGCCCGGCAGGGGCGCTTACGATGGCCGGGAGGCTGTGGCAGAATGGACCCCTTTTCAGAAGTGTCACAGAAGGTGCCCATCGCTTTGTCTTCCCTCCCCATCGTCCCGGTGTTGCCCGAACTCTTTGCAGCCCTCGACAACCATACCAGCGTGATCCTGCAGGCGCCCCCCGGCGCGGGCAAATCGACCCTGCTGCCCCTGGAGCTGGTGCGCCAGCACCGGCTGCCCGGGCGCATCATCATGCTGGAGCCCAGGCGCCTCGCGGCGCGCAACATCGCGAGCTTCCTCGCGCGTCAGCTGGGGGAGAAGGTGGGCGAGCGCATCGGCCTGCGAGTGCGCGGGGAGAGCCGCACCAGCAGCCAGACCCGGCTCGAGATCGTGACCGAGGGGGTGCTGACCCGGATGCTGCAGCAGGATCCTGAGCTCACCGGTGTGTCGCTCGTCATCTTTGACGAGTTCCACGAGCGCAGCCTGCACGCCGATACCGCGCTGGCCTTCGCCATCGAAAGCCAGCAGGGGTTGCGCGATGATCTCAAGCTGCTGGTGATGTCAGCCACCCTGGATGGCATGGCCCTGGATCGCCTGCTGCCAGGTGCTCCCGTGGTGCGCTCCGAGGGGCGCGGCTTTCCCATCGAGTACCACTATCGCCCCGCCAATCGCCAGCAGTGGTTGGAGCCCCAGGTCGGCGCCGTGGTGCTGGAGGCGCTCGCCAGTCAGGCTGGCAGTGCCCTGGTGTTTCTGCCGGGACAGGGGGAGATAGAGCGGCTGGCACAGTGGCTGGAAGGGCGGTTGCCGGGGGATGTGACCCTGGCTCCCCTTTATGGCCGTCTTGACCTCGCGGCCCAGCAAGCGGCCATCGAGCCTGCGCCTGCGGGTCGTCGCAAGCTGGTGCTCACCACCAACGTGGCGGAGACATCCCTCACCATCGAGGGGATCTCCGTGGTCATCGACAGCGGATTGGAGCGGCGCGCCTCCTTCGACATCAAGAGCGGCGTCACCCGGCTGGAGACCCGGCCCATCGCCAAAGCCTCCGCCACCCAGCGGGCGGGGCGGGCAGGGCGGCTTGGCCCCGGCGTCTGTTACCGGCTCTGGAGCAGCGAGGTGCAGGAGCGCCTCGCCGAGCAGAGTCCCCCCGACATCCTGACGCAAGAGCTCACCGGCCTGCTGATGGACGCCGCCCAGTGGGGGGCCCGGGTGGAGGCGCTGCCCCTGCTGGACATGCCGCCCCCTGCCGCCGTGGCCAGCGCCCGGCGGTTGCTGGTGGCCCTGGGCGCCATGGCCCCGGAGGGTGAGCAACAACTTACCCCGGCAGGCCGTGCCATGGCCGCCTTTGGCACCCATCCCCGCCTCGCCCGCATGTTGCTGCGGGCCCGGGAGCTGGAATCCGAGGGTCTGACAGGGATTGTCGCCGATGCGGCTTTCCTGGTGGCGTTGCTGGAAGAAGATCTGCGAGGATCGGAGCGCCTGTCCGTGCTGTTTCACCGCCGTCAGGGCGCCCTGCGCCAGGGGGCGGCCCGCTGGTTCGAGCGGCTCGGCGTGCGGGCAAGCAGCCCGCAGGGTCAATGGCTGGGATTGCTGTGCGCCCTCGCCTGGCCCGATCGCATCGGCAAGCTGCGCAGTGGCAGCCGCTATCAGCTCAGTGGCGGGGTGAGCTGTGATCTGGTAGAAGGGCATCCCTGCCAGGGGCAGGGGGCCATCGTGGCCGTCGAAATGGGTCAGAACGAGCGCGGCAGCCGCATTTTCATCGCCGAGCCGGTGGCGCTGGATGAACTGGTGCGCCAGCTGCCCGAGCTGGTCGGCGAGCGCCAGTGGTTTGACTGGGACGATCGGGAGGAACGGGTGCGGGCGGAGCGCCAGCAGGTGCTCGGCGAGCTGGTGCTCGGCCAGCGGCCGTTGACGGATCTCTCCGATGAACAGAAGGGGCGCTGCCTGCTGCAAGGCATTCGGCGCAAGGGGCTGCACGTGCTGCCCTGGGACGAGAGCAGCGAGGGGCTGCTGGCCCGCTTGCGCTGCGCCCGCGACTGGCTGCCCGACGAAGCCTGGCCCGCCATGGATGAGGAGAGCCTGCTGGCCGACCTCGAGCAGTGGCTGCTGCCAGCGGTGAGCGGCATGACCCGGCTGGAGCAGTTGAAGCGGCTCGACATGAGCGACATCCTGCGCCAGTCTCTGCCCTGGCCCCTGCCAAGGCGGCTGGACGAGGCGCTGCCGAGCCACTTCACCGCACCGACCGGCAGCCGGGTGCGGATCCGCTACCAGCCGGGTCAGGCGCCGGCGATCCCGGTGCGCATCCAGGAGATGTTCGGGCTGGGTGCCACCCCATGCGTGGCCGATGGCCGGGTGCCCCTGGTGGTGGAGCTGCTCTCCCCGGCCCAGCGCCCCTTGCAGATCACCGCGGATCTCGCCGCCTTCTGGGCGGGATCCTATGAGCAGGTGAAAAAAGAGATGAAGGGGCGCTACCCCCGTCACTACTGGCCGGACAACCCGCTGGAGGCGATGCCGACCCGGGTGACCAAGAAAAAGATGGGATTGCAGGAGTAGCCGACGGGGCAGTGATCGGTCGGCACGACCAGAACAAGATGGCGGTGGCACAGTCCCCCTCCACCACAGGCATCGCAGGCCGCTCGCATCAGCGGGATGGCGAGGAGAACGACAAGAGGATTTATGGCAACCCAACGACGCAAGCGCACGCCCAAGAAGGCGGCGCCCAAACGCACCATCTGGCGCACCCTGTTCTGGCTGGGCTTCAAGCTCTCTCTGGTGGTGGCGGCCTTCATGGTGGTGTTTGGCATCTATCTCGACACCAAGGTGCGCGAGCGCTTCGACGGCGAGAAGTGGCAGTTGCCTGTGATGGTCTACAGCCGCCCGCTGGAGCTCTATCCCAGCCAGCGGCTCTCCCAGACCCAGATGCTGCGCGAGCTCAACATGCTGAGCTACAAGCAGGTGCGTCAGCCTCATACCCCGGGTGAGTACGCGGTGAGCGGCAACCGCATCGAGCTGGTGCGCCGGCCGTTCGAGTTCCACGACGGTGCCGACGGCGCCCGTGGCCTGCGTCTCACCTTCAACGGGGCGCGCCTCGAGGGGATCCAGTCCCTGGAGAACCAGCGTCAGCTCGGCTATGCCCAGATGGACCCGGTGCTGCTCGATCGCCTCAACACCGAGGATCGGGAAGACCGCCTGCTGGTGCGCCTTTCCGAGGTGCCGGACAGCCTGCTGGTGACGCTGCTCACCACGGAAGACAGGGACTTCTACCAGCATGGCGGTGTCTCGCCGGTGGCCATCATGCGCGCCATGGCAGCCAACCTGCTGGCGGGGCGCACCGTGCAGGGGGGCAGTACGCTCACCCAGCAGCTCGCCAAGAACTTCTTCCTGACCCGTGAGCGCAGCCTGTGGCGCAAACTGCAGGAAGCCTACATGGCGGTGCTCATCGACTACCGCTACAGCAAGGACGAGATCCTGGAGGCCTACCTCAACGAGGTCTATCTGGGGCAGAACTTCTCCCAGGGGGTCTACGGCTTCGGGCTCGCCTCCTACTTCTACTTCGGTATTCCGGTCAACGAGCTGGACATCGATCAGGTGGCCCTGCTGGTGGGCATGGTGAAGGGCCCCTCCTATTACGATCCCTGGCGCTTCCCCGACCGGGCCAAGGCGCGCCGGGATCTGGTGCTGAAACTGCTGGCGGATCACGGCAGCCTGACCCAGGCCGAGTATGACCTGGCCAGCAAGCAGCCCCTTGGCATCATCGCCCGCGGCCAGATGAGCTATGGCCGTACTCCGGCCTTCATGGGGCTGCTCAAGCGGGAGATCCAGAACCGCTTCGGCCCGGATCTGCTCAAGCAGTCCGGCCTCAAGATCTTCACCAGTCTGGATCCCATCGCCCAGCACGCCGCCGAGCAGGCGGTGGAGTCGGGTCTGGCCACCATCGAGAAGCAGCGTGGCAAGAAGAAGCTGGAGGCGGCCATGGTGGTCTCCGACTGGCACAAGGGCGAGGTGGTCGCCATGGTGGGGGGACGGGATCCCCGCTACGCCGGCTTCAACCGGGCGCTGGATGCCCGCCGTCAGATTGGCTCCCTGGTCAAACCGGCGGTCTACCTGACCGGCCTCTCCAACGGCCTGACCCTGGGCACGCCGCTGAAAGATCAGCCGATCCGGATTCGCGGCCAGGATGGCCAGATCTGGACGCCGCAGAACTACGACCGCAAGTTCCGCCAGAGCGTGCCCCTGATGGAGGCGCTCGCCAGCTCCCTCAACGTGCCGACCGTCAACCTCGGGATGCAGATAGGCCTGGACAAGGTGGTGGACACCCTGCACAAGCTGGGGGTGCAGCAGGAGATCCAGCCCTATCCGTCCCTGGTGCTGGGGGCGGTGGCGCTCTCGCCCATGGAGGTGAACCAGATGTACCTGCCCATCGCCAACCAGGGGTTGACCCAGCCCCTGTCGGCCATCCGGGCCGTGGTGAATGGCGAGGGGCGCCAGCTCTACCAGCATGACGAAGCGGCCAAGCGAGTGACGGATCCCCAGGCAAGCTGGCTGACCCTGTTCGCCATGACCAAGACGGTGAGCCAGGGGACGGCCCGGGCGCTCGGTGCCAAGTTCCCCGGGGCCACCATGGCCGCCAAGACCGGTACCACCAACGAGCTGCGTGACTCCTGGTTTGCCGGGATGGACAACAACGAGTTGGTGAGCGTCTGGGTCGGCCGTGACGACAACACCCCGGCCGGCTTGACCGGTGCCAGTGGCGCCTTGCAGCTGTTCAGCGGCTACATGAGCCAGCGCGGGGTCAACAGCCTGGGGCTGAAGATGCCCGAAGGGGTGAGCTGGGCCAACTTCTCCCGCTCGAGCGGTGCCCGGGTGGCCAGTGATTGTCCCGGCAGTCTCCAGGTGCCGGCCAAGCTGGCCGGTCTGGCCGAGCCCATGAGCTGTGCCAGCCCGGTCTCGGACCCGGCGAATGCCCTGGACAACTGGTTCAACGGTTTCTTCAACTGACGAAGACGGGCAGCACAGGCTGCCCGTTTTGCAAGGATTGCCATGACCCATCCCCTGTTTGAGGCCATCCATCACGTGGCCATCATCGCCAGCGACTATCCGCGCTCGCGCCACTTCTATCACCAGGTGCTGGGGTTGCCCATCATTGCCGAGACCCTGCGGGCCGAGCGTCAGTCGTGGAAGCTGGATCTGGCGCTGCCGGACGGCAGCCAGCTGGAGCTGTTCAGCTTCCCGGCGCCGCCACCGCGCCCCTCCCGGCCGGAGGCGTGCGGGTTGCGCCACCTGGCGTTTCGGGTGGCGGATCTCGACCGGGTCATCGCCCACCTGGAGCAGCACGGGGTGGAAGTGGAGCCGGTGCGGGTGGACGAGCTGACCGGCAAGCGCTTTACCTTCTTCGCCGACCCCGACGGCCTGCCGCTGGAGCTGTACGAGGTAGCGCGTTAGGCTGCCTGTTGCAATCTGGGTGATCGGTTTGACCATGAAAAGGCCGCCCTGGGAACAGGGCGGCTTTTTTCATGGGGTTGGAGAGGGGATCATGCTGTGGTCAGCAGGGCGACCGCCACCGCCATCACCACCATGCCGAGCCAGCCGACGGGTCTGAGGCGCTCGCCGAACAGCAGCAGGCCCCCGAGGGCGGTGCCCAGAATGCCGATGGCGCCCCAGGTGGCATAGGCCACGGCCAGATCGATCTTGCCGGTACTGACCGCCTCGCTGAGCAGAGTGAAGGCACAGAGCACCAGCAGAATGCCGAGGACGCCCCACCCCTTGTCGCGAAAACCGATGGAGCGGTTGATTGCCATGTTGGCGCCGATATCCAGCAGGGCGGCGCCCAGTACGATGATCAACGGGTGCATGGGGCTTCCCTCCTCTGGCGGGTGGGGGCTGGTGCATCATGGGTCTCGCCCAGGGTCACCATGACAATCCCCACTATGGCCAGCGCCAGTCCGATCCACTCCTGGATGCTCAGCTCGTAGCCGAGGAACAGGACGGAGACGGCGGTGATGAGGGCGATCCCCAACCCTTCCCACAGCGCAAACGCGATACCAATGGAGATTGTCCTGGCGGCCTTGGCGAGCAGCAGGTAGGAGAGGGTGATGAGGATCCACATCGGCAGATAGTGGATCCAGCCGCTCTCGCTCTTTGGGATCAGGACCATGGAGGAGGTGCCGGCGACCTCGGTCAGGATGGCCCCCGTCAGGAAGAGGCGGGCCAAAAGCAGGGGACGGGATGACATGCAGTTTCCTTCTGTTGCTGCGACGAAGAGAGGATAACGGAACCCGAAACGGGCAAGGTTATCGCTGAGCGTCGAGAAAGCTGTCGCTGCTTGTTTGCCTTGGGGGCGGGCCAGGGGATAAGGTGGTGATGGAATAATCTGCCGCCAGTTTGAAGCCATGAAGCTAAATCAGATACAACTCTTTGTAGAAACAGCAGACAGTGGTTCGATAGCCAATGCCGCCAGACGACTTGGCAAGAGTCGCAGCGCCGTGAGCTCGGCGATTGCAACCCTGGAAGTGGAGCTTGGCGTCGAACTTTTCGAACGAGGGGCGAATCAGAGCCGGCTGACCGAAATCGGCGAGCAAGTGCTGGACGACTGTCGGCGGCTGTTGCAGGCCGCCAACAGCCTGAAGCTCAAGTGCGAGCACCATGCCTCCGGTGCCGAGGTGGCGCTGCGGGTAGCCCGGGACGACGCCATTCCCGAGGTGGTATGGCGCGAGATGCTGGGGGCCTTGCGTCGCCAGTTTCCGGGCACCAGCATCTCCCTGGTGCTGGCCTCACCGCCGGAGCTGCCGGCCCTGGTGGAAGAGGGGTTCGTGGATGCCGCCTTCGGCCTCATCACCGAGGAACAGGAGCGCAGCGGTCTTTGCATCGACGTGCTCAACCCGATCCGCACCCTGATGGTGGTCGCGCCAAGCCACCCGCTGGCTGGGCTGAAGCGGGTGTTGCAGCAGGATCTGACCGATCACACCCAGGTCACCCTCTCCTATGTGGACTCGTTTTCGGTCAAGAGCCTGCTGCCCATCGGAGGGCAGCATATCGGGTTGTCGAGTTTCGAGCTGATGCGGGATGCGGTGCTGGATGGTCTGGGCTGGGCGGTGCTGCCTTCACCCCTCATCCAGAGCCAGCTGCGCCAGGGGGAGCTGCTGACCCTGAAGCACAAGTTCAGTCTGCAGTGGCGCGATTACGGAGTCTATCTGTCGGAGAACGCCCATCACGGCAAGGTGCTGGCCTGGCTGAAGAAGGCCATAGAAGCCTATCTCGAACCCTTCGAGTAGCCGCCAACCGGGGCGGGCACCCCGGTTGGCAGTCAGAGGGGATCAGCGCAGGCCGTGACGGGGGACGCGCTGGCGGGAGCGAAATGGCAGCAGCAGGAGGCCGAGCAGCAGATCCCCCGCCAGGGAGGCCAGCAGACCCGCCGCCACGCCGCAGAAAATGGCGGCCTGTTTGAGGGGGACCACATAGCCGTAGTTGTGCAGGGTATCCTGCCAGAGTGCGGGATCGGCGCGCAGCAACAGGTGGGAGAGCTGCTGGTACCAGGGACTCTCCCGCACGGCGATCTCCCCCTGAAGGTGCTGCTGCTGGTTCACCAGTTGCTGGAGGCTGGTGGCATCCTGGGTGAAGACGGGATCCTGGCTGGCACCGTAATGGGCGACCAGCGCCTGCAGATCGCCATTGAAGTGCTGGTCCGCCGTGCGCTGGAAGGGGGCCAGCGCCAGACCGGCTTGCTGCAGCCGGGCATCCAGCCGCTGGAAGTAGAGATCGACCAGCCCGGGGATCTGTACACCTGCCAGCAAACCGAGGGCAAACAACATCATGCGAAGGTAGCTGCGCATCATCATCATCCTGAACGAAGGGAGCGCCCATACTAGCCGCAACCGGTGGGAGAGCCAAGGAGGGGACGCGCTTGCCCACCCGGTCGGCGGCGCCAAAAGAAGAGCCGATGGAATACCTTTGTTACACGAATTTTTACACTTTTGTGATGCAAGTCATCTTGCGGCTGGCCTAGAATGAGCGTTTTTCGAAGGACACGTCGGCATGAGCAAGTTCATTCCTTTCTATCTGGCCGGGGGCCTCATCGCCTTCAGTTGGGGCGCCCTGCCTGAGCACGGCCCCTGGGATGGGTGGGATCTCGCCCTCTTCCAGCTGGTCAATGGCTGGATTGGCCACTCCCCCCGTTGGGCCGATCTGGTGGCCATCACCAACAACCGCCTGTTCGATCTGGCCGCGCTGGCCTGCATGGGCGGGATCCTTGCCAGTTGCTTCTTCCGTGCCGACGGGCAGGAGCGCCGTCGTCTGGTGGCCATGGGGGTCGTGATGCTGCTGGGGGCTCTGGTGATCAATCAGCTCGGGCATCTGTTGCCGGTCAGCCGTCCCAGCCCCACCTTGATGGTGGACGGGGCACTGCGCCTGACCGAGATCAGTGCGATTCCCACCAAGGACTCCGCCGGTGACAGCTTCCCCGGTGATCACGCCCTCTTCCTGATGATCTTCGCCGGTTTTGCCCTGCGCTATCTGCCGCGCTGGGCCGGGGTAGTTGCGGTGGTGATGGTGCCCCTGTTTTCGGCGCCCCGCATCCTGGCTGGTGCGCACTGGATGACGGACGTCTATGTGGGCGCTCTTTGCCTCTCCCTGATCTGCCTGCCGCTGCTGTTGCTCACTCCCGTGTCGGATCGCCTGATCGACCGCCTGGCTCCCCGGCTGCCACGCTGGATTGCCTGACGGAGAATGAAAAAAGAAGGCGGGTCACCCCGCCTTCTTTCGTTTACGCCTCACCGGTGCTGTGGTCGTCGCGAAATGACCAGGACTACGCCCGATGAGCCCGGGCTGTCGCCCTCCCAATCAGTATGGATAGCCCCATTCGGGTTCTGCCAGCCAAAATAGTCGGGGCCAAACGTTTGCACCCGTCGTCTCATGATCCTGGCCAGGATTTTTTCCCTCCGCTGCCTTAGAATCGCCGCCCGTTGTTGGAGGTCTCCCCATGCTTGTCACTTTTCTGCGTCTCTTGTTTATCGGTTGTGCCCTGGTCTTTCTCTTTATGCTGGTCCGTGCCTGGTGGCACAAACGGCGTCATGGCCAGCTCGAAGCCACCCCTTTCTGGCCGGTGGCGGCCATCGGTTTTGTGGCCAATTTTCTCGATACTCTGGGGGTGGGGAGCTTTGCGGTGAAGACCGCCTGCTACAAGCAGTTCAGGCTGATCGATGATCGGCTGCTGCCCGGTACCCTCAACGGCCAGTGCGTGCTGCCGACCGTGACCCAGGCTCTCATCTTCATCGGCGTGGTCAACGTGGATCCCGTCACCCTCATCAGCATGATGGCGGCGGCGGCGGCCGGTGCGGCCTGGGGCGCCCGTTACGTGGCTTCCTTTGATCGCCAGACCATCCGGCTGGTAATGGCGGTCTCCCTGCTGGTGGTCGCCGGCCTCATCTTTGCCGGTCTGCTTGGGCTCTTCCCCCTCGGTGGCGAGGCCATGGGGCTGAGCGGTTACAAGCTGGGGATCGCCCTTGCCGGCAACTTCCTGTTCGGAGCCCTGATGAACGTCGGTATCGGCCTGTTCGCTCCCTGCATGACCCTGGTCTATCTGCTCGGCATGAACCCGCTGGTGGCCTTCCCCATCATGATGGGATCCACCGCCGTGCTCAGCGTCTTCTCGGCGGGGACCTTCATTCGCAAGGGGGCTTTCGATGCGCGGGCCGTGCTGGCGGTGGCCATCTTCGGCCCCATCGGCGTGGTGCTGGCGGCCATGCTGGTCAAATCCATGGAGATGGAGATGCTCAAATGGCTGGTGGCCTTCATCGTCATCTATACCTCCTGGACCATGTACGCCTCCTGGCGGGCGGCGCGGCGACAGCCAGCGCCCGCGCTGGCAGAGGCGACGAGCTAGCTGGCGTCGGCGAGGCCCGCCTGCACGGGCACCCCGCGTTGGTATGTCATCCCGCTCGCCCGGTCCTGGCGCGTCTTCTGATGCCCCTGGCAGCCCCCTCCGGGTGGGCAGTCTGCTGGCTGGAGGCGACCAGTGCGGCTTCCGCCCTGGCACCGAGAAACACATAGAGCCCCAGCGCCAGCAGCAACCCCACGGCGCACCCCATCACCCCCACCGCAGGCCAGAGCAGTTCGCTCTGGCCGAGGGATCCCTTGAACAGCAGCAGCAACCCCTCGATGGAGACCGCGATCAGGATGGCGGCGATAAAGCGGGTAATGGTGCGCCGGATGGCGCTGTGGCGGAAGATGTCCTTATGCAGCAGCACCTCCTCTTCGAGGATGGTCTTGCCGAGATCGAACACCGCCAGGGCGAGCGTGAGGAAGATGATGGCGCTGAAGGCCCCCAGCCGGTTCTGCTGGGTGCCGCACAGGAGCAGATAGAGCTGTTCCAGCCCGTGCCAGATGAGGGTGCCGACGATGAGAAACAGGGCCAGACTCAGGACGACGTAGACGGCCCTGAACCAGGGAATGGCGCGCCGCCGCTCCCTGTCCCCCATCAGCCAGGCGATCAGCTGGTGCAGGTTGATCTCCAGCTCCCGGCCATGGCCCTGCACCAGCAGGCGCAGCTGCCCCTGGGCCGCCGGAACGGGCGCCAGTATGGCTGGCCTGATCTGGGGGGCCAGGCTCTTTACCTCCTCGACGAAGGCATAGGTCTTGAGAGACGCCTCGGGGAGGGTGAGCAGCCCCAGCAGCAGGGGGGCCAGCTCGGTTTCGTACTCCTGATAGCGCCGCAGCACATCGATGGGGCTCATCTCTGCCATATACACCTCGGTCCAATGGGCTCCTGAAGCAGGGACCTGCAAATTGTGGGCCCGATTTATGACAGCCCGTGTACGGCGCGGCGCACCAGCAGGTGGCAAGGTTCCGGTGAGGGACTTAAAGATGCACCACTACGGTGCCTTGTCGGGACGAGCAAACAAAAAAGGGCCCCATCGGGGCCCTCTGCACATCTTGCTGCTTGTCAGCCAGCCAGCTTGGCGAAGCTGCGCTCGGCGGCCGCCAGAGTGTGTTCAATCTCCTTGTCGCCGTGGGCAAGCGACAGGAAGCCCGCCTCGTAGGCGCTCGGAGCCAGATAGACACCCTCTTCCAGCATCAGATGGTAGAAGCGCTTGAAGCGTTCCATGTCGCAGCGGGTCACCTGCTCGTAGCGGGTGATCTCGGGCTCGTCGGTGAAGAAGAAGCCGAACATGCCGCCCACGTAGTTGATGGCAAGCGGGATGCCGTGCCTGGCGGCGGCGGCTTTCAGCCCCTCGGCGACACGGGCGGTCTTGGTGCTCAGCTGTTCATAGAGGCCCGGCTCCAGCAGCAGGTCCAGCATGGTGAGGCCGGCGGCCATGGCCACCGGGTTGCCGGAGAGGGTACCAGCCTGATAGACGGGGCCGGTCGGGGCGATGTGCTGCATCACCTTCTTCTTGCCGCCGAAGGCGCCTACCGGCATGCCGGCACCGATGATCTTGCCGAGGGTGGTGAGATCCGGATCGATGTTGTAGTGACCCTGGGCACCGCGCAGGGAGACGCGGAAGCCGGTCATCACTTCGTCCAGGATCAGCAGGGCGCCGAACTCGTCACAAATGGCGCGAAGCCCTTCCAGGAAGCCGGGCACCGGCGGGATGCAGTTCATGTTGCCAGCGACCGGCTCGACGATGATGCAGGCGATCTCGCTGCCGTACTGGGTGAAGGCTTCGCGCACCGAGTCCAGATCGTTAAAGACACAGGTGAGCGTGTGTTTGGCGAAATCGGCGGGTACGCCCGGGCTGTTGGGCTGACCCAGGGTGAGGGCGCCGGAGCCGGCCTTGACCAGCAGGGAGTCGGCGTGGCCGTGGTAACAGCCTTCAAACTTGACGATCTTGTCGCGGCCGGTGTAACCGCGGGCCAGCCGGATGGCGCTCATGGTCGCCTCGGTGCCGGAGTTGACCATCCGCACCTGCTCCATGGAGGGGACGATCTGGCGCACCTTCTCGGCCATCAGCACTTCGATCTCGGTCGGGGCACCGTAGCTCAGTCCCTTCTCCACCGCCTTGATGACCGCGGCCTTGATGGCCGGGTGGTTGTGACCCAGCAGCATGGGGCCCCAGGAACCGATGTAATCCACATAGGCCTGGCCGTCCACGTCATAGAGGTAGGCGCCATCGGCGTGATCGATGAAGCGGGGTGTGCCGCCGACCCCGTTGAAGGCGCGGACCGGTGAGTTGACGCCACCGGGAATGGTCTGGCGGGCCTGTTCAAACAGCTGATCTGATTTTGACATGGATCATCCTTAATGGGATTTTGGTCGTTACCCGGGCGCAGGCTGCCGATTGCGGCTCGGCAGGGGATGGCGGGAGGAGTATGCTTTGCGCTCTCGCCCCGGACTCTCGCCCGTGATACATGAAACGGGCCGACTATAGCAGAAAGGCCCAGAGCTGGGCAGCCGAGGCCGAGGTGTGTCTGGTCCTCGTTAGATGAGCGTGATTATCCATGGAGCAACAAGCCATTCCTTCCGCCGACGCGGCCTCGCTGCGTCGTCCTCCAGTCTTGCAGCGCCTGATACGGCGGGACAAGATGCCGCTGCTGGTGCTCCTGTTGGCGGCCCTGGTCGGCCTGCTGGCAGGCCTGGTGTGCGGATTGTTCGAGTCTTGCGTTCACTGGCTGGCCCAGCAGCGTGTCGACTTGCTGGCCGATCGCCCCTGGTGGCAGCTTGGCCTGCTCGGCTTTGGTTTCAGCGCCCTGCTGGGGTTGGTTGGCTATTTCCTCACTCATGCCTTTGCCCCCGAGGCGGGGGGATCCGGTATCCCGGAAATTGAAGGGGCCATGGACGACCTGCGCCCGGTACGCTGGTGGCGGGTGTTGCCGGTGAAGTTTTTTGGCGGGGTCTGTACCTTGAGTTCCGGCATGGTGCTGGGGCGGGAGGGGCCCTCGGTGCAGATAGGGGGTAACCTCGGCAAGATGGTGGCGGATATCTTCCGGTTGCCCAAGGAGCATGGCCATGCCCTGCTGGCTGCCGGTGCGGCGGGTGGTCTCGCTGCGGCCTTCAATGCCCCGCTGGCAGGGATACTGTTTGTCATGGAAGAGATGCGACCGCAATTTCGCTACTCCTTCCTCGCCATCAAGGCGGTCGGGATTTCGGCCGTCATGGCGACCCTGATGCTGCAGAACATGAAAGGGCAATCCCCCGTCATCATGCTACCTCACTACGACGCTCCGGCCTTGAAGGCTCTCTGGCTGTTTCTCTTCATGGGGGGCTGCTTTGGTGTGCTGGGGTTCGTCTTCAACAAGCTGGTGCTCGCCTGTCAAGATAGCTACCTGGCATTGCATCAGAACAAGCGCCACCGCTTCGTCATCATCGGCATGGGGGTGGCTGGAACCTTTGGCATGCTGTCGCTGTTTGCCCCCTCGGTGACCGGAGGGGGAATCGAGCTGATCCCTCATCTGGTGGGGGGAGACTATGCGGTGGCGACCCTCTTCATCATCTTCTCGGTGCGACTGGTGGGTACCCTCATCTGCTTTTGCTCGGGGGCCCCTGGTGGTGTCTTTGCGCCGACCCTAGCACTCGGTACCCTGTTCGGTGTTGTCTTCGGCCACCTGTTCCATGCGGCCTTTCCGGATCTGGGTATCGAGCCGGGTGCCTTTGCCATCGCCGGCATGGGGGCGCTCTTCGCCGCCACCGTGCGTGCCCCCATTACAGGCATCGTGCTGGTGACCGAGATGACAGACAACTATCAGCTGATCCTGCCCATGATGATCACCACCATAGGGGCAACCCTGGTGGCGCAATGGTTGGGGGGGCGTCCCATCTATTCCCAGATCCTGGAGCGAACTTTACGGCTTGCTGCGCGTCAAAACCGGGGTGAAAGCAGCATCGCGACCGGTTAACTCTTTGTTTATCCGTATCAATCCGGCATGGTCGCGTATAGTGAAAAGAAACCGGCCGTGTTGATGTCGGCATATAGAAGAGGCCTTATGTCCCAAATCGTGAAGTTATTGGTGGTGCTGGCCGTGGGGGCATGTATCGGTTATGTCGTCGGGAACAGACAGGAGCTGGCTCAGAGCAGCCTGATGACGGTGCAGCAAGAGACGTTGGAGCGTCAGAGCAAGGCCATTGCACAACTGAAGACGGATCTCGGCGTCAGGGAGACCCTGCTGGCGACCCAGAAGGCCGCCTTCGAGCAACTTCAGCAGACGCTCAAGGATCAGGAAGCTCAGGTACAGGAGCAGAAACGCCAGCTGGCCTTCTTCGAGCGCATCATGCGTCCCACCGGCGAACAGGTGGGGGTATCCATCGACAATCTGACATTGCAGGAGACGAGTGTGCCGGGTCGCTACCACTATCGTCTGGCGCTCACACAACCCGCCAAGAAGCGGGAGCTGTTTCGGGGGCAGGTGCAGATCCGGCTCGAAGGCAGTCTGGCTGACAAGCCCAGGATCCTCAGTGGCCGGGATCTTGGCATGAAGGTGGGGGAGGGACGCTACGCGTTGCGATACTTCCAGCTCTTGGAGGGCAATTGGCAGCTTCCCTCAGGCTTCATCCCGGACAGGGTGAGAATCCTCATCCCGAAGGAGGGACGGCAACCGGCCCAGGAGCTGGTTGCTGAGTGGAACGAGGTGCTCAAGCCTCTGGTCGCTCAACCAGCCCCCTTGCCGGCAGCACAGTAAGAGAGTGGTGAATACTTGAACTAAATGGTCGGGTATTGGATAATTTCGCGGTTTCCATGTTTGTGGATGTAACGGTTGTGAGGTCAGCAATGAGTGCAGTAGCAGAAGCTCCCTTGCCCATCCAGATGACGGATGCGGCAGCCAACAAGGTAAAGACCTTGATCACCGAAGAAGAGAATCCCGAACTCAAGTTGCGGGTCTACATCACTGGGGGGGGCTGCTCCGGTTTCCAGTACGGTTTCACGTTTGACGAGAAAATCAATGATGGCGATACCGTGGTCGAGAAGAGCGGCGTCACCATGGTGATCGATCCCATGAGCCTGCAATACCTGGTCGGCGGTAGCGTGGATTACACCGAAGGCTTGGAAGGTTCCCGTTTCACCGTGACCAACCCCAACGCCACGACGACCTGCGGTTGCGGTTCAAGTTTCTCCATCTGATCTATAGCAGCGTGATATGAAGGGCCCCGAGGGGCCCTTTTCATTTTTGTATGCCTGGCGTGGCTGGCATGTAGATCTTGATGTGGCGAAAACGGGTACCGATTGGTAGTGATAGAGAAGGTGTGCGGGCTCATTTAGATGAATCGTTGACGGCTTTTTAGTCTGATTGGTTGTTGATTAAACACCTGAACGTCTTTTTCAAATAAACACGTAGTTTTCGCTTGTCAGCGAGAATCATATCCCTATAATGCGCCTCCATCAGCACGGCGCAGTGCGCGTCTGGTCCACCTTGCAAAGCAAGCTGGTGAGGGTTATAGTTTCAGACCCTGCTCTTTAACAATTTGAATCAAGCAATCTGTGTGGGCACTCACAGCATCGAGCATCAAAAACAATTTTTGATTTTCAATGTCTGATGAAGTGACCAAAGCAACTTTTAGTTGCAGCAGTTAATTCAGCA